>BNJU01000204.1_pt1 | contig 229160 bp, 205 predicted proteins | sample 8539281 | NCBI WGS metagenome assembly BNJU01 (sample SAMD00202456, study PRJDB9452) | human saliva metagenome | isolation source: human saliva | place: Japan | reverse complement strand
GAAAGAAAAAGTGTTAAAATTTGAATTGCAAACCTATAGATTTCCCAAAAAAACGTCGTCTTCAATAGTGTAATGATGCCGCATAAAGTGGTATTCTTTTACTGGTCTATTAAACTATATTCAAGTATATGCGTGAGAAATCAAGACAAAAGACAAAACGCGTGCACATGATGCATCGTTCATTGTCGGCTTTGTTACTGATGGCGCCTTTGGGTATGCTTGCATCACCTTTGGGTAGCTATCGAGTAACAAATGTGAATTATTCGGTTGCTGCAGAACAGCAAACAGTGGGTAGTGTGCTGAGCTTTATTGAGAAAAACAGCCAATATGTTTTTCTCTATAATGCAGACGTTCAGAAACTTTTACAACGTAAGGTGTCGATTACATTGGGCAATCGTTCCATGTCAGACATTCTCAACGATTTGTGTAAAGCTGTCGGACTGAGTTCGCATACGTCAGGTAATCAAATTACTTTAACTACAACTACATCTACGGCAACAGCTAAAACAGGGCGTAGAGCCATATCAGGCAAGGTGACAGATGCCACCGGTGAGCCCATTATTGGCGCTACAATCTCAGAAAAAGGAGGCCGCAATGGAACGACAACCAATGTAAATGGTGAGTTTTCATTAGAGGTTAATCCTGAAAACATGCTGACCATCTCTTACGTAGGTTTTGCACCTCAAACAGTGAAGGCACGCGACGCCATGCACATCACCTTAGCAGAAGAGTCGAAAGGCTTAGACGAAGTGGTTGTGATTGGTTATGGTACAAAAAAGAAAGCCAACCTCATTGGTGCAGTGAGCACAGTCACCGCCGATGAATTGAAAGACCGTCCAGTGAGCAGTGCAGGACAGATGTTGCAAGGACAAGTGCCTAACCTCAATATTTCTTTCTCATCAGGAACACCAGGAGAAAGCACAAAAATGAATATTCGTGGTGCTACTTCAATTGTAAATAGTGGTGCACCTTTGGTGTTGATTGATGGTGTTGAGGGCGACCTTGACCGCGTAAACCCAAACGATATCGAGTCGATCTCGGTATTGAAAGATGCCGCCTCAGCGGCTATCTATGGTGCTCGTGCTGGTTTTGGTGTTATCATCGTGACAACAAAATCGAATAAAGATGGTCAAGCACACATCACTTATAATGGGCGATTCAGTTGGTCGGCGCCAACCACGAAGACCAAGTTTATGACGAATGGCTACCAAACAGCTAAATTAGTTGATACATTTTTTAATGCAACATCGGGTGGCAGCTATTCAAAATTAACACCTGATGATTATAATGAATTAGAGGCTCGTCAATATGATACAACAGAAATCCTGCTCGCCCTTGGGTTGTTGTTAGTCCTGTCGATGGCCGTTATCACTATTATGGGAATTTCGATTGGTATAACTACTTATTCGATTTCACACAACCCACATGGAATCACAATTTGAGTATTAGTGGGGGAAACAACAAGATGAACTACATGTTGAGTGGAGGCATGAATGACCATGATGGTGTTTTCGCACTCAGCACTGATAAATACCGCACACGAAACTTGATGGCAAAGTTCAATGCAGAAGTAACATCTTGGTTCCGTATTTTCAGTAGTGCATCACTCTTTAAATCAAAATATACACAACCAGGTTATGATTTTGAAGATGGTGGTAACGTAGGTAACCTCACTTTCCATGCAATGCCTTGGATAGTCCCCGTAAATCCTGATGGTACGAATGTCTATACACTACCTAATAGTGGTGACAGACCCGCTGATGGTTTTGCGGCTATGTTGCGTACTGGTAATGGATTTTCAACTGTTAATAAGACCGAGCATACTTATGCTGTTGGTGGCGTATTGAAGTTAATGGAAGGATTAGAACTTACGGGTAAGATGACCTATCGCACATTCATTAAGGATAAGTTGTTCCGTATGGCAAGTTTCCAATATTCAGAGCGTCCTAATGAAATGAAAACTGCCAATTCAGGCTTCTTTGGTAATCGTTTAAAAGATAGTCGTGCAACGACAGATGTATATGTTTATGACCTTTATGGTAATTATCATAAGACATTTGCAGAAGCTCATAACCTTGCTATTATGGCTGGTATGAACTACGAAAGAGGCTCTTATAAATGGGTAGAACCTTCAGGAAAGGATTTACTTTCAGAAACACTTAACGATTTAAATCTGTCGGTTGGCGCCAAGAGTGTAAAGGGCGCACAACATGAATACGCTTTATTAGGTTACTTTGGCCGTATCAGTTATGATTATTTAGGTAAATATATGGCCGAAGTGAATATGCGTTATGATGGAACCTCTCGTTTTAAGAGCAGTGATCGTTGGGGTTTCTTCCCATCAGTTGCTTTAGGCTGGAGAGTGAGTGAAGAAAAATTCTTCCACAATCTACTCCCTGTCGTTAGCAATTTGAAACTCCGTGCGTCTATCGGTTCTTTGGGAAATCAGGTAACTGATGGTTATAGCAATCCTTACTATCCCTATATTCGTCTTATCACTTAGATAATATGACGAAGTTGAATTATATTTTCAACAATGCACAAGCGATGTATGCAACGATTGGTTCTCCTGTTTCAGGCAGTTTAACATGGGAAAAGGTTGTAACATCTAACGCTGGACTTGATGTGGGATTACTTAATAATCGGTTGGCATTGACGCTCGATGTTTACCAGCGTAATACCAAAGACATGTTGGCTACATCACTCACATTACCCGCTGTTTATGGCTATGCTGTACCATTGGAGAATAATGGAGAGTTACGTACAAGAGGTTTCGAACTTAGCCTTAGCTGGAATGACAAGTTCCTTTTGGCTGGAAAGCCTTTCTATTATGGCATTACAGCCTCACTTGCTGATAGTAAATCGAAGCTAACAAAGTTTAGAGGAAACGAAACTAAGATATTAGGACAGAATTATGAAGGCATGGAATGGGGTGAAATCTGGGGCTATAAGGTTCAAGGAATCTATCAGACCAATGCTGAAGTAGCTGCTCGTGGTGTTGATCAATCGTTCTTAGGTAGCAAATTTTCAGACCAGGCAGGTGACTTGATTTTTGAAGATCTTGATGGTAATCACAAGATTAATAATGGGAAAGGGACACTTAGCGACCATGGCGACTTAGTGAAATTAGGTAACTCTCAGGCAAGATACCACTATGGCTTTTCACTCAATTTATCATGGTATGGTTTTGATATGTCTATGTTCTGGCAAGGAATTGGCCGTCAAAACATGTATCCTGGTGACAACAATATGATGTTCTGGGGGCCCTACTCACGTGCTTATAGTTCATTTATCCCTGCAGATCTTCCTGGAAAAGTTTGGTCAGAAAACAATCGAGACGCCTACTTCCCTCGTGCAGGACAAGACCGAGCACGTTGGTTTGCAATGAGTAAAGTAAACGATCGCTACCTGCAAAATTTGGCATATTGTCGTTTAAAGAACCTAACAATAGGCTACACACTTCCAAAGATATTAACGAAGAAAATCTATCTTGATAAAGTTCGTTTTTACTTTAGTGGGGAAAACCTCTTTACAATGACGAAGCTGAAGAGTGACTATTTAGATCCAGAACAGATGACGACCGATAGGAATGGACGAGTTTACCCCTTCTCAAAGACTTTCTCATTTGGCGTTGATGTTTCCTTTTTAATAAGAATTTATTATGAAAAAGTTATCTATTATACAATATGTAGCTGCAGCAACCTTGCTAACAGCCTGCAATTTGGATTTAGAACCGCAAGATAAGCTTGCCGATTCAAATTATTTTAATAATCGAACAGAGTTAGAAGCTTTTACGAATGGCTTTTATGGCAATTTCCCAGAAGCAGCAACACTCTATGGCGAAAGTGCTGATATTATCATTCCGACAACGCTCACCACAGAAGTTTTAGGTACGAGAACTGTACCTGAATCAGGAGGAGGCTGGAGTTGGAAAGCTCTTGCAGATATCAATACTTTTTTACAAGATGCTAATCGATGTCAAGATGAGAGCGCTCGAAAAGAGTACCAAGGATTGGCACGTTTCTTCCGCGCATATTTCTATTTTGATAAAGTTAAGCATTTTGGTGAAGTGCCATGGTTTGATGCTCCCCTATCTTCTACAGACGATCGCCTCTATGAGCCTCGTACATCACGCGATGAATTAATGGCAAAAATTCTTGATGACTTGAACTATGCTATCAATAATTTGCCAACAGCCCAAAACACGTATCGTGTGACAAAATGGACTGCATTAGCGCTCAAATCAAGAGTATTCCTTTATGAAGGGACTTATAGAAAGTATCATGGCATCGCTAGTTTTGGAATCTATCTCACAGAATCGGCTAATGCCGCAGAAGACTTTATAGATAATAGTCCTTATACTATTTATGCTACAGGGACACAACCTTATAGAGATTTATTTGCAGCTGACAATGCAAAGAGTTCTGAAGTAATCTTAGCACGCAACTATAACTTGGGACTTAACATTGTTCATAGTGCCAATCAATATTTCTTTTCTGCAGGAACATCACCTGGCATGAATAAGAAGATTGTGGATAGCTATTTGATGAATGACGGAACAAGGTTTACAGATTTACCTGGTTACCAAACCAAACAGTTCTACGATGAAATGCAGAATCGTGACCCACGTCTTTCACAAACTATTGTGACTCCTGGTTACAAACGCATTGGTGGAGCTACTGTTCTCTCTCCAGATTTCTCTTCAGCAACAACTGGTTATCAAATAACGAAGTGGGTTACTAGTGCTGCTTCAGATGGTTATAACAAGTCTTCTAACGACATGATACTTTTCCGTGCAGGTGAAGTTTATCTCAATTTCGCAGAGGCTAAAGCCGAGTTAGGCACATTAACACAAGGTGATTTGGATAAATCTGTGAAAAAGTTGAGAGACCGCGTGGGTATGCCCAATATGAACCTTGCTGCAGCAAATGCTAATCCTGATCCTTATTTGGAAGCAGCTGAGACTGGTTATCCCAATGTGAGTGGCCCAAATAAAGGCATTATTTTGGAGATTCGTCGTGAACGTACAATCGAGTTATTTGACGAAGGATTCCGTTATGACGACTTGATGCGTTGGAAAGAAGGTAAAGCTTTTGAAAAGCAGTTTAAGGGAATGTATGTCCCTGCACTTGACCCAGTGAAACATTATGTAATATGTGATTTGAAATGGTAAATGGGGTAAGCGACTAGCAAGACGTGTGTGTATATGATGGAACGACAGCGCCAACCGCAAGACTGTTTATCCAGAACTATGGGCCTCGATCACAACCTTCTTAAAGTTAGGGATATAATCTCCATCGTTAGCAAATGGAGTAAATGGAGGCGATATCATAGTGCATGATATCAATACCAAACCTCGTTCATGGAATGAGAACAGAGACTATCTCTATCCAATTCCACAAGATCAGATTACGTTGTATGGTGGCAGGATACAACAGAATCCGAATTGGTAGGATTATAAAGGTTAAATCAACATTCTGATAAGGCACTCGCTGACATTTCTCTTCAAAGGGAATTCGTCAGCGAGTTGTTTAACCCTATTTATCTAAAGAGAATGAGCGTTTATCAGTTATTTGTAGTTACTTTGTAGCTGATAAAGGTATTAAGATAACAAAATAATAAAAATAATATGCGATATTCATTTCATCATTTTTTAATGCTCACAGCACTTGCCTTCAGCACACTTCCTATTTTTAGGATGTGGTGGAGATGACAATTCGAAGTCCTATATTCCTGACTTCAAACCTCAGCCACAACAAACAGAAGATTATAAGTATGCAAAGGCTCCGGGCACGATTCGGCTGATGACCTATAATAGTTTTTATTGTAAAAGCCACACCAGTAGTGAAACATTTACAGAAGAGCATACGCGCAATTTTGGCGAAGTGATTAAGGCTCTCCATCCCGATGTGATTGCCATTCAGGAGCTTGACAGCGCATGTAATGCCCGTTCGAGACGCTATCTGTTGCAAGAAATTCAGCAGGCTGCAGGAGATGATTATAACATTGTTTTCGGTTCTGCGGCTCCTTTTGATGGTGGGAAAATTGGATGTGGCGTGATGTATAAGAAGACTTTACAGCCTACTGCCATTCATCAAGTGGCACTCCCCGGGCATGAAAAGCGCAAATTGATTCTTATTTCATTCCCACAATTCAACTTCATTGGGACACATTTTGACTTGGAAACACGCCATCGTCAGAGCAGTATTGACCTGTTGCTGCACGAACTTCCATCTCTTCCCAATGCGCCTGTGTTCTTTGCCGGCGATTTAAATGACAGTCCAATGTGGAAAGCTGAGGTCTCGGCCTTTCCTAAATTACTTCAAAACTTCACCATTCTCAGTGCGACAACAGGTAGTCTGCCAGATGAACCCAATGAGACTATTGATTATGTGCTGGTAGACAAGGCGCATCAAAACAAGGTTGAAGTGAAGCAAACACATGTGGTAAAACAGCTTTATATGAATGGGAGCGTGAAAGAAACAAAGACCGTTTCAGACCACTATCCTGTGTTTGTTGATGTGAAACTAAAATAAAAGATTTATCCCAAGCGTCTATAAACAATGATAAAACAAGCCAAAAGATTTTGCACGCTATTTGTGCTGTGCTGGATAGTTGTACTATCTATGTCGGCAATTGACTTCACAGGTGTTCGCCAATTGGTTGCACGCCGCTTTCCAATGCTGACAGATAAGGTAACTTTTGCTCCTTTGCCGCATTCCGACAAAGAGGCCTTTGTGCTCACAATGCAAAAAGGGCGACTGCTGATTCGAGCCAATACGACATCGGCAGCAGCCATGGCTTTGAATCATTATCTCAATACCTATTGCCATGTTAGTTTGTCACACAACGCTGACAACCTTCCCTCTAACCTCCAATTGGTGCCCATCAAAGGCGAGGTGCGCATGGAAACGCCATTTAAATATCGTTATGCGCTCAACTATTGCACCTACAATTACACGTATTCTTTTTACAACTGGAGTGATTTTGAGCGTGAGCTTGACTGGATGGCACTCAATGGTATCAACTTAATGTTGGCACCCATGGGAATGGAAAAGGTGTGGATGGAGACGCTTACACAATTGGGATTTAGCAAAACTGAAGCGCAACGCTTCATTCCTGGACCAGGTTATACGGCCTGGTGGCTCATGGGAAATCTCGAAGGATGGGGCGGACCGATGAGTGAAGCCCTCATAGAAGCACGCTATCAGCTGCAACGAAAGATGCTACAACGCATGCAAGCGCTGGGCATTCAACCCGTTGTTCAAGGCTTCCCTGGCCTGGTTCCATCTTTCTTAAAGGAGAAGTTCCCCACAGCCCAACTTGTCTCACAGGGGCTATGGGGGCATTTTAACCGCCCGCCTGTGTTGCTCCCATCAGACAAAGACGTGTTCCAGCAGGTGGCAAAGGCCTATTATGAGAGCCTCATACGTTGCTATGGGCGCGATTTTAAATTCCTTGGTGGCGACCTTTTCCATGAAGGTGGCAACACAAAGGGTGTGGATGTGGCAGCCACTGCCGCCGCTGTTCAACAGACCATGCTTCGTTATTTCCCCTCCGCAAAATGGGTGCTGCAAGGTTGGAACAATAACCCTTCGCCCACGTTGCTATCGAAATTAGACAAGCAACATGTGTTGTTGATTAATCTTAGTGGCGAGATTGCTGCTTCATGGGAAAGCTCAAACGAGTTTGGTGGCACGCCTTGGCTGTGGGGAAGTGTAAATCATTTCGGCGGAAAGACCGATATGGGTGGGACAACTTCCGGTGTTGGTTGCTGAGCCCCATCGTGCTTTTTCGCAGACAAAGGATGGCGTGATGCAAGGTATAGGCATTCTGCCCGAAGGCATTAACAGTAATCCTGTGGTTTATGATTTGGCGCTCAAAACTGCATGGTATACCACGACACCCGACTTAGATCATCTGTTACGCGACTACATTGCCTATCGTTATGGGCATGTTGATGAGTCGCTTGTGCAGGCTTGGCACATCCTTTCACACTCCGTTTACGGCGAGTTTAAAATCAAAGGCGAAGGTACTTTCGAGTCGATTTTCTGCGCACGACCGGGACTTCATGTCACCAGTGTGTCGACATGGGGGCCAAAACAAATGCAATATAATCCCAAAGATTTAGAGAAAGCATTGGGACTTTTCCGTCGAGTGGCCGACCAATATAAGGGAAGTGCCACCTATCAATACGACTTAGTCGACCTTGCTCGGCAGGTAATGGCCAATCATGCACGTGACGTTTATGCAGCAGCTATGCAGGCTTATCGCAATAAAGATGCTTCGCTGTTGCACGAAAAAGGAGAGGAGTTTATGCGCTTGCTGCAATTACAAGACCGCTTGTTACAGACCGACACCCACTTCTTGTTGGGCAACTGGTTAGCACAGGCAGCAAATTATGGTGTCACCGCTGCCGACAAGCAGCAGGCATTACACAACGCCAAGATGCTCATTACCTATTGGGGGCCCGATAGTGCGGCCACTCGTGTGCACGATTATGCCAACAAAGAGTGGGCGGGTTTGCTGAAAAGCTATTATGAACCGCGCTGGCAAAAGTTCTTCCATGCGCTCTATCAATCGGTTAACACGGGCGAAATGCCCCACATTGATTTCTTTGCGATGGAGAAACAATGGGCCGATTCTCCACAAACAGCAGCTACAACACCCACAGGAAACTATCTCGAACAGGTGGATAGTGTGTTGAAGGCAGTGTTGCTTCCCTATCAAAATGCGGCGCTACCATCTGCTATTCGCGTGCACGATTTGCTCCAACGCATGACGCTTGATGAGAAACTTGCACAAATGCGCCACATTCATTTCAAGCATTATAACACCGATGGGCATGTTGATTTAGCCAAGTTGCGCAACAACTACACCCACGGCATGTCCTTTGGTTGTTTTGAAGCCTTTCCTTATAGCTCCACACAATATCGGCAAGCAGTGAGCGCCATCCAACAAAATGCCGCCGACAGCACGCGCTTTGGCATTCCCGTTATCCCCGTTATCGAGGGTATCCACGGCATCGTGCAAGATGGTTGCACCATTTTTCCACAAGCCATTGCACAGGGTGCCACGTTCAATCCACAACTCGTTTTTCGCATGGCACAGCACATTGGTACCGAAATGCGTGCGATAGGTGCACGACAAGTATTGGCACCCGACCTCGATATTGCACGCGAACAGCGCTGGGGCCGCGTGGAAGAAACGTTTGGTGAAGACCCTTATCTCATTTCGCGCATGGGGTATAACTATGTGAAAGGTATTCAAAGCCGTGGCGGAATACCCACATTAAAGCATTTTGTTGCCCACGGAACGCCGCAAGGAGGACTCAATCTGGCTTCCGTAAAAGGTGGACAGCGCGAGCTGTTCGATGTGTATGTCAAGCCTTTTGAATATGTCATTCGCCACACAAAAGCCGGTTCGGTGATGAACTGTTACAGTGCCTACGACAACGAAGCCATCACTTCTTCGCCCTTTTTTCTGCGCACATTGCTGCGCGATAGCTTGCATTTTAAAGGCTATATCTATTCAGATTGGGGCTCAATTCCTATGCTACGCTACTTCCATCACACAGCCGACAGCGAAGCTGAAGCTGCACAACAGGCCATCAATGCGGGGGTAGATCTCGAGGCAGGGAGCGATTATTACCGCACGGCTCCCACGCTCATTGCACAAGGACTGTTGGATAAAGCGCGCATTGACAGTGCCGCAGCGCATGTGCTCTACACGAAATTTGAGGCAGGACTTTTCGATGAATTGGCAAGCGATACACTGCATTGGCGGCAACAAATCCACACACCCGAGGCCATAGCTGTAGCCAAACAGTTGGCCGATGAGAGTCTTGTGCTGTTGGAAAATCGCAACCATTTCCTGCCATTAGACCTCAACCGCCTGCGCAGTATCGCAGTGGTGGGTCCCAATGCTGCGCAAGTGCAGTTCGGAGATTATTCGTGGACGGCCGACAATCAGCATGGCATCACCCCCTTGGCCGGCATACAACAGGTGGCTGGCACACAAACAAAGGTGCGCTATGCCAAGGGATGCGACTACTATTCACAAAACACTGACTCTATAGATGAGGCGGTGACGTTGGCCAAGCAGAGCGATGTTACCGTTGTAGTGGTAGGCACACAGAGCATGTTATTGGCGCGTCCGTCGCAACCTTCAACGAGTGGTGAGGGCTATGACCTATCCGATTTGACCTTGCCGGGCGTGCAACAACAGCTCATTGAGCGCATCGCTGCCACGGGGAAGCCATTCATTGTGGTCATGGTCACAGGGCGTCCGTTGCTCACTGAGGCATTTAAAAATAAGGCCAATGCGCTACTTGTGCAATGGTATGGTGGCGAACAAGCCGGCCTTTCCTTAGCACAAACCCTGTTTGGACAGCTCAATCCCTCGGGACGTCTACCTATTTCGTTCCCCAAAGCTACGGGACAGTTGCCTGTTTATTATAATCATCTGCCCACCGATAAGGGCTATTATAATAAGAAAGGTACGCCCGACAAGCCCGGACGCGATTATGTGTTTGCCGACCCTTATCCTGCCTATCCCTTTGGCTATGGTCTTTCTTACACCGCATTTACTTATAACCAGCTTGCCCTTTCGAAGAAACAAGCCAACGAGAACGACACCATTGCGGTTACATTCCGGGTGCAAAACACGGGGAAACGCGCGGGGAAAGAGGTGGCACAACTTTATATACGCGATATGAAGAGCTCAGTAGCCACACCCATCAAACAGCTCTTTGGCTTCGAAAAGTGTGCGTTGCAACCGGGAGAAACAAAAATCATCACGCTGCAACTGCCCGTAGCCGACCTCTATTTGCACAATGCTGCCATGCAACGTGTGGTTGAACCTGGCGATTTCGAAGTGCAGATTGGGGCTTCTTCAGCCGACATTCTGCTGCGCGACACACTGCATGTTGGGGCGACCAATACGCTGAAAACATCAGAAAACAAGAACGACATGCGCCCACAACCTATGGGAAAGTCCATCAGTGTACAGGGCGTAGTGCGCAATGTGCAGGCTTTCTTAATGGCAGGTGTCAAGGTGCAGGCCGGTAAACAAACGGTCTTCACCGACGCACGCGGTGTTTATCGCATCACAGCCCACGAGGGAGAGCAGTTGCGTTTCTCGCTGAAAGGCTATCGCACAGAGACGCTTATCCTTCGCAAGGGCGGCATCTTCGACGTAGAACTTTCGGCCGAAACGCCTTGATTATATAGAACTTCGAAAGCCATTTGAATAGGATTGAACCATGCAAATGAAACATCTTTTTATCATTCTATGGTGTGCGGTGGGTCTATCTGCAAGCGCTCAGCAGGGAGTGTCTTTTCGCATGCCGTTCCTTTGCCGCAACATCCCTCAGGACGTGCTGTGCTCTATTGCACAACGGCGCCCCATACGACGTTGGTTACACCCGAAGAGCGCCACATGGCCACCTATTTCACGCAACGAGGCATCGCTTTCTTTGTGCTCAACAACAGCCAAAGCACGGCTGATGTCGACTATGCCATGCGACTCATCCGCGATAGTTCGCGCGTGTGGCATCTCAATCCCGACGACATTGGCATAATGGGTTGCGGGGCAGAGGGTGCTCTTGTGGCACGCCAATCGTGCGAAGCGCCATGGGCTGTGCGACCAAACTTCACCATCATGCTGTCGCCCTTGTTGGCAACACCATCGCAGAAAAAGTTGCCGTTCACAGTGCAAAACCATCTCACGCCGCCCGCTATTGTGTTCGTTGCCAACGATGATGCCGAGATTTCGCCTGTTAACAATGGCGTAGCTTATTACACAGCCATGCGGAAAGCAGGTAACCGTTGCGCATTACATATCTATCCAGGGCAGCGCAATGCGTTGCTGCAAGCCTTTGCCGACACGTTGCATAGCGAGCTCATCGCTAACCTTTCGGCTTGGCTTAAAGCCCTTCCCTCACCTCAAATCGGAGCCATCCGTGTGGCTTGTATTGGCAATAGCATCACCGATGGCATGGGCATCGACCTCAACGATGTGCACAGCTACCCCGCACGCCTGCAGCAACTATTGGGTAAGGACTACTATGTGCGCAACTTTGGCGTGAGTGCTCGCACGCTGCTCAATAGCGGAGATCGACCTTATATGCGCGAGCAGGCCTGGCAGATGGCACGCGATTTCGCTCCAAACATTGTCATCATCAAGCTCGGAACAAACGATAGTAAACCTGAAAATTGGCAACATGGTGCTGCCTTTGAGCACGATTTGCAAGCCATGGTCGACACCTTGCAGCAGCTTCCCTCGCATCCTCGCATCCTCTTAGCCACACCTATCCCAGCCTTCAAACCCACATGGAACATCAATGACAGTGTGCTCGTGCATGCTATCACGCCCATCATAGCCAAAGTGGCACGGGAAAAGCATTGCGATTTCATCGATTTGCACCAGCTTGCAGGCCTAACATCCAACGATGTGCAGCCCGATGGCATCCATCCTACAGCCACAGGAGCCGCCCGAATAGCAGAAACCATCTATCCATTCCTCTTACAAAAGCGCCGTCCTAATCGCCGTTAAGGCATTGGTTATACGGAGCTATACTCAAATGGATACGCACACATGCCCTTTTCTTTTCATGGTTATATAGCGATAAGGTGCACTACGATACAAGTGCAATAGCATAAGAGAGCGTCGACAACTTGCTTTGCTGCAAGTGTCGACGCTCTTTTTATTGATGAATAAGAATTAATATTCGATGATGGTAGTGTCGTCAAGTTCTGGATCAATCACCTTTTCGCGCACTTTGAACACCTGCCATTCGGCTAATGCCACCCACTGTTGGTTGCTGGTAGAACCATTAATCTTGAACCATACATAGCGGAATGGTGTTTCGCTCTTAATGGTTCGGTTGGTCTCATACGTTGCATGCAGCGTGTTAGGTAGATTTGTGAACGATGCCAACTTGCGTGTTCCAGTCTCGTTAGCGTAGGTTGCGGCACTTTCGGTGAAGGCATCACTCACCAACACATCAATAGCTTTAGGATTATCGCGTCCACCTCCATTGCGACATACGTAACGAAATTGCAACGCTTTGTGCGGTGCGCCTAAGTCAAACACGATGTAATGGGGGAAAGGCTTCGGCGCAGTCCAGCTCATATGGAAGAAATTGTTCTCATTTCCATCAATAAGTGCCGAGAGTGGTCCTTCGCTTGTTTCGGCACCGTGTTGTGAGGAGTTGATGATAAACTGGCCACACCGGCTGGCGAAGTGGCATGAATAAGGGGTAAATTTGCATCCAATCGCGGCATAAAAGCGTGCACTTTAGCGGGTAAAGTGGGCGATAGGAGCAAAAGAGCTGCACCCGAAAGTGAGCGGAGCAGCATTTGGTTTAAGAGATCTTTTGACTGCATCGTTAGATTTTAGGCAGGTGAATAGTTCTTTGTTTTGAAAAGTGGGGTGTAAAGGATTAGACCAATGTTAGACATTGGCATGCTACATTAAACTCTTTTTTAAGAAGGACTGCTGTCTGTTCCCATCCAAATGAACTGGTTACGTTCCAAAAGAATCCTCTTCATGATGTTTCCTTTCATTGCTATAAAGGTTGATAATTGCGTTAGTAATACGGTTGTAAAGCTATACAATATTTTTTTAGTATTACAATAATTTTAAATCATTTTTAACCCAAATAAAAGTATTAAAAGCCTTGCAAATACATAGTGAATCAAGCTTTATAATGGGCACAATCCCCTTGTATGTAGTGTGCTCTTTTATAAAAGGTATAGGTGAAAGTAGAAGAAGAAAGCTATAAAAATTGCTTGGTTACTACATCATCGAAATGAAGTTTGGCCCATTCAATGAGAGAACGAATAGAAGGCATTAGTGATTTGCCTGTCTCGGTGAGTGAATATTCCACGCGCGGCGGGACAACAGGATAGACCCTGCGGTTAATCAGATGATATTGTTCTAAGTTTTTCAGTGTTGCCGAGAGCATTTTTTGTGAGCAGTCAGCCATTGATTGGTGCAATTCGCTGAAGCGAAGCACTCCTGTTTCACTACAATGTAGTGTGTAAAGGACAAGCAGAGACCACTTGTCTCCGAAACGACTAATCACTTGTCGAATGGGACAGGCTAAATAAGAAGGTTCAATTTGCTGCTTTGCCATTGTGAATCATACTTTTGAAAAACAAAGATAAAAGTTTTAGAACAGTTTAAAAACCACACGCATTTAATGTTTGTTAAAGTTGTTCCTATGCACTTCTTATGTGCACTTAAATCCTACTTTTTGGTAAGTATATGTCGTTTTTGTGCGTTCTTGTGGGAGAATAGAAGGTGTATTACCTTTGCATCGTCAAATAGAAACAATAACATAAAATAGTAAAGACAATGGAAAAGAATTCAATTCAAGCAGAGAACGGAAAGCAAGTAGCAAACCTTTCAAACAAAGAAAAGGTGATAGCTTTACTGAAAGCCATTGAGACGGGCGACACTGTGGCTGTAGGTTATGTGAATGCTGACCATTATACACAACATAATCTCACAGTGGGCGATGGTCTTTCAGGCTTCGGATCTGCATTAGCTGGCCTGGCAGACTATCCAGAAAAGGCGAGAGTGAACACTGTCCGTGCTTTCGAAGATGGCGACTTCGTGGTGGCACAAACCGATTATAACTTCTTTGGAGCTAAGGCAGGATTCGATGTTTTCCGCTTCGAAGATGGCAAAATCGTAGAGCATTGGGACAATCTTATGCCTTATGATGGCCGCAAAAACCCCTCGGGCCACACACCTTTCGATGGCACAATAACCATTGAAGATGCAGAAAAGACAGCCGAAAATAAAGCGTTGGTGAAGCAATTTGTCATCGATGTGCTCAAGGGTGAGCATCCTGAGCGTCTCACTTCCTATTTCAATGGCAACGCTTACATTCAGCACAATGTGGCAATTGCCGATGGACTTGATGGCTTAGGCAATGCTTTGAAGGCAATGGCTGCGCAGGGTGTCACAATGGAATATCACAAGGTGCATAAGGTTTTAGGCTATGGTAATTTTGTTTTGACTATCAGTGAAGGTACTTTCGCAGGCAAACCAACGAGCTTCTACGACCTCTTTCGTGTTGAAAATGGTAAAATTGCAGAGCATTGGGATGTGGTAGAAACCATTGCACCACAAAGTGAATGGAAACATCGGAATGGTAAATTCGGAGGTCTGCAATAGGCAAAGATGATACAGGAAGCACTCGATTTTCTCAGCAAACACAAAGAGGTCGCTCTCGCCACATGCGAGGGCAACCTCCCCAAAATACGCCTTTTCCAGATTATGTGGCAGGAAAGCACTACACTTTTCTTTGCCACATCACCTCAAAAGGCGGTCTATCAGCAGTTAAAAGCCAATCCCCATATTGAGCTTTTGGCAGCCGATGGGCAAGTTTCTGTACGTTGTGCAGGTCAAATCAGTTTCGATGTTGAAGATGCTTGTCAGCAATGGATTTACAACCACAATGCTGTGTTGTCGCGCCTATATAGCAGTTACGATAAATTGGCCTATTTCTCGCTCCACATAGCACAAATGGATTACTACAATCTTCAGCCGACTCCACCTATCCTTCGACATTTTAATCTACTCGAAGGCACGGAAACAAGTGGTTTTGTAGGTGAGCGATTCACAACAAACAAATAGATCAAATGAATTGAAAATATTGATGATGCCTTGCAAATGCTGTTGCAGGAGGCTGGCGAGCAATCCCCTTTACCCTTAACTTTGCCGCTGAAACAGCAGTTGTTACGCGCATTGATGAACGTTAGGCTGTCTCTTCAGCCCTCGAAAGAATTGCTCCGAGCACAAGATGCTGAGCTTCAACAATAGCGTTTAGACAAAGGTGTGGTTGAAATCAAGGGCGAAGGACTGCATTTGTGGCGTGGCGACATCACCCGATTAAAGGTCGATGCCATCGTCAACGCGGCTAATAGTGCGCTGTTGGGCTGCTTATCCCTTTGCATAACTGCATAGATAATGCCATTCATTCGGCCGCAGGCATACAACTTCGATGCGCTTGTAACGCATTGATGCAGGCACAACGACACGAAGAACCCACGGGGCAAGCCAAGCTAACGCTGGGATTTAACCTCCCGCACGCGCCCAGTAGAACTGGGCAATAGCATAGAGATTACCATCCTATATCCTATTGATTATGTCACAATCTCAATGAGATTATAGGACAAAACAGCTGAAATTACCTCATCATGCAACCGCCTTTACCAACACCATGAAAATAAGAAGCATTTGTGAAGAGCAATTCTCGGACTAAAAAAAGTTTCAATATGCACCTCACTTATAACACACCTTATAAATTTTACCATGCCATTTAAACAAAAAAATAAACAAGTTCTTGTTAAGCATAATTTACAAATTAGAGCCTATTCGTTTTTATGTTTATATAAGTTTTTATACGTTATTGTGTTATAAAATAAACGCATATTCATGCAATTTATAACGAAAAATAAAAAGAAAAAAATGCCATATTTTACTATGAAATGAAAAAAATTATTAAAGAAATATTTGCGAGCAAATTATATATCTGTTAACTTTGCAAGCAAATTATATTAATAATTTTTTTCAAGTCTATATCACCCAACGTAATCGTGTATAGCACAATTGTTTTGTTTTTAATCTAAAGAGAGAAATTTATGGAAAAGAGACTTTTGATGTTTCTCGTCGGTTTATTCTTGAGCATAGGAATGGCCGTAGCGCAAACGCAAGTGAAAGGAACCGTGGTTTCAAGTGAAGATGGAGAGCCCGTAGTTGGCGCTTCGGTAATGATTTCTGGTACGAAGACAGGTACCATTACCGATGCCGAAGGTAAGTTTTCATTAAATGCAACCAACGGCACAAAATTAGTAGTTTCCTATTTAGGTATGCGCGTCAAGACCGTGACGGCCTCTACATCAGACGACATGAAAATTAAATTAGACCCCGACAACAAAGTGCTTGACGAGGTTGTTGTCACGGCAATGGGCATCACGCGCGAGAAGAAAGCCCTCGGTTATGCCTCACAAGTGCTCAACGCGAAGGACTTGAATACAGCCGGAACCTCGTCGTTGGCTAATGCTATGCAGGGCAAACTCACGGGTGTTGACATTCGCACTTCCTCGGGAGCACCCGGTGCTTCGGCACAAATTGTTATTCGCGGCGCACGCTCTTTCGATGGCAACAACACGCCGTTGTATGTGGTTGACGGCATGCCTATCGCTTCAACACCCGACTGGGACACGGAAAAGTCGGTGACAGGTTCTGACTATGCCAGCCGAACCATTGACCTCAACCCCGACGATATTGAATCGATCAACGTGCTGAAAGGGCAAGCAGCCTCGGCACTTTATGGTATTCGCGCTTCAAATGGCGTCATCTTGATTACCACAAAGCGCGGCAGCAAAGAGTCGACCAAGCCTGTTATCACCTTTACAACCGACTTGAGTGCACAGACATTGAGCCGCAAGTTTAAACGGCAAGATGTGTATGCGCAGGGCACAACGCTCTCAAAATATAATCCAAATGCTTCGATGTCGTGGGGACCGAAGATTGCCGACCTGCCGAATGACGCTACTTATGGCGGCAATAAAAACAATGCCTATACCAACGGCGACCTCACTTCGCATGCGGGTATGTACTACAACCCCAAGTATGCTGCTGCTGGTTTGAGTGGTTGGACAACGCCACATACCTATGACAACGTGGGCGATTTCTTCAAAACGGGCTTCACGCAAAATGCCACATTCAACATTTCGCAACGCAAAAACGATGTGAGCTATTCATTTAGTCTCAGTGATAGCTATCAGAAAGGCATCATTCCCTCAACGGGCATGACCCGAACAGGAGCACGTGGTGCCGTTGACTGGAAGGTGAACGAGCAATGGAAGACCGGCTTTTCGGCCAACTACAGCTCGGTAAAGATTACCTCTGCGCCAGGTGCCAACAGCGGTATTGTGAACGTGGTGTACTCGGCTCCATCCGAATATGACCTCAAAGGCACGCCCTATCATAAGCCGGGAGATCCCACAGCGCAAGTGTTGTTCCGCAGCACAGTGTTCAATAACCCCTATTGGTGGGCTGCAAACGATGAATATTCGCAACACACCAATCGTATGTTTGGCAATGCTTATGCTGAATTCACCCCGAAATTGAACTGGGGAGACCGCTATCATCTCGTTTTTCGCGAGCAAGCCGGCATCGATATGTATACCACCAACAACGCTACTATTGCTGAAATTGGCTCTGCTTATAACACCAAAGGTGAAGTAGAAATCGTGGTGTGCAGGAGAATATCTTCAACAACTTGCTTACAGCCAACTTCACTGCCAAGTGGGGTGCCGATAGAGAGTGGGACTTTGGCTTCGTGCTCGGTAACGAGTTCAACCACGAGTATCGCCGCAAATGGGATTATGACGGCTCGGGATTGGCTTTCTACGGTCAGCCTACGATTGGCAACACGTCGTCGATGGATGTGCACAAAGAGTATCATCGGCAAGAGCGCACGGTGGGAACCTTCGGTCAGTTGTCGCTCTCTTGGAAAGACATGCTCTATCTAACGGTGACGGGTCGTAACGACAAAGTGTCGTCTATGCCACGCGGAAACCGCTCGTTCTTCTATCCTTCTGTGTCGTTGGGCTGGATCTTCACCGAGCTTCCGGCATTGAAAGAAAACAAGACACTCTCTTATGGAAAGCTACGTCTGTCTTACGCACAGGTGGGACAAGCAGGCCTGTTCTACAACAACTATATGTATGTGCCCGTGTATGGTGGCGGCATGTATATCTACACCCCCATCAGTTATCCCCTCGGTGGTGCACGCGGCTATGCACCCTACTTCGTGAAGTTTGATGAAAAACTCAAGCCTCAGAACACGGCAAACTGGGAAGCTGGATTGGATTTGGGCTTGTTTAAGAACCTTGTGAAGTTGGAATACACGCTGAGCTATCAGGATGTGAAAGACCAAATCTTCGATGTTCCCACTGCAGGCACGACGGGCTATCAGTCACTTCGCACCAATGCTGGGCAGATGGTGACGTGGTCGCACGAGTTGTCGCTGAATGCTACCGTGCTCCATCATCAGGACTATGGTGTAGACTTGGGTGTGAATTTCACCAAGGTTAGAAACAGAGTGAAGAAACTTGCACCCGGCGTAGAGAGCATCATGCTTGGCGGTTTCGTTACACCGCAGATACGTGCACAGGCGGGTTACAACTATCCCAACATCTATGGTAAAGCGTTTAAGCGCACAGCTGACGGACAATTGCTGCTCGATGCCAATGGACTGCCCCAGTCAACAGCAGCCAATGTAAACTTGGGTGAGTGTGCACCCGACTTTACAATGGGATTCAACCTCCACGCACACTATAAAAACCTGTCGCTCTCGGCTACCATGGATTGGCAGAAAGGCGGTTGCATGTACAACGGAACCCTACTGACCATGAACTATTTCGGCGTCACGAAAGAGTCGCTCCCCTATCACGAAGGAACGATGGTGGCCGAAGGAATCAACGAAGCTACGGGGGCAAAGAACACGGTAGTGGTGAGCAAGCAAGCCTATTATCAGGCCTATAACGACGTCACTGAAGCAGGTATCTTTGAAACCAGCTACCTCAAACTGCGCGACATCACCTTGGCCTATCAACTCCCCAAGTTGGGCGGCGTTAATCTTTCCGTCTACGCGTTTGCACGCAATGTGCTCCTATGGGCAAAAATGCCAAACCTCGATCCCGAGAGTTCACAAGGCAACAACAACATGGGTGGCTACTTTGAGCGCTTCTCTGTGCCCAACACTTCCAGCTTTGGTGGCGGATTGAAAGTAACCTTCTAAGGAGTAACTAACATTTGATAAACGAAAAAAGTATTGATTATGAAAATGAAATATATATTCGGGGCTGCACTGACGGCCATGCTTTCACAGCTTGTTCGGAAGACATCATGGATCGCATCAACACCGACGAGGCACACCCGGGCATCAATATCAACGCCAAATTGCAACTCACCGACACCGAGGTGTCGACCGTTTTCTCAACCCTTTGCGGCGCCTATGAATGGTATGTCAGCTCGTATACCGAACAACTCTTCGGCACTGGAAACGGCCAAATGCGCATGATTGAGAAACGCAATATTGCCGAAGTGGCCGGAAGTTCAACATTTGGCAACGAATGGAACAGCACCTATCTCAACCTCAACAACCTGAGATTGATGCGCGAAAAATGTCAACCCGGTGGCGTGAATGCTGGACAATACAACCTCTTGGGCATGACACAAACGCTCGAAGCCATCAACTGGGCCACGTTGACCGACCTGCATGGAGACATCCCCTACAAAGAATGTTTCGTGACCTCGGCACCCAAGATTGACAAACAAAAGGACATCTACGCCCGCGTGTTTGAATTGCTCGACAGCGCACAAATCAATTTTGCACGAGGAACCGACGACAACAGCTCCAACGATGTCATCTATGCCGGCAAACAAGCAAAGTGGGCAGCATTGGTTCACGCCCTAAAAGCACGCTATCTGTTGCGCACCTACGGCGTAAACCGCACCACAGCCCAGTTGCAAAAGGTGGTCGACGAGGCACAAGCTGCACTCAACGCTGGCTTCGCAGGATGCGAATTGGCCGTGTTCAATGGACAGACAGCCGACAACTCATGGTATGCCTACGCTCAAAGTCGCGAGTACACCGGATGTTCCTCAACAGTCGAAAATCTGCTCACCGCACGCAACGACCCACGCGAACCCATCTACAACTTCGACCGCTTTGGCAAAAAAACATCGTTGCCAACCCCGGAGATGACGCCATGACCATGCAGGCAGAAGTGGTCAATTGGCCCGCCTATTTAGAAAAATGGTGCCGCACCATTACACGTGCTCAGCCTCTCTGAACTCTATTTTGTCATGGCCGAAGCACAGGCACGATTAGGACAAAATGCACAGACGGCCTTCGAAGCAGGCGTGAAAGCATCCATAAAAGATTTCTATGCTGCCGGCGGAAGTGCCATCGAAGCCAACGTGACCGACGCACAAATCACAACCTACCTCACTGCATTAGCACCACGCTTTACGGCCAACCCGCTGAATGAAATCCTCATTCAAAAGTATATTGCCCAAACGCGCGATGAGCAGCTGGAGACTTATAACGACATGCGCCGCTGCCGTTACATCGATGGCAGCTATCCCGTTGCCATGACCAACCCCAACAACCTCGCGGGAAGTGCCAATCGCTGGCCGCTATGCCTACCCTACGGCGAGAGCGACGTCACAGCTAACCCCAACATCACCGCCGCATTCGGTAGCGGAAACGAAGGAGGTATGTACGTCTTCACCAAAAATGTCTGGTGGGCTGGTGGACAATAATTCCTAACTCAACAGTGCCGCGATGGCACGAGCAATGTGCACAAAAGGGAATAACCCATAAGCACATTATAATCTTTCTCTCACGATAGGGCTAACAGCACGTTAGCCCTATTTTCATATCCGCACAACAACACAAAACGAAGCCCCATCAGCCAAAAATTCCAACACCAAAACGCATAACCATCCCCTCAAAAAGCCATCCCCACCCACCTGCCTTGAAATAACACCACTGACAAAGCCACCAACCATAATCCCCCTCCTTGCCACATCGCATACAAAAGCCACGACCACAGCCTTCCACCTTGTGACATTGTCGGGAAAGATACTCACGGCAATTCCCCTCCTTATAACATTGCCGGAAAAGATACTCACGGAAGTTCCCCACTTTGTCACTTTGTAGGAAAAGGCTCCCCCCACCTCCCCCACCTTTTAATATCGGCAGAAAAGACTACGTCCACATCTTCCCTCCTTATAACATTGCCGACAGAGGCAACGCCACCATCCTCCTCTTGAATATTATCGGCGGCGAGCCCCTTTTTCGCGATAACGAGAGGTGGTTATCGCGGGCGAGGGCATTTTTCGCGATAACGAGAAGTGGTTATCGCGGGCGAGGGCATTTTTCGCGATAACGAGAGGTAGATATCGCGGGCGAGGGCAATTTTCGCGATAACGAGAGGTGGTTATCGTGAGCGAGGGTAATTTTCGCGATAACGAGAGGTAGTTATCGCGAGCGAGGCCAATTTTCACGATAACGAGAGTTGGTTATCGCGAGCGAGGGCATTTTTCACGATAACGAGAGGTAGTTATCGCGAGCGAGAGCATTTTTCGCGATAACGAGTGTTGGTTATCGCGAGCGAGGCCATTTTTCACGATAACGAGCATTGGTTATCGCGGGCGAGGGCAATTTTCACGATAACGAGTGTTGGTTATCGTGAGCGAGGGCAACTCCAAGTTGTTTTTCAGGATGGAACCATTCGGCAAGCGCCACGCCAAAACATGCCATCCGATTGGAAACGCTGGCAACCCCTCTTTTCAAACATTCCATCCGATTGAATATATTGACAAACGCCGCGTACAAATATTCCACCTGTTTGAATGTGCCAACAACCCCTCTTTTCAAACATTCCATCCGATTGAATATATTGACAAACGCCACGCCCGACCATTCCATCCGATTGAATATGCTGGCAGCCCCTCTTTTCAAACATCCCATCCGTTTCGGTGTGCCGGCAATGGATGAAAAACTACCGCAACGCGGTTATACTTTTGATAGCCCAGGGTTGCCGACGATAGGAGGCTACCCTGGGTAACAATGCAAGCAAAAATGCTACCCCCTTGGGGGTTGTACTTTCTTTCTGCAGCAATCAAACGGCATTTATCGGCGTAGATCATGCAAACAAAAAAGGCAGCTACCTACTCTCCCGCATTGCCCTATTTGACAAGGTGTACCATTGGACGGATTGGGGAGTAGAAGGCAAACAAAAAAGCGTCCATTTGATTGCTCAAATGAACGCTTCGTAAGAAAAAAGGCGCCTACCTACTCTCTCGCATTGCCCTATTTGATAAGGTGTACCATCGGCGCATAGACGATACGGTAAGGCGGCTGTATTCAAAACCGCATATAACAAAAAAAGCACTCTGAAGAAATAAATCTCCAAAGTGCTTCGTAAGAAAAAAGGCGGCTACCTACTCTCCCGCATTGCATTGCAGTACCATCGGCGCAAGTGGGCTTAACTTCTCTGTTCGGAATGGGAAGAGGTGGAACCCCACCGCAATAACCACCTGATAAAGGGGTTGACATGATTTACACAAGCGATAAACTGTGAGTTAAACCTTATGGGGTTCGAACTTTTTTGCTTAAACAACTCAAAGTAGAAGCGAGGGAAGTGAAGAAAGTTTCGGGCAATTAGTAGTGCTCGGCTTTGACGTCACCGTCTTTACACCTGCACCCTATCAACGTTGTCGTCTTCAACGACCCTCTATGGAGTTCTCATCTTGCGGCTGGCTTCGCACTTAGATGCTTTCAGCGCTTATCCAATCCAGACTCAGATACCCAGCGGTGCGCCCGGCGGCACAACCGTAAACCGGAGGTCTGTCCATCACGGTCCTCTCGTACTAGTGACGGCACCACGCAAAACTCCTGCGCCCACGATAGATAGAGACCGAACTGTCTCACGACGTTCTGAACCCAGCTCGCGTGCCACTTTAATGGGCGAACAGCCCAACCCTTGGGACCTTCTCCAGCCCCAGGATGTGACGAGCCGACATCGAGGTGCCAAACCACCCCGTCGATATGAGCTCTTGGGGGATCAGCCTGTTATCCCCGGAGTACCTTTTTATCCTTTGAGCGACGGAGTTTCCATCACATCCGCCGGATCACTATGCCCCAGTTTCCTGCCTGCTCGGCATGTCTGCCTCCCAGTCAAGCGCCCTTATGCCATTGCACTCTATGAGGTCGGTTACCAATCGACCCTGAGGGCACCTTTGGAAGCCTCCGTTACGCTTTTTGGAGGCGACCACCCCAGTCAAACTACCCACTAGCAGTGTCCCCGCATCAAGCGGGTTAGACCTCAGACAGCCAAAGGGCCGTATTTCAGGATGACTCCACAAATGCTGGCGCACCTGCTTCAAAAGCCTCCGGCCTATCCTACACATCGGATGACCAAGGTCAATGCTAAGCTGTAGTAAAGGTTCACGGGGTCTTTTCGTCCCATCGCGGGTAATCGGCATCTTCACCGATACTACAATTTCACTGAGCTCATGGTTGAGACAGCGTCCGGATCATTACACCATTCGTGCAGGTCGGAACTTACCCGACAAGGAATTTCGCTACCTTAGGACCGTTATAGTTACGGCCGCCGTTTACTGGGGCTTCAATTCAATGCTTCCTACCGAAGTAGTGACATCTCCTCTTAACCTTCCAGCACCGGGCAGGTGTCAGGCTGTATACGTCATCTTTCGAGTTTGCACAGCCCTGTGTTTTTTTGTTAAACAGTTGCTCGGACCTATTCTCTGCGCCTCATATTGCTATGAGGACCCCTTTATCCCGAAGTTACGGGGTCAATTTGCCTAGTTCCTTAACCATGAATCTCTCAACGCCTTAGTATGTTCTACCCGTCTACCTGTGTCGGATTGCGGTACGGGTACCTTTTAGAATATGCTTAGCGGATTTTTCTTGAAGTCTGATTACCTGCGCTATCTGCTGCTCCCGAAGAAGCTGCAGTACTTTCAAGGTCGGCTCTCGGAGTGGATTTGCCTGCTCCGATCTCACGCCTACACTCTTTAACGGGGATATCCGTCACCCCGCGGCAGTGTCACTGCTCCGTCTCCACATCGCTCCCTAAAGGTAGTAACGGAATATTAACCGTTTCTGCCATCGCCCTCACCATTCGGCTGAGACTTAGGACCCTGACTTACCCCGGGCTGATTGGCATTGCCCGGGAAACCTTAGACTTACGGCGAAGGGGAATCTCACCCCTTTTTATCGTTACTTATACCTACATTTGCTTTTCCATGCGCTCCGGGATCAGTTATCTTCACCATTCTACGCACATGGAATGCTCCCCTACCGATACTTTTTATTATTACTATCCCGCGCCTTCGGCATCTGCCTTATACCCGATTATTATCCATGCCCGGACCCTCGACTAGTGAGCTGTTACGCACTCTTTGAATGAATGGCTGCTTCCAAGCCAACATCCCTAGCTGTCATGGGGGACCAGACTTCGTTAGACTAACTTAGACAGAATTTCGGGGCCTTAGACGGCGGTCTGGATTCTTCTCCTCTCGGGGACGGACCTCAGCACCCTGCCCCCTTACTGCATGGCTGCCGTCCGTGAGCATTCGGAGTTCGTCAGGTCTCGATAGGCGGTGAAGCCCTCTTGACCCTATCGGTCGCTCTACCTCTCACGGAGATCACCACACGCGGCACCCTAAATGCCTTTCGGGGAGTACGAGCTATCTCCAAGTTTGATTGGCCTTTCACTCCTACACTCAACTCATCCAGAAGCTTTTCAACGCTTATTGGTGCGGTCCTCCATTCCGTGTTACCGGAACTTCAACCCGGTCAAGTGTAGATCACTTGGTTTCGCGTCTACCCCCTCTGACTTAAACGCCCTGTTCAGGCTCGCTTTCACTACGGCTGGGAGTATCTTTACTCTTAACCTTGCCAGAGATGGTAACTCGTAGGTTCATTATGCAAAAGGCACGCCGTCACTGCATAAAGCAGCTCCGACCGCTTGTAGGCGTATGGTTTCAGGAACTCTTTTCACTCTTCTTGTCGAAGTGCTTTTTCACCTTTCCCTCACGGTACTGGTTCACTATCGGTCTCACAGAGTATTTAGCCTTACCGGATGGTCCCGGCTGATTCACGCAGAATTACTCGTGCTCCGCGCTACTCAGGATACCGCTATGTTGCAATTAGCTTCGCATACTGGACTTTCACCATCTGCGGTTCTTCTTTCCAGAAGATTCTGCTCACTGCATGCATACAATGTCGCGGTCCTACTACCCCGCAGCTGCGTTGCCACAGTCACGGTTTGGGCTCTTCCCCGTTCGCTCGCCACTACTAAGGGAATCATTATTTATTTTCTCTTCCTCCGGTACTAAGATGTTTCAGTTCCCTGGGTTAGCCCTCACGATTTAACGTGAGTGTTTGTTCTTCAAACAAACAGGTTGTCCCATTCGAAAATCTCCGGATCAAAGGTTATTTGCACCCTACCCGAAGCTTATCGCAGCTTATCACGTCCTTCATCGCCTCTGTGAGCCTAGGCATCCACCATACGCCCTTACTTACTTTTCTTCAATTCGCGCCATCTCTCTTCTAGAAATGACTCGCTCATACTTTCAGCTGTTAAGTGAAATCTCATTTCTCATGGCCATAAAGCCGTGAAATGATAATTTCTAAGTTTGAACTTAGTTTACTTTACAGTTTTGCTTGTGTCAATATGTCAAAGATCGATTCGATAATACTTCTCCCACCATAAATAGTGCAAGGTCATATCGAGTGTGGAGAATAACGGATTCGAACTGTTGACCCCTGCTTGCAAAAGCAGGTGCTCTAGCCAGCTGAGCTAATCCCCAGTTTAAATACAGATGAAGAAAACAAAAAAATCACTCCTGCAACACGTCTTGCAAAAAGAACTTCCCACTCCACTGTAAGGAATGCTGTAGTCCCTGTGCAGACTTGAACTGCCGACCTCCACATTATCAGTGTGGCGCTCTAACCAACTGAGCTATAGGGACTAATTTCCGGGCCCAGTGTCTGTCCAAGATCCCGGGCATCTCGAATAGCCCGGCTTCCTTTTTCTCGCTTTATCGAAAAACAGATGTACGTAGTACAAGAAGAAAACAAACCATCGCCTCAGAGCACTTATCCTCTAAAAAAAATACTAACCTCAATAAGGCGCAGCATAAATGTCAACGCTTTCAAGTCAACTCATACGCCACTATAGGAAACATTCGCTCCAGAAAGGAGGTAGTTCCAGCCGCACCTTCCGGTACGGCTACCTTGTTACGACTTAGCCCCAATTACCAGTTTTTGCCCTAGGCCGATCCTTGCGGTAACGGACTTTAGGCACCCCCGGCTTTCATGGCTTGACGGGCGGTGTGTACAAGGCCCGGGAACGTATTCACCGCGCCATGGCTGATGCGCGATTACTAGCGAATCCAGCTTCGTGAGGTCGGGTTGCAGACCTCAGTCCGAACTGGGACCGGCTTTTAAGATTCGATCGCATTTACATGCAACCCGCCTTCTGTACCGGCCATTGTAACACGTGTGTAGCCCCGGACGTAAGGGGCCGTGCTGATTTGACGTCATCCCCACCTTCCTCACACCTTACGGTGGCAGTATTCCCAGAGTGCCCAGCATTACCTGATGGCAACTAAGAAAAAGGGGTTGCGCTCGTTATGGCACTTAAGCCGACACCTCACGGCACGAGCTGACGACAACCATGCAGCACCTTCACAGACGCCCCGAAGGGCCTCTTCATCTCTGAATCGTTCGTCTGCAATTCAAGCCCGGGTAAGGTTCCTCGCGTATCATCGAATTAAACCACATGTTCCTCCGCTTGTGCGGGCCCCCGTCAATTCCTTTTGAGTTTCACCGTTGCCGGCGTACTCCCGGGTGGGATGCTTAATGCTTTCGCTTGGCCGCTGACCCTAATGGACCAACAGCGGGCATCCATCGTTTATCGTGCGGACTACCGGGTATCTAATCCTGCTTTGATACCCGCACCTTCGAGCTTCAGCGTCAGTTGTGCTCCCGTAAGCTGCCTTCGCAATCGGAGTTCTTCGTCATATCTAAGCATTTCACCGCTACACGACGAATTCCGCCTACGTTGTGCACACTCTAGTAAACCAGTTCGCGCTGCAAGTCAGATGTTGAGCATCTACATTTCACAACACGCTTAATCCACGGCCTACGCTCCCTTTAAACCCAATAAATCCGGATAACGCCCGAACCTTCCGTATTACCGCGGCTGCTGGCACGGAATTAGCCGGTCCTTATTCATAGGGTACATGCAATAAACTACACGTAGCTCACTTTATTCCCCTATAAAAGCAGTTTACAACCCATAGGGCCGTCATCCTGCACGCTACTTGGCTGGTTCAGGCTCTCGCCCATTGACCAATATTCCTCACTGCTGCCTCCCGTAGGAGTTTGGACCGTGTCTCAGTTCCAATGTGGGGGACCTTCCTCTCAGAACCCCCTACTGATCGTTGCCTTTGGTGGGCCGTTACCCCGCCAACAAGCTAATCAGACGCATCCCCATCCATTACCAATAAATCTTTAATCCTATAATGATGCCATCATAAAATGCCATGGGGTATTAGTCTTACTTTCGCAAGGTTATCCCCCTGTAATGGGTAGGTTGGATACGCGTTACTCACCCGTGCGCCGGTCGACGCCTAAGAGAGCAAGCCTCTCATCGTTTCCCCTCGACTTGCATGTGTTAAGCTCAGTAGCTAGCGTTCATCCTGAGCCAGGATCAAACTCTCCATTGTAAAATATCTATTCCAACCCTATTCATAAAATAATAAGGTCAAGAGTCTATCTGATTCAGAACGCTTCCTCTAAATTTATCGAAGTCTTTTTGTACCTTCTCTAAGAATAACTCATCCTTCTTGACGGTTCGTTCTTTTACCCAAGCACTCATCTCCTTTCGAAAACAAGCACTCGCTTCTTGTACTACTTCTCTGTCTATGAAAATCTTGTCAAAGATCGCTCTCTTTATTTCAAACACCCGCTTCAACAGGCGCAGAAAACGCTACTTGAAAACCATTGTCCTCAAAAGCGAGTGCAAAGGTAATGCAAAATATCACAAACTCCAAATCTTTTTAGAAAAAATCTATATCTAAAATGAAACTTTTCGATTTATACAACAAAATAGAGATAAATACCTATATCTATTTTGGGATATAAGTAACTGGAATAGAATTAGAATCAACACAACTGGACGTGAGCGGATTAAGAATTTCACACCAACGCCCTCCTTAATAAGACGTTGTCATATCTTCTGGCACACAAATATAATAATCAGCTATGCCTTGATAAGCCTTCCCTCCTGTACTTCCTGCCGATGTAAAAGATATTCCTCTAAAAACAACTTGTCCACCATCTTAAAACATTACTCGACATACGCATCATCGCGCACTAAGATCTTTTCAATTTTACCAACATACATGGTGTGAAGATCCCGTTTTGGGTAACACTCATCGAGCGTCTCTTGATACATGAACCCCTCTTCTTGCAATTCACCAGCATACATCTTCTTGCATACCATCACCATTTTTGCTTCTTTGAAATAAACCGTATGATTGGCAAACACTTTGGTTAACCCAACTTTCGCTATCTTATCTTCATCGCGTCCTGACACACTCCCTAAGTAGGCCATTTGTTTTTTAAAGTCCTTATCCATAACACAAACCGTAAAATATTCCTCCTTATCAACAAACGTCTTCGTATAACGTGACGGACGTAGAAATATAACTACCGTTGGATCATTCTTTCCCCATAGACAACCAAAATGTCCCCAACTGATAGTCATTGTGTTACACCCGTCCTTTTCATTCCCTGCCGACGCTAACATCCATTCCTTTCCCAGCAGATTGAAAGGATTAAACTTCATTGTTTTACTATCAATTTCTTTCATATTATTTATTTAATCATTATCTTTCAACTATTGCTTCTAAATCCTTCTCACCCCTTGCCTATCTATACAGCCCGTACGAATTGTGGTAAAATAGGATGATGCATACGCCAATCAATGCTCATCGGCTTATCATCGCAGGACGATAGATAGTCGACCAGCCCAAAACAAAAGAACGGACACGTATTACCAAAGCCATCCTGCTTGCTCTCTCGCACAAAGAGAACAAACTTCTTTTTGTTGATTGCTTGTTCAACAAATCTTCTTCCACGCCCTTTATGGGCGTCTGTATTTTGCGATTTCCAATGAAATTTGTGTTCACTAATCACATAATCATCATACATAGTCGAAGCAGAAAAGTCTTTATCCGACTTATTGAGCGTCACAAAAAATAGTTCCGTATTAAATTCCTCTATCTTAAAAACACCCGAAACACTCCCCGACATCCTCTTTTCTGCCGTCTGACGCCCAAAGATTGCAAACACTTCCTCACGCGTATACAGTCCATATTGCTCTAACGCTATAGGCAACCCTTCGCCCACAGGGAACGTTGTATTCCCAATATTTGCTAAGAGATAGTCTACCAGTTCTCCCACTTCAGCAACAAAAAGAGGATAATTTTTAAACTTCTGTATCGCTTCTTCAAGATTATTCAGACCCGTTTTAGATATTTTGTCGACATAAAGCGTATAATAAAGCATCACGGCAAACGTCCTCTCACGCGTATCACGCAATGCAATAGGCTGTGAAGACGAGAGTACCGATTGAATAAAGCGCAGGTAGGTTGCACTGTTTGCATGCACAAGGTTGGATATTCCTTTTTCAAAACGCGAGGTAGTCTGCACTCTCAATGTCGCGTTCTATCTCTACATTCAGCGGCACCTTACTCTGCCCACCCGTAAAAAGGTTACTGATTCGAAAACCTGTCAACGGTCTAAGAATCTCTTGGTTGGTAGCCCTCAAACGCACTTCCTCCTGCGGAGAGACGACAGAAGACAGCAACTTCCGATCCTCTATAATCCGCTCGTTAGCACCTTCTCCCAAAAAATCCATCAACCGATTCACAAGCCCCACACGCGCTTCTATCGACAAATGGTCGTCCGAAAGTCGATTCTTAATCACCCTACTGACATGCTCTGCTAACAGAGAGGGTGATTCGGCCTCATCTATATCGTCTTGCTGACAAATCCATCCCTCATGGGACGCCTGTCTCATCTCACGCTTCACCTCATCCGTAATAAGGTTTTCGTATACTCCTTCTTGCAGTTTCATTCGTAGAATTCTATTTTAATCCGCATCAGCCCATTAAAACACAAGGTGTGGCCATTGCTCATTAGCTCATACCTTTTACCCTTAGTTGTGTCCTTTCATTCATACAAAAGCTGCAAAAGCAGTAACAAAGTTCTCCGAGGTCTCACCCTTTAGGATGGAAATTTCTCATTCGCTGACGCCGCTTGCTATCCCTTCTATGCTTCTCTTTAACCCTTGTTCCAGAACGATAAGCACATCCCCTGCACATCCTTTTCGGTACAAAAATGAACACCATTCGGCATGCCGAATGGCTCATTACTTTCGTGCAACGACCTATAACGCTATGGAACAGGGGTTAAACAGACGTGCTTTCCTTCTCTAATTGCAAACGATTGCGCTCGTTGAGTGAGTCGATGAGTCGTTGTTTGCGCTTGTTGGCCATCAACCGATGCACGAAGATATGGGGCAAAGCTACACCTAAGGCGATACAAAGAATCACCAAAGAAGCCTTTGATGAGATTATTCAAACCGAAGAGCACTTGGTCGACCGAGCCATCCATCTCGATGAAAGCGAAGAGTGCCCGATACATAAACACACCCGGAACCATGGGGATGACGCTGGGAATAGAGAGGCATTGATGGGGTGTGTGATACCGTGTTGTGCACGGGTGATAATCAAACTAATGAGCACCGAGCCTGCCAACGAACCCATGATGATGCCTTGATCGAGGCCAATATTGCCGTTGCTATCGCCCAGATTGACAAAGTTTCGGGTGCAGACAGCAATAATTCCGCCTAAGGCAATGGGCAAGAGCAAGCGCTTGGGCGTGCTGTAAATCATCGAAAAGCCCATAGCCGAGATTGCTGCAGCGATGGCAAACTCCCAATAAGAGTGGTGGGGTATCATCGAAAGGTCGGTGACAAAGTTGTTGATGCCGCAAATCTTAATAGCCAAAGCAATGCCAAACGACATTGAACCCACAATCAGCAAGGTGTTTGTGGCACGCGTGATACCAGTCTCAATATGCCCATCGAGCATGTCGCTTACAAAGTTAATGAGCGGCACACCGGGCACAATGAAGAGCGCACAAGCCAACAACGGATGCCAAGGTGTGGCCGAATGGAGGAACTGTGGTGTATAGGCGGCGATCGAACCTACCGACAACAACGAGAAAAAGCCATGCTATCATGGTGGCTACAAAGGCTGAGATACCCGTGCCGGCATACACATTTGTGCCGCGTTTTTCCCAAATACATTTTCAAGCGAAAACCTAAAATAGCGGCGATAGAGGCATAGAAGAACGAAACCCAATCGCATCCAAACTGAATGCAGAAGCCGCCACAAGCAAAGCCACTGCCTATGGCTACCTGCCAAGGTGTGTAGCGATTTTTCTTCATACCCAACTCGTTCAACACCGCCTCATATTCGTCTAAGGTCATATCTTCGGCAATGCTGCGCCACGAAAGTCGGCTCACCTCCGAGATAACCGCCATGTCGATGATATGCTTTTTGCAATGACGGAAGTTGGTATAAGAATGGGTATCGTCGTGATAGTTCACCATGAGAATGGTGTAGTTGACATACAAATGCAGATGTTCGCTACGCAAACCCAAATAAGCTATGGTGCGTTTCAACGTGCGCATGATGCGCGTTGTGTCGGCTGAGCACTCCATCAACAAACAACCTGTTCGCAAAAGGAGGTCTAATTTGCGATTAACGACCTCCGCGCTATCCCTTAAAACAAATTTGTCATCCATACGTTTACAATTCTGCTGCAAAGATAACATTTTTCCACGGAATAAGTTTCGCTATTGCCTCGCAAACTCATTTTTTCTTCGTTACCACCCCACGGCTCCGCATTTCTCATTCTTTAACGCTCGCCAGCGCCTTTCATTGCCCACGCATCCACTGCTTTGAAAAAAAGCATTACCTTTGCAACACAACTCAAAACAGAAATGATGAAACTAAAAAAATAATCGTCCCTGCCCTGCTCGGCGCTATGGCTTTTAACGCTGACCTTCGGTGCATGTGGAAAGGGGAAAAGTGGCGACAAGCAAAACAAATCGGCCGCTGTGCCTAAAGATATTGCCGTAGACCAGCAGCTCAGAACGCGCCTTGAGGCCTTTGCCGAAGGCATGAAGTTGCGCGGTGTGTTTGGTTTTCAGGTGTATGACATCACAGCCAACAAGCCCGTTTATGGCTATCACGAGCATCGCCCGCAACCTTCGGCTTCGTGTTTAAAACTGCTCACGGGCGTGGCGGGACTTCATTTCTTAGGCACCCACTACAACTATCGCACAGCCATCTTCACCAAAGGTCGGCAAGTGGGCGACACATTGCAGGGCGATGTGAGTTTCAAAGCCGATTTAGACCCTCTGCTGCAACCCGAAGACCTCAATATGTTTGTGCAGGCGTTGCGCCGCAAAGGCATTCAAAACATTGCAGGAAAGCTCATCTTCGACCTCGTACTCACCGACCCAGTGAAGAGCGAAGTCCATTGGTATCCGTGGGATTTGTCGTTTTCGCATTATGGACTACTCTATAAAGGCGAGGCGAAAGTGAAACAAGCCTTGCAGCAAAGTCTTCGTCATGCAGGCATCACGGTGAGCGATGAACAGATGGTTGTGGCCAAGACACCCGCCGGTTCGCATTGCCTGTTCCGCTTCTATCGTTCCATTGATCGCGTCATTCAGCGCATGTGGAAGAACAGTTCCAACACCCAAGCCACATCCTTGCTCTACACCATCGGCCATTATTACGACCCCAAACAGGCGCCGGCCGAAGCGGGATTGGCCTATCTGCGCCACTTCATGCGCAAGAATTTGCAGCTCAAAGACACCGCACTCGTCATTCATGATGGCTGCGGTCTGTGCACGCAAAACCAGCTTTCGCCCGACGCCTTGGTCATCATTCTGCGCTATGGTTACGCTCATCCTGCCATTTATGAGCAATTGCAGCGCAACCTTTCCATCGCAGGTGTCGACGGAACACTGCACAGCTTGCTGCGAAGTGACAAGCTCAAGGGAAAAATTCATGGCAAGACGGGCACCCTCTCCCACCCCTATGGCATCAGTTCTTTGGCGGGTTACGCCACAGGCAGCAACGGCCATCTGCTGGCTTTCGCGATCATGGACCATCAGATGTCGGTGTTGGATGCGCGCGTGTTGCAACGAAAACTCTGCGAACTGCTCGTCGAAAAGCCTTAACGCACAAGCAAATCGGTGCCGATGGTAATTTTGATGGCTGCAAAAGCGGTTCGCAAACCACTCAAAACACCATCATATTAGCGCACATTTACGCACAGATTGCATCCCAATAGCGCATGCTTTCGCCCACAATATCGCTCACTTTACAAAAACGCTCAATACAAACAACAGCACACCATGGTTCAAATCGACCGCCTACAACATCAGCGCAAGGGCATCCTCTATTACTTTCTTTCCACCTTGATGCTGGCGCTGATGCTCTTTAGTTATATCTTCGGCACTACCACCATCAACGTGATGGACGTCACGGGCTGGACATTCTTCACCCTTTCGTGCCTCTCTCATGCAGCCATCCTGCTGCTTCCGGCACTCCTCGGCTATGCCTTGTTGGCACGATTGCGCCACCCTCACCTCGCCACCACCTGGTTTGTTGCCATCGTGTCGCTGCTCATGGTGGTGCTGATGCTCAACCGACAGGTTTATCAACTCTATCGGTTCCACATCAACGGCATCATCCTCAACATGTTTTTTGGTAGCGGTGCCCGTGAGATTTTCAATTTCGATGGCACCATGCTGCTCAAAGAAGGGGGCATTCTGCTGCTCTTCGTGGCTGCGGCCGTAGCGCTTTGGCGACTCGTTCCCACGCTGGTGCGGCGCATACATCGGCGCCAGCTGTGGGCAGGAGCAGGCCTGTTGCTGCTGGCAACGCTTGTGGCCAACGCCCTTTATGTCTATGGTTCGTTCTTTCAACAACCAGCGGTGACCAAGTCGAAAGCACTCATTCCCTATTATTTTCCACTCTCAGCAACGCGCGCCCTCGAAAACATGGGCTTCAAACAGCCTGTAACGCCCACGGCCGACGCGCGCAGTGCCTCGGACTTTTGCTATCCGCTTCACCCCTTGAAAGTTCAGAACGCCCAACGCCCCAACATCGTTTTTCTCTTCATCGACTCGTGGAACAAGCGCACGCTGACGCCCGAAACGATGCCCCATGTCTATCGCTTAGCCACCGAAAGCCAATGGTATGACAACCATTTCAGCTGCAGCAATGGCACGCGCACTTCTATCTTCGGACTCTTCTTCAGCGTGCCCGGCCACTATTGGGAGAGCTTTGTGCCGAGCCATGTCAGCCCGGTTTTCATCGATGAACTGCTGACCGAAGGCTATCAACTGCGCATCCATGGCAGCGCAACGCTCGTCGATCCGCCCTTTGCCAACGCGATATTCCAACGCGTTCCCCACCTGCAAATCAGCACACCGGGTGCCACAACCTACGACCGCGACCGCCGCATCACCAGCGACTTCATTCGCGAATTACCCACATTAAAGCAAAAGGCGCCCTTCTTTGCCTTCCTGTTCTACGACCTCGCCCACAGCTTTGAATATCCCAAAAAGCTGCCCAAGAAGTTCACACCTTCGTGGGATTACGCCGACTACACACGACTCAACAACGACACCGACCCCACACCCTTCTTCAACCTCTACCGCAATTGCTGCTGGCAGATTGACCAGATGATTGGCGAAGTCATTGCGCAACTCAAACAAGAAGGCCTCTACGACAACACCATCATCGTGGTTTCGGGCGACCACGCACAGGAGTTCAACGAAAACAAAAAGAACTATTGGGGCCACAACGGCAATTTCTCGCCGTGGCAGATTGGCGTGCCGCTGCTCTACAAAGCACCCAACACAAAGCCGCAGAAGTTCCATTACCGCACCACCCACTACGACATCATCCCCACGCTGATGCACAATGCACTCGGCGTCACCAACCCCATCGGCGACTACAGCGTAGGCCATTTGCTCACCGACCCACAACCGCGCCGATGGCACATGGTGGGTTCCGACCTCAACTACGGCTTCATCATCGGCGGCGACACCATCATCACAAAGCAACCCGATGGCACCATGGATGTCACCGACAGCCACCTCAACCCCATTCCCAATTTCCACATCAACCCACGCCAATTCAATGACGCCATCCAACGCGCCAACCGGTTCTTCAAAAAATAGTGGAATGTGCCCTTGACAGGGCGAAACAGGTGGGTACATCGGTAACCGCTCCGACCAAACTCCATTATCCATTTACGCGTAATCCACCCAAACGAGACCAACCATCCCACGTACAATCTGCCCAAACGAAACCGTAGGGGCGGTGCCTATGTGCCCGCCCGAACGTCTGCGCAGCGGCGTTTCCATACCAAAAACACGCGCATTGTGCGCGAGGGATTTTAACGACGGATGCGCCCTTATGGGGCGACACGGGCGGGCACACAGGCACCGCCCCTACCCATCTCCGTAATATTTTTCCACGCAACCCCACACACACAAAATAACCATTTGCGCACAATCCACCCCAACGGCATCAAACACCCACACGCAATCCTCCCAAACGAAATCAACCACCCAAACGAAACGCGTAAACAACTTACACCACAACAATCGGGGGCGGAAATGCATCGCGCACTCCCGCCCCCTCAACTCTAAATGAATGGAATTTTATGGTTTTGGTGTCACCGTGGCCGAACCATGTTCGGCGCTGGGATTTTCGCCGTTGGCATGGCCGCCATGCGAATGATCCGCCGCACCATGCTTTTTGTTTGTCGATGCTTTCGGCAAATCCTTCTCGGCCACCTCGACCAATTTCTTACGGCTCACCTTCGCCCAAACGCTGGTTGCGCGGCCATCGATGGTCAATCGATAGCACTTTGCTGTGCCCGACCCGCGGTTTTCGCCCGAATAATGCAGGGCTTCGGGAGCTACGCCTAAGGTCTTGGCCAGCGCATCGAACAGCGGCGTGAGCATCTTGCGTTGCTCTTCAATCTTCGCCGCATTGGCCTTCGCATTCGACGTTTCGCGCTGTTTGAGCAGCGTATGGCGGTTGTCCACCAACTGGTTGTAGCGGTTGATGAGCGCGGTGATGGCTGCCGACGGCTCGAGGTCGTCCAACGAATCGATGCGGCGCACCACGGCGTCGATGGCCTTGTCGGTGACGCGGCGCAGCGCTTTCATGTCGAACAGCTTTTTTTATCGCCAGCAAACCGGCCACGGAACGCCTCATCGAACGCCTTGTTGTGGTCGCCAAGGCGCTTCACGGCACCCTCGGCATGCAGCACTTTCAGGGCCTTCGCGGCCTCGGTCTCGGCCAAATCGGCCAGCAAGTTTTTTAGTCCGCCCGTCTCCTTGTCATAGTTCATCGTGGCCACACCGGCATAGCGTTTCATAATTTCGTCGATGCGTTTCGCAGCCTCCAACTCGGCCGCCTCTTCGCTGTAGAGCCCCGCGTCCACAGCATGTTGCAACGAATAATAGGCCTTGTCGCGGCGGTCGTCCAACTCGCGCAGCTGCGCATTCATCTCGTTTCCCTTCTTGGGGAACATCGCCTCGTCCTCATCCTTGAAGGCATCTTCCAACGGTTTCAACACGGCGGTTAATTTCTCCACGTTCGCCTCCTTGGCCATAGTGAGCAAGTGATTAGCAAACTGATAGTGCTCCAAGTGCTGGAGCTCGCGTTTAAAGATTTTTTTGATTTCCATTTTATTTGTTTTTTATGGGTTAAAAATTTATCATTGTTTTCTTATAGTAGTGTGAGAACGGTGGGCGTTCTCCATTGTTTTCGTTGTTTTTCAATGAGAACGGTGGGCGTTCTCGCCTGTTTTTGATGATTTTGGGCCAACTCGCCCACCGTTCTTGCTTGTTTTTATTGTTTTTGGCCGAGAACGGTCGCCGTTCTCAACCATTTTTTTTGTTTTCAATGCCTCCCGCCCACCGTTCTCACCATTTTGCAAAATGCAGGTTGAACATGGTGGACGATTGCGCTCCATTTATATTAAAACTCTACGAAAGGGAGGACTTTTTCGGATGAGTATCCTTCATCATAAAATCCATTGATACTATTCCCCCGATAGTCCCATACATGAGACTCATTTTTTTGGGTACTTGAGCAGAGCCATTCGATACCGTCAGTAGTACAAGGTCCGGTAGCTCCTACATGCGAAAAAGCGTAAACAAAGGCCTCATTGGCATAAGGAACCATCGAGCCTCCACTTGAATTATTTATTGAAAGCCAAGAGTGTACATCATCAATTCAATTTGTCCGAGGCTTGGCAGAAACCATTGTCCTATTCCGCTTGTTGCTACACCAGGATTATAGTGTGCCGCTGCTTTGAAAGCCGGATAGTTATCGCTATTCGCTTTCAACTCGTTGTTTGCACTTGTAGTGGCGTCCCACGTGTAGGCATAACCATTCATATCCTTTATTGCATCTGTCAGACTATAGAATATCTGTTTATTTTTATACTGATTGGAAAGAAAAGGATCGTAATCACCTGCTACTAAATTAAGTGCCACGGCAAGCCCCTTAGTTGTTGCAGTCTTTTTGCGGATGACAATGCCTATGGGTGTTCGACTACCTTTGTCTTTAAAGTAGCCAGTAGTTCCATCATTAAAAAGATAAACATACGAAGGACGAATCTTGATTTTCAGCCTATACGAATCGTTGGCAGAGAAGGTGCCCAAAGCTGCAAGTGTGGTTTTCAGCGTTCCAATGCTCTTGCGATAACAGGTGCCATTCGTCAGGTCTAATTTAAAATCAGCCCCATTTCCTGGAAGAAGATATTGCGTATCTGCTGTGCTTATGTAACCGTCGGAAAAATCGAAGTTAAGGACATTGCTCCCTGCAATGGGGGTTGAGGAGGTAGCATCTGGAGAGAATTGACGTGCTACCATGGTTGTCGATGTCAGTTTACCCTTAATAGAAACGGCTCTAGCAGAATATTCTCCTCCGCTCGCCATTCCCGTCAAAACAATTCGAACACGTGCCGTGGGATGTTTCATCTCGATGGCTAATTCATAACTACCATCTGTGATGGTCGCAGTCGTTGTTCCTATGAGTGCCCCCTTTGTTCCATTCGTAATGGAGAGATGCGTGCCATCATCGGTAACCCCTTCATTGTAGCACACAAATTTATAGGTGCCCGAGGGAAGTACAAGATTAGAGCCTGCATCGGCTGTAAAGGCAGTTGTGACCTCATAATGTCCCCAAGGAAACCCTGGGGTTGGCGTAGAAATCCAAGTAGATGTTGTTTTAACCGTTCCTCTTAAGAGGTTGCCCACGCGTTGATTTGAAGCGTTTAACGCATAAAGGAAATAATGCCCATCAGTTGGTGTTGCTCGTGTTGCTGGCGTATGGGTCTCTCGCTCCTTTTCAACCGAAATCTCGGCGGTCATCCCATCTTCTAAATCTACAATTTGAGGTTTGGTGGGCAGTTGTGCTGCACGCGTAATTACTTGCTCGGCACCAAACTCTTGCACGGAAAGTATAATCTTCCCACTTTTGGCTATATTAATCAACTTTTGCTCGCTCTGCACTTCATCACTGCTACAAGCCAGGAATAAATTCACTGCAAGGAGTAATCCAAAGAACAAACCATGTTTAAATACTTGCTTCTTCATTTTCTTATTTCCTAAAGTTCAACATCAATTGGGTCACCGTCTTTTTCTTCTTCATTATTCCAATCCTCTTCCGTGACCTTGGGTTGAATGGATGCGTTACATAAACCGCTGGTATATTCCATTGGAATAACCATGCTTTCGGGTTTTACATATACCCGCTTTGTTGTTTGTTTCTTCATTTTTGTTAAAACTATTTTTTTATTAAACGTTATTCCATCCTTGTTTTGCACACACAACCCATTCATTTATGCACGCAAAAAGGGTGTGCAAAAAGTTTATGAAAAACTTCTTGCACACCCTTTGCTTGCGAGTGTTTATGTTGTATATTACGCGTGCGTCGCGCGTACCTTTATATTGGTCTCGCTCCTGTGTGTGTGTGTGTGTGTGTGTGTGTGTGTGTGTGTGTGTGTGTGTGTGTATACAATTATTTGGCTCAACCAAATAATTGATGTTAAAAATCACACTGCTTGAAAAATTATTTTTCGCTTGCATCTCCGCACACTTTTTATTTTATCGGCGACAAAGGTAATGCTTTTTGGGAAGATAAAAAAACAAATTGTAACAAAAAGCATTCAGAGGATAGCCACATAACGACGGATGATTATCCTAAAATGCCCCTACTCAGGCGCATTGAGCAGGGGCAGTGTGGCGGCTGTGCTTGGTTAGAAACGAAACCTCAGCGGCAGCGTGACGGGAAACAGTGGGCTGTCGACATGCTCTTGATGGATGATGTCGACGAGTTGTTGCACGATAGCGGGGTGCTCGGCGGCGAGGTCGTGGTCCTCGTGCAAATCGGTTTCGAGATTATAGAGATGGGGCACGCCCTTGATGACCACCAATTTCCAATCGCCTCGGCGCACGGCAATCTGGTTGGTTTCGGCAAACTCCCAATAGAGATGGGGGTGGCGTTGCTGCTCGGCATCGTGCCCAAGGAGCGTTGGCACAATGGAAAGTCCGTCGAAATAGTCGGTTTTTAAGCGGCGGTTGCGATAGCGTTGGGCACAGTTTTTCACGCCAGCCAACTCGCTAAACGTGGGCATGAGGTCGTAGAAAGCAAAGGGCAACGCGCTGACTTGCCCGGCTGCGATGTGGCCTTTCCAACGGGCAATGAACGGAATTCGAATGCCGCCCTCGTAGCATTGTCGTTTGAGTCCGCGCAGCTTTCCATCGCGATTGAAGAATGTGGGGTCGGCACCTCCCTCCTCGTGGGGGCCGTTATCGCTGGTGAAAATCACGAGCGTGTTGTCGTCAAGTCCCTTGCGTTTAAGCAGCGCCATAATCTCGCCCACGTAGGCATCCAAACGGGTTATCATGGCAGCAAACTGGGCATGGGTATGCTCCACGGCGTTGTAGCGCGATGGTTCCTGTCCGCCCCAGGTTTTATCGACAAAGAACCGCTTCTTGTAGAACGCTACCAACGAGTCGTTGGGCTGTGCCAATTCGGCATGAGGCAGCGTGTAGGTGAGCACGCCAAAGAAAGGTTTGCCGGGCGTTTGCGCCTCAAGCCATTGCAAAGCGTGGCGATGAATGAGGTCGGCCGAATAGGCTGTGCGCTTGTGATAGTCGTCCCCAAACATGGGATAGGCGATATTCTCGTCTAACACCACACGCCTCACGCTCTTATCGCCCTGCGCTCGGCTGTAGGCGTTGAGGAAATTGGGGTAGTAGAGATGGGCCTGAAACTGGCAGATGTAGCCAAAAAATTCGTCGACACCGCGCTTGTCGGGTGTGGAAACCGATCCTTCGTAGCCGCCCGCCCACTTACCAAACATACCCGTCTGATAGCCATTGGCTTTCATGATTTCGGTCAGAAGGATGTGGTTGGGGTCGTAGGGATGTTGCCCCACAACGGCAAAGTCGGTGTTTTGGCCATACTTCACGGTGTGCTGTGCATCCCAATATTCCTTGTTGCCGCGCACCTCGGTGTGTCCGCTGTGCTGCCCCGTCATGAAACACGCCCGCGACGGTGCGCTCACAGGTGCTCCGGCATAGGCTTGAGTGAAGCGCATACCCTCGGAAGCCATGCGATCGATGTTGGGTGTGAGGATGTAGGGCTGTCCATAGCAACCCAAATCGCCATAGCCCATGTCGTCGCACATGATGTAGAGAATGTTGGGCTTCGTGGTTTTTGCGGCCTGCACCGGCAGCAGGGCAAACCATGCTGCCGGCGTGAGCCAAAGCGATGAAAATGTTTTCATTGTTCGTTTAATAGTTTAATTCTACATGTTCATTATAAAAAGGTGTCTGCATGGGTCGCGTGCCAAGCACCATCTGCCTTGTGGGCACAGTCAATAATCGTATCACCCTTTGCGTTGACATATCCATATCGTCCATCTTTCTCTATGACGAACAGGCTACTGTCTTCTTTCCGATAACAGGAAAACAAAAGGACAAGTGCAAAAATAGTTGTGAACAACTTGATTAAGGTTCTCATTCGGTCACCACTTCATTTCATTCCACACAGGCTATGCCACGTTGGGTTAAAGCGTTTGTTTTTGCAAAGGTAGTTTTTTCATCGGAAAACAAGAAAAAATAAAGCAGAATGTTTCTCCCTGCAATACTTCTTCCACAGGAGTTTGTTGGCAGTGTTGACACACGACCTGGTGCGCCTGCCTATTCATTCGTCGCTGCAAAATGCGCGCGATTGAAAAAGAGTTGGCGGTCTTTTAGCACGATAATGACAGAGAGTGCAAGCAACAAAAGGGTCTGAATGCACTTGCTATCGGGATGGGTAGAGAAGATTTCATTGAAATATCCTGCCGTGATATGGAACACGATGGCCACGAGAACGTTACGGTTGGTTTTGTAATAAAGCCAGTTCATCAGAATGACAAATGGAAAAATGCTGACGATGAAGTTCAAACTGTATAGCCATCCTTCATGCACGACGTTAGCATGATAGTAGCCTTTGATACCGGCAAGGGGGAAATGCCACACAGCCCAATAGGCAGCAAAAACGATAGAGGTCTTAAAAAGGTTCATTCGTAAACGCAAACTGTCGGTGCCATAACCATGCCATGCAAGTTCTTCGAGCGTAGGTGCAAGGATAAGCATAAACCATACGGGAAAGACACCCGAGGTGAATGTGTAATGACCTGTAATGACAAACTGGGAAGGACTATAGCCAAAGAGCAACGATATTGCCATAGCACACAGAATACTTGCAGGCATCAACAGGGCAAGCCGCGAGGTAATAGGACCACTTGTTGGGTGAAAAATTCAAGAACCTACCCAAGAAATCCTTTCGCAAAGTGCCACTCCTAAGAACCAACATGAGGGTTAAAACCATCGGAAAACAAAGTCCTATCAGTCCCAACAAAGAAGCTACCCATGTACCTTCTGCATCAATAAGATGGTGACTTACATAACTGGCCGCGAACCAAAAAGCCCAAGGAACAAGTGTACTTAAAAGATAGAAGAGTGCCGTATGGCGATACTTGCTGACAATATTTTCTTTCATACCGTTTGGTCTTTATAAAGAATAATCCTCGTCGTCATCTATTTATGCTTGCTGCGATGGCAATAAAGATTGACGTTTTACTTCACTTCCTTAAAAATAACAGATACAAATCATCACTGTGTTTGTGTCGGATGCTACCTACATGCGCAAAAACAAAAACAACAAACGATAATCCAAATGTTACAAAAACGCTTACAAAGATACTTTCCGCATGCCCCTTCAGCGCAGAAAAAGCCTATCAAACACGGTTGGTCTGCCCCATTTTTTGATTTAAATCATTTCTTGTTCAGTAAAAAATGCAAACAGATCTCAAACAAATCCTTTCCGTAGAATAAACTCCAAACATTGCATTCAAGGCTTCGTTTTATCTTTATGGCAACATGAAACGGGACAACTTGATGATTGAGTAGATATACAAAAAGGAGGGTATGCCTTTTTTGGCATACCCTCCCATCATTTATGTAGGTTGAATTCATCTGTCTTTCTAAACCCTTTCGAAGCCATTAGGCCTCAATATGCCCCAAGGTAATCTCTTTACCCACCTTACCTTCGAGGATTTTGCGGCTCAAATCGTTGAGCACATAGTCCTGAATGGCACGTTTAACGGGGCGTGCTCCAAACTCGGGATCATAACTAATTCGGCCAAATCATCAATCGTTTCCTTCGTCCAATGCAAGGTGAAGCCCTGTGCAGCAAGCATCTTCTGCACGCGTTTCATTTGTAACTCAACCACTTCACCAATCTCCTCCTTCGTCAAAGCGTGGAAGGTGATGATGTCATCAATGCGGTTAAGGAACTCGGGACGCATCAACTTCGTGAGCTGTTCGCGTGTTGCGTTGCTCGTCATGATGATGATCGTGTTCTTGAAATTCACCAAACGACCTTTGTTGTCCGTCAACCTTCCGTCGTCGAGCACCTGCAACAAGGTGTTGAACACATCGGGATGGGCTTTCTCTATCTCATCGAAAAGCACCACACTATACGGCTTACGGCGCACAGCTTCGGTTAATTGTCCACCCTCATCATAGCCCACATATCCTGGAGGCGCACCGATAAGACGCGTCACACTGAACTTCTCTTGATACTCACTCATGTCAATACGTGTCAGCATGTTCTCGTCATTGAAGAGGTATTCGGCCAAAGCCTTTGCCAATTCGGTTTTACCTACACCCGTTGTCCCCAAGAAAATGAACGACGCAATGGGGCGATTCGGGTCTTGCAGTCCTGCTCGACTGCGACGAACAGCATTCGAAACGGCTTCAATAGCCTCGTTTTGTCCAATCACTCTGCGGTGCAACTCAGCCTCCAAATGCAAGAGTTTGTCGCGCTCACTCTGCAACATACGGCTCACAGGAATGCCGGTCCAACGGCTCACCACTTCGGCAATATCGTCTGACGTCACCTCTTCGCGAATCAAAGACTCGCCCTGTTGCTTACGAATTTCCTCACGGCGATGAGCAATATCGTCATCTATCTGCTTCATTTCGCCATAACGAATCTCGGCCACACGCTGGTAGTTCCCCTCGCGTTCGGCACGTTCGGCCTCAAGTTTCAGTCCCTCTCTCTTCTGCTTCAACTGCGAAATCTGATCCACTTCGGCCTTCTGTGCTTGCCAACGAGCACGAAACGCATTCACCTTATCCTTAAGTTCGGCAATCTCTTTCTCTAAGAATGCAATCTTCTCGGTGTCGTTCTCGCGCAAAATGGCTTGCCGCTCAATCTCCTTTTTGTTTCAGACTGCGCTCCATTTCATCAAGCTCTTCGGGTACAGAGTCACGCTCCATACGCAACTTTGCAGCCGCCTCATCCATCAAGTCAATGGCTTTATCGGGCAAGAAACGGTCAGAGATATAACGCTCCGACAACTGAACGGCCGCAATACAAGCATCATCTTGGATGCGCACATGGTGGTGGTTCTCATATTTTTCCTTCAAACCACGCAGAATACTAATCGCATCTAACTCATCGGGTTCGTCGACTTTCACCATCTGGAAGCGGCGTTCCAAGGCTTTATCCTTTTCGAAATACTTTTGATATTCGTTCAAAGTGGTCGCACCAATGGCACGCAACTCACCACGAGCCAAGGCGGGTTTCAACAAGTTTGCAGCATCCATTGCACCTTCACCACCACCAGCTCCGACGAGCGTATGAATCTCATCGATGAACAAAATGATTTCACCATGCGCATTGGTTACTTCCTTAATGACACCCTTTAAGCGCTCTTCAAACTCACCTTTATATTTCGCTCCGGCCACTAACTGCCCCATATCGAGCGAATAAAGCTGCTTGTTTTTGAGGTTTTCGGGCACGTCACCTTTCATAATCCGCTCGGCCAATCCTTCAACGATAGCCGTCTTACCTGTTCCGGGTTCGCCCACTAAAATAGGATTGTTCTTGGTGCGTCGACTCAAAATCTGCAACACACGACGAATCTCTTCATCACGTCCTATCACCGGATCGAGCTTACCTTGGCGCGCTTTCTCCACCAAATTAGTGGCATATTTGCTCAACGATTGGTAGTTTTCATCGCCACTTTGCGATTTCACTTGCTGTCCTTGGCGCAACGATTCAATGGCTTTCCTCACACCCTCTTCCGTGCATCCGGCATCTTTCAGAATGCGACCTGCCGTGTGATTGCCTTGCATCAAGGCCAATAAAATAGGCTCTACCGACACAAACTCGTCACCCATCTTCTGCGAAAGCTCCTCAGCTTTGTTCAGCACTTGCACCGAATCGTTGCTCAGATAGGGCTGCCCACCCGAAACCTTCGGCAGATGTTGCAACTCATTCTGCAACGCCATGTCTATAGCTTGCGCATTCACACCGAGCTTTTGGAAAATGAAATGTGTAATATCTTGCGCCTTCTCCAAGATTCCTTTCAGCAAATGTATGGGCTCAACACTCTGCTGCTGTGCGACTTGTGCAGCCTGAACACCTGCTTGAACGGCCTCTTGTGCTTTAATTGTATATTTATCTAATGTCATATCTTTAAATCCTTTCTTTTATTTTGCCATACTATTGCAAAGCCGATACCAAAGCTATATATCTGTCATTTTGTCATCCACACACGACATTCTGTCACATACTATACACCCTATGCTATGAAAACATGCTGTAATCCACTCACCCAAATACAGCTTTCCCACTTGCTATTAACGGATAAAAGTAAGAATAGCGTTTTGATTACACCCCTTTATATCACAGCAAGATAGCTATACATTCCTATTATTACAAATCCAACAGATTACCAAAACATGCTACACGTCACCTATAATCTGTGTCTCTTATAGATATTTTGAAACATATCTATCTCACGTTTGCTTATACCAAGCCTAACAGCGATAGCCTCCCATTGCCCGATACCCACCATTACTTCACCGATAATTGCCCGGGCTTCTTCCTTGTTAATCATATACTCCTTACAAGAGTCCAGCAAAATTTGTAAATTCGATTCATTCGTTGACGAGTTGATAAGCAGACTTTGATATGTACCAAGCGTAGGATTCAGGTCATAAGCCGGTGCCAAAGTCCATCCTTTTGGAGTAAGCAAGAAACCATGATTACGGAAATGATCATCACAATTACCAATAGCTATATTGAAAGCAACCCGACGATAGAGTTGAAGAATGTTCTCCTTGACATCACAACAATGCTGAAGAATAAAGTCTACGATATCAAGATAGCCGTTTTCACTCCCTGCATCACAACCATCTGTAAGCCCTAATAATGTCATTGCTGATGCAAAGTGGATCCTTTTACCCTCTACAGTGCGGTCAAAACGCTTCGATAGAAACGTATGATACGTATCACCAGAATGGATAACTCTTGTTTCTGCGGCCACAACACCAGCTTCTTTAGCAAGCAGATGACTATGATATTCCCATAAAGCTACATCGTAATCATCCTTCCGTGAAGGGAACTTCGCAACATAAAGGCTCCCTTCTTCACCTACTACAACAGCCTTAGGACGAGCTCCACCCAAAGATGTTCCAGGATGAACAAGTTGCCTGATCCATTTCTTCTCAGGCATAAGGTGTCTTTCTTCACTACGTTCAAACTCCCTACTGGCTACAACCAAGGTACGAATGTCTGTGATAGGCGGAATGCAAAGATTATCCCTACTGTTAATAAACGCACCTGCTGGTGTTTCCTTAAATCGGAAACCTCCCATACGAGAGAAATCATCTATGCCAATAAGATAGTCGAATGAAGACAAATGTCTTGCTGGGCGCCTCTCTTCTTTCGCTTGAATTTGCTCACGACGGTTCAAGAGTGTTCTCCCCCAACGGTCTGGTAATGCATCACAAAAACAACCAAAGATATCTTTTCCTGGCTGCGTGTACTGTCGACCTGGATAGCTATTGATGTCTGCACTCAAAAAAATACTGCCATAGTTGGCAAGCCATTCCTTATCAAACTCAAAAGAATAGGAGTCTGAACCACGAAGAGATTCATAACCAAGTGTACCTATCAGCATTGGAGATTCCAACCAATCGAAATCACCATACAGCAATAATCTGTTCATTTATTCACCCCTTTTTCGAAGCGCGCTCACGATGTTTGAGCGCAAGATCCTGCAATGCGCGCCCCATTTCGTCCTTCTGTGCCAAGCATAATATATCATCCTCCAACTGCAAAGCATACAGTACGCGCAGATAAATACCGATAGCAACCGTTGGTATCCCTTTTTCTACCCTATTAATCGTAACAGGGAGAGCACGTAGCACGTTCTGCTATTTGCGCAATACTCAAATTACGACGCAAACGGGCAAGTTTAATCTGTTCGCCGACCACCTGCATTTTCTGTTCCAATTTGCGGGGAAGTTTTGTTCCCATCGTTGTCTTAACCATATTGTTATATTCAATTCAATGCACAAATATACCACCTTTTATTCATTTTATGATATGTTATGGAGAGAAATATTGTCTTATTCCAATCTTTAACATAAAAAGTGAAACAGTGAAAATGAAATACCTCTTCATCTTTATGAGCAATACCTCTATTTCTGAATAAACTCTGAAGAAAAGCAACATACGCTTACGTTTACCCACTTTTTAACAAGCTATGATAAGAATTCTTATCTCAAACAGGAGAAAACTCCCATAGAAATGGTTATATTTGCAGCATGAAGCGCAACAGAAAAAAAATATTATATTTCCTCAAAACAGGGGTTTGGTTAGAAGAACAACCCGTGCAACGCAGCAGCTATCGCCTGTTGCTCACCCTGCTACGCAAACTCTATATTGCCCTAAAGCTATTCATCGAGCGCGGCCATTCCGACTATGCCGCCCAACTTTCGTTTAGCACCATCTTAGCCATCGTGCCCATCTTTGCGCTCATTTTGGCCATCGGTCGCGGCTTTGGGTTAGCCAACTATATCGAAAGCTCGGTGAAAGACTGGCTCAACAGCCAACCCGAAGTGGCCAATTTCATCATTCATTTCTCCAACGCCTATTTAGAACACGCCCGCACCGGCCTATTCATTGGCATCGGCATCCTCTTTATGTTGGGCAGCATCATCAGCCTCATCTACAACATTGAGCAAGTGTTCGACAGCATTTGGCAGGTGAAAAGCAAACGCAGTCTACGACGCATCGTGTCTGACTATCTATCGATGATCTTCGTCGTACCCATCATTCTCATCATTTTATCGGGCCTGAGCATCATCGCCAACACCACAAACGCCGAACTACAACAATTCATTTTCTTAGGGCCCATCTCGCAAGTGTTGGTACAGTTCCTGCCGTTCTTTGCCCAAATGATGATCTTCTTAGGACTTTTTATCGTCATGCCCAACACCCATGTCAAGATTATTCATGCCTTGTTTCCAGCTGCTTTAGCCTCACTTTTGATGCTCATGCTGCAATGGGCTTACGTGCATTCGCAAATCTTTCTCACCAGCTATAACGCCATTTATGGCTCATTAGCCGCCCTTCCTCTGTTCATGTTGTGGATGCATCTATCGTGGTATATCCTGCTTTTTTGCACCGAATTGTGCTACATGAGCCAAAACCTTGACAACTATGATTACATGATCAAGCCCAGCGAAATCAGCGAACATACCCGCCGGCATATTGCCCTTTTGGTCATCACACAAATCATAAACCGCTTCAAAACGGGAGAAAAAGCGCCCTCGCCGGTAGAACTCAAACAACAAACTCACATCCCCATCCGCCTCATTAACGATGCCCTTTATCGGCTGCAAGGGGCACAACTCATCGTCGAGGCCAACCTTTTAGACGACAACGAGCAGCGTTTTCTCCCCGCACAAGCGCTGAAACGCCTACCCATCGGGCAGATTATCGAACAATTAGACATCGCATGTGCCGACAAACGCAAGGACAAACGCATGCAGGTCTTGGCCACTTTAGACCCGCAAATAGAAGCGATGCTACACGAAGTGCGGCAGGAAGCACTCCAAAAATTAAATCAGAGTCATGACTTTTAAAAGCCTTTGGCAACAACTTCTGCCGCAATATGATGCACGCGAAGCGCAGGCAGTGGTGCGGTTAGCCTTAGAAACGCTCTTCGGTTTCACGCTTACCGACCTCTATACCGGTGCACTTGACACGCTCAACCCCACGCAAACGCAACAGCTTTCAGCCCTCATGCACCGATTGAAACATGGCGAACCCGTGCAATATGTGTTGGGGAAAGCTTGGTTTTGTGGACGCCCATTTATCGTCAATTCCCACGTGCTCATCCCCCGACCAGAAACAGAACAGCTTTGCCAACGACTCATTTCGTTGTTCAATCAGCCCTATTGTGCCTTGCAACCGCCTGCACCTCGCCACGGATTAGACATCGGAACAGGGTAGCGGTTGCATCGCCATCACCTTAGCACTCGGTCTCGATAACGTAGCAATACACGCATGGGATATCTCAAGTGATGCGCTGCTCACCGCACGAGAGAATGCACATTGCTTAGGCGCACAGGTGGACTTCGCGCTCCAAGATGCCCTCTTGGCTGCCGAAAATACCGATAACAGCCCGCAATACGACTTCATTGTCTCCAATCCACCCTACATTTGCAAGCACGAGCAGGCCGACATGGCACCACAGGTGTGGGCCCACGAACCCGCAACGGCACTCTTTGTGCCCAACGATCAGCCCTTGCTTTTCTACCAAGCCATCGCTGACTTTGCCGCAAAACAACTCAAAAGCGACGGCTTGTTGGCGTTTGAAATCAACCCACTTCATGCCGATGCGCTCTACACCTTATTATATAAAGGCCCCTTCTACGATGTCGAAATCACCCCGGACCACTACGGCAAACAACGCTTTGCCTGGGCAAAAAAGCAATAAAACACAGCAAGAACAATGGAATACGAGAGACAACTGAAAAAGAAAACAAAAGAGATGACCGAAGAACAGGCACTGCAACGCCTGTCAGCCCTTTGCGCAAAAGGGGAGCATTGCACCTATGAAATGGAAGAAACTGCGCAAATGGCAAATCGACGAGGCAGCACAAGCCCGCATCATGGCCTTTCTCACCGAGAAGAAATTCATCGATGATGCTCGTTTTTGCGAGGCTTTCATCCAAGATAAACTGAAATATAACGGTTGGGGACGACGAAAAATAGCACAAGCACTCTATTTAAAACATATTGACAGCAGCATTTCCGAGCCCTTGTTGGATGAGATTGCAGACGATCTTTATATGGAGAAGCTGCGCCCCTTGGTCGAGAAAAAATGGAAATCTATCAAGGCACGCAACGATTATGAACGCACCATGAAGCTCATTCAATATGCCATGGGACGAGGATTCGACATTGATCTCATTCGAAAGTGCATTCAGGAAATGGGCGAAAAGACCGACGAAGACGCTGATTGCTAAACCCAACGAAACCATGAACCCACTGCTTTCCACCCCACTCCATGCCGTCTCGCAACAGTTACGCGCCTTGAGCAACCTGTTGTTTCCGCGTTATTGCGCCATCTGTGGAAAGCGATTAACGACCAACGAGATAGCCTTGTGCATCGCCTGTAATTGGCATTTGCCCCGCACCTATCAACACCTCACCGCACGCGACAACCTGCTTTGCCGCCTCTATTGGCGCAAAGTGCCCATCGAACGGGCGGCAGCCTGGTTCTACTATGCAGCAAAATCGCCCGTCAGCAAGGCCATCTACAACATGAAATACCATCATCGTGCCGTCATAGGCGAACAATTAGGCTACATGATGGCTAAGGAAATGGCACCCGAAGGCTTCTTCGATGGTGTGGATTGTCTTATCCCTGTGCCACTCACCCCGGCTCGGAAACGCCAGCGAGGCTACAACCAAAGTAGGTGTATTGCAGAAGGTGTGGCGCGCATCACGAGCATCCCCATCTTAGACAAAGTGCTTATCAGAACACACTTCGCAGGCAGTCAGACAAAGGCTGATGTGCAAATGCGACAAGAGAATGTGCAACACGCATTTCAATTAACCCGACCACAAGCCATCAAAGGGCGCCATGTGTTGCTCATTGACGACGTAGTGACCACGGGAGCTACTACACTTGCCTGCGCCAAAGCATTGGCTGAAGCCGAAGGTATCATCATCAGTGTGCTCGCTTTGGGTGTGGTAAAAGAATAAAGGGCAAATGGATTGCCAACCAAAAGCCATGCAATTACCCACCAATTACGATGCTTTTTATGCTCGAATCTCTACCACATTGCAGCACAAAAGCATTGCTTTTTAAAAAGATTCTCATGGTGCAACGGCAGAAAAGGCGCATTGACCGCAAAAAACATCAGCGTGGCGAGGGAGATAAACGCCCTGGCCACGCTGACATTTTTACATTCTATTCAGGACGAACAGAGAACTAACAAGTCAGCTGTTGCACGCAGATAAGGGTTAAGCCTTATCTAAAACAAACCGCTCTACCACGTAGGCCACGCCGTCTTCATCATTGGATAGCGTCACAAAATCGGCAGCAGCCTTCACGCTTTCCACGGCATTAGCCATGGCAATTCCTAAACCCGCATAGCGAATCATCGACAAATCGTTCTCGCCATCGCCGCAAGCCATTACCGCTTCGCGTGCAATATGCAGGTGTTGTGCCAACTGACTGAGCGAGTCTCCTTTGTCAATTCCTTTGGGAACGCACTCTAAAAACTCGGGCATCGAACAATAAACATCCATACGATGGCTCATCGTGGCGCGGAGTTTGGCTTCTAAAGCGGCCACCTTTTCGCGCTCACCCACAATCAAACACTTGTTGACAACGTTGTCGGTGCGCGTCCAAAAGTCGGGCTGATGGATAATGGTTGAACGGTTGATGCGACCTTCTAATTGCACTTCGGGATTGCTATCGTCGGTGGTTATCATGCCCCCTTTCTGGTGAACGAGGATGTTTAACCCCGCCTTCAAGGCCTCATCGTGCAACAAAGGCACCAAGTCGCCATCCAACTTGCGTTCGTAAATCACTTCATCTGTGTGGCAATCAATCACCTTTCCGCCATTATAGGCCAAGATGAAACCGCCTGTCTTGTCCAGCGAAAGCTCGTCGGCCAAAGGACGAATGCCATAACTCGGACGCCCCGAAGCCAACACAATCTTCACCCCTTTGGCTTGGGCTTCCTGCAAAGCCGATAGGGTGCGCGGACTAATGACCTTCTCACTATTGGTCAAAGTGCCATCAAGGTCGAGCGCAAGGAGTTGATAGTGTTGTTCCATCAGCAACCTGTTCCATCAATACTACATGCAGGACCCTCGGGCATGGGCTCCAAACCTACCTCTGCTGACGACAAGGTTACGCTGCCATCCTCGCGCACATAGCACGGAATACCCACGTCACCAATCTTCTTTGCCTCATCAAAAGCGGGATGATGATCGCGCAAATCTAAAAATTCTTTGAGGTTGTGAACGTGCTTGCCAATATCAATGATCTTGAAATTGGGATTTCCTTCTACCTGCTTCTCTACATAGGTGCAGTAAGGACAAGTCTGCATGACATACATCTTAATCATAATCTTTCTGTTTTAATGAAACTTATTGTAAATAGGCAAATGCTATGCCCCATGATTTTTGCGTGCAGGTTGCCCTGCATCAGAATGTTTTTTCGAAAGCCAAACGGTCGCCTCGAGGACCATAACTCACGCTGCCACACGCCTGATAGCCCATTGCTCGGAGCAAATGCAACATGGCGTGGTTGTCGAATGGGTATCAACCTTTATCGAATAGATACCCTGTGCACGACAAAGGGCCTCACACTCGGCAAAGAATTGCTTGGCCAAACCGCGCCCACGTGCCTGCAAAGCAATGGCCAAACGATGGATAACACCATATTTCCCATGCGTCAACCAGTGGGCAGTGGACTGCAAATAGACCGCCTCACCCTGCAAATCGAGCACCCCATAGGCCAAAATTGCATCGCCTTCTGCAAGGAGATAGGCCTTGTGGACTGCAATATCCTGCTCGATAATGGCGCGTGTGGGATAGTGTTCGTCCCATTGTTGCTTGCCTTCGGCCATCATGTTGTTGCGCGCATCATCCACAATTTGCCAACAGGCTACAACGTCCTGCGCCTCAGCTTGGCGGAAAAGAATGGAGTGTTGCATTGTCTTTTTGCTGCAAAAATAAAGGTTTCAAAGTGAAATAGCAAATATTTATGCCGCATTCTCTATGTTATTCATGGAAAGAATATGCTTGTCCTTCCAATGTTTTATACTATCTTTGTCCCCATGAGCAACGCTTTTATCCCCGATGCCTCGCAAGAATTGGTGCTAAACCTCACCGAAGGGTTCCATCTTGTGTTGGCTCCTCCCGGCTGTGGAAAGACACAAATCTTGGCCGAACGACTCAAAAAGGCGTGCGAAGCGGGTGTGCCTTTTAGCGAAATGCTGTGCCTCACGTTCACCAACCGTGCGGCACGCAGCATGCAAGAGCGTGCGTTGCCGATGCTTTCACAAACCGATGAAGCTCCGTTCATGGGCAATGTGCATCGGTTTTGCTCCCATTTTTTGTTTGAAAAAGGGCTCATCTCGGCCGCTACATCGGTGGTTTCTGACGACGATTTGCTGAGCATTCTCTGCGGATTTACAGGCGAAGACGAAAATGCTGTGGCTGCTAATCCGCGCCGAAAAAGCATGTATATGGAGGTGATGTTCTTGGAACATCTGCTCTTTCAGATTGAAACACAGCAGCCAAAAGCACTGCGTTTACATCCCGATTGCCTCAACCGCGAAGACATCATGGCGCTAAGAGCGCTCTGCAAAGCTGCACAACAGGGAGTTTACGCCTGCGACATTGTTGGATATTTACGCCCACACCGACGTGTATAGCGAATATACTTTCGACGCAGGAACACAGGTTTTGGTGGGTCGACTGCTGCAAAAAATGCGCATGGCATGGCAATATCGCCGCTATAAAAAGGAGAATTTGCTCATCGATTTCGAAGACATTCTGCTCTTAGCCTATGAAAATCGCGACTTGTTGCCGCGCTATTCGTGGATACAAGTAGATGAGGTGCAGGACCTCAATCCGCTGCAATTAGCCATCATCGATGCGCTGACGGCCGATGATGGCGTGGGGAAGCCGTGCGTATTGTATTTGGGTGACCCGCAACAAAGCATCTTTTCGTTCATGGGTGCCAAGCTCTCTACGCTTGAGTTTCTGCGCCAACGTTGCGCAGGACAGGTGCACACGCTAAGCTATAACCACCGTTCGCCGAAATATTTGTTGGATGTTTTCAACGCTTATGCTACGCAACAGCTGCACATTTCGCCCGAACTGCTGCCCACTACGCAGTTCAATCCGCCCACTACGGGCGACGAATTGCTGTGCATGCCCTCGACAACTTTCGACGAAGCCTATCGTGATGTGGCACAACAAGCAGCGACTTGGCTGCAACGTTTTCCCCAAGAACGCACGGCAATCATTGTGAATGCCAACGCCGATGCCAACGAAGTGAGCAGGGCTTTGCGCGAAATGGGGGTGCCACATTTTAAGATTTCGGGCGACGATTTGTTCAATCAGCCGGCCATGAAATTGCTCTTTGCTCATCTCACCGTGATGAACGATGCCCTAAACTTCTTGGCATGGGCACGCATTGTGCAAGGAACACAAGGTGTTTCAGACGCCGACTTCTGCACGCAATTTTGTGCAAGCGTGCGGCCAACGTGCATTGCTATTGCCCGATTTACTGCGCAACGACGACACAACCTACGTGCAACGGTTTGTCCACGCCTATGAAAATGGGGTGATAACCATCTTCGATACCGAGACAACGGGGCTTGACATACTCCACGATGACATTGTGCAAATTGCGGCAGTGCAAATCAAACAAGGAGAGATTGTGCCCGGTTCGCAGTTTTGTGTTTATATAGAAACCCATCGAACCATCCCCGAAGTGTTGGGCGATGTGGTCAATCCGATGATTGAAGCACGCCGACATCAGCCGCTTGTTGCACGGGAAAGGCACTGCAAATGTTTATGGATTATGCGCAAGGAACAACGCTCTTGGGGCATAATGCCGACTATGATGTGCACATTTTAATAGCCAACCTGCAGCGCGATTTGCCCCACTATACCGACCTTTCGTTGTTGGATAACTATTTCGACACGCTGCTGTTGGCCAAACTTTTGCGACCGGGTTTGCGACAATACAAACTCAAACATCTGTTAGAGGTGTTGCATTTGGCTGGCGAAAACAGCCATTTGGCCGATGCTGATGTCGCGGCTACACGCGAATTAACACGCTATTGCTATCGCAAGGCTTTGGACATCGTGCCCCAACAGCAACTGTTTTTGGCGCAAGAGCGGGTGATGGCACGCCGGAGAACATTGCGCAACAACTACCAACCGCTGTGGGAACACACGCAAACGCAGTTGTGGTTGCAAGGCAAAGCGGCCGTCACCTTGAGCCAAGCGCTGCGAGAAGCCTATGAATTGTGCTTGCAAATGGAACTCTTCCAGCCTGTGGAATATTTCCAAACAGTGGTGCGTTATGTTGAACAAGCGTTGCAAAAGGAGGACGAACAGCAACCGTTGGCCGTGCAACTGAGTGCACATTGCATGGCATTGAACACGCTCAAAGAGACCGATTTGTGCAGCAAGGGTGTGGTAGACGAGCCGGTTTTTGTGACAACACTGCACAAAGCTAAGGGCTTGGAGTTTGAAAATGTGTTGGTGTTTGACGTGGTAGAGGGGCGTTATCCCAACTATTATCACCAGCACGACCCAGCACAAGTGGCCGAAGATGCACGCAAATTCTATGTGGCTATCACGCGCAGTCGCAAACGATTGATCATTCATCACCGCACAGTGCGCATCGACAGTCGCGGACAACGCCACGAGATTGCCCCTTCACGCTTTATCGTTCCACTGGCACCTTGGCTGCATGTCTTACCACTTCCACCTGAAACACCCGCCGAAAGTAGTCTTCTTTAAACCCTTTACTGCACCATTCCACAGAAGATAGACAGCACATAACTCCAACCATTCAAAAAAAAATGATAGACTTGATTTATGTTAAAATCAAGTAAAAAAAAGCATATTGCTCGCTCTTTTTTTCGAAACACCACGTTTTTTACTACTTTTGCACCACAAAAGGCAATAAGTTGTAGTCGATGTATTCAGGAAACGCCTACAAAGAAGAGATTTTTTGCCGTTGGGTCAAGCCTCAACAGTTTGCCAAAAAACGGATAAAAACAATACTGACATGCCTTTTTTACACGAAGTAAATCATTAAAATGCACACTAAAGGCTGTGCAAAAGGATAAAAAAGATCGTCTATGAAATTAGTTTATCAGAAGCCAACTATTGAAATTCATCATGTAGAGATGGAGACTCACCTGTTGAACTACTCGACAACTACAGGCGACCCAACAGAAGGAGGCGATCCAACTGGTGGTGAAGGAGATAGCTATCCTAACCCCTTTGGAGCTACACCAGCTAAAAAAAACATGTGGGGAAGCAGTGAAAATGAGGAGGATGCAGCATGGTAAGATACTCCAAAAAAATGATGTTAAACAGAGAAAACAAGATGAAGATAACGTTTATGCGCAGCTTAACATACTATAGTTTGTTGCTCTGTGGTGTACTATTCACCGCATGTAGCGACACAAATCCAGCTGAAGACAACATAGAACTATCGAAAAGTTATAACTATCAGCTGAACATTGAGGCTGAAGCGGCTGCCGATACACAAGTACAGCCCACAGGTACACGCTCACTAAGCGAAGACGCCGCTCAAAAATTACATTCCATTTGGGAACAAGGCGATGAGCTGTTAGCTTATAATTTGAGCGATAATGACCAGAGTACAGAGCATACTTTCAGTCTGTTAGCGAGTGAAAGCAAGGCAACCAGCAGCGACTTTTGGGGCACACTGAAAAGCAAAAATGCAGTGAAAGCCACTGATGACCTATGTTTTCTCTACCCAGGAGCAGCCACAACAGGTAGCAATAAAGTAATTACGTCGGTCATAAAGAAACAAGAAGGGACGGGAGCCAATACCATTATCTATCATGAACAGCAGGCTACTATCAAGAAATTACTGCTGGTTGACATGACAAAGCAGGATGGTTCGATTACCACTATTGGTAAACGCTTCGACTTACAATGGGCAAAAGTGAAGCCAAATCGCGTTAATGGTAGCCAAGTAGAGGTGAAAGTGGGCAAAATGCAACGCAAAATAGCACTCTTGGGCTTGCGCTTTGCCTCTGAAACTGGACAAGCTCTCACCAACATCGATAAGGTTGTTATCTATGGTTTGAATGTACGTGACGTGTTTGATCTCGGTACTGGCCAGTTTATTACAGGCAATAAAAGCGACGAAAGCGATGAGCTAACCATCACACCAAGCACTGGAAAGCTCACTTCTGCAGGAGGAAAATACACCTATGTTGCAGTTATGCCTGGCAATTATAGCAACATTGCTATCATGGTTTACGTGGGAAACAAATGCTATATGCAGTTCTTTAAGCGCATGACCCTCACAGCTGACAAGGTATTTCGCAAGAATGTGCTCGGCATGAGCGACCATCCTGCGCCTCAACCTTATGTGGAAGTGCAAGGCGTGAAGTGGGCAACAGGCAACTTTATCCACTATAAAGAGTCCGGAAGTGAATATTGGGGCATTGCACCTACGCAGTGGTGGCTGTCACAATACGCTGTTACAAGTAACGGAAAGCTTGTTTCCTCGCAGTTTTTACGCAGTCCAAATGCTCTGCCAGACGACTTAGATATGTTCAGATATGGTGATATTTGGAAGGCTCTCAATGTCAATCATAGCTATTATAAACAAGGAAGCATTAATATTTCGAAGAAGTTCTATTACGGCAGTGGACCACTTCAGCCAGAAGTTTCACGCTCAAATGCTTTTTATGGTGATATCGTTTGGTATTACACCATGAGCAATAATCAGAAATATCGTATGGCAAATGAAACAGAATTCACTACGTTGCTCAACCAAGCCAATGCAATAGCTGGTTATTGTGTAACCGAAAGAGGCACAAAAGTATATGGTGCTTATTTCACAACGCATGAGAATGGTACCAAAAGGGTAAATGATTTCCCTGTTGGGGCACAAGCTTTTGCTAAGTATAAAGATGTTACGCAGTTAGTAAAAGCTAATAGAGGACTATTTTTACCAATGGGAGGAAGATGTGCACAAGATAATGATAAGATAGGATTTAGAGATATGGAGTATAATGAAATCTTTGGACGTTATCTCACTTCCGAAAGTAAATTCTCGCTACATGCACGCTGCTTCTCCTTTGGTTCAGCGCAATTTAGCATCACAGGTCTACCAAAAGGTGAATCATCTTGCCTCCGTCCTGTATGGGATGAGAGCAGCACCAGCAGCAAAGATGCGATGTTTGGTCCTTTTAAGAATAGGTTCTAAGGGCTAAAAAGCAAAGAGAAGGCAACAGAAAAGGCTGAAATCGTTTCATCGATTTCAGCCTTTTTTTATGGATATTAGCTATGGGACTGACTATTTCTTCATATCGAAGCCCATGCGAATGCCATCGTAGTTTTGGCTCAATGTGCCCAAGGTCTGCAGCGCTTCGTTACCCGAAAGCTTCGCCACCTTTTGCGCTAAGGCAAGCAGTTTCTGCGACTCGAAGAGGAAACTCATACCCGTTGCCGTCTTTTTTACATAGACAGGAATGGTGAGTAGCATCGTTTTCAGCACCACTTGTTGCGTTTTACTGTTGAAAGTCCATGTGCCATTGAACGACTGTCCATAGAGTTTTCCCGTGAACTTTTTATCATTAGTGAAGGTAAACTGCGTATTGCTTTGTTTAATTCCAGCCTGCTGGAAATAGCTTTTCAGCTTATCTTTTGCCTGCGCAGCAGCCACTTCGCCACCCGCTTTTGCAAGTATGTTGTTGCTGGTGAAGGCCACTCCGGGCTCGTCATACGTCCAAGTAGCGATGAGATTACGCTCTGTCACCTTGTCAGTTCCCAACACACTGTTGAGCACATTACCAGCAGTTTTAGCCTTATTGTTGTTACCAAGAATACCCATAATGCTGCCCGTGATGTCCTTTTGCGATGCAGCTTGGGCGGTCATACCGCCCATCCATACCAAAGAAATGGCCAACATTGCAGTTGACCATTGTTTTTTTATTTCTATTCATTTATATTTAGTTTGAAAAAAATATTGTTTATCTACGATTGAAGATACGCAGCAGATAGAGGAAGAGATTCACGAAATCTAAATAGAGATCTAATGCGCCCACAAGGGCAAGTTTTTGTGAATTTTCACTCAAATCGGGTGCTGCTGCCAACTGATGTTTGATTTTTTGACTGTCCCAAGCGGTAATTCCGATGAAAACAGCCACGCCAATGTAGCTCACAACATAGTCGAACATGGCACTCTTAAAAAAGATATTGGCCAATGAAGCAATGATGAGTCCAAACAAAGCCATGTAGCACATGCTGCCGATGGTAGAGAGATCGCGCTTGGTGAAATAGCCAAAAGCGGCAGTTACACCAAAGGTTCCGGCCGTAATAAAGAACGTTTTGATGATGGCAACAGAATCAAAAACCACAAAAATCGCCGACAACACGGCTCCATTGAGCACCGAGAACAGTGCAAACATGAGTGTCGTCACAGCCAACGAGCGGTTCTCTTTATCAACACTTTTGCTGATTTTCCACACCAATACCAACTCCACAATGATGATACCCCAGAAAACTATCTCGCTACTGAATATCAAATTGAGCAGATTTTCTGATGTTGCTACACCATAACCCACAATGCCACTGATGGCCAAAGCAAACACCATCCAGGTATAAACCTTACGCATGAGCGCAGGAAACGCCTGCGAAACCTCAAAAGTACGTGTGGAAGACTCTTGTTCGTTCACACGATTTTCAAAATCATTGTAATCCATATTCTTTTCTCCTTATTGCTAATTGTTTCTTATTATTCGTTTGTTCCAAATCTATTTATACCCGTGCAAAAATACACTTTTATCCAACGATGAGCAAATTATATGCCACTTTTTCACACATGTTCACGACAAGTGTGGCAGTTGTCACTGGCATACATGCCGGGAAGCATAAGCCATCGGGTGAACGATGATGCCGTGTACCACAGCACAATCATACTTCTTTTCCGGCAGGTTGGCGCCCCTTTCGTGCACCTTTGCCACAGCCTCCGTTGTAAAAGCATCGTAATTGTGCGACAATTCAGCATGTTTTATGCGACAATCTGCATGCTTTTACGCGGTAAACTCGCCCACTTTACGATGCCCTTTTGAGCAGTTGCGTTGTTGCTTTGCCGCACCTTGCACTACGGTTTGATAATCACTTTGCCCTGTTTTGCGCCTGCTGCCACCTCTTGCAATGCCTCTTTAGCCTGCGTTAAGGGGTAAACATTCCCCACTTGCGGACGAATTTGCCTTGCTTCTAAAATGGTTGCTGCGTGTTGTAGTTGCGCACCATTGGCGGAAACAAACATGAAATGATAGTGTTGTTGCTTGCGTTGGGCCATACGTTCGTTGCGCAGTCCAACAAGTTTAAACAGCCATTGTTTCCACAAAGGCAACCCAAATGCCTTTGCAAAGCTACCATTGGGCATGCCTTTTAGCGAAACAAGCGTTGCACCACGCCGCAAAATCGAGAAGAGACGGGGCAGCTCTTTGTCGCCCAAAGCATCGATTACGCCATCCATATCTTTCAGATGGTGCGTGTAATCGGTGGTGCGATAGTCGAAATATTGGTGCACACCCAAAGCCAAAACGCGCGCTTCGTCCTTCGCACTACCACTGGTATACACCTTCAGACCGCGTGCAACAGCCAGCGGAATGGCCATCGCTCCCAAGCTTCCTGAGCCACCTGCAATAAATAAGCTGTTGCCTTTTTGCAGGTGAAGCATATCCCAATGCCTGCTCACCCGTGAGGGCTGTGAGCGGAACGGCCACGGCTTCTTCGTCGGAAAGATAGGCGGGAACCTTGGCCAATGCGCTTGCTTCAACGGCAACATATTCGGCAAAAGCACCAATTCTGTTTAAAGGTATGCGGGCAAACACCCTGTCACCCGGCTGAAAATCATGCACCTGCACACCCGTTTTCTCCACAATTCCCACCATCTCATTGCCCATCGTCAGCGGGAAATGGTAGGGAACCACGAGCTTCACATCGCCATGTGCAATGAGAATATCAAGTGGATTGACGGCCGCAGCCTTTACTTTCACGAGCACATCGCTATCGCCTACAGCGGGCATGTCTATGTTTCGAAGGACAACATTCACTTGTCCTTTTTCGTAACGGTCTATTTGTATTGCTTTCATCTGCGTGTTATTTTAAAAATGATGTACCATTATCTATTGCTATTCTGTTTTATTGCGCCGATATTCCAACGGACTACAGCCCAAATGGTCTTTCACATATTTGCCAAAGAAGCTGGTGTTGGAAAGCCCAAACGATGGCTTATCTCCTTCACACTAAGGTCGGTTGTGCGCAAATAATTGGTGATGGCCGACAAGGTGTACTCTTGTATCCACGCATTGGCCGTGCGTCCCGAGTTCTTTTTGCTGATGATGGTGAGGTATTTCGCCGAGATACACAGCTGCGCCGCATAGTCATTCACCGTTTGATGCTTTGCTTAGGTGGTTTGCAACAGTTCTAAAAAGCGGTTAAACAGCGACACATTCTGCTTCGGAGCAACAGCGTGTTCGCCCGTATGCAGCTGCAACACATGACAAAAACTAATGAGCACCGAACTGATGAGCCCGCGAATCACGTCGGTTTTATATTGCTTGTCGAGATTGGTTTCGGCCTTATAATCTAAACAAAGGCGCAACAAGTCGCAGGTTTTCTGATAGAAATCGAGCGGTTCGCCCGTCATATCCACCACACGTAGCTTATTCATATAGACGAATTGGTTCCACACCTTAATATAATCATTCAACGCTATCTGCAACAAGCGGCTGCTTATGCAAATGGCTTGATATTCGAAATCGGGCGAAATGAGAATGTTCTCTAACGACATTTCGGGCGGACAAATGAAGATTTGACAGGCATGTAGCTCATATTGTTCGCCATTGACGCTGATTTGCGACATGCCTTTCGAGCAATAGACCAGCAAATTCATGTTGGTATAGACGGCATTGGACTGAGCCAAGAGCTTCACATTATCGATCACCACCAAATCATCGTCGATGTATTGCGGCACAATATTCATTTCTCCGGCCTGTTGTTTCACCAATAATTCCCTTTCGGTTGTTCTATTCTGCATCACCGTTTGCTACATTTTATGTTATTGTTTCCTATTCGAACACAAAATTACAGCAAACCGAGGAGAAATAATGTTTTATTGAAGAACAAATGCTTCTTATTTCGATACATGTTCCGATATAAAACATTCTCATGCACATATCAAACGTTTATGGTAGGCTTTATATGTCTAATTTGCTACAATTATTACGACATGCAGCGCGGCAAACTAAGATGATTGAATATGAACAGAGCGTAGGGAGATAGCCTTTGCACGCAAACCCATGAGGGAATGGCTGTCGGGAAAACCCAACTTCCATCCCCATCCGCAGGCCGTTGTTCGCGCCAGCAGACAGCATTCGGATGACAAGCAGGCCGAAGACCGAAGAAAAAGCATGCAGATTGCCCGACAAAGAAGCTGCTTTTACTGGCTAATTTGCATGCTTTTTCTGCGTAATCTCATGCAGATTGCGCGCCACTCGAAAAGTAAACGAAGGGCCATCAAACATGCAGAGACGATAAAGGCGGACGCTTTGTGGAGCATCCGCCTTTAACATCGTTGCGTTGTTGGCTTAGAATGACTTCTTCGTCAGTCGGATAAAGAAGCCAATTAAACAAAGGTAGGCCACCAAAGCACAAAGCTCGCTCAGGGGATTTTGCCACCAAATTTTGGCTATCGACCACTCCACGCCACCAAATTTCAGCAGCGCACTCACAACACCCATCAACGCACCACCGGCGATAAAGCCGCTGGCTATGAGCGTTCCGCGCTCGCCTCGTGCCTCGTTTACCTGCGCATCCTTCGAGCGTGTGGTGACAAACCAGTTAATGAAACCGCCGACAACGAGGGGCACATTGAGTTCTAATGGGATGAACATACCCAATGCAAAGGCCAGCGCGGGCACCTTAAATAGCGTGAGAAGGATGGCCAACAATGCGCCGATGCCATAGAGCACCCAGGGCGCTCCCACGCCGTTCATGAGCGGATCAATCACGGCTGCCATAGCATTGGCTTGCGGAGCGGCGAGGTTTCCCGAAGCAAATCCATAGGTTTGATTGAGCAACATCATCACACCACCCACGGTTGCGGCACTCACAAGGGTGCCCAAAAACTTCCAAGTCTCTTGCTTTCGTGGTGTAGTGCCAAGCCAATAGCCTATCTTTAAGTCGGTGATGAAACTGCCGGCCATGCTCAATGCCGTGCAAACCACACCGCCCATCATCAGCGAAGCCACCATGCCTCCGGCGCCTTTCAGTCCAACAGCCACCATGATAACGCTGGCAAAGATGAGCGTCATCAGCGTCATGCCCGACACAGGATTGCTACCTACGATGGCAATAGCGTTGGCTGCAACGGTAGTAAAGAGGAAAGCAATGGCCGCAACCAGCAGAATTCCCACCACGGCAAAGAGCAGATTACCTTGCATGATGCCCGTCAAAAAGAAGATAAAGGTAGCCAACAACACCACGATGGTGCCAATAGCGATAATCTTAAAGCTAATATCTTGCTGCGTGCGCTCCACTTGTTGTGTAGCATTCGCACCGCCTTTGAGTTCGCGTCCAGCCAATCCCACGGCATCACGAATGATGCCCCAACTGCGAATGATGCCGATAATGCCAGCCATAGCAATGCCGCCGATGCCGATGCTGCGCGCATAATTCTTGAAAATCTCTTCGGCACTCATCTGCCCTACGCTCTGCACAATTGCTGGATTCCACAGATTAAGCACGGTGTCATGATAGAGTAACGACATGCCTGGCACAACAATCCACCACACAAATAGGCTGCCAAAACAAATATAAAGCGCATATTTCAAACCGACAATATAGCCCAAACCCAACACGGCTGCGCCCGTATTGACCTTGAACACCACCTTGGCTTTGTCGGCTAATGCAACGCCCCAGCCCAGCATGCGGCTCGTTACGTTTTCATTCCACCAACCCAATGTTGCCACAATGAAATCATACAAGCCACCAATCAGGCCGGCAATGAGCAATGGTTTGGCCTGTCCGCCACCCTTAGCTCCGCTCACCAACACCTGCGTTGTGGCTGTTGCTTCGGGAAAAGGATACTTTCCGTGCATGTCTTTCACAAAATATTTGCGGAACGGAATGAGAAAAAGTATGCCCAAAACACCGCCCAAAGCCGAAGCTAAGAATATCTTAAAGAACGACGTTGTAATTTCAGGATATTTGGCTTGCAGTATATAAAGCGCCGGAAGTGTGAAGATAGCACCCGCCACTACGGCACCACTACAAGCACCAATGCTTTGAATAATGACGTTTTCGCCCAACGCATTCTTGCGCTTTGCAGCCGTTGATGCGCCCACAGCAATAATGGCTATGGGAATAGCTGCTTCGAAAACCTGCCCCACTTTCAGTCCCAAATAGGCGGCAGCAGCCGAAAAAAGCACGGCCATGAGGATGCCCCATGTCACCGACCACACATTAACCTCGGGATAAACCTTGTTGGTTTTCATCACGGGCTCATAGGCTTCACCCGGCTTCAGCTCACGAAAAGCGTTCTCGGGGAGCTGAACTTGTTCTAAATCCTTCGTTTCCTTTTCCATTTTATTAAAATTTTTACAAAGGTAAAGCAAACCACCCAAAATGCAAAATAATTGCTTCCTTTTTAAATCCTCAGCCCACTCCGAAACACCAATACAACCTCGTAAAATAGGAAATAAATGGCTTAAGGAGCGATTGAGATTACAGAAAATCGCAAGAAAACATACGTTCTGCCACCTTTTATCGTATCTTTGCAACCAAGAAGGAGCAAATGCTACGTTTTTTCAACAGCCTCATCGCGTGGAACATGCGCCATACTGGGTATGCAATGCCCCATCAACACAACGAAAATCTTATTTTAAGTATTACATAAACAATTATTCATGAAAATTAAAAATTTAATGCTTGCCGCTCTATTGCTCGTGGGTATAGGTGCCCAAGCGCAAATGGAGATGTCTATTCCTGTAGACAAAGAGGTGAGAATAGGTAAGTTACCTAACGGCCTTACCTATTACATCCGCCACAACAACTGGCCTGAAAATCGTGCAAACTTCTACATTGCACAGAAAGTAGGCTCTATTCAAGAGGAAGAAAGCCAGCGTGGTTTGGCCCACTTCTTAGAGCACATGGCCTTCAATGGCTCTGACCATTTCAAAGGAAACAACCTCATTGAGTGGTGTCGTGCCAATGGAATTGAGTTTGGTGCCGACCTAAATGCTTACACAAGCATCGACCAAACGGTGTACAACATCAACAATGTGCCAACCAATAAACCAGGAGCCATTGACACTTGTTTGATTATTTTGCGTGACTGGTCGACTGGATTGAGCCTCGAACAAGATGAGATTGAGAAAGAACGTGGCGTGATTCATGAAGAATGGCGCCTGCGCACCAGTGCCTCAAGCCGCATGTTTGAACGCAATCTTCCCGCGCTCTATCCTGGCAGTAAATATGGTTTGCGCTACCCTATTGGCTTGATGAGTGTGGTAGACAACTTCAAACGCCAAGAACTTGTCGACTATTATCACAAGTGGTATCACCCCAATCATCAGGGATTGATTATCGTAGGCAATGTCGATGTGGACCAAGTTGAGGCGCAAATCAAAAAGCTTTTCGGTAATATCAAGAACCCAGTGAACGAAGCTCCCATTGTAGATGAGCTTGTACCCGATAATGCTGAGCCCATTGTTATTATTGATAAAGATAAAGAGGAACAAACTTCCAGTGTATCGTTGAGCGTGAAGCATGATGTATTCCCCGACTCTTTGAAAAATACCATGCAGTATTTGGTCTATGGTTACATCAAAGATGCAGCCCTAAGCATGCTCAACAACCGATATAGTGAAGCGGTACAAAAGGCCGATTGCCCTTACATTTATGCGAATGCTGAAGATGGAAATTATATCTTTGCCAAAACAAAAGATGCCTTCACCATCAATGCTTCGCCAAAAGATATGGCACAAACAGCTCCGTCTTTGAAAGCGGCTTTGATCGAAGCAAGGCGTGCAGCAGAGTTTGGTTTCACCCCAACCGAATACCAACGCTTTAAAGAAAACTATCTCAGCTCACTCGATAAAGCATATAGTAACAAAGACAAACGCTACAATGCAACGTTCTATGGTGAATATTTGGGTAACTTCTTGAGCAACGAACCCATCCCAAGTATCGACTACCTCTACACCACTATGAAGCAGCTTGTGCCCATGATTCCGTTGGAAGCTGTTAATGGTTTGATGAAAGAGTTGCTGCCGGCTAACGATAGTAACATGGTTATCATCAACTTCAACAACGAGAAAGAAGGTAACGTTTATCCCACAAAAGCACAGCTCTTAGACGCAGTGAAGGCTGCAAAGACAGCTAAAATCGAGGCTTATGTGGACAATGTGAAGAACGAACCTTTGATAACCAAGTTGCCAAAGGCTGGAAAAATTAAGAAAGAAACAGCCAGCAAACGCTTTGGATATAAAATTATTGAGTTGTCAAACGGTGTGAAAGTCATGCTCAAGAAGACTGATTACAAGAAAGATCAAGTGCTTCTTTCAGGACATGGAGGTGCAGGAAGTAGCAGCTATGGCTTAAAAGATTTTGCCAATTTCACCGTCTTTGACAATGTGATTGACGTGAGTGGATTGGGCAATTTCTCAAATACTGAGTTACAAAAAGCCTTGGCTGGAAAGATGGCTAATGCTGGTTTGCTCATGGGTGAACGCTATATGAGAGTAGATGGTAACGCAACACCAAAGGATGTTGAAACGATGTTACAGTTAGTTTACCTCTACTTCACCAATATAAAGAAAGATAACGACACCTACAACAGCTTGCTCAAGCAGATGGAAGTAATGCTGAAAAACCGTGGACTCTCACCAGAAACAGCATTAAGCGATACGCTTACGGCAACCCTTTATGGCCACAATCCACGCCTCAAACCATTGCTTTCATCTGATTTGAAGGATATTAACTACGACCGCATCCTGCAAATGGCCAAAGAACGCACAGCCAATGCCAATGGTTGGGAGTTCATTATCATCGGCAATTACGATGAGGCTACCATTCGTCCACTTATCTGTCAGTACTTAGGTGCGTTGCCTTCGAAGGGCATAAATCCTCCATCTAAACGCATTAAAAAGCCTGTTACAGGACAAGTGGAGAACATTTTCGAGCGCAAGATGGAGACACCTAAGGCAAGTGCCTACATGATTTGGCACAACGAAAACATTCCTTACACCCTCGAAAAGAGCATTCAAATGGACATGGCAGGACAAGTTTTGGCCATGATCTATCTGAAAAAGATTCGCGAAGACGCCAGTGCGGCATACTCTTGCAGTGCTTATGCAGGTGCAAGTATAGCTGATGACGGCTACAAGGTTTACCAGATGGTAGGTGCATGTCCCATGAAACCCGAGAAAAAGGATATCGCATTAAAGATTATGACCGAAGAAGCCAACAAGCTAAGCACTGCTTGCGATGCTGAAATGTTAGCCAAAGTGAAGGCCGTTATGCTTAAACAAGCCGACGATCGCGCAAAAACTAACATCTTCTGGAGTAGCACTATCTACGACGATTACAAATTGGGTATCGACACTTATACCAATTATAAGAAATTGGTTGAGGCACAAACACCACAGAACATCACTAACTTTATGAAAGAATTCCTAACTAACGGAAACAAAGTTACAGTGGTGATGCTACCTAAAATGTAAGGTTTCTTTGTAAAACATTTTATGAGAAGAGCGACTTTCGAGTCGCTCTTCTTTCGTATCTTAAACCTCTTTCCTACAAAGTTTTCACAACATTCCTCTCCGTTTTGGATTAATCTTTTTTAATACCGCACTCTACACGCGACGCAAAATGAATAGCTACCTTTGCACAAGATGAAGGTCATGAATCATAAAATCTACGCATACGCAAGAATACTGCTCGTGGTATTCCTGCCCATATTGCTATGCTCCATGATTCATGTACACCAAGAAGCAGAAGAAAGCACGCCCGAATGTTATGCTTGTCAACATCATGTGCTGCATCATAGCCACTTCATTGGACTACATCAAAGCTTTGATCATTGTGTGCTTTGCCAATTTCTTTCTTCACCATTTGTTGGTGGAATAACAACCGAAGTAGCTCCTATCTACACTGATGTTCATGCTTCTGCCGTTCATTGGCAATCCTTCTACAACACATTCTTCACTCACCCTTTCCTCAATCGAGGTCCACCTACCCTGTTGTAAATTCAAATTCGTAAACCCTTTTTGCGCAGATGCCCGTGCATGTGCGCTGTTTTTCGTATTTAATTTTTACAACATGAAGAAATTTTTATATTTATTCTTGTGCATGTTCACCGCAATATGCGCAACCGCGATGCCTACAAAAGTGCAGCATCCCTATCGGGAAAGGTTACCGATGCCGTTGATAATAGTGCCCTTGTTGGCGTAACTATTTTCATACCCGAACTGTCTGAGGGCACAACAACCGACATCAACGGAGCTTATAGCTTGCAAAATCTACCCCAAAAAACCATCACTATCCAAGTGAGCTACTTGGGACACCAAACCATTATCCAAAAAATCGACCTGTCAACAACGTCCGAAAAGAACTTCGTCATGAAGGAGTCCAACGCTCAACTCAACGAAGTTGTGGTGACAGGACTTACGGGAAAGTCGCTCATGAAGGACTCTCCGACCCCCATTTCGGTGGTCACTACACAACAATTACGCACCAACCTCTCAACCAACATCATCGATGCGCTGAGCCATGAGCCAGGATTGTCACAGATAACTACTGGCGGTGGCATCTCAAAACCTGTCATTCGGGGCTTAGGTTTCAACCGTGTTGTCGTGGTAAACGATGGTATTCGCCAGGAAGGTAATCAGTGGGGCGATGAGCATGGCATAGAAATCGACCCACAAAGCATCTCATCTATTGAAGTATTAAAAGGTCCAGCGTCGCTCATGTACGGCTCCGATGCGATGGCAGGTGTCGTAATTTTCCATGGCGATCCGGTGTTAGGTCGTGACAAGATGCAGGCCAATGTCAGCGGAGAATATCAAACTAACAATGGACTTCTCGGCTATTCGGCTAACTTTAGTGGCCACCAAAAAGACTTTGTTTGGGACGGACGATGGTCACAGAAATTGGCACATGCCTATAAAAACAAATACGATGACTATGTTGTGGGGTCTCAATTCCGCGAGCATGCCGCCAACATGATGATGGGATTGAACAAACAATGGGGCTTCAGCCATTTGCAATTAGGCTATTATAACCTCACACCCAGCATGGCAGAAGGCGAGCGAAGCCACGAACATAGCTATGGCGTGGCGCTGCCGTTCCAACGCATTCACCACTATAAAGCAGTGCTCGACAACTCGGTTTACTTGGGTAATGGCACGCTACATGGCCTATTGGGCTACCAACAAAACCGCAGACAGGAGTTCGAAGACGATGCCAACGAGGCCGAACTCGACATGCAACTGCACACCATGAACTATGATTTGCGCTACATGTTGGCCGAGAACAACGGATGGAAACATGCATTTGGGGTGAATGGCATGTACCAACGCAACAAGAATCGGGGCGAAGAAATGCTCATTCCCAACTATCAACTCTTTGATATAGGCGTGTTTGCCACCACTTCTTATCACCTCAATCAATGGACATTGAGCGGTGGTTTGCGCTTTGATAACCGCCACATGCACGGCTACGAAGAGGCGGGAACCTTTGCAAAAATCAGTCGCAATTTTGGCAGTTTCTCAGGAAGTGTGGGGGCAGTCTATGCGCTGACACCACAAATGAACGTGCGCCTCAATGTGGCAAGAGGCTTCCGTGCACCCAACATCAGCGAGCTTTCGGCCAATGGTGTGCACGAAGGTACGCAACGTTACATGCTGGGTAATGCCGATTTGAAGCCCGAACACAGTTGGCAGTTCGACCTCGGTTGGGATTATAACTCGCCAATCATCGCTGCACAGTTGTCGCTTTTTGCCAACCGCATCGACAATTATATCTTCGATCATAAGCTCAATGGTGTCATCACAAGCGGGCATGAAACCTATCAATACACGCAGGGCGACGCACGACTCTTAGGCGGAGAGGCCAGCGTTGACTTGCATCCGGTGGAACGATTGCATTTCCAAAATGCGTTCTCCTATGTCAATAGTGTACAGCTTCACCAGCCCAAAGCCTCGAAATATCTGCCTTGGACACCCGCACCGCGCTGGACTTCAGAACTGCGTTACGACCTCATTCGCGACGGACGCACTTTGAACAACACCTTCGTTTCTGCCGCATTGGAATGTAATTTGCGTCAGAACCACATCTATGCTGCCGGCAACACCGAGACCGAAACGCCCTCTTACACGGTGCTAAATCTTGCGGCTGGAACAGATTTCCGCACCAATGGACACCGCAGAGCCAGCCTTTATCTCACGGCAAACAACATCTTTAACCGCGCCTATCAAAATCATTTGAGCCGCTTAAAGTATTTAGAAACCGATCCATCCAATCCCCATAAAGGAATCTTTAATATGGGACGAAACATCGGAATGAAGCTCGTTGTCTACCTCTTTTAAACTATTTGAAGTGCCACGGATAGGTAAAAACAACCCTATCTGTGGCACTTCATTCTAAACATACTCATAACCCAAAAACTACAACGACATGCTGTTTATAGGAAAAGGGCTGTCATGAACCCGATAAAACTTATCAAATACCAATTAATAACCACTACATTTCACACTAATCTCACGTTTTTAAAAAACACGTTGCCACTATTAAATACCACCATTATCCCCTTTTTCACCTATATATTTGCGGACATCACAAAAAAAAATTACCTTTGTTGCAATTAAACATCTATCATGATATGGGCTGAGAAACCCCATTTCTGATAGCTATCAATTAAATCATCTTTGCATAACATGAATATTGTTACTGTCGTTGTCACCTATAATCGCTTAGTTTTGCTAAAGCAGAATATAGAAGCTCTAAAGAAACAAACACACACACCCACGCATATTGTTGTCATCGATAATTGTTCTACAGATGGTACTGCCGAGTTTTTGCAAACTGTAGAAGGCATTCATGTGATTCGGACAACACGAAACACAGGGGGAGCAGGTGGCTTTTTTGAAGGCTTAAAGGCTGCTGCTGCCCTACAAGCCGATTGGATTTGGCTTATGGATGATGACACCATCCCTCACGATGACGCTTTAGAAAAGATGCTTCCCTATACACATCAACCACAAGTGGGATTCATTAACAGTAAAGTAGTATGGAAAGATGGCTCGCAACACCTGATGAACAAGGTTGTCTTTGCCCATAAGGAACAGTCCAAAAACACATCCTTCCCAAATGAAATGCAGCACAAAATCATTCGTAATGGGTCGTTCGTTTCAATGCTCATCCGCGGTGATATGCCATTTAAAATCGGACTCCCCTATCGTGAATTCTTTATTTGGTGCGATGATTATGAGTATTCCTACCGCATGTTCTCCCATGGTTTTGTAGGTATTTATGCCGAAGAAAGTGTTGTTCTTCATGCAACAACCGAGAACTATACGCCTGCTTTAGAAAATATCACAGCGCAACACGCTTGGAAATTATACTACGAAGAGCGCAATGGAACATTCATCTATAGGAAGCATAAAAACCCTATTGTGTTCTTTTTTTCACAGCTCAACAAAATTCGTTTGCAGCGACGTCTGATTAAAAAGCGCCATCTCCCGAAAGATGAAGAGCATGCCCTGCTACACGAACTCACACGAGGCTTGTGGGATGGAATATTTTTCCATCCGAAAATAGAATGGATAGATACTGAAAACTTAACTAAAAAGAACAAATAGATGCAGCCATCCCTTTCTAAAGAAACAAAGCTCGACAGACGCTCTTTGCGACTGCTTTTCCTCCTATCCCGCTTTTTAGATGGCGGCATTGACACCGTTCTCTTGGAATATGTCAACCACCTGGCCGACCATCTACACTACGATGTCACCTTAGGAATAGCCATTTGCTATGGTGATTTAGAGGTCTATCGCCCAAAATTAAGCCCGCGTGTTAAGGTGGTCTACTTCAATCAAAGCCCCTTTCTTACTCGAATTGCCCGCCAACGCATTGAAAAAAAAGCCTCTCTTTTTGCAAAAAGTATCGACGAAATACTATGTGTTCCCCTGCGAAGACTTGCCACACAAAGAGGCATTTGCAAGCTATCGCAACAAGCAGATGTCATCATTGACTTTGATTGTTGTGCTTATGCATTTCTCCATCACATCCGAAAACGCAAGATAGCTTTCTTCCATTTTAGCTTCAATGAAGTGCTCAAAAATAACCCGAAGCGCATGAATCGCATCCGAAAAGGACTTACAGCATACGATAAAGTTGTGACCATCTCAAAAGCGATGTGTGAAGAAGGACGAGAAATGTTTCCACAATTCAAAGAAAAATTCATACTCCTTTACAATGCAAAAGATGAGCAACTTCTTGCAAAACATGCCAAGAAACCCATTGATAGCCCACTCATTCACCAACCCTACCTATTAGCTGTCGAACGTTTAGAGGAGTCACAAAAAGACCTCTCAACGCTCATCCGTGCTTATAGTTTATTGGTTCATGAACATCATATCAGCGAACGGCTCTATATTATTGGTAAAGGAAAAGATGAAACACAGCTCAAACAGCTTGCGAAAACACTTCAAGTGGCCGACAAGGTGGTGTTCTTGGGATTTCAGGCCAACCCACTTCCATGGATTTTGCATTGTAAAATATTTGTACATAGTGCCAAATTCGAAGGCCTCCCCACTGTGCTTATTGAAGCACTGCTTCTCGATAAGCTCATTGTGGCAACCGATTGCCCAACGGGACCAAGCGAAATTTTAGACCATGGGCGTTGCGGTTTGCTTACTCCTGTGGGCAATGCACCAGCCTTTGCTGCAGCCATCCATCAGCTTCTACTCGACAACGACTTGCAAAAGCAGCTACTTTCTGCAGTAAAAGAGCATAAAAAGGTCTTCAATCTCAACCATATTGATCACCAATTACATGCACTTTTCTTAGGAGAAACAATGCATGAGATGATTCAAAAGAAATAGGGTTGCCACCCATGCAGAGGCAACCTTCTTTATAACAACCATAAATTCCACTCCAATGCAAAAGAAAAATATAGCATTTCTCATCAGCCTTTTCTTAGATGGTGGCACAGAAACCGTCTTAATCGAATATCTTCGTAACCTCTCTAACACAGGTTTATACAACCTAACTTTAGCCATTGGTTACAACATGCAGCAGAAAGAGATGTTTCTTTCACGCATTCCTCACGATGTAAAAATAATTCATATTATTTCAAAGCCGTGGTTAGTAAAGCGCTACTCTATGCGCTTAAAACAACCAATGAAATTATTTGATGAGCTATTCCTGAATCCCATCCGACGGATTATCCTACAAACAACCCTCAGAAAGCTTGCTCTACAAAATGAAGTTATCATTGACTTCAACCATGCTTTCGGCTCTTTCATGACACATATCCCGGCGAAAAAGATTGTTTTTTATCATTATTCGCTCACCATCAACCAACAAAATGACCCCAGGGAGATGGCGAAACTACAAAAAAGAGCTGCTTGTTATGATTACTTAGTAACGATTTCAAAGGCCATGTTTGATGAGGCCTTCCTGTTCTTTCCACAACAAAAAGACAAACTTCGCATGATTTATAACAGCATTAACACACAGCATCTTCTCAATGCAGCCCATCAAAAGGTGGACGATAGGCGCATTGGAAAGCCTTTCATTCTTAGCATAACGCGCTTAGAAGAAAAGCAAAAAGACGTGACAACACTCATCAAGGCTTATGCATTGCTGCGCAAAAATCATGGTCACACCGAAGAACTTTATATCATAGGAAAAGGAAATTCCTTAGCGCAATTGCAACAAACGGCACGTGAATGCCACGTGGCCGACCATGTTTTCTTCTTAGGTTTCATGTCCAACCCACTACCTTGGACCAAGCAGTGCAGCCTATTCGTGCAAAGTTCTCACTTCGAAGGGCTACCCACCACAATGATTGAGGCTTTGCTTTTAGACAAAATGATTGTGGCAACTGATTGTCCTACAGGACCAAAAGAAATTCTTAACCATGGGAGAGCAGGCTTGTTGGTGCCCGAGAATGATGCAGAAATGCTTGCAAAAACAATGCACGAAGCACTCACAAACACAACATTGCAACAGCAAATAGCCGCGGGAAGAGCCGAATATAGCAAGAATTTTACGTTCGATGTGGCAGGGAAACAGCTCACACAGCTCTTTGATGCATAGACTTATAACCCATATTCTATCCTATTTTTTTATTCCTATTTTAACGATGTATGATTATTTAATTATTGGTTCAGGACTTTTCGGTGCCACTTTTGCTTATTTTGCCCATCAAAAAGGAAAGCGATGTTTGGTGATTGAAGCCCGGAAGCATTGCGGAGGAAACCTCTATTGCGAAAAGATAGAGGGGATAAACGTACACAAATATGGTGCACACATCTTCCATACCAATAGTCAACGAGTGTGGAAGTTTGTCAATTCCTTGGTCGAATTCAATCGCTATACCAACAGCCCCATGGCCAATTACCAAGGAGAACTCTACAATCTGCCTTTCAACATGAACACTTTCCATCAGATGTGGGGTGTGAAAACGCCGGAAGAAGCAATGCAAAGGCTTAACGAACAACGAGAAGAGGCACTGCTACATATGCGGAATATGGGGGTAGATGCACCCAGAAACTTGGAAGAACAAGCCTTATTGCTCATCGGAAAGGACATCTATGAGAAGCTGATTAAGGGCTATACGGAGAAACAATGGGGAAGAAAATGCACCGATTTGCCTGCTTTCATCATTCGTCGTCTACCCGTTCGCTTGGTGTATGACAATAATTACTTCAACGATGCCTATCAAGGTATTCCGAAAGGTGGTTACAATCAGCTTATCAATCAGTTATTGAAAGATGTGGAAGTGCGCACAGAAACCAACTATTTTGAGCATAGACAGGCATTAGATGAGCTTGCTAAAGCGAAAGTACTCACAGGGAAAATCGATGAATATTTCGATTATCGGTTGGGCTATTTGCAATATCGCACCGTGAAATTTGAAGAAGAACGTCTGCCAAAAAGCAATTATCAAGGTTGTGCTGTGGTGAATTATACGGATCGAACAGTGCCTTATACACGCATCATCGAGCATAAACACTTTGAAACTTTCGGCGAAGCAGTTGATAAAAATCCATGCACTATCATCTCTAAAGAGTATTCAACAGAGTGGAAACCCGGCATGGAACCTTATTATCCTGTGAATGATGAGCGCAATAACTCGCTTTATCAGCAATATAAACAGCTGGCTGATGCCGAGCCAAACACACTCTTCGGTGGCCGTTTAGCTGAATATCAATACTACGATATGGCACCTATCGTGGAGAAAGTGATGGATATGTTCGATGCAGAATAGTTGCCGATTGTAACCTTTATTTCAACAACTTCGTTGCAAGTTTATAGGTAAACAGAACCCTCGGATGGGATAAATCCCATTGTTGCACTTCAGTCTGTATCAATTCGCGATGCTTTTTGCAGATATCTTTCAACGCGTTTCCTACAGACTTTCTTAGATATTCACTTTCGTGTGCTTTGTGTTGACTGATTAATGCAATGGCAATTGATGGATTTCTTTGAAGAATGGGCGACTTGTCCAAATCCGTAATCCTTCTGTTACCGCACGAATAACATTCGGATTGTCATCATTTAGCCATTCTTTTATAAGTGGCAACGATGCTTCATAGCCCCTGTATTTGCAAACTTCATCAAAAGCCTTTGCAAGCATTTCCTGCACTCGCCAATGCTCATCAGTGCTTATTCGCTCCTTCAGAAAGCAAAGTGCGTCGTCATCTTCCGTTGCCAATCTACCCAATATTGTTGTTGCCAACATTCGAATTTGGTAGGCATTGTGCTCAAAAAGCTCACCAGCAAGCTCTGCACATCGCCCCTTTGAGTATGTAGAAATGATTTCATTAGCACCTTCAATGATGTGCTGAAAGCCATGTTCTATGGGCAAAATTCTGTTTAATAGGTTATCAATTTCCATGCTTATGCTTTGGTAGTTTTTGAGAAACTTGCTCTATCTTCTTCTCATCTTGAGCAACCTTACGCTCTATTTTCTTAATATCTTCTGAAGGAGGAAGCTCTTCCGGCTTAATACCTCGTTGCCCTAACATAGCACGGACACTTTGATTGTTCTGTATATGCTCGCTCGTAATAGGATGTTCGCCATGCAAATCTTTACTTTCTACATTGTAATTGGTCATCTCTGTAGCAAGATTCTTGGCAGCTATAGTAAGCGTTGGAAGGAAGTCTGCTAATGGTCTGTTACTCTTTACGCCCAACCTTTTTTTCATATCTTCTGTAGTCTGCCCCCCAAACAAAGCCATATCGCCTTTAGAACGTATGCGCCCAAACCCTTTATCGTCAACCCCTCGCTGATATATATTCTGTGACAATTGCTTTTCAGACATTCGTAATTTATCACGAGTCTCTAAGCGAGAGAGTAGGTTTAGCCGCTCTTCTATCAATTCAGCCTTTCGTGTTTGTACAGCAAAGTAGCTTTGAGCGAAAGCTATTTCCTCCTTCTTTGGATCGCCATTTTGAGCGATAAGATAGCAAGCATAGCGCGTAAGCATAAAGTCAGATACCGCCCTTTTTCCACCTTTCCCTATTCCTATCATTTTCGTGACCTCACGAAAATGGTCATCAACATTGATACACTGCGCCTTACATGAGTCTATTGCACGGTGAATAGCAACTAAAAAGTTCTCCCAACGTGCATAACCTAATATCGTTTGTAGTTCGCGTGCAAACCACACTTCTATTTGTTCTTTAGCATCATCGCTTTCAATATACCGTGCAATGTTGTCAAACACAGACTTATATTGCAGTATCATATTTTTATCCATAGCCTTATTATTTAGTTTAAAATCACTTTAAAAATAGCTTCATAGCAGTGCGGAAATAGTAATATTCACCTACATTCCATACAGAATAAGGTGCATATAAATTAACAAGTGATAGGTCAAGTGGAATCATATCGCTTTCTAAACTCCTCTCCACGCCTGCGCATTTCGGCAAATTCCTTTTGCGCTTCTTCTTCAAATGCTCTCTTTCGCTCAATAGAACGTTTAAAAACCTGCAATGAGTCCTTCTCTTGTTTTTTTCCTTACATGTTATCATATTCTTCCCTTATTACATTGTAAAGATAAGTTTTAATTTTGAAATCAACAAGTAAATTGGCACGAATTGGGCGTTAACAGCTTGGCTTCATAGCCCATTTACAACTGCTTATGGACTCAAAATGAAGCCAAGCGCATGTCACCTTTTTCCAAATAGGCTTGATGAAAGGCGAAAGCCGCACCTAAACAATGGGGCTCATGCCCTCTTCCAGCCATCTTTAAATAGTCTCTTAACAACGGACGATAGTCGGGATGCGCACAATTTTCAATAATTTCCTGCGCTCTTCGCAACGGACCTTTACAGCGAAGGTCGGCCACACCCTGCTCGGTTACGATGGCATCCACATCATGTTCGGTGGAATCAACATGGCTACACATGGGCACAATGGTGCTCACTCGGCCGCCCTTCATCGTACTTGGCATCGTGAAAATGCTCAAATAGCCATTCCGTTCATAGTCACACGACCCGCCAATGCCATTCATTAACTGACTACCACACACATGACTGGAGTTCTCATGCCCATAAATGTCACACTCCATAGCCGTGTTCATGGCAATAACGCCAAGCCTTCGGATTACTTCGGGCGAATTACTAATCTCACTTGGACGAATAACTACGTGACGATAGAAATAATCCATGTTGGCATAAATATCCTGAAGCGTCTCGTTAGTCACCGTCAACGACGAACAACTGGCATCGATAATCTTGCCGTTTTTCATGTGTTTGATGACCGCATCCTGCACCACTTCGGTATAAACCGAAAAGTTTGGAATGGCCGGATGATGGCCTAAAGCCTCCAAAACAGCATTGCTGATGACGCCTACACCACTCTGAACGGGTAGAAACTCCTTGGGAAGCAACCCCCGTTTAAGGTCAGAAACCAAGAAATCGGCCACATGATGCCCCATTTGCTGCGTCACCTCGTCAACGGGTTTAAAGCATCTGGCTTCCTCGGGAATGCAACATTCCACCACACCCACAATCTTATTGCAGTCGATTTCAACAAACTCTTTGCCAATTCTGTCGCCCACATGATTAATCATAATGGGCAAACGATGGGGGCAACGCGCTGGTTCATAGACATCATGCAACAGCCCCGACTGCGGACTATGAAAGGTGTTAAGCTCTAAAATCACATGTTTGGCCAAACGAACAATCGTGGGCACCACGCCACCCGCACTCGTTAAATAGGCCCGACAGGTGCTTCCGGCCTGCATATAGCCACTCACTTCGATAATAGCCCAATCGATTTTGCCATAGAAACCGCGCCGCAAACGCTCGGCAACATGGCCTAAGTGCATGTCCTCAAAATCGATTTCGCCGGCATTGGTATGCTCCCTAAAGTCCTTGTTGGTAGAAAAAGGCGTTCGAAACTTGATGCCATTGCAGCGTGCCATGTCGCCCTCTACGCTCTGACCTGTAGAGGCTCCGGTGATGATTCCTACCTGAAACGGATGCCCTGCACAATGTTCGGCTTGGCAACGTTTCGACAACTCACGAAAAACAGCTTTAGGAACACCATTCGGAGTGAAACCCGATAGAGCTAAAGTGTCGTCGTGTTGAATCAATGCTGCAGCTTCTGCTGCTGTTAACCTCGTGTAATTCATCATTTTGCTTAGGTTGATTTGCAACAAAGATACCATTTATTTTAAAAACAACAAGCTTTCTTCCGCTTTTTATTTTGCCTTTTTTCGCATCTCATTTTTTTATCGTTATGATATTCTTTTACAAAAGCTTCTTCATAAGTTCTCCATTTCAAACTTTAAAACCCTTCATTGCATTTACGTCAAAAACAGAGTCTTTTAATAAACCACTTATAATCAATTTATTAGCAATTATTCCTCTTTTTATCAAAAAGTATCTCACTCAAAAAATAGATCAAAAATAAGTTTATATTTCTATATTCCTAATGCAAAAAGGCCTCAAAAAGCTATCCTTTTTAGCACTAAAAAAACAATAGTGTTTAGGCTGTAAAACGATAGCTTTTGCACCAGCATGCAATAGAAATAGCAAAACAAACCCACACAAAATACCAAAAACCAACTGTTTTTTAGCATGCTCTTTTCTATTTCCATCTTTTTCGATAGCCCTCTTTTTGATATACAATCTTTACAAAATAAAAATGCAACTAACCGCTCAACTACCCACAAAAAATGGCCACTGCGCCCCAAGTTTCATCGTTCTGTCGCCCAAGAAACAAAAGTTAAATATTTGGGCGTGTAGGAATTTGTTCGTAACTTTGCACCCGTAATAATAAGATTGTATAACAATTGTGGAAAAATTTGGCTGCTTGCAACCACATAAAAAAATGCTAAAACTGCAAAATCCCCCTTTAGATTTTACGGTTAACAAGCGTTTTTCCACGTTTAAAAAGTAATGGAAAAATGAGTTATTTATTTTCATCCGAGTCGGTTTCCGAAGGACATCCCGACAAAGTTTCTGACCAAATCTCAGACGCTATTTTAGACCAGTTCCTGGCTTATGATGCAAACGCCCATTGTGCGGTAGAGACTTTCTGCACCACCGGGCAAGTGATTATCATGGGAGAGGTGCGTTCAAAAGAGTATATTGACCTGCAAACAATAGCTCGAGAAACCATCAAAAAGATTGGATATACAAAGGCTGAATATCAGTTTGATGGCAATTCGTGTGGCATTCTCACCGCCATTCACGAACAAAGCGACGACATCAATCGTGGTGTTAGCCGTGAAGAAGACGAGCAACAAGGTGCCGGCGACCAAGGAATGATGTTCGGATATGCGTCTAATGAAACAGACAACTATATGCCTGTCTCATTAGAATTGGCACATGTTTTAATGAGTACCTTGGCCGAAATTCGCAAAGAAGGCCAGCAAATGACCTATCTGCGCCCTGATAGTAAGAGCCAGGTGACGATTGAATACAATGACAACAACGAACCCGTTCGCGTCACCGACATTGTAGTTAGCACCCAACATGATGAATTTTCAAAGGATGATGAAGCAATGTTGGCACAGATAAAAGCTGATGTCATCAATATTCTCATTCCACGAACAAAGGCCAAACTCAGCGAAAAGGTGCTGCGACTCTTCAACGATGACATCGTTTATCACGTAAATCCAACAGGAAAATTTGTCATTGGTGGACCTCATGGCGACACGGGTTTGACAGGAAGAAAGATTATTGTTGATACCTATGGCGGCAAAGGTGCACATGGAGGTGGCGCCTTTTCGGGCAAAGATCCATCGAAAGTCGACCGCTCTGCAGCCTACGCTGCACGTCACATTGCCAAGAATATGGTTGCAGCTGGCGTGGCCGATGAGATGCTTTTGCAACTGGCTTATGCCATTGGCGAGGCACAACCCGTGAGTGTTTATGTCAATACCTACGGCAGAAGTCACGTCAACTTGACGGATGGTGAGATTGCCAACAAGATTAAATCGATGTTCAATCTCACCCCAAAAGCCATCGAACGCAACCTGAAATTGCGCCAACCTATATATGTAGAGACGGCAGCATACGGGCACATGGGACGTGAAAACAAAGTGGTAAAGAAAACTTTCACCAGTCGTTATCATGAAACAAAGACGATGGATGTGGAATTGTTTACTTGGGAAAAGCTCGACCTGGTAGACCAAATCAAGAGAGAATTTAAATTGTAATTCATCATGAGCGTGGGGTAGATGAATTAAAGTAGCTACCCCCTCCTATCATAAAAATGAGGCAAATAGAGGACTCCATTGCAAGAAACGAAGTCAATAATAATGAACTTCAACAGGTAATCAAGGCACAACAACCTTTGACCCCTGCACAGGTTTTGAGCAAATTGCCGAAGGATGCAACACCCGAACAGCAAGATTCTGCTATTCAGGCACAAATTAAACCTTCGGAAATTACATGGAGCAGCCGCCCCGATACCCTGCATCTTCCTGGCCAATCGCCTGGGAAGAGTTGGCGAGATGTGACACTTCCAAAATACTATAAGGAGTCGTTTTTCTCACAATCCCCACTTTTCCACCCCGAACAACCGGGTGGAAGAATTGGCTTTGCGGGTGACCCTGTGCCTTATACGCTTGCAGGTGACAATGTGGTGACAAGCATTTTAATCGGTTGTTTTATGCTTGGAACCATTGCATTCACACGCTCAAAGGGCTTTATAAAACGACAAATTAAAAACTTTTTTCATATTCAACGCGCTGGAACAACTGAAATATCGGAGACGGCAAGCGAACTGCGTTTACAATTTTTCCTGATGCTCCAAACGAGTTTACAGCTGGCTCTAATCTTCTTTCTCTATACAAAGGCAACCATAAGCGACACCTTTATCATCGAACAATATCAAGTCATCGGATGTTTTACGGCCCTCATTTTTGCTTATTTTATTATCAAAATACCACTTTATAGCATGGTGAATGCAACCTTTTTTGATAAGAAAAAAAATGAACAATGGCTGAAATCCTATCTCGTTCTCACATCGGTTGAAGGACTCTTTATTTATCCTGCTATTCTATTGGTGACTTACTTTGATTTCCAATTAGAATATGCCATATTCTATACACTATCCATTGTCGCATTAGCTAAATTGCTCTCATTCTACAAGGGCTACCTCATCTTTTTCAAACAGAATGGTAATTTTCTGCAAAATATTTTGTACTTTTGTGCCCTTGAAACCATGCCTCTCATAGGATTATGGGGATTTTTGGTGATGATAAGTAGTTTTTTGAAAATAAATTTTTAGGACATCGATGATTAAAAAGATACTGGTTTCTCAACCAAAGCCCGCCAGCGATAAGTCACCTTATTATGATATCGCAAAAGAACATAACATAGAAATGGTGTTTCGCCCATTCTTTAAGGTTGAAGGTATCACTACAAAAGAATTCAAACAGCAAAAGATTAATCTCTTAAACTATACGGCTGTTGTCTTCACTTCACGCCATGCTATTGACAATTACTTCAAACTTGCAAAGGAAATGCGCATTACAATTCCTGAGGATATGAAATATTTTTGTTTGATAGAAACCATCGCTTTATACATTCAAAAATATGTTCAATATCGCAAACGTAAAGTATTCTTTGGCACAAGTGGAAAGATTGAGGGCTTGATTCCTCTGATGCAAAAACATAAACAAGAACGCTATTTGGTACCACAAAGCAGTGTTCATAATGATGATATTAAGAATTTGCTCGATGCAAAGAAGCTGAAACACGATGAATGCGTGATGTATAGCACCGTAAGCAATGATTTTTCAGAGGCTGAAAAAAAGAAATTTGATTATGATATGGTGGTGTTTTTTAGCCCAACAGGCGTAAAAGCACTCAAACAAAACTTCCCCGATTTTAAACAAGGTGATGTTAAAATTGCTGCGTTTGGCCCCGCAACAGCCAAAGAAGTAGAAGCGCAAGGCTTGAGAATTGATTTGGTTGCCCCCTCAAAAGAGCATCCCTCGATGACTGCCGCATTGAAAAGTTATCTTGATAATCAATCCTAAAACCACCTAAAAAGGAATTAACGATGGTGGAAAAGCCCTCGAACAGTTTCCCAAAACAAGAGCGAATCTGTAGCAAAAGAATCATTGATAAGCTCTTTAATGGTAGAGAAAGCCACGCCATGTCGGCCTACCCAATTCGTGTGGTCTATCGCTTTGAAACGAAAGAGGATGAGGATGAGGGACTTCCAAAGGTACAAGTGCTGATGAGTGTACCGAAAAGATGTTTCAAAAGAGCTGTAAAACGCAACCGAGTGAAACGACAAATGAGAGAAGCTTATCGCTGCAATCGTCATCTACTTACAGCACAAATACCTGATAATAAAAGTGTCTTTATGGCCTTTATTTGGCTCGATAATGCATTACATCCTACGAAAGAAGTAGAGGATAAAGTAATAAATTTGTTACAACGAATAAGTGAAAAGCTATGAAAGTCATTCGAATAGTTACTCACTTTATCATACAAATGTTGGTAAAAATATTGCTTTTGCCCATCCTTTTCTACCAATATTGCATCTCACCCCTCACACCTCCATCGTGTAGATTTACACCATCGTGTTCTGAATACGCCCGACAAGCACTGCTTAAACATGGTCCTTTCAAAGGATTGGCATTGGCTATATGGCGCATTCTCAGATGCAATCCTTGGGGAGGAAGCGGCTATGACCCCGTCCCTTAATCCATATTTACTGTAAATAAATAATAGAAACATAACCCATGTGGCATCAACCATCGGCGATTTGCCACACTATAAAGAAATAAAGCACTATGATTAAGAATTTGTTGAAGAGTTAAAATGGCGTGGAATGCTTGCACAAATCATGCCAGGCACAGAAGAATACCTACAAAAGAATAGGGTTTCAGCTTATTTAGGCACCGATCCTACCGCCGATTCACTACACATTGGACACCTTTGTGGCATCATGATGCTGCGCCATTTGCAGCGTTGTGGTCACAAACCTTATTTGCTTATTGGTGGTGCTACAGGCATGATTGGCGACCCATCTGGTAAAAATCAGGAACGTAATTTGCTCGATTCTACAACCCTTTATCATAATCAAGAAGCCATAAAAAAGCAGGTATCGAAGTTCCTCTCCTTTGATAGTGAAGAGCCAAATAAGGCTGAAATGGTCAATAATTACGACTGGATGAAGGACTTTTCTTTCCTTGATTTCGCTCGAGAAGTGGGCAAACACATCACCGTTAACTACATGATGGCGAAAGATTCTGTGCAGAAACGACTCAATGGAGAGGCGCGAGATGGCTTATCATTCACTGAATTTACCTACCAACTTTTACAGGGATATGACTTCCTTTATCAGTACCAACACTACGGAGTTAGGCTGCAATTGGGAGGTAATGACCAGTGGGGTAATATGACAACGGGTACCGAACTTATCCGCAGAACCTTAGGAAATGATGCTGAAGCTTATTGTTTTACCTGCCCATTAATCACCAAAGCCGATGGTAAAAAGTTTGGAAAGACCGAGCAAGGCAACATTTGGTTGGACAGAAACCGCACCACTCCCTACGCTTTTTATCAATTCTGGCTCAACGTTAGTGATAGTGATGCTGAACGTTATATCAAGATATTTACCGATCTTGACAAAGAAACAATTGAAGCTTTAGTAGCAGAACATGCACAAGATCCAGGAAGAAGAGTGTTGCAAAAGCGCTTAGCTGAGGAAGTAACCACTATGGTTCATTCCAAAGAAGACCTTGAAATGGCTATTGCTGCCAGTAACATTCTCTTTGGAAAGCAACAAAAGAGAGCCTCGAACAGCTCGATGAAGCCACCCTTAACGATGTCTTTAAAGACGTACCCCATTATGAAATCGACCGCAACCAGTTGGGATTGCCGGCCATAGACCTCTTCAATCAAGACGGAATGGATATCTTCCCCAGCAAAAGTGAAATGAGAAAGCTCGTTAAAGGTGGTGGTGTCAGCTTAAATAAAGAAAAACTTGAGACCTTCGACCGCATCATTTCTGCCGATGATCTCATTGATAATAAGTACTTATTGGTGCAGCGTGGTAAGAAAAAATTATTACCTATTAAGTGTGAAGTAATCGCAAAAAAATTTGGTAGTAGCTAAAAAAACTATTACCTTCGCAGCCGAATTCGACTTGAATTCACTTATAGTTTTGTCCTATGGTGTAATGGTAGCACTACAGTTTTTGGTTCTGTCAGTGGTGGTTCGAGTCCGCCTAGGACAACATCCTCTTAAGAAATTGCCTTGAAAGTGAAATGCTTTCAAGGCAATTTTCTTATTAATTATATTTCATTTCATCATCTCTTACCTCACATAATAAAATGAAACATGAATTAAATAATTAAAAAAACTAAGTCTTCTTAACTTATTATTCTTTTATTTTCTTTAGCTTTTGCCCACATATTCTATTATATAACCCTTCATTCTTATCAAAAAAATGAAAATCGATCAAAAAGAACTTATCAAAGTTTGTATTGTAGTTGTAGCGGGTATAGCTGCTATTATGTGTTGCCACCAACTAAGTAATGGTCTTCAATACTTCAAAAAAGGCACTAATAAAATACAAGTTACGGGAATGGCCGAAAAGCAAATTACGAGCGATCTTATTGTTTGGAACATCACAGCTAATGGCGAAGCGAGTAGTAGAGGCGAAGCTTATAAAGAGTTTAATCAGTCGAGTCGTGCCATCAAACAATATCTCCGTGCTAATAATATCCCTGATTCTGCGATTACAACCAATAGTGTTAGCATTGAAAAATTAACCCGAAGCTTCTATGATTCGCAATCAGAACGCTATATAGAAGTTGATAATGGCTATCGTGTTACGCAGAATATTTCGGTTAGTTCGCACGATTTAAACACCGTAGAACGCGTTTATCAAAAGATTTCTGAACTCTATAGCCGCGGAATAGATTTCAGTAGCAACGACCCACTCTACTACTATACACGCTTAAACGACCTCAAAATGGAACTACTCCACAATGCAAGTCTCGATGCTTACAAGCGAGCTGAGACCATAGCTGAGGGATGTAATGCCAAAGTTGGTGCGTTACAATCATCATCTATGGGCGTTTTCCAAATCGTAGGTCTTGATAGTAGTGAAGATTATAGCTGGGGAGGAACCTTTAATACCAGCGATAAAGAAAAGAGAGCCAGCATCACTATCCGCGCTGTCTATACGCCCCGCTAAGAAAATAGCTTGCAACTATAGAAAAAATTACAAATATTTGGTAAGCGCATAAAAAAGCGTTACCTTTGCAAAGCTTTTCATTGCTTGTCCTATGGTGTAATGGTAGCACTACAGTTTTTGGTTCTGTCAGTGGTGGTTCGAGTCCGCCTGGGACAACAATCTAAAAGCCGTTAAATAGCACTCAATGCTATTTAATGGCTTTTTTCATACTCCTTTTCCTCGGCTACTATTGCTTTTTACGCGCGCAATAATCGTTGCCTCATCTATCAAATCCATACAAGCATAATCACTACGAAAGCATGGTTTATTCCCAAAAATACTGCAAGGGCGACACGATAAATCTATCTGAACTGCATTTTCCATCTGCTGATGCCATCCCATGAAGCCTGCATAAGGATGGGTTGCACCCCAAATACTCACCACAGGCGTGCCCACTAACGAAGCAAAGTGCATATTTCCACTATCCATACTCACCATTACATCTAAATGACTCATCAGGATAAGCTCTTCTTTCAGCTCATTTAACAGGCGCGAAGCATTCGTAACTTTAGGAACACGCGCTGCAAATTCATCTAATTTTTGCAACTCATCTTCACCTCCACCAAACAAAAATATCCGTACATGTGCATCATCTGCTATCAATTTTTCTACTACACGCTGCATCTTTTCCAAGGGATACATCTTCCCTTTGTGGGCTGCAAAAGGCGCTATGCCTATCCACTTTTCACCCTCTTCTTTTGCTTTGATACGCGAAAGTAGCACCGAAAAGTCTCCACCCTCAGGCGGAAACAGCGATGTAAAATTACTTTTGACAGGATAACCCAACTGCTTTAATACCTCAATATAGTTATCAAATGACGTAGGAAGTGGCTTTAAAACCTTATGCTCACGTGCTGTAAGCTGTTGCCTTTCACGTCGATGTTTATTGATAGAAGCAACGGGAACACCACTTAATAGAAAGCGATAGCGCAACAATTTAGACCGAAGTACATCATGAAAGTCTGCCACTCCAGAGAATTGTTTTGCTTGAAGACGTTTCGAAAGCTTACGTAATCCCAATAAACCCTTATACTCATGCTTTAAATCGGCACCCATAAAACTCACATTGGGTGCTAAGTCTTTAAAGAAAGCACGTGCAAAAGGCCTACTCAACACCGTGATATGCAACTTAGGATACTGCTTTGCTAAGGCCGAAATAATAGGTACTGTCATCGCAACATCACCCATTGCCGAGAAGCGTATAATTAAAAGATGTTCCATGGAAAGAAAAAATTAAAATATGATGGTTTATAATCTATTGGATTGTTACAATGCTATTTTTTATAAAGGACAGGGTTGGTGTCAGCATCATTATACATTTTCATTTGCCGATACACCTTCATATAGATTTTCCCTGCTGCTATATCCTCCAACAATTGGTCAATGGCAGTGCTTAAATCTTGCTGTTGTTCAAGCAAAATTTGCAATTTAGCCTTGCATTTTGCAACATGTTCTGGCGTAGCATTCTCACGCAATGTTTCTTCCTTCATGTGATAAATTTTCAATGCTAAAATGCTTAATCTATCAATAGCCCATGCAGGACTTTCAGTGTTCAAACGTGCATTGTCCAGCACATGCACCTCTTTATATAACGTTCTAAAATAAGAATCAATCTGTTCTACCAAGTCAGTGCGATCCTGATTGCTCTTATCTATTCTGCGTTTCAATGCCAACGCTGCAACAGGGTCGATGTTAGGATCACGAATAATATCTTCAAAATGCCACTGCACAGTGTCAATCCAGCATTTCAAATACAATCGGTTTTCAATACTTCCTTCCTCAAATGGATTCTGAATCGGTGCATCAATATCGTCGTTTACATGATAATCACGAATCGCACGATTAAAAATTTCATTGCAATGTTTGGTAAATGACATACGATTTTATGTTGATTGGTTCATTACAAAAGTAATTATTTTTTCTTAACCCACCAATATTTATACACAATATGTGTGGATAAATCTGTGGAAAAAGTCATCATAACGCCTGCAAAAAGTATGGCATTACCCACAATTCCCCCATCACTTATTATGGAAAGTGGATATACACAATATTATACACCCTTTATAACGTTAAAAATCCACACTATTTTTTTATTTTTATTTATGCACACATTGATATTCTCCATCTTTCAAAGATTTGTGGAAAAAGCATACTATCTCATTTTAAATCAATGGAAAGATATAAAGAGAAAGGTGGATAAAAATAGTAAAGATGTGGATTGCATATGGATTAAAAAAATACCTATCTTTTTATCCACATATCCACATCATTTCTTTTTTTATTATTCCTATTTTTTTGATTTAAAACATATAGAAAAAAATAAAAAGAAATAAACAGCATAACAAAGTTCTATGTGTTATCGTTTAATTTTACAAAAGGTCTTCTGTATTTTTTTCGTCTACAAAAAAATAAAAAGATGAGATGTAAATGAGGGCACATACACTGTTTTTTTAGAATTCTATTTATAATCAGATAGTTATAAAAAGAATTGTTGATTTTGCATTAAAAAAATATAAGAAAAAGGATGATTTATAGTTAGAAATGGCTTATTTTACTTGTAAAAATAAGCTATGATAAAGATGTTTTTAATGCCTAAAGTAGGCCACTTTGTTGCATCATTCTATAGCAATCATGGTATAAAGTCGGTGAGTTTACTTTTTAAAAAGCTGTTGACAAGGATAACAAACGCTATTTCATCAATTTGAAAAAGGGTAGTTTTTTTGATAATTTTTTTATGACAATTTATTAGCTATTTATCTTATCTTCTTAGAAGAAAATTTATGGCTATGAAGAAAGATAAGTTTTCATTACATATAACCAAATGAATAATTGTATCTTTGCAAAGGAATGGGTGTATTCATCAAGCGTTGTTAATGGCTGATGGCATACTAATGGTTTAAATTTCTATTTTTTACGTCATTGAATTGATTATGGAGAAATTTTCTGCGAAAAAGTGTTCACTGCAGATACTCAGTAAGCAGCATGTTATGTTGCATGTTACGCTGACTCATCGCTATTTGTTACTGCCTGTTGAAGAAAATCAAGGTTTAGCGCGCATCAAAGTTATTCAAAATGGAGACGTGAAACAAGTGCTAAATGTAAAATTAGCCATCCATAACAGTGATTATAGTGTGCCTTTAGCCCTTCAACAGTGGGAGGGAAAGACAGTACTTTTGGATATTGTTTTTTCAGAAAATACTTCTGTTCTTAAGTCTATTGAAGACTATGTTTGTTGGGAACTATTGCAATATAGTGAAACATTTGATACTGAAAATCGTGAAAAATTCCGCCCTATTTATCACCATACACCTTCTTATGGTTGGATGAACGATCCCAATGGCTTATTTTATAATAAAGGAATTTGGCACCTTTATTATCAATATAATCCCTATGGTTCGCAATGGGAAAATATGACTTGGGGGCATGCTACATCTGAAAATCTTGTGCATTGGCAACATGAGGGCACACCTCTTCTGCCCGATGCCTTAGGAATGATGTTTAGTGGAAGTGCGGTTGTAGACCATCATAACACAGCTGGTTTTGGTGAAGGTGCAATAGTTGCATTCTATACTGCTGCAGGCGATAATCAAACACAGTGTATTGCTTTTAGCAATGATGAAGGAAAAACTTTTCAAAAATATAGTGATAATCCCATCATAACAGCGCCAATAGCTGATTTTCGCGACCCACATGTGTTTTGGAATGAAGACATTCAGCAATGGAATCTAATTTTAGCTGCAGGTAAAGAGATGTTTATCTATACTTCAAAAAATCTTAAAGTGTGGCATTTCGAAAGTTCATTTGGTTTTGGATATGATACGGATGACGAAGTTTGGGAATGTCCTGATTTGATGAAGTTACCTATAAAAGGAACAGATAGGTGTGGATGGTTGCTCATTTGTAATATTAATCCTGGTGGTCCTTTCGGTGGAAGTGCAACCAAGTATTTTGTAGGATCGTTTAATGGATATGAATTTAAGTGTGAAAGTAATCTTTTAAAAAGTAAATGGATGGATTATGGAAAAGATCATTATGCCATGGTTACTTTCGACAATGCGCCTGAACATCGAAAAGTAGGAATAGCGTGGATGAGCAATTGGGAATATGCAAATGAAGTACCAACGCAACAATTTAGGAGTGCCAACACGGTGCCTCGCGACTTTGGTTTATTTGTTTATGATGGTGAAACTTATGTTCTTCAATTCCTTCTGAAGAGCTTTTTGCACATGCGAAAGGAGATAGTCGATAGACCAATGCCAGCTTGTGAATTGGTTATAGATATCACTTCACAGCAAGCAGACTTGGAGATAGTTCTCCAAAATCATTTGAAAGAGCGGGTCATTATGAAATACAAACCACAGCATGAAACTTTTTCTTTTGATCGAAAGCATAGTGGAAATGTTTCATTCCATAGCACTTTTGTAAAAAAAATAGAAGCACCTACATTTGGAAAAATCAATCAATTGCGCATTTTTATAGATAAATGTAGTATAGAAATCTTTGATGCTGAAGGTAAAAATGGTTATGACAAATCTCGTTTTCCCCACCGAAAGTTATGATGAGATGAAGTTGATAGGATCAGCTACATGCACTATTTATAGATTAGAATGAAATATAAAGATGAATTCTGATTGGTAGATTAAAGGACTATAAATATCAAAATTTTTGCAGATTATTAAAAAAATGATGGGCTAAAAAGGAGTTATTCTTAGATTTTTTTCTATTATCTTTGTACAAACCATTTCACACATTCTTGAAAAAGCAAAAATAAAATGCGTAGAGCATTGTAGTTGTCCTATTTATGAGATAGGAAATAAATAATGGTGATAAAAAAATAGCTGTTATGATTATCTTTTAACATGATAAGTTGCATGTTTTTAATGAATAGATAGAATTGTGTTTTTCATGGATGTTTATGATGTAAGTGGATGATTATCAAGATAAAGAAATAAAAAAATAAAAACAAATAAAAAAACTTAAAAAGAAAAAAAGAAATCAATGGAAAAGAGATTAATTGTAGGCATAGGTGAAGTGCTTTTGGGATATCCTTCCTGAAGGAGCTAAGATAGGAGGCGCACCTTCTAACTTTGCTTTTTCATACCCATCAGTTTGGTTTTTGACGCTATGGCAATTAGTGCATTGGGTAATGATGTGTTAGGGTGATCAAACTCGAAAAGAACTTGATGCTGTTGGATTGAAGTATGAAATGCCTATTGTTCCCTATGCAACGGGTACCGTACAAGTGGAGCTTGATGGTGAGGGTGTGCCCACTTATAAGATTAAAGAGAATGTGGCTTGGGACAATATTCCCTTTACACCCGAGATAGAATCGGCAGCAAAGCAGGCTTGTGCAGTATGTTTTGGTACTTTAGCACAACGTAAACCTGAATCAAGAACAACCATTCAACAATTCCTTGCAGCAACATCTGAAGAGTGTTTAAAGATTTTTGATATCAATCTTCGACAGACTTTTTACACCAAAGAAGTGATAAAAGAGTCCTTAAAAAGCTTGTGATATTCTGAAAATTAATGATGAAGAATTAATTACTATCGGTCGTCTTTTTGGTTATCCAGGCTTAGATATAGAGGATAAGTGTTGGCTTATTTTGGGTAAATATAACCTAAAAATGTTGATTTTAACATGTGGTGTGAACGGAAGTTATGTGTTTGCACCTGCTATGAAATCATTTGTTGAAACGCCAGTTGTTGATGTTATTGATACAGTTGGTGCTGGAGATAGCTTTACAGCATCCTTTACTGCTGCTATACTCTCAGGAAAATCGATAGAAGAAGCCCATCAATTGGCTGTTGAAGTGAGTGCTTATGTGTGCACACAAAATGGTGCTATGCCCATTTTACCAAAGCATTTTACGGAGAAATTAGTACAAAAATAAATCAATTCTGGTAAGTTTTTTCTGTTAAAAGATTATTTTTTAGAACCGAATGCGGGCAGGTTGTGATAATCTGTCCGTGTTTTTTTATAAGTGTTTCAATATCTTTTTAAGCTCCCTTCAAAGGGTCCATTATGTTCTAATTTCAAGGTACACATGGCCGAAGCAAACCTACCTGCTTCTTGAAAGGTTGCACCTTGGCTACGCATGTAAAGGTAACCAGTAGAATAAGTATCGCCACATCCAGTAGCATCAACAATCTTTTGTGGAGTGTAAGCAGGAATTTCATAGCACGTTTTATTTGCATAAATAAGGCTACCATAGCTACCTAACGTAATGATGACTTCACGAACACCATAAGAAGCTAACTTTTCTGCTACTATTTTTGGATCATTTGTATGCATAATAGCATACATTTCATGCTCATTAAGCTTAACAATATCAACATAAGGAAGCACAGCATCCATGTCTTTCCAGTCCACAGCATACACCTTTTTACCACGTACTTCACGTAAATAGCCTTGAACATCAATTGAGATGCAACCTTTTTGAGCAAGAAATTTCACAATTTCTGGTGAAAAATCATCTGCTAAAAGCGAACCTAAATGAAACACTTCTGCCACTAAAGGTTCCATCTCTTCTATTGTAAAAGGGGCTGCTTTGGCCAATACACGCTGCGTACGTTGATTGGAATTAAGTCCATAATGATTTTCAAAAAATACGCTATGTGGGCTCGAATAGCTGAGCACATCGATATTCATTTGACGCAAATGGTTGACTTCTTCCTGCGATTCCTGCCCTATTTTAGTAACCAATTGAAAGGGAAAATCTTGTGAAAGATGGTGCATACCATGTGCCATATAGAAAGAAGTTCCACCTGCCATGTCGATAGTTTGCTGTGGAGTTATAATTCTATCTCGGGTGATGTGCCCAATACAACATATTTTTTTCATTGTTATTGTCTGATATTCTGTTCATCAATTGCTTTGCAAATGTAGTATGGCGTTGTGTAAGAACGTTTGCATAACACGATAGGTATGGCTGCAAAGGTATATAAAAAGAATAATAAAAAAACTAATATGATGTTTTTTTGTTTTCGTAAATGCTAAAAATGATATTGTTGGATTCAACCTCTAAAGATACATAATAATTTTGTATTGCCCGTTTGTTATCTTAACTTTTTAGTATCTTTGCCTACTCAAATAGTAAGATAATGAGTAAGAAACAAATACTTTTGATTAACGATATGGCTGGCTATGGCAAGGTAGCTACTGCGGCAATGCTTCCCATTCTGTCGTATTTTGGTCATCCAACTTATAATCTTCCCACAGCATTAGTATCCAATACGCTCGACTATGGTCAATTCAATATCTTGGATACCACAGCTTATATCAAAGGAGTTTTCCCTGTGTGGAAGGCTTTAGGCTTTCATTTTGATGCCATTGCAACTGGTTTTATTGTAAGTGAAGAGCAAGCTTTACTCATTTCAAACTATTGTCAATTGCAAGCAATGCAGGGAACAACAATTTATGTTGACCCCATTATGGGTGATGAAGGAAAGCTTTATAATGGGATAACCTCTGCTACTATCGATCACATGCGTAAACTCATTGCTGTGGCACATCTATGTTATCCCAACTACACCGAAGCATGTTATCTTACCAATCACCCATATACTACTAATGGAGTTGATTTGAAAACAGCCTATGAATTGGTGGATAAGTTACGTGATATGGGGTCGAAATCGGTCATTATTACGAGTATAAAGGTGAATGAAACACATGCTGTTGTAGGGTATGATGCTGCACATGACGAGCATTTTATGTTAAGTTATGAAGAAGTTCCCGTACATTTCCCTGGTACAGGTGATATTTTTTCAGCTATTCTCATCAGTCATTTGCTCAATGATATGCCTTTGAAGTTGGCTACAGCTAAGGCTATGTCGGGTGTTTATCAGCTTATAGAAGCCAATAAAAACAATGAAGACAAGAATCGAGGTATTCCTCTTGAACAATATTTAAGCATACTTTAGCGTTATGGACTGGCTAAACAACCTTTTCAATATACACTCTTCCATTCAAACCATCGTTATCATTTCGATTATCATTGCAGGTGGTTTAGCTTTAGGAAAAATAAAAATCATGGGTGTTTCGTTGGGTATTTCCTTCGTATTCTTTGTAGGAATTCTGGCGGGGCATTTAGGTTTTAGCATTGATTCTGTGGCACTTGGTTATATAGAAACCTTTGGATTGTCGATGTTTGTCTATTGCTTAGGGTTACATGTTGGTCCAAATTTCTTCGGTTCTTTACGCCATGAAGGAATGCAACAAAATGTGTGGAGTCTCATCATTATTATTGCAGGGACACTCTTTTCTTTGTTACTTATTCCACTAACAGGTATTAACTTATCCAATATGGTGGGTATCTTGTGTGGTGCTACTACCAATACTCCTGCTTTAGGTGCTGCAACTCAGGCCTTAGCACATATGGGATTGCCCAGTGAAACAGTGGCACTTGCCACTGCGGTCACCTATCCTTTGGGTGTGTTAGGGGTGATTATTGCAATGCTTATTTTGCGTAAATGCTGTGTGAAGGCTGAGCATTTAGAACCTAAAAGCAACGACAATCACGACCACACTTATATTGCACAATTTGAAGTAGTAAACCCTGCTGTAGAGCATAAACGCATTGCTGATATCTCACATATGACGCATTTAAAGTTTATCATCTCTCGCATTTGGCGCAATAGTCAGGTGATTTTGCCCACAGGTGACACTATTTTAGAGCCCAATGACAGCCTTTTAGTAGTGACCAATCGTGAGGATGATCCTGCTATGGAAATGCTTTTTGGTAAGCGGGTGAATAAAGATTGGAACGAAGATGCCATTGATTGGAATCACATTGACACACAATTAGAGAGTCGAATTTTGGTGCTTACGCGCGGTGAACTCAGCGGAAAGCGTCTTGGAGATTTGCATCTTCGCAACTCTTATAATGTGAATGTGTCACGCGTTATCCGTGGAGATTTGAAACTTTAGCTACACGTGACCTCAGACTTCAGTATGGTGATCGCATCACAGTAGTGGGACAACATGAAGATATTAACCATGTAGAAGGCTATCTCGGCAATTCTATTCGTGTGTTGAATGAGCCCAACATTGGCAGTATCTTTATCGGAATCATCGTTGGTTTGGCCATAGGAACTATTCCTATTCAATTGCCTGGCATGGAAGGTTCTGTGCGATTGGGCATTGCAGGCGGACCTATTATTATTGGAATTATCGTGGGTGCGCTCGGACCTAAGCTTAAACTCAATTCCTATACCACGGTTTCGGCTTCGCTCATGCTGCGCAAATTGGGATTAAGTCTGTATTTAGCTTGCTTGGGTTTGGATGCCGGTAAGCATTTTTTCAGCACGGTTGTGCAACCACAAGGTTTGATATGGGTGGGCGTAGGCTTCTTGGTTACAGTCGTTCCACTGCTCGTTGTGGGGTTGATAGCTTTGCGTTTGCGTAAGTTTGACTTCGGAACACTCTGTGGTATTCTTTGTGGAAGCATGGCCAACCCTATGGCTTTGGGCTATGCCAACGATACGATCCAAGGCGATTCACCCAGCATTAGCTATGCTTCGGTTTATCCTTTGGGTATGTTTTTGCGGGTCATCATCGCTCAAGTGCTGATTATGTTTGTAGCTTCTTGAAAGAGCTTGTCCCACAAGGAGTTAGTATTCGTATAGAAAAGTGGGCCATTTTAGTCAACAATATGGCCTATTTTGCACAACAATATGGTGCATTTTTCAGGGCAATATCGCACACTTTTTAAAACAATAGCACATCAATATGGCAATACAAGATAAAGGGCTTACGCCCATGATGAAGCAATTTTTTTCAATGAAGGCAAAACATCCTGATGCCCTCATGTTGTTTCGTTGTGGCGATTTTTATGAAACTTATGGCGAAGATGCTGTGGTTGCTGCAGGTATTTTGGGCATTACACTCACCAAACGCAACAACAGTGCCGAAAATTCTATAGAGATGGCGGGCTTTCCCCATCATGCTTTAGACACCTATCTGCCGAAATTGATTCGGGCAGGTAAGCGAGTTGCCATCTGTGATCAGTTGGAAGACCCCAAGAAAAAGCGCGAAGAGATTAAAGGAAAGAAAGGACTTTCGCAAACAGACAAGATGGTGAAGCGCGGCATTACCGAATTGGTGACACCGGGAATTGCCATTAGTGATAATATTCTGAACAATAAAGAAAACAACTTTTTGGCGGCGGTTCATTTTGGAAAGGCAGCTTGTGGCGTGAGTTTCTTGGATATTTCGACGGGCGAATTCCTCACAGGCGAAGGGTCGTATGACTATGTTGAGAAGCTATTGGCTAATTTTTCACCCAAGGAAGTGCTCTATAATCATGAGCGAAGAGCTGACTTCCAGCGCTATTTTGGAACCAAACTCTGTGTGTTTGAGATGGAGGATTGGGTGTTCACGGAGCAGAATTCACGGCAGAAACTCCTGAAACATTTCGGTACAAAGTCGTTGAAAGGCTTTGGCGTTGAGCACTTAAAAGAGGGTATTATTGCCAGTGGTGCTATTCTGCAATACTTAGAAATAACAGAGCATACGCATATTAATCACATCACATCGCTGGCGCGTTTAGAGGCCGATAAATATGTGCGTATGGATCGATTTACCATTCGTTCGTTGGAGTTATTGGCGCCTATGCAGGAAGAAGGGCGCTCGTTGCTCTCGGTTATCGACCACACTGTGACGCCAATGGGTGGGCGTATGTTGCGTCGTTGGTTGGTGTTTCCGTTGAAAGAAGTAGTGCCTATTAACGAAAGATTGGATATGGTGGATTATTTTTTCAAAGACCTCAACTTCCAATCTGTCATTGATGAGCAACTCCATCGCATGGGAGACTTGGAGCGAATTGCATCAAAAATAGCTGTAGGAAGGGTCACTCCGCGTGAAATGGTGCAATTGAAATGGGCGCTATCGGCGTTGAAGCCCATCCAAGAAGCATGTCTTTCGGCCGATAATGCAGTGATTCAGCGCATGGGAAAACAGTTGTATCTGTGTGAGCATGTACGCGAAAGAATTGAGAAAGAAATACAGAACGACCCACCACAGTTGGTGAATAAGGGCGATGTTATAGCCGATGGTTTTAACGCAGAGCTTGATGATTTGCGTGCCATTAGTCGCAATAGTAAGGACTATTTGTTGAAATTACAAGCGAAAGAAGCCGAGCAAACGGGCATCAATAGCCTGAAGATTGGTTTCAATAATGTGTTTGGTTACTATTTGGAAGTGCGTAACACATTCAAGAAAAATGTGCCCGAAACGTGGATTAGAAAGCAGACTTTGGCGCAAGCTGAACGCTATATCACCCCCGAATTGAAGGAATATGAAGAGAAAATTCTGGGTGCAGAAGAGAAGATTTTGGCGTTGGAGGCCAAGCTCTTTAACGAACTTATCCTGGCCGTTCAAGATGATATACCGCGTATTCAGGCCGATGCTAATCTCTTAGCACAATTAGATGTGCTGTTGGGTTTTGCCAAAATAGCGCGCGAAAACCATTATATTCGTCCCATTATCCATGATAATAATGTATTAAAGATTGTGCAAGGACGCCATCCTGTGATAGAAACACAGTTGCCATTGGGTGAGGTTTATGTGCCCAACGATGTGACATTGGACAGCGATAAACAACAAATCATGATGATAACGGGGCCCAATATGGCCGGTAAATCGGCATTGCTTCGACAAACAGCACTCATTGTTTTGATGGCACAAGTGGGCTGTTTTGTGCCGGCAGAGCATGCAGAAATAGGTCTTGTTGACAAGATATTTACGCGCGTTGGCGCCAGTGATAATCTGTCATTAGGCGAATCTACGTTCATGGTTGAGATGACTGAGGCGGCCAATATATTGAATAATGTGTCGCCAAGGAGTTTAGTTCTATTCGATGAATTGGGCAGAGGCACGAGCACTTACGATGGGATTAGCATCGCATGGGCTATTGTTGAGTATCTTCATGAGCAGCCAAAGGCTCGTGCTCGTACGCTTTTTGCCACGCATTATCACGAACTAAATGAGATGGAGAAGCATTTTTCGCGCATCAAAAACTATAATGTGAGCGTGAAAAATGTAGATGGAAAGGTAATATTTTTGCGCAAACTGCAACGCGGAGGTAGCGAACATAGCTTTGGAATTCATGTGGCAGAGATTGCCGGAATGCCCCGTTCTATAGTGAAACGTGCCAACACTGTGTTGAAAGAATTGGAGCAAGATAATGCCGAAGTGGGTGCTGCTGCCAAGCCAAACACGGCTAAAATAGCGGCACATCGCGAAGGAATGGAGCTAAGTTTCTTTCAATTAGACGATCCAATCTTGACGCAAATACGTGATGAAATATTAGAGCTTGATGTGAATAATCTTACTCCTGTCGAGGCTTTGAATAAGCTCAATGATATTAAGAAAATATTAAAGGGGAAGAATTAGTATCGTGTTGTATTCAATGTTTTTCTAACTTTTTAAATATATTTATAACCTATGAAGCAAATCATTGCCACACTATCGTTGTTGGTTTTGCCTGCAACTATGACATTCGCAACACCGCTTTTCCCAGTGAAGCAGGTGAAAGACACAACAGAAGTGAAACAAAATGCCGATTCAACGAAATTGAAGTCCGATGAAAGAAGTGCCTCAAAAAGCGAGAAGAAAGAGGATGAATATGAAAAACTCATTAAGAAAGGAGGCTCTTTTCAGCAGGGATTATTCAACGTTCGCCACATAGAAAAGGACTGGTATTTTGAAATTCCAGAGGCAGCATTATCGCGTTTGTTCCTTGCTGTGACGCGTTTTGTGTCGGTTCCTGAAGGTTTTCCTCAGCTAAGTGGTGAGGAAGTGAACAGCAATACGCTTTATTTTGAGCGCTATGATGATAAGACATTGTTGGTGCGTTCGTGGGCACATACCCAGAAAGCCGATGCAAAAGACAATATATCGGCATTGATTAAGAAGTCGACTATCGACCCCATTGTGTTTAAATTTGATATCATTGGCACCGACAAGCAAACGAAAACGATGCTCGTTAACGTGACAAAGCTCTTCAAAAGTGACAACACCATTTCGGCTTTTTCGCAGCAAGCGCGCACTCAACTCAAGGTGGGTGGCTTGCAAGACGACCGCACTTTTATCGACACCATCAAGACTTTCCCCATCAACGTAGAGGTATCAACCCTACGAACCTATTCAAGTAATCCCGAAAGGACGTTGGCTTCTCAGAAAGGTTTCCTTACGTTGAGCCTCAACACCAGCATTGTTGAACTGCCAGAAACACCCATGCAGCCGCGTTTAGCCGACGAACGTGTGGGCTATTTCAACAAGCGTTTGGTGACTTTCAGCGACAGAGAAACCAGCAAGCACGATGCCATCGTTTCGCGTTATCGCTTGGTTCCGAAGGATAAAAAGGCTTATGCGAGCGGCAAACTCGTCGAACCCGAGCAGCAGATCGTTTATTATATCGACCCTGCCACGCCAAAAGAGTGGGTGCCTTATCTTATTCAAGGTATCAATGACTGGAACAAAGCATTTGAAGCCGCAGGATTTAAGAATGCCATTGTGGGCAAAGAGGTGCCCGAAGGCAGCCATATCAGTCCCGACGATGCACGCTATTCGTTCCTGCGTTATTTGCCTTCAGAGCAAGAAAACGCATATGGTCCGCGCATTGTTGACCCAAGAAGCGGCGAAATTATGGAGAGTCACATCTGCTGGTACCACAATGTGATGAACCTTTTAACCAAATGGTATATGACACAATGTGGCCCTTTGGACAAAGGTGCACAGCAAATGAAGTTTGATAAGCGGCTCATGGGCGAGCTGATTCGTTTTGTTTCGAGTCATGAAGTGGGGCACACTCTGGGGCTACGTCACAACATGGTGGCCAGTCATTCCACGCCTGTTGAGAAGTTACGCGACAAGGCTTGGGTGGAGAAAAACGGTCATACGGCCAGTATCATGGACTATGCGCGCTTCAATTATGTGGCACAACCCGAAGATCATATCAGCGAAAAGGGACTTTTTCCGCGCATCAATGACTACGATATGTGGGCCATTAAGTGGGGTTATCAGTATCGTCCGGAGTTTAAAGATGAGTTCACCGAGAAGCAAGCCCTGCGCAGTGAGGTGACAAAGGCACTCACAGCCAATCACCGTTTGCGCTATAAAGGTGATGAAGGGCGTGGACTTGACCCGCGTTCGCAGACCGAAGATTTGGGCGATAACAACATGGTGGCCAACGAATATGGCATTAAGAATCTCAAAAGGGTGATGCAAAACATTGAAAAATGGACGGCACAGCCCGATGGACAAACCGATGATTTGAACATGATTTATCGGGCTGTGTTGGGACAGTTCCAACGCTACACGGGACATGTGCAACGCTATATCAATGGCGAATACAGCGATAACTGGCCCTCTGAGCGGCAAAACGATATCGTTCCGGCAGCACTTCAGAAAGAAGCCGTGGCGTGGTTGGGTCGGCATGTGTTCCAGTTGCCCACTTGGTTGTATCCACAATCCGTGATACAAAAGTTGGATATCGACATGGATGAGCCTGAGGTAAATCGTGCAAATGGCTTTTTATCGTTCTTATTAGCGCCCACAACGATTAACAATAGTATTAGCAATAGTTTGAAAGCCTCGCAGCCTTATCCCACTGAAGATTACTTGAATGATGTGTTTTCTGCCGTGTGGAAGCCCATCAATGCAGCCGATAAGCACGACAGTAACTTCCGTCGTAGCATTGAAAATCAATATGTTTCATTGTTGGGAACGCTCATCAATGTGGATAATGTAGTGAAGGGTGAGAATGCAAAAGCTGTGCAAGCCGATGTTATTCTCTATGCTTTGCAACATTTAAATAAGGTGGAGAGCTATTGCATGCAGCAGCAAAAGGCACTTCAAAGTGGCGACATCAATGCTTTGCATTACAGCAATTTGCTCACCAAAATCAAGCGTATTCGCAAGCAATATGAAAAGGCTGAATAGCCATTAAGAGGATTTTTACTGGCACTGCTGAATATTTTTATACTGAAAAAGCATAGCTATGGCGTTCGTTGTAGCTATGCTTTTTTCGTATATAAATCGATAGTTTTATTACTACCCTAAATCTTTTGCTGAAGGCTTTATCGTTTTTATTTAGCCTCTCGTAAGGCATTTGAATTGAATAGCCCATCTCTTTTTTAAAAAAAAGCTATCTTTTTAGCCACTAAAGGCTACTACTTTAGTGGCTAAAAAGGGCTATTTTGCAAGGTAATATAGGCCATTTATGAGTCTATTTGTAACAACCTGATAATTAGATGGTACTGAAATAGCGTGTTTGCTGTATGCTATTGCAGTGGCATAAAGAAGCTATAAGTACTTAGTTGCTCAGTATGAAGAGGGGTTTTTTAAGTGTGTTTTACCTATAAATCTTCATGGAAGTCTTTTCGTGTGTCTTGATTTATCGCAATTTTTTGTGCCTTTTTGCGCTTTCCATGGCCTTTTTGGTTCGTATCTGTTTAGGAAAGTGCTATCTTTGCATCGTAAAAATAAGGATAATAAGTAACAAGATGTCAAAGGGACATCAATTAGTTTTTTAAAAAGGTAAAAAGATTATGGTAACATTGATGATTGTAGCAGTAGTTGTAGCAGCAGTAGTTTCACAAGCAGTGAATATTTATAGCAAAATCAACGCAGGCTGCTAACTACTATAAGAGAAGCTTATAAGGTAAAGATTGGTAATGATAAACAAGAGAAACGGGTAGATGCTTATGCGTCTATCCGTTTCTATTTTTGTGCAATGTGGGTGCTATAGTCTTTTATGTTTGAGGCTATAGCACCCTCTTCTGCAAGATTTCATTATATTTTATGGGTATCAAGCCCTTTTATTTTGAAGGCAGGAAGTGGTCTTTTGCAAATGACATATCTTGCACTACCTCTACTGTTCCAACATAGTTACCTGCTTTATCGCGCACAGCCATGTAGTTAACCAAGTAGGGTTTACCATTCTTTTCCATCCAAATGGGTAGCTGATCGCGTTTTCCTGCACGCAAATCGCTGATGATAGCACGCACCATGGGTTCTATTTTTGGTGGGTGACAACTGAACACTTCGCGGTCGATAGCCATCGAAGGGCGTTTAAATACCTTCTCACCATCGTTGAAATAGCGATTGAAATTGTCAGCATCAACGAAGGTAATCTCCATGGGAAGTGTGTCCAACATCGTTGTTAATTGCTCTAAAGTGAGGTGCCCACCAGGCATAACAATCTCGCCTTCGTGCTGCGGAATGGCGTGTTTCTTTGCCTCAGCTGCCGGCCATTCGTGAGGCGTTATGCCAAAACATGGAGCGTAATCTTTGCTGTCTTGATAAAGATTGTGCCACTCATCTTCGGTGAAATTTGCCACACAAATGGGCAGCAAGATGTTGTTTTCCTTATAAATCATCTCCTTCATGCGCACGCAAACATCCTTGAATCGTTGCCACCAAGCATCGTCATGGTTGGCGTTTTTGGCCAATGATGCAAGCTCATCGCGTATTTCATCGTCGATAGTCCACATCACTTGCGAAGGTCCTGAGATGTTATATTTCACCTTTAAATGGGGGAAAAGCAAGTCGCCTTTCTTGGCATAATGTATGCCAATCTCACGCAAACGGGGCAAGAGTTCGTCTACCGATGTGTGGGTTTCTGCGGCTTTAAAAGCCTCAGCCAATAAGGTTTCTAAGGCTTGATTCTCGCGCATAAAGGTTTGAACGGGGTGCCCATCGACTGCTAAAGCGCAGCAGCTTCTTGTGCATGTGATGCTGCCATGGCGTGTGCTTGCTCGGTTCTGTCGACCGAAGCAGCCACTTCGCGCTCGGCATTCATAATCTGTTCCTCGCGGGTTGCGCCGTGGAAGAGTGCCGAATGCACATCGCAAAGTTGCTGAACCTCGCGCAAAGGTGTGCCTTCGGCCATGAGTTCTTGCTCGGCTTGCATGATTTCTGCCGCCTCAACATCGCTGAATTCGGCTTTAAAGTCAGCGCGAACGCTCTCTAATGATTCGCCTTTTCCCAAACGTTTTAAATAGGATTTCAGCTTTTCATTGCGCTCATTGGGTGCATATTTCAAGCCCGTCATGCCCGATTGTGCACCCGATGGTTGCTCACCTGCCAGCGTAAAACCATGCTTTTGCAACGCCATCACGATGTCGGTCATGGCAATTCCGCGCATGGCTGCGCCTTTTGGGATGGTCATAAACTTGCCTACTGAGTTGAGTAGCACCTTTTTTTGTAATCTCAGAGAATCCTAATTCCACCATGATGTCGGTGAGTTCGGGATATTGTTTCACTAAATCATAAACCGGTTTTGAAAGGTCAATCTTCTTATCCATGTGCATTTCCTCTTTTTATTGGGGGTTGAAAATGGTGTTGTCGTGTGTGATTTGCAAAGTATGAACTTAGTGATGACACATCTGTGTCATATCAACAGTGAAGCCTCCTGTTGGTGATGGTTTGAATTTTCCGCGTGCTTCGAGGAAATCAACCATCTCTTTTGCGGTGAATCCATCGACCGAACAAGTGTGAAATCGCTCGTTTGGACCAAACTTTTCGATGATAGCGTTCACCAACTCTTCTTTGTTTTGATAGTTATTGCCCTCCATCATGTGGAGAATATCATGTCCATGTGCCATAATTATTTTATTTATTTTGTTCTGATTTTTAATGCAAAGATACATGCTTATGCAAGGTTTGCTGGGTAACAAATGTGCCAAAAGGGTGCTATTTTATTTTCTTTTAACGCATGATTCATAGCGATGCCTCAGAAGTTTGTGTATTTTCGTGGAACGTTTTACAAATTATAATTCATCATGAAATTTAAAATGGTTATGTTATCCGCCATGACTTTGGCAACAATGAGTGCACAGGCACAATCTTTTCACTATCCTAAAGCGCCGCAGAGTGACGCGAAAGATCGTTACTTTGATGTAGAGATTGCCGACCCTTTTCGTCCGCTTGAAGACGATAATAGTGCTGAAACGCAGCAATGGGTGGCGGCAGAAAATAAGCTAACGCGTAGCTATTTGGACAAACTTCCGCAGCGTGAACGGTTGATGAAGCGCATGAAAACGCTGGTGAATTATGAAAAGATTGGCACACCTTTTCATGTGCATGGCACGTGGTATGTGTATAAAAACAATGGTTTGCAAAACCAAAGTGTGCTTTATAAGATGGAGCATTTGGGTGGAAAACTTATCGAAGTGCTCGACCCAAACAAGTTAAGTGCCGATGGAACAGTGGCATTAAAGGGGATAAACTTTTCGCATAACGGGTGCTATATGGCCTATATCATTAGCCGAAGTGGCAGCGATTGGCAAGAAATCTATGTTAAAGATTTGCAGACTGGACGCGATTTGTCCGACCATATTGAATGGGCAAAGTTCAGTGGTGCGGCTTGGAAAGGCGATGGTTTCTATTATAGTGCCTACGATGCACCCACAAAACATGCCTTTAGTGGTAAGAATGAGGTGCACAAAGTGTATTATCATCGATTGGGAACACCGCAGAAAGACGATGTATTGTTTTATCAAAATCCAGCCCATCCCCTGCGCTTTTATCATGTAAGTGTTAACAAAGAGGAGACGCTTATGTACCTCATTGAGTCGGGAGAAGGCAATGGAAACAATCTCTTTGTGCGCGACTTGCGCCAGCCCGATGCACAGTTTATCCAGATGACTAACGACATGTCGTGTCAATATTCGCCGCAAGAAAACATCGGAGATAGCATTTATATCTTCACGAATTGGGGCGCTCCTAAGAACCGATTGATGGTGGCTGATTTGAAAAATCCGGGTGTATCGGCATGGAAAGAGGTTATTCCTGAGGGAGAAAGTGTGTTGGAAGATGTCACGTTTACCAACGGAAAGCTCATTTTAAGCTATAACAAAGATGCCTGTACACATGCTTATTGGTGTGATATGCAGGGCAAAAACCGGAAAGAAATAGCCCTACCTTCGGGCACAGCAAGCTTTTATGGCAAGCGAGATCTTGCAGAATGTTTCTATTCTTTCAGCTCTTTCACCACACCAGGAAGCATTTATCAGTTGGATGTGAATAGTGGAAAAGCATCGGTCTATGCTGCACCTAAGGTGGCTTTTGACAGTAAAAATTTCGAAACGAAGCAAGTGTTTTTCACCAGTAAAGATGGTACACGTGTGCCCATGTTCCTCACATTCAAAAAAGGTTTGAAGCGCAATGGCAAAAATCCCGTGTTCCTTTATGGTTACGGAGGTTTCAATATTCCGCTCTATCCATCGTTTTCTGCCCTGCGAATTCCATTCCTTGAGCAAGGTGGAATCTATGTACAAGTGAACCTAAGAGGTGGAAGTGAGTATGGAGAAGCGTGGCATTTGGCTGGTACAAAGATGCAAAAACAGAATGTGTTTGACGACTTTATTGCTGCCGCTGAATGGCTTATTGCACAGCAATATACCGACAAAAAGCATCTTGCTATCGTAGGAGGAAGCAATGGAGGACTATTGGTTGGTGCCTGTATGACGCAGCGTCCTGACCTTTATGCCGTGTGTATTCCACAAGTAGGTGTGCTTGATATGTTGCGTTATCATCGTTTTACAATTGGTTGGAACTGGGCTCCTGACTATGGAACGTCGGCAGATTCAAAGGAAATGTTTAATTATTTGCGGGGCTATTCGCCTTTGCATAATATTAAAAAAGGTGTGAACTATCCCGCAACACTCATTACAACGGCCGACCATGACGACCGTGTTGTGCCCGCACACAGCTTTAAGTTTGCTGCAACCTTGCAGCAGGCACAAGGTGGCACAGCACCTATTTTGATTCGTATTGATAGCAAAGCCGGCCATGGTGGTGGCAAACCCTTGAGCAAACAGATTGAAGAGCAAGCTGATATTTACAGCTTTATCTTGCAAAACATGGGCAAATAGAAATGAAAAGTCTTGCAAAATTTGCGAGACTTTTATGTTCATAACATCATAGGTCATTGTTATACTTTCTTGTTACTAAGCGATATGGACTGTTAATGATTGATTTTTTCTTTGCTTTTATTCAAGGAAATGGATATCATAAACTGTCCATCTTTGCTCGTTTTGCATCCACTTCGCGTGAGATATAATTATAGATGCCATTCTCCGATATAAACAATAAGGAAGAAACTCACAATCCAACCCACCACACAACACTGAATAAATCGATTCTTCATCAGTACCTTTGTGGGATTTCCACTCTTCACATCGACCATCGTTAGCTGTAAATATTTGATGATTCCCGCCAAAACGAAGATGGAAGTGAAATAGATATAGGGAGAATGGAAGCGCACAATCACCTCAGGACTCACCGTGTACATGATGTAACACACCATTGTTATCGCTGCAATGAGGCCGATAACCTGGTTGAGAAAGCTAAGGGTATAGCGCGTAATGTTATTGCGTGTGAGGATATTCTCGGTTTCATAGAGCACCACGTCATCGCGACGTTTGGCAAAAGCAAGAAAGAGTGCCAGAAGAAACGTCATCAGTAACAACCAGTGTGTGGGCATAATGTCGCAGCATATTCCACCGACAAAGGCACGCAACACAAAGCCAATGGCAATGATAAACACATCGACGATGGCATATTGTTTGAGCTTAAGGCTGTAAGCGATGTTCATGATGAGGTAGAAAAAGCAAAACACCTATCACGGCAAAACGATTACTTCCCGACAGATAACCAAATAGTATGGATAGAGCGATGCATACCATCATGATGCAATAGGCTGCAACAGGGCTGATGAGCCCTGCTGCTATGGGGCGCAAACACTTCTTAGGATGTTTGCGATCGCGCTCAACATCAATGATATCATTGAGGCAATAGATGGCACTTGCAATGAAACAAAACGCAAGGGCCGTGTATACAACAGCAATTAAATAGCTTGTTGTGAAGAGAAGTTGACTAAAGAAGATAGGCAAAAACACGAATGCATTCTTTAGCCATTGCTCGGGACGAATGAGTTGTATAACTGCTTTTAGAGTTTTCATTTGCTGTATAAAACGAATAATATTGCAAAATTACGGAAAAAAGTTTATCTTTCTCTTTTCTCTTTTATTTTTCATTCTGGCATAGTGTTTTTCTTTCTTTTTCGGTTTAAGTGTGGGTTAAACGGCATTAAAAGACCTTAATAGGAAGAGGTGAGGCACCTTGTTCTCTTAATTTATGTCATGTTGGTTTGTCTATGTAGCTCATTATCACTATCTTTGTTTGACATATAAAAATCCTTTCGAATGAATATCAAAAAAATATTAGTTGTATTTTTACTCTTCGTAACCTCGGCTTCTATCGTTGTTGCACATCGACGTGCGCAACATAAACCTGAAGTTGAACTGGCAAATGATGATGAAGAACATAGTGAATTTGAAGCCCTTTTCAATGTGTCGGGCTTTGATTTGATAGCCAAGGCACGCAATTTTTTAGGCACACCCTATCGTTATGGTGCATCAAGCCTAAAGGTTTTGATTGTTCGGGCTTCACAAGTTACATCTATAAATGTATGAATATTTCGTTGGGACGGTCGAGTCGTGACCAATGGAAACAGGGATTATCTATCGACAAAGACGAAATTCAGGTGGGCGACTTGGTGTTTTTCGGCTCCAATCGCCATAACATCGGCCATGTAGGTATTGTTTGTGAAGTAGAAAATGATGGTGGTTTCAAGTTCATTCACTCCAGTTGCGGTCGTGGTGTCACCATTAGCGACATTGATGAAGGCTATTATGCCCGCAAATATCGTGGTGCCCGTCGCATTCTTGAAGGCTATAACGTGTAGTCTGCGAAGGGGATTACATGGCAACAGCCAGTACTTCGGTATCGAAGTGCTGGCTGTTGTGTTTGTAGTCCCTTTGTGTAGGCTTACAAAAATAGTAGTAATTGTGGTGTAATATGGGCTATATTATCGGATAATTCAGCATAGATTATCGTTGAATTTGCGCTATTTTCCTTTCATAACCAGTCCAAGCGTTTTGATAAAAAGAAATGATGCACGTCATATTTTATATGCCTTCGTTGCTAAAGCACAAATATAATGTGTACATTTGCAACTATGAACCGGACAGAAGGGATTACAGTTGTAATCAACACTTATAATGCAGCGCGCCATCTTACCATGGTGCTTGAAGCGGTAAAAGGTTTTGATGAAGTGCTCGTTTGCGATATGGAAAGCACCGATAATACGCTCGAAATAGCCAAAGCCTATGGGTGTAGGGTCGTGATCTTTCCCAAAGGAGCGCATCGCATCGTAGAACCAGCCCGGCAATTTGCCATTAATCAGGCGCGTTGTCCATGGGTGTTGGTGGTCGATGCCGATGAGATTGTGCCGGCAGCTCTGCGCGACTATCTCTACAAGGCTATCGAAACTGAGGCCGATTTCGCCGCAATAGCCATTCCCCGCAAGAATTATTTCATGGGAAAGATGATGCATAGCTGTTATCCCGACTATATTCTTCGGTTTTTAAAGCGCGAGAAATGCAACTGGCCTCCCATCATTCATGCCTCACCCGAGGTGGAAGGACGCATCATTCGCATTCCTTCTGTCCGGCGGGATCTTGCATTTGAACACCTTGCCAATGATAGTGTGGCCGACATTATCCGGAAAAATAACACCTATTCTGACTATGAAGTGCCGCGTAGGCGCAAGAAAAACTATGGCAAGATGGCGCTATTCTATCGCCCACTCTACCGTTTTGTGAAGTCCTATCTGCTGAAACGTGGTTTCTTGGATGGCTGTCCAGGGCTGATTCACGCGGTGCTTGATGCGGGTTATCAGTTTGAAATTGTGGCTAAGTTGATGGAAGAGCGGCAGAAGAAATGATGCTTTGTGCGCTAAAAGCGATCCTATTATCCTTAAAAAACAATTTTTATAGGCTGATTTACCAAATCATATCTTTCCCTTTTTGCAAGCGCACTTTGCCATCAACATATTCAAAATGTTCATCAAAGATGGCTCTTGTGCGTTTCCATCGGTTGTGACTCCAGAGGTAAATTTCGGGTTGTTGACGGATAGATTGTTCCATATTGCGGAAATATTCATCGGTGATTTCGAATGGTTTGGCTTGCTTTGTGTCCTCTCTAAGCACCTTAAACTCGCAGTTGTAATGGCCTCTTTTCACACGTTTCATATCGCCATACACGAAGACTTGGTCGGTATGCTTCACAATTCGCTCGGCTCCTGTGAGCACAGGTGTATCATGATTGAGGAAAGTTAGCCAGTGATGAATGTTCCACCAAAAGGGTGTTTGGTCGGAGATATATCCTACAATGACGGGTTTATTGGCTTTCTTGAACTCCAAAATCTTGCGCAATGACTCTTGCATAGGGATGCAATAAGCCCCATTTCGCTCGCGAACATAGCGGAAAAGTCGGTCGAAATATTCATTTTCTAAAGGGTGATAAAGTTGGCAACAAGTGGCATTTTGCGTCCAATAGGGCAGCGAAGTAATCCATTCCCAGTTGCCTAAATGACCTAAATACACGCCTACTGACCTCCCTTCAGCGGCATATTGATTCAGTTTTTCTACGCCGGTGAAGGTCATTCGCTTCAATAATTGCTTCTTACTCATTGTGATGAGTTTCACGGTTTCCACGATATAATCGCAAAACCACTTGTAGAAATTCTTTTCAATTTGGCGGAGTTCATCCTCTGATTTCTCGGGGAAAGAGGTGCGAAGATTATGCCAAATCACGCGATGTCGATAGCGAACAACATGCGATATGAGCAGATAAAGTGCATCGGATAGCAGATAAAGTGCCCAAAATGGCAGCAAAGAGAGGATCCACCAAATGCCATAGGCGATGAAATAAGCAGTGTGTTGAAAAAATTTCTTCATTCTTTTGTAGCGTTGGGGCGAAGTTTATCGTTGACCATGCGGTACATATATTGATAGATAATCGCTTTGAGTTCGGTTTCCATTTGCTGTTGTTCTTTCACTTTTCCTACGAGATTATGCTGCATAAGCAAATCCGTTAGCTTGTAAATGGCTTTCGTTTGCGTGCCATCCCATTGCAAAACATAACCATGTTTCACGTATTGATAGATTCCATTGAGGTAGTTAACGGCCCACGTATTGTCGTCAGAAGTGTTGAATAAATCAGCGCCAAAAGCTATGTAAGGCTTAGGAAATCCCACGTAATGGAGCAGCGTTGGCATGATATCTATTTGCTGAGCGATGGCGTTTTTGCGTCCAGCTTTGATTTCATTCGATGGATCATAGATGATAATCGGCGAGCAAAAGCCACCGATATCGGTCATGTATTGTGCATGATCGCTTTGATTTGTATGGTCACTGGTGAGCACAAAAAAATCGTGTTTTTAAACCATTTCTGCTTGCTGGCTGTTGCAAAGAATTTGCCAATCGCCATGTCAGTGTAGCGAATACACTTCTGAATCGGCAGATGTTCTTCCTTGTAAATGTTCTTATATTGGGCGGGAACGACGAACGGATCGTGGCTCGATACAGTGAAAAGTGCCGTCATAAAGGGCTCTTTCATCTCGCTCATTTTCGCACAATAGTACTGAAGAAAGGGCTCATCCCATATTCCCCAGTTGCCATCGAAGTCTTCATCGCCCCCAAATCGCTTATCATCGTCGTAATCTTGTCGACCATAATAGTGCTGAAATCCTATCTTTTTCGAGAATGCTAGAAGCCCATCGACCCACGATTGGCACCATGAAAGAAGGCCGTTTGATAGCCCCATTGACTCAAAAGCCCAGGCATTCCCGTGTAATCATTCATCGAAGCGGGCGTTAAAATGAATGGTTCTCCGAAGCGAGGAATGCTACAAAGAATGGAAGGCATGCCGTCAATGCTCTTTCGTCCGTTGCAGAATGAGTAGCGATAAACCAAGCTTTTGTCGATGAGGTGGTCCACATTGGGCGTGTAACCCTTGTACTTTCCGTCGAAAAAGTCACGGTTAAAGCCACCGATATATTCTCTTCCGAAGCTCTCAACAATCAAAATCACAATGTTTTTCTTGTGCAGTTGTGTGCTATCGGGCATGTGAATGGGGCTGAAAACCTGCGCTGCTGCCTGCACATTCGGATAATAATTCGGCACCACGAAGTCGGCCTTACCTATCGTTCTCAACAAAGCGAAGGGCGTATTGAGCACCACTGCACAGTCAGTTGGGCGCTCAACAAACTGGTTTGCATTGCTGATGGTGATGGGACGCACACCAGATTGCAAGCCACCTCGTGCGCCAGCGACGATACCTATGGTAGCAATGGCAAGACAAATAAACTGCTGCAAGCCATACATCCAGCGGCTTTTGGGTGTTGGAAACGTGGCAATCGTGGTGCGAGGCATCACATAAAGCCGTTGCATGAAGGCCACAAGAAGAACAAAAGCCACGACAAGATACCAATGTGTTAAGGCGTTATGGAGCACTATACTCCCGAGATTATGCTCGTTATTAAATTCTTGAAACACACTCATTGTGGTGCGTCTTAGGGTGAAAGGAAAGTAAACTGCATCGGCTAAGTTGATAGCTAAGGCGACGGAATTGACAACAACAAACACCCATTTGCATAGCTTTTGATAGCCCGGTTGCTCCTTCATCCAAAGCGGAAAGAGCATCAACAACACATAAGGTATATGTGTATAGACAATCGCTGTGGTATCAAACAGTAAGCTACCCTTTATCCATTGTCCGATAGTGGCCCCTGAAAACCCTTCCGAAAAATAGCTCCAATTGCTAAAAACATAGATGAGTCGTGCGATGAAGTAGAGCACATAAGCTCCCAAAATATTACATATCAGGGCAACGCTACTGCCCCATTTCGATTGCAAAACATGCTTCATTTCGAACTTTAATCTTTCTATTCTTTTGCGAAGTTACACATTTTTGCAGCGAAAACCAAATTAAAGCGCAAGTTGTTTGTAGGGTTTGCTGTCATCAGTGTGAAGAAATGATGGCAGAAAAGGCTATAATATCGTTCTCTATGCGAATGATTTATTTTTTGTATTCCTGCGGAATAGAACCAAATTTAATGTTTAACTTTGCACTATTGCATCTCAAACCATGCCCCATTGGCTTGCCCTTTGCCCTGCAAAGCGGTTGGTATAGGTGCATGTTAACAACAAAAACAATGATGATATACGACAAACTGAAGGCCTTTTTGCGCCATCCGATTTTCCAAAACCGTTATTTTTTATTAGGCATCTGGACGATTTTAGCCCTCGTTGGCATGCTGAAATATCACCGAAGTGACAATAACTTCCTGATTTTCAGGGGTGTTTTTTGGCACACTTGGCAGCAAACGTCGCTCTATGCCGCCTATCCGGCCGAATATTTTGACGTCAATCATTATGGACCTTTGTTCTCTTTGATTATTGCTCCCTTTGCTTTGCTGCCCCATTGGGTGGGACTTTTGTTTTGGTTGTTGTGCTTAACGTTGTGGCTTTACGCAGCTATCTACCGGTCGACGCTCGCCCATCGCCAGCAAGTTTTCATCTATTGGTTTTGTGGTTTTGCCTTGTTGACGGCTTTGTTTATGCAACAATTCAACATCGCCATTGCCGCAATAGTGCTCTCTTCCTTCTTTTTAGTGGAGAAAGAGCAAGAGCCTTGGGCGGCCTTCTTCATTGTTTTGGGCACATTGGTGAAGCTCTATGGCGTGGTAGGACTGGCCTTTTTCCTCTTTTCTCGTCACAAAGGGCGGTTCGTTCTTTGGTTGTTGCTGTGGTCGGTGGTGCTGTTTTGTCTGCCGATGCTCATCAGTTCGCCCCACTATGTTGTGGCACAATACCACGAATGGTGGGTTTGTTTGGCCGAAAAGAACACCGAAAACCTGCACGCATTGATGCAGAACATTTCGCTCTTGGGGATGGTTCGCCGCACAACCGGTTGCGAAAACTATTCCGATTTGTGGCTCATTGTGCCCGGAATGGTGCTCTTTGCCCTCCCCTATCTGCGTTTTTCGCAATACAAGCATCTCGCTTTTCGTGAGGCCATCTTAGCCTCTGTGCTTATGTTTATCATTCTTTTCAGCACCGGAAGCGAGTCAAGTGGTTATATTATTGCGCTGTTAGGTGCGGCGATATGGTATGTTTCGGCGCCTTTCGAGCGTGGCAAATGGGCTGTTTGGCTCATGGTTTTTGTGTTTATCCTGTCGGGAATGGGCAACAGTGACCTCATTCCGAAAGCCATTCGCACAGCCATTATCCAACCTTATGCACTGCGTGCGCTGCCCATTAGCCTGCTTTGGTTTTGCCTTTGCTATGAGTTATACACGAAAGATTATGCTCCTTTAAATGAAAACAGTCATGAATAAGTATGCAAGGATAGGTTATGATGCCAAGCGCATTGTGCGCAATGGCACCGGATTGGGTAGTTATGGCCGCACGTTGATTAACGATTTGGCACCCCTTTTGCCCCAAACGCAGTTGCGATTGTATGCACCCGACGACGGAAAAGCGGTGTTGCGCGAACAAGTTTTGCCGGCAGAGAATGTGACGTTTGTTTATCCTTCTCATTTGCATCTGCGCTTGCAACGCGACCTATGGCGCATGCATGGTGTGGTGAAACGGTTGCAGCAAGATGGCGTTTCGCTCTATCATGGCCTTTCGGGTGAGCTGCCTTTCGGACTTAAGAAGGCGGGAATTGCGGGCGTTGTGACGGTGCACGACTTGATTTCTGCGTCATCCCGAGTTCTATCCCGCGATAGATGCCTTTATTTACAAGCTGAAGTTCTATCAGATGTTGCAAGAAGCCACGCGTATTGTAGCCATCAGCGCGTGTACCCGGCGCGACATTCTGCACTATAGCAACTTTCCTGCCGAGAAAATCGATTTGGTTTATCAAAGTTGTGGCAGCTATTTCAGCCAGCCTGTTGGTGAGGATGCTTTGGCCGAAGCCCGCCAACGCTATCAGCTTCCGGCGCGCTATCTCTTGAATGTGGGCACGGTTGAGGTGCGCAAAAACATTCTTTTGGGCATTGAAGCGCTCCCCTTCTTGCCCCAAGACATGCACCTTGTGGTGGTGGGACGGAAGACTTCCTACCAAAAGAAGCTCGACAGTGCCATTCAATCTTTGGGTATTGGCGACAGAGTGCATTTCATTCAAGGCATTCCCAACAACCTTTTGCCTGCCATTTACAGGCAAGCTGAGGCCTTTATCTATCCCTCTCGTTATGAAGGTTTCGGCATCCCTATTATCGAAGCCATACAGAGTGGGTTGCCCGTTGTGGCTGCAAAGGGTAGTTGTTTGGAAGAAGCTGGTGGCCCCGATAGCCTCTATGTGGATGCCGATGATGCCAAAGGGTTGGCCGAAGCGGTGGAGAAAGCCATGCAGAACCGCACAGAAATGGTGGAAAAGAGTCGGCAGTATGTGAAACGATTTGAGAACCAAAACGTGGCCGAGCAAATCATTTCTTGTTACGAACGAATATGAAACGCAACAGCAGAAAGTTGACAGGCACGGCAATAGCCATTACTAAAATGGGAGCAAGCCATTGATTTACGGCCATCCATAGGAACAAATGCAGCAGACTTATCTCTAAGAAATAGTTCAAAATATGACTGCCCACGAAGCCCAAGAAATTGTGTTTCGTGGGCTTTTTTAGAAAGGTGAAGTAAGTGGTGAGGGCATAATTAGCCACCAAACCCACGCCATAGCCAGCCGTATAGGCTAATGTGGCCGAGCAGAACAACAGAAAAAGGCAATAAACACCATAGTGAAGCACCGAGCAAAGTGTGCCCGTGAGCCCGAAACGTGCCACACGCCAGAAGTCGTTTTGCCAGCGTTTCCACAGCTGTTGAAGTGTCTTTTGCATGTGTTGTGGCTTAATCTAAGATGTCGCTGATGTGATAAAGTGGGCGGTGTTTCACTTCTTCGTAGATTTTTCCTATGTAAACGCCCACCACACCGATAGCCATCATGAGCATAGCTCCAACCAACCAGATGCTTAAAATGATAGAAGCCCAGCCTGCAACTTCGGTGTGTGCCACGAAAGAATGAATGACATAGCCGCCGATGCCCAAACTGATGAGCAGGAAGAACAGGCCTAAATAGACCACGAAATAGATGGGTTTCACCGAGAACGAGGTGATGCCATCGAGTGCTAAGTGCATCATTTTGCGCACCGTGTATTTGGAGTGGCCTGCTTCGCGCGCACTGATTTCGTCGTCAACGGTGGTTGATGGCAGACCAATGAGGGGCACCAAACCGCGTAGATAGAGATTACGTTCTTTGTAATCGGCCAGCATCAGCAGGGCTTTTCGGCTCATTAAGCGGAAGTCAGCATGGTTGAAAATGCTGTCAACGCCCATGGTTTTCTGCAGGCGATAGAAGGTCTGGGCCGACATACGTTTGAGCAATGGGTCGGCTTGTCGCGACACTTTCACGCCATAGACAATGTCGTGGCCCGCCAAGAAAGCATCGACCATTTCGGGAATACATTTGCGATAGTTGTCTTGCAGGTCGGCATCGAGCGTGATAACGGCATCGGCCCAGGTCTTAGCCGTCATCATTCCAGCCATGATGGCATTTTGATGGCCTGCATTGTGGGATAGGTTGATGCCCCGAACGAGCGGATTGTCACGGTGTAATTGGCAAATAATGTCCCAGGTTTTGTCGCGGCTGCCATCGTTAACCAGCACAATCATCGAGTCGGGAGCTATTTTTTCTTCGGCAATCAGCGCTTGAAAAAGGTCGGTGAGTTTGGCTACCGACTGCGCCAATCCCTCTTCTTCGTTGAAGCAGGGCGAAACGGTTGCGAGTTTAATCATTGTTTTTTTGCGCTGTTGATCGACAAATGTTTTTAAAGGTGGCAAATGGCTGATGGTCGCGCTTCATGGCTTTGATGAAGCGGTCAAGTCGGGCAGATAGCGCTTCGCCACTATGGTTTTTGATGATGAAAGGCATCTTGTATTCGGGATGTTCTTTCAGTGCATAAAATTCCCAAGGATGAAAATAAGTAACGAAATAGCTATCGTGGCGGAGCACTTGTCGTGCCAAATGGTGGTATAAACGCTCGGGGAAATTGTGCAAAGCCAGCCAAAAAAGCGGAATGCGCAGGTGGGGACTGACGCTCGCAGGTATCTGCATGACGCCATCTTTCATAAACCATGTGCGCGGCGTTCGCAGGTGCATGTAGCGTCCTGGAATAAAGGCTGGGTTCAAAGATGAATTGTATTGAAACCCGGCGGCCTGAATATCGTGGTCGGAAACGGCAAACATGCGGGGCTGTCGGTAGCCATAAACGGGTTGTTGGGCCACGCGTTCAACGATTTCTTTCGACTGAAACACGTCGTCATCTTTGGGTTGCCAGTGGTCGACACCATGGCAAGCCACCTCGTGTCCCTCGTTGATGATGCGCTGAATGATGTGGGGTGCGTGCGCAGCAAAGTTGCCGGTGCAGAAGAATGTGGCCTGCACGCTGTTGGCTTTCAGGATGTCTAAGATGCGTGTTGTGCCCGCAATAGACACGCGCATGCCCTCTTCTAAGGAGATGTCGGCGCCATGTTCGCGCGGCACATCAAACTCTTCAGTGTCGAAGCTTAATAAAATCATGTCCTTATTTGTTTTGCTATCTGTGCAAAGGTAGGTTTTTTTTCTGAATTGTTGGTTCACTAAAGCTCATTTTTGGTTGACGGCTGAGGCTTAAATCTTTCTTTTGTTTGTGGGGCAGGTGGTGCAATCACTTTCCTTTACAAAAGGCTTTCTGTAGTTTGTTTATTTCAAATGGCGAGACGATGGATGGCGTATGGGCGAAATAGGAGCGCGTGTTCTAATTAGCTTATAATCAATATGATAATGAAAGAAAATGTTTTTCTCGCTGATTTGAAATGTGAAAAAGAGGGAAAAGGGGCTGTTTTGCCTTGTTTTTTAGGTTGAATTTGCGAGTAAAACGGCTGTGTTTGTGCACAAAAGTGATAGACTTTACTTAGGGAAAGCATAGCGTTTGGGTGTAAAGGTCGGTGGATTTGCGCGAAAAGGCGTGTTTTGATGTGTTGGGTTTTCTATTTGAAGGAGTTTTGAGGAGGTGTTTTTTGGTAGAATTTATTTACAATAATGGGGTGTATAGATGGTGTGCTTTTAGGGTTCTGTCTGTTATTTTTGTATTGGTTCTTCTGTGAATTAGGAGGCAGAAATATCATTTTTGTATGGGAAGGCAATGTGGAGAAATTCTTGTTTTCAGCTTGAGAGATAGCCTGTTATCGCGAAAATGTCATTCAAAATGCGCAAAACTACATCGTAAACGATTTTTAGTTTAAAAAAAGTATTAAAGTTTTAAATGCCTTCTTGGTATGGGATAACAAAAAATACTATCTTTTGCAAACAAAGAAAAGATTCTCTCACGAATAAAATTAAAATTACAATAAGATGGCATTGAATTATGACAAAGACGGGTTAGACGAGGATTTTGAAAAAGATGATCGTTTGGCACGGAATATGTTTAACATCACAACAAATAAAAAACAAAAGACAATGAAGACAGTTTATGATTTCAGTTTGACCGATAAGAAGGGCAATAGCGTTAGTTTGAGCGATTATAAAGGAAAGGTGCTTTTGATTGTAAATACTGCTACGGGATGTGGCTTCACACCGCAGTATGAAGCATTAGAAGCCATGTATAAAAAGCTGCGTGATAAGGGCTTTGAAATATTGGATGTGCCTTGCAATCAGTTTGGACATCAGACGCCAGGTAGCGATGAAGAGGTGACAGAATTTTGCACAATGAAGTTTGGAACCGACTTCCCTCAGTTTAAAAAGAGCGATGTGAATGGCGCAAATGCGTTGCCTTTATTCACTTGGTTGAAAGAAGAAAAGGGCTATGCCGGTGGTGCCTATGAGGAGAAATTGGCAAAGGTGATGGAAGAGCTTTATAATAAAGCTAATACAGAGCCACGCAAACAGAATGATATTCAGTGGAACTTCACGAAGTTTTTGATTGACCGTGAGGGTAAGGTTGTAGCTCGTTTTGAACCTACCGTGGATATGAAAGAGGTAGAAAAGGCTGTAGAAGCGCAACTCTAAGCGAAAGAGCGCATAGACTTTCAAGCAAAACGAGGTGAGAGCGTGGCCATATGATTTGTGTAGGGCTGCGCTCTCACCTTTTTCTGTGGGTTAACTTACTGGTAAGGTTAATTGCCCTTTAGAGAGAATTTAAACGAGCTTTTAGGGCATATCGTTGTTATGGATAGGATGGCTTTGTAGCAAAAAGGATATAAAAAAGCAGGAATGCTGGTATGAAACCGCATTCCTGCTTCGTCGTTTGTGTTGTTTGAGGGGTTATTTGTTAGCGATGAGGCTAATAGCAAAGCCTCCTCCTGGTGCTTCTTTTATTTTAAGCGTGTCGCCTTTCTTAATGTTTCGTTTCGTAATGGTGTAGGCTGCTGGGTTTTTATCATAGTGTGCGTTGGCTGCATCAGCATAGATGGTGGCCGTATAGGTGCGTCCTTTGTCGAGGAAGTCGAACTTGATAGTCGATAAATGGCCATCTGCGTCGCACTTTCCACCTACAAACCAGTTGTTGGTTCCTTTGGCTTTACGTGCTACTGTTATATACTTTGCAGGTTCAGCCTCAAGATATTTCGAGTCATCCCAGTCGCAAGCCACATCGCGAATGAATTGGAATGCATCGTTATATTTCTCATAATTCTCGGGAAGGTCGGCTGCCATCTGTAATGGACTATACATGGTGAGGTACAAAGCCAACTGGCCTACCAACGTAGTGTGTACATAACTCTGATTGTCACACCACTTGTTGAGCTTGGTTTCTAAGATACCTGGTGTGTAATCCATTGGGCCTCCTTGCAGACGAGTGAATGGAAGGATGAGCGTATGATAGGGTGCATTGCCACCAAAAGCTTCGTATTCGGTGCCACGTGCGCTCTCGTTTCCAACCAAGTTAGGATAGGTTCGACACAAACCTGTGGGGCGAACAGCCTCGTGTGCATTCACCATGATATGCTTTTCAGCGGCCTTTTGGATGGCACGCAGATAGTGATTGTTGGTGTTTTGACTGTAATGATGCTCGCCACGAGGGATAATATCGCCTACATAGCCGCTCTTAACAGCATCGTAACCATACTTATTCATGAGATTATATGCAGCGTCCATGCGACGTTCATAGTTGCCTGTTGAGCCCGAAGTCTCATGATGCATCATGAGCTTTACACCCTTACTATGTGCGTATTCGTTGAGTTCTTTGATGTTAAAATCAGGATATGGGGTGACAAAGTCGAAGACATTATCCTTCCAATGACCAAACCAATCTTCCCAACCAATGTTCCATCCTTCGACAAGCACTTGCTGAAAACCATTCTTTGCAGCAAAATCAATGTAACGTTTCACGTTGGCAGTGTTGGCAGGATGAATGCCATTGGGTTTCACTTTGGTGTAATCGGTCACCCCAAGGTGCACAGAAGGTACATCAAAGGTGTAGGCCCAGGGTTTGCCTCCCGCAATCATTTCCCACCAAACACCACAATATTTTGTGGGATGTATCCAGCTTGTGTCCTCAATTTTGCAAGGTTCATTGAGGTTTAAAATAAGGTTGCTGGCTAACATGTCGCGTGCATCGTCGCTCACCATCACTGTACGCCATGGTGTGTTGAATGGCGTTTGGACGTAGGCTTTGTTGCCAACAGCATCAGGAGTAAGCCAACTTTCGAAGACAAAGTTTTTGTCATCGAGGTTGAGATGCATAGCAGGATAATTGATTAATGCAGCCTCATGCAGGTTGATGTAGAGGCCATCATTGGTTTTTAACTGCAAAGATGTCTGTACACCTGTGGGTGAAAAGGGTGTTTGTGATGAGTTTTCGGTCACTGCATCCTTCATCTTTCCACGTATTTCGGATAGTTTAGAGATGACAGATTCGTATTCCTGTGTATCGTAATCGCCAGGAATCCAGTAGGCAGTATGGTCACCTGCCATGGCAAATTGTGTGCGTTCACGCGACACAATGAAATAGTTCAGTTCGTTTTGTTGTGGGAATTCATAGCGAAATCCCATGCCATCATCATATACTCTGAAGCGAATAACGATATTTCTTTTGCTCTCTGGTTGGTTGAGATCCACTTCAAGTTCGTTGTAATGATTACGAATAGTGGCCGTTTCTCCCCACACAGGCTTCCACGTTTCATCAAAAGTGGTGGTTTTATGCGCTGTTTCTGTGAAGCCATCCATGAGACTTGTCTCATTCATGCCTTTGCTTGCATGCTTATCTTTCTTCAGTTCTAAGCCCAAATGTGACGGCAAAATGACTGGTTTTTTCTTATAGGTCATCTCATAAGTTGGAACACCTCCTTCTTGAAGAGAGAACTTTACAACGATGTTTCCATTAGGCGATGTCACTGTTTGTGCACCGAGTGATGCGGGAAGTGACAGGAAAATGGCTGCGAGTGCAGCGCTAAATGCTTTCTTTTTCATATCTTATAGGTTGCTTTTCTATTTAAACATTAGTTGGCTTTTGTAAGTTTATAAATCTTACAACCATGCGCAGGAACGTTTGCTTCGATAGTACCTTTGACGGAACCTTTATTGCTATGTTCCCATAAGTCGCGCACATTGTAGGTATCATGTAAACCAATTTGGGTTAAATCAAGCTTGCGTGTGTCGGCACTCTTCTCTCTATTGAAGAGTCCAATGACCCAAGATCCGTCCTTCATTTGGCCATACCACAGCTCACCATCTACTGACCAGAGGTTTCTTTCTAATGGTTTTCCGACGAAACCATCTCTTTGTAGTGCCAGTATCTCGTCGTTTTGGAAGAATGTTAAATCATGTCCTGTTGGCATATCAGTGATAGAAAGAGGACCACCAGCCATCAAAGGAAGTGATATAACACTCATCTTTTCGTTGTCATCGGCATAGCTTCCGATGCGAATGAAGTCGCCATCGAGACGCACTTTCTTGCGACCTGAGATCTTAGACCAGTTGATAAATCCATCGAAAGCGTTTTCGGAATTAGGCCAACCACCACGGAGATTACCTCGATTGTTTTCTGAAAAGCGATACCATCCGCCTTCCAATGCATCGGCATCAATGCGAATCATGTTGCCCGCATATTTCTCAATGATGGCATTATTCTTGAGATGTGGCATGACAAGTGACACATATATGCCATATTTCTGTGCATATTTATTAATCCATTGCATGCCTTTCACATAGCGTTCACGGCCATAACCTTTATCAATGATGTCGGTATAGTTCATGCCATCCTCATACCATGAGAGGAAATCCATGCGAATAAACTTCACACCCATATCCGAATAATGCTTGAAGAAGCCTTCAAAATATTGTTCAGCACCAGGATGATCAGTCACAACCCAGCCAAATTGATCGTTCTTTGTGGGGTGCTTTATGTCTTTATCTTTTTTAGAGTCGTAGCGTAAACTACCCACAGTGATGTTGTCTGTGCCTGGAATGATAGCGTTAGGGTTGGTATAATGCAACCAAAAGGGGCTGTCATAAACGCCCAATTTCAACCCTTTTGCATTGAGTTTACTAATGATAGTAGACAATTGTACCTCTGGCGAATTGTCGTTTTTCAATGTGTGACTATAGCGTGTCATGTAGCCATTGTCGCCACTCATAGATGCAAAACCATCAGTGACAAGCATGTCATAGCCATGTGATTTTAAATTGTTGGCTACATAGTTGATAGCGTTGTCCCAGTCGGTTTCTGTGAAGATGTTAGGGAATGATGCGTCTTTTTCTTGCTGACGCAGTGCACCATACACGCTCCAATATAATGGAGCATAGTCCATATGAGGTGCTTCGGCGAGCGGAGTGAGTCCTATTGTGGGATCAACAGAGTCGACATTAAGGTCGCTTGTGACGTCCCATTCATTGCTGTTGCAGCTTGCCAAGAGGCCTATTGCTGCCATGTAGAGTATAAATGTTTTCTTCATTTTGGATTTATATTGGGTGGAGCGGGGAGTCTTTCCGCTTTCATTTTATGGTGAAGTGGGTTGTCCCTCCCCTATTCCTTTTATCGAATTATGCTTAGGGTTGGAATGATTCGACCTTGATTTCGCGTTTTGTGAGGTCGAATACCACCTTATAAGTGCCAGCTTCTGTCACATTCCATTTGTTATCTGCCCCGCCTATTTCCATGCCTTGCTTTGAAACACCCGTGTGGTTGAGTGTTACACCAGCATCGGGTGCTTGCAAATAGGGACCTGCATAGCCTGCAACAGTGGTGCCACTATAAACCAATTTCAACTCGCCTGTGTTGAGATGGCCGGTATAAATGTATTGAAGTGGCGTGTCAGATGTTTTGGTAAACATCGTAACATTGCTCTCATTGTCGGTCCATCCGCAAGGAGCTGCACTACCAATCATGCCTAACTTTGTAGATGCAATGGGGGTAACAGGCTCTGGACCAGTATAAGTTACCTGCATTTTATAGCTGCGAAGATTGATAGAAACTTTATACATTCCAGTCTTGGTAATCTTCCATTTGGCATCATTTCCATTTTCTTTGCGCACCTCAATGCCATCATTTGCCACACCATTTTCATTGATTTCAGTATTGGGAGCAGGTGCGAAAATGAAGGTTGCACCCCAGTCTCCTTTGGTTAAAGGCAATTTCATTTCGCCCACTTTGAGCTTACCTTCGTAGGTGAAGACAAATTTATCGTCTGTCGATTGCGTCATTTCTGTTGGTGCACCAATGTTCCATCCTGCAGGAGTTGCGTCGCCAACCATGTAAAGATGGCTTAACTTTAGGGGCAGTTCACCTTCGATAATGACAATGTCTTTATCGTCATTGCACGATTGAAGTGCCATGGGTGCAGCCAAGGCGAGGATTGCATAAGCTGCATATTGAAATAATTTTTTCATAAGCTCAATATTTTTTTTGTGCGTGTTTTTGCTCCAATTGTTTTTTTATGCAGGCGAATCGAGATTGATTATTGCATGGAATGGTTTTATAATAGATGGCATTTTGAGCAATAATATGGTGCATTTTGTGTGTGAAACTACATCATTTTGCAGGCCAATCTGCATGTTTTTATTTTTTTCAATCTTTATTGCGTTGCTGCTCAACAGCTTAGGAAAGGGTGGCTTGTACCCTCCCTTTGCAGTTGATTATCTTTAGAATAATTGTTGCATAAAACTTTTTATACCATTGAATTGATTTTTAATTTCCGTAGCCGGGATTTTTGCTTTTATATTGCCTTTCGCTGCACCAATGATGTCGGTGTGGAAAGGGAATATCTCCGTATGCTTATCGTTTTCGTGCTCCTTATCCCACCAAGCATCCTCAAATTTACCAAAGCGGATGAGGTCAATGCGGCGGCGTCCTTCAGCAAAGAATTCGCGTCCCCATTCAAAGAGCATCTCGTTCATGTCGAGTGTTGCACTGCCTACGGGTGAATAAAGCACGGTTGACCAGTCGGAAGCAGGATAGTTGCGCTTGCGAACGGAATTCAACAATTGTGCAGCACCAGTGGTGTCGCCAGCACGAAGCTTACATTCGGCTAAGCTATAGATGATTTCGGGCAGACGGATTTCGCAGTAATCGGCCTCCAGCATACCCTTTTCTTGGTCAGAATAAAGAGGATATTTAGCGAACATCCATCCAGAGTTATCGTCGCCATTCTCTAAAGAACTCTCACCTGTTGATAGCCATTGTGAACCATCCATTGCGCCAAACTTGCCTACAGCATCGCGCAAATCGAGTGTGAATTTGCCGTTATGATCTTTCAAATAAACGGTGTTCCCATTGGCATCTTGATAGGCAATCTTACCATAAATAAACATGCCTTCGCGCTTGTTATCACCTAGATTAGTATATCTCAGCAAGCGGTAGTCTGAAGGATATTGTTTGAAACGGGCAATGGGACGGCCGAGTTCGAAGTTGTAAGCAGTGCCATTGGGGCGTAAACTGGGTGATGCCGAATACTTAATGTTGTGTGAACCTTGCTTGTTCTTTGTATCTTTCAGCCAGTCACTCGCCTTAGAAGGTACCGACCACCAATACATATCACCACCATAGTGCCAATGAGAATAGCCTTCGGAACCAGGAAAAGCGAAGATAACCTCATCGCTGGTTTGGTTGTTCCAATCGAAAGCTTCGTCCCAACGGCTACCTATCTGATAGGTGCCATAAGTGCCATTGAGGATGTCTTGTGCCACATTTGCACAATCATTGAAATGGTCTTCGTTGATATAGACCTTTGCATTGAGATACAATCTCACCAACAAAGCTGCTGCAGCCGCTTGTGTCCACGAGCCTTGATGGCCTTGATTGCCACCCAATGTGGTTTTTTTAGCCAATAGAGGGATGGCATCTTTCAGTTCCTTTTCAATAAAATCATAGATTTGCTTGGGTGGAACTTGCGTTTGAATATTCTTGCTTAAATCATAATAACTCGTAGCAAATGGGATGTTGCGGAAGGCATCTAAGAGTCGTAAATAGAACCAAGCGCGCAACACTTTGTTCTGTGCTTTGAGGTTATTGAACTCTGCATCGGAGAAACCAAATTGCGAAGCGCTGAGCTTATCGAGGTCCTCTATGACCAAGTTTGCTTGCATAATGCCTTGGAAGCAACCATTATATTCGGTTTGTGCCTCACCATTTGTGACCAACCATTTGTGTCTATGCAGGCGAGCCCAGCGTCCTCCGTCGTCCCACCAGTCTTCTCTTGTGGGCGTAATCAATTGGTCTGCGGTCTCCTCATTGAGCACATGGCGGCTTTGAACGCTCCAAAATCCATGTTCAAAAGGGCGGAAGACGGAGCGAATGACGTCTTCTTTGGTGTTATAATAGTTGTTAGAGTCAATCTGATCATAGAGCGTTTCGCTAAATCGGTGCACCCAACAAGGCTGAAAGCCAGCAGCATTGACGCTACATATTTTATAGTCTTTTTCATAATCGTTTATTAATCGTTGATTGATCTTAGAAATCTATCTGCATACCTAACATAAATTGACGGGTCGAGGGGTAGTAAGTACGTGACCCAGTTGCGCCTGGATTTAACCCATTTACCTGATAGTTTGATGGGTCAATGCCCGAGAACTTTGTGATAGTAAACAAGTTACCCGCTGTTGCAAAAGATGCGAATAGCATCGATATACTTCTTATTTAGATTCAGCGTATAGCCTAAATTAATAGACGAAAGCTTGAGATAATCGCCCGGTTCTAAGAAATAATCACAGACAATAGGGTTCTGAGAAATAATCAAGTTCTTGCTGTATGCCTTGTCCATCACGTTGCCTTGGAAGCTCTTTGTTCCATAATAAAAATCATGAATGTTGAAAATTTTGAAGCCCAAAGCTGTTTGAAAGAAGAACGAAGCATCCCAGTTTTTGTAGCGGAAAGTATGTGTCATAGAGCCCGTAAAGCGTGGAAGTCCATTGCCTACATACTGTCTGTCGTCATCAGTAGCGTTATCTGCTAAGACAAGGTCACCATTTTTGTCATACACAATCCATTGTCCTTGTGGATTGACACCTGCATATTTGAGCATGTAGAAGTTGCCAATGCGTTTACCTTTCTCGATTCTTTGCAGTGTATGGAATGGGTATGGATCTTCAGGACTAACCACATCGTAGTAGTTTTGACCAACAAACTGTGAGTTACTAAAGTCCACAAATTTGTTGCTCATGGTAGAACCTATGACATTAATCGTATAATTAAAGTCTTTAGTCTTGATAGCATTCCAAGTAATATCGAACTCAAATCCACTATTACGCATCGTTTCTACGTTGACAAATGTAGATGTAAACAAGTAAGGAGGAACGGATACATTGTAATCACCTAACAGGTCTTGTTGCCGTCTATTATAATAATTGAATGAGCCAAATAGGGCACCTTGCAGCAAGGTCCAGTCCAAACCAATGTTCCAGTTCTTTCCTTTTTCCCAACGAAGGTCGGGATTTACGTTCTTACCAGGTCCCCAAACTTGATAATATTTGCCATTGTACATGTAATAACCAAAGCCCGACATGGTGTTCAGTGATTTGTAACTATCAAAGTTTTGATTGCCCGTTACACCAAAGTCTGCACGCAACTTTAAGTCTGTTAACCAACTCTTTGTATCCTTCATAAAGGGTTCATCAGAGATTCTCCAGCCGAAACTAACGGCAGGGAAGTTACCCCATTTGTGGTTTTTACCAAACTTTGACGACCCTTCATGGCGCAAAGAAGCGGTCAACATGTAGCGCCCTTTCCAGTCATAGCTAATACGTCCGAAGAAAGCTATCAGCTTAGCATCGTTCATATAGCTACCCATTCCAACCTCACCTTCTTCTTTTGCATAGGTACCTGTGCCGAGATTGTTGTCTTGTAGCGCATTGTTTGGGAAGTCTTTGTTTGCAGCATTCAAGCCCGAATATTTATCATATTGGTAGGAATAGCCCACCATAGCTTTGATATTGTGGTCACCAAAAGAGTTGCTATAGTTCGTAATCCACTCCAAACTGTGCAGCGACGATTTCGAATAATCTTGTTTAGCTTCCCCCAAATGACCACCATTGATGGCCAATGTGCTGATTGATGGGCGAAACCATTGGTTGTAATTGTCATATTGGTGATCGGCAAATGTTAGCTGAGTTGTAAGCACTTGTTTGCCTGGATTCGTTAGAAGGAGTGGGAAAAGATTTAATTTCACCGTTCCATCCCAATCCAACAATTTCGTTGTACCAGTATGCTTCTCAAGATTAAGCATCTCAAGAGGGTTATAACTTGCAGTTTGTCCCTTAAAGTTATAGTATAAAGAAGGATTCTGAAGATCACGAATTGGTGTCGTAGGATTAGCTTCTACGGCATTGCGGAACACATCCCATTGCGCGTTTTTGCGGTAAGCTATGCGTGGAGCTATATTTAAATTGAATGTAAATAGCCCACTCTTTGTAGTGTGGTTCAGTGCAATACGCCCACCATATTCCTGACGACCAGAGTATTTGTCGATACCCTTTGCATCGCGATAATCCACAGAAGCGCGGTAGTTTGACTTGGCATTTCCTCCGCTAAGTGTTAGTGTATGTTGTGTACGAACGCCCACACGACTAATCTCTTTCATCCAATCTGTTGATCCTCCGAGGTCATAACCTGTGCCAGAAGCAATGCGATTAGCGCGATATTCATCGGCATCAAGCATGTCCAACTCTTTCTTTATGGCATCAAAGGAAATTGTTCCATTGTAACTTGTGTGCAAGTTCCCATCGCGCGATCCTTTCTTTGTTGTTACCAAAACAACGCCATTTGAGCCGCGTGTTCCATAGATAGCACTGGCTGCTCCATCCTTTAAGATATCGAAACTCTCAATATCATTGGGGTTGATGTTGGTTAAATTGCCACCAGGAATACCATCGATTACAATCAAAGGACCTAAGCCTGCAGCGCGCGAAGAGACTCCTCTCACCTTGGATACTAGCCTGATTATTGGGGTCACCTGCACCCGTATTCGTGATGCTTACACCAGGGACTTTGCCTTGAATCATCATTGAAGGGTCTACTGTTGCTACCTTAGTAAAGTCTTTAGATGACACGTGTGAGATGGCAGAAGTCAATTCTTTTTTGTCCATTGTGCCATAACCAATGACCACAACTTCGCCCAAATTAGCTGCGTCTTCCTTTAATGTCACATTAACTTTACTTTGACTTTTAATGTTAATCGTCTGCGTTACATATCCTATATAAGATACTTTCAACACAGCATTACCATTTTTTACTTTGAGCGTAAAGACACCATTAATATCTGATACGGTTCCGTTTTGCGTTCCATTCTCGACGACATTTGCGCCGATAATGGGCTCCCCAGCCGCATCTTTAACCACGCCTTCTACGTTAAATACGCCTTGTGCAAAGCCATAAAGCGGCATGCATAGCGCAAAAAGAATAACAAGATACAATCTTGTCAGCCGAATAGTTGAATTTGGCATAATTGTAAATTTAGGTCTTACTTTTTAATAAATTTGAGACAAAGATAATGTTTTTTTTTACCGCTTTATGCCTACAAGTAGTATGAAAGTAGATGTATAGTATCTTTTATCTGCTATAAATTACTGATTACCAAACTAAAAAAAGTATTTTAAAAAATCTATATAAGTAGATATATCTATTCGTTATAATTGATTATCTTTGCATTTAATCAAGGGAAAAATCAATGATTAGGAAGTTCTTTATAGGTTTCTTTTTAGGTCTTACTTTTGTGGCTAATGCTAATAATCGCTCGGCAGAATTAGCCCGCTTAGATAGTGTTTTGGCACGTCAACCCTATTATTTGAAAGTGCGTGAGCAACACATTGAACAGTTAAAAATACACCTTCAGCATGAACAACGTGTGCAGCAACGCTTGCGGCTCTATAATGAAATCTATCAAAATTATTATGTATTTCAGTTTGATTCGGCTATGAAGTATATCAATGAGAGCATTGAATATGCTGTGAAGACTGGCCAAACAAGCTATTATGCACAGAATGTCATTCAAAAAGCCGACTTACTTTCTATTGGTGGATTGTATAGTCAGGCACTTGAAAGCCTCAGTTTGCTCAAGCCCTCCGCGCTTCCCGATACACTGAAGTTTAATTATTATCTGACACTTTTTCATACTTATGTTTATTGGGCTGACTATTGTAGTGATGCCATTTACGCACCTCGATATCGTGAGATAGGACGACAAAATTTGGTTTCAGCAATGCCTTTTTTGAATAAGCGTGATAAACGCTACAGCTATTACATGGGCGAATATAGCGGGTATATTCTCAACAATCCCTTAGAGGCACGGAAATATTATCTGCAAAGCGTTGCTACGATGCCCGAAGATACACGCATTCATGCCATGGCTTGCTTTGCTTTAGCTTGCAATTATAATGCTGCCGGCGACACAGATAATTATGAAAACTATCTTCTTATGGCGTGTATCAGCGATGCAAAGAGTCTCACAATGGAGAACATGGCCTTGCAAAACTTGGCGATGTACACGCTCGAACATGGCGAAGGAACGTTGGCTATTGAAGACGCACAGCGCTACATTAATATATCACTTAACAATGCAAAGTTTTATAATAGTCGTTTACGCATCATAGAAGTATCTAATCGTCTGCCCATTATTGTCAATAGTTATCAGCGCCAGTTACAGCAAACCAACAGCTTCTTCCGTAATAGTTTGTTGGTTATTTCTGTCTTTGCTGTTTTCCTGTTTATTTCTATTGGCTTCATTTTCAAGCAAAACAATCGGCTCACGCATAGCCGAAGGAAGCTGCAAGAGTCCAATCATCGGCTTTCAGAGATGAATGAACGTCAGAGCTTGCTTAACGAACAATTGTATGAATTAAATGAAAAGCTGGTGGTCACAAACAAGAAACGTGAGGGATTAGTGAAGCTTTATATAGACCTTTGTTCACGTTTCATCAACCGATTAAAGAAACAGCAAACTTTAGTAAAGCGTAAGATTAAGCCAATCAAGCGCAGGAACTCCTCACGCAGCTCTCTTCTGATCGGCTTTCTGAAGAGGATGCAGCGACTTTCCTTTTGCGTTTTGACAAGGCTTTCCTTGACCTCTACCCTACTTTCCCTGCCGAATTGAATGCTCTTCTGCGTCCTGAAGATCAAATTTTACAGCCAGACAAGCTAACCATGACTACTGAACAACGTATCATGGCTTTAGTGCGTTTGGGGGTAACCGAGAGCTCAGAGATAGCCAACCTGTTATTCTATTCACCACAAACCATTTACAATTATCGTTCGGCAATGCGGGCAAAGGCTCTCGATAAAAACAATTTCGAAAAACTGGTGGCGCAGCTTTGCACAGTAATACACGATTAGCAGCATAAAAGCTTGTAGAAAAAGGCTTGAAACATGATGTTATCAGATACCCCGAAACAAGTTTGTAGGCTTGCTTCGAGGTTCTTTTCTCCCGCATCCAACCTCTTTTTACCTATAAAGTTTGTGCTAACACCTGTTCTGTTGTTGCTTCCGTGGAGCAGCATGCACTTGTCTTTCTTTGTGTTAATTCCCTGAAGTTGTAGCCCATTCAAGATGCAGTGGATGGTTGCCCATTCTCTATTCTCACCACAAAGTGACAAGGCAACTATTTACGTCAACATAGTTCTCTTTTTTTATATAGCGGTTCTTATCGTGATACAAACCTACCAAAAATATCAATTGCTTCCTAATTTTTAGTCTAAAAATTGTAGAAAAAGGTGCTTTTTATGATTTATTACCTACTTTTTGCACGAGAAAAAGTTATTTTTGTTGTATCCTAAATGGTGTACGAGATGACAATAAATAGCATCAATTTATCATTCTAATTGGGTATGAGTTTAGTAGAACTTTTGAATTATCGGCGTGCTGTTCGCCATTTTGATGAGACGCAATCTCTTGATCCTTCACGTGTGGAAGCGTGTGTGAAGTTGGCCACATTGGCGCCAACGAGTTCAAACATGCAGCTTTGGGAAGCCTATCATGTAACGGATAGTGCTTTGAAAGGCCAGTTGGCGCATGCTTGTTTGGATCAGCTTGCGGCACGGTCGGCCGACCAGTTTGTGGTGTTTGTCACGCGGCAAGACCGCTATAAGGCACATGCTAAAGCCATTCTGGCACACGAGATTGAGAATATTAAGCGCACGGCACCCGTCGAAAAACAGGAGAAGCGTATCCAAAAAGTGACGCAATATTACACGAAACTCGCGCCGTTTCTCTATTCACGTGGCTTTAGGGTGTGGGGCATGGTGCGCAAGCTGCTTGCCTTTTGCATCGGTCTAAGGCGGCCAATTTTGCGCGATGTGAGCGAAACGGATATGCGTGTTACAGTGCATCAGAGTTGCTCTTTGGTTATACAAACGTTTCTTTTGGCCATGGCCGAAGTGGGATATGACACCTGTCCGCTCGGAGGTTTTGATAACAAGTTGGTGAAGAAGGCATTAAAATTGCCACGCGGAAGCCAAGTTTGCATGGTGATTGCTTGCGGAAAGAGAGTTGAAGATGGTGTCTGGGGTGAGCGGTTCCGCCTGCCTTTTGAGGCATTCTACCATCAGGTTTAGGGCATGAGACCTTTTGTTACGGCATGGTTTGCCTGCCTGATAGTTGCAAAGGCATCGTGTTTTTTGCACCATAAGACATGGATTGGCACCCCCTATCTTTTCTGTTATCTTATCGCATGGTCTGTATCATCAAATAAAATGATAGAGATTACTGCATAAAACAGTGCAGATTGTCAAGCAAAATGGCATAGATTGCAAGGTAATCTATGCCATTTTATTTGTGTTTGTAGCCGATTTGTTGTGGCCATCATATCGTAGTCGGACGAAGATAACTTATCCTCTTCTGCGGCATCGCGCAGCCATAAGCCCTTTTATGATGGTGAGCTGTGGTGAGATTGATGCGCTTTTGTCTGTTGGGTGCCTGTAAAATCGAGTGGGAGAGGGTGCTTAGAAATGAGCATGCTGCCAGCTTTCGGGCACCCTCTCATGACATGTTGCATCTTAGTGTGCCTCCAGCCAGTTGGCACCCCAGCCCGCATCGGCCAGCAAGGGAACGCTGAGGGGGTAGGCATTTTGCATTTCTTCGAGCACAATGCGTTCTACCTTTTCTTTCTCTTCGGGTAACACCGAGAAGTTAAGTTCATCGTGTACCTGGAGAATCATCTTCGAACGGATGCCTTCTTGCTTAAATCTTTCCGCAATATGAATCATCGCTATTTTGATGATGTCAGCTTCAGAGCCCTGAATAGGGGCATTGATGGCGTTGCGTTCGGCAAAGCCTCGCACGGTGTTGTTGCGAGAATTGATATCAGGGAGGTAGCGTTTCCGACCGAATAGTGTCACGGCATAGCCTGTCTTTTTAGCTTCTTCGATGGCCTGATCCATGTAGGATTTCACTTTGGGATAGGTTGCAAAATAACCCTCAATGAGTTGTTTTGCCTCCTTGTTGTCAATGCCCATGCGTTGCGAAAGGCCAAAGGTTGTGATGCCATAGATAATACCAAAATTGGCTTGTTTGGCCTTCTTTCGCTCTAAGGGCGTTACCTCTTCGACGGGTTTATGGGCTATTTTCGCCGCTGTAGCTGCATGAATGTCTATGCCTTCTCTGAAGGATTCGATCATGTTTTCATCGCCACTGAGGTGTGCCATGATACGGAGTTCTATTTGAGAATAGTCGGCAGAAAAGAACAAACAGCCGGGTTCGGGAATGAAGCATTTTCGAATCTCTTTGCCATCTTCACTTCTCACGGGAATATTCTGTAGGTTAGGATCGCTCGAAGAGAGGCGACCTGTGGCTGTAAGCGCCTGATTAAAAGAGGTATGTATGTGTCCAGTGCGCGGATTAATGAGCTTTGGAAGCGCATCAATATAGGTGCTTAAGAGCTTCTTTAAGCCGCGATAGTCCAAGATGAGTGCCACGATGGGGTTCTTATTACTGAGCGATTGCAACACCTCTTCATTGGTAACATACTGGCCAGTCTTTGTTTTTTTTGGCTTTTCCATGATGTTGAGCTTGCCAAAGAGGATATCGCCTACTTGTTTTGGGCTTGAAATATTGAACGATTCGCCTGCCATCTCGTAGATTTGCTGTTCAATTTGCTGCATTCTCTCGGTGTAAGCAACCGATGTTTCACTTAATGCTTTTGTGTCAATTCTCACACCTGTTCTCTCCATTTCAGCTAAAACAGGCACTAAGGGCATCTCAATATTCCAGAAAAGAGCCTCTGTCTCAGTGGCTTTGAGCTGTGGTTCGAGCACGTTTTTCAGTTGAAGGGTGATGTCAGCATCTTCACATGCATATTCAAAGACATCCTTGGGAGCGAGCATTCGCATGGACTTTTGCCCTTTTCCTGGTGCACCTATCAGCTCATCAATGTGGATAGTCTTGTAGTTTAGAAGCGTCTCGGCCATGTAATCCATGTTATGACGTAATTCGGGCTGTACCACATAGTGGGCCAACATCGTATCAAACATTTTGCCTTTAGTGTGATGCCATAATTTTGTAGCACCTCATAATCATACTTTATATTCTGACCAATTTTAAGAATTGCAGGGTCTTCATATAATGGTTTAAAGATATTAACATATTGTAAGACCTCTTTACGATCGGAAGGAATGGCTACATAGTAGGCTTCATGTTCGACATTGGAAAACGATAAACCTACTAATTCGGCATCAATTGCATGGGTTGAGGTCGTTTCTGTATCTAAACTAACAAATGATTTTGTCCTAAGAAAATCACAAAGTTTTTTTGCTTCTTCTTGATTATCAATAAGTTTGTAATTATGTTTTATGGACTTTATGCTTTCAAAATGCGATTTTTCTGAGTTTTCTGATGGATTGTTCGGAATACTTGAGAATAAATCGGGTTTGCAAAAGTGCTGTTTTTTTCGCTTTTTCAGCGCTGCCATTTAAAATTTTATTCGCTAAGGTCTTAAATTCTAATTCGGCAAAAATTTCGCGCAGTTTTGCTTCATCCGGTTTTTGAATTTCCAAAACATCGAGTTGTAGTTCAATGGGTACATCCGTTTTAATCGTTGCCAAGAATTTCGACATTTTAATATCTTCTGTGGCAGCTTCTACGTTCAATCGCATTTTACCTTTTAGTTGAGTTGTGTTTGAGAGTAGACCTTCAACCGAGCCAAACTCATTGATAAGTTTCACTGCTGTCTTCTCTCCAACGCCGGGACAGCCAGGAAAATTGTCGACAGCATCACCCATAAGTGCGAGCAAGTCGATGACTTGTTTGGGGCGTTCGACACCATATTTTTCCTGAATTTGTTGCGGACCGATGATGTCATAACCGCCGCCATGGCGAGGTTTATACATGAATACGTTGTCTTTTACTAACTGTCCATAGTCCTTATCGGGCGTAAGCATGTAGGTTTCTACACCTTCTTGACCTGCTCTTGTGGCCAATGTGCCAATGACATCATCGGCTTCAAACCCCTCTTTTTGCAGGATAGGAATGTGAAATGCGTGCAGGATTTCTTGAATGATGGGCACACTTTGTCGGATGGCTTCGGGCGTTTCTTCACGTTGTGCCTTGTAGGGTGGGTAGGCTTCATGGCGAAAGGTCTTGCCCAAATCGAATGCCACACCAAGATGAGTGGGTTGCTCTTTGGTAATGATTTCGTGTAGGGTGTTGACAAATCCTAATATGGCCGAGGTGTTGAGTCCTTTAGAATTGATGCGCGGTGCACGTATAAGTGCATAGTAGGACCTGAAAATCAGGGCGTAGGCATCGATTAAAAATAATTTATTCATTGCTATCTTATTTGGTGTAAAATTACGAAAAAAAACGCATTTATCCCTTAAGACGCGCGCTATTCCCGTAGAAAATGCGTATTTTTGTAACAAAGAAATGAACGTATGGACTATTTATCGCTCATTAAAAGCCCCATTCACGAGGAATTAAATGATTTTGTAACACTCTTTAATCGGTCACTATCACATGATAATGGCCTATTGTCACGCGTGTTAGAGCATATTCGTCAGCGCGGTGGAAAGCGTATGCGCCCGATGCTTACTTTATTGATGGCAAAGAACTTCGGCATCGTTTCCGAAGTAACACAGTATGCTGCGGTCGGCTTAGAGCTGTTACATACGGCCAGTTTGGTGCACGATGATGTCGTTGATGAGAGTAATAAACGGCGCGGACAAGCCAGTGTAAACGCGCTTTTCGACAATAAAGTGAGTGTGTTAGTAGGCGATTATATCCTGTCAACAGCCTTGCTTTCAGTTTCTTATACGCATTCCGAGCTGATTGTTCGCTATCTTTCTGAGTTAGGGAGGACGCTTTCTGATGGTGAAATCTTGCAGTTGAGCAACATCGATAACACAGAGATTAGCGAGGAAGCCTACTATGAAATTATTAAGAAAAAGACGGCCGTTTTGTTTGAAATGTGTGCTGCTATCGGTGCGGTGAGTGCTGGAGCGTCTGACGATGAAGTGGTTGCTGCGCGACAATTTGGGCAGAACTTGGGTATAATTTTCCAGATTCGGGATGACATTTTCGACTATTATGAGGAGACAGAGGTGGGGAAACCCACAGGAAACGATATGCTTGAGGGTAAGCTAACCTTGCCCGTTATCTATGCTTTGCAGTCGACTGGCGACAAAGCGATGTTGGCTTTAGCGCATAAAGTGAAGCAACAAGAGGTGAATGCTGCTGAAATTGCGTCATTAGTGGCGTTCACAAAGGCGCATGGGGGTATTGAATATGCCGAACAACAGATGACTAAACGCCATGCGGCCTGCATGCAATTTATTGACGAAAGGGTAGGGGATGCGGCCATTAAAACTGCATTGACTGCCTATTTGGATTATGTCATTGCGCGCAAAAGTTAGTTTCTTAATCCATTAATTCATAGTAGTTTATCCCATGTTTGGTGTAAATGGGTACACGTTCAGCACATATTGCTTGGTAATATGTGCTGAATTAGTTTATAAAGTGCACCAAATTGTTGGGTAATTTGCATCATATTAGTGTGTAAAGTGATGCATATTGGGGCACAACTCGTACCGAGTTAATTTCCAGACACTTAATTTTTATTTGATTTCTTTGAGGTTATAGTCCAATTTCTTAATGGTTTTATTCGTTTTGGGGACTTTAAGTTCGAAATAGTTACGATGCACTTCTATACGATTATCCGTCATGCCATATAGCAGTTTGTTGTCGGTGTTGATGATGCCATACTGATTGTTTTTCTCAATCACCAGCATATTGGGTCTATTGGTACTTATCATGTCTTTGTATATAAGCGGAACAAGCACCTTGTTTTCGCTGTTGACAACGCCAAAGAGCCCACCTTTCTCTACCGTGAAGTTATGACTTCCTGGGATATTGTAGACCGTCGTATATTCCCATGGCAGTATGATTTGCTCCTTTTGAGGGTCGAACGGTGTTTTGAAATGCGCTTTTGACAGATAGATATAATTGGCATCTGATGTGCTCTCTTCGTAATAAAACGGTGTAATGATACGGTTCGATTGCAGGTTGAAGAGTTGCCATCCTTCTGTGGTTTCAACCTCAATGATATATCCTAATGCTGTTTTCATGATGCGATGATACTCGAAGGGCAGAACGATTTGATTCTCAAAATTGATGATTCCACATTTTCCTTTGTTATAAGCAATGAGGCGAATGGGGGAGTTCTCGTTGAGATGGTTTATCAACTGAAGATATTTCTGATATTGAGCCGGTATGCGTATGCGCCCATCTTCATCGATTATTCCCCATAAATCGCCTTTCTTGAAATCATAGTACTTCTTTGTTTCGCCGTTTTCTTGGTGGAGAAAAGGAATGTCATAGTAGTTGATTGTGATGCCTTTCACGAGTTCCCCGCTTTTGAAAAGGCAGTCTGTGGCCGATGAGTTCTCTAATATCCAATAATCATCACGATGGCGAATCTTGTCGTATTGGGTCGGGAAGATAGCTTTACCATCACTATCGAGGATAGCATATTTATCTTTTTTGACGATGAAGAAATCGTGCTTGCCAGATTCTTCCCTTCTAATGATGCTAATATCTTTATAGTTTGTGGGGAAAATCTGCTTGCCGTCTGACCAGCATAGGCCAACTTCCCCGTCTTTAGTGGTAAGCCAATAGTTTGTGTATAGTCGTTCTATATCGTCGTATTCTATTGGAATACATTGCTTTCCGCTCTTGTAATAGATTCCATGTTTGCCGTTCTTGATGACGTGATAGAAAACATTACGGGTTGGGAAAATAGAGTCAATATCGGTGATAATGGGTTTATTTTGCTCATTATTCAGACTGAGTTTGCCATTGTTTTGTTGGCGGATGTTTGCTATTTCTTTGAATTCTGCAGTGATTTGAATGTCTTGTGCATGACCAATCATGGTTGAACATGCCATGAAAAGCGCGAGGAATGTAAGTTTTTTCATAAGGATATGGTTTTATAATGAACGGTTTTTATTTGATTTCTTTGAGGTTATAATCCAATTTCTTAATGATTTCCCACGTTGAAATGTTGGTGAGTTCTATGTGATCATTATAAGCTTCTATATGGTAGGGCGTCATTCCATAGACTAATTCGTTCTTTAAGTTGACGATACCATATTGATTTTCTTTCTTGATGATAAAGAGATTGGGCTTGTTTGTGACTTTAATTTCATCGTAACCATAGGGAATCAGCTGCTTATCTTGGCGGTTGACGACTGCTGTTTTGCCTTCTGTGGTGACGATAAAGTGCTCATTATCGTTGAGACCTAATATGGAATTGTATTTAAAAGGGAAGAGGATTTGCATGTGCTTGCAGTCAACAGCTGTTTCAAGACCATTCCTTTTGAGGTATAGATAGCGGTCAGAAACACTGCTGTTGTCATAGAAAAGGTTGAGCACTAATTGCTTTTTAGTCATGTTATAGAGTTGTTTCCCCCCTCGTCGGTAGTGAGTTCTATGGTGTTATAGAGATAGGTATGTTCGATTTTTTTGTATTGAAAGGGGAGCACGATGTTGTTGTCTATGTCAATCAATCCAAATAGATTGTCTTTGCAAGCGATGAAATAAGCGGTGCTGTCTGAGTGGATGTAGCCAACTTTCTCTAATGGTTTGTCATACTGAACAGCGATGATTGGCTGTCCATTTTCACGTAGAAGTCCCCATGCTTTGCCCTGTTTATAATTGAAATAGAAGAGGTTTTGTTCGTTTCTTTGCATTGTAATGGGCATAGCATCGTCTAATGTGATGTCTTTAATGATGTCTTTATAGTTGAAGAGATAATGGCAACTATCTCCTTTTGTCAGCTTAAAATACCTCAAATATCTATATTTTATGGCGGTGTATTGTGGGTCGACAATAAATTTTCCCTCGTTATTACAGAGGCCATAAAAGCCTTTTTTCACGATGAAATAGTTGCTTGCAGTGGTACAGAAGCTGCAGGCTACCTCTATACTATCATAGCGTGGCGGCAGAATTTCTTTGCCCATGTGCGAATAAAGACCTTTTTTCCCGTCCTTGTTGACGAGCCAATAACGGTTGTTATAGGAAGTAATGGTGCTGAATGCGATGGGGATTAAGCATTTTCCTTCGATGTCATACAATCCTTTCTGCCCCTCTTTGCTTATCATGAAGCTATCAAAGTGCGTGCCGAAAATCGTGTCTGCATCAACGATAATAGGCTTCTTGTGGAAGTCTTTGAGGCAGAACTTGCCATTGCTTTGCTTGCAAATGCTGGCCTTTTGATAATAGACCGCGACGCCTATCTGGGCTTTAGGGGCATCAGCGATAGGGCGAAAAGCGAAAGGATAAGGGCCATTTTCTTTTTCATAAGATAAAAATGGTTAGCAAAGTGGGGAATATGGGTGCTATATTAAACAGAAACGCCCGCCTCTCTATGATAAGAAAGCGGGGCGTTTCGCATTGTTTTTTAGAAGAATTTGGTTTCTTTGTCGAGGATTTCACTAAGCAACAAGTTGGTCAAACGGCTGGTTCCCATGCGAAACCATTGATTGGTGAGCCATTTTTCGCCCAGAACCTCTTTTACAATCGTGTAGTAGGTAATGGCATCCATGACCGAGTTAATTCCTCCAGCGGGCTTAAAACCTATCTGTATGCCTGTTTTATCGTAGTAGGCTTTGATGGCTTGACACATCACATATGCCGCTTCTGGCGTGGCACTTACTTTCTCTTTACCCGTGGAAGTCTTGATATAGTCGGCACCGGCATACATCGAAAGCAGCGCAGCCTTCATGATGTTGCTGCCATTTCCTAAGTCGCCTGTCTCCAAAATCACCTTCATGGGTACATCGCCACATGCTTGTTTGAGTTCGTTAATATCATCGCAAACGCCCTCATAATCTTCGCTTAAGAACTTACCTACGGGCATGACGATGTCAATTTCGGTAGCACCATCGGCAATGGCTAATTGCGTTTCGGCCACTTTCACTTCCATTCGGGCTTGCGATGAAGGGAAGTTGCCCGAGACATTGGTAATGGCTACGCCGTCGACTTCGAGGCTATTGCTCACCAATTCGGTGAAAACAGGATAGACGCAGATGGCGGCTACATGGGGAAGGTCGGGGTAGTCGCGGTCGAATTGATTGACTTTTTCGACCATTTGAAGCACCTTTCTTCGGTGTCGGTGGTGCTAAGTGTGGTGAGTTCGATACTGCCCAAGAGGAATTTCTTTACCTCGTGTGTGTTGTTTTGTGGCACTTTCTCAGCCACAATCTGTGCAACGGCCGCCTGAACATCGGCATCGTTGACCTGAGTGTCGTACAACTTGAGCATCTCTTCGTATTTGCTTTGTGTGTCGTTGCTGCGAGTATCCTCGCTGATAGGAAGGATTGTTTTCATTTTAATAAACTGATTTTTGGGTGGATATTTGTCATTTTAATTTCTCATTTTGCTGGTGTCGGTCGTGGTCACGTTGTGTCTTTTTAGCAAAACTCTTGCGTATTTCGGCCGAAAGATCGATGCCTGTTTGATTGGCTAAGCACACAAGCACCCACAACACATCGGCCATCTCCTCGCCAAGGTTGGGCTTTTCGCCCGGTTTGAAGCTCTGTTCGCCATAGGTTCGGGCAATAACACGGGCCAGTTCGCCCACTTCTTCGGTGAGACAAGCCATGTTGGTGAGCTCGTTAAAATAGCGAACGCCATAGGTTTTTATCCATTCATCGACTGCTGTTTGCAGCGCTTTGAGGGTGATTTCTTCGTTCATTATGTAAAAGTTTTTAGGGGAAAAAGCAAACCAAAGACAATACCGAAGAGCAAAGTGAGCGCTGCTAATGCAAGCAGGTAGATGACTAGTGCTTTCAATGCCTTGTTGTTGTGAGTCGGAGTGCTTTGGTCTTGTTTCATTACCACCATTTTATAGTTTACAAAAGTGTGCTATATTGTAATGTAAAATGCACTATATTGTGTACAAAAGTCTGCTATATTGTTGACTAATCTGCATGCTTTTAAATTGCATTATGGGTGGGGGGTGGTGGCAGGTGAACGCTTTGACTCATTCTTTTGCCTTGCTATCCATGCAAATTGTTACGGGACCATCGTTGATGAGCGCCACTTTCATATCGGCACCAAATGTGCCTGTTTGCACTTTTTTGCCCAACTGGCGCGACAATTCGTCGCAAAAGTGTTGGTAGAGCGGGATGGCTGTCTCATGTTTGGCGGCGCGAAGCCACGACGGGCGGTTGCCCTTTTTATAGCTTGCAAAGAGTGTAAATTGCGAAACGACGAGCATTTCGCCTTGAATATCTTGTATGGAGCGGTTCATAACACCTTGCTCATCATCGGAGATGCGTAGGTTTATAACTTTGTGTATCAGCCAGTTGGCATCTTCTTGGGTGTCGCTTTCTTCGATACCTAATAGGATAACAAGCCCTTTTTCAATAGCAGCCTCCACCTGATAGTGGATGGTTATGGAGGCTTGTGCACAGCGTTGTATCACAATTCTCATGCAACAAATTTACAAATTTATTATGAATTGTCTGTGGCTTCAGGATGAAAATGTTTGTAAACGAGATTGCCTTTTGCCCTACCTAATATCTTGTTAATCTGCTGATTATCAGCTTCTTTTATTGCATTTATGGTTTTTAATTGCTTCAGTAGTGCTTCTTTTCCTTTGGGACCGAGTCCTTTAATATCATCAAGTTCGCTGTGTAGTGCGTGCTTGGAGCGTTTGTTGCGGTGGAAGGTGATGGCATAGCGGTGCACTTCGTCTTGTATTTGGGTGAGCACGCGAAAGAGTTCGCTCTTGATATCTAAGCCAATAACCATGGGAGGGTTGCCAAAGAGTAACTCATTGGTGCGGTGATGGTTGTCTTTTGCAAGACCAGCAATGGGAATATGAAGATGGAGTTCGTCTTCAACTACTGCTCTAACGACTTCCATTTGCCCTTTACCACCATCAGTAATGATGAGGTCGGGTAGGGGAGTTTGTTCTTCTATCATACGTGAATAACGCCGCCTGACGACCTCTTGCATCGAGGCATAGTCGTCGGGGCCTACCACTGTTTTGATGTTATACTTGCGATAATCCTTGCGAGAGGGTTTCATCCGCTTGTAAACGATGCAGCCTGCAACCGCATCTGTGCCCGAGATGTTGCTATTATCAAAACACTCTATGTGAAAAGGAAGTCTATCTAATTGTAATTTGTTTTGCAGTTCTTTCATCAATCGCGTTTGCTTTTGTTCGGGATTGAGTTTTTCTGCTTGTTTCAACCTGTCGAATTTGTATTGTTTTACGTTCATCTCCGAGAGATCTAACAGATGCTTCTTGTCTCCTTTTCTGGGGACAGTGAAAGTAGATTCTTTGATGTTCCAGCTTAGTTCAAACGGCACAATAATTTCTTTTGCTTGACTATTGAAGCGTGAACGAATATCGGTAATGGCCATGAGAAGCAATTCTTCATCGCTCTCTTCCAACTTCCTTTTGTATTCATAGGTGAAACTTGGTTGATCATTCCTTGGCGCACGTGAATGTAATTGATGTAAGCATTCTTTTTGTTGTCATCATCTATAATCGAGAACACATCTACATCGTCAATGGTATGGCTGACAACTTCGCTCTTGGTAACGAAATCTTGTAATAGCATGAGTTTCTCTTTGTAGTCTTGTGCAGCTTCAAATTTGAGGAGTTCTGCATTCTTCAGCATGAGCTTTTCTAAGTGCATGGCCACTGCTCTGTTGTTGCCTTTGAGAATTTCACGCGCTTGTTTCATGTTCTCTTGATAGTCTTCGTAGCTTTGTTTGTTGATGCATGGGGCATTACAATTATGGAGATGATATTCCAAACAAGGCTTGAAACGGCCTTGCTGAATGCTTTCTTTGGTTAAAGGTAGATGGCAAGTACGGGGCTTATACAGTCGTTTGATGATGTTGAGGATGGCATTCATGCTCCCAACATGGGGGTAAGGACCATAGAATGTGCCGGTATGTTTCTCGATGGTTCGCGTTTTGAAGATGCGCGGAAAGTACTCGTTTGTGATACAAATGCTGGGATAGGTCTTCCCGTCTTTGAGCAGAACGTTGTACCGGGGATTATATTTTTTGATGAGATTGTTCTCTAATAGGAGGGCATCCTCTTCGCTATTAACAACCGTATAACTAATATCTTGTATCTTAGAAACAAGAACTTTTGTTTTATAGCGATCCACTTCCTTGTGGAAATAGGAAGACACCCGAGCCTTGAGTCGCTTGGCTTTTCCTATATATATAATGGTATGCTGATCATCATAAAACTGATAGCTGCCGGGTTTGTCGGGCATATTGAGAACAATATTCTTCAAACGGACTAATCTTTTATCGTTTTCTTCTCTGGTCATTACTGTGAATCTCCTTTATATAAAGAAGAAATCGTTTACCTTGTTTCACGTGAAACGAAAATAAACGATTCTGTTTTTAAAACTTTAAAAGCGAGGTTATTTCGATATCTGGGTCAAAACGAGATCTGCTTTCGGGGAATTCGCTTGCCAATTCAATAATGAAATTGCAGTAGATTTTTTTAGGATTGAACTTTTTTACTAAATCGCATGCGGCCTTCATAGTGCCTCCTGTTGCTAAAAGGTCGTCATGAAGAAGAATGATATCATTCTCGTTGATGGCGTCTTTGTGGATTTCTATGGTGTCAATGCCATATTCCTTAGCGTAGCTTTCTTGAACAGTCTCGCACGGAAGTTTACCGGGTTTGCGGCATAACACTACGCCGGCACCTAACGATGTGGCTACGGCGGAGGACATAACAAAGCCTCTACTTTCGATACCTACAATTTTAGTGATTCCTTTCTCAGCATACAATGCGCACATCTCTCGTGTGATTTCTTTCAACGCCTCTGGGTTTTTGAAGAGCGTTGTGACATCCCTAAAGTTTACACCTTTTAATAGGCCAGTCTGGAATGCACCTCAAATTGTCTAATAATAATTGATTATTCATATCTTTATTAGTTAATTGTTATCTTTAAATACCTTATTATATAAGTTCTTTCTTTTCTTGTTGTATTGTAGAATAGAGGATTTTTGCTGCGTTAATTTTGTTCGATATGAACGTGTAATCTTTTCTCTATTTTATCGTTAATTTCCAGAGGAATAGCAGCTTAGTTGTACTATTGTTTCATGTGAAACATTTATTTTAAGGATGTATGTTGTTGCAAACAGCGAGGATGTTACCGCCCTAAAAGGACTAAAAGAACATTGATGTCGCTCGGAGATACGCCTGGAATGCGGCTGGCCTGTGCCAAAGTTTCGGGATTTATAGCCGATAACTTCTGCCTTCCTTCTGTGGATATTTCGTGAAGTTCGTTATAATGGAATCTATTTTTAATCTTTATATGCTCTAATCGGTGCATTTTGTCTGCAATAATACGTTCTCTTTCAATATAACCTTTATATTTAATGCGAATCTCTGCGGCCTCTATAATCTCTTCTTTTCTATTTAAAGGAGCTTCGATTACAGCCTTAAGTTCCGGGATAATGGTTGAAAGATTTTGGAGATTTAGTTGTGGGCGTGCAATAAGATCGGCTAATTTACAGCCTGCTCGCAAAGGAGTTGTATCAAATTTTACAAGAAGTGGATTGATTTCTTGCGCTTTAATGGAGAACTCTTCGCAGAATGTAACGAGACGTTGGATGGCTTCTTTTTTCTCTATCCACCAGTCATAACGATCGCGTTTGGCTACACCTAATTCATAAGCACGTTCAGTTAAGCGCGCATCTGCATCGTCTTGGCGAAGCAATATGCGATATTCTGCCCGAGAAGTAAACATGCGATAGGGCTCATCTACACCCTTAGTTGTGAGGTCATCGATGAGTACTCCGATGTAACTTTCGTCCCTTTTCATTACGAAAGGCTGTCCTCCTGAGCAACGAATAGCGGCATTTATTCCCGCAACAAGGCCTTGACCACCGGCTTCTTCATAGCCAGTTGTGCCGTTAACTTGTCCGGCAAAGAACAAACCTGCAACGACCTTTGATTCTAAAGACTGCTGTAATTGTGTAGGATCGAAGTAATCATACTCAATAGCATAGCCAGGTCTGTAGATCTTAATGTCGCGAAAAGCTGGGATATGGCGTAGGGCTTCTAACTGAATATCCATTGGCATACTCGATGAAAAGCCATTTAAATACATTTCATTCGTGTTTTCTCCTTCAGGTTCTAAAAATAGAGGATGCTGTTCTTTATCGGGGAATGTTACTAATTTGGTTTCAATTGAAGGGCAATAGCGTGGCCCTATACTTTGAATTTGTCCGTTGAAAAGGGGCGAATCTGCAAGTCCTTTTTGCAAAATCTCATGCACTTCGCGATTGGTATAGGTTGTCCAACAAGGCAATTGTCTTAGCATTCTATGCTCGCCCATGTAACTGAATTGATGAAAATCGTTGTCGCCTTGTTGCACATCCATATCTTCAAAATGTACCCTTCTCTTATCAATTCTGACAGGAGTTCCCGTTTTCATACGACCAGAATGGATGCCAAATCGTGTGATACTTTCGGTGAAATGGTGTACAGCAGGTTCTGCACAACGTCCGCCTTCTACCATTTTTCGGCCAATATGCATCAGTCCATTGAGGAAAGTTCCTGCAGTAATGATGACGCTTTTAGCTTTAAATTCTGCACCCCAAATCGTTTTTACGCCCACAGCCTCGCCATTTTCAACAAGCAATTCGTCGGCTTGGTCTTGCCAAATGTCAAGATTTTCTGTTGCGTCAAGTGTTGTTCTCCACGCCCAAATGAACTTTTCTCTGTCACATTGTGCACGTGGGCTCCACACAGCGGGGCCCTTTCCGATGTTCAACATGCGAAATTGTATCGCAGTTTTATCCGTGATAAGTCCCATATATCCGCCTAAAGCATCGATCTCTCTTACGATTTGTCCTTTAGCAATTCCACCCACAGCAGGGTTGCAACTCATTTGAGCTATCTTGTTCATGTCCATTGTTATCAGACAAGTCTTAGCACCCATGTTGGCCGAAGCCGTAGCAGCTTCTGCGCCAGCATGTCCACCCCGATAACAATCACGTCGTAATTGAAGTGCATTTTGTGTTCTAATATTTTTTTCGCAAAAGTAAGAAATAAAATCCGATTTTTTTGTGGAATTGCTTTGAATTATCACCAAAATATAGTATTTTTGCACCGCATTTTTAGGGATAAATCGCATAAAAAGGAGAGTTCCCTACCTAAAATTAGGTATTTAAAGGATTTCATTTTTTTACATTTTGCACTTGACTTTGTAAAATAAATTGATATAATTCAATCATTAAATATTTAAAAAAATCAATCATTTATGTGGTTAATAAATTCATCTATTGGTAGAAAAGTTGTGATGTCTTTAACAGGTATTGCGCTTGTTCTATTCATGACTTTCCATGCCAGCATGAATGTTGTTGCACTCTTTTCAGGAGATGCTTACAACATGATTTGCAAGCTTTTGGGTGCTAATTGGTATGCTGTTGTTGCGACAATTGCATTGGGAGCATTGGCCGTGTGTCACATTATTTATGCATTTATCCTCACCGCTCAAAACCGAAGAGCACGTGGTTCAGAGCGTTATGCGGTGACTTCTAAGCCAAACTCTGTCGAGTGGGCGAGTCAAAACATGCTTGTTTTAGGTCTTATTGTGTGCTTAGGTTTGCTTCTTCACTTGTTTAATTTTTGGTATAACATGATGTTTGCAGAATTAACAGGTATGGAAACGGCTATTGACCCTGCGAATGGTTTTGAGTTGATTAAAGCTACTTTCAGCAACAAACTTTATGTTGTGCTCTACATTTTGTGGATTGTTGCTTTATGGTTCCATCTTTCTCATGGCTTTTGGAGTGCGCTTCAGACCGTTGGAGTGAATGGAAAAGTTTGGTTTAACCGTTGGAAGACAATAGGTGTTGTTTATGTAACCTTATTGATGTTAGCATTCCTTGTAGTTGTTTTAGCATTTGCTTTTGGATGCGCACCAAGCCTTCATTAAGGGCATCTATATAATAAGGTAAGATGAAATTATTTAATTGAAGATCATTATGACGAAGATATTAGATTCAAAAATACCCGCAGGACCCGTTGCAGAGAAATGGACTAACTACAAAGCACATCAACGTTTGGTTAATCCTAAGAACAAATTAAAGTTAGATGTTATCGTGGTTGGTACAGGTTTGGCAGGTGCCAGTGCTGCAGCTTCATTGGGAGAGATGGGCTTTAATGTGCTAAACTTCTGTATACAAGACTCACCTCGTCGCGCACACTCTATTGCAGCGCAAGGCGGAATCAATGCAGCTAAGAACTATCAAAACGATGGTGACTCCATTTATCGTTTGTTTTATGACACCGTTAAGGGCGGAGACTATCGTGCACGTGAAGCAAATGTCTATCGCTTAGCCGAAGTATCCAACGATATTATCGACCAATGTGTGGCTCAAGGTGTACCTTTTGCACGTGAATATGGTGGCATGTTGGCCAATCGTTCATTTGGTGGTGCGCAGGTAAGTCGTACTTTTTATGCTAAAGGTCAGACCGGACAGCAGTTGCTTTTGGGAGCCTATTCTTCATTAAGTGCCCAAATTCAAGCAGGAAAGGTGAAGCTTTTCACGCGTTATGAGATGGAGGATGTCGTTATTGTAGATGGTCATGCACGTGGTATTATTGCCAAGAATCTTGTAACAGGTGCATTAGAACGTTTCTCGGCCAATGCCGTTGTTATCGCAACAGGCGGCTATGGTAACACCTATTTCCTATCAACCAATGCCATGGGATGTAACTGTACGGCAGCCATTCAGTGCTATCGTAAGGGCGCATACATGGCAAATCCTTCTTATGTTCAAATCCATCCAACTTGTATTCCAGTGCATGGTGATAAGCAATCTAAGCTCACATTGATGTCTGAGTCTTTGCGTAATGATGGCCGTATTTGGGTGTCTAAGAAGCTCGAAGATGCCAAAGCCTTGCAAGAAGGTACGAAGAAAGGTTCAGATATTCCGGAAGAAGATCGCGACTATTATTTGGAACGTCGTTATCCTGCATTTGGAAATCTTGTACCACGTGACGTTGCTTCACGTGCTGCTAAGGAGCGTTGTGACAAGGGTTATGGTGTGAATAATACCGGTTTAGCTGTGTTCCTCGACTTTTCTGAGTCTATAAATCGTCTTGGTATCGACACTATTCTCCAGCGTTATGGTAACCTTTTCGACATGTATGAAGAGATTACCGATGTTAATCCAGGCGAGTTTGCTAAGGAGATTAACGGCGTGAAGTATTACAACCCCATGATGATTTTCCCAGCTATCCACTATACGATGGGTGGCATTTGGGTTGATTACGAACTCATGACCACCATTCCTGGCTTATTTGCTATTGGAGAATGCAACTTCTCTGACCACGGAGCGAACCGCTTAGGCGCATCTGCTTTGATGCAAGGCTTAGCTGATGGTTACTTTGTTCTGCCTTATACGATTCAGAACTACTTAGCCGACCAGTCGCTTTGGGGTAAGGTTTCTACCGATTCTCCTGAGTTCCAGGCTGCTGAAGAAGGCGTAGAAAAAGAGATTAATCGTTTGATGGGCATCCAAGGTAAGCGTTCTGTAGATTCTATTCACAAAGAGTTGGGTCACATCATGTGGAACATGTAGGTATGGGACGCACCAAAGAAGGACTCGAAACCGGCTTAAAGCTGTTGAAAGAACTGCGTGAAGAGTTCAACACCAACCTCTTTATTCCAGGCAAAAAGGAAGGTCTGAATGTCGAATTAGATAAGGCTATTCACTTACGCGACTTCATTTTAATGGGTGAATTGGTTGCTTATGATGCACTTCATCGTGAGGAAAGCTGTGGTGGTCACTTCCGCGAAGAGCATCAAACAGAAGAAGGTGAGGCAAAACGTGATGATGAACACTTCTTCTATGTAGGTTGCTGGGAGTATCAAGGCAACGACAATACGGCACCAGAACTCATCAAGGAGCCCCTCGAATATGAGGCGATTAAGGTACAAACACGTAATTATAAGAACTAAGTTGAAGTAAAAAGATTATGGCAAAAGCAATTTCTTTCACAATCAAATATTGGAAACAGAATGGTCCTAAAGACCAAGGTCATTTCGATACACACGAGATGAAGAATATCCCCGATGACACTTCATTCCTCGAGATGCTTGATATTCTCAACGAAGAACTTATCGCAGCCGGTCAAGAGCCCTTCGTTTTCGACCATGACTGCCGTGAGGGTATCTGCGGTATGTGCTCACTTTACATCAATGGTACGCCGCATGGCAAGACCGAACGCGGTGCAACCACCTGCCAGCTTTATATGCGTCGTTTCAACGAGGGTGATGTTATCACTGTCGAACCCTGGCGTTCTGCCGGCTTTCCAGTGATTAAAGACTGCATGGTTGATCGTTCAGCTTTCGATAAAATCATTCAGGCTGGTGGCTATACTACCATCAGAACAGGGCAAGCTCAGGATGCCAATGCCATCCTTATTCCTAAGGAAGCTGCCGACGAAGCGATGGATTGCGCCACTTGTATCGGCTGTGGTGCTTGCGTAGCTGCATGTAAAAATGGTTCGGCTATGCTCTTTGTCAGCTCAAAAGTGAGCCAGTTGGCACTCCTTCCACAAGGCAAACCTGAGGCTGCTAAGCGTGCAAAGGCAATGGTTTTGCGCATGGATGAGCTTGGTTTTGGTAACTGTACCAACACACGTGCCTGCGAAGCTGTGTGCCCAAAGAACGAGAAGATAGCCAATATCGCTCGTTTAAACCGTGAGTTTATCAAAGCGAAACTGGCTGATTAAACAGAACATGCGCTCCCTTTTCGGGGAGAACGATACTATAAAAGGCGGAAAGTCCACATGGGCTTCCCGCCTTTTTTGTGCCTAAACAATGGAAGCGTTTGCTCTATTCCAATCCTCATAAGATAGGAGTATACAGCTTTATTTTCATAAAGGTAGTATAGATATGTTGTTTCGATAGGCAAGATAACGTCGTGGAAGAAACGCGTATAGGCGTATTTGCATGTTAGAATTTACCCCATTGCCAATGCCTCTTAATAAGCATTCTTCCCATCTTTTGATGAAAAATGTGGAAAGGGCAACGTAAATTTGCATGCCATCGCAGAAAATCGTAATTTTGTAACGATGGAAACAACAAAGCGGATAGCACTTTTCACAGGCACTTTCGACCCTTTCACCATTGGGCATCAGTCGATTGTTGCACGCGCATTGCCCTTGTTCGATCAGCTAATTATCGCCGTGGCAGTGAGCAAACTCAAACATACGCAGGCCGAAATCAATGCACGTGTGGCTGCCATTGAGGCAGTCTATGCTGGAAATCCGGCCATAGCCGTAAAGGCTTATGACGACCTCACCATAGAGATGGCTGCACGCGAAGGTGCCCATTTCATCGTGCGTGGTGTGCGTTCGGTGCGCGATTTCGAATACGAACGCGAACAAGCCGATATCAATCGGCAGTTGAGTGGCGTTGAAACAGTGTTACTTTTCGCCGAACCTCAGCTCTCAAGCCTTAGCTCTACGATGGTGCGCGAGCTGCAATTCTTTGGTAAAGACGTATCGAAATGGGTGGCCAAACCCGTTCGCAATACTGATATTCAGGCAATCCCTACCGACAATCACAACAAAAAACAAGTTTAGGATATGATTACCTATAGTGCAGAAGGTGTAAAAATGCCGCACCTTAAAAAGCGCATTCTCAACCAATGGATTAAGCAAGTTGCAGCTCTTCATGGACGAAAGGTTGGCGATATTGGCTATATGTTTGTCAACGACGATAAGATTTTAGAAGTCAATAACACCTATCTTGGGCATGACTACTACACCGATATCATCACATTTGATTACGATGAAGCCGACACCATTAGTGGCGATTTGGTGATTAGTTTAGACACCGTGCGTACCAATGCCGACTTGTTCCATAAAGCTTATGCCGACGAATTGCACCGGGTGATCATTCATGGCATCCTTCATCTCTGTGGCATCAACGACAAAGGACCTGGCGAACGCGAAGTGATGGAAGCCCATGAAAACGAAGCTTTAGCCCAGTTAGCCAAATTGTTGCCGGCATAATGTCAACCTTTAGTTAGAAAAGAGCTTCTCAAAAGCATATCTATTGTGTGGCAAAGTGGTGCATATTGCGCGATCATATCATAGAGATTGCAAGCCAATAGCGCATAGATTGTTCCATCATTAATTCCCCCTTAAACCATGAATACAGACATAACATCGTTGAGTAGGAATTGTTTGTATAGCATGATGGAGGTAGTGTGTTGGCGTAGAAATGCGCTTTTGTGGCAGGTTAAATTTATATCGTGAGAGGTTGCAAGCCTCTTTTTTTTTGTGTAAGTTTGCAACTACGATTGTAAAAGACAGGATTATGCTCACATTAGAATTTATCATACGCATCTTTGTAGCCGCACTTTTGGGCGGTTTCATCGGTTTAGAACGCGAATATCGTGAAAAAGCTGCAGGTCTGCGCACCCATTTCTTGGTGGCATTAGGTTCGGCTTTGTTCATGATTGTTTCGGCCTTCGGTTTTGAGGGTGTTTTGAAAGATCCCAATATGCGTTTAGATGTGTCGCGCATTGCAGCGCAAGTGGTTTCGGGTATTGGTTTTATTGGTGCCGGAACCATTATTTTTCAAAAGAATGCTGTGCGTGGATTAACCACAGCAGCAGGCGTATGGGTGACCGCAGCGATTGGTCTTGCTTGTGGTGCAGGCATGTATTTGTTGGCTATTGTCTCAACCATATTGGTGTTAGTGGGTATGGAAGCCTTCAATTACGTGTTGCGGCAGTTCAATCGTTTACATGGGGTTGATGAAGAAAAGGGAGGAGATACCACATCAAGATCGGGTGAATAGCACACCCAGGCGTACCCTATATCGTTGATATGCTCTGTGATGTAGAACGCTATGGTGTGCATTTCAGATGGCTATCGATAAAGATGGTTTCCGCAACTTATTCCATTCTCGCCTTTTCCTTAGGTTCACTCGTGTTGCGATGGTGCTCTGAAGACGTGTTTAAGAATAATAGAAAGATAATACTATATGTTGAAATTTTATCGGTTTCATCGGCAAAAGTGGAATAAAGCTCTTGCCTCTCTCTTTTTTTTCTCTTTTAATTGCAGTCTCTTGCAGCACAGTTGTCTCAATCCTCAACCACGAAGCGTAGTGCTACGGCGCAGCAGTTAGCACGACAAGGTTATCAAGAGATAGAGCAATGTGACCCAACGATTCATGTAAGTTTGATGTATGCACGCCCTGATAACTTCTGTGGTGTAGTGTTGTACCATGATCTTCGTGAGGCGTTTTTGCATCCCGAGGCTATGAGAGGTCTACAAAAAGCGCAAGCCTATTTAAAACAATTGCGTCCTGACCTCAGCTTAAAGGTCTATGATGCTGCCCGCCCTATGCACATTCAGCAACGTATGTGGGACGAAGTGAAGCATACTTCGAAAGCCATTTATGTGTCTAACCCCGCACATGGAGGCGGCATGCACAACTATGGAATGGCTGTAGATATCACTCTTTGCACCCTCAAAGGCGACACACTCGATATGGGAACGAAGATTGATTACATGGGCAAGGCGGCACACATCGGCAATGAAGCGGCATTGGTTTCAACCCATATCATCTCGCCCGAAGCACGAAGAAATCGGCAACTTTTGCGGCAAGTGATGCGTTATGGTGGATTTATGCCGTTGCGAACCGAATGGTGGCATTTTAATAAATGTTCGCGTGCGGTGGCAAAGAAATATTATAAGGTTATTCCATAAATCCTCATGCGTGTTGTGGTGACGATGAAAGGGGTGGTTTTTCTATCCGCATAGCCGTTGAAATCGTTGTTTATGAAATGGAGTTAACAAAACAGAATTTAGAAAAAGTGCAAATCTTCGCGCGCGAACACCGTCAGGATGATGTGCGAAGGTTGGCGCTTCAAGCCGCCAAATATCCTGATATGGACTTTTCGTTTGCCCTTCATCAAATCAAAGGATGGCAGGTGGCGTGCAAGAAATTACCCTCATGGGCAGCTCATGAGCAGTTGCTTTACCCGCAACAACTGTCGATGGAGCAATGTTCAAGCGAGCAAACGGCGCGCTATAAACAGCAACTTGTGCAGCGATTATGTGGTCAAACTCAGAATGAAGGTATATTGGTTGACCTTACAGGTGGCTTGGGTGTTGACTTTTCTTTCATGGCTCAGGGGTTTCGACAAGCTTATTATGTGGAGCAACAAGTTGAGTTGTGCGCGTTAGCAAACTATAATTTTCCTTTGTTGGGCTTGTCTTCCGCACAGATAATCTGTGGTGACGGCACCACTTTTCTACAAAGTATGGCTGACCAAGCAATGGTTATTTCTTGATCCTGCGCGTCGCGATGCCGCAGGAAGCAAGACCTATGCCATTGAAGACTGCACACCCGATGTGGCTTTGCTATCCGATGAGTTGGTTAACAAGGCGCAATGGGTGGTGGTTAAATTGTCGCCCATGTTGGATTGGCATGCGGCTGTGGCACAGTTAAAGCATGTCTGCGAAGTACATATTGTGGGAGTTGGCGGTGAATGCAAGGAACTGTTGTTGGTGATGCAGCAGCACAGAGATGAGCAACCTTTGCAACTTTACGCTGTAAATGATGGCAAGGTGTTTACCCTGTTCAGCTGAAGAGGCGCAGCAAAGGACCCCCCTTCTTCAAACATCCACTTTCGACTATCTGTTTGAGCCCCATGCCTCGTTGATGAAAGCAGGCTGTTTTGGTGCCTTGTCAGCACGCTATGGGGTGAAGGGATTGGCTACAAACACCCATCTTTTTGCAGCTATGATGCCTGTAAACGATTTCCCCGGCCGGCAGTTTCGGGTGCTTGCTGTGACTCCTTTCAGTAAAAAGAGTTTGAGATCAGCCTTGCATGGGATTGAGAAAGCCAATCTTGCGGTGCGCAACTTTCCGCTTTCTGTGGTGGAATTGCGTAAGCGGTTAAAATTAAAAGAGGGTGGAGAACACTATTTGTTTGCCACGACCATTGGCACAATGCACGCCTTAATTATTTGCAAAAAAATAGTGTAAATTTTGCGTTCTGCATAAAATTGGCTACATTTGCGCGTTTGAGAATTAAATCAATAATTTAATGTCGGCAATAGAAATTAAGAAAGTGAGCAGTAAGGCTGACCTCACAACATTTATAGATTTCCATTATACGCTCTACAAAGGGAATGCATTTGATGCCCCAAACTTCTATCGTGATGAATTGGATACGCTCTCTCAGGATAAGAATGCAGCATTCGATTTTTGCGAAGCAGCCTATTTCTTAGCCTATAAGGAGGGGCAATTGGTAGGGCGTGTGGCAGCCATCATCAACCATCGCGCCAACGAAAAATGGCATACTAAAGCCGTGCGTTTTGGCTGGATTGACTTCATTGACGATATAGAAGTGAGCAGAGCGTTGCTCAAAGCTGTTGAAGATTACGGCCAAAGCAAGGGCATGGACAACGTGATTGGCCCTTTAGGTTTTACCGATTTCGACCCAGAAGGGATGCTCATTGAAGGTTTTGACCAATTGGGCACGATGGCAACGATTTATAATTATCCCTATTATCCACAGCACATGGAGCGACTTGGCGGTTGGAGGAAGGATAATGACTATGTGGAATATAAGCTCATTGTGCCGAAAGAAATTCCAGAGAAATATACCAAGGTGGCCGAGATGATCGAAAGTCGCTACAATCTTCATGTGCGTGCGATGACGAAAAAGGAGGTCTATCAAGGTGGTTTGGGTTATAAAGTGTTTGAGATTATCAACGAAACTTTTAAAGATTTGTATGGTTATTCAGAGCTTAGCGAGAAGCAAATCTATCAATATATCGATGCCTATCTACCGTATGGTGATTTAAACTGGATGCCAATAGTGGAAGATTGGAACTGCGAACCCCATAAAATTGTGGGGGTAGGACTCACGATACCTTCGCTGTCGCGTGCACTTCAAAAACTCCATAATGGTCGGTTGCTTCCTTTTGGCTGGTGGCATATTCTTAAAGTGTTGAAGTTTCACCAAACGAATATCGTTGATTTGCTGTTGGTAGGCGTCCTTCCTGAGTATCGTGTGAAAGGTGCTAACGCTTTGTTGTTTTCGCATTTGATACCTATATATCAGAAATATGGTATTGAGTGGGGGGAGACCCACGTGGAGATGGAAACCAATGAAAAGGTGCAAAACCAATGGCAATATTTAGAAACGGTGTTGCATAAGCGTCGCCGTTGTTACCGAAAGGACTTGTAGAGTGTTGCAATTTCTTGTATAACAGCAGTAAGAATATGGCAGAAGACGAAATAAAGAACGAAGAAATCAATCGCAAGCCCCAAGAAACGGTGGCTTATACCGACGACAATATTCGACATTTGTCGGATATGGAGCATGTTAGAACGCGTCCTGGAATGTATATAGGTCGCTTGGGTGACGGCAATTTGCCTGAAGATGGTATTTATGTTTTGCTGAAAGAAGTTATCGATAATAGTATTGATGAGTTTAAGATGCACGCGGGCGACCGTATAGAAATTGATATAGAAGATAGTTTGCGTGTACGCGTTCGAGACTATGGACGCGGCATTCCACAAGGTAAGTTGGTTGAAGCCGTGAGCATGTTGAACACGGGTGGAAAAGTACGATTCGAAAGCTTTTAAGAAGAGTGTTGGCTTAAATGGCGTGGGTGTTAAGGCTGTAAATGCCTTGAGTTCGCATTTTGAAGTGAAGTCTTATCGCGATGGAAAGGTGCGCGAATTGGTGTTCGAAAAGGGTAATCTGCTATCGGATAAAACAGAAGATAGTAATGATGAAAATGGTACTTACATTTATTTCGTGCCCGATAACACACTCTTTAAAGGCTATAGTTTCCACGAAGACATCGTTGAAACCATGCTGCGTAACTATACTTATCTGAATAGTGGTCTCACCATTATGTATAATGGGCGGCGCATCAAGAGCCGTAATGGTTTGGAAGACTTGCTCAACGATACCATGACCAACGATGGCTTGTATCCCATTATCCACATTGTGGGCGAAGATATTGAGATTGCTTTCACACACGCTAATCAGTATGGTGAAGAGTATCATAGCTTTGTCAACGGACAACACACCACACAAGGTGGTACCCACCAGAGTGCTTTTAAGGAGCATATTGCGAAAACGATTAAAGAGTTTTTCAATAAAAACTACGAGTATACCGATATTCGCAATGGCATCGTAGCCGCGATAGCACTGAATGTAGAAGAGCCAGTGTTTGAAAGTCAGACGAAGATTAAGCTTGGCTCAACACAAATGTCACCCGATGGCGAATCGATTAACAAATATGTCGGCGACTTTATCAAGCAGAATGTCGATAATTTCTTGCACATTCATCCCGATGTAGCCGAGGTTTTAGAAGGCAAATCAAGGAGAGTGAGCGCGAAAGAAAGGCTATGGCGGGCGTAACGAAGTTGGCAAGAGAGCGTGCTAAGAAGGCAAACCTGCACAATCGTAAGCTGCGGGACTGCCGCATTCACTTCAGTGACAGCAAAAACAGTCGCAAAGAAGAGAGTGCTATCTTCATCACCGAGGGCGACTCGGCCAGCGGAAGCATCACGAAAAGCCGTGATGTCAACACGCAAGCCGTATTCTCTTTGCGTGGAAAACCGCTCAATTCGTTTGGCTTAACGAAGAAAGTAGTCTATGAAAACGAAGAATTTAACTTGCTGCAAGCGGCCTTAGATATTGAGGAAGGGCTCGATGGTTTGCGCTATAACAAAGTGATTGTAGCGACCGATGCCGATGTCGATGGCATGCATATTCGGCTGCTTATCATCACCTTTTTCTTGCAATTCTTTCCCGAATTGATTAAAAAGGGCATGTTTATGTGTTGCAGACGCCACTTTTCCGTGTGCGAAACAAGCGTACGAAGATTAAAAATAAGCAGGTGATAGCCGATGCTGACGCCCGTTTAGACCCGAAAGAGAAGAAGAATGATTTTATCACACGCTATTGTTACACCGATGAAGAGCGTTTGAATGCCATTCAAGATTTAGGCCCCGACCCCGAGATTACACGCTTTAAAGGACTCGGAGAGATTAGTCCTGAGGAGTTTGTGCATTTCATTGGTGCCGATATGCGGTTGGAACAGGTGACACTTCACAAGAATGATCAGGTGGGAAAGCTATTGGAATATTACATGGGTAAGAACACCATGGAGCGGCAAAACTTTATCATCGACAACTTAGTGATTGAAGAAGACCTGCCCGATGCCGATACAGCACCGATGGAATGAAGCTGAAAGACACAGAAAGGACGATGTAAAAACGAATAAAAAATATCGTATAATGAAACAAATGCAACACATATTTTCGGCCGCTCCCTATAACTTGAAGCGAGTAGGAATGGTCTTTTTGTTAGGGTTGACCTGCTGTTTGGCGCTCCATGCACAGCATTTTCGCCGCGATGATGATGCCGCTTTGCGCAAATTGCAGTTGGCAGAGATGGCCATTTACAATCTCTATGTCGACTCAGTGAACCAAAATAAGCTCGTAGAAGACGGCATTCGGGGGATGATAGAGAAGCTCGATCCACACTCATCTTATTCAACTGCGCAGGAAACCAAAGCGATGAATGAACCACTTCAAGGCTCGTTTGAGGGCATCGGTGTGCAGTTTAATGTGGTGCAAGATACGCTTTTGGTCATCCAACCTGTGTCGAATGGACCTTCAGAGCGTGTGGGAATCTTGGCTGGCGACCGCATTGTGACGGTGAATGACAGTGCCATTGCGGGCGTAAAGATGTCGAAGGAAGAGATTATGCGGCGTCTCCGTGGCCCCAAAGGGTCGAAGGTTCGCTTGGGCATTGTGCGTCGTGGCATCAAAGGTGTGCTCACTTTTTGTTGTTGTTCGCGATAAAATTCCCGTGAAAACCTTGGATGCTTACTACATGATTCGCCCCACAATAGGCTATATTCGCATTGGCAGCTTCGGCTTAACCACCTACAAAGAGTTTATGGAAGCCGTAGCCGTTTTGAAGCAACAAGGCATGAACGACCTTATTCTTGACCTTGAAGAGAATGGCGGAGGCTATTTAAATGCGGCGGTAGACATTGCCAATGAGTTTCTTAAACGCAACGACCTCATCGTCTATACTTTAGGAAGAAGTGTGCCGAAACAGGAGTTCCGGGCCGACGGGAAAGGTCGTTTGCTCGCGGGAAAAGTGGTGGTTCTCATCAATGAATTTACGGCTTCTGCAGCCGAAATCGTTACGGGTGCGTTGCAAGATCAAGACCGTGGCGAGGTTGTCGGGCGTCGTTCGTTTGGAAAAGGCTTAGTGCAACGGCCGATAGAGTTTCCTGATGGCAGCATGATTCGTCTTACCATAGCGCACTACTACACGCCTTCTGGTCGCTGCATACAGAAACCTTATACGAAGGGTGATGCGCAAAGTTATGCGTTAGACATAGAGAAGCGTTACGAACATGGCGAACTTTATAGTGCCGACAGCATTCATTTTGCCGACTCTTTAAAGTATAAAACGCTGCGAAAACAGCGCCTTGTCTATGGCGGTGGCGGCATTATGCCCGACTATTTCGTGCCACTTGACACTACACTTTATACACCTTATCATCGGCAGTTGGCTGCTCGGAGCTATCTCATCAATGCCAATTTGAAATATGTAGATGCACATCGCAAGACATTGAAACAGCAATATCCCGACTTTGCCACCTTCCTTGCACGCTATGAAGTGCCACAATCGTTGCTTGACGACATTCGAAAGACGGCCGAAAAAGATAAGATTAAGCCCAAAGACGAGGCAGAATGGAAGAAAAGTCTGCCGCAATTGCGCCTTCAACTCAAGGCGCTTGTGGCACGAGACCTTTGGGATATGAGTCAATATTTCCAAGTGGTGAACGAGGCAAATCCTATTGTTCAAAAGGCGCTCACGCTGTTTCAACAGCGTTAAACTACCTATTATAACACGCTGAATTGTTTTATTCCACATGAAAAAAAGTTTTTTTCTAACGCTGATAGTGGGGGCTTTCTTGGCCATCACCATCTTTTCTTGTCGGTCAAAGCAGCCTACACCTCAGAAAGTTTCGGATGCTATTGAAGATACAGCATCATCGAAAGATGCCTATTTCCGCGCCATTACGAAGATTGCTTATGCCAAATACCTCAAAGGTGAAACCAAATCGAGCCTGGAATATGCCTATATTGCCTTAGGAAGATCTATTGAAGAGCGGTCTGAACACTATGAGGCTACGCTCTCATTCCTTATCGGAATCAACAAAGCCAACATTGGAGATTATAACGGAGCGATGCCTTATTTCCGGCGAACCATCAATATTTATAACGGCATGAGTACGCCGAAAGATCCTTGGAATGGGCTTTATCAAAAAGTTTATACGTTGCTCAACACCATGCAAGTGATGCAAAATGCGGGTAAATATGATGATGCCATCCGCATGTTACCCGATTTAAATCGCTCGCTTCGCTTGTTGGCTGAGACACCAGACACGTTGGGTTTGAAGGAAAGTGGCAATCATTCTTATGGTTTTATGCCCCGTTCGGCCTTTAAATTGGCAAAGTCGAGCGAGACAATGATTTTCGAAATGCAGCAACGTCAGCAAGAAGCCGAGTTGCGAACGCTACGCATTGCCCTCATCATGGGTGGTGTAATCTTCGTGTTGTTGTGCTTCATCGTGTTCCGCATCGTGCGTTATAACCGCATCATCACGCGCAAGAATGCTTCGGCAGTCGACACCATTAACCGCCTGTTACAATATCGAGAAGCATTGAAAAACGAGCGTCTTCAGAATGAATTGCTCAAAGAAGCTGTGGCCGAGGAGAAAGAAAAACAAACAAAAACGGCAGAAGAGGCCCCCATTGAAGTTGCAAAAACCGATGTAGAGAGCGTGAAAACGACTACCGATGAGGCGAAGGAAGATGCCGATCGTGCCCTCTTTTCGAAGCTCTCTGAAGTCATTATGCGCAAGAAAATGTTCTTGCAACCCAAACTTTCGCGCGAGGATGTCATCAACGAGGTGTATGTTCCGCACAATAAATTTGCCCAACTTTTTACACGATTTTCAGGTATGTCGTTCACCAAATACATCAATGAGCTGCGTTTAGAATATGCTGCCGAGCTGTTAAGAGACCGCCCCGATTACACGATTGAGGCCATAGGAGAGGAGTGTGGCATGCCTATTGCGCAAACATTCTATCGTAATTTCTCGGATAAATTTGGGGTTACGCCCGCTGATTTTCGTCATTTATCTCACAAAAATGCACAAAAACAGCAGATAATGAATAATCGTGATAAAGAGTGAAGGATTGTGATACGCGTTTTAAAGCATTCACAATACCTTTGCATCGAAGGTTTAAGTTTTAGACTATTAAGTACTCAACTTTGTAAATCACATTAGCCCGTGAGGGTTTAAGTTATTTCATTTTTCGCATTCAAAATTTGTATTTAGAGAGTTATAATGAGTAAGTGTTCACTTTGTTGAATTATAGTTGTAAGACTGTATCCTTTGCGAAGGACAACAGAATGGACCACATTGAAAGATATGCTGCCTGCTGAAGGTGGCATATCTTTTTTATGGTGGGTGGGTAATACCATCGGGTACGGTCAGCGGTCTGTGTTGTTTTCAGTAAAAATCATGGAAACCGTCCACCGCTTTCGCTTGTTTTCATGGAAAAAAGTCGAAACCATAGGGCGGTTTCGGCTGTTTTTATGGAAAACAAAGGAAACCGCCCTACGGATACATCTGTTTGAATTGAAACCACCATAACACGGCCATCGTTCTCGTGCTTTTGGCTGAAAAGGGTCGAGATATGGGTGTTTCTCGCTTGTTTTTGAGAAAAATGGCTGAGAAACGGGTGCTGAACGTTTGTTTTTATCAAAAATGATTGAGATATGGGTGTATCTCACTTGTTTTTTAAAAAAATAGCCGAGAAACGGGTGTATCTCGCTCGTTTTCATGAAAAATGGCTGAGATACGGGTGTGTTTCACCGCTTTTGACAAGAAAATGCCTATTTTTTTATACCTTTGCGAGCGGTTTGAAATCATGCAAACCATGAAAGAATTTATTATAATGTACAAGACAATTTTCAACACGTGCCCACGAATGGTGTTCAAACACTTCACCAACAAAGGCTATGCGCTGTTTGCTTGTCTTGGCAAAGAAGTGCTGATAGGCACACTATCTGTGGCATCGCTCACCTATGCAAAGGCTGAAGGGATGAGCAATGATAGTGTAGTTATTGACACCATTGCCAAGAAAGCAATGAAGGAGTATAGTCTTGCGGGGGTCGAAGTGACTGCTTCGAAGGCACCGCTGATGCGCAATCAGCAAGCGAGAATGGTAACTGTACTGACGCAGAAGGATGTTAACGCTGCGCCAGTGCAAAGTGTTAACGATCTATTGAAACACGTTGTCAGCGTGGATGTGCGGCAAAGAAGTCCCTTAGGTGCACAGACTGACATCGGTATCCGGGGTGGAAACAGTGAGCAAACGGCGCTCCTTTTTAATCGTATACCCGTTGGAAATCCACATACCGCCCACAATGCATTCGATTTTCCCATCGGAAAGCATGAGCTGACACGTATCGAAGTGCTCGAAGGTCCGGCAGGAAGTGTCTATGGCACCGCCTCGCTTTTGGGGGCTATTCATTTGGTATCGGTGCCTCCTTTGGCTTCAAGTGCTACGGTTTATGCATCGGGAGGAAGCTTTGGTTATGGCGAAATGGGCGGCCGTGTGAACCTTGTTCGCGGGGCATGGAACCAGCAAGTCTCTGCTTCTTATGTGCGAAGCGATGGTTATCAGCGCAATAAGCAGGGCGGTCTCAACACCGATTATCGCGGTGTGAAGGCGCTCTATCAGGGCTATTACGACACCGATGCGCTGCTGTTGCAATGGCATGCCGGGCTGAGCAATCGTCGTTTTGGTTCGAGTACCAACTATAGTGCGAAGTATGATGACCAGTTTGAACACACCTTAAACAGCTATACGGCGTTGCAGGCGGCTACGAAACGTGGCTTTTTGAAGCTGCGTTCGTCGGTCTATTGGAACCGCTTTTACGACCGTTTTGAGCTGTTTCGTGGGCGCAGCGACCGCTATCCTTTCAACTATCATCGCACGAATGTTTTAGGTGCCAGCGTCAATTCCTATTTCGATACCGCGTTGGGTCGCACGGCTTTTGGGGCAGAATGGCAGCGCGAAATGTTGGTGAGCACCAACTTGGGCACGCCTCTTTCGGCTCCGAAAAGCATTCATGGTGTGACGGGAGCCGCCTATAAGATGGGTTGTTTCCGCACCAATGTGCAGCTTTTTGCCGAGCACAATCTCACTATTGACCGCTTTTCGGCCTCGTTAGGTCTCGTGGGTGTGAAGAACAGTCATGCCGATATGGGGTTGCGTTTCTATCCCAATGTCAACCTCTCTTATCGTCTTGGTCAGGCTTGGCAGCTCTATTCGAGCTTCAATTCGTCGCTCAGAATGCCTTCAATCACCGAGCTGTTCTATTCGGTTGGCGGACATAAGGCCAACCCAAATCTGCGCCCCGAGGAGCTGACGGCGTGGGGAATTGGGCGCGAAAATACGAGGCGAATGGGGTGGCTGCGCGTGCCCATCTGTTCTACAATCGCTACACCCATCTCATCGATTGGATTAACAGTGGAGAAACCGATGCATCGGGTTCGTTGCTTTGGCGGTCGGTGAATTTCGGTAAGATTAAAGCCCTTGGCGTTGAAAACCAATGTGGTCCTTGATTTCAAACAGCTGCTTCCCGCGCAACAGGTGTTGCAACAACTGCAGTTGGGTTATTGCTTTATCCAGCAAAATCAGCACGAGCCTGCGGGCATTCGCAGTCGCTATGCGTTGGAATATCTCAAGCAAAAGTTTGTGGCTGCTGCGCAGTTTCATGTCGTTTCGCGGCTGAATTTGCAGGTGAATTATCGTTTCCAGCATCGCATGGGACAATATTTGGATGCTTCAGGAGTGGCCCATCGCTATGGTTCTTATGGCCTTTTAGATGCCAAATTCCTGTGGCAAGCACCACGTTGGCAAGCTTATGTTGAGGGAAACAATCTGCTCAACCGGCATTATTTCGATGTGGGCAACGTGCCACAGCCCGGTTGTTGGGTGGTCGCTGGTGCCGCTTTCAACATTCAACTCTAATGAAATGGTTAAGGCAAGCCCCGATATTTCGTGGGCTTGCCGCTGTTTAGGGCTGCATTGTTGATGGTTTTTTTCTAATTTTCTAGGGTTCCTAGTTCCCCTAGGACTCCTAGGAAGACTAGTAAATCTATCAACTACCCTTTCTCCTTTCTCATTCTTTCTATCTCGGCTTTCAGCCTTTCGTTTTCAGCTTTCAGCTGCTCATTCTCCGTTTGTAGGCTTTTGAACAAGGCATCTTGCTCCTTTCGGTAGCCTGTTCTGGCAGCATACATGCGTTCTTTGATGCCGCCTTGCTCCACAAACAACTTCTCTAATCGGGCAAGATAGCTACAGAGCATCTTGTCGGTGATATGACAAAGCGTGATGAGGGTATTGCAAATTCCTCGGCAGTCCATTTATCTGCATAAACCAAGTAGTCGTGAGGCTTATTGTGTTGCTTGCAAAAGGCGAGCATCATGTTATAGCGTGGGTGCGTGTTTGTCCAGCGAAGAAGGCTGCGTGTGTGCAGATGATCTTCATAATCTTCGCGCAGTTCCTGCAGAGAGGCACGTGCTACGTTGAGCAGTTTCAGTTCCATTTCACTGGATGTACTACCATCTTCAATGCCTTCCACGATGTTTTGTTTGCCCGATCGAGCTGCTTGCACCATCTGATCTACAGTGCGGTCGCCATATTTGGGCAGAAATCGACGGCAGAATACATAGGTGAGTTGATAGATGGCATCGGCCTTTTGATAGATAAACAATTCGGTGTAGGGCGTGTTTTGCCGCAGCACTCCTTGTTGTGATTTTGCTTTTTGCTCCATATCGTTATGTTAAGGTTGCGCAGTCAGTCACTTTCTTGTGGAAACAGCATCAGCACCAGAACCTTATTTGTGCCGGACGATGGCGTGATGGCCTGTTGCTTGGTTTACAAATTTACGGTTTTTGTGGCGTGAAGACGAGGAAACATGACAGAAATGGCACCAATGTTTTGTAGGAACAAGTGGAAATCGCTATATTTGCAGCGTACGATGGCGGTGCATTGGTGTGTTTTTTGTAGCTACGGAAGATTGCATGTGGCCTGTAAATGCCGTTGGAAACGAGCTTGTAGAAGTCAATAAGATTCGAACATTTATTCAATATTCAAGATAATGACAAAAGAAAAGTTTTTTGAAAAATTAGGTTGGATTGGCATGATTACCTCCGTGTTGATGTATGTTTTCTACATTGCGCAGATTCAAAACAACCTCTCAGGCCAAAAAGGCACGTTCATTCAGCCTCTTATGGCAGCCATCAACTGTACACTTTGGGTGTGCTATGGTCTTTTTAAAGAGAAGCGCGATCTGCCTCTTGCCTTAGCCAATGCTCCAGGTATCATCTTTGGTTTAATCACCGCTTTCACCGCTTTGTAAGCCTGTTGGGCTGCAATAAAACTCAAAAAAGAGCCTCCTTCTTGCACGCTTTCTTCGAAACGTGGATGAGGAAGGCTCTCTTTTGATGCCTTAATCTTGGTTATGGAAGATTTTTGTTCAAGCGATGTCTGAATTCAAGGAATGCTGACGAGAACTTGATTTGCACTGAAGTGGAATAGACTATCCCGTTCTTTTCTTCGCCTGTGTCGTAATAATAAACGGTTTCTTCCCCATTTTTAAACACGTGGACAGAGAAGATGGGCCAACATGTTTTGCCATGTGCATAGGGCTTTGTCCATAGCGTGTCGGGTATTGTGCGCTCAACAAAGAGCCGACGAGCTAATTGTTTTATAATGGGTACATCGCTCGAGGTAATCCTTTTGATGGGTTCCGAGAGCTTTGCATGCTCTATTCCGTTGGTATCCCGCAAAAAGATTCCGTCCATTCTTGTGAGGGTGTCACTATGATTAATCACATAGCGCGTTTTTCCTAACATACCACTATATTCAATATGAATGGAGTCTGCGCCGCCAATTCCACTCATTGATTGACTTGAATGGCAACTATAAGTGAGCAGAATGGCTGTAATTGCTACAATGAAGGTGAATTTTCTCATCAGCAAGCATATTTTCTTAAGCGTCTGTGAATTGTATTCGTTGAAATACTGTTGCCAAAATGACGTGGCGAAAGTTACGCAATAATATGGAGACAAGCAAGAATTTCGGTCATAATTTTGCATTGGATTGGAAGAAATAATCCTGCGGTGTTGCGTTTGTCAGGGGGCGATAGGATGCTAAAAGGGTGGGGGAAACAATATCATTGGCTATTCCTGCTTATGGGTTTGCAAGGTTGTGGTGGCACAAGGACTATCCGTCTTAGGTTGCAATCTGCATGCTATTCTGGCGTAAAGTTATTGCTTTTAGTACATAATTTGCATGTTATTCTGCTGCAATCTATGCCACTTTCTTTTCTCGCTTTTAGGTGGTTCCTGTCAAAGGGCTATTCAAAGAGGTCGGGATGCATGAGGTTTCCTTCGTAGCAGTTGCGTCCAAGGTGCTCATAAGCTAAGGTGGTTGCCATGCGCCCGCGTGGTGTTCGTTTGATAAAGCCTTCCATGATGAGGAAGGGTTCGTAAACATCTTCCACAGTTCCTGCATCTTCTCCAATGGCTGTAGCAATGGTACTTACGCCCACTGGACCACCTTTGAATTTATCGATGATGGTTAAAAGAATCTTATTATCAATCTCATCGAGTCCATATTCGTCGATGTTGAGTGACTGAAGTCCTAATTGTGCGATGTCATGGGTGATGGTTCCGTTGCCCTTTACCTGTGCAAAATCGCGCACACGGCGTAGCAAAGCGTTGGCAATACGGGGCGTTCCACGACTTCTTCGGCTGATTTCAATGGCGGCTTCTTTCTCAATCGGTACTTTTAACAGCATGGCCGAGCGCTGGATAATGCGCTGCAACGTGTCGGGATCATAATATTCTAAGTGCATATTGATGCCGAAACGCGCACGTAAAGGGGCAGTGAGCATACCACTTCGAGTTGTGGCTCCGATGAGTGTAAAGGGGTTTAAGTCTAACTGAATAGAGCGTGCCGAAGGACCTTTATCAATCATAATATCGATGCGATAGTCCTCCATCGCCGAGTAAAGGTACTCTTCTACGACGGGCGAAAGGCGATGAATCTCGTCGATAAACAGCACATCGTTGGGTTCTAACGACGTGAGAATGCCGGCCAAATCGCCTGGTTTATCGAGCACCGGACCACTGGTCAGCTTGAAGCCTACGCCCAATTCGTTGGCAATGATGTTGCTCAACGTGGTTTTTCCCAAGCCCGGTGGCCCATAAAGGAGGGTGTGGTCGAGCGGCTCTCTGCGGTATTTGGCGGCCTCAACAAATATCTCTAAGTTCTCAACCACCTTCTTTTGCCCGTTGAAATCGCTAAATTTCAGCGGTCGCAAAGCATTTTCAAAGTCGCGTTCGGCGTTGGAAAGCGTCTCTTCTCTTATATCGAAATCTTCAGACATGCCTGTTTTAATTTCTGCAAAGGTAACGGAAAAAGGGTCGAATAGGCAAACGAAAGGGTAAAAAACGAGGTGCGCATGCCTGCCCATTCGCCCCCTTATGGGCATTATAACCACAGCACCGCCTCGTTACCTTCGTTAAAAAGTAGGTCGAGAATGCTCATGTTGGGTTGGAAACCTATTTTTTGTTGATACACCTGGTAGTAGGGTTTTGCAACAAACGTAGGGTCGTTTTCGGGGTGTTTGGGGCGGATGCTGTTACGGAAATCGGTTCTTTCAGGGGTGGAATCAGTTACCATCGCCGCTTCTTTGGGTGGTAAAGGTTGGAACGAAGCGGTGTATTGGGGTTGTTTTTCGATGTCCAACAAGTTGAGCATGCACATCATAATGGCATGATTAAAGTCGATGAGAAAGTCCCATTTCTTTTCAAAAAATGGGCGGATGTCGTCTTGGTAATATTCAAAAAACGGGCTTTCACCATATGCCGAGCATAGGGCATTCCAATGGATGTGTCGCCAATTCCCATGATCGGTGATGCGAATGTCGCGAAAAGGAGTTTTGGAAAGTGACTGGTTGTCAGGGTAAGTCACAGGAATGCTCAATGCTTGTAGGCCATTGGTAGTGGGAATGATGCAGCGGTTGCGGTAGGTTTGTTTCACAAAGTGCTCGTGTTGTTCTATCCAAACCTGCGGATAGCGATTGATTTTTTGGTACCATTGAATGGGACCAAAATATGTAGAACTGAGAAGAATGGTGTCGTTCTGAACCATAGGCTGCGTTTGAAAAGTGATGGGTTGTGGTGCGTTAGAACGGAAGATGATAAAGCCAATAGGCTTTACCGATGATTTGATGTTGCTGAATGAGCTGGTAGCCGTTGCCCGTTTGCACTAAGAAAGTGTGGCAATCGGTGCATAAACAGCGTTTGCAGCAGGTGGAAGGGATAACGTAACGTTGCTGTTTGATGCGAAGGGTATCACCAGGTAGTGCTTTGATGCGCCCTATTTCGTTGGGTGCTTTCCCGAAGACAATAAGTTGTTCGCGTTGAAAATTTTTTCGATCGAGCTTGTTGACAACAATACAATCGCCTTGTTTTAAAAGCGCATGGGCGGGCACTTGGTAGATGGGGAAGATGAAGGCTCTAACCAAGAGGGACAGAACAAGCCCCACACCGATACTGAAACACCATGCACGAAGTTGCTGCATATTAAAAAAATCACGCTGCATCGTGTCGTTGTTCGCAGGCGAAAGGACAGAGATGCAGCGTGGTGGGATGAATGATTTTACTTAATGTGGTCGACAATATTGAACAAACGGCTCCATCGAACGCCCTTAAAGCCAGAATAGTCGGGGTTCTTACTCCACCAAATGAAGATAGGTTTACCAACAACATGGTCTTCAGGAACGAAGCCCCAATAGCGCGAATCGGCACTGTTGTGGCGGTTATCGCCCATCATCCAATAGTAATCCATCTTGAATTTATAGGTGTGAGCGAGTCGTCCATTGATGTAGATTTGCCCATTCTTTATCGTTAAATCGTTGTGCTCATACACGCGAATAGGGCGCTCATAGAGGGCAATATTCTTCATGTTCAGTTCCACTGTAGCACCCTTTTTCGGTATCCATATTGGTCCATAATTATCCCTTGTCCAACCCGTATAGCCATCAAGTGGATATAAATCGCCCGTTTGTGCATCGGTGTTGAGCTTAATGCTTGCCACAAGGTCTTTGCGCTTAGCTAAAGCCATCACAGCTCTTTTCGTTAAAGGCAGATAGCCATATTGCGAAAGTGAAGCCATATCCTCGTTAGAAATGCCCAATTCATCGGTCAGTTCCGTGGGTAATGGTTGCTTTAACTTCACGTAATAGGTGTATTGAACATTGTCGGGTTCCTTGTTGGCCTTACCATTTAGGTAGACAATGCGATTTTTAATTTGTAAGGTTTGCCCAGGTAATCCCACGCAACGTTTGACGTAGTTCTCACGTCTATCAGTAGGACGAGTAAACACTTCGCCGTATTCTTCAGGATGGGCTAACACATAACGACGGCCTAACGCATCGATGTGAAGCTGATAATTGCGCTGCTCTACAGGGTTCATCAACTTCAAATCGGGAGTTGATTCCCCATTCGATGCAGCAAGTTGTTGACCGATACTATGAATTAAAGTGTAGTAATCGCTCTGTTGATACTGCTCGGCAGCAACTAATGTGTCGCCAGCTGGGAAGTTAAACACAACAATATCGTTGAGCTTTACATTGCCCAATCCCTTTGCTCTTCGGTAGTCCCAATGGGGCCATTCAATATAACTTTTGGTGTTAATCACCGGTAAAGTGTGCTGGGTGAGCGGCATAGTGAGCGGCGTTTCAGGAATTCTTGGTCCATAACTCACCTTGCTTACGAAGAGATAATCGCCTGTGAGGAGGCTCTTTTCTAATGAGCTTGAGGGGATAACGAAGTTTTGAAAGAAGAAAAGGTTGATGAAATAAACCGCCACTAAGGCAAAGACAAGGGCATCAACCCAACTCATGATGAAGCGTGTGGGGCCTTCACTGTCTTTCCACCACTGCCATCTAATCTTCTTAGTGATGTAAACATCGAAGATAAATGGGACGACAAGCAGCCCCCACCAACTACCAACCCAGTATAAAAAGAGTAGATAGGCAATGATGGCGATGACGAATTTTGTCCACTGAACCCGTGGGTTTAACTTTGCTTTTTCTTTATCTATCATAAGGATTTAGAATTTAAACAGGTCGCTTGTGGTGAGCAATCCAGTGTGATCTTTTGTATATTCTGCTGCAAGCACAGCACCCAAGGCGAATCCTTTGCGGTTGTGTGCATCGTGGGTGATGGTAATGGCATCAGCATCGCTATTGTATTGTATGCTATGAATGCCTGGAACTTCGTCGCGACGGATGCTGGCTATAGGGAGCTTCTCTGGAGAAACATTATTTGTTCCTTCTTCTTTTCCGTCGGCATGGTGTTGAAATCCTTTCACCCATTCGGTCTTCCTATCAAGATTTTCGATGATTTCTTCAGCTAAGGTGATGGCCGTTCCCGAAGGAGCATCAAGCTTATGGACATGATGAACCTCCTCCATGGTGACATCATATTGCGGAAAACCATTCATGATTTTTGCCAAATAGCGGTTCACAGCCTCAAAGATAACCACTCCAATCGAGAAATTACTAGCCCAGAAGAGTGTTTGCTGACCATCTTTTGTGAGCGCTTCTACATCGGATTTATGGTCTTTCATCCAACCTGTAGAGCCGCTTACAACTTTCACATGATGCTTAAAAGCTTTCAAATAATTACCATAGGCCGCAGTGGGATTAGTGAATTCAATGGCCACATCAGCGTTTGAAAAGGCTTCAGAATCGAAGTCTTCTGGATTATTAACATCAATGATACACACGATTTCATGTCCCCTTTGTCGGGCAATCTCTTCAATCATGTGTCCCATTTTTCCATATCCAATCAAAGCTATCTTCATGTTCAAATGCTTTTTATCAGTTGTTTTTATAAGGATATATGGGGCAAAGTTACGAATTTATTGAATGATTTTTGTGGGCTTTTGTAGCAAATCTCTTGAAAAAGCATGAATGTTATCATTTTTTTTGTATTTTTGTGACAACCAATAACCCTTAGAAACCATCATGGAAGAGTTGATTCACTATGCTTGGAAGCATAAGATGTTTCCACTATCTGCGCTGAGAACCCATCAGGGACAGGCGTTAGAAGTGATTGATGTGGGCTTGCATAATCGGCATGCAGGTCCCGATTTCTTCAACGCTAAAGTGAAAATTGATGGCATTTTGTGGGTGGGGAATGTGGAATTGCATGTGAAATCGAGCGATTGGTATGCCCATGGCCATGATAAGGATGCGCATTATGACAATGTTATTTTGCATGTTTGTGAAATGACGGATGCAGAATTGTATGACCATCAGGGGCGTGTGATACCACAATTTGTGCTACCTATTCCTCCTTTATTGCGGAAATCCTATGATACGTTGCGGCATACGGCCGAATACCCACCTTGCTATCGGGTGATTCCTCAGTTGAGTAGTCTGATGCTTCATGGCTGGATGAATGCGCTTCAAGTAGAGCGATTGGCTCAAAAAGAGCATGCCATCTTGCAGCGTTTAGCGCAAAATGATGGCGCATGGGAGGTGGCTTATTTTGCTACTTTAGCACGAAATTTCGGTTTTGGTGTGAATAGTGATACGTTTGAAACATGGGCTTTGCATCTTCCTTTGCAACAGATAGCCCATCATCGTGATGATCTTTTTCAGCTTGAAGCGTTGTTTTTAGGGCAAGCTGGACTGCTTTGTGAGGAGGCAATTCCTGATCGTTATCGTCAACAAGCGCTTGAAGAAGGTTATTTTTAAGACTCAAAAAGGAGTATCTTTATTTGCAACATAAGTTTAATCTGGTGCCCATGGACCATCATTTATGGCGTTTTCTGCGGCTAAGACCCCAGAATTTTCCTCATATTCGCTTGGCACAATTGGCACATCTTTATTATCAAAGGCGCACCGAATTGAGCCAGTTAACCGATTGTCTTACTGTGGAATCGGTCGGTAATTTGTTGCAAACCGATGTGACAACTTATTGGAAGACGCATTACACTTTTGGTGTGTTGAGTAAGGAATGTGAGAAGAAACTTTCGCGCCATTCGCTCTTATTACTGGTTATAAACACAGCCATTCCCATACTTTTTGCCTATGGTCGCTATTTAGGTAGGGAAGAATATGTAGCCCGTTGCTTCTCTTTTTTTGAGCAATTGAAAGCCGAAGATAATCACATCGTGCGGTTATGGCGGGCTTGTGGCTTGACTATTGAGCATGCAGGCGACTCACAAGCATTGATACAATTGAAGAATGAATATTGCGATAAGCGTGAGTGTCTGCGTTGTCGCATTGGATATGAGTATCTCAAACGCACGACTTTAACAGAGCATGTAACAACGAATGCTGTGGGAAACAGCATCTCATACAATAATAAAATGAAGAAATATGTTTATGAAACGCGTATGGAAGTGCGCGATTATGAGTGTGACATCGAAGGGATTGTGAATAATGCCAACTACTTACATTACACAGAACACACGCGTCATCGCTTTTTAAAACATGCAGGACTGAGCTTTGTTCAGATGCATGAGAAGGGAGTTGATGCGGTTGTTGCTCGTATGAACCTGGCTTATAAGACACCTCTTCGTTGCGATGATGAGTTTATTTCGCGCATGAATTTGCAAAAGAATGGTGTCCGTTATGTCTTTACGCACGACATTTTTCGAGCGAGTGACGAGCGACTTTGCTTCCATGCTACGGTTGAATTGGTGTGCCTAATCCATGGAAAATTGGGGCTGAGTGAGGACTATGACCGTGCATTTGCTCCTTTTATTCAAGCTAACGACGGAGAATAGTACGATGATAGCCGACCAACAAGAGGTGCTCAACACCCTTATTCTCTCACGCATTGGCTTCTATAGTCTGGCTGGAATGCTCGAATTATATCGGCGTATGGGGACGGCTACGGCGATTATGGAGCATAGAAAGGATATTCGTTCAATCCTTCCTGATGCGCCTTCACGGCTCATAGCATTGCTTCAAGAGAGCGATTCTGTGCGTCGATGGGCGGAGGAAGAGTTGGAGTGGGCCGTTAAAAATCAAGTAGAAGTGCTGTGTTTGCATGATGAACGTTATCCAAAGCGCTTGGCAGAATGTCCAGATGCGCCATTGGTTCTGTTCTATCAGGGTACAGCTTCGCTCAATCAGATGCATATTGTGAGCATGGTTGGCACACGGCATTGTACGGTTTATGGGCAAGATTTGGTGCGAAACTTTATGGTAGAGTTGCATCGTTTGTGCCCCAATACGTTGGTCGTAAGTGGATTAGCCTATGGAATCGACATTCAAGCGCATCGCCAAGCGTTGCAGAATAGCTTTGAAACCGTTGCCGTTCTGGCACATGGATTAGATCAAATTTATCCTCGTGTGCATCAAGAAACGGCACAAGCCATGCTGCATCAGGGCGGTTTACTGACTGAATATGCCACACATACCAATGCCGATAAGCAAAATTTCGTTCGTCGTAACCGTATTGTTGCAGGGCTTTGCGATGCTTGTATTTTAGTAGAAAGTGCCGAACATGGCGGTGGTCGCATCACAACACGTTTAGCTAACGATTATAATAGAGATGTGTTTGCCTTCCCTGGCGCTGTGAATATGCCTTATAGTATGGGCTGTAATACCTTAATAAGGGATAATAAAGCTGCACTTATCACTTCGGCTTTCGATTTCGTTCAGGCGATGGATTGGGGAACGGAACAGCGCATACAAGATGCCAGACAGCGGGGGATAGAACGGCAACTCTTTCCTGATTTAACGGCCGAAGAACAGCAATTAGTCACTCTTTTGGCAAAAAGATAACGATCAACAGATCAATGTTTTGACGGTGAGAAGTGGGCAACCTGTGGCACATCTCATTAGTTTGCTTTTCCAATTAGAACTGAAAGGTGTCGTTAAGGCTTTGCCTGGAGGCTGTTATCACTTGTTGTGTTAATCCTCTTTTGCTGTGCTTGACAGGGTTAAGCACAGCTTACTTCGGAAAAATGTTGTAACTTTGCGCGCATGAAAATAGGTTCTTTAACATTCAATGAGCACCCCCCTTTTCCTCGCTCCCATGGAGGATGTAACAGATATTGGCTTTAGAATGTTGTGCAAACGCTATGGTGCGGCAATGGTTTATACCGAATTTGTATCGGCAGATGCCATCATTCGCAACATCCAATCGACGCTCAACAAGATGAAAATCAATGCTGAGGAGCGCCCGGTTGGTGTGCAAATTTATGGACGAGACGTTGATTCGATGGTCGAAGCAGCACGGGTTGTGGAGGAAATCCATCCCGATGTCATCGACCTTAACTTTGGTTGTCCTGTGAAAAAGGTTGCTGGTAAGGGCGCTGGATCGGGCATGTTGAAGAATATTCCCTTGCTTTTAGAGATTACAAAGCGTGTGGTTCAAGCCGTGAAAACACCTGTAACGGTGAAGACTCGCTTAGGTTGGGATGCAGAAAACCTTGTGATTGAGACACTTTGTGAACAGCTTCAGGACTGTGGCATACAAGCATTAACCATTCATGGGCGTACACGTGCACAGATGTATACTGGCAAAGCCGACTGGACTTTGATAGGCCGTGTGAAGCAAAATCCACGTATCCATATCCCAATTATTGGGAATGGCGACATTACTTCGGGTGCAGATGCGGTGCGTGCTTTTGAAGATTATGGAGTAGATGCTGTAATGGTGGGGCGTGCAACATTTGGTTGTCCCTGGATTTTTAAAGAGATACGTGATGCGTTGGATGGAACATCAGAGGCAAAACACCTCACGATAGATGACAAGATTGATATTTTAGAAGAGCAATTGCGCATCAATGTGGCACGTATAGATGAAGTAAGAGGCATCCTACACACGCGACGTCATTTGGCAGCCAGCCCTATTTTTAAGGGTATTCCTGATTTTAAGCAAACGCGTATTGCAATGCTTCGTGCAACAAGAATGGCTGATTTAATGGCTATTTTAGAGGAGTGTCGAGAACGTTTGTGTGCCTGTGATAGCTCAAAAGAATGGCTATAAGTAGAAGAAATAAAATTATTTATAGATATATCAGAATGGGAAAACGAATCTTTTCAGCTGTTTTATTGTCGATTATAACAACGATAGTAGCATTTCCACAAGAGAAATTATTTAATTATGTCAAGGTAGACTCTCCTGTTATCCATGCTGATGGGCGTGTAACCTTTCAGCTCTTTGCCCCCAATGCCCATGAGGTTGTGGTGCAGGGTGATTGTATTGTGTCCGAAAAGGATGGACAACAGCGAGCAAAGATGGTGAAAGATGAGAAAGGGTTGTGGAGCTATACTACACCAATATTAGGGCCAGAGTTATATAGTTACTGCTTTCAAGTAGATGGGGTAACGATGAATGACCCTGCAAACATCTATATGAATCGCGACATTTCAGCCTATAGTAATATCTTTATCGTTTCGAAATCAAAAGACGATTGTGGCCATTTGTATCGTGTTAATGAGGTGCCCCATGGCAATATCTCGAAGGTTTGGTATCCCAGTCCATCGTTAAAAATGAATCGACGCATGACTATTTATACGCCTGCAAATTATGAAAAAGGTGGCCACTACCCTGTACTTTATTTGCTTCATGGTGCTGGTGGAGATGAGAATGCTTGGAGTGAATTAGGGCGAGCAGCACAAATTATGGATAATCTCATTGCTGAAGGAAAAGCAAAGCCCATGATTGTAGTGATGCCTAATGGCAATACTAACTGTCAAGCTGCACCAGGAGAATGGTCATTTGGCATGTATACACCATCGTTTATGGGTGAGACAGGACCTAAGAAGCCTGCTGTTACCGATATGGCTAATAGTTTTTTAGACATTGTAAACTATGTGGATAGCCACTATAGAACAATAAAGGAACGCCGTGGACGTGCGATTTGTGGGCTCTCTATGGGCGGAGGTCAAACGTTTAATGTGAGCCGTCTCTATCCTAAGCTGTTCGATTTTTATGGGCTTTTCTCTGCAGGATTGCATCTAAATGGTAAAATCGAGCAAAACAGCTCATCACTTTATGACCAAATACAGCATGATTCTTTGATACAAGTTCAGTTAGAACAGTTGTTTAAAAGTAAGCCACGTTGTTATTGGATAGCGATAGGTCGTGATGATTTCCTATGGCAAATGAATGCAGATTTGCGTAAATATTTTGACGAACACCACTATCCATATCGTTTTTATCAGACGGATGGGGGACATATTTGGCGTAATTGGCGTTTATATCTCAGTTGGTTTGCGCCTATATTATTTCAGTAAGGTGAGCGAATAATGATACAAATCGTATGACTGATGTGCAGATAGCATAAAAAGTAACAGGCGGAGTTCCATCGAGAACTTCGCCTGTTGTTTTATATTCGCTTGATAAAGCCGTTGCTTACTTACCAAATAACTCGTCTAAATATTGATAGAAACTTGGATCTTCTCCCACAAAAGTCTTTACAATTTTGCCGTCTGGCCCCACAATAATCTTTGTTGGGAAACCTTGAATAGCATAGTCTGAGAGCACTTTGCTATCGCGTGGGTTGTAAACATGCAACCAAGGCATCTCATGTTTCTTTACAGCTTCTTTCCATTTTGCTTCGGTATCATTGCAATCGATGCCCAGGATTTCAAACTTACCCGCATACTTCTGATAGTAGTTCTTCATCTCTGGGATACCACGGATGCACCAAATACACCACGATCCCCAGAAATCTAATACGACATACTTGCCTTGTAGGCTTGCAAGTGATAGCGGTTTACCATTAATATCGTTGAGTGTAAACGTAGGAGCTACTGCGCCAGAAGCCTGTGCAGTCTTTGCCTTTTTCTCAGCTTCCATCCTATCTTTGTAGTCTTTGACCTGTTTTTCGTAGAATGCTTTCATACGACTGGCCTTCACACGATTAGACAAAAGCGCCACAGCATCTTCCCTTTTCTCGCCACTCATGTGTGCAATGGCTACTGCACTGGCCTCCCAATCCGCATGCGTTTTGATGAATTGCGTCAGCATCTCGTGTTCCTTCTTTTCGAGTTCAACAGACTTTACCTCATATTCGTCCATGACTTTATTGCGGTCTTCGCCTGCTTGTAAGCGTTTGCTGAGCGCTTCTCCAAGCTCTTTTATAGGCGTTTCAGCTTGCTCTATGACCTTATGTAGCTCTTGATACTGCTTGTAAAAAGCGCTTCCTGCAATATCAAAACGAGTTGTTGCATCACCAGTTAGTTCAGCCGTTTCATTGGGAATGGCTATCAAATCTATTTGCTTGCGCTCCAAACGATGCAGGGTTCGCATCGAAAGAAGATAAATTTGGGCAGGTTCTTTGATGTCAAAAGTTGCCGTAAACTTATCGTTCTTTGCAATGATGGTGTCGCGTTTGTAATCGTCTCCTTGTGGGATGAAGGCCACAATCGAGTCGCCAAAGTTCTTTAAATTGGCCTTAATCGTGAAGTTTCCTTTTGCTGCGTGAGCCATTTGTGTGGCTGCGAGCAGGGCAGAAACCATTAACATTTTGTTCATAATTGCTGAATATTGATTGATATTTATGATAGTAGAAACCGCATCTTATTTAACAGATATGGGTTTCCATGTGAGCAAATTTATAAAATAAAGAGCCTATAACAAGCAACCTCCTATGCGATTTAATGTTTTTTTCGTTTGGAGAGTCATTTGTTATAGGCCTTTTAGAGAGTAATCATGCGTTGTTAGAACTGCATGTTATTTCTTTTTGGGTCGGCGTCGAGCCCATCCCTCTTCGCTAAAGTCGGGCTCTTCGCCTTTCAGTTTGAAGTCTTTCCCGTTGATGAGGCTACGCCAATCGGTTTCATCGGCTTGGGATTTAGCTTTTGTTCGGCCACCTTTCTGGTCATAGTCCTTTCCCTTTCGGCCTCCACCTCGTGCCACTTTTCCTACTCGTTCATTGCGCGATGCACTGCGGTTGCTACGTCCGTGTCCCTCTTCATCTGCATCATTGCATCTCACTTCCCGTCCTTTGTAAGTCGTTCCGTTGAGAGCTTTCATCACCTTTCGGGTATCATCTTCGGGCACTTCGATATAAGCAAATTTCTGAAGCAGGTCAATATGCCCCACATCTTGGCGTCCATGCACGTGCTTGTTGATGTATTGCATGATTTCACCAGGATAGAATCCATCACTCTTTCCGAGGTTGATAAACAGCCGTTTATAGCCCGCTTCGGCTTCATGTTTGCGTCGTCCGTTGCTGACTTTCCCACGCATCTTTTGGCCATCGCGTTCGTTTCGGGCGTTTTTCCCCATCACAGGCTTCTCGATTTCGGGCGCATGCTCATAGTAATCCAGAAAACGTCCGAAAGTAACCGTTACCATTTTCTTAATCAAATCCTCCTTGTCTACATATTCGAATTGGCGCATAATGTCGGCCATATAGGGGGCAATCTGGTCTTCATCCACATCCGTCTTCATGATGTCATCCATCACTTTGAAAAGTTGTTTTTTGCAGATTTCTTCGGGTTTGGGAAGCTCTCCATCGATAAAGTCCTTTCCAATTTGTTTCTCTATCTGCTTCACCTTCCATTTTTCTTTGATATGGATGATGCTGATGGATGTTCCTTTCTTTCCCGCACGTCCCTGTTCTTCCGCTGCGGTGTGTGTAGCTTTCGATATCATCGGGTAAGCCATAATTGATGACATGCGTTAAATCGTTCACATCTAAGCCACGTGCTGCCACATCGGTTGCCACGAGAAATTGCACATGATGCTGCCGAAATTTCTGCATAGTGAGGTCGCGTTGCTGCTGACTGAGGTCGCCATGTAAGGCCTCTGCATTATAGCCGTCTTTGATAAGTTTATCGGCTATCTCTTGCGTTTCAATCTTTGTGCGACAGAAGATGATTGCGAAAATACGGGGATAGAAATCCACAATGCGCTTGAGTGCTAAGTATTTATCCTTTGAATGCACCAGATAATAGATGTGATTGACGTGCTCGGCACCTTCATTGCGGCTTCCTACTACAATTTCCTTATAGTCATGCAAATAGCTTTTAGCCACTTTCTCTACGTCGCGACTCATCGTTGCTGAGAAAAGCAAGGTGTTGCGGTTGTCTGGGAGCTGCTCAAAAATGGCGTTGATACTATCCGAGAAACCCATGTTCAGCATTTCATCGGCCTCGTCGAGTACCACATTGTTCACTTCGGCGAGCACCATTACGCCACGATTAATTAAGTCAACCAAGCGTCCTGGCGTAGCAACGATGATCTGTGCGCCGTGTTTAATGGCTTTAATTTGTGGACGAATGTCAGCACCTCCATAAACCGCTACCACATGAAGGGCATCGATATATTTGCTGAAATCTTTTAAATCATCAGCAATTTGCACACCAAAGCTCGCGTGTGGGGCTCAAAATGATGGCCTGAATAGCCTTGTTTGCTGCGTCAATTTTTTGCAATACGGGTAAGCCAAAGGCTGCTGTTTTACCTGTTCCCGTTTGTGCTAAAGCAATGACGTCGTTTTTGTTGCCCAACAAATAGGGGATAACTTCTTCTTGAACAGGCATCGGATGTTCGAAACCTAATTCTTCAATCGCGCGACGAATATTTTCGTTCACGCCTAATTCTTCAAATGTTTTCAAATTATTTCTTGTTATGTCGAAGGTTTTGCGCCCCTCCTAACCATAACATTGGGCGATAATCCTCCGGTGTGATGGAAGTTTCTTTTATCTTTATTTTCACTCAAACTTCCTTAAAGCTGGGGGCAAAGTTACGGCTTTTTCATCGATATTGACCACGTTTCGACCATAAAAATGTCTTTTGTTTGAAACAAAATGGCAGAAATTCAATTCAAAAGACGCCTGTACGTCAGTGGTACAGGCGTCTTAATCCGTTTAATGTGCAGATAGAATGCGATCCAATTTTCGACTGAAAAGTGGGTCAGAAGGTCGCAACATGTTGGCATCATAAATCCTTCCATCGGGTTGAATGAGTACAAAACGTGGAACCTCGTCAACTGAAATCCCGTCAGATATCACATCGTTTTGTTTCTTATCCGCATAGAATTGGGGCCAAGAAGGGTTTTCAAGAGCAATCTGTTGCTCCCAGCGCGACGGTTTTCATCTAAGCTAATACTGATGAATTTCAATCGAGACTGGTTCTGATAGTTTGCCACTTGCTTTGCCATATAGGGGCGTTCGCGCATGCTCGCTTCGCTCCATGTTGTCCATAACTCTAACAATATATAGCTGCCAAAGAAGGTTTTAAGGTGGTGCAATGCGCCTTTTGAATCGCTAAATGTGAAATCTGGGCATGCGATGCCATTCATCATGAGCTTCTTTGTGTTCACTTTCTCTTGATAATGCTTTAATAGTTGCGGTGCAACGATAGACTGGGCAGCTGTCCAAAATGAGTCTAACTGCGTTTCAGTGCTTTCGTTTACCATTTTGTTGAGAATAGAATCTGTGAATGTCTGTCGCAGCTTCTCGTTCTTAAGGTGGCTGCTTACGGCTTGTAAATAGGGCATGGCATAGTTTCTTATGGGCGTATCTTTGCCAGCCTCGACTCGCATTTTCCCCTTTACATAGTAGTCAATGAGAGGTCTGTTTTGCAGCGTTGTGTCGTTTAAATCGACTTGTGTAATCAATGTTTGATAAAGACCATTGCGAGATGGAGTCTTATGTTGTTGATAAGCCTCGGCAGTAAGGCTGGCTAATACGGCATTGAGGTAGCGTCGTTGGTTGCTGATTAAGCGTTGTTGCCGCGAGGGTTCATTCGGCAAAAAGTCGGTTTGCCTCTCAATCATCTTCTTTAATGCCATGTATTGATGCTCTAAGTGATGGCGAGCTTCTTTGTCGTTGATGAGCCCATAACGTGGATTGGTAGCCGTTTCAAAAGCATTTTGTGCTGTGAGTAGTTCGGCTAAGGCAACGTTTGCGCCTTTATAAACAGCACGCACACGTTGTGTCTTATCGCGGGTGAGCTTCACTTGCTGTGTTTTTCCAGGTTCAATTACCATGCAAAGTGTTTGACCCGACGACAGTTGTAGCGTGAGTGCCGTGCGTTGTTTCAACTGAGGCACATTGTAAAAAGCGAAGCCTTCGCGCGTAAGCAATAATTTTGTGGTACGGCCTGTGGCATCGGTAAATCGGTGTTGGTGTAACAAAACCGTATCGGGACAGTCAATAACAAGTTGCTGTGCCGCAGCAGATAGAGAAAGCAGCAACAAAGCTGCCATGATAAATTGTCTCATTGTGAAAATAATCGTGGTGCAAAATTACGCAATCCCCATGAAATGAGCAAACACAATCTCAACTACTGTTGGCGTGGTGACAATAGGAGATGCAATGAGAGCTTCACAAAAGTGTATGATTTTACATGATAATCTATACCTTATTGTGCTGCTATTGATATGCTTTTACACATCAATCTCTACTATTTTGCAATGCTTTCACATGCTACAATGAGTAGCCGCTGTATGTAAAAGTATTGAAATAAGTTTAGGCACGCTGTATAAACAAAAAGTGAGCTGTATCTTGGATAGAACGTATCCGCGATGCAGCTCGCTTTGTTTTCGTCGTTATAACGAATGAAGTTTATTTATAGACCTCGATTTCAGATAATGAACCGTAATAATCAGAAACACCAAATTCTAATTTCAAATAGCGCACATTGACAGTTTTGTTGCGTTGATGTTATTCCAGGTGGTCTCATTCAAATGAATATTTTCTGACAGTGGCAACCATTTGGTGCCATTGGTGCTGCCATACACGCGCACCTTATCAGTATAATATTCAAATCCATGGAGGATATACATACCGATTCTGATGCCCTTCACATTTGTCGTTTGGTTCAAATCAATGGTCAAAGTCGATGTTCCAGTTGGTAAATAACCATATTGATCGGTATCGCCATCGGTAAGATTTTCAATCGTTCCATACTGCAATGGAGTAGACAGTGAAAGCTGATAGCGACTGCTGGGTATCATTGTGCCTGAAGGTGTAGCTGCTGCGTTTGCGAAAGCGACATCAACAACATTAATAGGAATGAGCACCTCGCCACCTGCGATGTTGTGTTTGTTGCCATCTTTGTCGTAGAATACGGCACGCATGGGAAGTATATACTCTCCTGCTGCAGTGAATTTCTCAGCATGTTGTAGGTCCACAGTAGCCTGAACATACTGCTGATTGGTAGCATCTACTTGCGTTGTAGTCGAGATACCCTCGGGAGCCAACTCTTTACCGCTATCGCTTTTGAAGAGAGTATTATCGCGTTCGAGTCCCACTTTACAGTTCTCACTCACAACTTTTTCGGTAGCAAACATCACATTGAGCGTTGTAGAACCAGTGTAACTATTGCCCAAGGCAGTCATTTTCACCGTCGATCCATCACCATCAAGTTCTGCTGCCCACATCTCTTTAGGTTGAATGAGAATGTAAGCATAGTCTTGCTTTACTGTAGAAGGACTTGACAGCGCTTCAGTAGTAGGCGTGATGCGAACAGGAACTACTGAAGGCTTTGTTAAAGTGCCAGGCTATTTACAGTTAAAGAAACTTGTTGTTGTATGCTATCTTTGTTCCATTCGAAAGCGCCATTGTTAGGAATAGCCAATTGATTAGCTGCAACCACTTGATAGTCTTTATAGGTAGTGGAGAGCAAAGGAGCATCAGCGGCATAGGCAACTTGCACTTTTGTGGGTGCTGTTAAGTTGCGACTAATGCGCGCAGTGAAAGTGAAGGTGTGGCTATCTTGCCCAACAGGGATTCCTGCTGTAAACGCATTATCGTATTCCTGCACATTGGATGGGAAACTGATGAGGTTGTTACGTGGGTCAGAACCACTGAAATAGCCTGCAACATCATATTCGCCATCGTAGTTATAGTCGGGGCTACAGCCTGTAAAGGCTGTAGCTACGCATGCGAATGCGATGATATATATGTTTGTTTTCATTTTGTTTTATTTAAAAATAGGGATTATTCGGGAAAGTGTTCGTTGTGCCAAGTAATCGAATTTTGATTGTATTCGTTCGTGTTAGAACCAGCAACATACACCTTAATGGCATGATGGTTCTTGGAAACATCCTTTACACCTGTCTGCTGATTGAGTGGTGCGTAGAATAACAAATTAGGATTCTCGGGCGTTTCAATATAGAGATTATCCATCACTTGGAATGCGGTGAGTGCCTTGTTGTAGAGACGTATCTCGCGAACATAACCTTCAAATGCACCCCAACTCATATTCATCTTTGTGAAAGTCTCCACCTTTGGCACGTCAAACTCGTTGTCGAGCACACCATTGAGATAGCATTTCACGTGTTGACGATTATAAACCCATGCGATGTAATACCACTTACCGGGCTGGAGTTTGGTTTTAGCAAACGCCTTAGGATCGTCAGTTTCACCTACCTTCATTTGCAAAGCACCATCAGCAGTGACGCGAGAATAGAAGTCAGGTGAGAGCACTGCCTGATTATCTTTGTTACGATCGAGTTTTATAGCATACGACATCGTCCACTCTTGCAAGCCCGTATAAGGAGTTGCAAATGTTGTTTTGAGGTAGAACCCCTGCTGACGCATAGAGGTTGTATAAAGCACTCGGTCAATAGCAAATATCTTTGTTGCGCTCGACCCTAAGAGGGTCGCACCTTCAGCAGATACTAATTTTACAGGAATAGCATATTTGGTAGAGGCATCTAAATCGGTTCCCAATGGACGAACATTGATATCAATAGCCCCATTCGACACGCTATTGGCTGCAAGAGTGAGATTTTCTGCCGACAAACTATAATAGTTTGCAGGTAGCAACTTGTAGTTGGTGCCGTTAGTAGCATTGTATTCTGCCAACGCATTCTCGTCGATAGCAAACTTTAAGGTGACGGAACCACTCAGCTTATTGGCTGCGCGTGCGGTGAAAGAAGCTTTCCCACCAGTGCCATCAACTGTGAGTTTTGTCAGTGGAGCCACATCCGCTCCGTCGATATAAACCGCATTGAGTAATTTGCTTTCATCGCCTACATCGTCATAATCAACACTGGAACATGCCCATGTGAGACACGCTAAAGAAGCGATACCAAAGACTTTAATGATATGTTTCATATTCGTTATTTATTATTTAACAGCAGGGTTCATGAGTTGAATGCCTTGACGCAAGTATTTATAAACAGGAGTAGCTGCATAGTCTTTCTCCATGTGGTAGCTTCCGATACCACCTTTGCGTCCTCTCAGCGGTTGCCAGGTAGCCATGCCAATGTAAGAGGGCACTTGTTTGCCATCACGTGTGGTGAAAGTTACACCACCTGTGCCTGAATGAGCTTCGAAATTCTCGGTCACAATGAGTTTCTTAGCAATTTCTTCTTCGCTTTGTTTTGAAGAGAATTGTGCAACGAGAACACTCAAACGGTTATCTAAGTCAGCGTAAGAACGGCAATCGTAGGCCTGCAGGATGTAGTAATTGAAGTATAAAGCCATGTCGGCAGAGAACCAATAGGGTTCACCATCAACAACCAACAATTTCTTTCTGCCTTCAGGAGTTTCGGCTTTCGGGCCGATACGCTTGCCCATTGTGCGGATAAAGATATTCATGCGATCGCCTTGCCACATCTCTTTATTTGTGTGGAAAGGCTGAGGAATGTTAGGTTCTGCATCGAGATCGAAGCCATCTAAGTCATATTTATAGATGGTATCGCAAATGGCATTGGCATATTTTTGGATAGCAGTGGTAATCTTTGCTTCATCACCATCAACCCAACCCCAATACTTTTTATTATAGGTTTCCCACGATTCGCCAGCATTTTTTGATGCTTCTGGCTGTGCAGGTGTAACTCCCTTGCCAATATCAAAGAGCAAAGCGCAAGCCAAAGCACGAATGCCTTTTTACCTCTTTTGCACGCTTCAAATCGGCTTGTTGTGCAGCTGTTAAGTTTGAAAAACCATCCCATAGTGAAACGAAGTCGGTGCTATCGGGAAGATTATAGAGGCAACGTGACGCAGGACTTTCACCATTCCAACCACCAAACCATCCAAAGGTGACGGGATGATCGGTTTTCTTATAAGCGCGTAAGTTCTCTAAATAGGCTTCATAAGCCTTAGCTTGTGCAGCATCGGCATCAGCTAATAGCTTATCAATATTCTTGCCTTCGGTCTCGGTCCAATCACTACAAGCAGTTGCAGTGAAGAGCAATGCGAGACAACCAAAAATAAAATATTTCTTCATTGACGTAATCTTTAATTGTTATTTAACCTTTTTATCCCACCAAAGACGGGTTGCACCATTGTCTGCTCCATGGAGTAATTGAACTGCTTTCTTTACGTTAGTCAAGTTCTTGATATACTCATCATTTGAATAGGGAATGCGTGTTGGGCGAAGATTGCCATCAACATCGCAATCTGTAGCCGTCAGTACAGCGGGGAAAATGCGAGGATAACCCGTACGACGATACTCTGACCATGCTTCTTGTCCATCGGGATAGATGGCAAGATACTTCTGCGTGATGATACGTTCTAAGTTGCGTTCGAAGTTTGTTGCACCTGATTCCCATTTAATGGTGATGGTAGATGTGGCAGGAGTATCGTATTCTGAATGCAAAGCATCAACGAAATTTGCTGGAGTAGCCGTGCTGTTTGCCGCATAGGCTGCTGCTTGTGATGCACTCAAATCATTCTCTTCGAAAGAAGTTGCAATACCCTTCTCGTAATAAGATTGGGCCGTTCCGCCACCCATATTCCAACCACGGAGGGCACCTTCAGCACGAAGGAAATAGACTTCTGATGCCTTCATGATATAGATAGGTGTAGCATCTTGCACGTTAAGTGAGGATGATTTGGCTTTATCCAAATAGTCATCGGTAGTCGGAATATTTGTTCGAACGGCATAATATCCCTCAATGCCATTATTTTTTGCTTTCACAAAGTAGCTGGCAATGCGTGGATCGTTGTAGCCTTTGAGGTAAGAAGAAATCTCAGCACCCATGCGAACATCATTATAACTGCCATTGATGATAACCAAAGGATTGCGCAAAGATACGCCTGCCCCCTTGGATAGTTGAGCTGCATCGCGTGTTGATTCGATGACACCATATGGATTATTGATGGCTTTCTCTGCATATTGCTGTGCCAATGTGGGATTAGCATAGACCACACGCATCGCTAAACGCAGCATCAAAGAGTTTGCAAATTTACACCATTTGGTGTAGTTTCCCTCGTAGATGATATCATATTTCGGGAAAACATCATGTCCACCATTGGCCAAAGCCTGCACCGCTTCGTCCAACTCTTTCAGCATTGCCTTGTAAATATCCTCTTGAGCGTCATATTCTGCTTCGGTAGACCCTTCTTGACCTGCCTTGGTATAAGGGATGGGACCAAAAGGTATCTGTAGCTTTATGCACGGCAGCAATCTTGATAATCTGCGCAACAGCAAAACCTTCGGGGTCGTTTGTTGTGCGCTTTTTCACGTCAAACCAATTACGAAAAAGCGTTTCCAGCCATTACATTATAAGTGTATTGGCTCCAAGGTTTCAAAAGCAAAGCTGGGAAACCACGTCCAACCCACTTGTTAGCTGCGGGCGCCATGTAACCAATCCAACATGCTCCTCCGAGGGTATAAGGTATCTGATAGTCGTTCACATAGCCAGTACCAGAGGCTCCCTACAGGGAAGATATTCTCTTCGAATGCCGTTACAAAGCCACCAACATTGAGGTTATCTTGCTCTAATTGTGCTTCCGTGGGCTGACGATGGTCACGATTAATGTCCTCAAAGTCAGCTTGACAAGCAGTGAAGAGTGTCGTAGCTAATGCCGACACACATAGTATTGAATAAATTTTTGTTTCATAATTGTCATTTTTAGAAGTTGAGCTTCAAGCTGAAACCAATGTTTCTTAAGCTTGGTGCACTGAAATAGTCGCTTCCTTGACCATATGTTCCTGTTGAAGAAGCAATCTCTGGGTCGAAAGGAGCCTTGTTATAAATCATCCAAAGATTATTGGCAATGAAACCAACGGTAACACTTGGCCAACCTTGTCCCAGCAATGTGCGTGGTAAGGTGTAGCTAAGACTAATATTTTGCAAACGCACATTGGTTGCATTATAATAGTAATAGCCCAACAATTGCTGGTTGGCAACGACCTCATAATATTTCTGTGGGTCAACTTTTAAGCCGCCAGCCAACTCAACATAACCGCGATCACGTGCTTCAGCAGACGCTTGTGATACACCGAATTGGTCGAGAACAGCCTGCGTTGCAGAAGTAACAATGCCACCAACACGTGCGTTAATGAGGAACGAAAGGTTCACTCCCTTCCACGAAATGCTGTTTCTCCAACCCATATTAAAGTCGGGATTGGTATTACCTATGCGCAAACGTTCACCATTTGGCAAATCCATTGACGAGAGACTACCATCAGCACCAACAGCAATCTTACCTGTTGCATCGCGCTTTAACACTTTCGTTATATACACATCACCCATGCGATCGCCTTCACGAATATAGCCTCCGCCGGCCGATGTCTCTGTGAAGTTGATAATCTTACCATCTATTCCCGTGTTATAGTTGTGCACTAACTTCTTCACTTTGTTCACATTACGGCTATAGATGAGGCGTGATTCGAAATCAACACCGCCGATATTATCGTTATAAGCCAACGACATTTCTACACCAGAGTTGGCAATATCACCTGCTTGAATATACATACCCGTGTAAGGAGATGTTGCAGAAAGCTCTGCCAAGAAGGTTTGATTATAGGTGTTTGAATGATACCAAGTGAGGTCAAGATTGAGTTTACTATTGAACATTCTCAAGTCTAAGCCTAACTCGTATGAGCGGGTACGCTCTGCTTTAAAGTCGTAGAAAGGCAGAATAGTGCGAATAGAAGGAATACCATCTACGATAGGATAGGTGATGGTTCCGCGTGTTACACCACGATAACGATCAGGAATAGGAGAGCCTACTTCAGTAAATGAGCTTCTCACCTTCATGAAAGAGATAGCCTTTGGCAATTTAACCATTTTGCTAACGATGGCCGATAAGCCCACAGATGGATAGAAGAACGAGGGTTCTTTCGCATTCACCAAGAGCGAACTCCAGTCATTACGGCCCGTCAAAGACAAGTAAAGCATGTCCTTCCACGACAACTCTGCACTGGCAAAGATAGCTGTTCCGCGTTTACGGAATTCTGAATCGTTCGCACGTGTGTTAGCAGGATCGAGTGCAGCCGATGAGAAAAGGTTGGGAACCTTCAATATCGGGCCACCAAAGCCAACGCTGCTCGAACGATAATCTTCTAAGCTTGCACCAAAGTTTGCGGTCAAACGATAGTCTGTTCCGAAACTTTTATCGAGGTTAAACATAAAGTCTAAGTAGGTCTGTTGGTCACTACCAAGGGAATGATTGTATATACCATTGCCATGAGTTCCTGCGTAAAGGAGTCCCTGTCCAGATGCATGGAAACGGCTTTCTGACTCTGTATTGGTGTTATCAACACGCACACGTCCCGTTACATTCAACCAAGAAAGGATGTCATATTTCAAACTACTCATAAACATGTAGCGCTTACGGTTCGTTGGTGTCATCATATCATTCACGATGAAATAAGGATTTTGTAACTGCATTCCCTGGTCACCATAGGGCCAATACTGCGTAGCAAGCTTGCGAGAGGCATCATAACGCTTATACAATTCTACTGCAGACCAGTCCTCTCCACGTGGGAAAAGGTAGGCAGCTGTTAGTGGATTGTAGTATTCTCCAGGGCGATACATGTTCTGTGTGTTCTGGATAATATAGCTTCCACTGACATCTAAGTGCAGTTTGTCGTTGAGGAAATCACTCGTGTTGCGTGCAGTGAAGTTATAACGATTGTATTTATTGTTGGGCAATATACCCGTAGCATTCGTTGTTGCAACCGAAATATAGGTTTTGTTGGTCTTGGTTCCCGTTGTCACCGTCACGGAATTGATGTAGTTATTCCCCATGTTGAAGAAATCTTTTGGATCATATGAAGATGGGGTTGCTAACCGATCGCCCCAGCTATAGAACGACCCTGCCTTATTACCATAAGTGTTTTGGAACTTAGGCAAGATGAAAGGATTTGAAAACTCCATGCTGCTTGATACCGCAACTTTCACCTTTCCTTCCGTGCCGCGCTTCGTATTGATCATGATAACACCATTAGCGGCAGCAGAACCATAAAGGGCTGCAGATGAAGGACCTGTCAAAACGCTGATACTTTCAATATCGTCGGGGTTAATATCCGCAATACCTTCGCCACTGGGTTGGCTCGAATAGCGGCCGCCACCAATATCACCACCACTCTTATTGAGCATGGGAACACCATCAATCACATAAAGAACATTGTTGCCACCAGTGATAGATTTCGTACCACGCATAACTACACGGGTCGGTCCTCCAACGCCAGCTGTCGACGCATTGATATTCACTCCGGCCACAGCACCATTCAAACTGTTTACAAAGTTCACGTTCTTCACGTTGGTAAGCTGGTCACTTCCAACCTTTTGTACGTTGTAACTTAATGCTTTCCGAGCGTTTAATACCCAAAGCAGTTACTACAACTTCATCGATTTGGCGCGCTGTGGGTTGCATGGTGATGTGAAGATCGTGTGTATTTCCTACCTGCACTTCTTGCGTTTGCGTACCGATGTAACTCACAATGAGTGTACTTCCTTTGGAACATCAATAGTAAATTTACCATCAATATCGGTTACTACACCATGTTGTCCATTCTTTACGCGTACAGTTGCACCAATAGCTGGCTCTCCTGTGTTATCAACAACGGTTCCGGTAATCTTAACATTACCACTTGTTTGTTGCGCTCTCACGCTCTGCATCGCCGATAAGGTGGCAGCAGGCACCATGTTTGTCGTCAGATTCCTCTCCGCTGCGGCTTGCAAACTACAGCAGGTTAGGAAGAGAACGCTCAACGGAAAGAGTTTCCCTTGTTTCATTCTAATGTTTACTTTTTATTTACTTTAAATTTTAGTTTAAATTCAATGGATTGTTATCCCCCACCAAAATACAAATTATCTTATTTAATGTTGAGGTATATGTGTACTCATTATTTATTTTAATTGTTCATTGTATAGCAGTAAATGATTTATTCCTTTTCCTTGAATGATATTTGTTTACAGGGTATTTCTGGGATTACTTTAACCCCATTTGATAACACACCCTGTTCTTTCTCACATCAATATGCAAGAAACTTTCTTTAGGGTTGCCGATAAAGTCCTATTTCAGCAATAGTCGGTATGCCACGACTTTCGTCAATCGTGAGCTTTATTTTCTTTGCCTTTACCTCCGAGAACGACAGCAATCGCTTATGTCCAACGGTTGTTCCTGTAGCAATCTTTTGCCATTTTCCCTGCACATCCAAGGTAAGATAAGCTGAATTTCTCCACACGTTGTCCTTTGCGAATATCCTCTTGCACCGACAACACATTAAAAGAAATCGGTTGGGGTGTGGTAAATATAAAGGTAGCCTTACCTTGAATGGCTTTCGGTTCACAACTCGTATCATAGTTGTTATCCACAACAGCAGCACCTTTTCCTGCAATCGTCTTACACGTTACCGCAGCATGTTTCAGCAGGTTGTGCCCGAAAATCTGTTGTTGGAGTTGTGCAAATCCACGCAGACTCTTCACGTCGGCTTCAGCAAATCGCCCCGCCTTATTGGGTGGAACATTGAGCAACAACACGCCGTTTTTCCCCACCGAAGTGAAGTAAATATCCATCAATTCTTTGGGTGTCTTCACTTGATCATCTTGATCTTGATGATAAAACCAGCCTGGACGAATCGATACATCCGTCTCTGCAGGATACCAAACCAATGCCTTGGCATCCTTAATCACATGCCGACTGCCTAAATCTTGCCCACGCATGTCCCCCACAGGTTGATGCAATTGCTCCTGTTGTGAGTTGGCCATAATCGCTGTTTGGTCGAGATTATTCATCGGAACGACACTCCATTCGGTGTCTCTTCCACGCCCTGTTTCTGTTCCAACCCAGCGCACATCAGGTCCCATCACAGCAATAACGGCCTCGGGTTGTAGCTTTCTAATGAGCTGATACCAGCGCACAAAGTCGTAAGTTTGTTTCTTTCCGTTCGGACCTTCACCGCAGGCACCATCAAACCACACCTCATTCACAGCACCATAGTGCGTCAATAGTTCGGTGAGTTGGTTCACAAAATAATCATTGTAAGCATCAGTGCCATATAAAGCAGAGTTCCTATCCCATGGAGAGAGATACACTCCAAAGCCCATTCCATATTTTTTGCAGGCATCGCTCACGGCTTTCACCACATCACCTTGTCCGTTTTCCCAAGGTGATTGCTTCACACTGTAGTCGGTATAGGCTGAAGGCCACAAGCAAAATCCATCGTGGTGCTTGCAGGTAAGAATAACACTTTTAAACCCAGCAGCCTTTAACTCTTTAATCCATTGGTCGGCATCGAGTCCTGAAGGATTAAAGGTTGCGGCAGGAGTCTTGCCATCTCCCCATTCCTTTCCTGTGAAAGTGTTCATACCAAAATGCAGAAAGCTGTCAATTCCTGCCGTTGCCAGCGGAATTGTCTGTCAGAAGGGCGCACGTTGGCTGCCTTCTCAACAATCTTTTCGGGTGTGTCGGTGGGCAAAATAGCAACACTATTGTTCACTTGTGCTGACATAAAAGTGCACATAGCACCCAACCACAACGTTCCAAACCATCGTTTTGTGGTATAGTCGTGTATAGCTTGTCTCTGCTCCATAGTCTCTTTGTCCTTATCTTCGTATTTAGTTGTCGGCTGCAAATATAGCTATTTATTCAGAAAAAATACAGTTTTTCGCCAAAATTCTTTAGTTCTGAGTTATAAGGTCGCCAAAAACAACAAAAAAGACTGCCCGCAAAGGCAGTCTTTTGATGATATCTTCCTGGTGCACACGACTTATTGTGTGCATAAAAAATTAATAGGAAGGATTCTGTTGAATATCATTTCCATTCAGTTCTATGGAAGGAATTAAAGGGAGTTCCTTTTTAAATGTCCACGTATTAAAAGATTGTACGTCGGCATTTAATACTTGGTGCCATCCTTGATTTGTTGCATTGGTATAGCGAGTGATGGTCTCTCCTCTACGTAATGCATCAAAATAACGATGACCTTCGCCCACTAACTCTTTTCGGCGCTCCATATAAATGCGGTCAGCCGTGATAGAACTTGCTGTAACGGTTGTTGCGCTGGTCGTTCTGTTACTGATAATGGCATTCAAATAGGTTGCAGCGTCTGCTGTGTTCCCTAATTTAAAAGCAGCCTCAGCAGCATTTAAATACATCTCAGACAAGCGCATCAGTGGGACGTTTGAATAGCGAGGGTCTGTTTGTGTGGTTGAACCAACGAACTTTCGCAAATAGACTTTACGGCCAAGGAATGTGTTTGCATTGATGATTTTTTGTGACGTGGGAGCCGCAAAAATATTATTTCTGATGTCGTTAGCATCTGAAAGCAATGCATCTGAAAAGGCTTTTGTGATAACCATGTCACCATAACCTGAAGGCCCTCTGTCCGTATCTTCGGTCACTAAGTAAGGATAGCCTTCGCGATCATTCCAATCATTCGTATTACTAACCGCTATTTCAAACAGCATTTCGTTGCCATGTGCCACGTCATCTTTATACCAAGCATGCACATATTGGTCACGAGTCCAAAGCTGATAGGGCGAGTTGTCAATAACATCTTTCGCTAATGTCAATGCATTGGCATAATCTCCCTTTGTTAAATAGACACGTGATAACAGTCCCTTTGCAAACCATTGATTCACATAACCCTCAGTCTTTTCAGTCGACAAAGCGCCCGATGCAATGACAGCCTTTAATTCATTTTCCACGAACGTATAACATTCTGCGACAGTACTACGTTTGACTTTTGCTGCAGGATTTAGTGTTTGCGTGGGTAAAGCTGCCCCCCAAGAAGCTCCATTGTCTTGCAGATAAGGCTTACCATAGACACGAGTAACATCGAAAATAGCTAAGGCACGCAACACACGAGCCTCTGCCTTGATGCGGTTGATGGTAGCAGCATTTGTCGAAGCATCACTTAAATCGTTTGCTTCTATGATTCGATTGGCACGACTTACAACTACATAAGGAGACTGCCACACAGAATTTGCACGCGAGAAGTCATTCGCTGTGCTATATTCCATCTTGTAATAAAAGTCAGCTCTGTTGCTACCATAGATGCTATGTTGCATATCTTCACCACGCACTTCACCATACACGAACATGTTTCTTCCATAATAGTCAGACATGTCCGAAGTGCCTTTGAGTGCTTTATACAAGCCTACGCGTGCGCTTTCTAATGTAGCAGAGTTCTTTAATGCCCCATCTGCGGGCACACCATCACTTGGAGATACGTCTAACCAGTCGCTGCCACAAGCAGTCAATCCTGTTGTAAGAACTGCACCAATACCTATATTATATATTAATGTTCTAATCTTCATAACCATTCTTTTTTTAAAAACCAAGTTCTACACCAAAGGTGAATGTACGCAAATTTGGTGTTTGGAAAATTGCAATACCAGTAACAGGTACTTCTGGATCAACCCGTAACTTCTCTGATTTGAGCGTGAAGAGGTTGGCTGCAGAGAAATAAATACGTGCCTTATTGAGTCCTAATGAACGGAGATATTGCTGTGGAGCAGAGAAACCTAATGATAGATTCTTCAACCGTAAATAGTCCAAAGGCATCAGCCAACGTGATGAATATTGATATACGCTTCCATATTGGAACTTAGGCAATTTTGCACGTGTATCACCAGGGGCCAGTCCACATGTCACTCAATTTATAGTAGGCTGGAACCGTTCCTAAATACAAATCTGAGCCACCATTCGACTCTTGCCAACGGGTATAATCAAAGGCATCACCCCCAAGTTGATAGGTGAATGTAAAGCCAAAATCGATAAATTTCCAGCGCATGGTGTTCGAAATGCCACCTTGTAAAGTTGCTTGATTGTTGCCTATAACTACTCTTTGTGCTTGGCTTGCATTCGTTGTTGTGTTACGGGCATTGGCCGTACCATCGTTAATGTAATAAAGCTCCTTACCCGTTTGTGCATCAACGCCAGCATATTCATAACCAAAGTAAGAATAATAAGGAGAGCCTACCTGGTGAACCAACACGCTATTGCTATTATCCATTACTCGGTCAGAACCATTGAGCTTAACCACTTTGTTGCTATTGTGTGCCATATTGAGCGTTGTTGTCCAAGAAAAATCTTTCTTGTTCATCCAGTTTGCCGACAAGGTAAGCTCAAAGCCATTGTTTCTCAGCGAACCTATGTTGGTGGGCATAACGGTTTGATAAGACGTACTATAATAGCCTGGGATAGCCGAGATAGGCATATTGTAAATCAAATCTGATGTTGTACGCGTGTAATAGTCAAACGTTAGGTTGTATTTCTCTAAGAATGTCAAATCTAACCCTGCGTTGAAGGTCTTATTCTTCTCCCATTTCAAATCGGGGTTAGCTACGCCTACGATACCAATACCTGATACTCCATTATAAAATTCGCCATAACTATAGGTGTTTAAATAACCATAGTATGAGGAAGGTTGTGTACCATTCACACCATACGACAAGCGAAGCTTTCCATCAGTGACTACACCATTCACAGGTTCCATGAACTTTTCTTCGCCGAAACGCCATGATCCCGATAACGACCAGAAATCACCCCAGCGATTATCTTTACTCAATCGAGAACTACCATCGCGGCGATAGCTGACGCTTGCATAGTAGCGGTTGTTATAGTTGTAATTCACACGTCCTAAATAAGAAAGCAATTTAGATTGTTGAGTGTTGGAACCAGCATTTGTCGTACCAGCATTTCCTATCTCATACAAGTCGCCAGGGTAGTCTTGAGCTTTCATATAGTTATAAGCATACTGATAGTTTTCTGTCTCGTAGCCTACTAAAGCATCCACATTGTGCAAGCCAAACGACTTGATATAGTTCAATTGGAATTGCGAATTTAGTTGTCTAACTTCGTTCTTCAAGCGTTGTAACGAACCGTTCACACTTCCGCCATCACCTGAATAGCGATCCCAAAGCACATCTTCTGTACCTGCGGTGTAGTCATAAGCCAATTTGCCACTGGCACTAAGGCCATCCCAAATGTGCCAAGTCAACTTTAAAGTGTTCAATGCACGAATAACATTGTTCACGTCGCTGGTGTGTAATTGCTCGTAAAGAGGATTACGTTGTACACGGCCAATCTTCAAATTATAACCCCCATCATTGTTAAATGGTCTTGTAGATGGGTTCTGAAGGAAAGCATAGTTAATGATAGGTGCAATGTAAGAGAGACCCTCATTGGATAAGCTTTGTTTCATCTTTGAGAACAAGGTAGTTACATCTACATTGAAATGGCCAAACTTATGTGAGAGGTTGGCATTACCTGTATAACGTTTAACCCCGTATTAGCTACGATACCATCTTGATTGGTATAGGCCAATGAAGCATAAAAGCGCGTGCTTTCACTTCCTCCCGAGACACTTGCCTGATAGTTTTGGTGATGACCTGTGCGGAAAAGCAACTTTTTCCAATCAGTCCAGGTCTGCCCATTGCCAGGAAGTGGCGCATAATCATCAATGTCACCAGCGGCAGAAGCTGCTGCTTGCGCTGCCGTTTGCCCCTGGTTATAGATATAATAGTTTTCTAAACCTTTGAGTAATACTGCTCGGCGGTCATCGCCATTGAGTTGAGGACGATAGTTGATAGCCATATTGGAGAAACCCCAATCGCTGCGGAAGTCAACTTGAGTCTTACCCGTTTTTCCACTTTTGGTCGTGATAACGATGACACCATTTGCTGCACGCGACCCATAAAGTGAAGCAGCTGCAGCATCTTTAATGACGGTCATACTTTCAATATCATTACTATTGATGGTCGAAAGAATGTTTGTTCCTGCAGAAGAATAATCAAATTCACTGAGGTTACCCGAGTTTACAGGTGTACCATCAATCACGATAAGCGGATCGTTTCCCGCATTGATAGAACCCATTCCACGAATGCGAATGCTGCTTGTTCCGCCGGGAGAACTCGATTTTGATGTAATCGTTACACCCGAAACACCACCGGCTAATTTATCTTCTACCGATACAACAGGACATCTTCAAGCCCTTTGGTGTTCATTGTCGCTGCGGAACCTGTGAAAGACGATTTCTTTACGTTGCCATAACCCGTTACAATGACTTCTTCTAAGGCTTTGGCCTCAGCTTTCATTGTAATCTTCATGTTGGGTTTTGCCACAACGGTTTGGGGTTGCATGCCAATGTAGTTCACCGTGATTTTGCCACCTGTGGGCACGCTGAGGCTGAATTTTCCGTCAACATCTGTCACGGTTCCTGTTTTTGTCCCTGTCACAATCACCGAAGCACCTACAACAGGTTCTCCGTCTTCAGCAGAGACAACGGTTCCATTTACCTGTGTTTGGGCGAACGCTATCCCTACACTTACGAATAGCACTGCCAGAAACAAGCAGAGTCTTTTTCCCATAATCTTTCTCTTTTAAAATTTAACTTAGAAATCAACAAACATCACTTCTTTCAAAAAGTAATTGTATAATCTTATTAACGATAGTTTCGTTATCCAGAGTGCAAAGTTAATGAATGTGTAAAATATAACCAAACATTTTGAAGAAAAACTATCATTTTAATAAGAAAATGAGGTTTAAATAACGATTTTTGTAAATAAAATGAGGTTTTAGGTGTTATTCTATTAGTTTTATTCAGGCCTGATGATAAAGTTTGTTGCTATCATCATTTTATGTCGTTCCTGTCGTTTCCTACCAATCTTCTGGTGTATGTTGGCATCTTGTCTGTTTTCATCTCTTGGCATAGCCTGCGCTGTTTTCGGTGTGATGGTTATTCCTATCGTTGCCAGATAAAGCGCATGGAGAGCGAGGTCGATGGGGGATTGGGATGAAGTGAGATGAGGTTATGTGTCTTTTAGCAAGGGTATATCGTGTAAAAGCTGTGAGATTACATCGCAAAGTAAGCCACTTTGTGGGCTAATTCCATTGCTTTTATGGGTTAATTTGCATGCTATTGTGAAGCGGTCTGTGTGCTATGTTGTAGTCGTGGTTGTACATCGTGAGGCGTTTGATAGGATGTTATGGGCGCTCTAACACTTTTACGGAAAATGATAGCTACAAAAAATCAAAAGGCTCGCACTCATTCTGGAGTGCAAGCCTTTCTTGTTGTCTGTTATGAAACATTTGAGAGAAATGAAACTTCCCAGCTTCGGTTTTTGTTTTAATGTAAAATGATTTATAGAGAAAGCATAGAAATACTTCTTATTTGATGAGCGATGGTGTGGGCTGTTGTGGCGTTTCAATACAACTATGTTGTAAAGTGTCAACAGCAGCGGAGTCACTTATCGCTACCGATTGCCCATGTTGCAAGGCTGGAGTGCCTGCAGTGGGGACAGTGTTGGAGTTTGATTTGAGCGAAACTTGTGCAGCATTGCCCAAAGTAAGCATGATTGCCACAATGGCAGCCGCTTTGAATAGTGGCTTAAGCTTTTGCTGGAAGGTGATAATTTTTGCTTTCACCGTCTCAGGTTCGCAAATCATGGACATTATCTTCTCGTCGAAGTTGGCACCCAACTGGTCGTCTTCTACCTCTTGCGCTTCATAGCTAAAGAGGGCTTTATAGCGCAACAAGTCGGCGGGAACATTGTCCTGTTGGAAGAAAGCCTTAAGGATTTCCTCTTCTTGCAGGGTGGTTTCCGCATTCCAGTAGCGTTCTAATAATTGTGATATGTATTTATAGTCCATAATTTTCGAGTTCTAAAAATCGTTGTTTCACTGTCTGTCTTGCCCTGTAGATATTTATTTTTACTTGCTCTTCTGTCAGTTCAAGCAACAGCGATATATCTTTATAAGTCTTCCCTTCGAAGTCGCGTAGTTGCATGCAACTGCGTTGTCTCTCGGGCAGTTCGGCTACGATTTTCTTCACAAGGTCTAAGCGATTTTTGTGAATAATGTCATCGTAGGGGTTGTAATGCTGTGGCGAGGTGCTGTGTGTTTGCTCCTCGAGCGGCACATCATGCGCACTCTGTTTCTTAATGCTATCTAAAGCTTTGTTGCGACAGATGGTGAAACAGAAAGCTTCCATTGATGCTATCTCTTCCCATTGACCGCGTTTATTCCACACTTTTATCAGCGTTTCTTGCACAATATCTTCTGCTTCTGCACGATTCATTGTGATGCGAAGTGCAAGGCGAAAGAGCTGATTCTTCAGCGGAAGAATATCGTTTTTAAAACTGATATGTTTCATTTGCGCGCTATAAGGATGACGATTGGGAATGGGAGATGTTACAGATTAATTTTAATATTAACACTTATTAAAAATTAGAAGGTATTGTAAGCTGTATGAAAAAAATAGGGAAGGAGGCGAAAAAAAGGTGCGTCCGCGATAGATGGCATGGACTTTTTATCCCTAGGGTTTACTATTTTAAGGGCGCACACGTGGTGCATCCTTAAAAATAGTTGGCGGGGATGGATCACCATATCCTATTCAAGATAGGTGTAACCATAGAGACCTGAACGATAGTTGTTGAGGAATTCCTTACCTTCTTCAAGCGAAATCTTCCCTTGTTTGACACTCTTGGTCACCCATTGTTCTAATTGTCTGACGAGCTTTTTGGGATTGTATTGCACATAATCGAGCACCTCTTCGACAGTCTCTCCATCAAAAATCTGGTCGATATGATATTTTCCATCCTTCACAGAGATATGGGCAGCGTTGGTATCGCCAAAGAGATTGTGCATATCTCCCAAGATTTCTTGATAGGCACCGACTAAGAAAACGCCTAAGTAATAGGGCTCGTTTTTCTTTAAGGTGTGCAGGGGGAGTACGTGACTCACGTGTCCATCGGTGACAAAATTGGCAATCTTCCCGTCGCTATCACAGGTGATATCCTGCAATGTTGCTTGGCGATTAGGACGTTCTGCAAGACGTTGTATGGGCATAATGGGAAAGAGTTGATCGATAGCCCAGCTGTCGGGGAGGCTCTGGAAGAGCGAGAAATTGCAGAAATATTTGTCGGCTAAAGTCTTATCTAAGTTGCGAAGTTCCTCGGGAACGTGCTTAATGGTTTTGCAAAGCATGTTTACCTCGTGGCAAACACTCCAATACATGGCCTCGATTTCAGCGCGGGTCTTGAGGTCGACAATGCCATGCGAGAAAAGTTCTAATGCCTCATCGCGTATCTGTTCGGCATCATGCCAGTTCTCAAGCATCGTGCGTGAGTTGAGATTGTCCCATATATCGTAGAGATCTTTTACCAACTGATGGTCGGTTTCTTTGGGCTCAAACTCCTCTTTCATTTCGGGAAGGCTGGCCGTTTCGAGCACATCAATGACCAAAACAGAATGGTGTGCTGCCAAGCTTCGTCCGCTTTCAGTAATGATATTGGGGTGTTGTATGCCATTTTTGTCAGCAGCATCGACAAACGTGTACACGCAGTCGTTGACATATTCTTGTATGGTATAGTTCACGGAGCTCTCACTATTTGAGGAGCGTGTGCCATCATAATCCACGCCCAAACCGCCGCCACAATCCACAAATTGCACATCATAGCCCATCTTGTGGAGGTTGATATAGAATTGAGCTGCTTCGCGAAGAGCTGTTTGAATGCGACGGATTTTGGTGATTTGGCTACCGATATGAAAGTGGATGAGCTGTAAACAATCGTGCATCCCCATGTCGTCAAGCCGTTGAAGCGCTTCTAAAAGTTCAGCACTGGTGAGGCCAAATTTCGAAGCATCGCCGCCACTTTCTTCCCATTTTCCTGACCCTGAAGAGGCCAATTTGATGCGTATGCCGAGATTGGGCTTTACTTTTAGCTTCTTGGCAGCTTTAGCAATGACCTCTAATTCGTTGAGCTTTTCAACGACAATAAAAATTCTTTTGCCCATTTTTTGTGCCAACAAAGCCAACTCAATATAGCTGTCATCCTTATAACCATTGCAGATGATCAGCGAATCGCTTTGGCATTGCACAGCAATAACCGCATGGAGTTCGGGTTTAGAACCAGCTTCCAATCCCAAATTAAACTTGCGTCCGTGGGAGATAATCTCTTCAACAACGGGCTGCATTTGGTTGACTTTGATGGGGTAGATGATGAAGTTCTCGCCCTGGAAGTTATATTCTTTCTTGGCTTTTTGGAAGCAACTGAATGTTTTTTCAATGCGGTTGTCTAATATGTCAGGGAAACGTAGCAACACAGGTGATGTGACATCGCGCAAGGATAATTCATCCATAATGTCGCGAAGATCTATCTGGGTGTTGTCTTTGCAGGGTGAAACATAGACATCGCCCTTGTCATTAATGCCAAAAATACGAGGTACCCCAACCTTTGATATTGTAGAGTTCCTCAGAGTCTTCAATTGTCCATTTTTTCATTTTCTATCCAAAAAAGCTACTGGGATGTTATTAATTTTATTTGTTGAATGTGGGTTGTTGCAGATGAAGCAAACTGCTTAGCTGCCTAACCGAGTTATTTATCTTTTCAAAATTGTCTAAGAAATCTACCGAAAAGATGTGTTTTGCTTTTCGATAATAGGGTTCACGCTCGAGCAAGTGTGATTGGATTTTGGTTTGAATGGCTGTGGGTTCCTGTTCATGCAATAAGGGACGTGGTTTCTTTCCCATTTGCAAATGAGCATAGAGCACATCGGGTGAAGCCTTTAAGTAGATGGTTTCTCCCTGCTGATTCATATAATCTATGTTGTCAAAAAAGCAAGGAGTGCCACCACCACAGCTAAGAACAACCTCATCAAATTCGGCTACTTCATGGAGCATATTGTATTCTATACGTCGGAAGCCATCTTCTCCTTGTTCGGCAAAGATTTGCGGGATTGTTTTGCGCATGCGTGACTCTATATACCAATCTAAATCATAGAAGGGTATGTTGTGAGCCTTCGCGAGTGCTTTCCCCAGTGTGGTTTTCCCCGCTCCCATGTAGCCTATGAGGATGATTCGCATCATGTTTTGCGACGTCTGCCTTTAGGTTCGGGTGCATGTTTGACAATATCCATACATTGCTCATAGGATAATTCGCCAGCTTGCTCATGCAAGTTCTTGGGTAAGCGATAGTTCTTGCCATCATAAGCAATGTAGGGACCATAACGACCATTGAGCACTTCGAGCTTTGTGTCTTCGTCAAAGCTTTTTAGATGGCGCTGTTTCTCTTGCTCACGCTTAGCAGAAATCAGCTCGATAGCACGCTCAAGCCCAATTGTCATAGGGTCTTCTGATTTGGGTAACGACACATATTTCTTGTCATGCATGATGTAAGGGCCAAATCTTCCTGCGCCAATTACGACATCACTATCTTCAAAAGAGCCAATGGTACGTGGTAGTTTAAAAAGCTCTAAAGCCTTTTCTAACGATAAATTCTCCATGCTTTTTTGGGCAGGGAGCTGCGCAAAATGTGGTTTCTCTTCATCATCTGCAGTGCCAATCTGTACTACAGGACCGAATCTTCCAATCTTTACAAAGACGGGTTTGCCTGTTTTGGGGTCGTTCCCTAAGAGACGTTCGCCAGCTTTATGCTCTGAACGGGCATTCATTACCTTATCGACAGTAGGCTCAAAATGCTTGTCAAAGTCTTTCATCATCATGTTCCAGCCTTCTTTTCCCTCGGCGATTTGGTCGAATTGTTGCTCCACTCGTGCCGTGAAGTTGTAGTCCATAATGTCGGGGAAATTCTCCATGAGGAAGTCATTTACCACAATACCGATATCTGTAGGTAGGAGTTTACCTTTCTCGTTGCCAGTCATTTCGGTGCGCTCACTGTGTGAAATCTCCTCATTTTGTAGGATGTCCACTGCATATTTGCGTTCTTCTCCTTTCTTATCGCCCTTTTGTACGTATTGTCTTTGTTGGATAGTAGAGATGGTTGGTGCATAGGTTGATGGACGTCCAATGCCCAATTCCTCTAACTTGTGTACCAAACTGGCCTCTGTATAACGGGTAGGTCCCATGCTAAAACGCTCTGTAGAAGTGATTTCTTGTCGAGAAAGGGTGGATCCGACAGGTAGAATGGGGAGCTGATGCACACTTTCTTCATTGCGATTCTCCTCGTCATCAGTCGATTCACGATAAACTTTCAAGAAACCATCAAAAGTAATGACTTCACCTGTTGCAACAAATTGGGCATCAACCCCATCAATATGAATATTAACAGTGGTCTTATCTATTTGTGCATCAGCCATCTGTGAGGCGATAGTTCGTTTCCAAATTAATTCGTAAAGTCGTTTCTCTTGAGCTGTCCCTTCAATCTCTTGTGCACTCATATAGGTAGGACGAATGGCCTCGTGTGCCTCTTGTGCTCCCTTGGAATGGGTGTGATAGTTACGCGTTTTGCAGTATTTCTCGCCCCAAAGTTTTGTGATTTCTTCCTTACTTGTGCCTAAAGCCAACTGAGAAAGGTTGACAGAGTCGGTACGCATATAAGTGATTCGACCATTTTCATACAAATGTTGTGCTATCATCATGGTCTGACTCACTGTAAATCCTAATTTCCTTGCCGCTTCTTGTTGTAGCGTTGAGGTAGTAAAAGGTGGAGCGGGGGTGCGCTTTAATGGTTTTTTTGTCACCTCAGCAACGGTGAATTGAGCCTCTTTACATTGGTTTAAGAAGGCCAAAGCCTCTTCGTGTGTGGCAAAACGGCGATCGAGTTCAGCCTTAATTTCATTTTTGTTGTTCTGTGCCTTGTCGATGCTAAATGTGGCCGTTACGCGGTAATAGGGGCTCTGAAGTAAAAGCTTGTATCTCGCGTTCGCGTTCAACAATGAGCCGAACAGCTACGCTTTGGACACGCCCAGCACTAAGGGCAGGCTTAACTTTTCGCCATAGAACGGTGAAAGTTTAAAAGCCTACTAAGCGGTCGAGTACACGCCGTGCTTGCTGCGCATTAACCAAATTCATATCCAAATGGCGCGGATGTTGAATCGCATCTAAGATGGCTGATTTCGTAATTTCGTGGAAAAACAATGCGGTTAGTCTTTTTCTCGTCCAAGCCAAGAACTTCACAAAGATGCCAAGAAATGGCCTCTCCCTCGCGGTCTTCATCGGAAGCCAACCAAATCTTCTTTGCTTTTTTAGCATTAGACTTTAGCTCGTTGACCAGTTTCTTCTTCTCGTCGGGAATCTCATAAGTGGGTTCTAAGGTGGCTGAGTCAATGCTAATCTCTTTCTTTTTGAGGTCTCTTATGTGTCCATAAGACGACATTACCTTGTAATCTTTACCCAAAAATTTCTCTATTGTTTTTGCTTTCGCTGGACTTTCTACAATGACTAAGTTCTCTTGCATGTTGCTTTCCTCTTCTTGTTATCTAAGGCCGCAAAAGTAATGAAAACTTTTTCTCTCACCTTATTATAAAGAAATATTTTCTACTTTTTTTAAGATATAGGGTTAAAAGGCTACTCGTTGTGGTCAAAAGAGGTTTAGAAAAATATGTGAATAAAAAGTGTTTTATATATATTTTATTTCTGTTTTTAAAAAGAGGATATTACTTTTGCGGCTTCGCATTCAGTCTATTATTAGGCTACATTTGTGAATTAAATATAGTTATTATAAAAATTTAAAAAAAGAAAGGATTATGGAAACAATTTCATCACGTTTACAATCGTGTTTGCAGTTAATCGTGTCTACCAATCAATGGGGTGTACATGCGATTCGAATTGCTATTTTTTTATTATTTTTTTATATGGATAGGCGGTTTAAAGTTCTGGAATTATGAAGCAGAAGGTATCGTTCCCTTTGTAGCTAATAGTCCGTTTATGAACTTCTTTTATGAGAAAAAAAGGCACCAGAATATAAGGATTATAAGTTGAAGGAAGGGGAGTTTGATGCTAAAAAGAAGGCATGGCACACTGAAAACAATACCTATACGTTCTCACATGGTTTAGGCTTACTCATCATGTCGTTTGGCATTTTGACGCTCTTGGGCATTTGGTTCCCACGTGTTGGTATCGTGGGAGCTACTTTTGTCATTCTTATGACCATAGGAACGCTCTCCTTCTTAATCACAACTCCAGAGTGTTGGGTGCCCGATTTAGGGAGTGGTGAACATGGTTTCCCATTGCTATCTGGCGCAGGACGTTTAGTAATTAAGGACACTGCTATTCTTGCAGGAGCCTGGGTTGTGTTGGTTGATTGCGCAAGACGGATCTTGAAAAAGCTGCAAAAGGCTTGATTCATCGTCGGAATAACCCTAAAAGACATCATAAAAGGAGCGAAAAGGCAATATGCCTCTTCGCTCCTTTCATGCTATAATGATGCGAACAATCTACTCCCAATTGTCGGTTCTGAAAGGGAATAGTGGTAGGAAAGCACTATTTTTTACGTTGCCATAGCCCCAATTTTTGAAAGCATAACGCACTGCAATGGGTGCTTTTACTTCATCAGAGATAACCAGGATGGTTTCTTTCCCTTTCTTTCTTGCACTCATGGCCACGGCTTTATGAAACACTTTGTCTGCCCCTGCGACTTCAAATCCTTGAAAATCAGTCATGCTGCTGAGCCCCGTATAGACGTTATTGAGTCGAATAAAACAAGAATCTCCTTTGATTTCCATATCACGGAAGGATGGACTCTCGCACCAAAGATTTTCTCTTCCATAGGTTTTATGCAAGGCTTGTAGGGCTAATCGCTCACCAATTTCCTGTTTTTGGGCAGGGTGAATCTGTTTCTTTTCATAAGGATACACTAAGTCATCCGTGCAAACCAAGCCGCAATGGGGAATAAGTTGTTGTGCATTAAACTGCTGTTCACGCAACCTTGCACCAGCTGTCCCTTCCTCATTGTTGTACCAAAAGGGTGTGATTTGTACATAATAGAAGGGAAGTTCGGGTTGCTGAAAGCCCTCTCGCCACTGTTTTGCTAAGGCTGCGAGCCGTGTTGCATATTGATTTTCGGGGTCGCCCACGTTAGAACAGCCTTGGTAATACAGGATTCCTTTTACACAATAATTGAGAATAGGTGAGAAAGTACCATTCCCCCAGAGCATAGGATAGTAGAATTCTACCCTAAACTTTTGGGCGAAAGTGCTTGAATCTAAGGGCTCTTGTGTATTCTTTTCTAAGTATTCGCGATTTAACCAGCTCTCAACACGCGAGCCTCCTTTGTTGGATAGGATCAGTCCTACAGGAACATGGAGTGCTTTCTCCAAGGGCTTTGCGAAGAAATAGCCTACGGCAGACACGTCGGGTAGGGTAGCTTGGTTTACAACTTTCCACTGACAAGGTGCATCATTCAAAGGTGTTGTGCTCATGATGCTGGGGATTTTTACAAAGCGGATGGCACTCATCGTGTCGGCAGCCATCATCTCTTGCATAAAGTTTTCTGTGGGACAGCGGTCAAATCCACGCATTGGCATCTCCATATTGCTTTGTCCTGCACACACCCATACTTCGCCGATAGCCACATTCTTAATCGTAACTTCTTCGCCATCACTGATTGAAAGCGTATAAGTCTTGTAGCTTCCACGAGGCGTTTCAATCTTTACTTCCCATTCTCCTTGCATGTTGGTGCGTGTAGTATAACGCTTTTGGTTCCATGAGGGCACTACAATAACTTGTTTTCCAGGCTTATCCCATCCCCATATGCGCACTTTTTGCTGTTGTTGTAACAGCATATTATTACTGATGAGGTGTGGCAGTTTCACCTTTGCCATCATAGAAATGGATACGCACCCTACTAAAAAGAGTATGAAATAACGTTTCATCATGCTTTTTGAATTGTTTTGGTTTGTTCCTGCAATATTACACTTTTTTTAGTGAAGATTGCAATAAAAAAAGAATGAGAAAAAGGCTATTTAAAATAAAAAAATGGGAAGAAAACTACAAAAAATATCTTTTCAAGATGTATCTCTAATCGTTGATAGGGATATTTTACTATCCAAATATGCAATCCATATTATAACTTTGAGTTGCAATAACTCCACTAAAGATAGATGATTTCACTTCTATTTTGAAAGAACATTGTAATTCTTTTCAAAATATGCTGAACAAGGAAAAGAGTGGACCAGATAGGGCTTGAACCTATGACCTCCAGATTATGAGGCTCACCACACAAGCTATATATGAGCTTATTTATCAGCCTGTTAATGAACTCTGCGCAGAATGGAGGTCAACTATAGGTCAACACCCCATCGCACGACAAAGTTACAAAAATATCTCCGATAATGCAACAACAGACTAACAGATTATGGTCTGTTGCTGGGAAATAATCTTATGTTTGGAAAAGTGTGGTATATCCTGTTATTCTGTATATGTGTTTTTCTGATATAATGCGTTTAACTCTCTTTTTGTGGAGGGTAGTCCCATCTTTTTACACCATTTACGGATAGCGTTATCTGTTACTCCGTACATTCTTCCGATTTCAGTAAATGGTTTTTCTTTTATTAGCTGCAATAACTCTTCCTTTGATGGTTTATCAGAGGGTGAAATCTTGTGTACGCGGTTATGTTTCAACGCACATTCGGGACACCAAGTAGATTTAGGGGCAATCTCTTTGCCACAGTCTTTACAGTAGTTGTGCTGTTTGAGCTTTCGGGTACAGAACGTATCTGTTTGTGTGTGACAGTTTGGGCAGACAATCCGCAGGTTCTCCAATCGGTTATCCGTATGTATGCCATTGATGTGGTCTAATTGTAAGACAAGTAGTTTGTCATTCCATGTGTTACCTTGTCCGCATATCTCGCAGCGGTCTTGCTTTATTCCCTCATCAACCAGTCGCTTCTTTAGTTTGGTAGATTGATAGCTACTGTTTTCTACCAGTATATCCTTTAAGGGGATTTTGTCTCGTATCAGCTTAATAGGGAGGGTGTGATGGTCTATGCCGTATTTATCTAATAAAGTAGTTAGTTCTTCAATATTGGCTTTACTCTGCCTCTTATTCAGTATCTTTAATATGTCAACAAGGCTTTTAGCCTCGTTGATGAGTTCCTATAAATGTTCTTTTGTTATCATTGCCTGTAGTTATGTCGTGAATAATATCATTCCGTCCTTTCTTCCCTTATCTGTTGGGATTTTACATCTTTGTGTGGCAAAGCCATATTCTATAATCTATGTTCCTTTTGCCTTTCTCTTACTGCCAAATCCTGTATAAATCTTCTGCAGGGTAGCTTTCAGTTCTTTATTTGTAACCCTGTCTCCAGTTTTATAAACTTGATGTAGGGCGTAGCTGATTTTAGTCTACAAAATGGTAGTGTCCATGTTCATCAATATAATCGTTATCGCCCATTACCTCTGGGCATAGTTTCATTATCTTTTCTTTTTCGGATTCCTCTGTTTTCAGAAACAAATCATCCCGGAGTATCATTATTCGTTTTTTCTTCCTATCTCTCTTGATATATTGTTTGGCTTCCAATGCTCTCAAATAATTATCAATCATGCTCTGTTTAAGAACCATCATTTCCTGTAAATTCCGACCATAATAATCTGTATAGTTGCAGTGGCTGTAACAAAGGCTTTTCAACAATAATAGGAAGCCTATCTGTTCCCTTGGTATATCTTCCTCCAATATCTTCCTATAAACGCCAAACCAGTGCTTCTGTTTAGTCTGTATCTGTTCTTCTCTCTCCAGCCATATCTATCTTGATGAATAGTAAGCAAGTTGTTCTCTTTGCACATCTGTAAGGCTCTTTGTACCGTGCCGACATCGCATTGTAGGAACTTTGCCAACGAATCTTGGTTAATATTTGAAATATCAGTCTTAAAATCTGTATGTAGGCATAATCCCAAGTATATGTATGCTTGCAGTGGATTAAGACAAGCTCCGATTTCTTTGCTTAGGGTTGTGTAATCCATCGCTTGCTATGCTATTACCATCCTTTATAAATCTTATCTCTCCATTTTTAACCAATCTCTCAAATGCCCATTTGCCTCCGACATGTTCTTTGGCTTCTTTTCGGGTCTCAAATTGCTCTCCTGTTGTTACTTTTATAATCATGCTCCATTGTTAAATCAATAAGTTTAAGTAAGCGAAAATCTGAAAGATTTGAGCTGTATGAGTAATAGTTTTCTGATTAGTAGTATCTATTGCTCTCATTGGCAATTCCCATCCGGCTCTCATTGGTAATGCGTTTTTCTTTCATTAGGTATATCTGTACTTCGATTTTATCTATAGTGGCCTATAAATAAAAATTCGACACTTCAAGTAATAAATAAAGAGGCACATTACTGCACCTCCATATTTCCTTTATATCGTTGGAATTACCCAAATATCTGAAACAAATATAGGTATCTTATTCTGTAAATCCAAGCTACTTAGCACTTTTCTGAAAAATCGAGTAAAAGTGCATCTGAGGTCTGACTTCTTCAGTTCGAGTGACATTTTCACATTTGGGTGTATATAAGAATTTTGTGAGTGAAAATGTCACCAATGAAAAAGCACCAAATGATTGCTCACTTGGTGCTTTATACCCTTTAATATCCACCTATTTAGTCATCAAAAAACGCTTCAAAGCCTACAAGTAAGCCAAATATTCCGATGCTCCATGCACCAATATATGCTCCTAAAGATCCAGCGATAACTCCACCAAATACGGCACCACCTAAAAAACCGAATATACCTCCTATAATATGTCCTATCACGCCCTTGAAAAAATCTTTCATAAATCTTATTATTTCCTTGTTTTGATTATTGCCAAGAGGATTTTCGAGTTCCTGTAATGAGTTCTGCTTGCAGCTCAACGGCTTCTTGATAACGAGTTTGGGCTTCTAGTATTCTTTGAGTCTCCTCTGCAGACATTTTATTATCGCCACCAGGCCTGTTTGCTATATCAAGCAGTTTTTCTTTAACCCTATATGTCAGTTCGGAAATCTCTGCTTCAGTTTGGCAACTTTGAACTTCAGTAATAGCTTGTTCATAAACATCAACCATGTCTTCTCCATTTGCACATGATACCAATAAGCTTAGGATAATTAGCATGTAGCTAAAAATATTCTTTTCCATCATATTTTAATGATTTGAAATCCATACTGGTGTTTTACCTCCTGTTAATCTTGCAGTAGAAGCATTAACTGCATTATAATATTCATTCTTTATTCTCATTAAATCTGTCTTCTTTTCAGGCGAAAGTTTGTCTGAATTGATGTCTGATGCCTCAATGGCTTGAATCCTATTTGCAATTTCTTTTTGTTAGATTACCAATTTCATCGACAGAAGTTGCTTGTTCTGCTCTCATAGTACCTTCCCCGTAAATATTAGCAACTTCATTAGCAATTTGCTCACTACGATTATAGCATGCTCCTAAAAAGAGAATCAATCCTAATGATATGAATATTATAAATATTCTTAGCATGGCTTTAATAATCAAATTCTTGAATATTGTTGATCATATCCCAATCACTCATACCCTGCTTCCATATCAATGTTTGGCGATTGATTTTACCATCTTGTAGCATCTTCTTTATCCCTTGAAGATATAATGGTCCTATTTGTTCATTGTTGGCAACCACAAAGTATGATATTGGTATTGATGGAGGAACAACTTGATTGTTAGGAATGGATGAAAAGTTCTTGCTTTGAGTAGAACTGTAAATGGGAAGCCTATTTTCCTGTTTGCTAAATGGGTTCTGTCCATACTCATTATCATCATCACTTGGAAAAGAATAACAACAAAAATAAAAAAATAATGCCAAATGGTATAAAGGCTATTAACCAATAATATCCGGACTTGCCAATATCATGTAGTCTTCTTACTCCAACGCAAAAACTTGCAGGAATTGTCGTGAGATAAATAATCGCAAAGATTGCTGCCATTACCACAAAAAAGTTGTAACTTGGGCTGATGAATATTAAGTGCGAGTTAGATTCTAGCAACACACAAGCCATTGCAATTGAAGAATTAATTAGAATGATAGATATGAGCCCAAACAAATAAAAAAGTACCAAAACTCACTTCTTGTCGCTCTTCCTTTGCATGTAAATGAATTGACATAACATGTTTTAACAGCTTCTGTAAATCCCATAATTTTATTTTTAAGTTAATATTTAATCTCTATTATCTGTTTTGCTATTTCCCCAGCCATGCCACCATTTGCAGGTAATCCTCTCTTATTCAAGGAAACGATGATGCTGTATTGTGGATTATCTGACGGATAGTAACCACAGAATTGTAAGCAGTAAATGGTGTCGTTCCCATCTTTCTTTACAATGGTCGTTCCTTGTTCACCTGCAATGCTTACTTTATCAGAGTATGCTTGATGAGCGAGACCATCTTTTACTTTCTGCATAAGTAGTTGCTGAATGATGGCAATGTTTTCTTTACTTGTAATCTGCTCCTTTATAGTAATGGTTTCACCTTTATGGAACGTGGGTTTTACCATCTTGCCATTATTTGCTATGGCGTTATAAAAGGTGAGTATCTGTAAAGGAGTTATTTGCTGATTTTTTCCATTTACAAACTTAGCAAAGGATATATCATAGTTGGGTATAGGCAAGGTTGCCTTTATTTCATCTTGTGGTAATCCATATCCCATATTTATGATAGTTTTTATAGAATTTGCTATAATCCTTGCCAAATGTTTGTTTGACTGTTAGATATGTAGCAATATTGGAGGATGATTGAAAACCTTGCCGTATGGTTGTCTTACCATTTCCACCTCTACGCCAGTTATAATCTTCCAGCAAATAGCCGTTTATATCTACTATTCCTGATTTGGTATCAATACTATCATTCAGTTTTACTTTACCTTGTTCCAAAGCTGCCAACAATGAGATAGGGTGCATTAAACCTGTTGGCTGTGATAACTGGCTTGTTGTAGACTTTATCTCAAGCTTGTCTTTTACCAAGTTTACCATTGCCTTAATCTCACCAGACTTACAATCCATTATGATTATCTGCCCATTGAGAGCTTGTTTTTTGTTCAAATTATTGGATAAAATGCAATATGCTTTTTTAAAAAGTTCGTTTCCTCTTGTTGAGAAAGTAGCAACTTTTTGTGCTCTTATCTGATTTGGTAGCGATAGTATTATTGTAAGCATTAATACCTTAATAGCCATCAGTTTCATCGCGTGTAATTTCTTTATTAGATATATTTTATAAAAACCTATCTCCAATTAGCTCCTGCTGAAATCACTTAGGAAAGCACCAACAGGTCCTCCAACTCCAAACACGATAAACAAAATCACCTGAAATGTACTTGGACCAGATGTAATATCACATATCCAACCCCAGAAAAGAATCCATACAATGGTAAAGCTCAAACTTTTCATATTTATTATTTTTCTTGCCCACTGTTTCCCAGAAGTAAGCGGTTAGTAAATGGAAAAAGCGTGGGAACTATTGAATGCTGTCGTGTCCAAGGTTCTGCAATACCCACTACCAAACAACAAACAATAGCCCACGCATTGAGGTATATTATTCCTTTTGTTAAGGGTATAATAATCCCAAGCGCGAGCGTACTGCCTATTGTCCCTGGTAGTTGAATTTTGCAGATTCTGAACACAGGACAATATGTCAAACGCTCTTTTTCAAAAGTTGAACCCTTTATAGCGCACACCTGCACACAGATGCACTGGGAGTTCAATCGCAAAGATAGATAAAAAAATCCTTATTAAATTCTTCTTTTCCACAAAAATTATATGATAAGATGATTTTCCTATCTTAAGGAGCGTTATTCTCTATGAATTAAGAAGTAGTGACATTTTTAGAAAGGGGTGTATAAAAGGATTATTTTCTAAAAATGTCACTGTTCAGAATGTAAGACAGTCGTAGGTCTCCAAGATTTCCTCCTGTCGTAAACCAAGATAGCGTTTGGTAATAGCTACAGACGAATGGTTGAAAAGCTCCATCAGCTTGACCAATGCCTGTTCTGCATTGTCGTTATTCATGTTGTAAACCTGTCTGCCAAATGTCTTTCTCAAACTGTGGCAGCTAAAATGCTTTATCTTCAACTTGTATTTGTGTTTGAGTTCTTTCAGTATCACGTTGATGCGTTGTACTGTGAAAACTGTACCTTTCTGACTGACAAGGATAGGAGCTGCAATTCCCAGAGGCTGGATATGCTCGTAACAGTCCTTAATATGTTCCTGCAATTCTTTGTTAAGGCGTATGGTTCGCTGCTTACCTGTCTTACGTTCTGTTATGGTAAATTCTGAAACATCAAGTATCTGTTTCCATCGTAAAGCAAGAATATCAGATATCCTCAATCCTGTAAAACAGCCGATTGCTATAAGAAGCGAAATCTTGTAGTTCCCATCTTTTGCCAATTTATGTATCAGGTTCATGGCTTCTGACCACTGGAGGTAGTCAGCCGTTGTATTGCTGTATTTCAAACTCATAATAATGCTCGTTTATGTTGGGTTTATAAGGAAAGTGAACATTGTTCTGACAGCAGATTTTCTAAGTTTCTGATTATCAGAACAACATTCACTTTCTCTATTAGTGAATATAATCAGAGGTAATTTTCCTCGTTCAGTGTCTCGCACGTCATCCAGCAGCAGTTCTTCACTTGAAAGTGGTATTTTTCTTCAAGCGTGGATAGAAACTCTTCAAAATCCTCATATTTGTAGGATTCTTCAATCTGCTCTATTGTCAGACGTATCTTGATGACTGTTGCTGTACAGAAATCAAGGATTACAACGTAATTTGTTTCCATCGTCAAATCCTCCCCCTCATCACGATAACTGTAATAGCCCTCAGGAGATAGTATCAAATGGTCGGTGAAACTAACTCGCATAATCTCACACGCTTTCTGCACTTTCTTTGTAAGCATATCATCCAGTGGACTTGGCTTTAGGTTGCCACTTGGATGATTGTGTGCAAGGATTATCTGCGTGGCATTGGTGAGCAATGCACCTTGCAGTATCAGTCTCACATCAACGGCCGTTTCCGTCAGTCCTCCTTCTGAAATTGTATTGTAGGCAATTACCTCGCTGGCTTGGTTCAGATAAAGCACCTTGGCATATTCTCTGTGCTCGATAGTCCCCTCTCTAAATGTAGGGAGTAAGATGCTGTATGCTTCCTCTGAACTGATGACCTTACCTTGCTTCTTACAAATCGGTCTATATTGTAGCGTAACTTCTGCTACTTTGAAATCCATATCCATAGTTATTATGTATTAAAATGTTAGTAATTGAAAAAAGGAGACACCCTCAAAGGATACCTCCTCGCCCTCAATCAATAGTCCACTTATCCAATGAACCATTTATATTTCTCATCACCATGCAGGGCATTGTTAATGCCAACAGCTACTTCCGTAGCGTTTACGGCTCTCTGCAAGTAAGTGTCAATGTAGCTTCCCTTGTTCGATTCCGTAAGTAGGTTGTGAAAGTCCCACATAGACAGACTGTCGTCTTTTGCTCCGAAGTTAGGATTACTAAAATAGCCACGACAGACATTGTTGATTTGACTGTCTGTAATCAGTAAGCGTGGTATCTGCTTGGTATATCCTTGCGGTAAGGCTTGGTACATTCTCATTCTGCCCATAATTTGTGCAAACTGCGTTTCTGTGAGAGAAGTGTTTGAGAGGGTCTGCATCAGGTGTATCTCCTTAGCAGGGTTGAATTGGTAGAGTAATTCCATCACGCTTTTATATAAATCACGGATATTCATTACTTCGACAGACAGTTTGACGCCATCACCTGTCAGCACTTGATTACTGCACACATTTACTCGCCAGCCCACGAAGACGGAGAACTTCTCCACACCACGGCTTGCCCTGTAAAGGTTGAGATCGTTGTAATTGCGAACTCCACCCACACAAAGTTCCAATCGCTGACCGTTCAAAGTCTCGTAAATAGTTGGGATAGTAAAAGCGAATGCCATGCGCTGATAAAACTGTGTCTTTTCGCATTCCAAAAGTTCTGATGCTTTCTTGCCTAATGCGTCAGGCGTTTTACCTCTTACAATATGAGAAACGCGGATAGCAGGCTTGTTTACTTGCTCTCCATGATAGAAGTCTTTGGCAGCATCATGTACACAATGGATAAAGCCCTGATGTGAAATGGTTAACTCTTGATTACCCCAAGTGGGAACAACACATGTGCTGGTAAGCTCATCAAGTGAGATAGCATTGGTGTTGGCTTCGAGGAAAGAAACACTGCTACTCTCTGTTGGGGTATCTTCAATGATAACGGCATCCTCTGCATCGCTGAAATTAAAGGTTCTGTTGTTCTTTGCCACAACAGCAGGCATTAAAATTACATTGTTCATAACTTGTAAATGTATTAAGTGAATATTGATTGAAAATAGGCATAAATGAAAACAGACCGAAAGCGGATTGCTCCAACTTCCAGCCTGTTACACATATAAATCCCTAAAAGCGTTTAGAAGTTTATCGAAAGCCTATTTTTCAAAGTAAAGACCTCTACTATTTTTCTTTTGTCCCTGCATTGCGTGGGAGGGGAAGCAAGGCAGGTGTACTCGTGTGCAGATATTTTTTCTTAGGTATGGATTGGGGGATAAAGCCATAGTGTTCTGATGGCAGGGATGGGCTTAACGGTAGAGAGGGCATATTTTAGAAAGATCTATTTCCTGGTACCTCTGTTTTATTACAATATCTATATTTTTGAGGATGGGGATGGGTTGTTTTTGAGAGTTACTATATGTGGCTTTAGAAACTGTTGTACCTTGCAAGACCGCGAAACTCTTGTTTGGTTCAGACCTATGTCTGCTCACTTGTGGGCTGCATATAACAATATTTACATCCATGATGGCAAACGCCCTTGTTTGGATTCCATGTGTGGGTTACAAACTTGTGTATATTGCCTGTCGCTTTATTCAGCATAGTGTCGATTTTTATTCCTGACGAGTGATAATTCTCTACAGTGGGTTACTATTATATCTGAAAAACTGTCATTCGGAGATAAACTTTGGACTGATAAGATAATAGCCTCTTTCCTCATTCGTCCGCCTCTCTACTGCCTCAAAGTATTTACAAATCTCTTTTGCAGTAATAGCTTTACTCTTCGGTACTCCCAATAGTTCGTGTATTCGCTTCAACTCTTGTTTAATGAAACGAGATGTGTACCAACGTTTGGACTTAAAAGAATTGTTGACCATCCTGATAACATCCGAAGATTTGGCTGTCTTCTCATGCAGGGTTATTATTATCTTCTCTCTAATGGGCTTGGGGTTGTAATCCAGTTCCTCAATCGCCTGTTTCCCTAACACTTCCCATGCCTCTACTATTAATGAATCAGCGTGAAGAAGTTCGTTTAGGAATTGCATTGCCATTTCCGTCTCATCTTCTTTTAACACTTCTAATTGTTCTATAATTAGTTTCCGCTTCTCTTTAATGGGAATGGTGGTGTTCTTGATTTTCAACCGTTCAAAATCACCATATTTATAAGTTATGTTTGAGGTGGTTACTTCAAAATATCCACACTCATCATATCCTTGGTATAGGCGAGTTGAATCATGGTACATCACCCTTACCAATTCTTCGTGAATATAGTTGTCTATCTTGAAAGCGTCCTCTTTACCATAATCGTTAAGAAATCTGTTGTAAGGAAGAACTTTCATTGCATCACTGAAAGCTGCTCTACGATTTATGTCTGTTTCGCTGTTCTTGAAAGTCTCAAACTTCTCATATATTTCTTTGTCACACTGATATCGTGTGATGATGCCTCTTTTGTCTCTTACTGGGATTCTCTCATCGAAGTTACTTATATGGTAGATGGCGTTTGTCCCATTACGAAATCGTCCTGTAATTTGTACTGCATCCATATATGGGTCTATCATCGTGTAATCTGCTATGAAGTAATCGGTAATCATCACAACGTTTGGCTTACAATTCAACTCTATATCCAGAGCATTGTAAAAACGACTTGTCATCCAGTTGTATTTTGCCATGTGTTTTTGCTCCCAGTTCTTGTGTGCATTACTAAACTTCTGTGATTTCAGTTTATTCACACTGTCGGAGGAACAGAACACCGCTGATTGCTCCTTTAATCCAAGTTGTTCCATCATAGCAAGGATGATGTCCGTGGAGTTTACGAAAAAGAAAACAGGTTGCTCGTCCAGTTGTAGCAACAACTGCCGTGTTCTTTCTAGTATATTGTTGGTGGGACAGACAGTTATCGCTTTCTTGTAGTTGAAGTTGGGGCGGATAGTGAGAATATCAAAATCCTCAAATCGTGGATCTGCAAACTCGGATGGAGGTGTTGCGGAAACCATAGCCTTATCGTTGCATTCAAAAAAAGTAATCCATTGGCAGAGATATATTCTTACGATAGCCACAGTCTTTGACAATCTTCTGGCACTCATCAAACAGTAGGAAATAACCGTCTGTCCGAATATCTATCTCCACTTGTTCAAAGGCCATTCTCACCTTATAGAAGCTTTCAGGGGTAGTTAGTATCTTTATCTTTTTGTTCCTGTCTTGGGATTTTGTGATATAGTTAGCAATATCTTTGGTATAAACTCCCTCGTACACGCCAAACAGGTTGTCATCTTTATGTTTGCTATCATGACACTTCCCATATATAACAGGTCTGTTCGGTTCAATGATAATAGAGTTTCTAGCGGCTCGAAGTTCCCCATAAGTAGCTCCTATGCCTGTAAGTGTTTTGCAAAGGATTGTGTTGGTTGGAATCAGTGGCAGAACTTCTGTAAGATGTTGTACCTTACCATAACTCATTGAGATTTCAATTTTCTTATCCATAATCTTTTTTGTTTATTATGGAGGAGGGAGATATGATTCCCTCCTCCGAATGATAGATTTAAATTGCTATTCCGTATTCTCTGATTAGTTCCAGATTCTCTTCTGTTCTTGGGATTCGAAAAAATATTATCCCTTTTCGGAAAGCTTTTTGAGCTGTAATATAGTTAGACCTTTCTCTAAAAAGAGGTGTGAACTGGATGCCCCAGTGTTCTTCCAGCATCAGTTTCAATACTAAGAGGGCATAATTGGATCCCTCTGCCAAAGGTTGGGTTTCCATAGGCGAAGCGTCAAAATCAGCAGCCTCACCTGTTATCAGGTAGTTTATCAAGCCTGAAAAACTTACTTCTTTTAATTTATATCGGAAGCCTGCCACTTGCTTGCTCTCAATCCAAGCGCATGGCTTGTTGTCCTTTCCTGTGTAGAACTTGACAGATAATTTCTGTCCTGCTTTCATCATCGCTTGGAGTTGGTTGTAAGCTCCAATGTTGTCATACTGGTTTTGTGCTTCCTGTAAAGTCGGCAACGTAAAAGTTTCTTTTCCCATATCAAAAGTTTCTTTTTGTTCAACACTTGCAGATATCTCTGCGTTATCTAATCTCTCTTGTAAAGCTCTTTTATGCATCTTATTTGTTTTAAGGCTCTTACATCAGAGGTGAGCCTGTTACCTCACAATCACTTAAATAGCGCGCTTGTTTCGTAATTGCGATGCAAAGATAAAGGGAAAATAAGGAGCAAGAAAGAAAAGGAGGCTTGGGAGCTTTAGGGAACTTTTTACCGTACAAAATTCCCTAAAACCTAAAATAGTGGATAATAGTTACTTACTCGCCAAATGCAGAAAAGTAGAAAGAATGGCGTACTTGAGGAATTGTGGTACATTTCTTTATGCAGTCTGACAAATCTTTGCCAACATCAAACGCTATTGCAATATATTCAGTCCCATCAACTATGATTTTTTGATATTGGGCTATCTCGTACTTCTTACAAAATCTCTCCAATGTCGGTTTGCACCCATACCAGTAACGCTCATCTTTTGTAAAGTCTGCTAAATAAAGGAACTTTCCGATAAAGGACTTTCTTCCTCGTTGGGTCTTGGATAGGCTATGATCAAAGAAATGGCTGTATAATTCTGTGGCGAATTTCATCCTTGCAGTATTATAGCGTTCTACATCCTCTCTGATTTCCTTAGAAACAACCACATCTCTATTTGCCCAGTCAAATGGATATTCTTGTTTTAAAGCAGAAAGTAGGGCTGCTACTACCCAAGGATTCTGCGTTGATAACTTCTTTTTATTAATTCTAATATCGAGACAAAGATTCTCCGTCTCTGTCTTTTCCAACGTCTTAATAAGCCTGTCTATATACTGTTTGGTGCTTAGCTCCTCAAATATGGTAACATTGCTAAAGCTGTCTGTCGCATAATCTATGATAAACAGATGCAGGTACCAAAACTTAATAGGATCAAGCTGCCATTTGGAAAGTTGTCTTTGAATGTTGTCATTTCCAAGAAACAACTTGTGTTTTTCTTGGTTCTCCTGAAATAAAGCAGGAAATCTGTTGGCGAAATGATTTATTGCTGTATTTTGTGCCAATTCGATATATGTATGGTCTATAACCTCGTTAACATGAACGGATGGTAAACAGTCCATTCCTGCAACAATAGCAATATATTCCGTCTTGTCAATATCAAATATCATATTTTATGTTTTAGGTCACTTACAAAGGTAATGAAAAAACTCCACCTGCATTCCTGCCGATGGAGTTTTCTTAGGGTGACATTTTCTTGGTAGGGACTATAAAAATATTTCTTTTGAAGTTTTGTCATATTGTGTTCCGAACACATATTTTACGACTTTCGCATTTGCCTTATTCTCATTTGAAAAGTCACGTTCAATGTAAATGTCAGTTACGCGCATAGATTCGTCAATATGATTGAGGGCTTCGTGTACCACGTACTTGCTAATTCCGACCTTGTTAAGGGCAATGGTAGCCCATGAATGTCGTGCTGCATAATATTCCAAATCGTCAATTCCAAGTATATTCCCAATCTCTTCAACCCCTTGTTGATGGCTTTGTTAAAGGCTTTCTCATTAGCATAGCTCTGATAGAAGTTGAATATCCGTTTGTCTGTCCTATCCTTGTACTTATCGAATAAGGGCTGTAACATCTTTGGAACTTTAATTACCATCTTAGCCTTATCCATTCTCCTACCTTTTGTCTTGGTACGATAGTAGGTAAGCATTTTACCATCATATTCTGTTGCATTGAAAAGGTCAACAGAGTTTATCCCCATCATGCAGAATGACAGGAGGAAGCAGTCCTTAGCAAGATTGAAGCGGTTGGTGTGATGTATGCCTTTATAAACTGTCTGATAAGGCAACTGTGCTATTTCCCTGATTTGCTCAGCTGTGATGGCTCGCTTCCTTGTAGCTTCCTGTTTGGGGATTTGGAAGTAAGCAAATGGTGTATTTTTGATACGGATTAATCCTTGGTCGGGTTTGTTGTATTGTTTTACAGCCTCATTAAACAATTTACGAATGCTCATCAAATAAAGAGAAGTACTGCGAGTGGAGGGAACACGCTTGCCTTTCTTCTTCAACAGCTCCGCCCGTTCCTTACTCTCGTTGAGTAAGAATGCCATAAACTCTTGCAAAAAATCACTTGTAATTTGATGCGTGTACAGCCTTTCACTCTTAGTAAATCGGATGAGGCTGTTAAGTGCAGAAGTGTAATTTACTGCTCCTTTCAAGGTAGAATTATCAATCCATTCCTTAGAGAATTTGATAAAATCTACAGGCTTATCACTTTCTTCCCTGTTGGTCAGTCGAGCTACAATCTCGTTTACGTCAAGTGTCTCTTCCTCCAAGTGCATTTCGGTAAACATCGTACGATAATGCAGGATAAGTCTGTCGGTTTCCTGCTTAATAAGTGAATCCTTCCTGATAGTAAATTTATCGGTTAAATCGGCTTTTGTAACAAACAGGCTTGTAGATAATCGTTTCACCTTGCGATCTTTTGTAAATCTGATACGAACATTGTAACTACCATCTTGACGTACCCAACCTTTCTGAATTTCTGCTTTAATCGTTAGCATAATCTTTCATTTTGAGGTCAACTATCTGTCAACAATATGTCAACATCAAGTCAACCAATGGATAAATTAGCTGATATTTTGCTCAAAACAGCATTAAGTGTGCAACAAAATTAAGGAGAATATAGGTGTAGTTTATCCCAAATGAACCGTTTGCATCATCGTATTTTGTGCGTATAACTACTTGATTATAAACAAAAAGAGCCTTACAACGACGTGCAAAGCTCTTTATTCTATTTGTGGACCAGATAGGGCTTGAACCTATGACCTCCAGATTATGAGTCTGTTGCTCTAACCAACTGAGCTACAAGTCCAATGAGAGAACTAATATGTTCGGGATGCAAAGGTAGATAATTTTGTGAGAAATACAAAATATTTCGGGGGAGAATTCTGATGTAGGTTGTATTTTACAGCGTGAATTAGCCATGAATTCGGCTCGGCTTTCTACTTTTTAGCACAGAGGAATCGTGGTGCTCATAGATGAGATGTTGGGACATTCGTCAACCCTTCCGTCTCGGTTGTGAGCGATAAGTGTTGGAATAGGCGATGCTGAGCACTTTTTATCTTGTCTGCATGAGCATAGGGATTGGGTTGATGCTGCTGATAACTTTGTTCCAACAAAAATACTTGTCGGCGATTTTCTTCAGACAACATCATCCAATGGATTAACTGTTCTAAATCAGAGGTGTTGATTTCACCTGTGACGAACCGTGCGATTAATTGATAATCTATGCGTTGCAAGACTTGATATATAAGTTGAATATAAAAAGCTTATGGCTGTTTCTCCCATTTTTTCTGTGGGAGGATGTACTTATATAAACAAGTGTGACGCGAGAATTACTTAATCTTAACTAATAAAAAATGTTATCATGCGATGGAGGCCGTTCGTAATTTCTTGCGCAACACCCGAAGAGCCTTGTAAAGATGCACCTCAACTGTGCGTGGCGAAATGGCCAATTGCACTGCAATCTCTTTTTTCTTTTTCTCATGGAGATAGCTCAATTCAAATACTTTCCTACATTTTTCAGGGAGTGATTCAATGGCCAAATGAAGCTGTTTCTGCATTTCTTCAGTTGCGGTCAATTCGCCGATGTCTCCATTCTCAGGGTGATAATAAGCTAAACGTAGTTGATCCATCTGTTGCATGGCACGCGCATAGTCGGTTTCTACCTGGCGATGTTTAATTAAATTGATAGCTTTGGTGTAGACTACTCGATAGAGATAAGCTTTTACATGATTTTGGTCTGTGAACTCTTTCTTACGTGTCCACAAGTCAGTAAATGCCTCTTGCACAAGATCATCGACCTCGTTTTCACGCACTAAGCGCGCAGCATAGTGTGCAATGTTAGGATATAAATCCCAAAAAAGTTGTTTAAATTCTTGTTCTTGCAACTTCATGTCTGTTAGGTTTTTCGCATCATCTGCTCCCGAAAGATGATAGAAAACACCTCAAAGAAACAGCATAGGGCAAGCCCTTTGCGATTTGTTTTATGTAGTTACACTGCAAATGTACATCTTTTTACAGTGATAACCGAGAAACAAATCGTTAAAATTGATAAAACCCCATCCTTCTTTTACCCACGAACAGAGCGCGTCTGCACATCGTAAGTCTATGGATAGTGAAAGCTAATTGGCTGCAAGTGCCTACTATAGGGGCCTCTTTAACGTAGCATCAGACTTTTTCTGAGATTTCTTTACCTCCTTCTTCAGGGTAGGTGAAGGGCACAAACCATGTGATGAGCAAGGCAGGAATGGTGCAAACCAACACAAAAAAGAAAAAGTGTTTGTAGCCCAATGCATCGCTAAAGAGCCCACTCGCCATGCCCGGAAGCAACACACCGAGGTTCATTAAACCGCTGGCAAACGCATAATGTGCCATTTGATGCTTTCCACGAGCCACTTGTTGCATCATGAAAAGCGTTAATCCCACGAAGCCAAATCCATAACCAAAATACTCCAACACAATGCCCCCACCAATGAGTAGCAGGCTGTGGGGCTGATAATAAGCCAAAAGGGTGTAGGCCACGAAGGGGATATTAAACACCAAAGCCAAGGAGAACAGACTTTTTTTCAGACCGCGCCATGCGATGTAATAGCCTGCAAGAATAGAGCCAATGACAAAGGCTGCCGCGCCAAAGGTGCCATAACACAATCCAATCTCTTGCTCACTCAGTCCCAAGCCTTGCATTTCGCGAGGCGCTTTGAGAAACAAAGGCATAATTTTCATCACGAAACCTTCGGCAAAGCGATAGAGGATGATGAAACAAATGTAATAAACGATGTGTGGCTTTTTGAAAAATTCCAAGAACACTTTAGCCAATTCGTCCCATGTCTGCTGTAAAGTTAGCTTTTTCTCTTGTTCCTTTTCATTGGCTTGCGGCAACATGAAATAATGATAAATGCCAATCGTAACCATTAAAATGGCGATGATGAGCATCACCAACGTCCATGCTTGTGTTACGCCGAAACGCTGAATAAAGAAACCAGCCAAATAAACCAGGCCTCCGGTGGCTGCAATCTTTGCAATGTTATAGAAAGCCCCTTGCCAACCAATCCAGCGCGCTTGCTCCTCATTTGATAACACCGACATGTAGGTTCCGTCGGCAGCGATGTCGTGGGTTGCACCACTAAAGGCAATCACGGCAAGCAAAGCGACGGTGATTGTGAAGAAGGTTGGCAGATGTAATGAGAACGCTATCAACGCAAACAGCACGCCGGTGAGCAGTTGTGTCGTTACCACAAAGAATTTTTTGCTTTTATACATCTCTAAAAAGGGACTCCACAAGGGTTTGAGTGTCCAGGGGGAATATAATTAAAGATGTCCAGAAAGCAATCTGTTTGTCGGACACCCCCATGCCTTTATACATCAAGGTGCACACCATATTGAGCACCACAAAGGGCATACCCATGGCGAAATAGAGCGTGGGAACCCAGCTTGCGGGACTTCGTTTTATTTGCGTTTCGTTCTTTTTCATTCTTTATTTATCCTTTATGGCACATTGTTTTACGCCTTCTTTAGTCTTAGAACAACTTCGTTGTAGTTCCTACGCATTGTTGCAATCAACATTTAATGTTTATTCACTAAAAAGGTGATATTTGCGTTTTCAAACGGTTTGTAAAGCTATTATTCATATCTTTATCGCCCCCCTGGGGAGTGTTGGCCTACCCAATTGTTTGCTAATGGTCTGCAACATGGCTTGAAAGGCCCTGTCATAGTGTTCAAATCGTTTCGTCAATGGGCGTACTTGCTTCTTTGTCGTCCTTATTTATCTTGCCACTTGGTTGCTATGAAAAAGTAATAAGGTAGAGATTTCTATGCAAAATGGTGCTATTTATCCTGCAAAAAGGCCTGTTTTGTAGGGTAATCAGCACCATATTGTAGAGCAATCTATCGAACGTGATTGTGCCGCCTATGCAGCATTACTTTGGGTAATTGGCTGTATGAGCATCAAAAAGCGCTGGCAGGCAGAGCCTATCAGCGCATGATATGGTTGTTTCTTTATTGAAAAAGCGTTTGCAAATCCTTAAAGTAGGCTTTGAATGGCTGCATTAATATCTTTTATTTGCGTGTTGCGCAATTTCAGCGTGTTATCTTTTCCGATGAGGAAGAACGTGGGAATCGACTGCACATTGTATTGGGCTAAAACGGGAGATTGTGCACCTGCGTCGTCTCTTACGCTAATCCAAGGTAGCGCTTCGGTCTGCGTTTTCCAGAAATGCTCATCAGGATCGATGGACACTTGATAGATTTCTAAGCCGCGTGCATGATATTTGTTGTAGAGATCACGCAACATCATGATGCGTTTCGGGCTTTGGTCGGCAGCAAACAAATGGAAATCTAAGAGTACAACCTTCCCTGTGAGGTCGGATAGTCGACGCACTTTACCATGATTGTCAGTGAGTGCGATGTCGATGATGCCACTCACTTTCACCTTGTTGGGGTCGATTTGTGCAGGTTGTTGTTCTGCTTGTAAGATGCGTGCATCCTTCATCCCCTGAATAGCAATGTTATGCAAGTTCACACCGCGTTCGGCTTTGGGATAGAAGGTGTCCCAACTTGTGGCTACAGCCGCATAGACTTTGTTGTCTTCTTTGCTATTACGAGGGTTGAAGATGAGCAGCTCATTGTTGCCCAATACCACGGTTTGGAACAATGCAAAGTAGGCATAAGCGCGCATAGGAGCCTGAAAATATAATTCAACTTAATGTTGTTTTTATAGTTTTCAACGAGGCTGGTAACACTATCTTCAACGGCATCAATTCCAAGATTAGGATTCTTTGCGATGTCGTTGATGCGACTTTGCAAGTTTTGTTGTAGAATAGAAAGTGTTTGAATTTGCTTACATTCTTCACTTCCGGTTACTTCATATTGGCGCGACATGGTGGGATAGGCCGCCTTGATGGTAATCGACTCTGTTGAATCCACCGCTAAATTAATGATCTGTCCGGCAATTCTCAATCGATAAAATTCTGGTGCTTGTGCCGCTTCGCCACTGAAATTGAAGTGCCCATCGGCATTTAATTTCGTAGAGTCAACGATAACAGGGCCATTTAAGCTCATGTTTTCGAAATACAACATCGAGTCTTGTGCTTGTGAAATCTCACCTTCTATGTGGAATTTCTTGTTGTTACAAGCTGTCAAAGCGGTGATAGCCATGGCCACAGCGGCCATAAAGAAGTGTTGCTTTATCTTCATTTAATAGTTCTTTTTTAGGTTGTTGGTGCAAATTTAATGCAATAAATGGATTTGACAAAATAAATAATTGATTATTTAAATCCACTTTGCTGCTTGCATTCCACCATAGACTGCGAGTAGACCGAGGAACACACTGCCACTCACATAGCACGCCATGGCTAAGAATTGTTGCTGGCGGAGCAAAGCAAGACTTTCGTTACAGAAGGTTGAAAATGTGGTGAAACCACCACAGAAGCCCACTATGAGGAATGGTTTTAATGCGCCGTTCAGGTCGTGATGGCGCGTAAATAGTCCACAAAGGAATCCTATCAAAAGACAACCTAATATGTTGATGAGGGCTGTCCCCCAAGGAAGTGTGCGGCAACTGTTGCTCAATAGCACGCGAGGAAGATACCAACGGAGAACCGAACCTGCTGCGCCCCCTAAAGCAACGAGGAGCATGTTGTATAAGCTATTCATGCTACAAAAAGTAATAAAAAAATAAGATATTTTTTTCTTTTTCCCTACGTATGAATAGGAAAAAAATCCCCCATCAGTTTAGGCTTTTCCCTGTTGTTGACTTTATGAAAGCACGTATCTTTTGCAGCGGAATTAACATTCAGAGAGTTATATATACGATAGGTTTAGCATTTTTAAGGAAAAAGATTTCAAGCGACTAATTGAAATAAAGATTTGTAGAATAGGATTAACTATGTGATGAAGAGCCATTTCCACGGTCGTGGAGATGGCTACTTTTTTGTGTAGTTCGTTGTAAAAATCATGAAATAATAAGGTTAACATTCTTTTGTTTCATTTATAATGGGTAACTTTGCGCCACATTATTATATAGATGTAAAGATAAACAATAAATTTTAGATGAACGTTATTACAAAAAAAGTTCAATTGCCTGATGGGAGAACCATCACAATTGAGACCGGAAAAGTTGCAAAACAGGCCGATGGTGCCGCAGTTTTACGTATGGGCAACACAGTACTTCTCGCGACTGTTTGTGCAGCAAAAGATGCCGTTCCGGGTACAGATTTTATGCCTTTACAAGTGGATTACCGCGAACAATATAGTTCTGCGGGTCGTTTTCCTTGGAGGTTTTACGAAACGTGAAGGTAAAGCAAGCGACAGTGAAATCCTGACATCGCGTCTTATAGACCGTGCCCTTCGCCCTCTTTTCCCTTCAAACTATCACGCAGAAGTGTATGTGCAAGTGATGTTACTCTCTGCAGACGGAGTAGATCAGCCCGATGCTTTGGCTGGTTTTGCAGCTTCTGCAGCAATGGCTTGCTCTGACATTCCTTTTGAACACACCATATCTGAGGTTCGTGTGGCACGCATTCATGGTGAATATGTCATTAACCCTACATTCCAACAAATGGCCGAAGCCGATATGGATTTGATGGTAGGTGCTACCAAAGATAATATCATGATGGTGGAAGGTGAGATGAATGAGGTCTCTGAACAAGAGCTGATTGAAGCGCTGAAAGCTGCAGCCGAGGCCATCAAACCTATGTGTACGTTGCAAGATGAATTGTCAAAGGAACTTGGTAAAGATGTGAAACGCGAATACGATCATGAAGTTAATGATGAGGATTTGCGCCAACAAATCAAGACAGAGCTTTATCAACCAGCTTATGATGTGAACAAACAAGCATTGGAAAAGCAGGCTCGTCACGATGCATTTGATAAGATTTTAGCCGACTTTTTAGAGAAATATGATGCTGAACATGCTGATTTGAAGGAAGAAGAGCTTGAAGAGAAGCATGCTGAGGCAACTCGTTATTATGAGGATGTATTGCGTGATGCTATGCGTAGATGCATTCTTGACGAGGGTAAACGCTTAGATGGTCGTCAAACAACTGATATTCGTCCCATCTGGTGTGAAGTGTCTTCACTGCCTATGCCCCATGGAAGTGCTATCTTCCAACGTGGAGAAACGATGTCACTCTCTACTTGTACGCTCGGCACAAAGTTAGATGAAAAGCTCGTAGATGACGTGTTAGAGAAGAGCTATCAGCGCTTCTTGCTCCATTATAACTTCCCTCCTTTCTCAACAGGTGAAGCAAAAGCACAGCGAGGAGTAGGTCGTAGAGAGATTGGTCACGGCCATTTGGCATGGCGAGGTCTTAAGGGTCAGATCCCAACCGATTATCCTTACACCGTTCGTTTGGTGAGCCAAATCCTCGAATCCAATGGTTCTTCGTCAATGGCTACTGTTTGTGCAGGCACTTTAGCATTGATGGATGCGGGCGTACCGATGAAGAAACCTGTGAGTGGTATTGCGATGGGACTCATCAAAAAAACCCAGGAGAAGAGAAGTATGCTATCTTGAGTGACATCCTTGGTGATGAGGATCACTTGGGCGATATGGACTTCAAAACTACCGGAACACGTGATGGTCTTACCGCTACTCAGATGGATATTAAATGTGATGGCCTCTCGTTTGAGATTTTAGAGCAGGCATTAATGCAGGCCAAAGCAGGTCGTGAGCATATCTTAAACTGCATGCTTGAGACCATTTCTGAACCTCGTGCAGAGTTGAAACCACAAGTTCCACGTATTGAAGCCTTTGATATTCCTAAGGAATTTATTGGCGCAGTCATTGGCCCTGGTGGTAAGATTATTCAGCAGATGCAGGAAGAAACCAACACAGTTATCACCATTGATGAGACCGATGGCAAAGGACATATCACCGTTTCTGCACCCAACAAGGATAGCATTGAGGCTGCTATTGCCAAGATTAAAGGCATCGTGGCTATCCCAGAGATTGGTGAAATCTATGAAGGTACCGTGCGTAGCGTGATGCCTTACGGCTGCTTTGTTGAAATTCTTCCTGGAAAAGACGGCTTACTTCATATCTCAGAAATCGATTGGAAACGCCTTGAAAGCGTCGAAGAAGCAGGTATTAAGGAAGGAGATAAGATTAGAGTGAAGCTCATGGATATTGATCCTAAGACGGGAAAATATAAACTCTCGCGCCGTGTGTTGATGGAAAAGCCCGAAGGTTACGTTGAGCGTGAACGTCGTCCACGCCCAGATCGTCGTCCACGTCGTGAGGGAGAACGCCACGAATAATTGTATTTTTTATTATAATTCATCATCAAAGGAGGAGAACAGACTTGCTGTTCTCCTCCTTTTTCTATGTGTATATCCGAAAGAACGGATAGCAAATGGTGGAAAAACTATTTATAGATGAGCGTTGTGAGTTGTCGCTCCTGCATGATTTCTTCTGCTACCGTCTGGATACTTTCGGGCGTAACAGCATCAATATGGCGATAAAGTGAGGTGATATCACGCTCCCAACCATAATGCAGATAGCTCTTTCCAAAATCTAAAGCAAAGTTCTCTTTGTTGTCACAAGCAATACCTATTTGCCCCTTTAACTGCCGTTTCGCTGCGGCAAGCTGTCGTTCTGTCAAAGGTTTGTCAATCATTTTCTGGAGTTCCCTCTTGGCTAAACGCATACATTTACATAAGTCTTCGTAATCGCAGCCGAAGTAAATCGCCCATAAACCTGCATCATCATAGTTCACCATAGTGCTCTCAATGGTGTAGACCAAACCATGCTTCTCGCGCAAACTTTGATTGAGTCTTGAGGTCATTCCAGGCCCACCTAATATGTTGTTTAAAAGGTAAAGGCTCATTCTCTCTTCTTGATGAATGCTATAACCCCGATGTCCTAACATCACATGAGCTTGATGTGTCCCCCTTTCTTGCTCAATCCCGCGGGGAGAGTAGTGCTGTAAAGGCTTCTGAACTGTTGGGTGAATAATGGGCTTAGCAATAGGAAAATCGCTTGTAGCTTGCTCTAATAACTTTACAACATGTTGAAAATTGATGTCGCCCGAGATAAAGAATATGCTGTTTTCTGGACGATAATATTTTGCAGTAAACTTGCGAGCACAGTCGCTATTAAACGACTTTACCGTTAATAGTGAGCCTAAGATGTTATGCCCTAAGGGGTGTTCGCCGAACAAAATATTCTCAAATTCATCATAAATCAAATCCGCAGGCGAATCATTATAACTCTCGATTTCATCGCATATCACATCAATTTCCTTGTCGAGTTCATTCTCAGGGTAGACCGAATGAAATACCATGTCGGTCAAAAGATCAATGGCTTGTGGCGTATGTTCTTTGAGAATGGCCGCATGAAACACTGTATCTTCTTTGTTGGTAAATGCATTTAAATCGCCACCCACACGTTCTAAAGCATTGCTAATAGCCCAGGCACGCCGCCGTTTTGTACCCTTAAAGGTTGCATGTTCGCAGAAATGAGCTAACCCCCATTGTTGGATTTGTTCATTGCGCGAGCCTACATTGATTTCATAACCGCAATAAACAACATGTGAAGAAGTGGGGAGATGGATGATTCTTAGCCCATTACCAAGGGTGTAAGTGTTGTATAAATTCATAGCGCAAAGTTACTTAAAAATTTGTATTTTCTACTGAATTCCCTTATATTTGCAACCCAACAATCAGTCATAAAAGCATATGCGTAAAGTCATTGGTATAGGAGAAACAGTTTTAGATATTATCTTTAAGAACAATAAGCCTGTGAATGCAGTGCCTGGAGGTTCGGCTCTTAATGCAATAGTCTCTTTGAGTAGAGCCGGGATTTCTACCCATTTCATCGGCGAAGTGGGGCATGATCGGGTAGGAAGTCACATTCTTGATTTCCTAAAAGATAATCATGTTGGCGTTTCCAAAATGGAGATTTCGCCCGAAGGACAATCCCATTTGTCGTTAGCTTTCTTAGATGAGGAGAACAATGCAGACTATTTGTTTTATAAAGACCATGTCCATGATTCGTTTTCGATGGCCTATCCTGAGATAAATCGCGATGATATCGTGCTTTTTTGGCTCATTCTTTGCGGTGAACCCTATCATACATGCCGAGGTAAATGAGTTCTTAAAGTTTGCCCAACAAAGGGGGGCTATTCTTTATTATGATGTTAATTTTCGCCCATCTCATCGGCATGAGGTGATGAAAATTACTCCTAATTTTATTGATAATCTCGAACTATCAACCATTGTTCGTGGTAGTCATGAAGATTTTGAGGTGCTTTATAAGCAGATAGATGCTGCAAAGGTCTATCAAAATCAGATAAAATTCTATTGTAAAAACTTCATCTATACGCGTGGAAGCAAGCCCGTTTCCGTGTTTGCCACACCCCAATTCCAAAAAGATTACGAGGTTCCGCCGTTGCAACCCGTGAGCACCATTGGTGCAGGAGATAACTTTAATGCAGGCATTATCTATGGTTTGCTGAAAGAGCATATCACATTGCGCCAAATAGAAGAAGGGCTATCGGCTGCGCAATGGGATGCTTTGATAGGCTATGCACAAGCTTTTTCAGCCGCATGTTGCCAAGACATTTATAACTATGTGAGTGAAGCGTTCGGCCAAAAAATGTCGATGTAATCGGCACTTTCTAACCATTTAGTCGTTTTTTCGTTACCTCATATCTTGCAAAAGCGTGGCGATGTCGGTTAAGTTGCTTGCCGTTTGAATATAGTCTTGCCATTTCCCGCGTATCATTTGTTGGGCTTGTAAGTCGTCAAGTAATTTAATCAACGGATTGAAAGCCCTTCATGTTATAAAGGATGACACGTTTTTGGTGATAACCAATCGTTTTACTGGCAGCCACGGTAAACACTTCGTCAAGTGTTCCAATGCCTCCCGGCAAGGCGATGAGCACATCACTCTTTAGCAAGATCAAGTCTTTGCGGTCGCTGAGATTGTCACAAGCAATGTTGATATCTACATAATCGCTCACTCTTCCACCTTGTTCGATGATGCGAGGAATAACTCCTATGGTCTGTCCGCCATGTAAATGCACCGCTTTTCCGACGCATTCCATAAGTCCACAATTACAACCTCCATAGATAATCGCATGGCCTTGCGAGCCAATCCATGCGCCTAAGGCCTCTGTTTCTGCAAAAAAGTCGGCATCAATCGTGTTGTTTGCCGAGCAAAATACACCTATCTTCATTCCACAAATTTACAGAAAAATGTGCAAGAACGAATTTTCTTTATCTTTTTTTGATAAAAGAATGAGTTTGTGTCATGCACATGTTTCACCCCCATATTGGTGCATTTATTGGTCAACGTGGGAATCTTGACAGGGCAATTGGTACAGTGCTGTTGCACGATACTTTCCCTGCTATTTTGTCACTTGAATACTATCATCAAGCAAGGGAATAGCGATTGCCTCTTAAGATGATTT
>BNJU01002770.1_pt1 | contig 229277 bp, 277 predicted proteins | sample 8539281 | NCBI WGS metagenome assembly BNJU01 (sample SAMD00202456, study PRJDB9452) | human saliva metagenome | isolation source: human saliva | place: Japan | reverse complement strand
GGTGATTATTTGGGATTATCATGGTAATCATAAAGTGAAAATCTTGTAGATTTATACAAGGAGTTGAGATGTTTGAACGTTGTTGATCTCTCACGCTTACAGTTTGCATTAACTGCGTTATATCCTTCATTTTTGTACCATTAACATTAGGTTTTATCTTTCGTTCTGTGATCCTGGGAAACCATTTATGTTAAAACAGGCAAAAGAAGTATATAAGATATGACTAAATTCTGGGGTAGTTATTTGGTATTAACTTTGCTCTAGGGTGACGACCAGTGTATTATGGAGTTCCAATTCGGGACAAACTGGTCTTATTATTCTCACTATGTAGGTGATATTTTCGGTGCACCATTAGCAATCGAAACGTACTTGCGTTCTTCTTGAGATCACTTTCGTGGGGCTATTCTTCTTCGGTTGGGATCGTCTTTAACCAAAGTAAACACTACTCGCAACTTACTGCAGTACTTGGTTCAAAACCTTTCAGCAATGTGGATTTTTGGTAGCAAGCGGTTGGATGCAACATCCGGTAGCGGCAGAGTACAACTGAACGTTCGTATGGAAAATGACCAGCTTCTTAGATCTTTGGTTAAACCAGTTGCTCAAAGTAAATTCTTACATACAGTAACAGCAGGTTATTCAACCGGTGCAATGTTTGTATTAGGTATTAGTGCATTCTATTTATTAAAAGGCCGCGATATTGGTTTTGCTAAACGTTCATTCTCTGTTGCTGCAACCTTTGGCTTTTATCGCTGCATCAGCTTTATTAATTATGGGGATGGATCGGTTACGACATCGCAGTGAGCATAACCTGTAGAAATTAGCTGCAATGGGCTGAGTTTCCGAAACTCATCCTGCGCCAGCGCCATTCCACCAGTTGCGATTCCAAATACCGCAGAAATGATGATTTTGCGGTTGAAATCCCATATTTAGGTGGTTTAGTCGCAACGCGTTCTTTAGACACCGAAATCGTTGGTTTGAAAAGAGATTCAAGCGAAAAATGAAGGTCGTGTTCGTAATGGTATGGTTGCTTAAGATTTATTCACTCAATTGAAAAAGCAGAGAAAATCAGCAGGTCAAGTAAATCGAAACTAAAAGCAAAAATTTGATGAAGTCAAAAGGCATTTAGGGTTTTCGGTTTATTATTAAAACGTTACACAGATAAAGTTGTATGATGCACGATGAACAAATTAAACAAAGCAGCTACGTGATACTATTCCAAACGTGGGTCCTAACTTCTGGGCGTTTCCGTGGTATGTTAGCCGCAGGTGGTTTGTTATTTTTATTGACGCTGGTGCATTTGTTCAAATTTACGTAATAAAGTCAGCTTCTATAAGCTTATTACTTAAAAGCATTGCTTTGGGGGTATTCATTGCCATTCTTAGCGATTGAATTTGGTTGGTTCTTAGCTGAATTTGGTCGTCAACCATGGGCGATTTGTGAAGTATTACCGGTAGGTATGTCTTCACTCTAGCAGTGTAGGTGACTTATGGTTCTCTATCGGTTTAATTTGTGTACTTACTTCTTCTTTCATCATTGCGAAATGTATTTGATGTTTAAATGTGCACGTTTAGGTCCAAGTGCATTGAAAACCAACAAATACTATTTTTGACAATCATCTAAATAAGCAGGAGATGAATTATGCTTGATTATGAAATCTACGTATTATTTGGTGGGTGCTAGTTATCGTATTGCTTATCGGTTTCTCTGTAACAGATGGATTCGATATGGGCGTACGCACTTTACCCGTAGCAGGTAAGAAAAGAAGTAGAAAAGACGTATTATGATTAACTCTATTGCTCCACACTGGGATGGTAACCAAGTTTGGTTATTGCTGCTGGTGGTGCAATCTTCATGGCATGGCCGATTGTTTTATTCTGTAGCGTTTTCAGGCTTCTATGTTGCCTTATTCACTTATGTTAACTGCGTTATTCTTCCGTCCAATTGGTTTTGGATATCGTGCGAAAATTGATAATCCAACATGGCGTGCTGTGTGGGATTGGGGCTTATTGCGGGTGGTTTTGTACCTGCCATTAGTATTCGGTGTGGCATTTGGTAATTTATTACAAGATGTACCATTCGAATTAAATGAGCTTTCACAAACAACTTACAGGTTCTTTCTTTGCATTATTAAAACCCATTGCATTACTTTTGCGGTGTGTTAAGCCTTGCAACGTTAGTGACTCACGGTGCAAACTGGTTACAAATGAAAACCACTGCATTGCGTGATCGTGCAAGACAATTACACAAATTGGTGCATTAGTAACATTAATTACTTTTTGTACTTGCAGGTGTATGGCTTTCGTTTAAAGACGATTATGTGGTAGACTAGCGTGATTGATCCACTTTGCAGCATCAGCGCCAGCTTCAGGTAAACAAGTGGCAGTTGAAAGTAGGAGCGTGGTTCAAAAACTTCAATGAAAATCCAGCTTATGGGCATTCCCAGTATTAGCTGTGGTGGGTGCATTATTAAATGTGGTTGCATCTAAAGCAAATCGTTGCGGTTTCGCGTTCTTCTTCTCTGTATTAATAATGGCTGGTGTGATTATTACTGCGCGGTATCAATGTTCATTGTGATGCCTTCGGGCACTCATCCAGAACAAAGCTGTTAATGTGGGATGCAACGTCAAGTGAGTTAACATTAACCTAATGTTCTACTTGGCATTGGTATTTGTTTCCATCTCATTGCTTTACACCATTTGGTCATACCACAAAATGTTTGGTCGCTTGGATGAGAGCTTTGTTGAAGATAACAAAAACCTATTATACTAAGGGAGAAACAATATGTTATACGTAATTTGGGTAGTGGGTGTGTTGGCTGCAATTATGGTGAGTGCTAAGATCTAACCATTGATAAAGAAAAAGTCAGGTAAATTTGACGAGTAATGATGATTAATTGCCTATCAATTACTAATAAGGGTTCCTTGCGAACCCTTTCGTTTATTTTGGCGTTATTTTCTGACCAGCTTTCTTTTTAAATTTAAATCAATTTTCGACCAGCACTTTCGTACTGCACATCCAGCTTGGATTCTTACGATTTTTGGGATTGATTAATTTGTGGATCCACGGTCATCGGATTCGATATTCGCCGAGCAATATGGCAGCTCGTTTTCTTGCCATTTATTGGTTATTTCACCACAATAATTAGCTATTGTTCAGCATTGGTTTTCTATAAAAACGATAGACAAAATATTATTATTTGGAGCTTGCACATCTAATGAACAGGTTCTAAAATAAGCGGCTTGTTATGGCATGATAATTTGAGCATTATTTTGAATAACCAATGTTTTACCTTTCCGGTTCGTGTCTATTATGAGGACACGGATGCCGGCGGAGTAGTATCACGCACGTTACTTTACATTTCTTTCGAGCGTGCGCAACTGAATATTTAAGAACAGCTTAATTTTTCCCAACAATCTATTGTGCAGGAACAACAATTAGCTTTTCGTGGTCAAAACCATGTCTACCGACTGTGTATTCCGGCAAAATTGATGATATCTTATTGTCGAAACAGAAATAACAGCAGTGAAAGGAGCAACAATTCTCTTTGAACAGCGGTTAGTTCGTGACAGTGAGTGTTAGCGAAGGCTACTGTTAAAGGTAGCCTGTGTTGATCTCAGCAAATGAAACCTGTCGCAATTCCTGAAGAATTAAAAGCGGCATTTTAATCAAATAACTTTTTCGGGTATGCAATGACTGCAGAATTGAACTTTTTGAATCTCTAAAGCGAGTATCGTTGTTCAACTTGTAATTGTGATCTTAATTTCGTTCTCAAAATTATTTCTTGGGCAATCATCATTCAACGTAGCCGTATTTTTGACGACTGCGTTAAAAGAAGCGAATACTTTTGAAGATCGTTTCTGGTCTGGGTGAAGATTTAAATAAGCTCTATGATGGCTTATCTAATCGTCGTGAGTATTAACGGGTAGCGAACAAATTTTTCTTTGTCGGTTTTAAAAATTTCTCTCGCTAAAACAAGTGAATGCAGATGCTCCAGAAGCGATCATCAAAGGTACGACTCGTGCAATGAACCTTGCGATGAATCGTGATAGAAAGCGCTTGAAAGTCATGTACCCTTTCTTTAGCAACAGTGGCTTCTGTAAGTCCATATATCGGTTTATTTGGTACCGTTTGGGGATCATACGCATTTATGGCATTAAGTGGTGCGAGTAAGCAACATTACAAATGGTTGTCCCAGGTATCGCAGAAGCCTTTGATCGCAACAGCAATCGGTTTTGTTTGCGGCGATTCCAGCTGTAATGGCATGTAACCGTTTGCGCATTAGTAAATGCGATTGAACAAAATTATGGTAACTTCATTGATGAATTCACCACAATTTTACATCGTCAAGCTTTTGGTAAAGCACCCATTATAAATGAAAAATTGACCGCACTTTTGATAAATTAGAAAAGTGCGGTGGATTTTAGCAGTTTTTAGAGAAATTATGGCTCGTCGTCAGCGTAAGACATTAAATCTGAAATTAACATCGTGCCATTTTCGATGTTCTTTTAGTTTTGGTGTTAATTTTTATGGCAACCGCGCCGATTATCAGTCAGAGCGTTCAGTGGAACTCCTGATTCGGTCAAAAGTCAAAAGTATCAAATGAAGATAAAACACCAGTTGTTTTAGAAGTAGCAGGTGTAGGGCAGTATTCGATTTCTATTGGTGGTCAACGCCAAGAAGGACTTAACAGAAAGACTGGTAACCAATTATCAAAACAAGAATTTGATAAAGACAATAACACAATGTTCTTAGTGGGCGGAGCAAAGATGTACCTTTTATGAAGAAGTGATTAAAAGCACTGAATTTTACTACATCTTGCCGGCATTAAGTCTGTGGGGTTTAGTGACCAACCCAATTTAAGAATAGTGGTAAAACCGTGCAGAATAATCGACGACGTGCAAATGAGTTTGTCATCTCTGATGCGATGCACCTTGCATTGTTTGGTTTGTTGATTTGGAGCTCTCTTTATCAAACCGTTGAAAATAATGGGTGGTGGAGAAGGTGATGCCATGAGGAGCTGTGATGGTCGATACCGGCAGCGCGCACAGAATGGGGACGTATTCAACAACAGAAAAAGGTCAAACTGATAAACAGACCAGAACCTGTGAGTCGAGAGAGAGAAAACCAGAGCCTGAACCTGAACCAAATCAGCAGAAATTGCGAAACAAGAAGAGATTTGAAGCGTCGGCAGAAATTCAACGTCAAAAGAACTTGAAAAACAAAAGCAGCAGAAATTGAAAAAGCAAAACAGCAGCAAGAGCTTGCTCGTCAAGAGGCGTTAGAAAAAGCGAAAAACAAGCTGAAGAAGCGAAAAGCAAAACAGCTGAAGCAGCGAAGATTAAAAGCTGATGCAGAGGCAAAACGTTTGAAGCAGCAGCTAAACGGGAGGCAGAGAGGGCATAAAGCAGCGAAGCCGAAGCTCAAAAGCCGAAAAGAAAAAGCTGAAGCAGATGCTAAAGCGAAGGCTGAGGGCAAAAGCGAAAGCCGATGCCGAAGCAAAAAGCGAGGCCAAGGCAGAAGCAGATGCTAAAGCGAAAGCTGAGGCGGATGCTAAGAGCTCGAAAGCAAAAAAGCTGAAGCTGATGCTAAAAGCAAAAGCAGATGCAGAGGCGAAAGCGAAAGTGAAGCAAAAAGCTAAAGCGGATGCAGAAGCAAAAAGCGAGGCTGATGCGAAGGCAAGCTGACGCAGCAAAACGTAAAAGCAGATCAAGCGGCTGGATGACTTCATGAACGGCGAGAGATGTCGGTGGTGGTAGTGCATCTAAAGGTGGTAATGCAAATAAAGGCGGCTACAAATGGTGAGTGGTGCAGGACTTGGTGCTGGAGATGGTGGTAAAGTTGGTGACCAATATGCGGGTGTCATTAAACGTGAAATTCAACGCCGTTTCTTAAAAGACCCAAGCTTTGCCGGTAAAGTTTGTAGCATTAAAATCCAGCTCGGTCGAGATGGCTGCGATTTTAGAGCTGCTCAACGCGTTTCAGGATCTGATGATATTTGTACTGCAGCATGAGCGCGAGTAGCTGAACGAAAAAGTTCCAGCAGCACCATCTGATGCTGTAGGAAACATAAAGCGCCGACTATCGGTTTTGATATCAATGCTCGATAATCGGTTTGAGAATAACAACGTTAAAATAAGGTGATTAAATGAAATTGATCAAACGTGTTATGGGGCTATTTGTGGTAATGTTTGCATTTGCAAGCACAGCAATGGCAGAAGATGAAGTTCGAATTGTGATTGATGAAGGTGTTGATGGCGCTCGTCCTATCGCAGTTGTTCCTTTCGCGAGTTCTGCACCTGAAAATATTGGTCAAATCGTTGCGGATGACTTACGTAATAGTGGTAAATTTAACCCCATTCCAGTAAAGTCAAATGCCACAACAACTCAACGACTGCAGCAGAAGTGAAACCAGAGGCTTGGACTGCTTTGGTGCTGATGTGGTTGGGTCAAGATGACATCAACTGGTAGCGGTTATAACATTTCTTACCAATTAGTTGATACTGTGGGTGCATCAGGTACACCTAGGTGCGGTAGCTTACACAAAATAGCTATACAGTGACAAATAAATGGTTACGCTACGGTGCACATACTGTGAGTGATGAAGTATTCTGAAAAATTAACCGTATTCGTGGTGCATTCAGAACCCGTATCGCTTTACGTAGTGCAAAAATGGTGGCTCACAACCTTATGAAGTTCGTGTAGCAGATTATGATGTATACAACCAATTCATCGTAAATCGTAGTCACAACCAATTATGTCTCCAACATGGTCTCCAGATGGTAAACGTTTAGCTATACGTATCTTTTGAGAACATCACAACATTTGTACAAGACTTAGGTTCAGGTTCTCGTAAAGTAGTTGCTTCTTTCCCTGGACATAACGGTGCGCCAGCATTCTCTCCGGGACGGTTCTCTAAACTACATTTGCTTCTTCACAAGATGCTTTTATTAAACATCTATGTAATGAGCTCAATGGTGGTACACCCTACTCAATTAACTCGCGGTGCGGGTAATAATACTGGAGACCATCATGGTCTCCAGATGGTAGCTCAATTCTCTTTACTTCCAGATAGAAGTGGTTCACCATAAGTTTATCGCATGAGCGCAAGTGGTGGTGGTGCATCACCAGTTGGTGGTCGCGGTAGTGCGCAAATCAGTAGTGATAGTAGAGCTCTCGATGATCATAGTAATAACAATGCGTGAAACAAGATCTACCAGCGGTAGTTCTGAGTATTAAGTACATCTTTCTTAGGTGAAAGCCCAAAGTATTTTCTCTAACGGTATCATGATTATTTACAGCTCTACACAAAGGGCTGGGAAAGGTGTTACAATTAGTTTCTGCAGATGGTCGCTTTAAAAGCGAGTCTTCCAGGAAGTAATGGCCAAAGTGAAATTTCCAGCTTGGTCTCCATACTTGACTAAATAACTCATTGAGGAAATCTAATGAACAAATTTGTTAAATCATTATTAGTTGCTGGTTCAGTAGCTGCATTAGCAGCATGTGGCTCATCAAACAACGATGCAGCAGGCAACGGGTGCTAACAACAGTCAAACTTTCGGTGGTTACTCTGTTGAAGATCTTCAACACGTCAACACCGTTTACTTGGTTTCGACAAATTCAACATCGAAGCGTGAATACGTTCAAATCTAGATGCTCACGCATAGCAAACTGCAACTCCAGCTTCTAAAAGTTGTTGTTGAAGGTAACACTGACGAACGTGGTACTCCAGAGTACAACATCGCCTTTAGGTCAACGTCGTGCTGATGCAGTTAAAGGTTTCTTAGTGGTGCGAGGTGTTGATGCTGGTAAAAGTATCAACTGTTTCTTACGGTGAAGAAAAACCTGCAGTGTTGAGGTCACGATGAAGCGCATACTCTAAAAGCCGTCGCATGCAGTGTTAGCATACTAATATTTTTAGAAATTTTGATTCTTAGAAGAAGGAGGGTAAATACTCTCCTTTATTTATTTGCCCTAAGATATTGGCAGAAATTGACGAGTATTCACAACAACACAATTTCTTCAGATTTTTCTTGCGTCAGAAAATAAAATCGGTAATATAGCACCTGTTACGAGGAATGTGGGTCGTTAGCTCCGAGTCGGTAGAGCAGCGGATCTTTTAATCCGTTGGTCGAAGGTTCAATCCTTCGACCCACCACTTTATTTCGAAGAATTCCCAAATGGGTCGTTAGCTCAGTCGGTAGAGCAGCGGACTTTTTAATCCGTTGGTCGAAGGTTCGAATCCGTCACGACCCACCATCTATTTTCGAAATCATTATTTAACCGGTTGGTTGTTAGCTCAGTTGGTGGAGCAGCGGACTCTTAATCCGTCGGTCGAGGTTCGAGCTCTCACAGCCACCAATCACATCTTTCTTTCCTGTTAATAAATTTACAAATAGGTACCAATTCATGACTATATTTAGCGGTTATTATGGTAGAATATCCACAAAATTTAAGTCAGCTTAAAAATGTTACAAAATATTCGAATTGTTTTGGTTGAAACATCGCATAGTGGGAACATCGGTTCAGCAGCACGTGCGATGAAAACGATGGGATTATCCAACCTTTTATTTGGTCTCACCAAAATCAGTGATGAGCAATCTATTGCATTAGCGGCAGGCGCTGATGATGCATGCGTAATGCCCACATTGTTGATACTTTTGAACAAGCAATAGAAGATTGCTCTATTAGTGATTAGTACGAGTGCGAGATTACGTCATTTACGAGAGCACTGATTGACCCAAGAAAGTGTGCAGAGAAAGCCAGTGCATCAAGGCGAAAGTAGCGATCGTGTTCGGTCGTAGCGTGTTGGACTCACAAATGAGTTACTTAAAACTGTCATTATCATTTAAACATCCCTGCTAACCCTGAAAGGTATTCTCTCGCTCAAATTTAGCGATGGCAGTACAGTTGGTAAGTTAGGTGAAATGCGAATGGCATTTTAGCGAAAGATAGAAACGAAAATGCACTTCAACGATAGAAGATATCTATCCAACAGCACAAAGAAATGGAGTATGCTCATACGGGTACAGTGTATCTGTCTCTTGGTTTTTATTCAAAATCGAGGGTTATGCAAAAAGTTAAGACGACTTTATAACGTTCTTCTCTGGATAACGAATTAAATATTTTGCGAGGAATGTTGAAAGTGCGGTTGAAAACGCCTTATCTGCAAAAAGAGTAAAATTGACTATCATAGTCAGATAGGGTAAACTACCTAGATGGCGATTTATAGGGGATGCTTTATGAAACTAACATCTAAAGGACGATATGCGGTTACCGCAATTTTAGATATCGCATTACATGCAGGAACAAATCCCGTTTGTTTGTGGCAGATATTCTCAGAACGTCAAAATATTTCACTTTCGTATCTTGAGCAATTATTTCAAAAATTGCGTCGGGTGGATGAGTAAAAGCGTTCGAGGGCCCAGGTGGTGGCTATCGTTTCGCATTGTCCAGCCGATCAAATTTCTATTGGTAAGTGATCTCTGCCGTCAAAGTGAGAGACATTAATGTGACAAAATGCCTTGGGTAAAGAAATTGTAAGGTGGTGGATGTTTAACTCATTCTTTATGGCAAGATTTAAGTGATCGCATTTCTGATTTTTAGATGAGATTACATTAGCTGAGACGCTGAGAGAGACAGGGAAGCACAAAGCTCATAAAGATTTTGATGACTTAGTTGTCGTCAACCAATAATGGGAAAGTAGATTAAAGTGCGGTCAAATTGATAGCATTTTTAGCATAGTGTGAGGAAGAAATAGAGTACCAATTTATTTAGATTATGCAGCAACATGTCCAGTGGATGAACGTGTGGCTATGATGGAATATTAACCATTGATGGTGTATTCGGTAATCAACATCCCGTTCACATAAAGTTTGGCTGGCAAGCTGAAGAAAGCGGTTGATATTGCACGTAATCAAATTGCTGATTTGATTGGTGCAGACTTGAAATTGTGTTTACTTCAGGAGCAACAAGAAGCCGATAACCTTGCTATTAAAGGTGCGGCACACTTTTATCAAACAAGGCAGCCATATCACCTGCAAAACTGAACACAAGGCTGTTGGATACTTGCCGTCAGCCGACGTAGAAGGCTTTGAAGTACCTATTTAGATCCAGAAGAAGATGGTTTGAAATCGATCTTGAGAAATTCAAGCTGCACGTTGCGTCCAGAGACTATTCTTGTGTCAATTATGCACGTGAATAATGAGATTGGCGTGATCAGGATATTAAAGCACTGGTGAGCTTTGCCGCAAACAAAACAATTTTCACGTAGATGCGACCCAAAGTGTCGATGTAAAGTAGAAATTAATCTTGCTGAACTACAGTTGATTTGATGTCAATGTGCAGCACAAATTATACAGGACCAAAAGGTATCGGGGCACTATATGTTTGCCGTAAACCGCGTGTTCGTTTAGAGCCACTATCCATGGTGGTGGTCACGAGCGTAGTATGCGTTCTGGTACGTACCTGTACACCAAATTGTGGGTATGGGTAAAGCTTTATCGCATTGCAAAAAGAAGAAATGGCGACAGAGATTCCGCGTATCAGAGCTACGCGATCGCTTTATATAATGGCTTTGAAAAGAAATTGAAGCAAACCTAGTAAATGGTTCGATGGAACACCGCGTAGCAAATAATTTAAATATCAGCTTTAACTATGTTGAGGTGAATCCTAATGATGGCATTGCGTGATGTAGCAGTTCTTCTGGTTCTGCTTGTCTTCAGCGAGTTTAGATCTTATGTACTACGTGCATTAGGTCGTAATGATGATTAGCACATAGTCAATTCGTTTCACACTTGGTCGTTGGACAACGGAGAAGAAATTGATTACCATTAATTTAACACGTACTGCAGTAGCAAAACTTCGTGAATTGTCCGCACTGGGATATGTTGAGAAGGCATTGATTTAAATACTATTGAGTGGTCAGCCCACTAATTTTAAAGGCAGCTAGTCCACCCTGATATAACTCTAGGAAAGGAACGTAATATGGCATACAGCGAAAAGAGTTATCGATCATTATGAAAATCCAGCAACGTATGGGTTCGATGGATAAAAAGATAATTCAGTAGGAACGGGTATGGTTGGCGCACCGGCTTGTGGTGGCGATTATGCAATTACCAAAATCAAAGTAAATGACAGCAGCTATTATTAGAAGATGCGAAATTTAAAAACTTATGGTTGTGGCTCTGCGATTGCATCAAGTTCTTTAATCACCGAATGGGTAAAGGCAAATCTTTAGATGAAGCAGGTGCAATCAAAATAGTCAAATTGCGGAAGAACTTGAATTACCACCGGTAAAAGTTCACTGCTCAATTTTAGCAGAAAGATGCAATCAGCCGCTAGTGCTGACTATAAAATAAACAAGCAGTAATCAAAGCGCGGTTTGGAAAATAACCGCACCCTTTATCGATGTAAGGATCAGAATATGTCTATAACACTCCACCGAAAAGCGGCACAACGAGGTTCGTACTTTCTCGACAAATCGTGGAAAAGGCGCATCGGTTTGCAGCTAGGTGTGAAAACATCAGGTTGCTCGCTTAGGGCTATGTGTCGAGTTCGCAGATGTGCCTCAATGATGACGATCTTGTGAGCAGCATGGCGTGAAAGTGGTAGTCGATCCAAAAGCTTGGTTTATTTAGATGGCATTGAGCTAGATTATGTCAGAAGGATGTGAACACGGTTTAAATATAACAATCCAAATAGTGAAAAGAATCATGTGGATGTGGTGAAAGTTTCCATGTTTAAGGAATAAAGATGACAAGTCCTTTTTGCTATTTTGATTTACCCGTTGCTTTCAATGTTGATCAAGCCCTTTTGTCTGAGCGTTATTTGCGCTTCAAAAGAGCTTTGCATCGAGATAATTTTGTTGCAGCAGATGCGCAAGAACAACGCATTGCAATGCAAAATCCACGAAGTTAATGATGCATTAAAACTTGGAAAGACCCAATTTTGCGTGCGGAGCGATTATCGTGTTAAATACGGGAGAAAACACAGGATTTAGAACGAAAAGATACGCATGAATGTCAGCATTTTTGATGCAGCAATTAGAATGGCGAGAAGAGCTCGAGAAACATAGAGCAAAGTCAGGATGAAAAATGCACTAGAATCCTTTTGCAAAACGCGTCAAAAAGAAACAAAAAATGTTGACCGCACTTGGAGCACAGCGCAATGGGTCAGCAATGGTCAACTGCTGCACAGTTCTGCGATAAATACAGTTTCTATTGGCGGATGATTAGCCAAGTAGAAGAACGTTTATCTATTTGAATTATAATCTTGAGGGCGTTTAATACGCCCTTTTCGCGTATTGATAAATGGGCGAGCGCCCCTCATACTGATGAAATTCGATTATGCAACTTTAGAACAACTGACTGATGTCTCAAAAATCTGCTAGGGGAACCATTTTCCCAATGGATTGAGCGTGCTCGTAATCATTGTGAAGTGATTAAAAAGAGATCAATCTAGTGCAGAACGTCGAGCTTTTTCACCATGCAAATGCCCTACTTCTTCTCCGATGGGCGCGGTGATTTATGAAACCGGTGGCATCTTAAATCCATCGTGGTTGGTTGCTATATTGGGTTCAGGCAGTTTTAAATTACCACGTGGACTTTAATGGACTGGAATTTCAGCAAATCCTTTAATCAATCAGGTGATGAACCAAAATATTTGCTCGTTGCAGATGATGTCATTGGAGGTATTTTGCCTCAATGGTGGTTCTTTAGGGGATAATCTTCGGCAAGATTGTCACTATTTTTCGCCGAAAAGACTTAACTTTGGCATGATTTAAATTTTTACCTATACGGATTTCTTAGCTTGGGCATTAAATGGTGACATTGAAGCGTTTTTACCAAAAATCTGTTCTGGCAAAATTGGCAAGAAGATGTAAAACAACTTGATGGTAACCACATGATTGTTTTTACACAGCCAGAGCTTTCGAAGATAAGACGATCGAGATTAATCAGCGTGAACGACGCGAAGTCAACATAGAAACCCATTACAACGCAAGTTTCACCGAACAGATAAATTTGTACAAGCTTATTCGGTGGCATAACCAGCCTTTTAACGAATTAATTATTAGAGATAAAAAGAGATATGGCATTACTCCAAATTGCAGAGCCAGGACAAACGGCTGCACCACATCAACATCGTCTTGCAGTAGGAATTGATTTAGGTAAACAACTCTTTAGTTGCCGCAGTGTGCGCGCGGTCACATCACCATTTTGAAATGATGAACAAGACAGAAGCCTTGTGCCTTCAGTCGTTTATTATGGTGAAAAATGAAAAACTTGTTGGTACTCGAAGCGTTTTGCCAAAGCAACAGTCGATCCTAAAATACGATTATTTCTGTGAAGCGTCTGATTGGACGTAGCTCTTGCGATGTGCAAGTCTACGTTACACAAACTTGCCGTATGAGTTTGTAGCAGAGTGAAAATGAGTCTGCCGTTATTGGTCACGCATCAAGGAAAGCGATTGAAGTCTCTGCAGATATTTTTATCTCGTTTAAATCATATCGCAGAACAACGCCTTGCGGGGTGAGCTTTCTGGTGTAGTGATTACGGTTCCCGCGTATTTTGATGATGCTCAAACGCCAAAGTGCAAAAAGATGCAGCACGCCTTGCCGGGTTAAATGTACGTTTATTAAATGAACCCACTGCTGCAGCAGTGGCGTATGACTTAGATAGTGGAAAAAGAAGGCGTCATCGCTGTTTATGACCAGGTGGTGGTACCTTTGATATCTCGATTTTACGCTGTCAAAGGCGTGTTTGAAGTGTTAGCAACGAGGCGATACCGCCTTAGGTGGTGATGATTTTGACCATTTAATTGCCGATTGGATTGTTGAGCAAGCGGGTATTCAAACCACAAAATGTCAAATGAGCAACGTGAGCTTTAAGTTTAGCCACACAAACTAAAAATTGTCTTTAACAAGTGCACAAAGTGCGGTCATTTCTTGGCGTGATTTGAAGGTGAGTTAAGTCGTGGAGCAATTCAACGAATTAATCCATTCATTGGTTAAACGTTCTTTATTAACCTGCCGGCGTGCATTGAAAAGACGCGACATGTTGAAGCTGCAGATGTGCAAGAAGTGGTCATGGCTGTGGCTCAACTGCGTGTCCCTTTATGTTCGTGAGCAAGTAGGAGAGTTCTTCGGTAAAACACCATTAACATCAATATCGATCCAGATAAAGTAGTTGCCTTTAGGTGCGGCAATTCAAGCAGATATTTTAGTGGGCAAACAAGAATGACAGTGATATGTTGTTACTCGATGTGTGCCGCTTTTCTAGGTATTGAAACCATGGGCGGTTTGGTGAGAAAATTATTCCACGCAACACCACGATTCCTGTGGCTCGCGCAAGAAGTTCTACCACCTTAAAGATGGCTCAAACTGCGATGACTGATACACGTGGTACAAGGGGAACGTGAGCTGTGGATGATTGCCGTTCTTTAGGTCGTTTTACGTTGCGGTGGCATTCCACCAATGGTAGCAGGTGCGTCCCATATTCGTGTGACTTATCAAGTGGATGCAGATGGCTTATTAAGTGTAACCGCCATGGAAAAAATCCACTAAAGTCCAAAGCATCAATTCAAATTAGACCTTCTTATGGTTTTGAAACCGATGAGTAGCAACGGCAATGATTACAGCCTCGTTTGATAATGCACAAGATGATATGCAAGCTCGTGAATTAGCCGAGCAGCGCGTTGAGGCTGATCGTGTGATTGATAGCGTAATTGTGGCATTGCAAACAAGATGGGGCGGACTTATTAACGAATCTGAATTCCATCAAATTGAACATGCATTGAAACAGTTAATGGATGTAAAAAGAAGGTACAGATCGTCGTGCACTGCGCAGGAATTAAAGCTCTTGATGTGCAGCTCAAGAATTTGCGGCAAGACGCATGAATAAATCCATTAATCAGCGCTGACAGGTAAATCTGTGTCAGATATTGAGCAATAAAGTGCGGTTATAAATTAACGAGCTATATTGAGGAAAGCAATATGCCAAAAAGTGATACCGAATAGAAGAATTTTGTCCAGAGGGTATGGTGGCTGATGCGGCAGCTGGATGACAACATTAGAAGTGGCACATAATGCGGGTGGAAATTCATCATGCTTATGATGGTTCTTGTGCTTGTACAACATGCCATGTAGTGATCGTGAAGGTTTGATCTCATTAAATGAAGCACAGCGATCAAGAAGAAGATATGTTGGATAAAGCATGGGGCTTAGAAATGGATAGCCGTCTTTCTTGCCAATGTGTCGTGGGCGATGAAGATCGAGTGTGAAATCCTAAATATAATATTAACCACGCGAATGAGGCGGCTCACTAGTGAAATGGACGGATGCACAACTTATCGCAGAAGAGCTGTATGATCGTAATCCGGATTTAGATCCTAAAACGGTACGTTTCACCGGATTTACATAAAATGGATTTGTGAACTAGAAGATTTCGATGATGATCCAATGAAATCTAACGAGAGTATTCTTGAAGCGATTTTGTTGAAATGGTTAGATGAATACGAATAAGCCTGATTACACAGGCTTATTATCTTTTATTAGTTAATCCCTGACGTATGGTATATGAGTTGGTAAACTGGCAACATTTGTAAAACATGGAGCTGTTGATGGATATTGACATAGCATCAACAGCAGGTTTTACTGATGGTAGTAGTTTTGTTTTCCATTTTCTTCGGGACCCATAAATAGTCATCAAAAGCAATAATCCCATTATTTTTACTAATCATGGGCCAAATAGCATCGAACAGTACATCTGGGGCTCATGAGAACCATCTACACAGATAAAATCAAATTTTTCCAGCTTCGCCTTTTGCTAATAGTTCAATCATTTTAGTAAGGAATATCCTTTATGCTTTGATAATGTTAAGATTTTCTCGCATTGTTTTAGGCATAAATCATTAATGTTTTGAATATTCTCATTGAAAGATTAATCAGAACCCATACCACTGTCCTTTGATGCTCTAATCCACCTCCCAAGAATCAATACAATGAATCTCTATTTCATTATGGATTTAAGCATTTCAGTACAAATGAGTTGAACGCCTTCAAATGAGCCAATTTCTAAAGATTCTAGGCGTAAATTGTTCAAAAATATAGATAGAGAAGGGATATTATGAGTAAAACCAGTCAGTACTGAAACTGACAGTCAAATTATCTTTCAGTTTCGCATGTTTGACATTTTAAATCCTGATTAATACACCGCTGTACTGAAGTGCGGTTACTCTTTATCGTTGTTTTTAATTATCTTCGCGTGTTTAAGGGAGTCAATAGCCAAACCGCGAGGATGATAATGCTACCTTTAATGACATATTGCCAGTAAGCAGGTTTACACCGATATAAGTTAAAGCCGTAGTTAATAACGGTGAAGATGATAACCCGATGATACACCGATAACAGTACCCACACCATGCGTAAAATGATACACCACCTACCACGCAGGCAGCAATCGCATCTAATTCATACATGAAACCGGAGGTTGTTGGTTGCACCACCGATACGGCCGCTTCTAACATACCCACCGAATGCATAGAACATACCTGCAATCATGTAAATCACAACAAGGTTACGCGCTACGTTTACATGCACAGATACTTTTGCTGCTTCAGGGTTACCACCGATAGCAAGATATTTTTGCCAGCGTGTTTTCATTCCAATATACCCAAAACTAAGAATGCACAACATAGCGCATAAATAGTGATGTAGGATAATTTGAACGAACCAAGTCTGAAAGCGCTCGTGCGAAGTTAGAGAAAGATTCACTGAGACCTGCAATTGCGAGACCACCCTACGCCATCATAATAAAGTGAGTTGAAAACCGTAAACGATGATCATGGTACCCATCGTTGCGATGAACGGGGTTACATTGAGATAATGATAACTAAAAACCATTCACTAAAGCCGATCTACGTATCTACTGCACAACAGTCAGGATAACTACTGGAATAGGAATTTCACCTCAAATCAGGGAACACGCGGTTCATGTTTTTCCATGACTTCGCTAAGAGGGTAGCAGAAATAACCGCCGCTAAACCGCTTGGCGACCGGCAGATAAGTCGGTACCTGAGGGATAAGCAAGCCTGCAACACCTAGGGCGACAATGAGACGTACGATGATTGAGTTAAAATGTTACTAAAGTTGCGAATATTCAAGAATGTTGATCTTGTAGCGATGATGATGCTGAGCAAAATCAACAACACAAAATAAATCGCATTTGTTTTAAGAAATCAATGATTTATGTAAAGGCACTATAATTTCGTTCCTTTTATGATTTATAAATATTTTGCGGCAAGTTGCAAAATTTCTTCTTGAGACGTTTTTGCTGTTTCAACGATGCCGGCAACACGACCATTACTCATGACCAAAAATTCGGTCTGTTACGCCTAATAATTCCGGCATTTCTGATGAAATCTGATGATGCCTTTATCTTTTTGTAGCGAGTTCTTGAATGAGCTGATAAATCAAATTTTGCCCCAATATCAATACCACGGTTGGTTCGTCGAGCATTAAGATATCTGGTTGGGTTAAGCCAACGGCCGATAATGTCACTTTTGTTGGTTACCACCAGAAAGCGAGCCAATCGTTGTTTTGTGAGAAGGGTGTTTTACGTTCATCGCATCAATCACCCACTGTGTATCGCTTGCCATGTGCTGAGCAATTTCAAGGGAGTGAGTAAGATTTCATATTTGAAATCAAAGAGTCGAATTCAATACTCAGGTTTGAATAAATCCCGGTTGAACGACGTTCTTCAGTTACCAAAGCAAAACCGTGGTTAATCGCTTCAAGCGCGGTATGATTTTTCACGATTTTCCGTTGAGCTTGATCGTCCCTTCTTTTTAATTCGCGCACACACAAAATGGCTTCCACAATATCGGTTCGTTTTGCACTAACAAGACCCGCAATACCTAAAATTTCACCTTTGCGTAAATTAAAAAGAAACATCTTGAATAGACGGTTGGTTTCACCGCAGTTCAAAATGTTTCCACTTCAAGCTGATTTCTTTTGGTACGTTTGTTTTTCTGGGAAACGTTAGAGTCAATTCACGGCCCAACCATCATTGAAACGATTTCTTCCATAGTGGTGCCTTTTAACTTGAACGGTGATTGATCCATTTTACCATCGCGAAGAATGGTGATTTCATCACAAATTTTGAAGATTTCATCCATTTTGTGTGAAATATAAATAATGCCACATCGGATCTTTTAATTTTTGAATAATTTTGAAAAGATGTTCCACTCTTTTTCTGAAAGTGAGGATAGGCTCATCCATAGTGCGATTTTAGCGTTATAAGAGAACGCTTTCGCAATTTCGATCATCTGCATTTGTGAAACGGAGTTTGGCCACTTTTTCTCTTGGATCAACATCAATGTCCAATTCATCGAAAATCGCTTTGGTATCACGATACATTTTGGCGTGATCCACAAAAGGACCTTTAAGTGGGTAGCGACCCAACCATAAGTTATCCATTACGCTGGTTTGACGCACCAAGTTAAGTTCTTGGTGAACCATTGAAATCCCATTTGTCAGGGCTTCTTTTGATGTTTTAAAATCAACAGGTTTGCCTAGAATAAAATTTCACCTTCGTCTTTTGCATAAATCTCGAAGAGGCATTTAATAATGTCGATGTTACCCGCCCCTGTTTTCGCCCATTAAGGCGTGAACAGGTGAGAACGAACTGTTAGATTGGCGTGATCAGGGCTTTTACACCGGGGAAAGACTTACTGACATCCGTCATCGTCAGTAGTACATCACTGTCTCTGGGTTTTGAGTTGTCATATCCAACCTCATCAAAAAGGGGAAAGGGAATTTGGGTTTCTTTTTCCCCTAAAAATTAAAGAAAAGCAATAGATTTTCTTATTTTAAGAATTCACTTAGGTTATCTTTATCCACACCAACATAAGGAATACGTGCCACACGGTTTTCTAATTTCCATTTTGTACCTTCTGTTGCTGCTTTACCGTTAGCAAGGTTTGCAGAAAGTTGAACAACTGCTTTACCTTGGTTAACACCATCGTTGTAACATTGGTACCAGCAATTTCGCCTTTCTTAATTAATTGAAGTACTTCTGGTAATGCATCCACACCAAAGATTGGTAATTTTTACCGTGTGCTTTGCGTTGCTTCTAACGCACCTAACGCCCTATCCCGTCATTGTTTGAAATGATCATTTCAATTTCGTTAGCTTTAGAGCTGAATAACCAGCATCCACTTTATCTTTAGCCATTGCTGCATCCACATACCGGTATCAATAAATAATTGCTCGGTTTGGATACCTTTAGCATTTTAATTGCTCAATCACATATTTAGTACGTGCTTCAGCATCTGGGTGACCTCGGTTCACCTTTTAATAATACATATTGGATTTTACCGTCTTTGTTTTAAGTCTAAAGCTGGCATCGCTTTTCCATTGTTTTGCAATTAAATCACCTTGGATTAAACCAGATTCTTTCGGATCGGTACCAACATAGTGAAAGCGTGATCATAGCTACCGATTGCTTTTGCACCTGGGTCTTTATTGAAGAAAACAACAGAATGTCATCTTGTTTCTGCTTTTCGTTGATAACAGTTGACGCTGCAGCTGGGTCTACTAAGTTAATGGCTAGAGCTTTTTACACCTTTAGAAAGCAAACCATCTACTTGGTCGTTTTGAATAGACTGTGCATTTTGAGAGTCATTCATTAATAACTCAATACCGCCTAAGCGCTTTCGCTTCTTTATCGATTTCTTTACGCATTAATGACATGAAGTTGTCATCATATTTATAAATGGTAACACCAATACGGTTATCGACTGCAAACCTGAAGTTGCTGAACCTAAACCGATTGCTAAAAGCGACTGCACTTAATACTGCTGTCATAAAAACGCTCCTATCAGAGAAAGAGATTTTTATTGTTGATTTTTATATACCAAATAGAGGAATGTTGCGTACATCTATTGCAACTGAAACCCATCATAACGAAATCAAAATCGTTACATCTGTGATCAAACTCACATAAAATGAAAACGATTACATAGTAATGTTTAAATTTTCGTGATCTCATCACGGTTTTCATTGCATGTTTTCTACGGAAAAACGTCTCACTCAATGTTGGATTAAATTGCACAACAGTCGGTGTGACAATAGATGAATCAACCAAACTTAATGCCAGTTTTGCTGCATAATTTGCCATTAAATCAATTGGATAGCGAATAGTTGTGAGCTCGGAATTAAATATCGAGCAATCGGCATATCATCAAAAACCACAATGGAAAAACTGTTTCGGCACTTGATATTGTTTTTCATTTAAAACAGAAATTGCTCCCGCTGCCATCGTATCGTTATAGGCTACCACCGCGGTTAAATTGGAGTTGTAGCTCAATAAATCAATCATGGCCTTTTTCACCGCCTTCAAAATCAGGTGAATTATGCACAATGGCTTGTTCTACAATGGGAAAGTTATGATCTTCTAAAGCGCTCAAATAACCTTCTTTACGTTCGGTTTCATCTAAAAATACCGTGATTAGATCCAATGTAGGCGATGTGCTTATGGCCACAACGAATCAGCATTTCAGTGGCAAGATAGGTACCTTTGGCGGTTATCAAGGCTGACGCAACGATTTTCACAACCTGCAATCACACGGTTAATCACAACCATACCTGGTACATTTTCAAGATAATGACGTAATTCTTCGTCCGAAAGGGCTTTGGAATGAACAACCAAAGCAGCTACAACGCTTGCGTAGCAAGGTATCAATGGCTTCACGCTCTTTTTCTGCATGGTGGTAGCCAATACCGATCAAAATCGTTTTTGATGCTCTTCAGCGACTTTATCGACCGATTTGACCAAGATAGCAAAAGAACGGATCTGTTACATCAGTAACCACCACGCCAATGGTATCAGTATTTTGCACTGCCTAGAGCTTGTGCGTTTGCATTGGGTTGATAATTTAAGACTTCCATCGCGCGTTGTACCGAATAACGGGTTTTCACTCACGGATGAGAGCGATTAATCACCAGGAAACAGTGGCAACCGACACGCAAGCTAATTCAGCAACATCTCGAATTGTAGGCATAACAGGGCTCTCATTCATTTTCATGCTAATTATCATAGTAAATTTGAATAAAATTGAAAGCGGTTACTTTTCAAAATGCTACATCTCGTCACAAAAGAGATTGGACTGAGTGCCTTATTTCCTGATTTTTGTGATAATGATCACGGTTTATTTTTAATTTGTTATCTTATGAGAAAATTTTTGTAATCGTTTACATTTTGGAGCAAAAATATGAGCGAAACCGTATTTGAACCGACAGATCATCCGCATCGTCGTTATAATCCGTTAATTGACCAATGGGTTTTTAGTCTCACCACATCGTGCTAAACGTCCATGGCAGGGGCAACAAGAAAAAGTGAGTGAGGAACAAAAAGCCAAGCCACGATCCAAATTGTTATCTTTTGCCCGCGTAATAAACGTATCTTTGGCGAACCTAATCCGGATTACCATAAACCTTATGTATTCAAAAATGATTTCTCGGCTTTATTAGAAGATACACCCGCGCCAGAGCAATCAGCCGATCCTCTTTTCCAAATGAGCCAAGCTCGTGGTGAAAAGCCGAGTTATTTGTTTTTCGCCAGATCACAGCAAAACCTTTGCCGTTATTGACCGCGCTGAAATTGAAGAAGTGATTAAAAAGTGGCAAGCAGCAATTGCGTGAACTGGGCAAAAATATCAGTGGGTTCAGATTGAAAACAAAGGCGCGGCAATGGGATGCTCAATCCTCATCCGCACGGACAAATCTGGGCAAACAGCTTTTTACCGAATGAAGTCGCGCGTGAAGATGTTGCTCAACGAAATTATTATGAAAAAGCACGGTTCTGTGCTTTAGTGGACTACGTTCAGAATTAGAGAAAAAGAACGTATTGTGGTGGAAACCGAGCATTGGGTTGCGTGGTGCCTTTATTGGGCGGTGGCTGTTTTGAAACCTTGTTGTTGCCTAAAAGAGTGCATGTCAAACGCTTAACAGAATTAACGGAGCTCAAGCTCAAAAGATCTTGCCGTGATATTATGAAAACTGGCAACAGAAATACGATAACTTATTTTGAAACCTCTTTCCTTTATTCAATGGGCTTCCATGCCGCACCATTTAATGGCGAAGATAACGAACATTGGCAGCTTTCATGCGCATTTTATCCGACCGTTGTTGCGTTCTGCTACGGTTCGGCAAATTTATCGTGGGCTGCGAAATGCTAGGTGAAAGCCAACGAGACCTCACCGCTGAGACAAGCAGCAGAAAGATTACGTGCGTTAAGCGAAGTACATTATAAAGAACGTTAGAAAACTTTTCCTCTTGAGTTAAGAGGGAGTGTAGAAAGATAAAGGAAAATAATATGACTCCAGTCCAAAAATCCCAACACATTTTTTACGCAAAAATATAACAAGCAACCGGAACTGACCGTGTATGCGCCAGGTCGTGTAAATAATATCGGCGAACATACCGATTACAATGATGGCTTTTGTGATGCCTTGTGCGATCAATTATGGTACAGCCATTGCGGGATCAAAACGTACTGATCATATTTGGAATGTTTGTGCCGCAGATCTTGATCTTGAGGATACCTTTTCTTGATGAAGATTTTTCCTCAAAGTGAGCAAAAATGGGCGAATTATGTGCGTGGTGTCGTGAAATTTATTCAAGAACGTTGCCCGCAATTTAAACAAGGCGCTGATTTGGTCATTTCTGCAAAAGTCATCATTCTTCCGGTTTAAGTTCTTCTGCAGCCCTTGAAGTGGCGACGGGTAAGTTTCTGCCAACAACTCAGTGATTTACCTTTGCTACACACAGAAATTGCTTTAATTGGTCAAAAAGCTGAAAACAGACTCGTTTAGGCGCAGAGTGCGGAAACATGGATCAATTAATTTCCGCGTTTAGGACAAAAAGATCATCTCTTAATGATTGATTGCCGTAGCTAGAAACACAGCCAACACCAGTGCCGAAAAGATGTTGCCGTCATTATTGTGAACTCAAATGTACCGCATGATTTGGTGACGTGAATACAACACGCCGTTGGCAATGTGAAAAAGCTGCAGAGTTTCTTTTTGGCGTAAAAAGCCTACGTGATGTGTCAGTAGAAGAATTCCAAAAAGAGAAGCAGAATTGACCGCACTTAATGCTTTACAGTGGCCAAACGTCGCACGCCATGTAGTGACTGACCAACGCGTGCTTGATGCCGTTGAAGCATTAAAACACATACGGTTTAACAAAATTAGGCGAATTAATGGGGCAACTCTCACGAGTCCATGCGCGATGATTTCGAGATTACGTGCCGAAATCGATTATCTTGTTGAACTCGCTCAATTAGTCATTGTGTAAAACCGGTGGCGCGAGAATGACTGGCGGTGGTTTTGGTGGCTGCATTGTTGCCTTTGCTCCTCATGATAAAGTCGAAGCCGTGCGTAAAATCATTGCCGATAATTATGAAAAACAAACGGGCTTAAAAGAAGATTTCTACGTTTGCACTGCCCTGCTGAGGAGTGAGTCTATGCTAGAAAAACGGCGTTCAATGCACCAGATGGACAGCCTTATCAACTTGTTCAACTCACTAATTCAAATGGCATGACTGTGCAATTTATGGATTGAGGAGCCACTTGGCTTTCTGTAAAGTCCCTGTGAATGGTGAGCTTGAGAAGTGTTACCGGCTGCAAAGTGGAAGATTATCCTCATCAAACTGCTTATTTTGGTGCAAGCGTAGGACGCTATGCGAACCGTATTGCTAACGCCCAATTTGAATTAGGTGAGCGAACAATCCAGCTGGTTGCGAATCAAGGCAAACATCAATTACATGGTGGTAAAGAAGGCTTTGATAAACGCCGTTGGAAAGGTGGAAGAGTGCGGTCAGAATTTTGTGCGTTTTTCCTTTGTGTCTCCTGATGGTGATCAAGGTTTTTGAAGGTAATGTACAAGTTAGTGTGATTTACACGCTGACTGATGAAAATAGCGTAAAAATTGAGTATGAAGCGAAAGCGATAAAGATACTGGGTGCTGAACTTAACGAACCACGCTATTTTCAATTTAGAAAATGCGAGCAGGGCAGTGATGTACGGAAATCATACTACGCTCAATGCGGATTCTATCTGCCGGTTGATGGCGAAGGCATCCCAAATTCACCACTTAAAGCATGTGGTGAATACCAGCTTTGATTGTGTTGCAAAAACTATCGCACAAGATTTTCAACAAGGCGATCAGAAGTAGTAACAAGGTTATGATCATTCCTTTATCGTCAATAAAGCATGGCAAAAACCTTGCGTATTATTGACTTCCCTACACGAAGATTTAAGCCTTGAAGTGCTCACATCCCAAGCCGCGTTACAGGTTTATACGGAAACTATCTTGCAGGTACCTCAACTCGTGAAGGTGGCACTTTATCAAGATTTCAGCGGCATAGCCCTTGAAACGCACGTCTTCCCGATACCCCTAACCATCCCGAATGGCAAAATTATGGCGGTATTCAGCAGGTGAACGCTATTACCAGTGGACTGAGTTTAGGTTTAAATAATTAATCAGAGAATAAAAGTGCGGTTAAAAATAATGGTGTTTTTCAACCGCACTTTATTTTCAGCTATTTAGCTAAGTTTTTGCGATTTTTGTCAAAATATGCTACTTTTTACGCAGTCAATCCGACAGTAACACATGGTAATTTTATGAACGAAGAACATTCAGTAATCAAACTGAAACAAACTAAAAAGTCTCCAATCACTTTATTGGCCGTTTTTCCAAGGTGAGCTGAAAAACCGTGAAGAACCCGTAGAGGTGATTCACGATTGAGAACAAAACGATTTAACTCGATCAAACACTCGCGAGATGATTGAAGGGGTACGAAATGCGGAGCTACGCGTACGCGATATCATGATTCCTCGCTCGCAAATCGTATTTATTGGAATCGAATCAAGATCCGATGCTTGTTTGAATACGATTATTGAATCCGCTCATCTCGTTTTCCGTACTGCAGATGCGGATACGGACCGCGATAATATTGAAGGTATTTTTGCACGCAAAAGATTTTGCTGGCTTTTACGTGAAGATGCGGAAGAGTTCGAACTTTCCAAGTTGTTACGTCCAGTTGTGATTGTGCCGGAAAAGTAAACGTGTCGATCGTATGTTAAAAGATTTTCGCCTGAGCGTTTCCATATGGCGATTGTGGTGATGAGTTTGCGCAGTGTCAGGTTTGGTGACCATCGAAGATATTCTCGAACAAATTGTCGGTGATATTGAAGACGAATTTGATGAGGAAGATGTCGCAGATATTCGTCAGCTTTCTCGCCACACTTATGCGGTGCCGAGCATTAACGGATATTGATGATTTTAATGCCCAATTTAATACGCATTCTGATGATGAAGAAGTGGATACCATTGGCGGTTTAATCTATGCGAGTTTTGGGTATTTGCCTAGCGAGGTGAAGAAATTACCTTGATAATTCAATTTAAAAATCACTTGCCGATAGTCGCCGTTTAATTCAGGTACGTGTAACTGTACGCAGATGAGCATTTGTCGGATATGGAAGGCGTGGAAGAGCAAGCTGAGTGTTATCAGTTTGACCGTATTCATACCCCTTCTTTGCTAAAGAGGGGAATATTTTTATAGTATTGATAAAATGAATAAATTAGTGTTTATCTTATAGCCTTGATTTTCATGTAATTGGCGTATTTGCCTTTTCACCCGCTTTGATTATTGAGGATTAGCCTATGTATCCTTAGGCGGATTACTTTTTGTGAAAGAAAATGCCAAAAATCAACCGCACTAATGCCACTACTTTTGTGGTCGAGTGGCTTTTTCTGTTTTGGTGCTGGTTGAATGTCAGCATTCATCAATTTGGTGGCGCTACTTGGCGTGAGTTATCTCTGGTGGGCTTAGCTTGGTCTACCTTGCACTTTATCCAATGCTTTTCACTTATTTAGTGCAGCGTTTTCAGGTGCAAAGTGCGGTCATGCCGATGGACATTGACTGAATTTCTTTGCGTGGTTGGGTGTTTACCGGTTTTTCCTTGTTACAATTTGCTATACCCAAATCGATAGTCCATTTTCTTTCGGCATTGCGCCGATCTTGCTGTCACAGATGACATTCTTTACCATTTGGGCAAGTGCGGTCATTTTTACCTTATTTTTGCACCATCGAAAAACAATTGAATTTAGTCAGTGAATGCATTTGCTATTTGGTTGTGGGTGGATTAAGTGCTTATGCAGGTAAGGTGAATTTTCTGTTCAACCCAAAGAAGGTAAAAGGACTAACTGTCACGCTTGCACAAGGTAATATTGAGCAAAAAATTTGAAATGGGATCCCTGAATATCTTTATGCCACGGTAGACATCTATCAAAAACAAATTTTTGAGTATTTAGGCAAGTCTGATTTGATTATTTTACCCGAGTCGGCATTGCCTACCCTTGAAAATGCGATCACGCCATGAAGCCTTAGATAAAGTCGCAAAAGAGAAAACACGAAGATGATTGGTACCGTATATCTGATGAACAAAGCGGTAAATTATTAAATTTCGATTGTGATGGCTGGGAATCCTGATTTTCCTTATGACTGACGACGACTATAGACACATCATCTCGTACCATTTTGGGTGAGTACGCCGTTAGAAAGTTTGTTGCGTCCACCTAATTCCGTATTTAATTTGCCAATGTCTGCGTTCCAAAGTGGCGATGCGAGTGCCAGCTTCATTTATGGCAAAACAACATGCTTTTTGCACCGATATTTGTTAGAAATTATTTTGGTGAGCAACTTCGTGAAAATCTGAAAAAGAAACGAGATTATTTGCTGACGATTTCTAATGATGCATGGTTTGGTGATAGTCATTGGCCCTGGCAGCATTTTAAATGGCTAGAATGCGCGCGCTCGAATTAGGTAAAACCATTAATTCGTGCAACGAAGTACAGGGATTTCAGTGTTTATTGATGCAAAAGGCAATATTGAAAGCGCAAGCACCTCGATTTGAGGAAACAACGCTGACTCATAAAATGGAATGCAACAGAAGGTAAAACGTCTTATGCAGCATTAGGTAATTACCTAGTTTATGTGTTGTCATTGATTTTGTGTTATTGACGGTGGCTTCACGACGTTATTAAAACGCCGCTTGAACCTTTCACAAAAATAGCAGTCAAAACGACCGCACATAACGTGAGAGGAAAATAAATTCTCCCAGTAAAACCAATGAGATTTTAATGAATAATCTAATCGAAGTCAAAAACCTGACCTTTTAAACGAGGTGAGCGTGATTTACGATAACCTGAATTTGAAAAGTCCAACAGGGCAAAATTACGGCCATCGTGTGGGCCATCAGGATCGGAAAACCACCGCCACTGAAAATTAATTGGCGGTCAGTTGCATCCTGAACAAGCGAGATTTTGTTTGATGGACAAGATATTTGTCGTCTTTCAAATCGAGAGCTTTTTACGAAGTGCGTAAAACGCATGGGGAATGTTATTCCAAATCAGGTGCATTATTTACGGATATTTCAACGTTTGATAACGTGGCCTTTCCGATTCGCGAGGCTACGAGCTTGCCAGAAAGTCTAATTCGTCAAATGTGTTGATGAAATTAGAAGCGGTGGGCTTACGTGGGTGCGGCAGATTTGATGCCTTCTGAGCTTTCTGGTGGATCTGTCGCAGCATTGGCGTCGACAGATTGCGCTTGATCCGGATTTAATTACGTTTGATGAGCCGTTTACGAGGGCAAGATCCAATCAACGCCATGGGCGTGATCGTGAGCTCAATTAAACGCTGAATGAAGCACTGAATTTAACCTCTATTGTGGTTTCCCATGATGTACAGGAAGTATTAAACGTATTGCGGATTATGCCTATATTATTGCGGATAAACATGTGATTGCCGAAGGAACATCAGAACAACTGCTCGCTGAGCCAAGATCCTCGAGTTGTGCAGTTCTTGAAAGGTGAAAGCAGATGGTCCAGTAAAATTCCATTATCCGGCAGGTGATTATGTGAGAATTATTTAAATGATTGTTGATATGATTTCTTCACTCTGGACGAGCGTAATCAAATTTTTCCGTGCATTAGGGCTCGCTCTGGCTTAATGCTGCTTGGTGCGTTGAGTGTAAAGCCACAGTTCGTCAACATTTTCCTTTATTAGTGAAGACAATTACACGTATTAGGTGCACAGTCTTTACTAATTATCCTGCTTTCAGGTTTATTTATTAGAATGGTGTTGGGCTTACAGGTTTATGTAGTCGTAGTTGACTTTTCTGCTAGAAACCAGCCTTGGAACTTGTAGCACTATCTTTATTGCGCGAATTAGCCCAGTAGTGACCGCACTTTTTATTTGCAGGGGCGAGCAGGTTCAGCGTTAACGGCTGAAATTGGCTTAATGAAAGCCACAGAACAACTTTCCAGCCTTTGAAATGATGGCAGTCGATCCATTACGTCGAGTGATAGCTCCGCGTTTTGGGCGGGCTTGATTTCGATGCCAATTTCTTGCGCTTCTCTTTACCGCGATTGGCATTTGGGGCGGTGCGCTTGTCGGCGTGAGATTGGAAAAGGTGTCGATGCAGGTAGCTTCTGGTCAGTAATGCAAAATGCCGTCAGCTGGAGCTATGACATTCTCAACGGATTTATTAAAAAGCGTATTTTTCGCCATTGCGGTGGTGTGGATTGCGTTATTCAATGGTTGTGATTGTATTCCGACATCAGAAGGTATCAGTCAAAGCCACAACCAGAACAGTTGTCCACGCATCACTTGTGGTTCTTGGGACTCGATTTCATCTTAACTGCCATTATGTTTGGGGGCAGGCTGAGAGTATTTTTATGACGACAGAAACATCAAATATGAATTTTGGGTCAGGCTTATTTTACTGCTCGGTATCGCTGCGTTAGTATTTCTAGGCTTACGTAGCAAAACGTGCGAGGTTTTGGTGAAACAAAAACTTACAGTGACTGCAACTTTTGACAATATTGGTGGACTAAAAGTGCGAGCACGCACTTAAAGCTTGGTGGGTAGTATCTGGTCGCGTGTCTCACATTACGTTAGACGAAAAATCTTACTGCCAAAAGTCAGCATCGCGATTAATGAAGAATATAAAGAAATTCCGGAAAACAGTTCATTCATCGATCAAGACATCGGGGTTATTGGGCGAGCAATATCGCCTTAACGATGGGTTGATGATGGTGAAACCGCGATGTTAAAAACGGTAGCCAAATTCAAGACACAAAATCCGCAATGGTATTGGAAGATTTAATCGGCCAGTTCCTTTACGGTGATAAAAAGCCGACGGCAATGCTGATAAAGCAGAACCTCGAAGCCAAATAATAATCTTTATTTAGGAGACGTTTATGATGAAATTTACCAGTTTAAAAATGGTTTAGCGTAATGGCATTTGCCGTGACTGCACTTTTTTGTGACTCAAACCGTACGTGCAGAAACAAGCCTATGTGTTGATGCAACAAGCATCAGATAAGTTATTTTGCCGATATCAAAAAGCAATCAGGCAACAATTAAAAAGGATCCAAACTATTTACGTACTATTGTTCGTAACGATTTATTACTCTACGCAAGTAACACTATGCCAGGTCTTTGAGTTGGGTTCACACTCAAATCAACCACGCCAGAACAACGTGAAAAATTCTTTAAAGCATTCAGCGATTTTATCGAACAAGCTTACGCGCAGTATAACCGCTTATACCGACTCAAAATATTCAAATTGAACCGGCTAAAGAAGTAGGTGATAAAAACCCTAGTGAGCATTCGTGTTAATATTGTGCAAAATGGTGGACAAGCGCCAATCAAATTAGATTTCAAATGGCGTAAAAACAGTAAAACTGGCGAATGGCAAGCTTATGACATGGTTGCACAGAAGGCGTGAGCATGGTTGTCGCAAACAAAAATGAGATGGAGTGGAATCTTACGTCAACAAGGTATTGATGCATGTTCAAATTCAAAAATCTGCTGCAGCACCAGTGACATTGAGCAAATAAGAGAATGACTGCGTTAAAGTGAGTTTAATCCGAAAATAATGATAAGATAGCTCTCAATTATCGGGGAGTTATCTCGCAAACACGTTGTTACCATTAGTGGCAACAACGTGCTTCTTTTTATCAGAAAAGCAAAACAATCAAAAGTCTATTGAATTTGATTTAACTGAAATCAATCGAATTGATTCTGCTGGTTTTGCATTATTGTGTGATTTTCTACACGATTGTGAGCAGTTACCAAATAAAAAGTGCGGTTGATGACCCTCCAGAACAGTTATTAACCCTCGCTGGATTTAGTGAATTTGTCTCATTGGATTAGCACTTTTTATCGACCATAATTAAAACGGAAAACCGAATGGAACTGCACGAAATTGAACGTGTCTTTAAAAGAAAGTCTGAATGTAGATGAGGTTTATGCTCAAGGTGAAAATGCTCACTTTGCGTGTGATTGTAGTAGTGATGAAATCTCAGCACTTTCTAAATTAAAACAGCAACAAAACTATCTACGCGCCATTAATGCCTTGCTTTCCCAAACTGGCGAAATTACGCTTTAAACTATTAAAACCTATACCACTGCAAAGTGGAAAATGGATCGTCTATTACATCAAGCAAGCTAGGTTTTCTATGGAAAAATTTCGTGTTATGGCGGGCAATCTCGCTTAAAGGTGGTACTGTAACCATCTCAGGTGCAAAAATGCTGCACTTCTCATTCTTTTGCTGCAATTTTGGCAACTGAGCTGGATAAATCTAACAAAGTACCAGAACTAAAAGATATTGATACAACTTTAAAAATCTTACAGACAACCTTGGTGTGGTGCAGAGCGTGATGCTGGAAGGTAGTATGTATTAGATTGTTCTAAAATTGATCACTTCGTTGCGCCATATGAATTAGTAAAAACCATGCGTGCTTCTTTGGGCATTAGCACCGTTGGTGGCTCGTTTTAACCAAGGTCAAGTTTCTTTTTACCGCGGTTTGTTCAATGTGCGTCCAGTCGATCTTCGCTATTAGTGGCCTAGAAAAACTCGATTGCAACGATTGAGCTGGATGAAGGATTATGTAAAAAGCGGTTGTTGCTGATCGTCTTGTGGGTACAGTATTGTGATGGAAAAAGTGAGCGTTGGCGCGACTTTATCTATTATGATGGCTGCAACACTTGCAAAAGGTACAGCAATCATTGAAAACGCAGCACGCGAGCCAGAAATTGCTGATACTGCAGATTTCCTCAACAAAATGGGGCGCGAAAATTACAGGTGCAGGTCTGATCACATTGTCAGTTGAAGGCGTGAGATCGTTTAACTGCTGTGAGACACAGCGTGGTGCCAGATCATATTGAAACGGCACATTCCTTTAATCGTAGGTGCAATTTCAGGTAGGTCGCGGTATGTAAAAAGTACTAAAAGCGGATACCATGGATGCGGTGATTGATAAGCTTCGTGAAGCAGGCGCGGAAGTTGAAGTCACAGAAGATAGCATTACATTAGGATATGCATGGTAATCGTCCGAAAAGCCGTCAATATTCGTACTGCACCACATCCAGGTTTTCCCAACAGATATGCAAGCGCAGTTCACCTTGTTAAACATGGTGGCAGAAGGCACCAGTATCATTACTGAAACCATCTTTGAAAACCGCTTTTATGCACATTCCAGAATTAATTCGTATGGGCGGTAAAGCTGAAATTGAAAACATAGCACGGCAGTTTGTCACGGTGTTGAGCATCTTTCTGGTGCAGAAGTGCATGGCAACGGATTTGCGCATCAATCAGCCTTGTATTAGCCGGTTGTATCGCAAGTGGTGAAACCATTGTTGATCGTATTTATCATATCGATCGTGGTTATGAGCACGTTGAAGATAAACTTCGCTGCTTAGGTGCAAAGATTGAACGTTTCTCTGAAAAGAGCGAAGAAGTTTAACTAAATCCAGATAAAAAGAGCGGTCAATTTTGACTGCTTTTTATCCCTTTCTATTCATTATTTTTGAGTAATCTCTCGCGCCAAAAATCGCTGTACCAATGCGCACCATGGTTGAGCGACATTTTATGGCACTTTGCATATATCGGTCATTCCATTGAAAGCGTATCAATTTGCTGATGAGGCAAGGCGTTTTGAGCTGCTCAATAATTGTTCCATCTGGCTAAAAGGCGGCTTCTTGTTTAGCAATATTATCTGTTGGTGCAGGGATCGCCATTAATCCACGTAAACGTAAGTGCGGTAGGTTTTCAATGTGTTTTGCAAGCTCAATCATTTCACTCGGTTGAATGCCTGACTTACTCTTCTGTCATCGATATTAATTTGGATCTAGAACATTCAAAGGTGCTTTGAGCATGGGCGTTGTTCATGTAAACGATCTGGCAATTTTGGCACGTTCTAACGTTTGCATCAATCGAAATGTTCGGCTACTAGACGGGTTTTGATAGATTAGTATGGCCCAATAAAGTGCCATTCAAAGTTGAATATTCTGTGCTTCGAAAATACTGGATTTTATCTACGCCTTCTTGAACGTAGTTCTCCCAAATGCTTTTTGTCCTGAGTGATAGGCTTCTAAAAATTGCTTCATTAGGTTTAGTTTTAGAAACCGCTAATAACGTGACTGAACTTTCAGGACGGTGGCAAGATGAGGTGGATGTTTGGATTTGTTGATGAATGGTTTCGAGCTTGTTGAGTGTCATCATTTCCTTCTGAGCAATGTAAACTTCCTTCATTTTACACCAGCGAGTGATTTTAGAAAAATCTTCATTTTTCAATTATATGTTTGACAATCCGCGCTGTTTTCGGTATTTCTAAACGCATCTCAATGTTAAAATACAATGAAAAATAACGCACTTTTCACGATTACCACTATTATTATGACCATTACGACAATTAATGGGGCGGGTTAGTGCATAACAAACAGGATCAAGAAAACCCGCATTCGATCTGAGTGCGGGTTTTAATATTTATCACAACATCTGAGGATATTATCATGCGCGTATTAAAATTTGTGGCACTTCATTAGCCAACCCTGAGCGTTTCTCGCAAGCGGCTCAATTAATCGAAAAAGCTCATTTAGAAGAACAAGCAGCCGGTGTGTTATCCGCTCCTGCTAAAATTACTAATCATCTGTAGCCCTCTCTGAAAAAGCCGCATTAAACCAACCAACCGATACCCATTCACGAAGCCATTGAAATTTTTCTATAACATCATTAATGGTTTGCACGCTGAAAATAATGAATTTGATCTAGCTGGCACGAAAGCCCTCATTGATGCAGAATTTGCCCAAATTAAAGGCTTTATTAGAAGAAATTCGCCAAGCAGGCAAAGTGAAGATAAAGAAGCAAAACTATTGACTGCCGTGGTGAAAATTATCAGATTGCCATGATGAAAGCGTGGTTTGAAGCACGTGGATACAGTGTTCACATTGTTGATCCAGTTAAAGCAATTATTAGCGCAGGGCGGTTGACTTAGAATCTTCAGTTGATATTGAAGAATCTACAAAACGCGTTGATGCGAAAAGTATTAGCAAAGATAAAGTGCGTTCTAATGGCTGGTTTTACCGCATGTACATGATAAAGGTGAATTAGTGCTATTAGGCCGTAACGGTTCTGATTATTCAGCCGCCTGTTTAGCCGCTTGTTTTAGACGCGTCTGTCTGAAAATCTGGACTGATGTATATGGCGTTTATACTTGTGACCCACGTTTGAGTACGAGATGCGTTTATTACCAAAGCCTTTCTTATCGTGAAGCAATGGAGCTTTCTTATTTTGGCGCGAAAGCGATCCATCCGCGTACAATTGGTCCATTATTACCAAAAACAACTCCCTTGTGTGATTAAAAACACAGGTAATTCATCCGCACTGCTAATAATTGATGGTCATGTGAAATCTGAAGGGTTACAGGTAAAAGGGATTACTAACCTTGATAACGTAGCGATGTTCAATGTTTCAGGCCCCCGTAGGCAAGGTATGGTCGGATGGCTGCCGCGTCTTCTTCTGCTATGTCAAAGCCGGTATTTCAGTCATTTTAATCACTCAATCTTCTTCTGAATACAGTATTAGTTTCTGTGTACCAGTGAAATCAGCAGATGCTGCAGAAAAGCAATTTTAGAACAAGAGTTTTGCGACAGAATTAAAAGCCCATGAGTTAGAACCAATTGAAGTGGCAAAAGATCTTTCTATTATCTCTGTTGTAGGGCGATGGTATGAAACAAGCTAAGGGTATTGTTGCTCGTTTCTTCTGCATTGGCTCAGCGAATATTACTTAGCAGTACGGTGCACAAGGTTCTTCTGAGCGTTCAATTTCAGCAGTAGTGGCGCAAAATAAGCGATTGAAGCTGTGAAAGCGACTCACCAAGCCCTTTTAATAATAAGAAGGTCGTCGATATGTTTCTAGTCGGTGCTGGTGGTGTTGGCAGAGTTAATTGAACAAATCAAGCATCAAAAAGAGTATCTTGCAAAAAGGCATTGATCCGTCAGTTTGTGCCTTAGCGAATTCAGCAAAAATGCTTTTTGATGAAAACGGGTTGAATTTAGATAATTGGAAAGCAGACCTTGAAAATGCAACCAACCTTCTGATTTTGATGTGTTGTTATCTTTCATTAAATTCATCACGTGGTGAGCCCAGTCTTGTTAGGTCGTACAACAGCGGAATCGGTCGCAGGACTTTTATGCGCGCGTTAAAAGAAAGAGCTTCCACGTGGTAACGCAAACAGCGAATACCCGTGAATTGCCTATTACCATGGAATTGCGTCGTAATGCCCAAGCGAGCCAACATAAATTCTTATAAGAAACCAACGTAGGGGCATGGCACACGGTTATTGAAAACTTACAGAACTTGTTGGCGGCAGGTGATGAGCTTGAGTATTTTGAAGGTATTTTATCAGGCTCTACTTTCTTTCATCTTCGAAATGCAGAAGAAGGACTTTCTTTCAGAAGTGACCGCACTTGCACGTGAAAAAGGCTTTACAGAACCAGATCCTCGTGATGATTTATCAAGACGAGATGTGCGCGCGTAAATTGCTCATTTTAGCACGTGAAGCAGGGTTTAGAACTTGAGCTTTCCGATGGTAGAAGTAGGCGTGTTACCGAAAGGCTTCTCTGAAGGCAACCGTCAGCGGATGAATTTATGGTGATGTTGCCACAATTAGATGCAGAATTTAAAGCACGCGTTGAAGCCGCGAAAGCGGAAGGAAAAGTGTTGCGCTATGAGGTCAAATTAAGGATGGTCCTGCAAAGTATCAACTCATCGCTGTGGATCAGAATAATCCATTGTACAAGGTGAAAGATGGTGAAAATGCTCTGCGCATTCTACACTCGTTATTATCAGCCAATTCCGTTGTTATTACGGTTATGGTGCAGGTAATGCAGTGACTGCGGCAGGCATCTTTGCTGATATTTTAGAACACACCACCATAAAAAGGACTTAATATGTTAAGAATTTATGCTCCCGCATCGAGTGCAAAATATTAGTGTAGGTTTTGACACATTAGGCGCAGCCATTTCACCGATTGATGGTTCATTACTAGGTGATGTCGTCAGATTGAGTCTATCTGGTGGTTTTGAGCTCGAAAGTGCGGGCTATTTTGTGCGTAAATTGCCAAAAGAGCCATATCGTGTATCAGGCCTGTACTGTTTAGTGAACAATTAAAATTACGCAATGTGAGAGTCAAACCATTGCGTTTGACCCTTGAGAAAAATATGCCGATTGGTTCGGGATTGGGGTCAAGTGCGTGCTCTATTGATGGCTATTAGTGGCATTAAATAAATTCCACGATGAACCATTCCTCAAAAATGGAATTGTTAGAGATGATGGGAGAGCTAGAAGGTCGTATTTCAGGTTCTATCCATTATGATAATGTGGCACCTTGTTACTGTAGGCGGTGTGCAGTTTGTGGTACAATCTCTCGGTAACATTTGCCAAAACTGCCATTTTTGATAATTGGTATTGGGTCTAGCTTACCTGCATTGAGGTTTCAACTGCTGAAGCACGTGCAATTTTACCGAAAAGCTACACTCGCTCAAGATGTGATTTCTCATGGACGTCATTTAGGGTGGCTTTGTGCATGCATGTCACACTCATCAGAAAACCTTGCCGCGATGATGATGAAAGATGTAATTGCGGAACCTTATCGTGAGGCTTTATTGCCAAATTTCGCGGAAGTGAGAACAAGCCACTCGTGATTTAGGCGCGTTAGCGACAGGGTAGTTTCAGGCTCTGGCTCCAACGATTTTCTCCATCGCACCCTGATTTACAAACCGCAACAAAACTGGCGACTTATTTAGAAAATTATTGTTTACAAAATAATGAAGGCTTTGTGCATGTTTGTAAAGTCGATAATAATGGCGCGAGGGAGCTCGGTTAAACAATCAAATCGTCTATCCTCTTTTATAAGAGGGGGAATAACATTTTATTAAAAACTCTATAATTAACGGATATACAATGAATTTGTACAACATCAAAACACCTGAAGAACAAGTGAATTTTTCTCAAGCAATACGTCAAAAGGACTTGGCAAGATCAAGGTTTGTTCTTTCCAGAAACGATCCCAGCTTTAACTCAATATTGATGAATTATTAGCCTTACCATTGGTTGAGCGTAGTCAAAAATTTTGGTGCATTAATTGGTGAAGAGTACCGAAAGCCACTTTAGAATGCTATGGTGAAAAATGCATTCACCTTTACTGCACCATTAGAAAAAGTGGAAGACAATATTTATGCCCTTTGAGATTATTCCACGGTCCAACTTTTAGCATTTAAAGACTTTGGGCGTTTTATGGCGCAGGCGCTCGCTGCGGTGCGTGGTGATGGCAAAATCACCATTTTAACAGCGACATCTGGTGATACCGGCGCGGCAGTTGCCCATGCTTTTTACGGATTGGAAAACATCATGTTGTGATTTTTATATCCGAAAGGCAAAATTAGCCGATTACAAGAAAAACTATTCTGTACCTTAGGTGGCAATATCCGCACTGTTGCGATTAATGGTGATTTCGATGCGTGCTAAGCGTTAGTCAAACGAGCGTTTGATGATGCCGAACTACGTCAAGCAATTGGCCCAAACTCAGCAAACTCCATTAACATTAGCCGTTTATTAGCACAAGTTTGTTATTATTTTGAGAGCGGTAGCACAGTTACCAAAAGAAAAACGTGATAATGTCGTGGTTTCCGTACCAAAGTGGTAACTTCGGTAACTTAACTGCGGGATTAATCGCAAAAACATTAGGTTTACCAATTAAACGCTTTGTTGCTTCAACCAATGCGAATGATACCGTGCCGCGTTATTTAGAATCAGGCAACTGGGGCACCTAAAGCGACTGTAGCGACGCTTTCTAATGCGATGGATGTTAGTCGTCCGAACAACTGGCCACGTGTCGAAGAGGGTTATTTAAGCGTAATGGCTGGAATTTAAGTGATTTAGGTTCAGGTATGTTAGTGATGGCGAAACAGAAGAAACCTTAAAAAGCGATGTATGCAAAAGGTTATTTATGTGAACCGCACGGTGCGATCGCATATCAAGTATTGAAAGACCAACTTAAAAGCGGATGAAAACCGGTATTTTCTATGTACAGCACATCCTGCAAAATTTAAAGAGTCTGTAGAGCGTATTCTTTCGCCTCGATCTTCCATTCGCCAGAAGAGTTGGATAAACACAATAAATTGCACATTTCTGATGAAATGGATGACGATTTTTGCACAATTACGTCATATTTGTTGAAATAATAAAAAGTGTGGTTGATTTTGACCACACTTTTTATTTTGTCACTCAAAGGGCGGGATAAAACGCCCTTTATTTTTAGAATTAATCTTCTTTCTCTAAGATTTGATTTACTTTCACTCTTATAGAGTACGGCTTAGCACCGAAAATAGCCTGTACGCCACCGCCGACTTCAAGCACATCAATCGCCCTAATTTTTCAATGCGGCTTTATCAACGGTTTTACGTCTCTAACATCACGCTACCGGCAGCTGACGCGATCTGGAAACGAGGCCTCGCAGCGCCTCATTATTTAAAATTGGATGAGGCTTCGCACCGTTGCTTTATTGGAAAGCGCTCCACCGATCTCGAGTAAAAGACCCGCAGCAGGCAAAATAGCAGCGCAAGCATGAATGCCTTACCGACTTGTTGAAGTTGTTTAAACATAGAACCTCCTGTGATTACTTTTTCGAAATGTAATGTATTTTGAAGAGAAAAATCTGTGAAACCGCTCATAGTTTCAATCTAACACCTTGCTTTGATGAGTTTTAGGTTGTGTTGGCGTGTGGTGGATTTCCTTTTATAATGCAATCAAATTTGCATGTTTATTCATTATTTTTATGACAACTTTTATTGCCTACGCCAATATTCAACAACCTTTTCTCTTTGATGAAATCCCTACGAGTTAGTCTCTGAAAATTTGCGTGATAGAACCGAAGGGAATTCTCCGGATAACGCAACGTCATCAATGCCGTCGATTGGCACATTTTTACTTTGGCAGTTGCTAAAACAGCGGAAAAATCAACCGCACTTTTTAGGGAAAATTTATCGTACTACACAGTGACAGACCACAATTTCCGTTGAGGAATATTGATTTTAATATGAGTCACTCTGGTGATTGGGTTGCTGTATTGCTGCATATTAATGAATCAGAAAAAGTGCGGTCGGTATTGATATTGAATATCCCAAAAACGGAATTTTTCTGCGCTCATGGCTCATTTTGCGCTACAAGCAGAACAAGATTGGTTTTGATAAACAGCCTGATGCAGACTCGCCTTTTATCGTTGTTGGTGTTTGCGTGAAGCTGTATTGAAATCACAAGGCAGGAATCATAAAGTTATCAAATTAGCGAGCGCATTTGCCAGAACAACTGCAGATCTTTTCAGATTATTGCCTGAAAGGTGCGTTGCTCTTTACGGATGAATTGCCTTTTTACTTTGCAGGATTTATAAATCAGTCAAAAACTCAACCGCACTTTTATCACTGGAATGGATTTACTCGATAGTATCCTTGATTTACCAAGCAATGAATAAAAGAAATCTTGAAAATATTCAAGGATTTTTATTTATATAAAACTTGATTCGCCACTTGTATTTTCTATAGACTAACCCCATTTATTTCGATAAACTCATTAAAAATTTTTAGACAAATGGAGAACGTAATGTCGCAAAAACGGTCCAGGCAAGATCCTGGGGGAAACCAGGACAGAGCAGCGGTCCAAAACAGTCAGATAATTCATCAGATAAGCAAAATGAAAATGGCTGGGGCTCGCAGAGACAATAAAAATCAGGAGCAATCACACCAGATATTGAAGAGGTATTCAATAACCTCTGCTGATTAGGTGGTGGCAATAGGCGGTTCAAATAATATTTCGCCTAATGCAGCTTTTATTTAATTTAGGTAAATTCTTTACCGTTCGCCGTCATAATCGGAGGGATTATTTGGGGAGCAAGTGGTTTTTATACTATTAAAGAAGCAGAACGTGGTGTGACGTTACGTTTTGGTGAGTTTCATTCTATTATTCAACTCGAGGATTAAACTGGAAACCAATTTTTATTGATAAAGTGATTCCAGTAAATGTGGAACAAGTTCGTGAGCTTAAACGCAAGGTGCGATGTTAACTAAAGATGAAAACATGGTTAAAGTAGAAATGACTGTGCAATATCGCGTCAAAACTGAAAAATACTTGTTTAGCGTGAGCAATGCGGATAATAGTCTCGGACAAGCGACTGACAGTGCACTTCGTTATGTGATTGGTCATGACCATGAATGATGTGTTGACAACTGGTCGTGCCGTGGTGCGTGAAAGTACGTGGAAGGATTGAACGATATTATCAAACCTTATGATATGGGACTTGAAGTGATTGACGAACTTCCAATCCGCACGCCCACCAGAAGAGTGAAAGATGCTTTCGATGAGTGCGATTAAAGCCTGGGAAGACGAACAACGTTACATTCGTGAAGCTGAAGCTTATGCTCGTGAGAAAGAGCCAATCGCTCGCGGTGATGCTCAACGTATCATTGAAGAAGCAACCGCTTATAAAAGATCGTGTTAGGTACCTGATGCGCAAAGGAGAGTGGAACGTTTACAACGTCTTCTACCTGACTAAACGGCGCCTGATTTGTTAAAAAGAGCGTCTTTTATATTCAAAACCATGGAAAAAGTCATGGCAAACACACCGAAAGTGATGCTAGACAGCAATAATGGTAATAATTTAACTGTATTGCCATTGGAGCAATTAATGGGTAGTGACCAAGCCAATGACCTACTTCTGAAAAGTGCGGTCAGTTCTGCACCTGTTTCAACACAGGAACGTCGAGTAGAAACACAAGTGGCTCAACCAGTTCAATCAAATGAAGGCATTCGCCAGGAGATTTAACCAATGCGTAAATTTTTCACTCGATTATTGTGGTGATTGCAGCGGTGTTATATTCCAGCGTCGTGGTTGTAACTGAGGGCACTCGTGGCATCATGTTGCGTTTTAACAAAAGTACAACGTGATGCAGATAACAAAGTGGTTGTATATGAACCGAGCTTGCATTTCAAATTGCCTTTAATTGATAGTATTAAAGTGTGATGCGCGTATTCGTACTTTAGATGGTTCAGCTACTCGCTTTGTGACAGTCGAGAAAAAGACTTGTTGGTAGATTCCTATGTGGAAATGGAAAATCAGTCGATTTCGGTCGTTTCTATACTGCAACGGTGGTGGCGATTATAACCAAGCTTCAAAGCTTATTAAGCCGTAGTGAATGACCGCCTGCGTTCAGAAATTGGTACCCGCACGATTAAAGATGTCGTTTCAGGTACACGTGGTGAATTAATGGCGGGGGCGAAAAAGCGTTAAATTCAGGGCAGGATGGTACCTCTGAATTAGGGATTGAAGTCGTCGATGTTCGCGTAAAAACAAGATCAATTTACCGGATGAAGTTTCTTCTTCGATTTACCAACGTATGCGTGCAGAACGTGATGCGACGCGCGTGAACATCGTTCTCAAGGTAAGGAAAAAGCAGCATTCATTCAAGCCGGATGTAGATCGTACGGATCGTAATCTTAGCAATGCGAATAAAGCCGCGCAAGAATTGCCGTGGTAATGGTGATGCGGCTGCAGCAGAAATTATATTCTCAAGCTTTTGCTCAAGAACCACAATTTTGATAGCTTTATTCGTAGCTTAAAAGCCTATGAAAGTAGCTTTCGAAGGTCTGCATAATATGATGATCTTGAAACCCGATAGCGATTTTTCCGCTTTATGCAGGCGCCAAAGAAATAAACAAAAAGATAATGAAAAGTAAAGTGCGGTTAGAAATAGCCGCATTTTTATCGTTTATTGATCGTTTGGAGGATTATTAGATGAAAAACTGATTAGTTGGCGGAGCCGCCATTTGCTATCTTAGGTTATTTGGGCGTAGTGGAATTATCTACATCAATTTGATAAAGAGAATGCGACCTAATTTTTAATGGAAAATCGCTATACGGGCGAACAAGAAAAAGTGGCGTTGCTTAACTGGATTCGTGAAGCACGTAAAATGTCTTTGCCAAAATAAACACCCAATGTTGACGCTGATCGTTTACGCCATTAACTGATGCCGATGAAGGTCGCTTTTGTTCAAACGAAAGCTCCATTTGATATGCATCGTTTCAAAGTGCCAACCTTGCGTAATCTCGCACTTACTGCACCGTATTTCCATGATGCGTCAGCAAAAGAGCTAAAAGATGCTGTGAGTGCAATGTTGAAATACCAAAGTAATGTGAAACAGCCCGCTCAAAAAGATGTGGAATACATTACCTCTTTCTTGAAAGAGTTTAACAGGTGAATTTAAAGGTGAAAAATTAAAATAATCCTTTGATCTATAAATAGAAACGACCGCGTGAGTCGTTTTATGTGTTTTATTTTGAGATTTACTATAAAAGCAAAAACGAGTGAGTATCTTTTCCCTTATTTTATGCTAAGTGTTTATCCTTTGTTTCGTAATAAAAGCCAAAAGTCAATCAAACTTAATACGGCATTTGGTTAGATAAATTCCAACACCTTTAAGCCATAATTTGCATTCAGTGGTAATGCAACAATTGCTGCCACACTGGCACCGAATAAGCCTGAAATATTGTGGGTCAACGATGCACCGGAATAACGAGGCATGTGTTGGAAATAATTCAGGTAAGAAACTCGCAAGCGGGGCCTACAACCCATGCCAATTAACCCATTCCTATCATCAAGAACCAAAATAGACTGGTAGTTGTTCCATTATCGAGAAAATATGGCAAGGCTAAGCCAAAAATAGCCACGCCAAAGGTTGTCCATTAACAAATTCTTCGTCCAACGATATCGATATATTTGCCTGAAATAGCAATTGTAATGGCTAATGAAATCGCACTGCACATTAGTAAAAGCAGTGAAAAAATTTGTGGTGAGAAACCTAATCCCATTGCGTAGCCAGCTTCTGATACGGTTGGGGCAGATTTTGCATAAATTTGGCTGAAAGCGATCATAATATAAAAGAGCACATAGCCTGCAATGCAGATCAATATGCCTAAGAGAATGGTTTGAAATGAGTAACGATCACTTCCATCACTGGTAAAGTTTTTGAGGTTTAAGCTGGTTAAGTGCGGCAATAAATATTGGTGCTTCCGTAAGTTTTAATCGAACATACAAACCCAATGACACTAATACAAAAGAGGAAAGAAATGCGATTCGCCATGCCCAGTCAGTCATTGCTGCTTGTCCAAAAAGCGCGGTAATGAGTAAAAAGACACCATTGGCAAGTAGTAATCCTAGAGGAGCGCTAATTGTGGAAGAAGTACCATACCAACCACGTTTTCCTTTCAGGTGCATTTTCGATTGCCACTAATGCAGCGCCACCCATTCGCCACCTAAACCAATGCCTTGCCCGATACGGCACCAAGCAAAGTAAGATGGTTGCTCATTCCGATACTGTCGTAAGTCGGTAATAAGCCAGATCACTACGGTTGAGATTCCCATTACTAACAGGCTCATAACAAAAGGTATCTTCCTAAAGCGATCGCCAAAATGTCTGAATAATACCGCCCCAGAGGACGAGCAATAAAGTCAGATGCTAGCGTAGAAAGCGCAGCAATTTTGGCCTGAAAGTGGATCAGCTGCATGGAAAATTGATGATTGAAAACGAGCACCGCAGCCATGGCATAAATATAGTTATCGAAATATTCAATAGCGATGCCAATCATTGTGCTATCTCGTTTTAAGCCATTTGGATTATTGGTTGCTTGCATTACTTTCTTCCTTTAGGCTCGAGTTGCTACTTTTTATATCATTCGCTTGAGTTATAGCCGTGATAACTGCATACAACCACTTTCATGAGTTTCATATTTCCATGCAAGGTTTTTGACATGTTCTCTCTTTACGCCACCAACAGCCAAGTGGTCAGTGATTCCCGCTTCTCTCAATGTTTGAATGGGCGCCATTCCGCGTTGGTTTAGGATTCTCTTTTGACTGGAGTTTGGATTGGACCAATACCGAAATAATCGATTTCAGTAATTCCTCCGATTTTGGCTTCGTCTAGACGGTTGACTGACCAACCAATAGCCGTGGTTTATTGGTTCTTGCTCGAATCGTTTTTACGGGCGTATCACTTTTGCCCAACATGAATGCCATCCGCTTCAATTTCTAAAGCTAAATCAACGTTATCATCTACAATCAAATGGCACATTATATTGACGACATAAATCTTGACAGCTAATGGCTAAAGAACGTTGTTCCATTGGTGAATTTTCTAATGAGAATTTGCCTTTATCTCGGAATTGAAAACAGGTAATGCCACCTTCTAAAAGCTTGTTTTAGTACAAAAGAGCAAGTTTTCTGCTGGATTCTCACCTAAATGTTTGCAAAGTCTTGCGTGCCTGCTACAAAAATAGAGCGGTAAAATTTCTTGAATATTTTTCATCTTTCAATCCTAAGGTGACTGTAAGCCCAATGATTTGTTGGTCCATACATGACCAATATTCAATGGGTGAATATGGCTGCCGTAATAAAATCTTTAGCTGTTTTCACTGCACTTTTTAATGGCGCCTTATTCACTCTGCTAAAGTTACAGGCTGAAAAGACAGCTGCAGCCGTAGTGTGTAGTATCGGGTGAAAACGCGGGCTTTCTAAAACAAGATACTCACTATTTTGTAAAAGGATCCAATCTTGGCATTGCTGACTTTGTGAATTGAGCGAATGTCCACCTTTAGTCAATCGCATTCTTTTGCGCCTTGTTTTGCAAGTCTAACGCAGCTTGTTGAATGCTAGCTGTATCAGAAATTTTGATACCTGTTAAAGCTTCTAGCTTCAGAGATATTAGGTAATCACGTCAGCTAGTGGTAATAATGTTGGATTAATGCAGAAACCGCTTGTTGTTGCAATAAAGGTGCCCCTTTCGCAATCATGACGGGATCAAGAACTAATGTGCCGAATGGACGATGACTCGAAATCAGCAACACATTCAATAATATCGCTGTACAAGCATACTCATTTTGGCACTGCAATCTGAAAGTCATTTTGACCGCTTCCAGTTGTGCTGAATCGTGTTCAGCGGGAATTGGGGTGAATATCAAATACGCCAGTGTGTTTTGAGCAGTGACTGCAGTATCACTGAAGTGCCAAATACGCCCTGCATTTGAAAGGTTTTGAGATCTGCTTGAATGCCAGCACCACCGCCGCTGTCAGAACCTGCAATAGCAATGTTTGTGAATGCTGACATATTTCACCTCCGCGTTTTGTTCTATTAAATCAGGGTATTAAAGCCGCCAATTCATCAAGCAAGCGAATTTGGAACTGTATCCAACTTGTGTGGTTGGGTTTTTAGCCGCAGTCTCCTGCACGGTATAGCGCACAAGCTTCGATTATTTGCTGCGAAAAACTGTTGTGCCCTCCATCAACAGCTAAAAATGCTGCGCATACTGCACTTAATAAACAACCTGATGCAGTGACTTTTGGAAAATAGCGGCGTACCGTTATGGATTGTGGCAGTTTTGTTGTCCATCGCTGATAATATCAACCTCGCCACTAATTAACACCGTGCAGCCATAGCGTTGTGCGACACGTTGAGCGGCTTTTTGTGCAGATCGTGTTTTACCTTGTCCCGCATCACGCCTTTTGCTGCCGGTCTTCACCAGCAATCGTACTAGCTCACCTGCATTACCACGAATTCAGGCAAGTTGCACTTTAGATAGTAACTGACGGATAGTTTCTCGTCGTGCGCTCGTAGCACCCACTCCAACAGGATCGGCACGACAGGAATACCGATTGAATTAGCGGGTTTTACCTGCCTAACAACATAGCCTCTCGTTCTTTACCGATAAGCGTGCCGATATTGATTACCAATGCTTGGCTGATTTTGGGTACTTCAACCATTTTCCTCATGTTTGCTGACATCAATGGTGATGCTCCTAAAGGCAAAGCATTGGCATCAAAATTTGCCGCAACAATATTGGTAATATTATGAATCAATGGATTCTGTACATGTTTTGATAAATAAACTGATTTCATTTTACACCTTTACTTTTTATGCTAAATCTAATCCCATTTTGCCAATCCACTCTCCATTGAGTGGCTGTGGTATCTGTTGGATATTAGCGAGTTGAGAATCATTAAGTGGCTCGCAAAGTGCGGTCAGAAAATCAACCGTTTCTTGTGCCGCTTGTTGATATTCTGGTGTTAGCAGTATGCGTCAATCCACGCTTGATAAGGATTGCTTGGTAGTTTTGGATAATTTTTCTGTATTGTATCGCGCGACTTGTGCGTAACACTAAAGCACAAGGCGTCACGGCGGCATATAGTTCTGGTAAGCCGCCAATCATTCCACAATCAAAGTGAAGTAACGTGTATAGGGAAATACATGCCGCACTTTCGGGTGTTTGGAATATTTCCTGTTCACTAATTTCCATTGTCGGCAGTAATCCATGCAATTGGATTTCTAGGCAAAGAATGTCGAGCGTTTTACGGCATGTCCATTTCGGCAAAATTCTTGCCTTGAACACACCAAAGCAAAAAGCACGGCTATAATGGAAAAGATAGATGTAATCTTGTTTTAAATAGTGTTGAAAACAAGCTTTTTGGCAAGGTGCCTTTGCAAGATTGTTGTACAAATTCATGCTCAACATATTGCTTCCAATAAGGTTGCGCTTGCTGAATGAGTTGGTTGATCATCATTTTTCCTTATTGTAATTCGACAGCATACTCTTTTCCAATTCAAGCGCTTTTGGAATCAAGCCTTTTTGATGCATAAATTCCGCCATTTGTTGATAACGTTTTGACATCCAACGTGACGAGGTTTCGTTGCTAATAAAGGCAAGGTGTCTTTCCACGCTAATTGATTTAATTCTGTATTGAGTCTTTTTGGTTTATAGTTCACAAAAAGATTGCCATGCTTCACTCTGGATGGCTTTGTAGATAGGTTGTGGCTTGCTGGTCAAAAGAGCGGTAGCATTTTAGAGGCAAGATTGTTTTTGTTTGCGACTAAAATCAATTCATCATAAGCTGGCACACCATATTGCTCTGGGAAAAATGCCGAGCCTTCTTGTTTTTTCTAAAATGGATCTGATTCAGTTCGAAATTACGAAATGCCCTGATGACCGCATCGACTTGTCCTGTTAAAAGAGAGGGAAAGCGACCAATTCACATTTTACCAATTTTACGTCTTGGTTGCTGAGCCCGATGTCGTTGAGCATGGTATCGAGTATTATCATCCTCAAAGCCACTGACTGCATAGCCTACTCCTTTCAGATCGGCAGAGACATTTTGGTATTGCTATAGAACCACTACGCTGTTTAATGGGCTGGAAATCAGAGCCGACACGCACTAAAGGTAATCCTTCTGCAACATTTGTTGATAGTTGAGGTTGATAATTAATAGCTAAGTCTACTTTTCCCTGAGGCAAACCAATTTAGGTGGTACGATGGATCGGCTGGTTCGATAATGTCGACGTTCGTTATTTTTCAAAAAGCCTTTTTGTTGCGCGACAATGATTGCGGCGTGATCAGGATTTATACCAATCAAGCATAAGCTGATATTCTCTTTTGCCAAGCTGGTAAAACTGGCGGTGAGTCCAATTAAAATACTGAAAATAACGGATGATTTTCTTCATTTTTGTCTCCTTTTGTCATGAAGTAGTTAAACGTGCCAAATAAAACGGCGTAATAGCCAATCAATACTGAAATATAAACAAAGTGAAATGGCCACTAAGATCAGCAATGCGGCAAACGACAAATCTACCTGCATACGGGCGTTGGCGTGAATCATCAAATAGCCAAGCCCTTCTGATGAACCTACCCATTCTCCGATTACAGCGCCAATTGGGGCGACTGAAACCGCAATACGAAAGCCTGATGCAAATGCAGGCAATGCAGCAGGTAATCGCACTTTGAGTAATAAACACAAAGGGGAAGGATTAAACGTTTTGGCGAGATCGAGGCCAAGCTTTAGGCGCGTGTTGCGTAAGCCATCGCAACAAGCTGCAGTCACAGGAAATAGATAATGAGAATAGCCATAACAATTTTTGATGGCGTTCCATAACCTAGCCAAAGTACACGAGTATCGGAGCGATATAAAAACAGGAATCGCTTGAGAAATTACTAAAATTGGTAACAGTAATGACGATGTTTTAGGTGAAAAAGAGAGTCAAGAGGGCTGATGACAATCCGAAAATAAACCCTGATAGCAGCCCCAAGCCAATTTCAATTAAGGTGGTTAGTGTATGTTGCCAAAGTAGTTCTAATGAGAAGTTAATTGTAGCCATACAGCTTGCGGAGAAGGAAATATGTAATGGGAAAATCACCAAATACATCAATAAGTTGCCAAGACAAAAGCAATATAACTCCAATAAAGAGCGGTTTAAGAAGACCGAGTTCATCTTTTTCCCTCTAATAACTCGTTCAATAATTGCTGTGAGCATCCACAAATTTTCTTGGTTAAGTTCTCGTGGTGCTTTTACCTTCAGGTTTTATGACATCGGATAATGCGGGTTGATTAGGCTGCGGCGAACGTAATACAAAAATACGTTGGCTTAAGCGCAACAGCTTCGTGAGGATCGCGGTAACCAATAACACAGATTTATCTTTTAATAGTTCGTCGGCCAAGTTTTGTAATTGGTAACGACTAATCGCATCAAGCAGAAAAGGTTCATCGAGTAAAACAACCACAGCTTTCTGTATTATCATTCAGCTGAGCGCCACTCTTTGTGCCCTCCGGACAATGGTTGGGCCAGCTTTTATGAAGATGTTCTGACATGTCCTACTTGTTCAAGTAGTGTTTTGCTTGAAGAGTTGTTTTTGGATTTTTCCCAAATAGTACGTTTTCTAATTGACATATATCAATTGAAAGCCAGGATAAAGGGGTATCTTTTTGTGGTAGCATGCCACTGAATATTAGGATGAAGATGATATTACCTTGGATTTTCCTCGTGCATCAAGCCTGCAATTAATCTGAGCCGTTGATTTACCTACACCAGAGCAGCCAAGTAGGGCTTTACACCATTCATTCGGTAAAAGCGTTAAATTAAGATGCTCAAATAATACCTGCTACCAAAAAGCAAGGCTGAGATCCTGAATATTCACCATATGCATTAACCTTATTGATTAATAACTAGAGGCTTTGAAAAAGGATTGAAAATAGATGAAGAATGAAAAGTATTTTTGCATATTAGTTTCTACGTCAGTGCTAACTGTTTCAGGTTCACGGGTATCATCTCAGCCACTTTGTGGCACCCTCGACTAAAGTTAAAAACGATTGTATATCTCAATGTAGAATAAAACAAGAATAAATTTTCATTTTGATGAGTGTTCTCTTGTTTAGTACTGATAACGCATACTTAATATGCTTGAATATAAAAAGATGATAGACCGGATCAAACTTAAGTTTGCTCTTTTTGCTTGTAATGAGAAGAGCAATACAGAATAAAATAATTATATTTCTCTGTAGAAATACTTTTCAGTATAAGAAACAACTAATAAAATAAGTTTTAAAAATTACGTGAAAAATGAGATTGATTTGGATTTGAAATGCAAATGCTGCGAAACCAGACTTGAACTGGCACGCCCGTGAAAGGCGAGGGATTTTAAATCCCTTGTGTACATCATTTAGGTTTGAAAACTATTTGTTTAACCAATTCCGTGTACCTCATTAATACACCATGACCTACCCACTAACGCTCTGTGGATAGGTTAGATCTACACAAAATACTAGTTTGTAAAGCCTGAATGTACTAATTTTAAAATATTTTTATAAGGATGAATAAGCTCGAGAATGAGCGATTTACTTTACTCTGCAAGGGAACACCCTTAGATGCCTCTTGCATACCTATCAAAGTAATTCTGCATATTCTTATTGAATCAATATTATTTCAATATAACTCAATGTAACTTTTGACATCTTTTATGTCCTAGTAATTTGTTTGGCTATTATAGGTTTTCAGGTTTTTCATTAGATTTTGTTGCTGCTGTATGTATAAACTGTGAGGGAGCTAATAATTCGTATATTTTGAAATAACTTTGAAGATATAGCTCACCCTGGTCATTGGTCATTTTTCTTCCCTTTCGTTTAACAGCATTTGAAAATAAAATTAATGTTAAATAGTTGAGATTCTAAAGGCTGATTCAATTTACTTAGTTCGTTAATCAAATTTCTTTAGATAAGATAAAAGTGAAGTTGATATAGGAAGTATATGATACTCGTGATTTTATTTATCTCAGATGGAATATGAATAAACTTGATTCAGCAAATCTACATCTTTTAATTCTCAATTTATTTAATCGAGAGCGTCGAATTGCCGTATAGCGGAAGTCATAATTATGGTTTTAGTAAAGACCATAATGGGCGAAGAATAGAAGGAAGATATTGATTCAGTGATTCCAGCTAAGTAAACTGCAGAAGTATATACTTTCCTTTTCTTTCTTTCCTTCTAATGAACAAAACCATCGAAAGGGTTCTTTGTAAATGGGAGGAGTTGTTTTTAATTCCAAATTTGAAAATAGTCTTTGGCTGACGAGGCCTGCGCTAATCCAAGTCACTTCAATGATAGATCGTATTCAACAAGCTCTCTTTTCTCCGACAGAGACTAATGAGGTCTGATGTTTCATCCAGGATATTGAATGCTGCTAATTTTCTGTAATAGTTCAATTGCTTTTTCTATAAGCTTTTTGATAGGTATCTAACCATCTGCAAATGACAGGGTATATTACTACAGTAACATATTAGTGTGGACTATTCGCTTTCATTTTTCCCTCAATAAGTGATAAATGCAAATTATCAATTGGAATTCTATTACCGATAGTCAGGTTTATCAATCAAATATCCAATCAATTGAGAGGGTTCTTCGTGAGCCCAATAACCTTACAGCGCCGTACCATTACCATCATTGTTTGATTGCGGTATTTCTTGTGTAATTTAGGGTCTTGGAAACCATGTACCAAATTTTCGATATCTAGTAAAGTTGGTAATGCTAACTCTTGAAAAAGAGCTGAAAGATTCACGTGTGTTACAGGAAAGTTTGCCTTTGACTATATGTAATTTAGCATTTGAGTTATTACTGGTTAGGGTATTTCCGATAATTTCCGGATTTTAGCCATTCAATGTAAAATCTCTCACTAGAGACAGCCTTGTAGTTTCCTGTGTCATCACCCCATAGTATATAGATGAGTGCGAGGCGATTTCTATTTTATTTCGCTGCAGAGATGGTATCGCAGAGTCTTGAGCTTTGCCTACAGGTGAAAAATAAATTCAGTACCAAATCAGTCATATCCGTCTTCGGTTTCTGGGTTTTGGTGTATTGATTTGAGTGTTTTGAGAGTGATGTATTTGTTTCAGACAAATCTGGTTTATTCAGTGCGCCTGTTATTGCAGGGAAGCTGCGTTTCAGATTCCATAATCACCTGGGAATTTCTTCTTTAGTCTCTTCAATTTGAATGTACTTCGAAACATCAATATCGAACTGAAACTAGAAATACGATCTGATCATTAGATTTTCCCAAAGCTACTTCCGGTTTAATTCATGAGAAAATGCTGAGGTGGCGCGCGCCAAATCAATACTTTAACTCAGACAATGCCAAATTGCGGTACCATCACGTGGATTAAGCAAGTTATGAACGCCCGTGATGCCATCGAAAGCACACAAAAGGTATTACGATTATGTGACAAACGTTGATAAAGCGGCGAAGCGAAATCGCTGAACGAGCCCGTAAATCTATCCCGACCACACCATCATCAGTGAAGAAACGGGTTGCGGCTTGAAGCAAAGATGGCGATGCGTGCCGAGTGATTGATCCACTCAGATGGTACCCGTAATTTTGCGACGGGTCTTCCTCATTTTGCCGCGTCTATCGCACTCGTGTATCAGCACTGAAGTTGCGTTGTTTACGATCCAATCCGTAATGAATTATTTACCGCTGTGCGGTGAAGGCGCAAAATTAAACGAAGTACACGTTTACGCGTAGATAGTAAAACGAAATTACAGGTTCAATTTTATGACCGGTGGTCCATTCAAACCGACGGCAAAAGTGGTAATGCCAACTCAATTTGCAATGATGAATGCCGAGTGAAGATGCCGCGGATTTCGATCGCACTGTAGTTCTGCAGCATTAGGTTGTGCGCGTCGTGGCGTCAAATCGTGGGTTGATGGTTATTTTGAAATGGGCTTGAGCATGCGATGGACAGCGTTGGCGATTTGATCGTGCGTGAAGCCGGGTGGTTTAGTCTGTGATTTTGATGCAGGTAACGGCTACTTACGCAGGCAGTATCATTGCCGGCACCATCACGCGTAATCAAAAAGATATGCTACATATGAACGAAGACTAGGTGCTGAATTTAATAATTAACTCTCTGGATGACTAGGACAGCGCCAATAGGGCATGCTATCAGCTACGTGTAGATAATAAAAGCCCGACTTTCGACGTTTAACTTTTACCACAAGTTAATTGCCATTGGTAGCCAACACTTGCGCATCTGCACCGTACTGTGGTTTTGCGAATTGCTGTTTACCGTGAGTTGGCTTAACCTCAACTTTACCGGTATCAGATAGCGGAGAGTAACCCACCGCCAACGCATTTTGTCCACGGTATGACCTGCACCGACAGACGCCGCCTGCGATTTACTCCTGACGTCGGCGCGCGGATGCATACCCACCTGATGCCAAGCACCCGCAGTGATACCTGCACGCAAGCCAGCATCAACATTGACGATTTGATTGCTGATACACTCTGCAACACATATTTTGAGTGAGTTTACATTTACAGCATCAGTGACCATCTTTTACCTCGAGCAACATTGGTAGCACGTTTACCACCAAAGCGTTGATATTGAACGCTGATATTAACGTGACCCACTTTCCGCTTTTGTTGTGACAGGGTTTACTTTTAATATCATCTTTCATCGATACTTTTACACCATTGTTTTCATCTGCAGTGGTGCAGTAAGTTTTACCATCACCATTGACACAGATACTTTTGCTGCCTGGCTTTTCACACCGCGTGGTGCCTCGACCAAGTAGTAGGTTAAACCGCACCGTGGCTTCTGTACATCCACACACCTGATATCTTCTTTTCGTTTTTATTTGAAAGATCAACGGTGTAGTCGGTAACAGTTGGTTGAACCAGCTTTGTGCGCCGTATTAGACGGCTTTTGTCACTTTAACGTGATCAGAACCACCTTTAACTGCTGCAGAAGTTATCGTGACGCTGCGCTCACTTTATAGATAGTTTTGATCCATTTGTTGTATCTGTACGAGATGTGATCTCAATGATCTTTCACCAGCTTCAACTTGTTTTCGCGGCTAATTGTTTCCACATTTACTGCATCAGTATCTTTTCACCAGCTTTTGACGAGTAGTACGTGTTGCATTATTGCTACCATCAGATGCGCAAACCTTCATCTGTTTGTTAGTTGACTTTTAACATTAATACGGTTGTATCAGTGATGTTGATGCCTCAACTGCAGGTGCTTTTCTGATGGAAAGCAATGTAGCAGTATCGCCATTTACTGCGGTCATTACACATCACCATTATCAAATTTTGGCATCAGTGGTATCTTTACCACTTTAGTACCCAACATGATGGTACAGATAACAGTTTGTGCTTAACTGCAGCATGCGCTGCACCACCATTACCTGCGAAAGCTAATCCCGTCAGCAACTCCCAGCTGAAGTCTTTCAACTGTTTACATGTTACTGCGTCAGTATTTTCAGTGCTCTGCTACATCAGTTACCTGGTGGTTTGCCCATGTCAACTTTACTGAGGTAACAGCCCAGGTTTGTTGTTTGTCGTATCTTTAAAAGGTTACGTTATCTTTAGTTGCGATAGCCAAAGTTTTTACCATCTTGAACTAATTTCACGTTTTTACCACCAATATAGTTTTACAGGTATCACTACAGTGACGGTTTCTTCCGAAGCTCAACTTCAACTTCACCTTCCCATGACAACTTTACGTGTTTTCCAAATCCTTTGTACCTGTAAGGTTCCAGTTTTCATTTACAATAGTTTTGCATCATCACAATGACATCGCTTCATGTAAACTCGTTGGTATCAAAGCCTGCAGCTGTGGTTACTTTTGCTGCGCATGCTATTTGCTACCTGTCCGTAATGGTGTCTTTAGCATTTACGAGTGTAAACACGAGTCTCATCTTTATGCTAATTGTGACATTATCGTCTTTGTTTAACATCGGCAACTTCGTTGCATCAAAGGTTTACTTTACCGGTGTATCTTACCTTCCAGAAGCTTTTACGTTTGCTTTACCATTAGTAAAGTCTAGACCTCTGAAAGTGGTAACTTTGCTTTTAGCATCTTTACGTAGCTGCAGTTCAAATCTGTTTGTTCTGCAGCTTTGCTGGAATCAAATTCACATTGTGGTTTGTTGTGTGATCTGCAGCATCAGAAGTTGCTTTTTACGGAGACAGGATCTGTAGCAGAAAGCGTGGTTTTATCTGCATTTTGATAAATGTTTTGCCTGTTGATGCATTTTCTGCAAACATCTACAGACACATTTTACCCGCAACTTAACAGTTGTCGCGTATTCGCTTTCAACTGGGCCACGTTTACAGCGCTGCAGTCTGCAATACCATGTAGCTAAGCACCGCCAACAATGTTGCTACCCGCATATTAGGTTGAGCCTGCACCTACCGTTAATGAGCCCTCATCATTCACCGTTACGCCATTAGAGGTTGCAGTGGTGAGAGCTTACGATTATCTAGTGCCGGTGGAAGGTGCTTTCTGCTTTTTCAGCGTATTTATTTTGCCCGCGATCAAAGTGCTATTAGTCATCGCCTGCTTTGTGCTGTCCGATGTCATGCACCATCTTGCAGACTTTGCGATCATTGCTACTGTTGGCTACCACCGCGGGTCGCTTTCCAGTATGGGTTGTTTACTATATTACTTGGCAACTTTGGCCGCGTTAACCAGTTTTGCCGTTATCAGCGCGCTTGGTTTCTGCATAACCTGCACTGGCTTCGTTAACGGTTAAGTTTGTAGTTATGAGACGTCGGCGTTTAGCTTTTCAAAGCACCGCAGCTTCGTTCGCACACAGGAATTGGTGCCATCAACATTGACATCAACTCTCGTAAATCTTGTTGGTGTATCAGTGCTTTGCGGGCTGCTGTGGTTACTTTTGCTGCGCTGCCATCTTTACCTTTGCCAGTCGGCAATGAATGGTCTTGCATTTACAGTGTAAACACACCTGTAGTCTCATCTGTTAATGGTGTGACATTATCGCCTTGTTAACATCACAAAGCTGCTGACATCAAAGGTTACTTTGGCTCACTTTTCACCTACAGAAGCTTTTGTTGCCTTTTACCATCAGTAAAGTCCCAAGCTCCTCTGAAAGTCTGCCTGGTTTTAGCGTTTCTCCATTTGCCTTACCGGTTAATGGACAATCTTCGCCGTTTACCCATTAAATGACTTTGTAGTCAGTACTGTGGTTTTGAGCTTCATTTTTGATGCTGTAGCTAGTGAGACTATTTGTGTTGGTCGCTCTATCAATCAGACACAGTGACGACTGCTTGTGCTGCATCTTTCACCGTATTTTTGTAGTGCGTTCACTTGATAAGTCGCACCTGCATCACCTTTAGCTTGCCTGATTTCACATCTGCTGCGTAATGCGTTATCTCCACTTCTTTGCTTTCAACGGTTTCGCGATTGCTTTAGCCTGAGCTTTAGCGAGCTACACTTTTCCTTTAACCTCAAGTGTGCCTTCATCACGCTTTAGCTTAACTTTCATAGTGATTAGTTGTGCCGTTAGCATTTGTTGAGCTATCAAGGGTGATGAGGCTGTCACCGTCAGCTTGATGCGTCGCCTGACGTTTTGGCCGCAACGCGTATAAGCTTTGCACGCTTGCGTAGTGATGATGTAACAGTGATATTTTCGCCGCACTGCACACCAGTACTCGACTTTCAACCGCGCATCTGCAGCATCTCGTATCGCTCAACGCTACACGCATGAATGATATTACCTCACCCATATTAATGGTTGAGCTTGCACCCACCGTTACGAGCCCTAACATTCAGCGCGTTGCGCCATTCGAGGTGTACGAGCGGTGAAGCTTACGTATCTATCGTGCGCCGCGAGCAGGTTGTTACCTGCTCGCGCGCGCCAGCATGTTTGCTGCAACAAAGGGATTAACTCACAACGCTCGCTTTAATATTCGAGTGCTGCACCCATCTTCGAGCTTTATCGTCATTGCGACTGTCCTTATCACCGTCGACTCGCTTCCAGTATGGGTTGACTTACTCATATTAGTGCAGCGGTACGTTAAATCGTTTTTGCCGTCATCAGCGCGGTTTCTGCAACTCACCTCGTGAGCAGTTAAGTTTGTAGCTGAGACGTCAGGTGGTTTAGCTTTTAAAGCACCGCCTTCGTTCACTGACTGGTGGTGCCGTAACACTGACATCAACTTACGGCACTTTCGTTGGTACTCAGTGCTTTTCTCCAGCTGCTGTGAGTTACTTTTGCTGCGCTGCCATCTTTAATTTTACGTAGTCAGCAATGGTGTCTTTGCATTTACAGTGTAAGCACCTGTAGTCTCATCTGTTTAGTTCGTTGACATTATCGCCCTTGTTTGCTAGCATCAGCAGCTGTTGCACTCAGCTGGGTTACTTTTGACATTTTCACCTGCAGAGCTTTTGTGTGCCTTTACCCATCAGTAAAGCCCAGCCCCTCTGAAAGTTTACAACAGTTTTGAAGCGTCTCCATTTGCCTTATAGGTTACGAGAACTTTCGCTGCTTCGTTCCATTAAATGATGAAACTTTGTAGTCAGTACTGTATGGTTTGCTTCATGATGCTGTTACAGTGATTGACGACTATTTGCGTGGTCGCTCTATCGTAGCTACAGTGACGACTAACTTGTGCTGCATCTTTCACTGTATTTTGTAGATATCAGTTCACTTTGATAAGTCGCACCTGCATCACCTTTTAAGCTTTGCACTGAGTTTCATGACTCACCTGTGCAATGTTATCTCCACCTTCTTTGCACTTTCAAACGGTTTCCGATTTGCCCTAGCTTGGGCTTTGGCGGTTAATTTTCACGTCTTTAACCTCAAGTGTGCCTTCATCAATGCTTTTAAGCTTCAACTTTATAGTTAGTTGTGCCGTTTAGCATTTGCTGTTGAGTTATCAGCGATGAGGTTGCTCACCGTCAGCTTTTGATACCGTCGCTTGCGTGTTTTAGCTCAGCAACGGTACTAAAACTTTGCCGCCTTTCAGTATTATTATTAGTGGATGATGCACGCGATATTTTCACCCGCACCCTACCACAGAAGTATTCGCGCAACTTCGAGCAAGATTCCAGCACTCCGTATGAGGCTTCAATCCGCTTTCACTACCATGAATGATATTATCACCCATATATTAATGGTTGAGCCTGCTACCGCAGCATGAGCTCCCTATCATTCACTGCGTTACGCCACTAGGAGGCTACAGTGCGTTGAAGCTTACATGTTATCTTTGGTGACCGTAAAGGCGAAGGCGTTACCTGCTTTTTGCGCCATATTTGCCTATGACACGCACAGCAAAGGTTAATCTCATCGCCTGGCTTTATAGCCGATGCTGCACCACGCTTCAGCTTTATCGTCGGCTGCTGCTGCTTTCACCGCGAGTCGCTTTCAGCATGAGGTACAGCATTAGCTATACGGTGTAGCATGCGTAATCCAGTTTTTGCCGTTATCAGCGCTTTCTGGTTCTGTAACCTTACCTTCGTTAACAGTTAAGTTTGTAGTTGAGACTGGCCCGTCAGTTTTAGCTTTTAAAGTACCGCCTTCGTTCACTGATGGTGAGAGCCATCAGCATTGACATCAACTTCGTAAATCTTGTTGGTATCAGTGCTGCAGTCAGTTGCTGGATTTACTTTGCCGTGCCGCTGCTCATCTCACAGTCGTAATGGTGTCTTTTGCATTTACAGTGTATACGCCTGTAGTCTCATCTTTGTTAATTGTGACATTATCGCTTGTTTAAACATCAGCAACTGTTGCACGCTGTTACTTCTTTACCATTTTCACCACAGAGTTTTTGTGCCTTTACCATCGTGCAAAGTCTAGCCCTCTGAAAGTTTAACAGTTTTAGCGTTTTCCATTTGCTTTATAGGTTAATGGAACAATCACCGAAACTTTGTAGTCAGTACTGTGGTATTTCCGCTTCATTTTGATGCTGTTACGTGATTGGGCTATTTGTGTTATCGTCTATCATCAATAACAGCACGGCTTCGCGCGTTTTAGATGTCACTTGATAAGTCGCACCTGCATCACCTTTGGCTTCGCGTTTGATTCGCATTCACCTGCAAAGGTTGTTACCCAACTTTTGCTTTGATTACCAGCCGAGCTTTAGCGGTTAATTTTCCGTCTTTAACCCGCGCTCATCACGTTAAACAACTTTTGAGAAGAAGAAAGCCGTTAGCATTTGTTGCCGAGTTATCAAGGGTGATAGGGTTATCGCCAGCTTTTGATATCGTCGCTTGCGTTTTAGCCGTAACGAAATTTTGTTACCAGTATTGCGGATGGGATGTAATATATGCTCGCCCGCACTTACCAGAAGTATTTTGCCGCAATCAGCGATCCAGCACCACGGTCGCCCGCCACACCACATGAATGATATTATCACCCATATTGATGGTTGAGCCCGCACCACCGGCACGAGCCTTGTCATCGCCAGGTCATAGTGGTGAAGCTTACATTATCTTCGTGGGTGCCGTGGGGCGAAGTGTACCGCTTTTTCAGCCATATTTTGCCCGCAACAGCGTTAATTCATCGCCTGCTTGACATTCGATGTTGCACCATCTTCAGCTTTATCGTCATTGCTACTGTTGTCACCCGCGAGTCGCTTTCCAGTATGAGTTGTTTACTATATTAGCAACGGTGGCTTTGCGTTAACCAGTTTTTTTGCAAGGTTGTCGTTGTCTCGTAACCCTGCCTCGCGAATAGTTAAGTTTAGAAGCTGACGTCAGGTAGTTTAGCCAGCACTGTTCACAATGGTAGGTGCATCAATATGACATCAACTGCAAATCTTGTTATATCATGTCGCTGTTGTGGCGTTTTTACGCCACTTTACCTTTACAGTCGTAATGGTGTTTTGGTATTTACAGTGTAAAACACCTGTAGCTCACCCTGCAATCAGACATTATCGCCACACCAGTTAACCGTTGCATCAAAGGTTACTTTACCATTTTCACCCACAGAAGCTTTTGTGCCTTTACCATCAGCAAAGTCTAGCCCTCTGAAAGTTTAACAGTTTTACGAAGCTCACTACCTTTATAGGTTAATGGAATAATCTTGCCGTCGCACCAAATGAAACTTGTAGTCGGGCACCGTGGCTTGTCACCTTTAGCGCTGTTACAGTGACGGGCTACTTTGTGTTGGTCGTTCTATCATCGTGACGCGACGCTTCAGTTAAATTCACTGTATTTTTTAGGATATGTTCACTTGATGTCGCACCCATCACCAGCTTTGCCCGATTTCCAGCATCCACTCAGCAATGTTATTCCGCACCTTCTTTTACCAACGGTTTCAACGTTTAGTTTGGTTTTTAGCGCCTTCGTCCCCGCGCGCTTTCATCATGCTGGCCAACTTCGCGAAGGCCGCTACCGCAATATTATCAGATAGGAAATGTCACTTCAGCTTTGATACCGTCGCTTGAGTGTTTTAGCTGCAACGGTATAGACTGTTGCCTCTGCATTAGTAGACGGTGCATTGCAATGGTTATCACCCGCACTACTCACAGAGGTATTCGCTCAACTGAGCCGCGTTTACAGCGTCAGTGTCTGCAACACCACGAAGCACCGCCACCGTTATTGTTACCCATATTAATGGTTTATTCTGCACCACGCCACGAACTCCTATCACCCGCCATTAGAGTGTTACGGTGGTAGTTTACATCATTTTTTGGTGCCGCGAAGAAGTTACCCGCTTTTTCAACGCTGTTTTGCCTGCCAAAAAGGTTATCGCCTGGCTTTCGCTACCGACACCATCAGCACACAATCATCGCTGGTACCGCGGGAAGCGCTTCCCGCATGAGTTATTTATCGCATCAGCAACGGTACGTTTAGTTTGCAGACCTGCTGCTGTCCGCAAACCATACTGCGTGTCATTACCACAGATCAATTTTTATTGTGAGTCACCACGCTTACACTTGCGCTAACGCGCCCTTCACTTGCTTCATAACATTTGCGTTAGTGCCTTTATCGTTAACATAATCACCGGATTAATCAGTACCTGGTTTTAAATTAACCTGTTGATTGACTTATCGGTCACCGAAGGTGCTATGTACGTTTATCTGCATATTCCTGTTACAATAAAACGACCAGTAGAGTATTATTACCCTCGTTGTTTTGGTGTTGTTTCATTTGATACATCAATTCTAGTAATGGCTTTTGCTTGTCATTGTATAGTTGCAGTTTCGGCATTGTCGTAAATCTGCCATTGTGTACAATACTCACCAGTCAATGAAAGGCACGCCACCTTTCATAGCCGTAGAAGTCGTTTCGATCTTCTTGTCATTCCATGCAGCAGCATCTTTTCACTGCACTTTTGTTACAGCCACTGTGTAGACGGCATTTGCGGCACCTTTAGTGCTTCCAGATTTAACGTCAACTTCAGCAATGTTGTCATCTCCCGCTTTTTTCCTCAACAGATCTGGACAGCTTGTGCTTGAGTCTAGCTAATTTTCCACCTTTGATTTACAAGTGTTTTATCACTGGCATCCAATCCGACTGCATAATCAGAGAATTTGAGTGGTGGTTGCTTTGGCTACCGTAATAGGGGCTGCCACTTTTTTCGATACAATTTGCTTGAGTGTTGGTGTCGGTAGCGCTAATGGTGTAGCGCTTATCCTTGCTTGAAATAAAGACACTTTTTCCTGCGGTCAGACCTGTTGATAGCTTTTAATTTGATGGTAGATACGCCGGGCATCTTCACGGAGGCTGGTAATACCACTATTAGCATCTGTAGCAATGTTTACTGGTCACGGATTCACCAACCAACATTGTCGTCGTTAGCTTGTAATGTCCAACTGCTTGCATTGATGGTTTCAGCAATACTTTTCGCTTTTGCCAGTTATCTTTACCATTATCATCAACTCTAACAGTTCCTTCCGTGCCACCTGTTGTTCAATTGCTGTACAATCTGCTTCAGTTAATTTCTTTCTCATTGCGACTTATTTTTGATAGTGTCGCCACTCATTGCCACCGTCCTTGGCTTTAAATGTGACCATATCCCACCTCACGCCAGTGGCTTTATCATCGCCTTTATTTGCCTTGATTCATGCAGCTGCATCTTTTAACTGCAGTTAAAGCCTGACCAAATTTGGAAGTTTGGAGTGGATCTGTCTCGAGTTATTGGTCAGGAGCATGAACCACATCAGGCTAGTTACATTATATTTTATCACTGCCCACAACAGCTTTTAACTGGGTGCCACGTTTGCTGGCATCAGAGTCTACCACCGGAGCTAGATTGGTGAGCTGAGTGGTTGTCCCATTTCAAAGAGACCGCGCCAGAACCTTTAAGGTTTCTTTTTTACCTGTGTTAATGTGGGTTTGATCGTTGATTAATTTAATAAAGCAACGTCAGCCGTTAGTTACCGAATCATCACTGTACGTGATTTGATGATACGACACTGCCTTCTGAGCTGATTAGACGTTTTTACCATCTAATGGCCTCGAGTAGATGCTGAACCTGACCTAATGCTACACCCGCTCCGCCGTGTTACGATGAACTACGGCTCAGCGCGGTACCACCAGTTGCTATTGACGTCACACTACTGTGTGCACCTATAGCTGTTGAATCTTGTGCTGCAGCTGTATGTATTAATAAAGGCAGATGCATCTGCTGCGCAGCTTTAGATTCATTACCAAAGCAGACGACCAACCTCCAGCCAGTTTTAGAAGTGACACCATAGGCCGACGCATTATTTGCAGCAGAAGAGTCGGCCCTGCTGCTGGAAGGTTAGTTCAGCTGTTGCAGCTGTCGTCCAGTTGCTATGCCACGGTTCCAGCCAGCCCAGGCATTCTCATTGCAATAGTATTAAAGCACCACTTGCTGTTGCATTTTTACCTGTTGCGACGAAGCAGAACCCGACGCCTGGGAGCCATTTCACCCGCGGCAGTTGAACCACCCAGCGTCGAGAGTCGTCCAGTGCTGCTGCTCTGTTAGCATGGCGGGCTGAATCCCCGCTGCGCTGCCTGCAGCAGCTTCAGTCCGTACTAACCGCCGCTGAGCCATCTTTAGTTGGCCGGAGCTGCCGCACCTGCCGCAAGGAGCCAGCCTCGCTTGGGTCATACCGCGCCAGCACCGACGGACGATAGATGCGTTGCTGATACTGCCGATAATCACCATCGACCTGATGCACCAGATCAAAACACCATTTTACCCAGGAACAGCGATTATATCACCATTACCCGCCGCTGTTGCGTTTACGCCGCCGCAGATCCAGACCCCGTCGTGGCTAAATGTCCGATTGCAACCGTTTTTCGTCTGCCCATGAGTTTGCACACCCATAGCTAGGCAGATGTACCTTTTTAGATGATACGTCATAGCACTGCAATAGTAGCGACGCCTTCAGCTTTTTGCCACTTTTCATTACGTTCCTGTGATTGAATTGATATGCTATCGCCTTGTCCTGCGAACATCGCAGCTTCAGCTCCTCCAACAATAGCCCCAGCAGAAACTATTACAAACTACCGCACTTAATGTTTTACTTGATTTCTTTTGTTTTGCCTTTGACTCGGCTGGGTTCGAAACGGCAACCATGTTTGTGTGATCGTATTCCAAATAACTTTATATATATGATCTCATATTTTTCCTCATTGTAAAAATTGAGATTTCTCAGTTCAATAACAAAAGCTTAAATATTATTGATTAAGAGGTGGTATACAAATTAAAGTGTTTAATAACGAGAGGTTTCGCCCGGAAAGAAGGAAGTGGTAAAAGATTAATCAATCTAATAACGCATGAAGTTATATTTAAAAGCCGGTAACATCTACGTCATACAACGAATAAGGTTCATTTTATATTGATTTATTATAAATAGTGAAATTAATCCTTTAGATATATCAATCTCATTTGTTTACTGAACTAGAAATAGACAACAGAATTTGGGCAGAGATTAAAATTACTTTGTTATTTGAAATAGAAGAAAATTCTTTAACACAACCATAACCATAACCACATCCTTACAACTATAACCATAACCATAACCATAACCATAAACCATAACCATAACCATAACCATAACCATAACCATAACCACATAACCATAACCATAACCATAACCATAACCATAACCATAAACATGATCTGAATGTTTTTCTACTGACGTTATTTAACTTTTACAAAAGTTAGCTTGAATCACAAACTGTGTGCAAAATTTAGGATTTTCGGTAGAATTCAAGAGAAAACGCATTTAATACGGATTTAAATTGGCGGTGTTTTTTAATGAAAATAACGTCAATGATCGAATTCTGAACCTCAACGAAGAAAACGGTGACATTATTTCCAGAACTTGCTTTCTTTTTCCTTCTTTACTCGCAACAGCTAGCGCGTTTTTTTTTTTCTTGCGTTAGTGCCTCAATTTGGATTATTCAAAAATTCAATTTTAATATTGGTCATTAGTTATATTTTACCTCGCGACGACGTTTCAATTGGTTTGCTTGCTTATCTTTGCGGTGATGAGAAGAGAAGTCCATACCTCACCAACGATAATTAAAAATTAAAGTTAAGTATTGGACTAAAAGCGATTATTGGTTTGGAATTAGATGAAAGTCAGTTTGACTTCAACTGGCACGCTCGAAAGGCGAGGATTTAAACTTTGTGTTCACGATTCACCACTCGGGCATCGAGGATTAACTAACTGCGTGTTAGTGGTGCGTCCCGGAGTCGAACTGACATGATTTAATCCAGTGCATAACCGCTTTGCTAATACGCTGTTAGTTTGAGTGCAGAGGTTTTGAATCATGACCCGACCTTGGCAAGGTCAAAAGTCACCAACTGAGCTATTCCCATACGCTGTTAGTGCGGTGCATTTCCATGGAATTTGAAATTTGGTCAATCGAAGATCTGAAAAATTCAAATGTTGAAAAATCTTCGTTTCGGTTGAAACATATGTACTTGACACAAGAATATATACTTTATAGAGTTTTCAATTTCTTACTTTTTATCGTGAGTGCTTTATGACAAAATTGAAACGTTTACCCGCTATTAAATCAAGAAAGGCGGTCAATTCTTGGCATATTTAGAGTAAAATTATGACACAACAATATTCTATCGATGGGTTACTACGGCCCAGGCGGGGAATCGCAGTGATGAGCGCACTGGTGCGGTTTCAACGCCAATTTATCTTTCAACGGCTTATGGCCAATGCTGACGAAGCGAAAACAGTTTGATTATACCCATCGAAAACCCAACGCGTAGTGTTTTGGAAGATACCGCAGTGTAAATTAGAAAAATGGTGATCGGTTTTGCCTTTTCCTCTGGCAATATGCAAAATTCATGTTGATGAATCTATTCAGGCCCAGATGAATGGATTTATCATGATGATATGGCGGAACCCATCGTTTATTGATTTTGCCTATAAACAACAACAGCGTGAAACCCGTTTATGTGAATAACAAGCTTTAGCTGAAATTGAAGCGCTATTGGAAAGAATACAGCACTTTTTATTGAAACGCCATCAAATCCATTAATGGAAGAGTGTGATGTAAAGAAATTGAAGAAGGAAAAAACACAACTTGTTAATGATTGTGGATAATACCTTCTTGACTCCTGTGCTATCTCGTCCATTAGATTTAGGGCGCGGATATTGTAATCCACAGGCACAAAATATATTGCGGTCATAATGATAGCTTGGTGGGCTTGATTGTTATTGCAAAAAGGACAAGAACTTGTGATCGGTCGCTTATTCAAAATGGTGCAGGTGCCGTACTTTCGCCGTTTGATTTCTTGGTTAACCGTGCGGAATGAAACCTTTCATTACGTATGAAACGCCATCAAGATAATGCGAAGGCGATTATAATTTTTTACGTCAATACAAGCAAATTGACAGTGTGTTATATCCAAACAAAGGTGGTATGCTGCCCTTCCGTTTGAAAGATGAACAAGTGAATATGCCCAAATCAATCTCGGTTACTACCTGCGAAAGCTTAGGCGGTACAGAAAAGTCGATTACCTATCCTGCGACCCAAACTATGGATATTCTGAAGCAGAACGTCGCCCGTGGTATTACAAACATATTGTTGCGTTTTTCTGTTGGTTTAGAAGATGTGGAAGACATCATGTCAGATTTATTGCATTTACCAGCCAATGAAGGTTTTTATCAATCTACTAATCTGTGCACTAATATGCCTTTGTGCTATTATGAATAACATCAATTAACGCTAGGAAGTTGATTTGTCGTTAATCTTATTGAACAAGGAAACAAAAAATGATGAAGTATTACACATTGATGCAGATTTCGAAACTGGTGTTGTGCAACTGATATCCTGTATTAGGTGATTTTGCCAATTTGGTGTGGGTTCCTTTGTGAAATGATTGGCGCCACCTAGATGAAATTGCACCTGAATTCGCAGGTAAAGCAAAAATCGTTAAAATCAACGTAGATGACAAACCAATTAGTGGTATCAATTTGGTATGTAGTATCCCAACTTACTACTTTTTCGAAAAATGGCCAACTTGTTGCACAAGTTGGTGCGTTACCAAAAATCAATTACGGCGTTTATTAATCCAACATCTATAATTGAGTTATTAAATATAGAAAGATGGTCAAAATATAATGTTTTTGACTGTTCTTATTTTTCTCGCTACTGCGGCAAAACGAGGTCGAATTGTTAATCCTCGATATTTATAGGTGATTGTGGTGCCAATAGTGGTGGATTTTGCTCACTCAGATTAACCTGAACCGATTTTGAATTTTCTAATGACACTTTCACAGGTGAGTGAACTGAGCATATTTTCAAATTGTCCTTTCTTATGATGCTCAACCACCGTACATTCTTCATCATGTTATTTTGGCTTCAAAATTTGTGTACTGCGTTCGTTCGTAAGGCGTTAGGATTACGTAACACAACTTCCTTCACCTTTTTTTGCTTTACCATGTAAATAGTTGAATAAGTGCGTTTCATCTGGATTGAATTTGTGGAATAACTGATAAGACGTAGGGTTGTTTTTCAACAATCTTCTAAGATTTGGATATGTTCAAAGAGATTTCCAGAGGCATTCGGTGATCAAAAAACATAGTACAATTTTGCCCAATTATCGTACCTTTAAAGGATTTTCGTGATAGAGGCACTCTTCAATTGATTACGTTCACTAAATAGCTCACCATCAATGGCAAAAAGGCGGAAATTGAGCGGTAAACAGGGCGGGCGGTAAGGGTAACTTGACGGCTTAATAGCGCTTTTTATTATCCCAATAACTCGTATCCCATCTAATTTTTCTGACATTACCCAACCTTGAATATTTGGTTCTTGTAGGTGTTATTAGCATTAAATCATCATCATTTGCCCAAGTTATTGTGACTGAATAGTGATACAAAGTAATAAATAAATTACCTACACCTCTCCTTTAAATTGTTTGAGTTTAAAAAGTGGTCATTTTTACAGCGTTTAATTGAATTTGGTGGATTCGTATCGCAAAATAATGAGAAGTAAGCTGGAAAATAGAGAGATTAGAAAGAGTTATTAGAATATTTGAAATGAACGCTTATACAATGCCAACGCTATTTCGAATTTAATTTTTAAGGAGAATAAATGTATTTTGATCACCAGTTGAGCTTGTGGAAGCACAAGAGGTACCAAATAAGTTTGTTTCAGATGACAACAACATCAAACCTTATTGAAAAAGCGGCTAAATTGTTAGCCGAGTTTTTAAAAATGGTGGCGGGAAAGTATTATCTTGCGGTAATGGCGGTTCTCACTGTGATGCTAAGCACTTGCAGAAGAACCGACAGGCGTTATCGTGAAAATCGTCTGGGTTATCCTGCGATTGGGGTGATTTGTGATGAGCCGCTGCCGGGCAGCCGACTTTGGCTATGAAATATGTATTCTCTCGCTTTGTTGAAGCGGTGGCAAAGAAGGATGTTTTATTTGGATTATCGACATCAGGCAATTCTAAAATATCTTAAATGCAATTGAAGCGGCAAAAGCAAAGGTATGAAAGTGATTGCGATGACAGGTAAAGATGGCGGTAAAACAAGAAGCCAGTTGATGTTGAATTGTGTACACACTTTGGTTATGATCGTATTCAAGAAATTCACATCAAAAGATCCATACTTTTAACATGTTAGTTGAATTTCTGAAATGGCGAAAGAGGCTAATACGCGACAAGGCGGTTAAAAAATTCAATGACGTAAAGATCCCAAAAGTTTTTAGATTTTTATAAAACGCTTGCATAAATAATCACTTCGTACACATTCAATCTACGAATCAATCAAGCGATAGCAGTAAACTTGTGCCATATTGTGTTAAAAATTTGAATTTTTTATGGTTCATCACAGGTATCAGCTTGACATCAATCTTACGCACAAGAAGGTGATACTGTGGTGTTACCGCCGCGGGTAGTGAAAAGCACGCATCCGTACATTAAATTTATTAGAAGTACCAACTCAAGAACTGGGTATATTGCGAATAATCATTTTGATTTGTCTCGGCGAATATCCGAAAGCCATTCGTCAACTCGTCAAGATGTTGGCATGGTATTTCAGCAATACAATCTTTTGGCCACATATTTAACAGTGATTGAAACCCACCAGCGCCGAAAAAAGTGTTAGGTATTAGCGAGGAAGAAGCAAAAAAGATGCATTAGGAACTTTTAAAACGTTTACGCTTAGGAAGAGCATGCCGATCGTTTCCCCTTCATTTATCAGGGTGGTCAGCAACAACGTTGCCACTGTCGAGCATTAATGATGAAACCGTGCGTTGTTGCCTGATTGCTTCAACGGCCGTACTCGATCCAGAGATTACAGCTCGTTGTTGATATCATTAAAGAACTTCAACAAACTGTATTACTCAGGGTGATTGTGACCCACGAAGCGAATGTGGCACAGTGCGGCGACAAAGGTCGTTAGGCGAACAAGGTAAGATTATTTGAAATGGGCAAGTGTACTGTTTTGATAACCAAAACCAATGCAACAACATCTTTCACACCAGTCAGGAAACACTATACGAAAAATTACTTTAACCGCAATGTTAATGGCTCAGCTTTTGCTGCGGACGTACAAGAAATCACTTTGCGATGGAACCTGCCCACCATTTGAACAACAAAAGGAAACTAATATTTTGATGGATAGAAGGAATGTAATTTGTAAGGAAATCTACAACTGTCACTAAAAAGCCACATTTGATGCAAGCACCTGCAGCTTAAAATCTAAACGTTAATTAATTTCTGCGATTGATATTGGGCGGATGTTCAAAGAAACAAGTGGCATTCTAATGCTTACTATGATAGTTCAGCAAGCTATGTTGTTAAAGGCAAAGTGGATTTATTTCGGCAAAACAGTTGGTGTTCAAAATGGAACAACATTCCAACAATATATACTGGCAGAAAGCAAAACAATATATGTGAAAGCTATTAGCCTTCAGCATGATCTTAGACTTAAAAAATGTCGGTTTATTATTCGGTGACAGTGAAGAGCTGAGCATAGATTTCAAAGAAGCTGAAATTAATTTGTAGGTGATGCGAGTGACAAAAATATTTGCACGCATGAAAATTTGCGGTAAATAAATTGTAAAATTGCCAGTAGTTGAATAAGCGTTTCAGAAGCGGGTAAAAGCAAACGGCGACACTAAAAATCTATGATAAATGGATGATCAAATCTATGTTTTATGATTATCTTGACATGCCCTTAATGACCTTAGGTCGCTATTGCCTCTGATTGTCGGCCTATTACCTGTGCATTGTTTTTACAGGACCAGAGCTACCAATGTACTACTGCAAAACCACTCCATGATTATTATTGTTTTATTACGTGGTTTACCAGAAATCTTTAGTCGTATTATTGATTTATTTTGGTTCAACCAAGTTGTGGAAATGCTAACGGGAGAGCATTGAATTCAGCGCTTTGGTTGTGGTGGTTTGCATTGTTTTGATTTTTGCCTCTATGCTTCCCCAAACCTTACGTGGTGGCGCGATCAAGCTATTCCCAGCGATGGAATCAGTGCCGCTTAGGATTGTCGTCCTTATACCTTCATCAATTTAATTATGCCACAAGTATGGCGACATGTTTTACGGCTTAAGCAATCAATGGTTAGTCTTATTAAGATACGGCGTTGGTATCATTAATTGCGTCGATGATTTAAATAAGCAGGATACATCAATACCAATACCATGAGCCTTCACTTGGTATGGGTATTGCAGCCTGATTATTTAGTGATTACACAGTTCAGCTGCCGGGATTCGTACCAGAATTACGTTTCACCAGATCGGAACGGGGAGTCGACACGTTTACAGGTCAGCGTTGCTCAAGGTATTCCGACTAGCCTGTTGCTGGTTGTCGCATTGTTTATTGCCTTTTCTCAGCATTGGGCTTAACCTTCTTGCTTTCTATTGGCACAAATTGGTGAAAAGGCGGTCAATTTGTTCCTTGTTTTATTTACAGGTACCCCACTTTAGTGCAATTTTTCTAATTTGCCGGTCTCCGGTCAATTCCAATGGTTGGTGGACAGCCCAATATGGGATTATTCAACGCATGGTTCTGTAGCATTAGTCGGCCGAATACCAGTGCTTATTCAACCCAATTATTCCACGGAGCAAAGGATCTTCGTGGTCAATGGAAAACAGCATTAGGTTTAAGTCGGTGCAGACTTCTTTAAAACCTCATCTTTATGCGTTAAAAACGGTAAGCACCTGCTCCTATACCAACAAATGGTCTGGTATTTAAAGGGCTGCATTAGCTTCACCATTACGATCATGATATCGGGATACGCATCGCCAACTTTACGGCACCGAATATGATGCACCCACCATCTACGGTATTGCAGGCGGTATTACCTCATCATTACTGGTATTGCCAATTTTATTACCCGCCACAGAAAACAAAGTGTTGGTTATTCGAACGTATTGATACCGCCAAGGCATGCGCGGTCAGAAACAAATCGGGCAGCTTAAAATTCGCCTGATTTTTTTATATGATTAAAGAAAATATTTTATTTATGAGGCAATTATGTTCGAATCATCTTCCCTAAAATTTCACCGAACTATTACGTTTGACCCGGAAAACTGGTTCCATTAGCTCGGCTGAATTATGCGAGAGAAATTGCTCGCATTAGGCATTGAGCGTGATTTACGCAGTATTCAGCGCATTGAATACGTTATGTGAGCAGTTTGAAATTGATTGCAATACCCAATGATAAGTTCTTATAGCTTACTGCTGGAAGCCTGATGCGAAAGGCTTTGGATATGCTGGATTTTAAACGAACAACAATCGTTGGTGCGATGTTGGCAAAGAATATTTAGCCGGCATTTTACCGTCAATATTGGCGCAATCGATGGAGGGGTTCTTTAAACAAGCGGACGATAATTCGCTTTATGAACCGCATGTGCAGGCTTCAGAATATTCAACAGCGGGTTATTGCACCAAACCAGCCAGCTATTATTGCCAGCAAAAATTGTTCCTGAAATTTTAAGGCACCAGTACCGCACTTTATCAAACCGTCAAAGTGCATCGTAGTATTCACGGCAGACAAGGTTAACGTTAAGCCACCCGCTCTTGTTCAGCAAGGCCCTAGCAGTTATGTGGTGCTAAGAATATGAGCATGGTGATATTCATACTAGCCTTGCATCGATTACTAGCGAATGTCAAAGCACAATGCAATTTGAACGCCCGGAAATTTAATCTAAAAAGCTTATGTTGCTTTCAAAAATTTGGTTTTGTCTGGCAGAAAGATTCGTTTAACTTTCCGTATTGATAAAAAAAACAGGTGGCTTTTAACAGAAACACCATTATCAACCGATCAAACAGGCATTATGGCTCTGAATATGAAATTTCAGCGACTGTGATTAGAGAGTGCTGTTAGAGTGGTGGACGCCCATTTTGGTGAAGATTACCAAGAATTGGACTGCACTTATTTAGACGAAAATGCCTAACGACATAAATTGTCGCTTCATCTTTTATCATTAAGCCATCAACAGAGAGGGCATTAAAATGAAGAAAATTGTTTATATTGATATGGGATAATGTGATGGTTGATTTCCGTCTGGTATTGCAAAATTAGATGAGAAAACCGCCAAGAGTATGACGGTCGATATGATGAAGTCGGCTATTTTCAGCTTACCGGACCCTATGCCGAATGCGATTACCGCTGTTCATAAATTGATGAAAAATACCATATTTACGCATCTTCTACCGCGCCTGGCATAATCCATCCGCGAGCGATAGTAAAATGGATTCAGCGTTATTTTAGAAGAAAAGGCTCGGCATTATACAAGCGGTTAATTTATCTCACCATAAAACCTGGAACCAAGGTGATTATTTAATTGATGATCGCACTAAAATGGGGCGTGATAAATTGAAGGCAAAGATCACATTTTGGTACTGTCCATTGCCAACTGAAACTGCGTACTATCTACTTAGATTGTGGCTTTGGCACCGCGACATTTTGCAAGATTGTTAAAAAATCAGCCGTAATTTGCAAGTTGAAAATGAAGATCGCGCCGAGTCATTGCGTCCAGATCGCTATAAATGGCAAGTGGTTTAATTTAGCCACGGCGTGATGGTTGCAACCGAACACAAAAACGGTCTATTTAATTATCAGTTTTAACCAAATCGATGAGTTTAAAATGCGTATTGAAGCAATGTGCTCATATACAAGCCGAAGACGTAGCATATACTCAAAATCACAGCTAAAACAATATTTCAACGTCTTTTCAGATAAGCCATTCTTGCATATTGAAAGCTATGCCATCAACCCTTTATAGCAGGGAACAGACGGGCGATGGCGAGAGATAGGTTGATGAAATTTTAGAAAAGGAGCGTGAAAATGATATGAAAATAAACCAATTTGCGTGTACACGGAGTTGAATTAGTGCCGAAAGTAGTATTCCTACTTTAGAGCGGAAGATGGATTGTGGCTGGGCATAAAGAAGAAGTTTGCACGCCCAGTTCTTGTGAAAAGAAAACCGAGCAAAAGTATTGGCGTTTATAATGAACGACGTCGTAATGCTCAAGCTGCAGAGCTCTAATGCACACTTACTTTGAAGGACCAAGAGTCATGTTCATATCATTACCCAAAATGTGATGATTTATACGAGGAGCAGGAAGTATCAATGTATCTATTTACATGGTGAACTGAACAAAGCTCGCAGCAGTTTTAATGATTACATTGTTCCATGTTTGGGTGATCAATCATTGGGAGGATATGATAATCACGGTCATCCAACGCGTCCACATATGTCTTTTGGGGAAAATGTACCCATGTTTCCTAAAAGCAGAAAAGCAGTGAAAAAGGGGCAGATATTGTGATTACACACCTCTGTCATGTTTATCCAGCTAATGGATTGGTAACCGTCTATGGTTCACTTATCTATTTGATTGATCCCAACCCACAGACGTATCCTGAGTGATCGTACTAAAAGAAAAGCAAGAGGGCACCGAAAGTGGTTGTGAGTTATTGGAGAAAATTAAAAATCATAGAAAACAACCGCACCCTTTTTTGTGAACAAATAGCGACTTCGGTCGCTATTATCATTACTTATCTTACTTATGTTTACATGCATAATGCTTCAATAAGCGTTTTTTGTTTCGGATCGATTCTGCAACCACAAAGGAAGCGCTGCAGTTTCTGTATCATTGATAACTGATGCCCATTGGCGATCAAACAAACGCCCATTTCTATGTAAGAAATCTACAACAAAAATGCGCCACTTCGTTTATTACCATCTGAAAGCGGATGATTCTAACGACAAAATAGCAATGCGCCGCTTTTGCTTCTTTAATGCTTGATAAGCAGGTTCACCAAACAATGCTTTTGATTCAAATTACCCAGACCGATGTTTTCATTATCTCGTTCACGTCCAAACAGATCACTTTGCTTCACCCGCTATCAGCTGTGATTTTTAACTCAGTGCAGAACAGGTTTCGCATAAGTCGGTAATGTACCGCCTGCTGTGTTTGTGGTTCACGGGCAAACCTTCATCATATTGTTGCAGCCATAAAACGTATGCGATAACGGCTGGACAATATCCACCAATCCACGACCGCTTTCAGCGTTAATCAGATGAATCAGTTTTTTAGTCAAGTGCGTTTGCTCTAATTCGTATGTATTTTGCTGCAAACGTTTTTGTTGTTTACAGCCTTGAGTCAGATATTCTTAAACGTGCAGTTGCCCAAATTCTAAATTAGTACCTAAAATAGAATTAACTTATAACCTGGCCAGGATATAATTACATCAAGATTATAGTATTCAATTGTTCGATTAATTTGTCTTTGTTTTCAATTTGAACTGTTGCATTTTTTGCAACAGTTGCTTCTCATTTAACTCGCCATCAGTATAGATATATTGCGTAAATGACGTGAAATAACTGACTTATTCGCCCAAATAAATCAGCCATTCGTTGCAAACTTAGCCAAATGTATTATTTAAATCTTACTTCACTTGCGTTAGCCATCTTGCTTGGTAAATTCAATCGGATTTTGTTATTCATATTCTTTTTCTAATAAATTACATGTATATATAAACAGATAAATGTGCATATTGGTACAGATAATCTATTTGCAAACAATCTCTAAAATAACCGCTTGTAATATTCGCTAACGACACGAACTGTCGTTTTCCATATAATTTTTCCATAAAAGAAAGATTTTACTTTTTACAACACTCTAAGCCCTTTTATAGAAACAACAGGAGCAAACTTATGGCAATGAAAGTGACTTTAAACGCGATTCGCTTGAGTGATGTAAAAAATCGTGCAACAAGAAAAATTACATCCACCACGGATTCAACGTACCCCAGCTTTAATCGAGCTGCGAGAATTGTAGAACAACCAGAAGAAGCTGGAATATTTCACCCAACAGTGACAGAGAAAAGATTATGAAAAAATATCAAATGATGCAGAGGAACTTATCCGCAAGGTTGATGGCATTTTAATTACTGCTTGTGGCAGGAATGAGTGTAGATTCAGGCTTGCCGGATTTAGAAGTGTTGGCGGCTTTTTGAATGCCTATCCAATGTTTAAAGGGCGCAATATCAATTTTGAAGATATTGCGACGCCATTAGCTTATGAAACTCATCAAGAGTTAGCTTATTGCCGAGGGCATCGCTTATCGCAATATCGCAACAAGTCCATGAGGGCGTCGCAAATTTGCAATGTTGGGCGAAAACAAACCGCATGGTTATTTTGTTTTACAAGCAATGTGATGGGCATTTTCTGCAGTGCGGGTTGAAGAAGCGGGCGCATTTATGGTTCTGCGGCATTAGAGCGTTTGCAGTGCGCAATTGCTGAGATTTAAGTTGGCCAGCAAAAGAATTTCAAACCAGTGGTGGATAACGAAAACTTACGCTTATTGAGGAGCTGCCTGCTGCCCTTATTGCCGCGTTGGCAAGACAAAATGTGCTTTATGTTTTAGACGATTACGGCAGTAATTATCAAAATTTAAACGAAATAAGCCTGACGGCGGTTGCGATGCAAAATCTCGTTGTCGAATGGGTGGGGAAAGCCATTCAACCGTGCGTCGCTCGAACGTACGGCGAAAGCGCAAAAAGGGGGATTGATCCGTATTAACCCACAAGATGCAGGTGGCGTGCCGAAAATGCACTTTGTTTAGAAATGAAGGCGTTAGATGCGCCGTGCGATTGATAGCCTTCTAAACTCTTCTCAACAAGCGGTTGAACAATGGAAAATTTTTATGAATACCTTCTGCCAACAAATTGGCAGCAACAAGGACACAACCAAGATGTTTCTTTTTTTTTTAATGGCGAGGCGGTAGCTCAATACAAAACTCAAACGGCTGAAAAACGCCTTTTGAAAACCGACCGCACTTTTATTGTGGGCGTGGGCAGATGGTATTTCCAATAGCAACGTTTCGAAAGCGAGCAAATTGGCAATGCACGGTTAGTTTCAAATGGAAAGCCTAAGTCGCCAAACGATTCACGATTTACAATCCAGTTTATCAGCAGAATTAGCGGAGATTATTTTTGGCTCAGTAACCACTTTGTGGCATGAAATTGATCAAACAACCTTGCAAAGCGAAAAATTCTGGAGCGTAGGTGACAGTCGTGCTGGCCTGGTTGATGCCCAAGGAAATGGCAACAGATTACTCAAGACTAACTATTCTTCGAATTGTTAGCTGATTTCCTGATAAAAGAAGAAGATTTGCCACTATTTATGGTATGTTTCTTCGTTTAGTCGCTGATTATTCCGAATTTCAAGATAAAATTTTATCAAGAAATTGTAATTAAACAAGGGAAAGTTTATTACTGTGTTTGATGGATTACATACTTTGTTGAAGTAAGAGAAAGATTTGAAACAACATGATAATGATAAATCTAGATTACCGCGTGTCGTAAATTATTACAAAACAAGGGTTTTACATGATTTATCCAGGTTATTCTAATGAAACTTTTGTATCACTTTGTAATTTAACATTCAATAAGGAAAATAGCCCATTGGCGAATCATTCGTAAGTTTTAGATAAAATTAATGCCAATAATAAACGTATTGGTATTGACGAAGTGCAACGCCGTATGTTTGGGGGAAATCAACAATTTGGAAGATTATGTATTATTATTAGATCTTTATTGTACAATATCCTATCGGTGGCGTTGTTGTATGGTAACCAGCCAAAGTACCTTCCGACTATTCTTAACTGATTACATCAACAAATTCAACAAGTTGGTTGAAGAAGGTAGATGGGGTCAAAGCAAATCGTTAGTCATAAAAACATTACAAACTTTATATTCTGTACTGAAATATACATTTAACATCGCCTATATTATGATTTATTTTTTGATGCTAAAAATGCAAATGCAGATGAAATAGGTTTTATTTAGAAATGAAGATGCAGCCCTGAATTACGTTATTTAAAGTTGACAGCTTTGTTCGATCTTGTTCAGAAGAGTCGAAGCAAAATATACCACGAGATCGCTAGCCTTTATGCTGAGAATGACAAAGAAAAAGAACTATTGTTCGTCAAAATCTTAATAGATTATGTGGGATATTTTTGTAAAGATAATGAAAACAAATTGCTTATTTCCAATTAAAGCAATAGTCCTGATGGCAAATGAAGTTTTCCGTCGATTATTGAGGAGTTTCACACTTGTAGAATTGGTTTTAAGTAAAATAAAGGCAAAATATTATGATTTTGAAGAGAAAATGGGAGCTTTCAATAAAATTAAAAATATGATATTGAATTTTCTTCAGAACAAAGTTATTGCAACTACTTTATCTTTGATTAAGGGACAATTCGCGTAGATGAGATCGCTACCTAAGGAACCGATGAGGAACTTGATCTATTTAATAGTAACAGCAGCAGAGATTCTTCTTGATTTTTAATATTTAAGCGAGTTCAATAAATCATAATTATATCATACCCAGATGGGCAGCTATATTGCCAATATAATGTATTAATTAGGACGAAGGAGATTAATCATAATTATAAATGGAGGATAATTATAATGATGAACATAAAAGCAAATGAAAGCTGTTTATCACTTTTTATCTTCACAAATTTGGATTGAATACGCAGACAATGGTCAACGAATTTTCTCGTTTAGCTACAGAAGCAGCAAAAATCAACATGAATTTCTCTATGAAATCAAAGCATTTGCAGTATCCAAAAATCGCGTAGGTGAATTAAATGAAAGTAACTTTACTTAAGGCCTTGGTTGTTTTAAAAAATGTTACAAATCCGTGAAGAGCATTTAATTTACGGGAAAATAAAACCTCATTGACCATATCGTCGAATAGAGTATTGATGATGAGATTTATCAAATGAAGTTGATGTTTATGGAATTTCCAAATATTACCATTGGTGTAATCTTATAAAGGAATAACTGAAAGAATTTTTATTGTCTCATCTAGAGCTTAAAGAAAAATGATTTTATTCCTGATTTGTCAGTGAAGCATGGAATAATTACATAGACTTTTATCCAGTATCGCAAAAACTTAATGATAAAGTGATGAAGAAAGAGGATATTTTATGCCTAACGACACAATTCTGTCGCTCTACTTTAAACTATGCTCAAAACCTATTAGGTTTGATATATTTTTATTGGAGTAATGATTATGTCTAAATTCAAACTCAACTCCACCATCAGTTTCACCGCATACCGAAAATTAATGTTGCAACTTTTATTGGAATATCGAGATTTTCAGAGTGTTTTTCGTGAGAATAATTGGCGATATGACAATATTATGGGTTTTAGTTTATCGAGTGAAATGGAGAATACAATGATTTTGTGCGAAAGTAAAAATTATTGCCAGCGCGAAATAAAACGTTGCCCAAATTGGACTGCTCGTAAACGAGAATCAATTATTCAACAAACATTGAAGGATGCTGAATTCAATTATTATCACGAATGTTGCTGAGAAGACGCTTTTCCTGTTTATCGTTCAGCTACGCTGATGAGCCATTAAAAGAATTGACTGGGTATTATCAAATTTATTTGGTTTACAAATCAGACATTATTTCAGCCTTAAAAGATAAGGGAAACTATTGGTTATGGTCATTGAACGAAACCATAATCCAGATAGACTCATGATTATTTGATTAAAGCAAATGTTAGATTTGGCTGTATTCTAACCATTAAATGAACAGTTATTAAAAGTTGTACAAAACCAGCTATTGAGCCTAGTTTGAGTTTGCAGGACGATTTTGCTTATTTAAACGTGAGATGAAAACACCGATGCTGGATTATCTTCAGTCCCTCATTTGCTATTCATAGAAAAGGTAAATATTTTAATTTATGGTACCTAAAATAGTGAAAACAGAGTTTGCAACGTTATTAGCAAAAGCAGTGAGTGTTTTCAAGCGCATAATATTACTTATATGGATGAAAAGAGGTGATCTTGACAGAAGAACGTTTGAACAAGGCCGTTTTTGCGCAAAAGGTAATAGAAGGGCAGTCTTCATTATTGATTTTTGATGAAATAGAAGATGTTTTTTTCGCTGGTATTTTTGGCTATTCTGGTGGCGCAGAAAAATAAGGCTTTACGAATAGTTATTGAAAACAATAATGTGCCGATGATTTGGTTATCAAATTCGGTTTCTCTGGGTATAGATCCTGCTTTTTTACGCCGTTTATTTAATTTTAGAAATGCCAGATTTGCCGTTGAAAACAAGTCGGCACCACTCGCGCAACTGACTGAGGAAAATTAAGTCCGCTTAGTAGCATTTTGCGAAGTGCGGCTACGCCGGCGACGGCCGCGGCTGGTTCGGGTGGCAAGCGAACTCAACACGTCAAATTCCCCAGGAGACGCTGCTCGCGATGTTTAATCAACATTAAAATCGCAAAACAAACCAAAATCGAACTGCTTGTTTCAGGGGCAAAGCCGACTATAACTGGATTATGTAGCTTGTAATGACAATATTCATCGTACAGGAAGGCTTAAAACAGTCAAAAGCGCTAATGAGCAGTTATGGCCTGCCGAACAGGGAAAACTGCTGGGCAGCATGGTTTGCTGAATAGTTGATGCGCGCTGTTGTTAAACAAGGCTCAAGATTTACTTAATCCATGTGGGCGGGACAGAACAAAATAGCTGTCGCCATTTAACGTTGCCGATGCGTTATTGGTGCTAGATGAAGTGGATACGTTCTTATTTTCTCGAGAGGGCAACGAAGCTGGGAGCGTCATGCGAATGAAATGTTGACACAAAATTGAACGCTTTGAGGGCTTGATGCTGGTGGTATCGACAAATTAATTGTTTGATCCAGCTGCCTTTACGCTTTGATCTGAAACTGAAGTTTTGACTATTTAACGCTGCCAACGCTTAGATTTTGCTACGTTACAGGAAATTTTAGGGTTGCCGCTGTTATCGGTAGGATTTAAGTCAGATTGAATCGCTGACTTTGCTGGACTGCCTGATTTGCTGCAGTGCTCGTCGTCACCAATTTTCGCCTTTTCGCAAGGTGCAAGAGATCACAAACGCACTGCAAGGCGAATGTCGCGAAACCAGCGTTTTCTGCACCATGACACGGCGGATTGGGCCTCCTGATTGAAAGTGCGGCCAAAATTTATTGTTTTTGACCGCACTCTTTATTTCTGCCAGCCAACTTGCGAGCAAAATAACGATGGTGAAAATGAAGTGAACCAACAAGGTGAAGTTTAGTGCTTTTTCGATTAATTTCAGGCATTATGCATGCGTCGTTCTTCGAGAGTGTTTGGTAAATTTCCCAAGATCTTCTTCTTTAAAAGAAAAACTAATTCGACAAAATCGAGCGGATTCGTTAGCTGGATTTTTTACTGACATTCTGGGCAGCGGGTGAGAGCCATTGATGATCCTTAATTATTTTAATTTATAAACATATTATAAGTGAAAACGTAATGATAAACGTGACATGATCACAAATTGAAAACACATAAAATTAAAAATTTTGATTTGATGATTTTCACTTAGAATACCGCCGACGAAGTCTAGTATATGACCAAATTTCGCATTCATTTATTCCTGGCGAGTATTTATGTTGTGGTTTTTCTCTGCGTGGCGTTATTGTTTGCAGGTTATTTCTTTATAGTCGCACTGAGCGCATTTTGTGATCAACTAAACGTCAAACGCCAGCGTATGCTACCATGAATGATGGCGTTGACTATGCCAATGTCCAAAACTAAGATTTGGTTAATTCAATATTAACATGGCGCAGGTCCACCTTAACCGATTCTGGCGCACATACGGACCAGTTGCAATGCTCGACCGCGGTTGTATCTTTGCTGGTGCGGTACACGATTATTTCTGGCACGTTAAGTGTGCGTACGGTGGGCATCTATGCCAACTAAAATATTTAGGTCGTCCACAAAAGCATTCATTAACGTATTAGCTGTTGTGCTTATTATTAGTGGTGGTCTCGTTGCAAGTCCAGCTCAATTAATGGGTACCCACTAAATGATGTTTTAGGCGCATCAGCAGGTAGCCTTTATTAGCAATGCAGAAGAGATTCACCATGCAGTTGAAGTGTGTATTATTGCTCAGTAAGTGATGTTAGTGCTATCAGCAGTTGAATGCCATCATCTTCATTTACTACATTCCTGCAACAACATTACTTCCAGTTGATAAAATCATCGGCTGTATCTACTCATTCTTCGGTTATTACTTCTGCGTCTGTAGGTATGGTATATGGTTTATGACAGTTGATCTTAATTCTGTTGATCCAATTTCTTTTCTATCGCTCAGTAGATGGAAATGTCTTTGAGAAATTCTTCCAAAACTTGAAACCCGTGCGCGATTTACCATTATGGCCACTCTTGTTCTTAACAATCTCTTTGCGGTGCATTATCTGGTTTCACGCAAATATTGTGCTCGTTAATGGCACGTTAGATTGAAAACGAAAAAGAAGCTCGCTTCATTTTCTTACGGTGCGATGACGGCAGTGTGATTGGCATTGTATGGTGTGCGGTTATTTAAGTTTACGATCATTACCACCCTATTGTAGCGATTAAAGCAGGTTCTCCTTCATGGCTAAGATTCTTCATTCACTTTAGGGTTTATCGGTATTTTGCAGTGTTAGGTGTAGTTGTTCCTATTACATCAGGCGATACAGCGTTCCGTGCGCACGTCTGTTATTGCAGAATTCTTCCATTAGAACAAAACCTTAGCGCTAAACGTTTAATTATTGCTGTGCCATTATTCGGTTGCTGGTTATATTGTATCGTGCGGATTTCTATCTTATGGCGTTACTCACTTAAGGAACCAAACCACTGCGATGTTATGTTATGTAACGCAGCGTACGAGGTCACATATAATAAATTCCACTGGGTATGTACAATCTTCGCGGCATTTATCAGTACCGTATGTTTCACTTACCTTGCATACAACAAAATCGGATTTCGGTTAGACTATCAATTATCTGTTTATACTGGTCAGGGCCATTAGCACTTTGTTTAGTATTGCCTTCACACAGCTTAAAAACCATTAGGTGCTCGTGACAAGAAGGTATGTAAATAATCAATAAACTGAGTTGAAAATTGAAAAACTGTTTGAGGGAAACCTTAAACGGTTTTTGTTTATTTTTTGGCAATATTTACCAATCTACGTTTTAATTGTCATAAAGTTAGGGCCACAAACTGATAAACTTACGCAAAGTGGTGAAAAGTGAATTTTGTGGAGAATTCTGCTAATTTTCTAAAAATAAACATTTAAAGGTGAAAATACTGCAGCAGCAGCGGTAAATTTAGACATGGTATCGTATAATTCTCACTGTTACTGTGTTGAAATCATGAAAGAACCAAGGCCAAATGAATGAAATTGATATTCGTCAGCCTTGTTTATTGCTTTATCCTTTAGATGATGTGGGAAAATCAACAAAAACTACTTTCACTCTCCAACTTTGACACAAATCAACGCCGTTTACAACGTGTTATGCCTGGTTATGCCACTGAATGTAATGATGCGTAAGGTCGCATTATTATGGTCCATTACGTCAACACGCAAAATTAGAAAAAGGCTTAATGTTGGTGAAAGGGTTGAATAATTTGAATTTCCGGAGGATGTCGAATGGTGCGTACAAATTGATGAAGATATCGAAATTGGCTCATGCTGAATTCGGAGTTTGGAAGAACTAAAAATGCTGTCATTATAGAACAGCAGCACTAGCAGGGTAAGCGGTGCTTGCGCTGCCTCATCTTCTTTATTTCATTTTGATTAACGTTTACTATGACTATGCAAATTCCTTTTCTGCACCGAACATATCACGGTTTTGTTTGCGAAGCGGTGAATGGTTTGGCGTTGAAAAGAAAATGGTTGAGACATGTACCTTTGCCGTGGTGGCTGGCTCTTTGCCCACCTTCCCAACTTTCTGAAATGGTCGTTTAATTGCGGTTGATCGTGATCCGCGCGCCATTGTTGAAGCTGAAAAATTCAAGACCCTCGTTTTCATATGTTGAACATAATAGCTTTTCTCACACCCAGACATCTGTCAAAAACTCGATTTAGTTGGTAAAATTGACGGTATTTTGCTTGATTTAGAGTGTCATTCTGTCAGCTGATGAAGCTGAAGCGTGGTTTCAGTTTTTATGAAAGATGGTCCGTTAGATATGCGCATGGATACCACACAAGGTTTATCAGCAGCAGAGTGGCTAAACATATCTAAGGATATTTAACTTGCGTTAAAAACCGTGAAGAGCGCGTTTTGCAAACGAATTGCTACCGTCGTTGAATCTGGCTAAAAGTGCGGTCAAAATGGCACAGAATGTTTAAGTCAGTACTTCTCAGCTCGTTGAATTAATTGCTCAAGCCGTACCGCTTGTGCAGGATAAACATAAGCATCCAGCGACGTAGTTTTCTGGGTTATTCGAATTTATATTAATGCGGAATTAGAATTAGAAAGTGTATTAAATCTTGCAATAGATATATGTTGGCACCAGAAGGGCGTTTATCGATTATCGTTTCATTCACTTGAAGACAGATTGAAAACATTTCATGCGTAAACAAAGTAAAGGTGAAGATATCCTGAGAGGTTTACCAATACGTGAAGATCAAATCCAACGTAATCAAAAATTAAAATCATTGGTAAGGCAATTCAGCCAAGAGGCAGAAATTTAACCACGTTCAAGAAGTGCACATGTATAGCGGAAAATGAACAAGATGCGAAAAATATGAACGTTATCCTTACAACATATTCGTTGAAGATATTTTTCTTCTAATAAATTAATTGTCGTTCTACTTTATTAATTTTAGTTTTGCAACAAGGCCACTCTGATGACCCATCAAACACGAGGCCTGATGAAAAAACGGGCAGTTGGTATTACAACACCAAGCCCTTGAAAACGAATATCGCAATTTGCAATTACAAGAAGCAACCGAAAGTGATAATACAAGAAAGTTGAATCCATTGCAATCGGTACATTGTAATGCAACGTGTTCAAAGTGAACAAGAAGTGGTTATTTTTGAATAGGGATTTAGATAAATGGCGATTTCCACCTCTAAGAAACCGAAAGCAAAGAAAGCACTGAAAATTGGTCAACTTGGCAATGTAAAAACCAAACAAACTGAAGATGGTATTTGAGAAATGCTTTCTTCGTGGTCGTTATCTCATCGATGTTTTATTTTCAGGCTTAGGCGCATTAGTGGCTCAGCGTTATGTGCAATCAGTTAATTCTGAAACCTTTCTGGTGAAGCGGACAAACGCTCAATACGTAAAGATGACGTCCCTGTTCGTGGTTCAATTTAGATCGGCGACAATTGTTATCGAGAGTGTGCCGATGAGTGCGATCGTGGCAGAACCGCGTGTTTAATGCTAAAAGAAATGCATTAGATGATAAAGAACGCATCAAAGCTCTTACACGAATTAAATATGACTCCAGCAGAGTTGGTGAAAAATTGAGAAATGCCAAATCAGGCTTCTTGTGTATTTAGCACGTCAAGTAGAAGTGAGCAAATTATATCCGTGATTCTCAAATTAAAGGTATTTTAATAGAGACTGAACCACGCCGTTTTTATCCTCGTGTAGAAGAGGGCGGCTGACTAATCATTTTACCAATATGATGGTGCGGAATTGAAGGCGTTGAGGCGAGCTTCCACTCAATGTTAGTAGGAAAGATGGTGCTCGCGCTGTTCGTAAAGATAAACGTGGTAATGGTTATGCGCTATGGATAAAATACGATGCACAAGATATGTCACCCTAAGTATTGATGAAAAGTTACAACTTATGGTATCGTGAAATCAAAAGTAACTGAGAATAAATGAATCAGGCACAGCCGGTTAGTGATATGTTCGCTGGTACCGGTGAAGTATTAGCCAGCGTAACCGCATCTCTTATAACCCAAACAATGGCTGTCGTAAAAGACGAGTTAAAGCCCGCAATCGTGTTATTATTGACATATTTGAACCCGGTTCATCCGTAAAACCTTTCGTTGTGTTGACCGCACTTCAACGTGGCGCAGTGAGACGTGATGGTAATTAATGCTAGGTTCAGTTTACCGTAAGTGGCAAAGAAAGTCATCGACGTGGCACCTCGTCCACAACAAACCTCTTTAGATGAAATGATTAACTCAAGTAGCGTGGTGTGAGGCCGTCTGATGCGTTTACGTATGCCACCTTCGGCATTGATGGAACACGCACCAAATGCAGGCTTGGTAAAGTGGATACGAGTTAGGCATGACCGGTGAGCAACGTGGCGTATTACAGTGCAAACCGTAGACGTGCTGGGCGGATGTTGGGCGGCTACAGTCGCACTATGGTTACAGCGGGATTACTTCAGCACCGACCTACAAGTGCAGCGCCTATGCACCACTTTAGGTGGCTTCAGAATTTTATCGTCCGCTTTCTCTATCACGAGGGTCGATCCGCAGCAATACAAGCAGCGCGCATTTCTCTGAAAAATTACGAAAGATATAGTGGGCATGTTAGAGGAAAGTGGCACTAGGTAAACGTGACGTGGTTGAAGGTTATCGTTGGTGGTGAAAATGCAGAGGTGCTGCGTAAAAGGTGAAAATGGCCGCTATGTCAATAAATATGTGGCATTACAGTGGGTATCGCACCACCAGCGATCCACGTTATGCGTGATTATTTTGATTAACGGTGATCCGAAAGCGGACAGTACCATGGTGGTGCGGTATCTGTCACGTATTGCTCTAGCATTACTAAGGAGGCTACTACTGCGCATTGCTGGCGTGTTGCACCAGCTGAAACCAACCAGACAGCAGGGCCGCACTTGCTCGCTTAAGTCGATCGACCTAGAAAAATGAATTAAGAAAACGCAAAACAATGGGAAAATTCGGATCGCGCTTTGCGATCTTCCGGTGCTGCAGACATGACAATGTGAAAGGCGGTGAGAGTTAGATAGCCGCTAAAGCGACCAAGGTGCGGTTTGTGGCAGTAGCGGACGTCGTTTCGATGCGAGCACCGGTGCCCAAGCCGGCTTTCTTCCGGTGCAAGTGCGGTTATTTTAGAAACAGATTTAGAAACGAACATTTGAGCATCGTGGCAAGAATAATGTGCGAGTGATTTGCTGCCTATCGACTGTACCTGCTCAGCTTTCCACGGCATTGATACAGGTCAATTTTATGTGCATCACCTTCCGAGTCGACTGTCAAGTCGCGCAGGCGAGCAGCAAACCACCGTTTCTACTCAATTATTAGCTCAATGTGGCTGCTGCTGAAAGAAGTCACATAAAGCCGCTGTCATGGGCACTTCAACGCAATGGTTTTATTAGGTCTAAGTCGAGCTTCAAGAGACCACGGTTCAGCTGGAGTTCAAGAGAAAGTCTGGCGAGTTACATGCAGAGAAAGGCGCTGATTTTGCTTCTATCGAAGTGTTCTATCCACGGTTTAGTTCAACAGCACCCTGTTGGAAGCCTCAACTTTAAAAGCCGCCATTTTCGCTAACTTTCCGCCGTGATCATTTTGGATTATCACGAGACAATACGACACTGCAACTCGCTATGCAACACACGACTACTGGAAAGTAGCCAGGCTAAAAACGTCATCGACAGTTTAATGCCTGAATTACAAATTCGTACCCAGTGCTGACGATCCAGTTGGAGCTGGAGTGGTTAGAGTGAATCACCAAATGGCATTGCAGTCAGCTGTCGCCCAGATTTTTCAACCAACTTCTAAACAATGGCTTCTATGCAACAGCTAGATTCGTTTTACTCACGAGAGGTGCGGGGTGATTGATGTTGCTTCAAGTTGGGAGTACGCACATTACGCAGCCCATTAATTCGCGCTTTTAGTGAGAGATGACGTCTGCTGTTAGCCACGGCTGTTTTGAAAATGGCTGTAGGCCATTCTTTTCGACGATCTCATCCGCACGGTTTCACAGCTAAAAGGGGTAAATGGAGAATGGAATTGATTACAGCAGAAAACGATGACCAACGGTTGTCGCTGAGTGCGCCCATACCCGGATGCGTATTAGAAAAGGCGTTACAATGCCGCGCGTGAACAGTGTAAAAGCAGCGGTAGCACTTTGGGTGTGGCGGTGATCGTGATGCGGAGCCAGCGGTCCGCCGATGGCCAAAGCTTCTAGCTGGGCAGTCTGCCAGATTTAGTGATCGTAGATCAAAGATAATCCGCGCACAGAAGATCCAAACTGGAAATTGAAGCAGATAATCTCACCGGCTTTAAAGCTCAGATGGAAGATGTTGGAGTGATTCCCAGATCGCGCAATGAGCCATCAACCATCTATTGAGAATGCTGGTTGAAAATGGTATGAAGAGGATTGTGATTGCTGGTAGAGGCCACGCTGAAAAGCCATCAAATCGTACGGGAGAAGCACTTCGTTTCTGCTCTAGATCAGAGGCTGAGGCAAACCATATTTAACGAGATAAAATAGAATGATTACGTTAACTGTACCCAACAGCTTGTTTCAAATTTTAAAGTGCTAATCTTGTGGAGGCGAGGCAGACACGCTGTTGAAAATATCAATACGGATACGCGTAAACGGTATCTAACTCACTTTTCTTTTTGCATTGTACAGGTGAGCATTTTGATGCACATCAATACTTAGATAAAGCCGTTGAGCAAAGCGCAGCAGCCTGCAGGAGTCTAACAGCTAACTTACCGAAAACTGCAGCGCCACGCGCAAGGCCACGGATACGCGCTTAGCCGCCCGGTCAATTAGCAAAATGCGTTGCGTGAAAGAATTAATCCTCGTACCGTGGCGATTGGCTGGTTCATCGCAGAGACTACGGTGAAAAGAGATGACCGCATCCATTCTGAAACAAATGACAGCGCAAATCCACGAGAGCCGTGTTTGTCTCACTAATAGTAATTTCAACAACGATAGTGGCGTACCACTAACGTTATTACGTTTAACAGAACAACATAAATTTGGCTGGCCAGATTGAAATTAGCGCAAGTCATCAAGGTGAAATTGATTCACACTACGCATCTTGTACAGCCTATAGAAGCCGCATGAGTGAAGGTCACGTAGCAGCAGCACGTTTAGAAGGTTTTGGTTCCATTGAAGGTGTCGTCAATGCGCGAAAATTGTCTTGCTTACGAAATCTATCGTGGTTTAATCGATGGTGTAGCCACATTAGTAACAGTGAGCATAATTATAACGAATCATGGCAAAAGAGGGGTGGTTTGCCTTTGCTATTCAATATTATTTAATGGTAAAGACGATTACAACGCTGAAAATGTAAAACATATCACCTAATGAGACTCAACTAACACTACATTAGGTTTCACCAAAGGTCCGCATTGATGAGTACGCCTATGTATTTAGGTGAGCATAATGTAAAATGCTTTTGGCAGCAACCGCACTTGCACTATACATGTGGGCGCGAGTCTTGCAGTGATAAAAGCAGGTCTTGAACATCGCTCTCAAGCAAAGGACAGCTATCCCGAGATCCAAGTGAATGAAAATCTCCTTTTATTGGGAGTGAGTCCTCTACAATGCGAGATGTGGATTGCTTTACGTCATGCGATCCAGTGTTTTAAAAGTTGTTATGATGCTTTCCGCATTCTGCTCTGTCGACGAGGCATGGAAAGAATTATGACGAGGATGAGCCCAAAATGACCATCATTGCTCAGTGGGTGGAAGCACGCTCGACAAAGCTCAGTCAGATTTAAGTGCTTTCTTACGGAAACGGAAAAGTGCGGTCATTTCTGAAGCAGTTTTGGGAAACGTACATGATAAAGCTGAGTGTACGCTTGTGCGTTCTGAATACTATGCCGACAAATTACAAAGAGGCACCAGAGTCGTCAGATGTGGCGAAAGGCTCGCGCTCAATGAGAAATGGAAGAGACGACGGTACTCATTAAAGGATAGCTATATGTGGGTTTGGCTGATGCCAGATACTTAGTTCAGCTATGGAGCGGCATTCAATGCCATTTCCTATATTACCATGCATGTGCGCGATTTTGGCATTGTATTAACGCACTTTTCATTTCTTTATGGATTGCCGCCTCAAAAGTGATCAAACGCACCTCAAATTTTGAAATTTCGTAAGAAGTGCGTAATGATGGTCCTGAAAAGTCACTTTATGGACAGGCACAACTATGGGGCGGTGTGGATGGGTTTTATTCTCCATCAGGGTAGTGAGTACGTTATTATGGGCTAACTTACCGAATCCTTATGTTTGACTTGCTGTATTTGTGTTGTTTTGGCTACGGTACAATTGGCTTTTGTGGATGATCCGTAAAATCGCGCGTAAAATGCCGATGGTTTAATTGCTCGTTGAGAAATATCTGGATGTAACATCGGTAAGGTCAGATTGGTGGCGGTGATTTGATTTGTGTTGGTTCAGGCCGCGATACCGATGCAAACCCTGCCTAGTGATTCCATTCTTCAAAGATATCATGCGACAGGGCTATTCTATATTGTGTTGTCTTACCATGTGATTGTGGGTGCAGGCAGTACGCGGTAGCTTAACCCGATGGTTTGCGATGGCCTTACCGATCATGCCGACAGCTTTGGTGGCTGGTGGCGTTGCTTTGATGACAGACGGGCGACCGTGTAACGTTAGTGGCAGAGTACTTTGACATATTCGCTTAGTATCAAATAAGGCAGTTCTGAAGTCGTGGTGTTCTGTACCGCACATCGTAGGGGGCTGGACTTAGATTCTTATGGTTTAACACTATCCGCTCCAAGTCTTATGGGGCGATGTGGGTTCTCTGGCACTTGGTGAGCACCTGCGTTGTTGCCATCCTTGTTCGCCAAGAATTTATTAGTGATTATGGGCGGTGTATTTGTTGTGTCAGCCTTGTTCGTGATTTTGCGCGGGTTCTTACAAATTAAGAAACAACGTATTTTTAGAATGGCACCAATTCATCACCACTTTGAATTGGAAGGCTGGCCAGAACCAGGGTGATTATTCGGTTCTGGATTATATCCTGATGTTGGTGATGGGGCTTGTAACGTCAAACTAAGATAGTCTTTGTAGGGTGCACTTGTGCACTCTGCGTGATCCCAGAATGACGAGAGAAGAAAAACAAATGACAACTATATCAAAATAAAAACTATCACACATCATAGGCCTCGAAAACAGGGCCTTTCTTGCGTTGAATATCTTCAATCTCAACACGCTAATATCCGTAAAGATTTGATACACGTCAACATCTGCTGGCGCGAATCAATTACCTAAAAATGTTCTTTACACACACGGGTAGTCTAACAACCAATGGTTACTCGAAAGCGATATTATTGTCATAGCCCAGGACCTGCGGTAAAACACCTGAAAATTCAGACCGCACTTTTGCAGCAGGTGGAAGTGATTGGGAGATATTGAATTATTCTGCCGAGCAGCAACGTGAGCCAAATTGTCGGGATTATCGAAGCTCTAACGGTAAAAAGCAACGTGACAACATTGGTTTATGAAATGGCGAAATCGGTCGGAATAAAAGCCTGAATGGGTGGAAGAAGCATCCCTGCGTTGCATTAAACGAAGACTGCGATCTTTATGTATTAGAACTTTCTAGTTTCCAACTTGAACCACTGCACGAGTTTGAAAGCGCGCAGTGACTGTTAATGTGACTGAAGATCACATGGATCGCTATGCAGATTTAGAAGATTATCGCCAAGCAAACGATTACGCATTTACCACAATGCGGAAAGATCGGTAGTGAACTTAGAAGATAAACTCACTTTTGGCGAAGTGAAAACTCGAGCTTTAAGAAGGTTGTATCTTTTGTCTGAAAACGCTGGATTACCGTTGAAACCGAAAAACGGTAAACAGTACTTACAATGGCGAAGATGAAGTAATTTTACCTCAGATGAAGCCACTTAGTTGGTCGTCACAATTACATGAATATTTTTAGCAGCGACAGCGTTAGCGACAGTCAGTAGGTATAAATTTAGAGGCACCATGCACCGCACTTCGTCAATTTAGCTCAGACCATCGTTTCCAATTGAGCGCATCGCCGAATGGCATTCGTTGGATTAATGATTCTAAAAGCCACCAATGTAGGGCAGTACCGTTGCGGCATTAGCAGGGTTGTATGTTGAAGGAACATTCACATCTTTTATTAGGTATGGCAAAGGTGCAGATTTTTCTGAACTCTCTGATTTAATCAACCAACCTCATATTTCAACGTATTGGCTTGGTCGTGATGGTAAACAACTCGCGGGCACTTTCAAGTCAAAGCCATTTGTTTGAAAAACCATGGAACCAGCCATTTCATTTTTACGTCCATTTAAAATCAGGCGATATGGTGTTGTATCTCCTGCTTGCGCAAGCTTTGATCAGTTTCACTCTTTTGAGAAAACGTAGAAGAGTTTACTCGATCTAGCAAAATTAGCTTAAAAATTAGGTAGTAATGGAATTTATCAATAAAATTAACAAAATTATGAACAATGGGCAGAGTAGACGCCACAGGGTTTACTCCATGATCGCGCATTGTTTTGGCTTTTATCGAGCCATTGCTGATTGGTTTTAGTCGCAGTAACTTCTGCTTCGATGCCTTACAGTCACGTGTATTTAATGATACATTCTATTTTTGCTAAACGTGATGCGTGTATGTTTTGCATGCGTTAGCAACTATTTAACTCTCCAAATTCTTCAATGGGAAAAGTGGCACGCAAAAAGTTTTTGTTAGCTTGTTTTATTAATACTGGTTCTCGGTATTGGAACTTCTGTTAATGTGTGCAAACGTGTTGATCTCTTTAGAATTTTAAATTTCCAGCAGAATTTGTGCCGAAGAGTAGGTTAACCTGTCCTAGCGAGCTATTTTACACGTCGTTATGATGAAGTGTGGTATTCATAGCTAAGCCTTTTAATTGATGACGTATGCATAGGTGTCTCTTATTAGCTCAACCTGACTTAGGGAGTACTGTTGTACTTTTCGTTATTACCTTTGGCATGCTTTTTGTGTTGCGGGCAAATTTGTAAATTTATTTTGCTGAATTGGTACACGTATTACTCTTTGTATGGCTGGTTCTTTTCAGCCTCATATCGTTTAAAACGTTTTACCGGTTTCTTAGGAACCGTTTAAAGATCCTTACGGAACAGGGTTCCAGCTGACTAACTCTTTGATAGCATTTGGTCGTGGTGAAATTAGTGCGGAAGGCCTCGGTAACTCCATTCAAAAAGCTTGATTATCTCCTGAAGCACTACCGACTTTATCATGGCGATTATCGGCGAAGAGTTTGGTTTTATTGGTATTTTTGGCGGTTGGTTCTCTTGGGGTTTATTGATTCTTCGCGCAGATGAAAATTGGGACGAGAATCACTCATGTTGTGGAGACAACGTTTCCGTGGCTGCTTTAGGTATTAGTTTCGGATTTTTCAGTTTAGTCAATCTCAGGCATGACTTTAGGATCATACTCGACAAAAGGTTTAACTTTTCCATTAGTGAGTTACGGTGGTTCAAGTATCACATTATGTCGGCAACCGTAGGATTTTATTGCATCACTCATGAAAATAGGTTACAACGTGGTGGTCACACGTTGAGAGATGATTAGGACATTTAGAGTAAAAATTATTAGTTATGGCAGGTGGTACTGGTGGACATGCTTTCCCGCCATCGCTGTTGCTCAAACTCATGCACAAAAAGAAGGTTGAAAATCGTTGGTTAGGGTACCAGCAGATCGAATGGAAGCACAGCTTTGCTACCAAAACATGTGTCTGATTCGTTTTATTCAAATTTCAGGTTACGTGGTAAAGGGCATCAAAGCTAATACTTGCGTCCCTTTATGCTAGAGCAGTATTGTAAGCTCGTAAAATTATTCAACAATATCAACCTAATGCAGTATTAGGCATGGGCGGTTCGTATCAGGCCCCGGTGGTATCGCTGCAAAACTTTGTATGTGCCAGTTATTTTTTACATGAACAAAATGCCTGTAGAGGCTTAACCAATGAGATGGCTGGCTACGCGCACGTGGTGTAAGTTTTTCCCACACCAGCATTCAAAGATGCTGGAAGCGTAGGAAACCCAGTTCCCTCAAGATTTATTTGAAATCCATCACCACAAGGCGTAGAAAGAAGTGGAAAACTGAGAGTACTTGTCGTGGAAGCCAAGGGCTCGCATACTCAATCAGACTATTCCACAGAAGCAGTGCCTGGCAGATAAAACTAGAAGTGTTTCATCAAAGCGGGTAAAGGTTCTGTTGAGAGCGATCCATTTCTTTATGGTGAACAGCAGATTCGGTCAAAATTCAGAATTTATCGATGATATGGCAGAAGCCTACGCCTGGGCAGATGTGGTGATTGTCGATCCGGGTAGCTTTTAACGTATGTGAATTAGCAGCAGAGGGACACCAGCAATTTTGTACCATTCCAGCATAAAGATCAGCAACAATATTTAAATGCGAAAATATCTGCGAAATGTAGCAGCAAAATTGTTCAGCAGAAATGAATTACATCATGATGTGTTGGTCGATTTTTAGACGATCGTGAAACTTTCTATAGCTGATGGCGATTAAAAGTAAAAGATCAGCACCATTAGCGGCTAAACGTGGCTGATGTCATCGTAGAGAACGCGAAATAAGAATAGAAGTTGAGGATAGTAAACAACTTAACCTAAAAAGTGCGAGTTAAAAACAAGGTAAATATATGAAACATATTTCGGATGGAAATTAGAAAGATTATTCCTGAGATGCGTCGGTTCAACAATTCATTTCATTGGTATCGGCGGCGCCGGTATGAGGAGTGGGATTGCCGAAATTTTATTAAATGAAGGTTATGATATCTCTGGTTCCCGATATTGCAGATGGTATGGACTCAGCGTCTTGCTCAAGCAGGCGCAAAAATTTTCATTGGTCATCCAAGTCGGAAGTGCAAGGGCAAGTGTCGTTGTTGTATCAAGCGATCCAGGAAGATAACCTGAATTAATCGCCGCAAAACAAAATCGTATTCAGCAGTGATTCATGAGCAAGCAAAATGTTAGCTGAAATTATACGTTTCCGTCATGGTATTGCAGTTGCGGGTACCCATGGTAAAACCACCACTACAGCCATGATTTCTATGGGATTTATACTCAAGCGAAACTGGATCCCAACTTTTCGTTAATGGTGGATTAGTTAAAATCAGCCGGTAAAATGCGCATTTCGAAGGTGCAAGTCGTTATTTAATCACTCAAAGCAGATGAAAGTGATGCGTCTTTTCTTACACTTACAGCCACGGTTTTCTGTGGTGATCAATATTGAACCGGATCATATGGATACCTATGAAGGTGACTTTTGAGAAAATAAATCCACCTATGTAAAATCTTACATAACTTTTGCCGTTTCTATGGCTTTAGCGGTGATGTGTGCAGATGATGCGGTATTAATGGAACTAGTTCCTCAAGTCGGTCGTCAGGGTGTTAACGTGTGGTTTCAGTGAACATGCTGGATTATCGTATTGAAGATTATGAACAAAACTCGTTTCCAAGGTCATTACACCGTAGTTTGTCAAGTGGTGAACATGTACTAATGTATTATTGAAATGTACCGGTAAACACAATGCGTTAAATGCAGACCGCCGCACTTGCTGTGGCAAAGAAGAAGGTACTGGCATGAAGCGATTTTAGGCGCATGCTGATTTCCAAGGTGCGGGCAGACGTTTCCACTACAATTAGGGCGAGTTTATTCGTCCAAATGGTAAAGTACGCTTATGGATGACTATGGCCTCATCACCCAACAGAAGTTGGCGTAACAATCAAAGCGGCACTGAAGGCTGAGATAAACGACTATGGATGATTTTCAACCTCACCGTTATTCACGTACTCGCGATTTATTTTGATGATTTGTGCAGGTATTATCCCAAGTGGATACCTTGATTATATTGACGTGTATGTTGCACGGTGAAACGCCAATCTGCTGGTGCAGATAAAGCGCACTTTGTCGTTCCCTATTCGTAATCTAGGAAAAGTCGATCCAATTTTAGTTTCGGATACGGAACAACTTTGATGTATTAGATCAAATTATTCAAGATGGTGATTTAATTCGCTCCACAGGGAAGTGTGGGGCAAAATTTCTCGTGGTTTAGCTAGAGCGTTGAGCTAAATACATCGAAAATAACCGCATTTTTATATAAAGAATAAAAAGAAAACAGGATAAAAACAATGAATTTAAAAACAAGAAAAATTGCTGTGTGTTAGGGGCATCAGCTGAACTGAAGTTTCTCTGTAATTCTGGCGCAGCCAGTAATCGCATTAGTGAGCCAAAGGACTATAGCATTTGCGGTATCGATCCTAAAGAGTATAATGTCGCGAATTTAAAAGGCTGATGGTTTTGATCACGATCTTAATATTTTACATGGTCGCGGTGGTGAAGATGGCACACATGCAAGGTTTAGTAGAACAAATTGATTTCTATACTGGTTGTGGCGTGATGGCTACACTGCATTAACCATGGATAAAATGCGTACTAAGATGTTATGGAAAAGCCTTTTGGATTTACCCGTTGCCGATATGCGGAGATTGCGACGAAAGAAAACGCTCACGAACTAAACCCACAAAGCTGGTGGTCGAAAATTAGGTTTACCTTTATGGTTGCTCATCTCTTTGAAGGTTCGCATGTGGGTTTAACCAAAGTAAAAAGCAGTCGAAGAATTAAAAATGCGGTCGATTATGATCAATTTTGATAACACCATTTTGATTGAAGAATGGTTAGCTGGTGATGGGATCTAACTGTGCCTGTTTTAGGTGGCGGATACGCTGCTGTTCGCGTTGTGCCAGGAAGGTGAGTTTTATGATTACGATGCGAAATCATATTTCAGATAACACTCAATATTTTTGCCCTGCTAGGGCCTTTCAGCTGAACGTAGCAAGAATTAGCGAAATTAGTTAAACGAGCTTATGACGTTGTGTGGGTGTCGTGGTTGGAGTCAGTATTGATGGCTGACCGATGCACAAGTGTATTCCGTTTAGTCGAAGTAAATACAGAACCCTGGCATGACAAGTCACAGTTTATTCCCTAAATCTGCGTCAACAGTCAGTATTTCATTTGAACAACTCGTCGGAAAATTTTTGAGTTGAGTGCGTAATGACGTAATTAAGCGCAAACACACCGCCAACGTAATTTGCTCGTTCATCTAACGGAGAAGGTAAATTCCGTTTTATGTTGCAGATTAAACTTGCTGGTGTTACGTTTTGTGCAGAGCTAGGGGTATTTTCGTTTATTCAAACTGGCAAAATTGGCTTGGAAAGCATAGACGGTGATAGAGCATCTGCCTCACTGCCGTGGTGATGAATTTACCCACTTATCCAGATGTCAAGATGTTGCTCAAAATCGGATCTCTCAAAGGGCTTCTGGGGACAAGACGTTAAGCAAATTCAAGAGCAGCTTGAAACGATTCCCTGTAAAGGTGCGGTAGTTCGTAAAATCTTGGCCAAATCGTTTAAGTATCTGGTTATCAGAATATCAGCCAGTCGCCATTTGAACAAAACAGAGTTCGTACAAAAAGAGGAACGGTTTTCCAATTGCCGATGGATAAGTTAAAAAGAAAGCTTTTACCTACTAGGGTGGTCAGATTATCAAAGCTGGAAGGTCTTAGAGGCTTGGAATCAAATTTTTGCTGATTTTAAAGGCAGAAAAAATTTGATAGTTAAAGGTGCGACACCTGATGATCGTGGTGTGCAAGTTACGCTAGATAATGATATAGTATTAAACTTAGGGCGCGGATTGGAAACCAAAATTAGATCGATTTTGTAACGATTTACCCACTAGAAATTGAAGTGCCTGAAGGTAAACGAATTGATTATGTAGATTTGCGCTGGCGCATCTGCATCAGCAGCCGTTGATTGACAGAGAAATAAAAATAATTCATTGGGTGTACAAGGAAAAATGGCAAAAGGAGTTGGAACCGAAAGCAATTGTAGGTCTTGAAGTTGGTACATCAAAAGTTGTTGCTGTCGTTGAGAAGTCCCTGATGGCGTAGTAAATGTACTGGCGTGGGTAGTTGTCCATCGAAAAGGGATTGATCGTGCGTATACTGATTTAGATGCCGTTGTTAATTCTATCCAACGTGCCATTGAAGCGCTGAATCAATGGCCGATTGTCAAATTATGAGCTGACTTTGCGATTACAGGTGAGCATATTCAAAAGCCTCGAATGAGAGCGGCTGGTTGCTATTTCTGAAAATGAAAGTGACTCAAGATGAAATTGATGATGCTCTCATACAGCGAGCTCAGTGAAATTACCTGAGGTCTTTCTTTACACACATAATCCCGCAAGAATACGCCGTAGATAAACGTTAATATTAAAAACTCCATTAGGGTTGCAGGTGTTCGTTTAGCAAACGCACACTTAATTGCGTGTCATCAAGACTGGCAAAATAATCTTGAGCAGTTGAGCGTTGTGGATTACAAGTCTGATAAAAGTCGTGCTCCGGCTTTGCAGCAACACATTCTGTTTTAACTGAAGATGAAAAAGATCTTTGTGTTTTGCTTAGTTGATTTTGGTGCAGAATTACCATGAATACGATGGTTTACACCACTGGCTCGTTGCGTTTCAGCGTTATTCCTTTACGCTGAAGATCATTGTAAAGCAATGATATTGCCCATGCATGTACCGTTTCTCGTGCAGAAGCCAGAGCGCATTAAAGTGAATTATGCGAGTGCATTATATCCGCACGTTTACATGGCGATAAGAAAAATTAAGTAGCAAGTATTGGTGGTCGAGCGACTGCGTTTTAACGAAAAGATTTGGCTTTAATCACTTCAGCAAGATATATTGAACTAGTAGGCGTTGTGCGACGAATGATAAAGCATCAAAGCTGATTTAGAAACCAAACATAATAAATTTGAATTAATTGCAGGGTATTGTTATCACTGGCGGTGGTACAGATTGAAGACTTACAAAAGATTGCGCATCAAGTGTATGGTTGTCAGGTTCAGGTCATGGTAGTCCATTAAATATCGGGTTTAACAGATTCGTGAATCGTCCACGATTCAACTGTAGTGGGAATTTATTACAGTACCATCATCAAAATAGTGATAATATCCAGTAGATAGTAATCTATGGCGATGAAGCATTAGGTAAATTCTGGAAAGGCCTTAGAAATATTTTCAATAAAGTGAAATCAGAATTTTGATCATTTTGGCTTTTTCATTTACAATAGAAAAATTTAACTTTATTAAAGTGCTAGCAGAGTATTAGCAGTAACGAGAACAGCAAATGTTATACCCAGAGTATGGTGATTTTGAGAAGAGCAAACAGGTGCACTGATTAAGGTTGTCGGTGTCGGTGGAGGCGGCGGTCACGCGGTTAACCACATGATGCTAACATGGTCAACAAGAGTTCAATCGGTAATTTCATGAAAGCGTAATTGATATGCGAAGAGCGGTAAAATCGTATTCTGCGCGTGGAACACCGATGCGCAAGCGTTACGCAAAAGCCAAGTTCAACAAACTGTACAAATTGGGTGGGGGCAACAACGAAAGGTCTTGGTGCAGGCGCAAAACCCAATCGTAGGTCGTCGAAGCGGCTGAAGATGACAAGAAGAAACTCTAAAATGCTTGAAGAGCAGACATGGTCTTTATCGCTGCTGGCTATGCAAGGTACTGGTGCTGCACCGATCGTCGCTAAAGTTGCGAAAAAGAATTAGGCATTTCTAACTAGTTGCTGTTGTTACAAGCCATTTTTAGTTTTGAAGGCAAAAACGTATGCAATTTCGAATTAGGATTAAAGATCTTTCATAATACGTGGATTCAATGATCATTATTCCTAACCAACAAATCCAAAAAGTTCTCCCATGCAACGTTAATTGATGCTTTTGCTTGCTGCTAATGACGTATTACGTAACTCTGTTATGGGCATCTCAGATATGATTACGTCTCCAGTTTAATCAACGTGGACTGCAGACGTAAGAACCGTTAGTGTCGGAAAATGGGCCAAGAATGATTGGTTTCGGTTCAGCTCAAAGTGAACCAGTGCGGGCCGCATGCAGAAGCAAGCACGTCTTGCAATAAAAATGATTTAATAGGAGAAAGTCGATCTTTCTAGACGTTGGTATCTTGTTAATATTACCTGGGTATGGATCTCGGCTTTGACGAATTTAACGTGGTGGGTGACACGGTAGGTAGCTTTTGCATCAGAAGAATCGGACCATCGTTGCTGGGTACCAGTTAGTTCCTGAAATGAGCAATGAGATTCGTTCACAATCGTTGCAACAGGTTTAGGGATGTTGTTGCGGCTGAGCTCAGTAGTGATTGCTCGTCCCTCAAGCAGCACATGCCAAGCGCCAGTTCAACAACCTGTAGCAAGAAACGATTCAGCCACAACCGCTCGAGTTTGGTTTACATGGTTTAGATGCATTAAGACACAATCCCACAACCAGGGAACCAGTACAGAACAAAATCCGAATACGGTAACTTAAATAAAACCAGTTTGATCCAAGTCGTTTAGAACAGTTAAGAAATAATCCTACTTCTTCAATCCAGCATCATTTTGGTCGTGATGAGAAAAGCAAGATTATAAAGTAATCTTGTTGTGAAGCAATAAGGTAAAGAGATGATTAAACAAAAGAACATTAAAACAAAGCATTGAGTCACAGTAGGCTTACATGCGGTAGTAACGTTAACGTTGCTGTCCGCCATGCCGAATACTGGGCGTGATTTACCGTCATCTGATCTTAATCCGCCGGTGACTTTCCCTGCGGAATGCGATACGTCGCGCTACATGCATCGTACACGTGAATGACAAGGTGTGCGTGTTTCAACCATTGAACCAGCACTAGCAGGTTTGAGGTACGATAATATCATTATTGAAGCGATCCCTGAAATTCAACTATGGACGTGTAGTGGAGCCCATTCCATTTACTTGCTAGATGCAGGTATTGAAGAACAAAAAATGCCGAAGAAATTTATTCAGACATTAACACGAGTGGAAGACGGTGATAAATGGGTAGAATTTTAAACCCACTAATGGTTTCTTTAGTTGCCAATCGACTTTGATCATCCAGCGATTAGTATGTACGTAATTACGTGATGGATTTCTCAGCACAGAGCGATTTGTACATCAAATTGTCGTGCAAGAACCTTTGGTTTCATAGAAAGATATTGAGCTATCTTCAATCTCAAGGTCTTGCGCTAGGTGGTAGCTTTGAGATAATGCCATCGTATTAGATGATTACCCTGTATCTTAAATGAAGATGGATTACGTTTCAGAGATGAATTAGTTCGTCACAAGACGCTTGATGCGATTGGCGATCTTTTATAGTGTGTGGCTATAACATCATCGGTGATTTCAAAGCTTATAAATCTGGTCACGGTTTAAATAATAAAGCTTACTCCCGTGTCCGTACTTCGCCGATCAGGAAAGCGTGGAATTTGTTTTGCCTTTGAAGATAGAAACAAGTTCCACAGGTTATGTTGCGCCTGCAGGTACTCATCTAAGACATAGCTTTTGTTGAAAAGCTATACTTCTTTTCGGGAGTATAGCTTTTTATTCCCATCTTGCTCTGTTATTTTTGTTTTCTGAAGGTAAAGGCGGTCAAAAATAGAGTGTTTTTATTATGAAAATTATTTACCGTGCTTCCTCTTGTGCTAGCAACTTCTGCAGCAATGGCATATGAACAAGATAGAAACCTATCAATTTACCATATTGCACACCAATGATACGCACGGACATTTTTTGGCCGAATGCAAAAGGTGAATATAGGCTTTCCAGCACACAAAACAATTAGTTAATCGCGTAAAAGCTGAAGTCGACAAAAAGGTGGCTCACTCGTTTTATTAAATGCAGGTGATTTTAATACTGGTGTACCTGAGTCAGATATGCAAACGAGCAGAACCTGACATTAAAGCAATGAATGTGATGGGCTAGTGAAGCAAACCGTATTAGGTAATCACAGAGTTTGATAATCCTACAAATCCTTGATATGCAAGAAAAATGGGCGAACTCGTTCTTATCTGCAAACGTCATTAATACGAAAACAGGTAAAACTTGCTGTTATCCTTATACCATTTTAAATAAACAAGATCTAAATTGCCGTGGTCGGTTTAACCACAGAAGATACTGCAAAAATTAGGTAACCCTGAGAATACCTTCACGATGTGAAATTTGAAGATCCAACAACGGTAGCAAAAAGCCACATTAAAGGAGCTCAAATGAAAAAGTTAGGCCGGATGTAAAAATCGCGTTTTAACACATATGGGCTATTATTATGATGCGAAACATGGTTCAAATGCGCTGTGGTGATGTGAGTCTTGCGCGTAATTTAGATAAAAAGGCGGATTCGATGCGAGTTATCGGTGGTCACAGCCACGATCCGATTTGTGTGGATGATAAAGGGGTATGGATTAAAGATTATCAACCAACTCAGCCATGTAAAACCAGATTTCAAAAATGGTACTTGGATTATGCAGGCGTTTGAATGGGGTAAATATGTTGGTCGAGCTGACTTTGAGTTCAAAAATGGTGAGTTAAAATTAGTGAATTATCAATTAATTCCAGTGAACTTGAAGAGTGAAAAAGAAGATGGCAAAACAGAATATATGAACTATGCGAAGAGATTCCACAAGATCAGAAATGGAAAAACTTTTAAAAGTCTTACCAAGATAAAGGTGATGCTTTATTAAGCCAAAAGTGAAACTAAATGGTAGGTTTAGAAGGTGATCATGCACCATTATTCGTTTTTGAACAAACTAACCTTGGTCACTTAATTGCTGAAGCTCAGCGTCAAAAAGCGAAAGCAGACATTGGTATCATGAACTCAGGTGGTATTCAGTGATTCTATCCAAGAAGGTGATGTGACTTATAAAGATATTTTTAAAATCCATCCATTTGGTAACATTGCAGAGCTGTGAATTAACCGGTAAAGAACTACTGGATTATTTGAAATGTGGTCGCATTGAAAGAAGTAGATTCTGGTGCCTATGCACAATATTCAGGTATCAGCATGACAGTGAAATACATGCGGAGAGAAGAAAGTTGAAATATGTTAAAATTACAGGGTAAACCATTAGTTTAAATAAAACTTAATGCATTCTGTACCAAGAGATAATGTCTGCAGGTGGAGAGGGTTATCCAAGTGATGCAGTCAAAATCCAACTTTTCGCAACACAGGTTTTATTGATGCGGATGTTTTAAAAAGAATAGAGAAAAATTCACCTATTAATGCGGGAGAAAATACATCCCTCATAATGAAGTAACCTTTTAAAATAAGGAGATGAAATGGCATTAGATTTATCCGAAATTCGTCAGCAAATTACGCAGAATTGATCGCAGCTGTTAGGCTGCTTTCAGAGCGTCACCGTCTGGCATATGATGCTGAGTAGAGCAAAGAAGTGACGCAAAAAGCGTTGCGCGATTTAGGTGTGAGCAACAGCTCTTACAAGAGCTTGCAATTTCTCAAAAGTCAAAATTATCAGCTTGAACCACAGTATATTACGTCAGTTTTCCAAAAAGATCATTGAAGATTCTGTGTTAACACAACAAGTGTATTTTGCAGAAAAAGCTCAATGAGCAACGAGAAGAGACGTTACATATTGCTTTCAGGCAAGCGTGGTTCTTACCTAATTTGGCTGCGCGTAATTATGCGCTCGCTGCCATCAGCAATTTGCTGAAATCAGCTGTGATTCCTTTTGCTCAAATTTTTGAAAAAGTTGAAGTGGGAAGCTGATTATGGTGTACTTCCTTTTAGAAAACACCACGTCAGGTGCAATTAATGAAGTTTATGATTTTGCTTCAACATACCAACTTATCTTTGAGTAGCGAGTTGGCTTATCCTATCAAGCACTGTGTTTTAGTGGAATGAGCAGGATGATTTAAGCAAAATTGATACACTTTATAGCCATCCACAGGTGATCCAGCAGTGTAGTCAATTTATTCAAAGTCTTGAGCGTGTACATATCGAGTACTGCGAAAGTAGCTCTCATGCGAATGCAGCTCGTGTCAAGCTTGAATCAAACCTAATATTGCGGCACTGTAATGAAGATGGCGGCAAGCTTTACGGCTTACATGTGTTAAAACATAATATTGCGAATCAAGAAAACAACATTACTCTGTTTCATTGTCGAGCGTAAAACAAGCACGAGAAGTTTCACCCCAAAATTCATACTAAAAACCTTATTATTGATGACAAACATCGCAACAAGCGGGTTCTTAGTGGATGCTTTACTTGTGTTTAAAAAGCACGGTATTAATATGACCAAGCTGAATCTCGTCCTATTTATGGCAAACCTTGGGAAGAAATGTTCCTATTTGGAGATTGAAGGGAAATATTCATCATCCTGATACCCAAATTGCCTTGGAAGAGCGTAGCAATTCAGTAATTATCTGAAAGTGCTTGGTTGTTATCCAGTGAAATAGTGAAAGCTCACTGAAGGTATAATGAAAATAAAAAGAGCGGTCGATTTAAAACAATTTAAAAATCGACCGCTCTTTTATTGAAATTCTTAAGCTTTTTCAAGAACTCAGATTTCAACATGATTTTGCCACAATCGACATTGTGATCACCGTTGACTAGACGGATGTTTTTGAATTTCGTGCCTTTCTTTAACACTCCGATGAACCTTTTAATTTTCAAATCTTTAATAAAAGCACATCATCACCATCAGCTAATAAATTACCGTTGCTGCTCTTTAACAATCAGTTGATCTTCATCAGCTTCAACTGCTTTTCGTTACCATTCCACTCATTACCACAATCAGGGCAAACAAAATTTGGCAGAATCATGATAAACATATTCGCCTCACATTTTGGGCAAGCTGAGCATTTGATCCATTTCTTTTTCCTTCTTTATCTGATTTAAGCAAAGTATAATGCGCACGGAGTATCAACAAAAAGTGACTATTCACCAAAAATGGGGTACTTTCACGGAATTTATGAGGTATTTATGATTATGCTTTTTGAGTGCAGTGATGGGGAGTTTAATCTCAGTTACTGCATTCGCTCACAATATCCAACTGATCCAACTTTTAGCTAATGTAATGGTTTCAGATAAGGTGAAATTACTTTTAAATGGCAATGATGTGGCTTATAAATCATGGAGCTCAACGGCATTACCTGGCAAAGTCCGTGTGATTGAGCATATTGCGAGGCAGAAGTGCAGCAAAGAGAAAAATCAAGCGATGATCGAAGCTATTAAAGCCGCTCTATTTTAACCAAGCTAAATATCAAACTCGACGATTATTACTGCAGATGATGCCGTCGTGGGCTACAGGTACATGTTGTAGAAAAGTAGTGCAGAAAAAGGCAAAAAGAAAATGCCCACAGCCAGTGATTTTAGATGATAAAAGTGCGGTTACGCATGGGGATTGCGAGAAAAAGACAGCGTGATTACTTTTTGCTTGATAAAACCGGCAAAGTGCAATTTGTGAAAGAAGGTAAATTGACGGATGATGAAGTCAAAAGTGATTTCACGTGCAACAGCAGTTAATTGCGGAAGTATATGACCTACTAAGCGGAAGTTGTCTTCCGCTTTTTATCCTTTGAAACCTTCATTAATTTTCTCACGTGCCACAATTTCGTTGAAATTTGCGGCAATGTGTAAGATGGCAAGATGCAAAGATTGAGCCCAATTTTTCTTTAGTCATTAATGGGCGTTCTTGAGCATCTGATATAGGCGAGTCGCTTGGCGACATTTTCATAGAGTCACCCTTAAAGTTTATGAGATAAGCAGTTTTGAAGTTGTAAGCGGGCATATAGAGTGTCGTGCAGATTACTTATGCTTAGTTGATTTTCTTGGCAAATTTCTTCGGAAGATAATTTCAAAAACTCTCTCATCATAAAAATCTTGGCTTGTTTGGCGGCAGGCAGAGTTAAGCAAGTTTCAAAAATCAGCCAGAATCTCTTTCAGAATAGACCGCACTTTCGCTCAGTTCGAGATCAGAGTGGAGAATGTTCAGCTTTCCAGTGTCCCCTTCATCAAAGAAATGATTGGTTTGTTCTTCATCTTCTATTTCGGTTTCCAGCACTTTAACTTTGCCTTTTCTGGCGAAGAAAAATCGATGATTTTATTTTTAAGATAGCAAAGACCTAGGTTTTAAATGCGGCTTGTCGTTTAAATTGCTCAAGATTGTTAAATGCACTCAAAAACTCTCTTGCAACCAAATCTTCAGCTAATACAGAATTACCACCTGTAATGTGGCAAATTTCAGCATTTGCTCTCAATTTGTCATCAGTCTTTATCGGAAATTCGGTTTTCATATTTTTCCTTGGAAAATGTGAAAGAAAATAGGTTCCTGATTCGTCTAATGACAATGAAAGGAAAGACCTTTCTAGATCACGCTAATTATTCACAAATTAAGGAAGATTCAAAATGAAAAATATGCTGCAAAAACAACCTTTACTGCTATTGCTGCACTTTTCTTCGCAACCAGTCTTTATGCGACCGATATGAAATCTAATGAAATGTCGATGGCAAAAGTATCCCATGCCGATGACAAAAAGACGCTATGCCAATGCAAAACGACAAAATGGCATCTGATGGAATGATGAAATCTCATGATATGAAATCTCGACATGAAAATGGATAATATGAAATCAGAAGGCATGCAATCTGATGATATGAAACAAAAGAAATGAGAAAGCAAAAGAAATGAAGAAAAAGAGCAAAACAATGGAAAAACCCGAAAATGTAATGCTTTTTCTTAAAAGAAAAACTGCGGTCAAATTGACCGCAGTTTTTGTATCAAAGTGAGATTATTGTTTACGCCACGTCGTGCCGTTAGGGCACCATCTTCTAACACAATTCCCATCGCGTGAGTTCATTACGTGCCGCATCCGCAGCAGCCTAATCTTTAGCTGCACGAGCTTCGTTGCGTTGTTTCGATGAGCGCTTCAATTTTTGCGACTTCATCATCGTCAGAGCCAGCGTAAGAATTTTTCTGGATCTTGTTAGAGTAAAACCCTAAGATACCCGTACACTCACGTAAACGCAGCAAGACCATTGGCTTTTTCTGCATCTTCAGTTTTTCAATTTATTGATTTCACGCGCCATTTCAAATAAGACAGAAAGAGGGCGTTCGCGTATTGAAATCATCGTCCACTTTTCACGGAAGGCTTCCATAAAATTTTCACCGCCAGCAACCGCACTTTGATCAGTGCCACGTAAAGCGGTAGTACAACGTTCTAATGCACCTCGCGCTAAATTGAGGTTTTCTTCGCTGTAATTGAGTTGGCTGCGATATATGTGCCGTTAGTAAGAAATACGCACCGCTTCTGCATTGTGAGTGGTTTTAATACATCACGAATAGTGAAGAAAGTTGCCGAGGGATTTCGACATTTTCTTTATCTACCATGATCATGCCGGAATGGATCCAATAATCACATATTGGCTACCATGAGCACAACAAGATTGTGCAATTTCATTTTCGTGGTGCGAACATCAGATCAGAACCGCCACCGTGAATATCAAAAGTGTTCGCTAAGTTGTTTGCAGTTCATCGCCGAACATTCAATCGTGCTAACCTGGACGACCCGCACCCCATGGTGATGGCCAGCTCGGTTCGTTTTCGACATTTTTTCAAACGACACGAAACCATTGGATTTTTCTGATTTCATTAATTTCAATACGTGCACCAGCTTGTAATTGGTCGAGATCTTGGCGATAATTCTGCCGTATTCCTTAAAGCTTTCCACATCAAACATCCACGTCGCCATTGTCAGCAACATAAGCTATGACCGCGTGCAATCAGTTTTTTTCCACAATCTCAATAATTTGAGAATATGATGTGTCGCACGAGGTTCGAAATCTGGACGTAGTACGTTTAAAGTGCATCAAAATCTTTTATATATTTCTTTGCACCATACGATCTACAAGTTGATCGCAGGTTTCTTTGTTTTCTAATGCACGTTTAATGATTTTATCGTCCACATCCGTGATATTACGCACATAAGTCAAATCGTAACTCTAAGAGCGCATAGCGAGCAATCCATCAAAACACAAAAATTTTGTAGCAGTGGCCAATATGGCATAAATCGTAAACGGTCACGCCGCACACATACATACCCACTTTTCCTTCATGGATAGGTTTGAACACTTCTTTTTCTCGAGTGAGGGTATTAAAATCTTTAACATATTTTTCTCTTAAAACAGGGTTGTAAAACGACCGCACTTTTCTCTGCTCATGGTGGCACTTTCTCGCCATTTGTGGAATAATGAAACGCCTTAATTTTCAAGAGGAAAACAACATGGTTACATTACACACAAATTTTAGGCGATATTAAAATTAAACTTGATTTTGATGAGCGCCATCACCGCAGAAAACTTTTTAAATTATTGTAAAAACGGTTTCTGTAATAACACAATTTTCCACCGTGTTATTGATGGATTTATGATCCAGGCGGTGGTAGTGGAAAGTGAATGCGTGAAAAAGCAACAAACGCACCGATCCAAAAATGAAGCTACAATCGTTTAAGCAATAAACGTGGCACAATCGCTATGGCGCGTACCTCTGATCCACATCTGCAGCAGCACAATTCTTCATTAACGGCAGATAATGACTTCTAAACCTACCGTTCAAAAAGAGATGTTTGGCTGAAGTGGGTACAAGAATGGGGCTGGCGCCGTATTCGGTGAAGTGGTTGAAGGCATGGATGTGGTTGATAAAATCAGAAAGTAAAAACCGTACAAAGGCTTCCACCAAGACGTTCCGACAGAAGTATGGTGATTACATCCGTTTCGTAGAATAATTACCTGGTGTGTAGATATGCAATCTGGCTACACTTTTTCTTAAAAGTGAAAATAACGCGATGCCTTTCTTCGATACTCATACCCACCTTTGATTATCTTCATCGTGACACCGGTGAGTCATTAGCTCAGCTCGTGGAGAACGCTAAAGCAAGCTGATGTGCAAAAAATCTTGATTGTGGCGGTAAAGAGTCGGATTTTAAAACGATCCAAAATATGACCGCACTTTTCCTGAGCATCTTTATTGGAGACTTGGGCTACATCCGCTTTATATCAAAGAGCATCAAGAGCATCGATTTAGAGATATTGGATGCGGCATTATCTGTTCGTAATCAAAACTGTACAGCTGCAGGTGAAATGGCTTAGAGTGTGCGATTCCAGATTTATTGACGGATGAATTATGGCAAAACAACAACACTTTTTGAGAAAGTCAGCTTTATTTCGAAGCAGAGAAATACAATCTGTCAGTCAATTTACATAGCCGAAAATCCATGAGCAATTATTCCGCTTTTAAAAACAAGCCAATTTACCAAAATGTGGTGTGGTGCATGGTTTTCTGGAAGTTATGATCAAGCCAAAAACGATTTGGTGGATTTAGGCTATAAATTGGCGTAGGCGGCACGATGTACTTATGAACGCTGCGAAATAAAACGCGCCAAGCGATTGCGAAGTTGCCATTAGAGGCGTTGCGTACCGAAAACGGATACACCAGATATGCCCGTGTTTGGCTCAAGCGGGCAACCTAATCGACCAGAGCGGATAGTTCACACCTTTGAGTGTTATGCCGTTTACAAAGTGAAAAATGCTGAAGTGATTAAAAGAAACGGCTGGCATAGATGCTAACTCTTATTCGGTTAAACCTTAAAACGATAAATCATGATTGGCTGAACCACGCCAAACCAAGCTTCGGGTCAGCCTGTTCTGTATCAAATTTTCATCAATGAGCACGTCAATATAAGGCAACATTTGACGTTGATAATCATCAAGTTCATCCAGTTTATATCCCGTCCACACCCAAATGTCCTTTATCGGGACATTCTTTTACACGTGTTTAAAAGGAAGTAAGGCTTCGACATTACGAGGATGCATCGGATCCTACCAGAAAGTGTGAGTCTTTCGAGCGTTTAATGCGCGTATCTTTTCATCATTGATGATCTGTTGTTCCATCGCTTCATCAAATAATAGCGCCATTATCAAAAGACCAGCTTTTGGTTGTAGCAACCTCGGCAACCATGCGTACAACCGCTAACGAAAAAGGGTACAACGGGTACGCTTCGCATTTACAACATCAGTAGGGTAGTATTGGAGATAGTTCATAGTTTTACCTAAAAGTGCGAGTTGATTTTTCCTCGTCAAATTCACCGAATTGATAATTAACCTTTGCAATACAGGGCCAATTCTTGCATAATAGTCACCTAATCGCATTGCGATATCACCGGAAATCTTCTCGGTCTCTCGCAACGGTGTCCGGTTTACTCGGTCAGGTTCGGAAGAGCAGCCAAAGTCGGAATTTCTTGTGCCGAGAATAAGCTGGGAAGATTTCCACCCAACTTATCCTTCCTATTTTACATACGCTCCACTAATTGTTTGAAGAACCCTCTAATTGCAATAATTCTGCGTAAGTGCTCTTTTCAATTAGCTTCGCTTCATCAATCACACAAAGCTCATCAAATTGCTCAATCGCCGTTAAGCGGTGAGTCACCATAATTAAGGTTTTATTTTTCAGCATGGGCAGAATCAAAACGCAGAATTTGGCGTTCAGTTTCGCGATTCAAACCTTCAGTTGGCCTCATCTAATAATAAAATTGGCGCATCATTAAGTAAAATACGCGCTAAGCCCAAACGACGTTGTTCTCCACCAGAAAGTGGACGGCCGCCATCACCCAATCAAATATCTAAGTTTTGTTCTTGTTCCAACAATTTGCTCTAAACCAACTGATTTAACACCTCAATCATTTTTCATCTGCAAATATTGACCGCACTTATGAATTGCAGATTTTTGACGAAGTGTATCGCTAAATACATGAACACGCAGTGTTAAAAAGCAGAATTGGCTGCGTACGTGTCTTCTGCATAATCAGCAATTGGGTTTTCCAGCAAGGATAATTTCTCCTTGATTAGCATCATAATTACGCACTCAAAAAGCTGTAACATAACGTGGATTTTCCGCTGCCTAGTTTTACCTAAAATTGCGACTTTTGCCTTTTTGAATGGTTAAATTCAAATTCTCTAAAGCACGATTTTGACGTTCAGGATAAGTAAAAGAGAAAGATCTTCGCTTCAATTAATGTTGTGGCATTTTGATCGAACTCCGCCTTGCCATTAAAAGTCACTAATGGTTGCTGTCGATAATGTCTGTCACGTTCAGCTGAAGCAATTACTTGCCCGATATGTGAAAGAATGCGGAACCTAATGGCATTAAGATTTCAAAATGAGGCATGGGCCGCAAAAGTGAAGCGCGCACAAATGCCATGCGATATTCATCGTTACCAACACTCGCTATGAGCTAAACCACAACATTGCAGCAATAATTAAACCATTTAAAAAGAGTGAAAGAGCGGTTGAAAATCCGCTTAAATTTGGCTTCTTTTTGCTGGTCTGTACTGGCCAGTTCATAGTTTTAGCCATGTTATCTTTCAATTTATCTTCGGCATTAAAGAGCAATAATTTCCGCTTGTGCTTGGATAAATTCTAAGAATTGCGTGCGATAAAGTGCACGTGAATGCTACTAGCTATCGCCATGATTTTTACCCAGTTGGTAGAAAAACGGTTGGAATGACGAATACTAATAAAAAGCAGGCTCACACCTAGACCCATACAGGCAGTACATTGACGAAAACTTTAGCCAATACACATGGCTAGAATCACAAAAAGTAGCCGTAATAAATGGCGCAATTGAAAGCGAAGATAAGGCTATCGAGCGTATCCACATCAGACACTAAGTGGGTTTAATAAATCGCTGTTACCGTAGCGATTTAACACTGCAGGACTTAATGGAATAATCTTCTCAAAACTTGTACCCGTAATTTAGCCAAAATGCGGAAAGTCGCATCGTGTGTCACTAACTTTTTCAAAAATAGCGGAAAAAGAGGTGTCGGCTAATAGCAAGCCCGCACAGAAGATGGATAGAAGAAATTAAATAACGTGCAAGACCCGCAATTGCTGCTGCAGCAAAACCAACCTGATGTGGTCAGCAAGCCAATACTGGATGCGAGGCCTGTAATCATTAAAACCAAAAGCCTAAAAATAAAGACAACTTAGCGAATTTAAATAAACGTAAAAGGGAGTAAGGCACGCATTATTGAATATCCTCTTTTCGTTGAGCCAATAATTCGGCAAAAGAAGCCTTTGATCTTTAATTGGTTGAAATGCCCTTGTTGAACAATTTCACCTTCTTGCATCACAAAAATATTGTCACATTGTTTTTAGATCTTCAATACGGTGTGCGATCATTAAGGTCGTTTGGTTATGGCTCATTTCGCAAGAGCAGCAAGTACCAGATTCGTGACTGAGCATCGAGGCTAGCTGTTGGCTCATCGAGTATATCATTGCCTTTTGCGTAGTAAAGCGCAGAGCGATAGCTAAGCGTTGAGCTGACCTACAGATACACGCAATGCACCATCTTTAATTTCGCTCATCTAAGCCTCAATTTATCGTGTAAACTCTTTTCGCTTGCGCAGAAATCAGGCTTGCTCAATTTTGCTCATCAGTTGCTTGAATATCACCTAAAAGTAGATTTTCTTTGATGCTGCCTTTGTAGCAGTAATGGGTTTGACCTACCCACGCAATTTGTTTACGCCAGTCGCTTAAACTGTCTTTGATTCAGTTCCACACCGTTAATTTTTAAAGCCGCATCAAGGCAAGAAACCGAGTAATACATTGATTAAAGAGGTTTTTCTGCACCACTTTTGACCAGACAAGACATATGGCTCGGAATATGGAACGAAAAGCTGCGTTAATGGTTGACCTTGTGGAGAAAGCGCCACTAAAATTTTCAGCCTGAATTTCGACCGCACTTTGTGCTGGAATTTGTTCATTACCCTTGATGTGCAATTAACAATCTGCTACTAAGAAATCGACATGGCATCAGCATGCACCAATCACCGGCTGCACGATCGTGAGTAAGTCCCGAGATCACGCAATGGTTGATAAAACTCTGGTGCCAGAATTAAGCAGAGAGAGCCGGTAAATACAGGTCAGGTGGAAAAATGCATAAGTACCAAATTCGACTTGGCCTAAATAGCTAAAAGCCAAAATACACCGCCATTAAAGCAATGGAAATGGAGGTGAAAAACTCTAACATAGCAGAAGAGAAACGCCATTTTAAAGTACAGTCATGGTCGTTTACGGAAGTCTCCGCTGTCTTTCAATATATTTGAGTTTGTTCTGAAGTGCGGTTGAAAAAGACGCAAGGTTTCTAAACCACGTCAAACGATCCAAGAATTGAGCACTTAAGCGAAAAGGGTCCGCCATATGGCTACTGTCTGCCGCCGCAATCCCCACCAGAATCATAAAAATTGCGCTACAAGCGGTGCAGTGACCATCAAAATCAGTCCAGCCGCCCAGTTGAGCGGGAATACAGCAATAAAATCACCATTGGTACAATGGCAGACAAACTTTAGTTGTGGTAAGAAACGCATAGAAATTATGCAGATTTTCCACTTGTTCGTATCGATACTTGCCCAGCTACCAGCTGGTTTGTTATTGATGGTCGCAGGTCCCACTTGGTGGATTTTGTCTAAGATCTTTTGACGCATGTGATTGCGCAGTAATCGACCCTGCTTTAAAGCCAATTTTTCGCGTAGCCATAAAAATGACCGCACGCAAAGCAGAAAAGTAATGATTAATGCAATACAGGGAACCAGTTCCGCGCGATCGACATTTTGCATAATCAGCTTGTCGAGCAAATGTCGCAAGAAAATAGGTTTGAGCCACAAGACAAGGAAGAAAGTGTAGGCAGAGGCAATATTGGTGCGCATTAATTTTTAACAGGTTGTTGCTGCGCACGAAGCCATTTTTGTAAATATTTTTGGCGAAGTTTATCCAGTTGTAGAGTTAGTATTTAAAGTCTCCTCGATTGAGAGGGAGTTGAAGGGTGGATTGATGATTCAAAAATCTGACTTTAAATATCTCCCTTACCCCTCTTGGCTAAGCAGGGAAACATAAATAAGGAATTTCACTTTATTCTTGTGCATCTAAATAACGTTCAGCATCTAATGCAGCCATACAGCCTGTATCCAGCTGAAGTACTGGCTTTGACGATAGTTGCTGATCCATCACATCACCTGCAGCAAACACCTTTCCACAGAGGTCGCTGTTGCACTTGCCTTCAAGACCGATTTAACGACAATATAACCGTTGTTAAGTTCAAGCTGACCTTGGAAGATTTCAGTATTTGGCGCATGACCGATGGCACAAATAAACCGTCTAATTTTCACATCTTCTTTTCGCCGGTTTTCACGTTTTCTAAACGTACACCAGTTACGCCCATGTTATCGCTCAACACTTCATTCAAAAGTGCGGTCAGTATGAAGCACGATTTTGCCTTCTTCGACTTTTTGTATAAGCGATCGATTAAGATTTTTCTGCACGGAAACTATCGCGACGGTGGATTAAATGCACCTCAGACGCCAATATTAGCTAGCAGCGTTTCTTTCAACAGCGGTATTTCCGCCACCGACAACAGCAACCGGTTTATTACGATAGAAGAAACCATCACAGGTTGCGCAAGCTGAAAACGCCGCGGCCTTTATAAGCGGTTTCAGATTCTAATCCGATATAACGTGCTGATGCGCCCTGTTGCGATGATTAATGCATCACATGTGAAGGTTTGCATATCGCCATAAAGTTTGAACGGGCGAGAAGATAAATCGACTTTATTAATATGATCAAACACGATTTCGGTTTCAAATTTTTCAGCGTGTTGCAACATACGTTGCATTAAACCCTGGACCCAGTGGTCATTTCAAAAATCACCCGCCAGTTTTCAATTTCATCCGTGGTGGTAGTTGCCCGCCTTTGTTGAAGACCGGTCACTAAAACAGGTTTTAAAGTTTGCACGTGCGGCATAACAGCTAGCGGCATAACTCCGCAGGGCCTGAACCTAAAATTAATAATTTACTGTGTTTAACGTCTGACATAAAGAATCCTTTGTTTATAAAAATAAAGCATGAGGCTTTTTGGGAATTCGTTCATTATAAAGCCTTCATGCATAAAAATAGTTGATCGTATTAGTAAAGCAATGAATACAGCAATCGGCTGATATTTATTGGCGATAGGATCCGCATTGCCAATGGCCGATAAAATAGATAAAAACTGTTGTTTTACTTCACCATTTTCGCAGAAAGATCTTGTTTAAGAATGCTAAATAATAAGTCCAACTGCTTCGTTTCGATTGGCTTGATGTAGCTGAACTGCTAATTCTCAACGCAATTTCAGGCGTTGGATTTTTCGCATAATCCGCTTGTAATTGCTGAATTTCAGGCGTATCAGCCGCTTTAATTAAAAGCTCAATCTGCGCTTGTAAGCTGGCCAGCGGCTGTCGCGATCCTGAATCGGAATTTGCGCTAAAATATCTGCCGCAGGCTCCGTTTTCTTCATGGCAATATAGGTTTCTACAAAAGTAATGCCACATCGCTGTCATCTGAAAGCTCCCAGGCTCTTTCAGTAATGGAAGGAGCATGAGTCGTAATCTTCCACTTGTAAAAAAATCCAAGGCTTTTTGGAATTTTAAATCTTCTTCTTTTGGCAAAATGGCGTTTTAAACGTTGTAATAAGCTGGTTTCATCTAATCGCACCAGTGAACGCATCTAATGCTTGAGCCTCTTTGAAAAAGATAAGTTGTATGGCAACGCTTGAATACGAAATTGGTGCAGCAATCATTTTCGCTCCGTTTCACAATTGACTAAGCCGAGGATAAATTGTCCTTGGTGTTTGTTCTGCAACGCGTCGTAGAACTCTTTTGCAAAATCAGCTGATTCTTTTATGGCTAGTCGCATAAAAGTTAATGACAAGCGTTTTCAACAGAACGTTGCAACGTTTCAGTAAGATTTTTGTTCATTGAGTTCAACTAAAAAAGGTAAATCTGCCATTTTTATTCCTTGATAAATGGAAAATGATGCCTGATTTTTAACAAAGTGCGGTCAGTTTTAGAAATGTTTTCAGGGAAAAAGAAAAGAGATTAATCCGCCCTTATTCGCTATCTATTTTTATTCTTTTGTTTCTTCGCACTTTATCTTCTGGAAGCACAGAGGTTAAGAATTAAGGCAAGTAATGAGCCTACGGTAATGCCTGAACCGAGCACTCTTTTGAAAAAGTGCGGTAATTTATCAAGCAATTCTGGACGAGTCGTCACGGCTAAGCTTCACAGCCAATGGAAATGGCGATAATTAAACCATTACGTTTGCTACATGTGCCACTTTATTCAACATTTGGATACCCGCGCGATAATCATCGCGAACATCATTAAACCTCGCACCGCCTAATACTGGTAATGGATCGATACAATTAATGCACCAGATACAGGGAATAAGCCCGCTAGTGCTAGAAGTACACCGGTTAGCGCAACCACGTGACGGCTTGCCATGCCTGTTAGAGAAAATGACACCAATGTTTTGTGAGAATGAAGAGAATGGCGTGGTGGACATAATGGCTAGCCAGGCAGATCCTAAACCATCGGCCAAAACGCCACCGCGTAAATGTTTGCCGGTGATTTCTGTTTTGGTGGTGTTACCCAGCGCTAAGAAGTTACCGCTTGATTCAACGATCGTCACTAAATACGCAATGGACATACCGATAATACCTGAAATAGGGGAAAGGCTAAAGCCAAAAGTGTAGTGGTTGTGGAATCGCGAAAAATTTGTGCCAGCTTTGTACTACGCCTTCAAAGCTCACCAGCCCATCGCGAAACAAACGAGATAGCCTGTCATCATGCAATCAACGATAGCTGCGGCGGAGAAAATCCTTTTGCCCCATTGCACGAGAGCGACTACGATGCACTAACACAAAGCTCGCCATCACTAGATTTTCTGGCGTGCAGCACTGCATCACCATGTTGACCACCCAGCAAACCAGTCAACCGCAGCTGGAATCAGGCTTTAAAGCCGATCATCGCGACAACAGTCCCTGTCACAAGTAGGGAACACTTATACGAATATAGGGCAGAAGAAACCGCGATAATCATCACTAAGGAACCAATGAGAGAAGAACCTAAAATACCGGCGATACGCTATTCGCTCGAAACCAATGGCAAGTGCAGCAGCAACGAAAGTAAAACTGGTTCCCATCACACTTGGCAAACGAATACCCACAGGTCTCATAAGCCTCACATTGGATAACGGTCACTACACCAGAAATCAGAGCGCAGCATTAACTAGTGTAATGGTATCCTCGGTCGGTAATCTAAGACGTTACCAATGACCAGTGGTAGCAAACATCACCTTCAGTGCGGCAAGTAAATGCTAGCTGCAAGGAGTAGACTCTAACCGAAAGGTGGCTTTGTCTTCCACGCGTGTAAAGCAGGTTGTTATTCATTTAGGTTTCCTAAGTGATTGTGCGAATTATACGTTAATTTTTATCTTGCACGCAAACGTTTGCGTAAGAGAATAAAAAGTGCGGTTAAAAAACATCGTGATTTTCAACCGCACTTGTTTGATTTTAAAGCTACATCCAGAAGAATGAAAGCAATTGTTCCGATAATTTAGCACAGGTTAAATCAATAAATTTACCAACACGGATCATTTTCGGATTGTTTAACAAAAGCCTGTGGGTACACGGTGCATTTCGGCGGTGTACCAACCGGCATCATAAAGGCACAAGATGCACTCAGACCGATAATCATCGTCAAGACCAAGGGTGGCATATTCAGTGCTTGTGCGATCGAAATAAAGATTGGAACGAAGTACCGCACATTGCTGTGTTTGACGTAAACTCAGTCAAGCAGACAATAAAAGGCTGCAACAATTAATGCCATCACATAGTAGTGACCCATACTTCAATGATGAAGACAATACCATCCGCCATGAGTTTTACTTTGCGCCTAGAATGAGTCAGTACAGAGCTTAAGGTTAAACCGCCACCGAAAGAGGACACGTACCCCATTCTGTGCTTTTCTGTACTTCTTTCCAACTCACGATCCCGGTTACACAAATGACAATCGCTGCAGAGTGCAACCATACTGTCAAACTGCACAATTGGTTTGTAAACCTAACAATTGAGAAAGGATGGGATTAATGTAACCACCAAAAATCCAAAGAATCGCCACTAGTGATAAAGATGGTTAAGGTTAAGATGCGTTGTTTGGTCAGCGAATGCAAATTCAGCAGCAAAAACGAAGCCTAGTTTCGGGTTTAAAAACAAGATATAACCAACCAATAATAAGCGGGAATAAAATTAACATGCACTGGCGTGCCATACATTAACCAGTCAGCAAAACCTAAATGAAGTTGAGAGGCAGCGATGGCATTTTGTGGGCTACCACAAGGGTTTCCTATTCCGCCAATGGTGGCACTATAGCAATCCCTAAAGTCACGAATACTATAAGTATTGATGATCTTCTATTACTGATCTAACTGACTTCAAAATGGTCATTGAAAGCAGGAATCATCATTGCAGCGTAGCAGTATTACTCATCCACATAGATAAAAATGCTGGTAGCGATGAATAAAATAGAGTACGACAACAGATAGTCGACTCGCGCTAATCGTTTGCATGATAGAAATCATTTGGTCCATCTTTTGCACATTTAATGCCGTTGCAGGTGCGCAAAACCACCGAATAAAAAGATGAGTTGGATCTGCAGAAGCTACAGGGCTACGCGTTATCAGCCATCCCTAGTAGATACAGACAGAAATTGGAACGAATAACGCGCGTGATGGTGACATTAACTGCTTCTGTGAGCCATAGAATAGCCACGAATGCCATAAATGCTAATCCTTTATTCTGCAGCAGTTCAAAAGGAAGTGTATTGATAGAAATAAAAAAGAGACCTATCAGAAAGGGAATATAATCGTATGTTTATTCCATGCTTTTCGTTGCAGAGTTTGTGATGGGGTATGACTTGCATGTATTTTTCCTGTATATTTTTAAGAGCTGGCGATTCTATGCATAGCAGAGTCTCAGTCAGGAAAATAATGCATACTAAAAAGTTGATTATAGTAAAAGAAAAGCGCAGTCAAAACAGATGCATTTTTGACCGCACTTCATGAAGTTGAATATCAATTTAGCGAGAATAAATTAACGAGATAAAATCGCTTTTCACTTGCTTTTGTAATGTTGGCACAGATCTCTTTGTTCAAACCATGGATTTTCTTGAGCCAACTTTGGCACGTGGTAGAGGATGAACGAGCGGAGAAAGTGAGGGAGAAAATCACGAAAATGGTGAACCAGTTTCAGTCACATTAAGCTCGTTTTCTGGTAAATAGTATTGTGCATATTGCCCGATAAGAATGGCAGGAGCTCATATTTGCGTTGAGTTTAGCTAAAATCGGTGTATACCATTTTTCTGCGCAAAAGCCTTTGCGTGGCGGTAAATCACCGATTTGCCTTTGCCCTGGGTAATAAAAATCCATCGGAATGACCAGCAAACATGCCGAGTGATAAAGGTATCACGATCCACGCTCAGCCATTCACGCAGGCGATCACCCAGCTTTTGTCATTCCATATAAACGACTTTCTTGGGCTCTAATTCCGAGGGGCTTGTCCGACAACATTAATACGAGCGGTCAGTTGGCGCCGCAAAAAGCGGTTCGATACCTTTGCCGTAGAAGGATTGATTATCGGGATCTTGCATGATGGATTGCGTATTTGAGCAAGTGTTGGCATGGTATTTCCTTCTTTATTGAAATAAAAATAGCTCACTTTTGATGAGGCTATTTTTATCATAATCAATGTCGCGACATTATAGGTGTTTCACTCGACGTTTTACTTCTTCCTGTTTTGCCCGCATTGAATGGACGAGCATCAGGGGCTGCGAGATAACCACAAACCATCGTCGGGTTACGGGAGACTTTGCACTGTCATGGTTACCACATTTTCGACAAACAAAGCAACTTTCACTTGTGCAATTAAACTCTCCCGTGAAACCACATTCAGTAACATTCATCAATTGGCGTGTTGGTGCCGTAATAAAGCACGCGATCGTAGCTATAATCCCACACATCTTCGAGTGTTTTCGAGGTTATGTTGAATGTTGGGGTATTCACCATAACAGATAAAAGCCGCCACTTGCTAGTTCAGGATAAGGCATTTCAAAGTCTAATTTATCGTATGGACTGACTTTTTCTCTACATCTAAGTGATAGCGTCATGGTAGTAGCCTCTTATCGGTATACGCCTTTCAATGACACCAAATTGTTTTGGTATCTCAAACGACAGAAAGCGATCGCACAAGTTTTCACTTGGTGTGGAATAAAGGCTAAATGCATAGCCGGTTTTCTTTCTGCACATTGTTTTACCGCTTCACTTTAAACGACGCACAATCCGATACCTTTTTCACGCAGTTGTTCATCGTCAAAAATATGTCCTTTTTTGTACAGTGCATTGATGGTTTCGATGAATACCAATATAGCCCTAAAAAGAAATTGATGCTCGTCCATTTTGAAAAATATCCGCAACATTATCATCGAGCTTTTAGTCGAACGCCGCATAGCACCCTTCCATATAGAGAATCGGTGCGACACGAGCTTTCGTATTTTCTAAGCGCGCAATACGGGTAAGTGAGGCTTTCTTCCATAGAGAGCTAGTCGTTCATCCTAAAGTCGGTAGAATTTTCTTCATTTCCTCGTAGCTTCAAGAGCACAGGGCAGATTCAGACTTTCACCACGCCTAAATTATTGCGACCATCATGCACTTCATGACCGTTTTTCTTATAGCACCCAAGAAGCTACGACAACCTATTGGGCGCTTTGAATGAGCCAGTGACTTTAACCACTTGATCATAGTTTAAAATATCTGGATACATGCAGTTTTGAAGCGCATTCTAATGCCAGTTTTTAATGTCATAGTTCGGATCTTGTTCGTTTTTGGTTTACGCCTTTTTAATGGGTCAAAAGACCAGTTTGGAAGACGGGCGTTTTATGATTTTACCCAAAAGCCACGAATACGGTTTTTTCAAAATCGATTGCTGAATTAACACGTTCTTGCCAACTGGTACCTAAGCCAAAACCAAAAGGCAACAAAATGGCGTTTGACCATTTGATGTATGGAGCGTATTGACTTCTATTCCAGGGATTGAAAACGCATCAAAACATTCTTTTCAATTAGCGCTTTTGCATAACCTTCAGCATCCGGAATTTGCCATTAGGGCGGCATTTTTCAGATGTTTTCAAAAGCTGAGTTGAACATAAGGTGCAAGCACTTCATCAATACGATTAATGGTTGTACCGCCATACAATATGGCTGGCTACTTGAGCAATAATTTGTGCGGTAACTGCTGTTGCTGCTGATAGATTTAGTAGTCACTTTCAGCATTACCCATTTTAGCCAGCGTGAAAGCATGCCTTTTAGATCACGACGAACATGCAGTTAAAACAGTGCGTAATCAGTGGCGCATAATCGACTTTTCATGCGCTTCAAACAACATCTCTTAGCAGAATATGACGTTTGGCATAATGTTTTGCCACAATACCATGCCAGTAAATCACGTTGGGTAGGAATAACTTTCGCATCTTTATTTGCATTTTTCATTAAACAATTCCACGTTGCTTTGCTCAATCAGTCCTTCAATTTCTTTGGTTAATTGACGTTGTTTCACGTGCCAAGGTCACGATCGTGACGATATTCAATATAAGCACGTGCAATTTGTGGATACTTGCTGGTCATTAAGTGATCTTCAACAATTTTTGAATCTGGTTGATATCAATTTCATGCTGATAATGACTAAAAATTTCAGTATAATCTCGCTGGCTCAGCTCAGCGGATATAAATTTCATCAACAATGACCGCACTTGCTGCTGATTGCATTAGTATGCGTTGTAGGTCAAGACCCACTCGTGAACCATCACGCAATCACGAAGAAAGCGTTCATTTTATGACTCCTGTAAGGTAGCTATGATTGAAAGCACTATATGTAGTTTTATTTAATAGATCACACACATATGTGGTGTTATTTTGTATTTTTGATGGTTGAAAATTGAGTTGAAACCTTGATAAATCTGGAAAGACAGAAGTGTTTTTGTTGAGAATTATTCTCAAATTATTTTTAATAAACTTTGATCTCGAATCAAGTTTTTAGCATTAAAAAACGGACGAAAAATCGTCCGCTCTTTGAAGTCATAGAAAAGAAATTAAGCTGCAACCATTACCATTGCTGGGCGAATCACACGACCATTTAAGGTATAGCCTTTTTGTAAAACGGTGGTGATTTGGTTACGTTTTCAAAACCTTCAGCTGGTTGCATAGAAAGATGGCTTGGTGAAGATCTGGATTAAAGGTTTCACCCACTGCACCAACAGGTTCGACACCAAAGCGAGAACCGTTGAGAGTAACTCTTTTTAAAGTCAGCTCAACACCAGCGAATAGGACTTTGATAGTTTTCTATCTTTCCTTATTAGCAGGCGTTGCAAGCGCTCGCTCTAAGTTATCAATGGTATTTAAAATGTCTTTTGAAAATTTTTCAGTGCAAATTTATGCTTTTTCGATATCTTGTTCGCTACGACGCATATTGTCAATTTCTGCACGCGTGCGAAGCAATAAATCTTGCTCTTTTTAGAGGTTTCTTCACTTGTGCTTTAATTGTTCTTCAAGCTCTTGTACACGAGCGATCGCTTTCTTCTAACGGCTCTTCTGTTGAAGTGGTTTCGTCTGAACTTCTTCAACAAGTTCTTCATTTTTCATTTAAGTTTTGTGCTTGTTCTGACATCTTTTTCTCCATTTATCAAAAATTAGTGCTATTTTTAGCAAAACTGAATTGCTATGTAATATAATGGCTAAAAATTTTAAATTCAAGTGCGGTCAGAAAATCGGTGAGTTTGCACTTGGGAGCAATCATAGTTATGGATGAATTAGTCAAATCATTTAAAACCATCGCCTTGATGGGAAAAACCACGTCGCGATATTGAATTTGCAAATGCATAAAAACTTGTATCAATGGCTGAAAGAGCGAGGGTATCAAGTTTTAGTGGAAAAGAGGTCGGTGAAAAATTTGGTTTACCCGAAGAGGTTTTAGCGACAGTTGAACAAATCGGTGAGCAAGCACAACTCGTGATTGTGATCGGTGGTGATGGCACTATGCTAGGGCGTGCTCGCATTTTGGCTGAAATATCATATTCCAATGATTGGTACTAACTGAGCAACTTTGGGCTTTTTGACCGATATCGATCAAAGAAAATGCTTATGCACAGCCGAAGCTTGTTTGGAACGCGGCGAGTTTTTGTCGAAAGAGCGTTTTTATTGGAAGCCAAAATTGAACGCAATGGTGAAATTATTTCTAGTGGTAATGTAGTAAACGAGGCGGTGATTCACCCAGCTAAAATTGCTGCACATGATTGATTTCCATGTTTATATCAACGATAAATTTGCCTTTTTCTCAACGTTCAGACGGCTTGATTGTTTCCACTCAACGGGTTCAACGGCTTATTCGCTTTCCGCAGGCGGCCCGATTTTAACGCTAAATTTAAATGCGATTGCCCTGTGCCGATGTTCCTGCACACGCTTTCTTCCTCGACCATTAGTAATTGATGGAGACAGTAAAATTTCAATTCGCTTTGCAGAACATAACACTTCACAGTTGGAATTAGGGCTGTGATAGTCAAAGTGCACTAGATCCCCGATGATATCGTTCATATTGAAAAAGTCCGCATAAACTTCGCCTATTACACCTGAAAATTACAATTATTACAATGTATTAAGCACGAAATTAGCTGGCTTAGAAATTTTCTGATCCAAAAGATTAAAAATCTCTTTTACTGTATATTATATCAGTTGTAATATATGGATATACAGTTAGGAGATTTTATGCTAACCCAACTTACTATCAATAATTTTGTAAGTGTTCGTCAATTAGAAATTGAATTGGCGAAAGGAATGTCTGCATCACGGGGAAACCGCGCAGGAAAATCCATTGCTATTGATGCGTTGGGATTATGCTTGGGGCAGCGTATTGAAACTTCTATGGTTCGAGAAGGGCAGGAAAAGAGCTGAAATTTGCACGACATTTTTATTGAACCAACTAACCCTGCTTATCAATGGTTGCAAGAGCAAGAATTGCAAGATCCTGATAATCCCTCCGATTGTATTCTACGTCGTGCATTAATGCAGATGGGCGTTCTGAAAGCCTTTATCAATAGCACGCCCGTATCGGCTTCTCAATTAAAAGAAATAGGACAATATCTTATTCATATTAATGGGCAGCACTTCGCAGTTATTATTGAAAAATGATTATCAGCTTCAGTTGGTGGATACATTTGCGCATCACAAGGATTTACCTGCACAAATGCGAGAAGATTATCGAGTCTGGAAAAATCTTCAAACACAAGTTAAAAACTTTCCAACAAAAGTCTCAGAAAACGAAGCGAAGAAACAACTTTTACAGTATCAAGTAGAAGAGTTGATAGAGTTTGCGCTTCGTCCAAATGAATATTTAGAATTAGAAGAGATCAACGTCGTCTATCAAATAGCGAACAGCTGACACAGTTATCACAATCAGCCTTACAGCTACTCAGTGAAAAATGAGACCGTGAGTATCGATTCTGCGCTTTTGATCGTGCGACACAGTATATTGATGAATTAAGTGAGTTAGATCCTCGATATGTTTCCGTTCAAACCATAGTTGAATGATGCACTTATCCAAGTGCAAGAGGCGACAAGTGAAGTCCAACATCTTGCTTCTCATATTGAGCAAGATCCGATGTTATTACAAGAGATTGAACAACGTTTAGGGTCAAGCTTTACAACTTTGCACGCAAGCACAATGTGAAACCTGAAGAGTTGGTGGAGTGGCATCAAAAATTAAAAGCAGAATTGACCCGCACTTTTAGATTTTTCAGAAAGTGAAGAACGTCTGATTCTGGAAGAAAAGCAGCCTTTGAGAAAAATGCAACATACAGCTAAAACAATTACACGAAAGCTGCTGCTAAGCTGCAGAGAAATTAGCACAACAGGTTACAGATTCTATCAAAGCGGGCTTGCAATGGAAAATGCCGAGTTTTTCATTGAAGCGAATTCGGATTTAACTAAAGTTGCAGCAAATGGGGCAGATAATATCGTCTTTACTTTACGCGTAATTTAGGACAACAGGCACAACCGCTAGCAAAAAGTGGCATCTGGTGGTGAATTGTCTCGTATTTCATTAGCGATTCAAGTCTTAACATCAGATCAATCAGCGATTCCAACGTTAATCTGTGATGAGGTTGATGTTGGGATTAGCGGCGGAAAACAGCGAGCGTGGTGGGTAAAGTTATTGCGCTCAGATCAGGCGATAAATGCCAAGTGCTTTGTGTGACCCATTTACCACAAGTAGCATGTCACGGACATCATCAATTTAATGTTGAGAAATTTACGTTGATGATGCAAACAGAAACTAAAATGACCGCACTCTCTCAAGAAGAGACGTTCCTGCTCTTGCAAAGATTACTCGGTGGCAGTGAAATTATGGATCTTGCTTTTAGCAAATGCACAAGAGATGTTAGATTTAGTTAAACATAAAATCAGGTAAATAAATGGGTGTTTGTCTCCCCATTTCGTATTAATGAGCTGAATTCTGTCGAAAAGCTTAGATTCTTCTTGTCACATTTCAAAAATACTTGATAGAATGCTTGCTTATTAGTCAAAAAGCGTATTATAGCTGTCTATACGTCACATACATCCAAAAAGAAGAGAACTTATGTCTCAGCTATTTATTTACTTCTGAATCAGTTTCAGAAGGACATCCAGATAAGATTGCCGATCAAATTTCTGATGCGGTACTTGATGAAATTTTAAAACAAGATCCCAAAAGCACGAGGGTATGCGAAACCTATGTAAACAGGATGGCGTATAAGTGATGGTGGTGAAATTACCACTTCTGCATGGGTTGATATTGAAACCTCACTCGCCAAGTGATTTTGTGATATTGGCTATAAACATTCAGAGATGGGGTTTGATGGCACTCTTGTGCGGTAGTTAAATGCGATTGGCAAACAGTCATCGGATATTAACTCAGGTGCGGATCGTGAGAATCCATTAGATCAAGGTGCGGGGTGACCAAGGATTATGTTTGGTTATGCAACAAATGACAACCGAAGTCTTGATGCCTGCCGCGATTACTTATGCGCATCGTTTAATGGAGAAACAAGCGGAAGTGCGTAAAAGTGGAAAACTAGCGTGGTTACGCCCAGATGCGAAAAAGCCAAGTGACCTTAAAATACGAAGATAACAAAATCTGTGTGTGGATCGGTAGTACTTTCTACACAACATAGTGAAGAGGTATCACAAAAAGAAATTTACGAAGGGGTGATGAAGAAATCATCAAAGCCATTTTGCAAGTGAATGGTTATCTCAACAAACAAAATATTTCATTAACCCAACCGGTCGTTTTGTGATTGGTGGTCCAATGGGCGACTGCGGTTTAACGGGTCGTAAAATCATTGTCGATACATACGGTGGTGCGGCTCGTCGCGGTGGAGGCGCATTCTCTGCGAAAGATCCATCAAAAAGTAGACCGTTCAGCCGCTTATGCCGCACGTTATGTGGCAAAAATATTGTTGCAGCAGGCCTTGCAGATCGTTGTGAAATTCAACTTTCTTATGCAATTGGCGTGGCTTGCCAACCCTCTATCATGGTGGAAACCTTTTGGTACAGGAAAAGTATCAAACGAAGTATTAGTTAGGTTAGTGCGTGAATTTTCTTTCGATTTATCGTCCTTGCGGTTTAATTAAATGTTAAATTTAATTCAACCAATTTATCGCCAAACTGCCGCGGCTATGGACACTTCGCCGTGAACAATTCCCATGGAGAAAGTGGATCGTGCAGAAGAATTGCGAGCAGCAGCCGGTCTTAAATAAGTAAACTAAATGTGTATGATAAAACCGCAAATTAGCGATTTTTGTTTTACTTAACATGATGATGTCATCTCAAACTCAGTTTTCGGCATTTAAAAATGCAGGGTACAGAACAAACTTGCAGAAACATTACAACTCGCTGAAAAATCGCTTTCAACGGAAATTTCCTATTCCGATAATCAGTGTGACTTGCGAGGTAGTAAAGGCTGGCGTTGCATACTTGCAGAAAAATGAGGATTAAATTTAACTCGCACTTTTGCTACTCGAGAACTCAGATGAATTTATTCGCCGGGTGGTTCCGCACGAATTAGCTCACCTTATTGTGTATCAAAGTATTTGGTCAGGGTGAAACCGCATGGACGGAATGGCGACAGCATGACGCAGTTATTTAATATCCGGCCTGATACTTGCTCACCAATTTGATGTGGAAAGTGTACAGGGGTAAAATGTTTGCTTATCAATGCGAATGCTCAGACCCATTATTTAACGATTCGTCGACATAATCGCATTCAACGCGATAAAATTGCCTATTTATGTCGAAAAATGTCAGGAAAAATTGGTTTTTCATAGTGAAAAATTAATGCGTGCTGTGATATATTCCTACACGTTTCAATCAAAATAACAGGGGTTATCCAATGATGATTATTAGCTATCGTTGTCGAGTGCATTAGCGGTTGCTTCAACTGCAAATGCATGGTCTTATATGCGGAAGGCGATTCAGGTCTTTCAAAAACTAAATTAAGCAATGGTGGTTCAAGCAAAACCAAGAATTGAGCTGCGTGTTGCTGTGGGGTTACAAATTAGGTAAGTACGCGTGTAGCAGGTGATTATACTCATCACGGTAATTTCCAAAGGTACTAAAGTTCAAGGTTTTAGGTGCGACAGTATTCTGTGACTTCGATACAACTCTCAAATTGAGACCTTATGTTGGTGCTCGTCTTGCTACAAACCGTTTCAAATTTGAAGACGAGCAGAACAACGTTACAAAAGTTCTCTGAAACTAAAGTGGGATATGGTGTAGTTGCGGGTGCTAAATATAAATTAGCTAGACAAAAGTGTATGCAAACGGTGGTTTAGAATATAATCGCTTAGGTAGCTTTGACGATACTAAAGTGAATAACTATGGCGCTAAAGTGGGCGTAGGTTACGAATTCTAATTTTCCTGAAAAGGGTGCGGTTGATTTTCACCGCACTTTTCTTTCTGATGTAAAAATTTGCCCATCGGGTTAATTATTTGTGATTAATCTATGTAGCAGTTAGAATCCTCACTCTAAAATGAAATCGGGGATATTTTAGAGTGAGAATATGATTATTGTTTATATATTAAAAACTGTGATTACAGTGAAAAAGCATTGAAAATGGTTAACTGAACATAATATTGAACATAAATTACATGATTACCGAGTTGATGGATTAGATACTCAATTTTTACAACAAGCAGAAGCACAATTTGCTGGGACAATTTGAGTCAATCAAAACGTAGCACAACTTGGCAATCTTGATGAAAATGTGAAAATACACTTCAAAATCCACCGCACTTTCCGTATTAGCTGAAAATCCAACGTTAATCAAACGCTGATTATTTTGCAATATGGTAAGAGCATTGATTGGCTTCAACGAAAAGAATATTGCAGCATTTAAGTAGTATTAAAGTAGGAGGATTCTATCTATTTTTGAGGATAGTTTAATTGTTTGTCACTAGAGTGTTTGTCATAAATACATAGTAAATATAATCTTTATAACCTTGCCTTTTTGCACTAATAAGAATAAGATTCATTATAGTATTGTTGCAATCTCAATCATTGATGTGATAAATGTTTTCATAACGGTTGCTTATTTGTTTGAAAGATTTTATGTGGTTGAATTGTGGTGATGACTCAAGTGCCAAAACAAGGGATTGATTATCATAACAAATCTTATTTTGCCCTCCTTCCCTTTCATTTTTATATCTAATGCTTTTGCTGAGGATAGGGCAGTCTGTAACATTATTGATCCCATTGTGGTAACTGGTAGTTACCCAGACGAATAGCACTCAGTCAAACTTAATCCTAAAACAATATCAACCTTACCTGCTGGTGATGGTGCAGATTTATTGCAATCATGCTAAATGCAGGAGCGTGATTCGTAAAGGTGGGAGTTCTGAGTGATCCGTTATTTCGCGGGTTAGGTGGTTCTCGCTCGAATATTCAAAGCAGACGACCAATCATTTATGGTGGGTGTAGCAACCGAATGGATCCGCCAGCAGCTTATATTTTCCCATCAGCTTATGATGAAGTTGTAGTGACCAGAGGTCCCCAAACCGTAACTGGGTTCTGGCTTGCGGCTGGCGCAGTTCGTTTTGTGCGTAAAAGAGCCTGAATTTGATACTCAAACATCCTATTTAAACGGCAGTAACGCTTGGCGGAAAACAAACGTAGGATGTTATTTCGATGCGATGCGGTGTAACATGTGCTATGCGTAGCGAGATGTCACACAATGAGCGCGGGAATTACAAAGATGGCGATGGCAATCGAGTTCATTCCTCTTTTGAGCGCCGTAATCACATTTACAGCTTGGTTTCACACCGACAGAAAACACCTTATTGACCGGAACCTATGGAACGTAGTCGAGGCGAAGCGGCTTATGCGGATCGAATGATGGATGGGAGCCGGTCGATCGTAGTGCCCGAACGTTCGATTTGTACAACGCAATATTACACCGTCGTTCACTGAACTTGAATTACGTTACGGTCAGCAAGATCTGATCATGTGATGGATACCGCGTATGCGTTATTTAAAGATGATGGGAAATCAGCATAAAAAGCAATGAATCCAAAACGCAGAACAATTGAGTCGGATATTAATTTGCAAACAGCACTGATTATATGCGTGTAGCACCCTTTCACGTATGGAAATGAATGGTGAGGGCTATAGACACACGCCTTATCAACCACAGCAAAACTTTACTCAATGGGGCGGATTTATTGAAGGTGCATGGACGGCAAGCGATAGTCGTAAGTTTATTTCTGGTTATCGTTATGATGAAGTGAAAGCTGAATACGATACTTTAATGGCGAATCACCCAAAAAACAGCATACGCATGGTTTACATTCAGGTTTCTTCCGTTGGGAAGAAGAAATCAATGGCATTAAATATTATGCCGGTGTAGGGATTGCAGGAGGACGTCAGATTGGGAAACGACGTGCAGCTGTTTTAGATAAAGAGCAAAAACCGTCAAAGTGATACGGGATTGATGTGGAAGAATGACACCTTTGATTTTTCTGTGTCGCTATTTGGTAGTGATGTCCACGATTTCATTATGTTAGAACGAGTAGGTAAAGATGTCTCTGCTCGTAATATCAAGCAACTCGATTGGGCGGCGAAATTGAAGGTAAAATGGAAATTTGCTCGTCACTGGGAAATCGGTAGTAGTCTCGCTTATACCTATGGTAAAATCGCGCACGACCGTCCACTGTCAAACATCACCATTAGAATGGAAAAACCTCATTAACGGATACTGAAACCTGAGCGCGGGAGTATTATCGCGAGTGGTTTTCGGCACAAAAACGCTAGGCAACAGACGAAACATTATTGGGCAGGACACGGTGCTTCAGCAGGCTTTTGGGAACCTTATCCTTTAATACAGGGTGGAAAATTAATAAACATGCCACTTTTGCAGGGCGATTGATAACTATTTAATAAATCCTATGCGAATTTGTAAGTAAAGGCGCAGATCCTTCAGCGGGGCTTCAGACTGTTCGAGTGAACGAGCCAGCACGTCAATATTGGTTACGTTTGCAAGTTCAATTCTAGGATTCTTTATAGACTAACAATAAAAACGGATAACGAGGTTATCCGTTTTTATTGAACAATTTAAATTGAAGAAGGTACGACTAAATTGGACCGCACTTTTAGTCGTCATTGAATATTGTGAACAAAACTATTGAGCTTGCACAAGCATTAATTGTCGCCTCTATTAGCCTCAAATGATGAGGGGCTGTCAGCAACTAATTGCGGGAACGTTTGGAAAAACTCGCTTTTCACATTGAATGGATAGCTCTTTCAACGATACGTTAAATTTATGGGCGAAGCATGGTGCTGAGTGAGCCTGGTCATCGCCTTTGCAGGGCATACCGATGTGGTGCCGACGGGAGATGAAACGCAATGGACTTATCCGCCGTTTTCTGCCGAAATTGTGGATGAGTATGCTTTATGGTCGTGGTGCGCAGATACGAAAGGCTCGTTGGCAGCAATGATTGTGGCGGCGGAAGAATATGGAAAGCTAATCCGAATCAGCAGGGAACGATTGCTTTGTTGATTGCTTCTGGACGAAGAGGCCGCTGCGAAAGATGGGCACGGTACGTGTTGTCGAGACGTTAATGGCGCGCGGTGAGAAAAATTTCACTTATTGCATGGTAGGCGAGCCGTCTAGTCTAAAAACATTAGTGATGTAGTCAAAAATGGCCGTCGGGGTTCGATTACGGGTAACCTCTACATTCAAGGCATTCTGAGGCCATGTAGCTTATCCTCATTTAGCGGAAAAACCCAATTCACAAAGCGGCGCCTTTCTTGCAGTGAATTAACCACGTATCAATGGGGATAACGGTAACGAATTTTTCCCGCCGACTAGTTTGCAAATTGCGAAAATATTCATGCTGGCACAGGGAGTAATAATGTCATTCTCGGTGAGCTTTATGTGCAATTCAATTTACGTTATTGTACTGGAGGTACTGACGAAAGCATTAAGCAGAAAGTGGCAGAAATGCTTGAAAAAGCATGGCTTGAAATACCGTATTGATTGGAATTTATCAGGGTAAACCATTTTTAACGAAACCGGGTAAATTATTAGATGCGTTAACGACGGCAATTGAGCAAGTACAACGCATTACACCACAAGCAGAAACAGGTGGCGGTACCTCTGATGGGACGTTTTATTGCATTAATGGGCGCTGAAGTTGTGGAATTTGGGCCGCTTAATGCCACGATTCATAAAGTGAATGAATGTGTAAACGTTGATGATCTGCCAAGTGCGGTCAGATTTATCATCAAATGTTAGTGAATTTATTGGACAAGTAAGATGAAATTAACGCCAGAAATGTTAACCGGCAAATCTCGTGAACATTTGATCAATTTGCTCTACACCTCATTCTCCGAATCATTTTTGCAAGCAGAGGCAATGAAAGCGTTTCAAGGATTGCAACAAAGTGTGGTCAAAAATGGCTTTAATTTGCAGCCCGCGAGTAGCTCGTGATTTTTGAACGTCAACAACTCATTTGGAACGGTAATTTAACGGTGAACGCAAGGTTCATGATGATGAGGGAAATCCATTAGATTTAGCGTTATTAGATGATTGGCAAAAGCACGCTATTTTTACGTTGGTCAGCGCTTCGTGTGGCAGTCGTCATCATTGGGGAACAGAAATCGATATTTTTGATCCTGATCTTTTGCCTCAAGGTCAATCATTACAACTTGAACCTTGGGAATATGAAACAGGGTGGTTATTTCTTTGAACTCAGTGAATTTCTCACTGAAAATCTACCTGCACTTTGATTTTGTTCTGCCATTTATAAGCCAACCTGAAGGTCAGTCGGTCGAGAGCCTTGGCATATTAGCTATTTACCGTTGGCATGAGCTAGGCTTCACGATTATTTACGCCAGATGTGCTATTACGCAAGTTTGGCAGCATGAAAACGTGGCAGAAACGTTAATTACACACTTGCCTCGAGATTTTTGAGCAATATGGGAGTTTATCGAAAACGCAGCGAGTCGCTGCGTTTTTATGGTTTGATTAATTCTTTTTATTCTTTTTCCAGGGATTTATGCTGAATTTTTCATTCTTGCCTTTGGCTGGAAATATTCACCAATTTGTTGAGCGATATAAACAGAACGATGTTTACCACCCGTCACAACCAATGGCAATGGTGAGATAGCTTCGGTTATTTTGTCTCTAACATCGGTAACCATGTTTCGATGTAATTACGCGTTTGGTAGATAAAATTATTCACTTCATCATGTGCAAGTAAAAATTGCGCAACAGGCTCATCAAGCCCCGTCATTAGGCGCAGTTCTGGGTTCCAGTGTGGATTGGGTAGAAAACGCACGTCGAAAAGACATAATCGGCGTCAAGCGGAATGCCGTATTTAAAAGCCAAACGATTCAACCACGATTTTAAGTTCTTTTATCGGTATTACTATGTAAAACTTCTTTAAACGCGTTCAGATAACGAATGAGTCGAAAGTGGTGCGGTGTCAATAATAAAATTAGCATGTTGAATTAAAGGCTCAAGTTGCTGATATTCTAAATCAACGCTGATTCAAGGCGGGAGATCTTGCGCTGAAAGTGGATGAAGACGACGTGAAATCGCTGTAACGACGAATAAGTGTACTATGATCGCTGTCCAGAAAGATAATTTTGACGGAATAAGTAGCTTGAATATCTGTCAGGATTTTGTCTAAGTCAGTACTTGAATGAGGAAGATTTCGAATATCGAGGCTGATGGCGACAGCCGTTTGAGTTTTAGCGAGAATATTGGTGAGTTGAGGAAGTAAATCGAGAGAAGATTATCCACGCAATAATAGCCCATATCTTCCAAAAGCTCGTAATGCGACAGATTTCCTGCGCCTGAGCGACCGCTGATAATAATAATTTCATCTGCGTGATTCCTTATGGTTGGTAGGTTAGGTTATACCTCTTGAGGTTCCATATTATCTAAATTTGTGTCGTCCTCAGATTCCTCTGAATGATCGGCACATTCAAAAATTTGCCAAATTTCATCCGTACTTTGTGCTGAACGAAGTTGTTTAATTAAGTTTTTATCAGTTAATTTTTCGTTGAGTTCTGCCAGAACAGGAACATATTCTTGGCAGTGATTTTCGGGGACGAGTACTGCAAAACGATATCCACGGGTTTATTATCAGCCGCATCATATTCGACAGGCGTTTCTAATTGCACAAATACCGTTAGGATCTTATCTGAGACCTGTAGCAGGTAACTTGCTGAGGCATAGCAACACCATTGCTAATCCTGGATTACCTAATTTTTCTCGTTCAAATAAAACATTCAAAACAAGCCTGTTCACCATTTTTCGCATGTGAAGTTTTTCCACAACGAAAGCGGCAATAGATTCAAATAATCGTTTCTTGCTAGAAAGCAACCCCTGACGAATATCATCAGGGGAGAACAATGTCGTAAAATTTCATAGGTTATAGTTTAAATTGTTCGCCCAAAGCAGACACGTTTAACGTGCTCATCATTCATGACTTCTTCCGGTGTGCCAGTCGCGATAATTTTTCCCTCACCAACAATATAGGCGCGTTCACAAACATCAAGGGTTTCGCGTACGTTATGGTCGGTAATTAACACCCTAAGCCACGATTACGGGAGATCCGTGATGATTTTCTTAATATCCGTCACCGAAATGGGTCAACACCCGCAAAAGGTTCATCTAGTAAAATGAATTTTCGATTTGCAGCAAGGCGCGCGCAATTTCTACATCGACGACGTTCACCACCAGAAAGCGATTGTCCCGGACTATCACGAATATGAGCTAATATTAAACTCATCAATTAACTCATCCGCTCTCTCTCGGCGTTGTTCTGCAGTGAGATCTTTTGCGAATTTCTAATACCGCCATACAGATTTTCATACACCGTTAAACGGCGGAAAATAGAGGCTTCTGAGGTAAATAGCCAATTCCTCGACGTGCACGTTCATGCATAGGCAATACGCTAATATCATCTCCATCAATGGTGATTTTTCCCCGATCGTGACGCACTAAACCGACGACCATGTAGAAAGTAGTGGTTTACCCGCACCATTTGGACCAAGAAAGGTAACACTTCATTGGAGTTTACGGTTAAACTCACATCAGAAACCACTTTTCGGCTTTTTATAGCTTTTTGCGAGGAATTCAGCTTGTAATACAGACATCTGTTATTTTTACCTTTTTGTTGTAATTGCGTCGAATTAAGACGGTTTGCACACGTGATTTTTCCATTACTCATTGGCTTTAACTGCTGTTTTTCACATCAGAGTGATGCGTTCACCATTAATTTTGCTATCTAATTGTTTTAATTCAGCATTTACCGGTTAATGTTAAGAATTCTGTGCCTAAATCGTAGTGAACATTATTCGCTTTACCATCAACCGTTTACCGTCATCAAGTTATGGTGGAAGGACAGGGGCTGCCAAAATGCCTTCAACAGTTTCTTTTACCTGAATTTTTCTGGCGGACGAGTAATCACCCACTTTATTGGCTTTTTAATCAAAAATGGAACCTTGCGTAATCACAACGTTATCAGTAAAAGGTTACCACGCTGTTTTCCATATCTAAAGATTGATTATCTGAGACAATATTAATTGGTTTATTGGTATCGTCTTAACGCAAAAAGCAGATAAAGAAGTCATCATTAACGCGTGTTAAAAGCAGAATTTTATTGTTTGTTGATTTCATAATATGTTTTTACCTGTTCCTTTAGAGTTGCAACTTGTTGACGTAAATTTCCGACCAACTTCAATCCACTCAGAGTTAAAGTTTAATCCGTTAATTTTTACTGTGTATCGGAAGTAATGTCTTGTGTTTTTAAATTAATCACTGCGGCTTCTGTCTCAACGCGTTGTAGGCGAGATAAAAGGATCAAGACTCTGCAACCACACTCACCTTCAAGATAGAGCATTTGATCTTTTCGTTAATTTTTGCCTTTTGTGCGCTAAGTTTCCAATTTTGTTTTTCTAACTGAATTTTTATCGGTTTTCGCTTCTTTTGATCTTTATTGCCCAAAGAGACATCAAAAAGATAGACTAACGGCGAAATAAAATCCGTATGACCGTCTTGTGTGTATATATTCCACTTTTGTCGGAAATCGCGAGATATTGCTTTTTACCTTCAGGCTGAGAATACAGTCGTTTCCATTTTATTACCAATGAATTCCGGCTATCAGGCTTTTTAATGAGGCTTTGTAAATCGCCATGATCTTGATTAAGCGAGTAATACCAGCCTAATAAAGCCGAGGGCGATGACACCTAAAAATAATATTCCAACGAATATTCATAAATAACGTTCTTTCCTTATGTAAAGGGTAGTTCATCATAGCACTTTTTGACACAAAGTGCGGTCAAAAATAGCCGTATTTTAGTCTTCTAAAATAAGTGTTTTTAAGATCTCGATAAATCGCGATAAGCTTTTTGACGGCTTATTTTGTTCCTTCTCTTTCGTGCTGCACGAGACCAAAATTACGTAAGTGTTGGCGATCTGCAGAAGGATGTTCATTTAACAAATCAGTCAGATGCCGCATCACCTTTCACAACTAACTCTATCACGTAAGATTTCCAACTTATGCAGCATCGCTGCTGCTGATTATGTTTGTTTTCAATTTTTCTAAAGCTTCACGAATAGGCTCTGCATCAATTGAACGTAAGAGCTACCGATAGTATTGCAATTGCGCGACGCGCTCTTTTTGCAGAGCGTTGCGCTAATTCAATGGCATCTTTCAAGCTATCAGTCTAGTGGAACCTTAGTCAGATTTGCTTTTGGTTAAGTTCACCACCCTCTCGCCGAGCTGTTTTTAAATCCTCAGCGTCGCGTTTGATTTCACTTTTTACTTACCCAAATAATCTCTTCTCTGGTCTTCATCTTCCCAATCAAAGGCTTCTCTCTCTTACGTTTTGCCATTCTATTTACCTTATGAAAAATTTTGGTGCATTTTAGCATAAACTTTCAAAAATAAGATAAAATGGCGCAAATTTTTAATAGGATTATCACCATGAAAACAGCAGAAAAATTTAACCGCACTTTTAAAATCTCAAGAGCAAAACATTGCTGCATGATGCAGTCAGTTTTTGCGATTGAAACCGCACAGAAAGCGGGCGCCACCGCTGAAGTTGGCGTGACAAAAGTGAGTGGTTTATCGGTTTCAACCCGTCTGCAGAGATTGAAAATGTTGAATTATATTAACGATGGGGGCATTAGGTATTTCTGTTTATTTAGGCCAACAAAAAGGCAATGCTTCTACCTCAGACTTTAAGTGAAGAAGCGATTAAAAATACGGTTGAAGCCGCGCTTGCTATTGCAAAAATATACTTTCACCAGATGATTGCACGGGCTAGCGGGACAAAGAACTAATGGCTTTTGAAGCGCCCGACTTTAGCGCTTTATCATGGGAGCAAGTGTCGATGTCGAACAGGCTACAAATTAGCTTTTTAGAAGCTGAAAAATCAGCGTTGGAATACGATGCTAAAATGTGAATAGTAATGGCGCAAGCTTTTAATTCGCATACTGGTGTGCGTGTTTATGGCACATACACGGCATGCTACAAAGTGACTTATCTCAGCCGCTATTCTTTATCCTGTTCGGTGATTGGTAGTGAGCCAGATCAACTTGAAAATGACTCACGAATATACAGTTTCACGTGAGTTTGATGCCCTTTTTCAGCGGATTGGGTGGGACAGAATTGTGCAAAAAAGTGATTGCGCGTTTAAATCCACAAAAATTAACGACACGTGAAGTGCCCGTGATTTTTCTTAAATGATGTGGCAACAGGATTAATCTCTCATTTAACGGGGGCGATTAGTGGCGGCAGCTTATATCGTAAATCCAGTTTCTTGCTCGATCATCTTGGAAAAGCAAGTATTGCCAGATTGGTTCCAAATTAGTGAGCGTCCGCATTTGTTAAAACGTTTAGCCTCCACGCCTTTTTGATAGCGAAGGGTTCGACACAGGATCTTGAAATTATTCAAGATGGCGTATTGCAAACCTATTTGCTCACCAGTTACAGCGGTAGAAAAATGGGGCATGCAAAGTCACCGGTCATGCAGGTGGTATTCACAACTGGCTCGTGAAACCAAATTTAACAGGTGGATTGACCGCACCCACGCCAAATGGGCACCCGGTTTTGATTGGTGACACGATGTCATGGGGCAAGGCGTAAATATTGTGACGGGGGATTATTCTCGTGGTGCGGCGGGTTTCTGCGGAGAAATGGCGAAATCCAATATCCAGTTGCTGGGACCATTACGTCGCCGGTCAATTACAGATATGTTAAAAATATTGTGGCAGTAGCAGATGATGTTGAACATCGATCCAATATCCAAACCGGTTCAATCTTGTTGATAAGATGAAAATTTTCAGGAAATTAATATTTTTAAAAATGATAATAATTCTTATTGATATGTGCAGTTTCTTTCGCTACTATACGCACTATCTGTTTAGCAGGCGATTGCAGGTTGCTCCAACAGGTAGAGTAGAAAGTAAATTCGTTAGTTAAAAAGGCTGAAGGTTTAAACTCAGCCTTTTTATTGTAGAATACGCAAACGATTAAATTAAAGGAAAGACCATGCGAAAAACACCACGTCTGATATTATGATTTCGAAGCGGATGTTCGTAGTCGCATTAGCTGAACTGGCGAGAAATTACGTATTTTATCAACAAGCCATTGATAAACTGATTGTTGTCGGGCTTTTTACGTGGTTCATTATGTTCTCATGGCTGATCTCGTGCGTGAATTAGAAATTACCGGTAGAAGTGGAGTTTGACTGACCACATCAAGCTATGGCGCGCTGATGACAAGTAATCACGATGTTAAAATTTACGAAAGATCTCGAGGGGCGATATTTCGTAATGAACATGTGCTGATTGTTGAGGACATTATCGATACGGGTTATACCCTTGAAAAAGTGCGCAGCATTTTTAAATTTACGCGATCCTGCAAGCTTCGCGATTTGTACCTTGTTAGATAAACCTTCTCGTCGAGAAGTTGAAGTACCGGTTGAATGGATTGGTTTTTCTATTCCGGATGAATTTGTTGTCGGCGTATGGTATTGATTACTGCTCAACGTTATCGTAATCTGAGGCTATATTGGCAGTCGTTATAGACGAATAATTTATTTTCAGTGAAAAGAGCGGTCAAAATTTCGCAGTGATTTTTGACCGCTCTTTGTTTATTAGAGATTAGCGTTTCGCTTTTTGATAAACTTCATCAAAGCGTTTACGTTTACGTAATTGGTTTGATGTGAGTTTATTTGTTTTCTACCCTGCGAATGGGTTTGAACCTTCTTGGAATAGCAAAGCGAATTGGCGAACCAATAATTTTTCAAACTCTTACGATAATAATTAGATAAATAACGTTTGGTATGAATCTGGTAATTTATCCATTTGGTTACCATGTACCACGATACTGGTGGGTTATAACCACCGGTGAGCATATTTTAATTTAATACGACGACCGCTAATCATTGGTGGTTGATGCTCATCCCGTTGCCATTTGTAAAATGCGGGTGAGAAGGGAAGTCGTCATTTTTGCGTCGCACACGCATAAGCTTCTTTAATCGAATCAAAAGATTACCTACGCCACTGCCGTGTGAAAAGCGCAGAAATAAAATGCACACGGGCAAAAGTCGATGAAATCAAGACGGCGATCTCAATTCGGATTTGACGCGATCTTTTCTCATCTTGATTCAAGTCATCCCATTTATTTCACGACGATCACCGGGCAGAGCGCCCTGAATTTAAGATAAAGCCAGTAGAGAGAGATCTTGGTCTGAGAATGATTTTCACGCGCATCAATTGTGAGTAATACTACGTTTGCATCTTGAATCGCTTGTAATGTTTTAATAACAGAGAATTTCTCAACGGCTAAATGCACTTTACCACGTTTACGCACACCTGCTGTATCAATCAAGGTGTATTGCGACCATCGCGTTCCATTGGAATGTAGATACCGTCACGTGTGTGCCTGGCATGTCGTAAACCACCACACGATCTTCACCTAAAATACGATTGGTTAATGTGGATCTTACCAACGTTTGGACGGCCTACAATCGCAATTTTGATATTTTTATCTTTGTTCTTCTTCTTCAAGCTCTTCGTCTAATGCTTCATCAATTAATGAAGTATCTTCCTCTGAATCGAAGTCAAATCTCGTGATCCCATTCATCTTTTTCTTCTTTCGTCAGAAGTGCGGTCATTTTCCGCTTGTTTTCTTGTAATTTTTCCAGCTAAAGGCGAAGCACTTGCTCCATTAATTGAGTCACGCCACGACCTTGTGATGCCGCAATTTGTTCAATTTTACCTAAGCCTAATTGATAGAAATTCCTGCACAGTGTGAGTCTGCATCAATACCGTCAGTTTTATTCGCTACACCACGACGGTTGTTTTTATTCGTGCGTTGGCGTAAGCATTGGCAATACCAATGTCTCGCAGCCGTTAAAACCTGCACGCGCATCCACCAAGAAAAGCACGACATCGGCTTCTTCAATCGCTAATAGCGATTGTTCCGCCATTTTTCTTCAACGCCTTCTTTTCTGTGCCATCAATACCGCCGGTATCGATCACAATAAAAATCATAGCCAGAAATATTGGCATGGCCGTATTTACGATCTCGAGTTAAACCAGTGAAGTCAGCAACAAGCGCATCACGAGTACGGGTTAAACGGTTGAATAGGGTGGATTTGCCTACGTTTGGGCGACCCACTAAGGCAACGACAGGAGTTGTCATAAAAATATCTCTGTAAAGTGTAAATTTGGTTAATTATAGCGAATGTTGGCTGCAGGTAAAATTCAGAGCATAAAAAGCACCTTCTGGTGCTTCATTATCTCGGCTTAATTGGCGGAATGGACGGGACTCGAACCCGCGACCCCCTGCGTGACAGGGCAGGTATTCTAACCAGTTGAACCACACTCCGTGAGTATATTAAGACAAGTTTTAAATTGGCGGAATGGACGGGACTCGAACCCGCGACCCCCTGCGTGACAGGCAGGTATTCTAACCAGCTGAACTACCACCCGCCAAGTGCTGGGTATAATAATGATGAACGTTAAAACCGTCAATCTTTTTCTATGTTTATCTGATTAATAGATAACCGATTAATGTGAGGTTTCTCCCCGTACGAATCGACCAAAAACATTTGCCATCGCTTTTTATTGACCAATTTAATGAAATCCAAATGGGCTTTGAGTTCATCATCAGTGGGTTGTAACACTTTTTAAATTTTTGCGAAAAATTGACCGCACTTTGACGATCTTGCATATTGGTACCAGCTTGGATAATTGGACTATCCGCATGATCTTTCATCAACAGGGCTAGTTTGACCGCCCGTCATGGATAAATAAACGTCGGCTAAAAATCTCCGCATCCAGTAAGGCCCCGTGAGCGTGCGTTTGCTGTTATCAATGCCTAAACGATCACCAAACGCATCTAAGCTATTCCGTTTTCCGGGATACATTTGGCGTGCCATTTGCAACGTATCGGTAACAAGGCAAATATCGTTCGTTTTGATATCTAACCCGAGTTTACGGAATTCATAGTCCATAGAGCCCACGTCGAAGGGGGCGTTGTGAATCAGTAGTTCAGCACCACGAATGTATTCAATAAAATCTTGTGCAATCGTTTTGAAATCCGGTTTATCTGCCAGCATTTCATCCGTAATACCGTGAACTTTAATGGCATCAGGATCAACCAAACGATCCGGCTTTAATATAAATGTGAAAATTATTGCCCGTGTATTTACGGTTGATCATTTCCACCGCGCCAATTTCAATAATGCAATGCCCTTCGTAATGCGCACCAATTTGGTTCATACCGGTGGTTTCAGTATCCAGTACAATCTGGCGATCCGGATTTATCATTGTTCTACCTATTTGTTTCCTTTAAAATACCGTCTATTTTACACAAGCTCGAATTAGTTATGCAAAAACAGATTGAAATTTTTACGGATGGCTCTTGCCTCAGGCAATCCGAGCGCTGGGGGAATAGGGGATTGTCCTGCGCTATAAAACAGCACGAAAAACATATTTCAAAAAGGGTATTTTAAAACCACCAATAATCGCATGGAATTACGAGCAGTGATCGAGGCCTTTAAATAGCTTAAAAGAGCCTTGTCATGTGACGCTTTATAGCGATAGCCAATATATGAAAAATGGCATCACGCAATGGATTTACAATTGGAAGAAAACAATTGGAAAGCCAGCACGGCAAAGCGGTAAAAATCAGGATTTATGGATTGCGTTAGATCAGGCGATTCAAACCCATAACATTGATTGGCAGTGGGTGAAAGGCCATTCAGGCCATCGTGAAAAATGAAATTTGTGATGAATTAGCCAAACAAGGCGCAGAAAACCCAACTTTCGAAGATATCGGTTACGAAGGCTAGTCTGCACCTGGTTTTTAACGTGCGGTTATTCTTGATAACGAATTAACCCTTCTTGCTGTGTGGTGGCTATTAATGTGCCATCGGCAGCAAAACTTGTCCTCTTGCTAAACCTCGTCCCGCAAAAAGCATTGTTACTTTCAATGGCATGTAAGTGCCAATTATTTAAATTGAAAGGACGGTGAACCAAATACTATGGTCGATTGTAGCTACTTTCATCCTTTTCTGTAAAAAGCCTTTCCCATGTGGGTGAAGTGCGGTCAAAATACAGTGAAAATCAGAAAAATAGGCCAAGAGACATTGTTGCGTCTGTAAATCTAATGGTGCTTCTCCATTGGTTTTAAACCAAGCATATTGTTCTGGTGGCAGTTCTCGACCATCAAATGGATTGTTCAAATATCGGCTATGAATATGAAATGGTCGTTCTTGGGCAAATTTTTTCACTCAAGCTTTCGGCAAAGTCTGTGCCACTTTTTAACATGATTTCGTGTTCATCAATGCATTGTTCAGGGCCTGGCACTTGCGGCATAGCGGATTGGTGGTCAAAGCCTTCTTCAGGTACTTGAAATGAGGCGGTGACGTGACAAATCACATTTTTATGTTGAATGGCTTTTACGCGTAATGCAGAGAAGTTGCGCCCTTCACGTAAAGTTTCCACATCATAAATAATCGGGTGTTGACTGTCGCCAGGTGCTAAAAAGTAAGCATGGCAAGAATGGAGTACGCGCTCCACTGGGGCAACTTGCATCGCGGCAGAAAAGCGATTGTGCCACGACTTGGCCACCAAACACTTGGCGAAAAACCCAAGTCTTCACTTGCACCACGAAAGATAAGATCATCAATTTTTCTAGTTTTTAACAATTCGATGAGTTGATTTAATTTTATCCGACATTGTTTTTCCTTTTATAACATACAAAAGACCGCATAATCATGCGGTCTGAAGTGTTTTTATACGTTAAAGCGGAAGTGCATGACATCACCATCTTGGACGATGTAGTCCTTACCTTCTAAGCGCCATTTACCTGCTTCTTTGCACCGTTTTCACCTTTGAATTGATGAAGTCATCGTAGCAATCACTTCTGCACGGATGAAGCCTTTTTCAAAGTCTGTGTGGATTACAGCGGCCGCTTTAGGGGCGGTTGCACCAACAGAAACCGTCCATGCGCGTACTTCTTTCACGCCCGCAGTGAAGTAGGTTTGAAGATTTAATAAGGCATAACCTGCACGAATTACACGGTTTAAGCCAGGTTCTTCAATACCAAGATCTTGTAAGAATTCGATTTTTTTCATCGTCATCAAGCTCAGCAATTTCTGCTTCAATCGCCGCGCATACAGGCACCACAACAGAGCCTTTCTTTTTCTGCAAACTCACGCACTTTTGTCTAAATATGGGTTATTTTTCAAAACCGTCTTCATTTACGTTCGCAATGTACATGGTTGGTTTTAATGTGAGGAAGTTGTAGCTTTTAATTGCTAATAACTCATCTTTATCTAACTCAACAGAACGAATCATGCCTGCTTCAGAAAGTACAGGAAGGATTTTTTCCATCACAGAAAGCTCAAATTTTGCGTCTTTATCGCCACCTTTAGCACGTTTTTGTAAACGTTGGATGGCACGTTCACAGCTGTCTAAGTCAGCAAGGGCTAATTCGGTATTGATGGTTTCGATATCGCTTAATGGATCGATTTTACCCGCAACGTGCACGATGTCATCGTTTTCAAAACAACGTACGACATGGCCAATGGCGTCCGTTTCGCGGATGTTGGCGAGGAATTTATTACCCAAACCTTCGCCTTTACTCGCGCCGGCCACCAAGCCTGCGATATCCACAAAATTCCATGGTGGTGGGCAATCACGTTCAGGTTTGACAATTTCCGCTAAGGCGTCTCAAACGCGGATCCGGCATTGGCACCACGCCGGTATTTGGCTCGATGGTGCAAAACGGATAGTTTGCCGCTTCGATACCGGCTTTTGGTTAATGCATTAAAAGGGTAGATTTGCCGACGTTTGGCAAAACCAACGATACCACATTTAAATCCCATGATGTTTTTCCCTTTATTAGAGCGTAAGTGCGGTTAAAATTTATAGTGTCACCGCACTTTTGAGTTAAATTTTAAAACTGTTTAAGCGATTGGTGGCTTTCACCATGCCTTCTTTGAAAAGCAATTCGATGCAATCGGTAGCTTCATCTAACGCTTTATCGAGAGCTTCTCTTTCTGCAGGCGAAGGGTTTGTTAAGCACAAAACCTGAAACTAAATCACGGTGTCCAGGATGACTGTCAATACCAATGCGTAAAACGATAGAAATTGTTGCTGTTACCAAGCTGAGCCACGATATCTTTTTAAAACCATTGTGTCCGCCATGTCCGCCACCTTGTTTTAATTTTACTGTGCCCGGTGGTAAGTCTAATTCATCGTGTAGCACTAAAAATTTTCTTCTGGTTTGATGCGATAAAATTAGCAAGTGCACCCACTGCTTTTTCGCTTAAAATTCATAAACGTCGTTGGCACTAAAAACGGACTTCTTTGCCGTTAATCAGTGTTTTTCCCTACATAACCGAAGAATTTATTTTTCTGCATTAAGCGAAACATTAAAGCGACGAGCCAAACGCTCAATTAGCCATTCACCTGCATTGTGGCGGGTTTCCACATGTTATCGCCGGGGTTTCCCAGCCCCTACGATGAGTTTAATTTCAGACATAGTTTTTCTGCTTGAATAAAAATAGTGGCGTATTGTAGCGAAAAAGGGCTAATTTCTCAATCTATAAGGCTAAGACTAAAACGCCTCGAGAGAATTAATAGACTTCCCATGACTAATTTCATACTTAGGGGTTCGCCTAACAGTACTACACCCTAAAAATAATGGCAATCACGACACTGGAGTTTATCAATGGGCGCAACCTAAGAGGCGGGTGCCATTTGCAAGGCACGATAATAACAAAGCCAAGATAGGCCCGTAGCAACACCAGAAAAGAATTAAAAAGGTAAACGGTTTTGCAGTAATATGTTGTGGCAGTTGCCATTCGTTACGTGCGCTAATGATACCTGCTGTAACGAGTAAACCATAATCGTACGGATAAAGTCGCAAGGTTGCTATAATGCCTTCAACCCCTAATTTTGCCTAAAATAGCGGTAAGTCCAGCGAAAAAAAGGCTGAACCGATAGCAAAAATACCCAATTCATGATGTGTTCCTGATTTTATCGTTAATATTGACCGCACTTTTTCCGCTATAATAACGGAAAACTCATCAAGACAGAATAAGACATGAACCAAATTAATATTGAAATCGCCTATGCCTTGCCGGATCGTTATTATTTGAAAATCCTTTCAAAGTAGATGAAGGCACGATGATTCAAACGGCTATTTTTACAATCGGGCATTTTTGCAACAATTTACCGAGATCGATTTGCGTGAAAATAAAGTGGGGATTTATTCCCGTCCAGCAAAACTAAACGATCAATTAAAAAGACGGCGATCGTATTGAAATTTACCGTCCATTATTAGCGGATCCTAAAGAGATTCGTCGTAAACGTGCAGCAGAGCAAGCCAAAGCCGCACAAGAAAAAGCTCAACAAGAAAAACAGGAAAAGGAGTAAAAAATGCCCGCACTTTCCAACCAATATTGTCTCGCCTGATGGCATTACCCTGAAATTTTCCTGCGTGATTATTGGCAGAAAAACCATTGATTATTCGTAATGGCTTGCCTGAAATTGTGGGTCAATTTGAGCCTGACGATATTATCGAATTAGCACAAGGCGAAGAGGTGACCGCGCGTTTAGTGAAAACCTTTTCAGATGATAATTGGAAAGTGTTTTTCAGTCCGTTATCCGAAGAAGATTTTGCGGATGTACCGGATAAATGGTCGGTGCTTGTCCAAAATTTAGAACAATGGAGTACTGAACTCGGTCAGCTTTGGAATAAATTTGGCTTTATCCCACAATGGCAACGCGACGATATTATGGTGTCTTATGCACCTAAAGGCGGTTCCGTTGGTAAAGCATTATGACGAATATGATGTGTTCTTGGTGCAAGGCTATGGTCACCGTCGTTGGCAGTTAGGCAAATGGTGTGATTCATCCACTGAATTTAAACCGAATCAGCCGATTCGTATTTTTGACGATATGGGTGAATTGGTGATTGATGAAGTGATGAACCCAGGTGATATTCTTTATATTCCAGCTCGTATGTCGCATTACGGTGTGGCAGAAGATGATTGTTTGACCTTTTCTTTTTGGTTTGCGTTACCCGAATTTAGCGGACATTCTCGATAACGTGAACAAAGCGTTTTGTCATCAGGATCCTGAATTGAATTTAAGCGAATTCCAATTACCGTTACGCTTAACACAGTCAGAACAGAGTACGGGCAAATTGACGGATGAAAATATTCAGGCAATGAAAAAACAATTTTAGCGAAATTGACGAGTCTGAAGCCTTTGATACATTATTCAAACAAGCAGTAGCAGGCACAGTGAGTTCACGTCGTTATGAGATGTTGGTATCCGATGAAATGTCCGATCTTGACGAAGTGCGGTCAATTTTTAGAAGAGGAACAAGGTGTATTAATGCAGGACAATAACTGCAAATTACTTTACACCGAAAAATCCGCCCGCATTTATGCTAATGGTGAATGGTTAGATGAAGTAAATGTCATTGAAGCGGAAGTGTTGAAACGTCTTTCCGATGGTGAAGCGCTAGATTGGGCATTCTTAAACAATTTAGTGAATGATACGGAAGATCCTGAAAGTACAATGGAATTATTACTTGATTCGATTTGTAACTCGGGCTAGATGACGGTTGGGTGTTGATTGAATCAATGTCTGAAAACATTTACTCCGTTTCCCAACTGAACAGTGCCGCCCGCCAAATGCTGGAAGGAATTTTTCGCAGATTTGGCTTACAGGGGAGATTTCTAATTTCACTCAACCTGTGTCAGGGCATTGGTATTTAACACTGAAAGATGAAAATGCCCAAGTTCGCGGTGCGATGTTCCGCATGAAAAATTTGCGAGTGGGGTTTCGTCCGCAAAATGGCATGCAAGTCTTGGTGCGGGCGAATGTCAGTTTATATGAGCTCGCGGTGATTATCAGCTGATTATTGAATCCATGCACCCCGTTGGCGAAGGATTATTGCAACAGCAATTTGAAGCGCTAAAAATGAAATTAGGGGCTGAAGGATTGTTTGCACAAAACTTGAAGAAAAGCTTTGCCAGACTTTGCCAAAGCAGTGGGCATTATTACGTCTTCTACAGGCGCGGCTTTTACAAGATATTTTGCATATTTTGGCTCGCCGCGATCCCAGTTTAAAAAGTGGTGATTTATCCAACGGCAGTGCAAGGCAAAAGAAGCAATGGCTGAAATCGTCCAAATGATTGGAGCTCGCTAATGCCCGTCAAGAAGTGGATGTATTGATTGTCGGCCGGTGGTGGTTCTTTAGAAGATCTTTGGTGCTTTGAATGAAGAAGAAGTGGCGCGTGCGATTTTCCGTTCAAATTTACCGATTATCAGCGCGGTAGGGTCATGAAACCGATGTCACCATTGCCGATTTTGTGGCTGATTTACGTGCGCCGACACCCGTCTGCAGCGGCGGAGTTAGTAAGTCGCAATCAGCAGGAATTACTTCAACAGTTAGCCTATAAAACAACAGCATTTAGAGATGGCGTTAGATCGTATTTTTAGTCATCAACAACAACGTTTACAACAGTTACGTTTACGCCTGCAAAACCAACATCCTCAAAATCAATTATTGATGCAGAAAGCCAAAACGGTGCAATTACATCATCGTCTCTAGTTAGCGATGCAGCGTCAAATGGATAAAACGCAGCAAAATTGACCGCACTTTCAGCGCGCTTAAAACAAAATCCGTTGCCTTATCGATTGCAAAAACAATCCCAATATTTAGCTCAGTTACAATTGCGGTTAAATTTAGGGGCGAATCGTCAAGTCACGGAACGTCAAAATAAATTGGCGACATTGTGTGGCAAGTTAGATGGATTAAGCCCATTGAAAGTGTTAGCAGCGAGGATATTCCATTGCGGAAGATGTCAAAGGACATGCCATTGTGAGTGTGAAACAAGTCAAAAACAGGCGATACGATTAAAAACAAAGGTAGTTGACGGAGAAATAATCAGCCGCGTTTGTTAACTCAACTTGATTTCTAATGTAAACCCTATGGATGAATAAGAAATCATCATAGGTTTTTCTTTTTGTGACCAGCTTCAAAGTTTCAACAAAAACAGAGGGTTCAGTATTTTTATGGGAGTATTATGCGACCTCGATACTAGGAGAGTAATGATGTCAGAAATTCAACAGTTTAATCAGCATGATATAGAAGTTCTTAATGAAGAAACTGTTTATAAAGGTTTTACACTAAGAAAGTACAGTTTAAACATAAGCTTTTTGCTGGTGGTGAAAAGTGGCGTTGTGACACGTGAATTATTAGTCAAAGGTGCCGCTTCTGCAGTGATTGCTTACGATCCGGAAGAAGATGCGGTAGTTTTAGTTGAGCAAGTACGTATTGGTGCATATCAACCTGAATCAGCTCGTTCCCTTGGTTATTAGAATTGATCGCCGGCATGGTAGAAGCGGGGAACAACCTGAAGAAGTGGCTTTGCGCGAAAGTGAAGAAGAATCGGGTGTATCAGTTCAAGATCTTACTCATTGTTTAAGTGTGGGATAGCCTGGCGGTGTCGTCGAACGTATTCATTTATTTGTCGGTCGAGTAGATAGCTCGCAAGCCAAAAGGTATTCATGGTTTAGCTGAAGAGAATGAAGACTATCCGTGTTCATGTGGTGAAACGTGAGCAAGCCTCATCAATGGATGTGTGATGGCAAAATTGATAATGGCATTGCAGTAATGGGCTTGCAATGGCTTCAATTAAATTACGCCCAATTGCAGCAACGCTGGCAATAGAGTCCCATGAATAATACATTTGAATGCGAGCCCGCAAGTGAGATCGTCAAATTATTACAAATCACTGATCCTCATTTGTTTGAGGATACAAGCAAAGACTTATTAGGGTATTAATACGCACGAAAGCTTTTCTCAGGTGTTAAAAAGAAATTCAGGCGGAGTCTTTTTGATTATGATGTCGTGCTTGCGACGGGGGATTTGGTACAAGATAGTAGTGACGATGGGCTATCTACGATTTATTGAAATGGTTAAACCGTTAAATAAATCAGTATTTTTGGCTTCCGGTAACCATGATTTTCAACCTAAAATGGTCGAGCATTTAAGCCAATCACCGATTAACGCATCAAAACATTTACTTCTTGGCAAATATTGGCAAGTGATTTTGTTAGATAGCCAAGTTTCTAGTGCGCCTCATGGTGAATTGAGTGCTTATCAGCTAGATTGGTTAAAAATGAAAATTAGCTGAAAAATCCAGCACGTCATAGCTTAGTTGTATTACATCACCATTTATTGCCAACAAATTCAGCATGGCTTTGATCAGCATAACTACGTAATGCTCATGAATTCTCAGAGATTTTGTCTCAATTCAACAATGTAAAGGGATTTTATACGGTCATATCCATCAAGAAGTCGATGGCTATTGGCAAGGTTATCAAACCATGGCAACACCAGCGACTTGTATTCAATTTAAGCCGGACAGCAACCATTTTGCTTTTAGATACCTTACAACCAGGTTGGCGTGAAATTGAGCTATATCCAGATGGGCGAATTGAAACGAGAGTGAAAACGAATCAAACACAAAACATTCCTTCCAAATATGGAGGAAGAAGGATACTAAACAAAGTGCGGTTAAAAATTTCAGGTGATTTTAACCGCACTTTTTCTATACCGAAATGGGTAAAAGTCCATTTTACACTAGCCAGAATTCCCACAAATCTGTACAATAGCTCGACCGATTTTATCTTTTAACTAATCTTTATTTTTAAGCAAAATGACGCAAAAATTACATATTAAAACATGGGGCTGTCAGATGAATGAATACGATTCATCAAAAATGGCCGATCTTCTTTAAACACTCATGGTTTAGAATTAACTGATATTCCAGAAGAAGCCGATGTGTTACTTCTTAACACCTGTTCTATCCGTGAAAAAGCACAGAGAAAAGTGTTCCATCAGTTAGGTCGTTGGAAAGAATTAAAAACAAAATCCAAACTTAGTGATTGGTGTGGGCGGTTGTGTGGCTTCACAAGAAGGTGAGCATATTCGTCATCGTGCACCTTACGTAGATATCGTATTTGGTCCGCAAACTTTACATCGCTTACCAGAAATGATTAACCAAATCCGTGGCGGTAAAAAGTTCGGTGGTGGATGTGAGTTTCCCTGAAATTGAGAAATTTGACCGTTTGCCAGAACCTCGCGCAGAAGGCCCGACCGCATTTGTGTCTATTATGGAAGGTTGTAATAAATATTGTACTTATTGCGTGGTGCCTTATACTCGTGGTGAAGAGGTGAGCCGTCCTGTTGATGATGTATTATTTGAAATTGCACAGTTGGCCGCTCAAGGTGTTCGTGAAATCAATTTATTAGGCCAAAACGTAAATGCGTATCGCGGTCCGACATTTGATGGCGGTATCTGTACGATTTGCGAATTATTGCGTTTAGTAGCGTCTATTGATGGTATCGACCGTTTACGTTTTTACCACCAGTCACCCAATCGAATTTACTGATGATATTATTGACGTGTATCGCGACACACCAGAATTAGTAGATTTCGTACACTTGCCAGTGCAAGCTGGTTCTGACCGTATTTTAACCATGATGAAACGTGGGCATACAGCTTTTAGAATATAAATCGATCATTCGTAAATTACGTGCAGTGCGTCCAAATATTCAAATCAGCTCAGATTTCATTGTGGGCTTCCTGTGTGAAACCAATGAAGAGTTTGAACAAACAATGAATTTAATTGCGCAAGTGAATTTTTGATATGAGCTTTAGCTTTATCTATTCTGCGCGTCCGTGTACACCTGCAGCAGATATGCCAGATGATGTAACCGAAGAAGAGAAAAAAACAACGCCTCTATCTTTTTACAAGAGCGCATCAACCAACAAGCTCGCGCAATATAGCCGCCGTATGCTTGGCACAGAGCAACGCGTGTTGGTGGAAGGTCCGTCTAAGAAAGATATTATGGAATTAACAGGACGTACTGAAAAACAACCGTATTGTGAATTTCAAAGGCTCCCCAGATATGATTGGTAAGTTTGTCGATATCAAGATTACCGATGTTTATACTAACTCTCTACGTGGTGATGTGGTACGTACTGAAGATCAAAATGGGATTACGTATTGCACAATCACCACAAGAAGTCATGAACCGTACTCGTAAAGAAGATGAATTAGGCGTAGGACGTTATCACGGCTAATCATTTTAAGAATATAGATAATCAACCGAATGAAGATAACCTTTGCCCTAGAAATTGGAGACTTTGATTAGCAGATTAAATCGAAGATTTTTATGGGCAAAACATATTGGGTAACTTTTTAAGTATCAAGTTATCTAATGTATTTGGTGTGAGATATTGTCCCCGTGAATTGGCAAACAATCTTTCTATTCCTGCTTATGCATCTTTTGGTTGCATAGTTAAAAACGTATCTAAACAGATTTCGAAAAACTATACAATGTGGATATCTGTAGTTAAGTCAATCTATAAACGGTCATAAGTTTATGAGATGGTTTTCTAAGCAATTGTTTATATTAATATATTGGTTAAGTGGAATATTATGTCCTCCATAAAATATCGTGCAGAAATTGATGGGTTACGCGCAATTGCTGTTATTTCTGTCATTATTTACCATCTTAATGAAAACTGGTTACTGTGCGGTTTTTCTTGGGGTGGATATTTTTCTTTGTTATTTCTGGTTTTCTGATTACTGGTATTATTATCACAGAAATTCAACAGAATTCTTTTTCGTTTAAGCAATTTTATATTTGACGAATTAGCTGAATTTATCCTGCTTTTATTACAGTGATCGCATTAGTGTCTTTCATTGCATCTGCTATTTTTATTTATAATGATTTTAACCAATTAAGAAAAACAATAGAATTAGCCACTATTTTCTTATCTAATTTCTATTTAGGTTTAACACAAGGTTATTTTTGACTTAAGTGCAAAATGAAAAACCCCTGTACTACATATTTGGTCATTAGCTGTAGAAGACAATACTATCTTATTTTTCCACTAATCCTAATTTTAGCTTATAAAAAATTTAGAGAAATTAAAAGCATTATTTTCTATAACGCTAGTTTTGTATTTTACTTACCCATCTTTTATTCCAGCTAATGTTTACAAGAGGTATTTCATCAACCTAATATTTATTATCTATCTAACCTAAGATTTCAGAATTACTTGTAGGTTCATTACTAGCCATTTATCATAATTTTTCAAATAAAATTCAATTGAGTAAACTAACAAGCTAATATTCTGGCTATTTTTAAGTGCATTACTATTATTTTTCCTGTTTATTTTTTTAATGAATAATGATATGCTATATTCCGGGAGTTACTTTGATTCTCCCTTGTGTTTTTACAGCATTAATTATTCATACCACATCACAAAAATAATATTCTTAAATTATGTTTATCTAATAAAGTGATGGTATTTATTGGAAAAATTTCTTATTCACTCTATTTATATCATTGGATTTTTATTGCGTTCGCTTATTACATTACTGGCAGCAAGCAGATTCCAAAGGCATTACAGTTTTAATTGTTGTTATATTAACTATTATTTTTCTATCACAAGTTATTATTTAATTGAGCAACCTATAGAAAATCAAAATTAAACTTTAAACAGGCATTTATCTATCTTTATCTAATTCCATCTTTTTTATTATTGGTTATAACACTTATGAAAGAAAAACAGATTAGAAAAAGAAAAAGAACAGATTAAAGAAGATGTTTTATCTGTTAATTTAGAGAATAACCTCCAACTACAGTTTTAACAATCGGAGATTCTCATGCTGGTCATCTTACTTATTTTTAAAAATATCTTGGTAAGCAAGAAGGATGGAAGTCAACTATTTTAAGCATAACTGATGGGAAGGATTGTTTTGTTTTAGTGGATAAAAACAATGAGAATAACACCTGAGTGTCAAGATCTATTTGATGAAATTAATTCACCTAAATATAAAGCTATTTTTATTTCTGAATTTTATGATTTAAGAATGGGAGGACAACCTGTTCCCCTGATTTAACGCTCAGGCTTATTTTATTGATAACTTCAAAACTCGCTTTGTTGAAAACTGCAAAATTACTGGCTAAATCAAAACTTGTTTATATCTTTGCAAATAACAGCTCTATTAGTGAGATCTCCCGTTCGAGGGATATTTACTAGGAAAAATATGGGCTTGAAAAGTATTTGGAACCTATTCGTAGAATGGGTGATATTGATGCTAGCAACAAAAATCATTCACGATTTAGTCAAGGATATTCCTAATGTTTATTGGGTAGATGCTCAACAGTATTTACCAAAGATAGCGTTATGGCAGAAGGAAAATACTTGTATGGGGATCAAGATCACTTAACAAATTTTTGGTGCTTACTATATGGCAAAAGAATTCAGTAAATACCAGCGCCTGATGACACCTCAACAGGTAAAACAGCTTTATGAGTAAAAACAGCCGAAGGTTGATTTTTCTCTCAAAAGTTGTAGTAAATCAAGTAACTGATTGAGATACAAATTCTGATACGCAAGCATTATTCAATGTCATTGAATTTAGTGAATTAATGAGCTGTCCAAACTTATAGTATAGGGATAGCTCAAAAATATATTTATTTTTATATGTTTTTAGAAAAAGGGAGGAGGGAAGTCGTTCCCTAAATTTTAGACATAAAAACACCTGTTAAGGTGCTGATTTTTAAGTGGTGGGTCGTGAAGGATTCAGAACCTTCGACCAACGGATTAAAAAGTCCGCTGCTCTACCGACTGAGCTAACGACCCACTGGTATAATTTTTGAAATGGTGCTGAAGCCAGACTTGAACTGGCACGCCTCGAAAGGCGAGGGATTTTAAATCCCTTGTGTCTACCGATTCCACCACTCGGGCAAATTGAGCGGGAAACGAGGCTCGAACTCGCGACCCCGACCTTGCAAGGTCGTGCTCTACCAACTGAGCTATTCCCGCGTTTGCTTGTTGCCAAACAACGGGGCGTATTTTTGGATTTATCTCATTGTGTCAAATAAAATTCGTAAAAAGTTTTTGATTGCTTTAAAAAATAGTTCAAAAATAAAAGGTGCGATTAAAATAACTGCACCTTTTTATTTAAAATTTAGTCAATTCATAATTCAATGTTATCTAACAAGCTGCCTTTTGCTGCTTTTTAAGTATTGGAGCATAGACCATACAGTTAAAATCGCCGCCAAGTAGAGTAGTATGATTGCCAACGTTTCCATATAAACGTTATATCGCCAGAGTAATCCACCCTAAAGCTAGCATTTGAGAGGTGGTTTTCACTTTCCCCTATCCATGAAACGGCTACTTTATTACGTTCACCCTAATTCAGCCTATCCATTCACGTAAAGCAGAGATAATGATTTCACGTGAAATCATGATAATCGCTGGAATAGTAATCCAGAAAAGAATGTTGATATTCACAATTAATACAAGCGCAGTAATAACCATCACCTTATCGGCAACAGGATCAAGGAAAGCACCAAAACGAGTTGTTTGTTTTAATTTTTCGAGCAGATAGCCATCAAACCAGTCGGTGACCCTGCGATAAAGAAAATGAGCGTTGTAATAAAGGAAGCAGAAGGATAGGCAAATAAAACTGCACGACGAAGAATGGAATTAAAATCACTCGGAGAATCGTCAGGAAAATAGGAATATTATATTTCATAAAAATAACCGCACTTTGGTTAAAGATACGTTCATTCTAAAGGATCTACAAAAATAAAAAAGCCACTTAATGTGGCTTTTTCTAAGAAATTAAAGTTTGTCAGCGTTTTGTTTCAAGTATTTAGCAACGCCTTCTGGGTTGTCTTTCATACCTTCTTTGCCTTTTTCCCATTGAGCAGGGCAAACTTCACCGTATTCTTCGTGGAATTGTAACGCATCTACCATACGTAACATTTCATCGATGTTACGACCTAATGGTAAATCGTTTACGATTTGGTGACGAACAACACCGTTTTTTGTCGATTAAGAATGGGCAGTAATGTAGCAACACCTTCTTCTGGATGTTCGATACCGTACGCTTTCGCGATCTCATGTTTAACGTCAGCTGCTAATGCATATTTAACTGCACCGATACCGCTGTTTTCAGTTGGGGTATTACGCCATGCATTGTGAGTGAATTGAGAGTCAATAGATACACCAACAACTTCAACACCACGTTTTTGAATTCTTCATAACGGTGGTCGAATGCGATTAACTCAGATGGGCAAACGAAAGTGAAGTCTAATGGGTAGAAGATAATACCGCTGCTTTACCTTCGATGTGTTTTTGAAATTGAAGTTATCAACGATTTCACCATTGCCTAAAACTGCAGAGGATGTAAAATCTGGAGCTTGACGAGTTACTAATACCATAGTCATAATTCCTATATGAATGTTAATAAAAATTTTTGCGGATGCAAAATGGGATTAATATTTCAAAATTAATCGCACTTTAATAGCTGTTTTTATCTATTGAATTAATTAATATTGTCTAAGTTACAGGTGAAATATATGTCAGAACATCATACCTTTATCGACCACATTGGTTCATGCAGGGCGTAAAAACGTTTTTACTCAAGGCTCAGTTAACGCTGTGGTTCAACGCGCATCTTCTTTGGTATTTGAGACCATTGCGGATAAAAACATTGCACAAAAATCGTTACAAGAGAGAACTTTTTACGGTCGTCGTGGCACGTTAACGCACTTTGCTCTTCAAGATTTAATGTGCGAAATGGAAGGCGGGACAGGTTGTTATCTTTATCCTTGTGGGGCCGCAGCGGTAACCAATGCTATTTTATCCTTTGTGGAAACTGGCGATCATGTCTTAATGACAGGGGCGGCCTATGAGCCGACACAAGATTTTTGCAATGTGATTTTGAAAAATGCATATTGATACGACCTATTATGATCCAATGATAGGCGCAGATGTTTGCCAAACTCGTGCAGCCAAATACGAAAGTCTTATTTTTAGAGTCACCAGGTTCTTTAACGATGGAAGCGCCAGATATTCCGGCAATTGTTAAAGCTGTTCGAGCAGTGAGTCCTGAAATCGTCATTATGATCGATAATACATGGGCGGCAGGTGTATTATTTAAAGCATTAGAACATGGTATTGATATCTCTATTCAAGCAGGAACCAAATATTTAGTGGGGCATTCTGATATTATGATCGGTACCGCAGTGGCTAATGCACGTACTTGGGATAAATTGCGTGAGCATTCTTATTTAATGGGACAAATGGTTGATGCAGATTCTGCTTATACGACGGCTCGTGGTATTCGGACCTTAGGTGTGCGATTAAAAACAACATCATGAAAGCAGTTTAAAAGTGGCCAAATGGTTAAGTGAACAACCACAAGTTAAAAGCAGTGTATCATCCTGCGCTACCAAGCTGTCCGAGGCCATGAAAACTTTAAACGTGACTTTACCGGCAAGCAGTTTATTCTTTTGAATTACATAAACGTTTAAACGATGAAGAGCTTTCCGCTTTTATGGATCATTTTGATCTTTTCACAATGGCTTATTCTTGGGGTGGGTTTGAGTCGCTCATTTTATGCAATCAACCAGAAGAAATTGCGAAAATTCGCCCAGGTATTGAGCGTAAATTAACGGGGTCATTAATTCGAGTACATATTGGATTTGAAGACACTGATGAATTAATTGCCGATCTACAAGCGGCTTTGACCGAATCAAATAATAGAGGGCTGTTCATGTAAACAGCCCTTATTTACTCCATCTTTGAGTTGATTTATCATAGTCAGCATTTTTAGCAACTAGAGAAGAACAATGAAACATATTCATATTTTAGGCATCTGCGGGACCTTTATGGGCGGCGTCGCGATGATTGCCAAACAAATGGGTTATAAAGTCACGGGCTCTGATACCAATGTTTACCCGCCAATGAGCACTTTTTACAAGAGCAGAGCATTGAAATTATTCCCAATTATGATGTTGCTCAACTTCAACCTGCACCCGATATGGTGATCGTCGGAAATGCCATGAAACGTGGTAATCCTTTGCGTAGAATATGTTTTGGATAATGCCTTGCTCTTACACATCAGGTCCGCAATGGTTACACGACCATTTATTGCGTAATCGTTGGGTGTTAGCGGTTTCAGGTACACATGGTAAAACCACAACAACGGGCATGTTGACTTGGATTTTAGAACAAAATGGATTAAAACCCGGTTTTCTAATCGGTGGTATTGCGGGAAATTTTGGTACGTCAGCTCGTTTAGGGGAAAGTGAGTTCTTCGTGATTGAAGCGGATGAATATGATACTGCGTTCTTTGATAAACGTTCTAAATTTGTACATTACAATCCGAAAACCTTGATTATAAACAATATCAGCTTCGATCATGCGGACATCTTCGATGATCTTCACGCGATCCAGCGTCAATTCCATCATATGATCCGAACCATTCCTTCTACAGGACGCGTTCTTTCTTTTGCAGATGAACAGAGCGTAAAAGAAACCCTCAATATGGGATGTTGGTCAGAACAGCAATTAATCGGTAAAGGTAAAGAATGGTTTGCGGAACGTATTACCAATGATTGTTCAGAATTTGCTGTATTCCATCACGGTGAAAAAGTCGCTGAAGTGAAATGGAACATTGTCGGACAGCACAATATGCATAATGCTTTAATGGCGATTGCAGCTGCTTACCATGCAGGCGTCAAAATTGAAGATGCATGTCAGGCATTAGGCAGTTTTATCAATGCAAAACGTCGTTTAGAAGTGAAGGGTGAAGTAAACGGTATTACGGTTTATGATGACTTTGCTCACCATCCAGAAGCCATTCTGGCGACACTCACTGCGTTACGCGATAAAGTAGGCGGTGGCGTACGTATTCTTGCTGTATTAGAGCCTCGTTCAAATACTATGAAAATGGGTGTACATAAAGATGAAATTGCCCCTGCACTGGGACGTGCCGATGCCGTATTTATGCTACAACCAGATAATATTCCATGGGATGTGGCTGAAATTGCGGGACAATGTGTACAACCAGCACATTACACTGGAAGCGTTGATAAATTAGTCGATATGATTGTGGCTGAAGCGAAACCAACGGATCACATTCTTGTGATGTCAAACGGTAGCTTTGGTGGCATTCATCAAAAGATTTTTGAGATCGATTAAAAATAATCTTAGTTTAAAGTGCGGTCAAAAATGAGCGTGTTTTTACCGCACTTTTATCATCAAAAAAATAAGGAAATCACATGGCTGATCCACATATTAAATCTCCAATGGATATTTGGGATAAACTCACTGTCATTATTTATCGCACAGGTTTTTGTCATTGCGGCATTTAGTATTTTTGCTTTAACTTGGTATCCTCAACAGGCTCAAATTGCTGTATTGATTGCGGCAACTTGTTGTGCTTCGTCTCTCCACATCTATTTAAAACATTACCGCTTAACATTCCAATTTGCTACATGGCTTGCACTATTATGTGCGCTTTTAGGTTGGCATGAATTGGCATTAGGTGGTGCTTTGGTAACACTTGGCAGTTTATGTTTTAAAGAATATTTCTGTTTTTAGAGTACCACTATTAAATTTACAACCCGTATTTGTAGCGGCACTTTGGTTTGCTTGGGTATTTGAAGGGGGTGGATTGCCCTGAATTTTATCGTTGATTGTTGGTGGATTATTATTGATTCTTTAGCGGTTCAAAAATGGCGAATGCCATTACATTTTGATATCGGCGATAAGACAAAAGTATCAAATCTAATAAGATTGATGGATAAAAAGACATAATGTTTCATGACATTGTGCCTTTATTTTTGAGTATTCTATAAAAATTAAAATTGTGATCTTCTTCTCATTTTTAATATAAACCTGAGTTATTTAATAGGTTTTAAAAATCACCACATGTATAATAATGATAATTATTTTTATTATTTCGAGAGGGATAGAGATGGATGACTCAAACAAAAAAATTATACTACCGCAACTTTATTGCTTTTTCCTTTATGGGGATCGTCCCTTTAGGAGCCCGGGGCGGAAGAAATAAATCAATTGGAAACCATTAATGTTAGTGCAACAGTAGAAAGTAAGACATTAGCAGGTAAAGATGAGGTTTAGTAGTAAAAACAATGTCACTGAATATAAAAGCAAAAAAAGAAATTGAAACTTATCATTCTCAATCTGTATCTGATTTATTAAGTGGTATTACGAGGCGTATATAGTGGTGATGCGCGTAATGGTGGTGCGATTGATCCTATTATTCGAAGTTCTTGGGGGCAAGGGCGGATTCCTGTATTAGTTGATGATACCGAACAGGCGATTACCATTTGGCGTGGTTATTCCGGTGTAAGTAATCGTAACTATCTCGATCCATTCTTAGTGAGTGAAGTGAATGTAGAAAAAGGCCCCAATTTAGACCGCACTTTGCGCTCCGGGGCGGCAGGCACGATTCGTATGTCGACGCTAAATCCTGATGAGATCATTAAGCCTGGTAAAAAATGGGGTATTGAACTTAAAACGGAAACCGCCAACAATTCCATTAAAGCTCGTCCTTATGAAGGTGTACCTATTGGTCAGGATTATCGACTTGTTTCACCAGACGGGCGTGCAGAATTAGCTGAATGGGCGTTGTATTTTAAAGATGATGATCGGATTAGCCCAAGAAAAAAAGGCAGAAACAAACCTTTACACGATAATGCCATACGTTTGGCGTTAGCCGCAAAAGATGATGGTTATGAAGTCTTAGGGGCGTATGCTTATCGTAACAAAGGAAATTATTTTGCCGGTAAACGGGGAGGAAAATACGGTGAAGGGACAACCGGCCCACTTGATTTAGATAAAAACTCCGATGACCCTATATTCCACTCATTGCTCGAATTTATAAACCGGGTGAAGAATGCTGAATACCTCTTATGAAAGCTGTTCTTGGTTGCTGAAAGGCAAATTGCATTTTTAACAAACACACCTCCTTTCCGCCAATTTCCGTGACACCAAAATCAATTACGGCGACATTATGCCTTCCCGACTTGGCTATAACTATGCTGCGCGTAATACCGTCACCCAATGGCCACTAGCAGATGTAAAACAAAAACAGGTATGTTGAGTTTTCCCTATAATCCGCCCGATAACAAATGGCTTGATTTAAAAAATAGGTGTCTGGGCAGTAAAAATGATACAGCAACTAATACATCGGGCGGCTCACCGGGCGATGTACTTTTTAGTGATTATAATACTCAAATGATTGGTACTTTATCTCAATTTGATCTCGCAAATGAGTTTGGTGATAAAGCCTATGAATTAGATCAAGTGAAAAGATCCCGTTGAATATAAACGTATAAAAGATCGTTTTTACGAAATTTTTAATAGCAAAATAAAGGAATATATGAAAAAGCCTCAATTTGATAATATTGACGGCATTTTTAATACTCAACCCGCTCAAGTGCAATTTGCCCGTGATAATCACATGGGCATTACCTTTAGTAATTCAATGGAACTGACCCCAAAACTTCGTTTAAGTGTCATGACAAAATTATCGTCGTGAAACTTTAGACAGTACCAATGTTTATGAGCTTTGGGATAAATATCAACTTACCGCATTTTAATCAATACGAGACTGATGCTAAAACGGAAGGGGAAAATTATACCTGTGTGGAAGGCGATATACATGGTATTTGCCGAGTATCAAACTCTGCTCGTTCAGGAAATCGAAAAAGGCAACCGAAATGAATTTAATGCAGGCTCAAATTTGAATATTCACCAACCGATTGGTTATTACTGACTGCTGGGATGAAATATACTCACTACAAATCCAAAAGATCGCGGCTTGCAAGAAAAATTGCAAAATTTAAAACAAGAAGAAGTATTAACCGAATCACGTATTCCATTTACAGTAAGAAAAATTGAAACAAGTCGCCCCTGAAATAACACAAGACTATATAAATTTTGAAAGAAAAATAATTTAAGAGCTTCACTTGAGGCAGAATTTAAAAATTATATCCAATACCTGCTGATGATTCACCAGAATTACAAAAATGGCTTGATGATCGTGATGAGTATGTTGTTTCACATGGCTGGACTCCAACCACAGATGAGGAATATGATAGTTGGTCACAGCTCAGTGGTAATAATAGTCAATGGGATGAATCAGCAACGCAGACTATTTATTGGGAACGGGATGAATATGGTAATTTTTCTGTTGAGCATTTTCCGCTTACGGATGGACGTATTACAAAAGAAATGTTAGAAAAAAAAGTAATCCATCCACAAACCGGGAAAGAAGATTATTTATATGACATTAGTGCTGATTTTTCCGGTTCGCCAGAAAAAACACCAATAACCAAAGAACAGTGGGAAAAAATGAAAAAGGCGGAGCGTAAAGATCACGCTTGGGCACCTTCCTTTAGTGCTACCGCATTTTTAAGTGATAACGCCAGAATTTATGTGCGCTATGATGAAACCAAACGTATGCCGAGTATTTTTGAAGATACCATTGGCTATTCCATTGATATTCTCACGCCACTTTATAAACGCAAACCGGAACACAGCAAAAATATTGAAGTGGGATATGTGCATGATTTACGTGGTTTCTTCCCAAGTTTACGCCGTGCGGATATTCGCCTCAAATTGGTACAAAAATACCACGAAAAATATTTTTGACCGTGATATTAATTATGAGATGAAGCAGTTTGATAAACGGATTTTAGAAGGTATAGAATTATCCGCTCGTTATGATCAAGGTCGCATCTTCGGTGATATCGGTATTAGCTACAACATCAAAAATAAATTCTGCGATAAAAGTTCAGCAATTCGAGATGTTGGTCGTATAGGGTGATATACATACATTTGAAGCCTATCCTGAATGTGTTAATGGTGGTAATGAAAACGGCTACTTAAAAATGCCATTTTTGCCGAAATACAGCATTACCTCAAATCTTGGTGTACGTTTCTTAGATGAGCGATTAGAAGTTGGCACCCTGTATGGTATATCACACTAAGTGAAAGAAACTCGTAACAAATCTTTACGTGATGCAGGCTGGTTTGCTAATAGCAATAACAACCCACGTTGGCAGCCGGTGTTCTTGGTTGATGCTTATATGAATTACAAAGTGAATGAGAATCTTGCACTGTCATTGTCTGCGACAAATTTAACCGATCGTTATTATCTTGATCCAATGACTCGTTCATCTATGCCTGCACCGGGGAGAACGATTAAATTGGGCTTGACGGCGACGTTCTAGAATAGAAAATAGTCACTTAGAATATAAAGAAGCACCGAAATTTCGGTGCTTTTATAATTTGTTGCAGGGGGCCGGATTTGAACCGACGGCCTTCGGGTTATGAGCCCGACGAGCTACCGCTGCTCCACCCCGCGTCTGATGGCGCGTAATATACTCGTTTCAAAAATTATTGCAAGATTTAAACTGAATTTGACTTTCCGTTTGTTAAGAAAATAAACAATGTGAATATTAATTAATCATTTTATGAAATAGTGCTAGTCCTAAAAGGGAATTTTTGATAGCGTATGCAACTTTGATTAGTTAGTTTAATTTAGGAAAATAAGAATGAAATTTCGTCAAAATCTCGCCGTAAAAAATTCTCTCTGTGATGGCGGCAGTTTCAGTGCTTGCATCATGTGGTTCAGCACCAAGTAAAGTCTCTTCAAAAAAATAATTCTAGCTATCGCGTACTGCGACAGGAGACGATCCTCAAAAATTTGGGGCAAAGTATAATGGACGTAGTTATCAACAAGCTATTTTAAGTCCAGTGGCATCCGTGGAGAACAAAAGTGCGGTTGTAAACCAAGGTGATTTTTTAACGCAGTTGACAAATGTTCGTGATTATTCAAGTTCATTAACAAATCGCTTTGCAGCTAATTATGGCAAAATTACTAACTGGGTACTTGCAGGGGCTAATGTGAATGAATTAGCACAATACGGCATTAACCCACAGATTATGAAAGGTTTCGATGGTTATCAAAACGTGTTGATGACAGGTTATTACTCACCGGTTATCCATGCTCGCCGTACTGCACAAGGCCAATATCAACATCCAATTTATGCGATGCCAAGCTATAAACGTTATAGCCGTGCAGAAATTTATAATGGTGCATTGGCAGGACAAGGCTTAGAGCTCGCCTACAGTGATTCAATGATGGATAACTTCTTATTAGGCGTGCAGGGTAGTGGCTATGTTGATTACGGTGACGGCAATTTAAATTATTTAGCCTATGCTGGCCAAAATGGCTATAAATATCAAGCTGTTGGTCGTTTGTTAGTAGAAGATGGTGAAATTCCAAAAGAAAAAATGTCTATCCAAGCGATTCGTGAATGGGGGAAAGCAAACCCATCTCGAGTACGAGAATTGTTAGAACGTAATCCATCTTATGTTTTCTTTAAAAACGATCCGACAGGTAAAGTGAAAGGTTCTGCTGGTGTGCCTTTAGTGCCAATGGCTGCCGTCGCTTCTGACCGTAATGTCATTCCTTCTGGAACCGTATTATTAGTTGAAGTACCGGATATTGATAATGATGGTAACTGGATGGGTACACACAAATTACACTTTAATGGTGGCACTTGATGTGGGTGGTGCGGTAAATGGTCACCACTTTGACTTATACCGAGGTATTGGCGATCAAGCAGGGTCATATGCGGGGTTATCAAAACACTATGGACGCGTTTGGGTACTACAATAATGGCTCGTGTCGATAACTACGAACAACGTTTTGGCGGCATTGGTCGCCTTTACACACCAGAAAGGCTTGGCACGCTTGCGTCAGGCTCATGTGCGTCATTGGTATTGGCGGCGTAGGTTCGTGGGTGGTGGAAGCGCTTGCACGAAGCGGCGTAGGGCGGCTCACCATGATTGATATGGATGACATTTGTGTCACCAATATTAATCGTCAGCTTCCTGCGTTAAGTGGCAATATTGGCAAGCTTAAAACGGAAGTGATGGCCGAGCGCGTTAAGCTGATTAACCCAGAATGTGTGGTGAATATTATCGATGATTTCATTTCACCGGATAATCAAGCGGAATACCTAAATCGTGGCTATGATTATGTCATTGATGCCATTGATAATGTAAAAACTAAAGCGGCGATGATTGCCTATTGTAAACGTAATAAAATCAAGATTATTACTATTGGTGGCGCAGGTGGTCAAACAGATCCATCCAAAATCCAAATTGCGGATTTAAGCAAAACGATCCAAGATCCATTATTGGCGAAAGTGCGGTCAGTTTTACGCAAGGATTTCAATTTTACCCAAAATCCACAACGTAAGTTTGCAGTTGATGCGGTATTTTCTACCCAGCCTCTGATTTTCCCTAAAATGGGCGAGGGCTGTGAAGTATCAGCCACCATGAATTGTTCAAATGGTTTTGGTGCAGCAACCATGATAACCGCAACCTTTGGATTTTTGCCGTTTCTGGGGTAATAGACAAATTATTAAAATAAAGAAATGAAGCAACGTGAAAACGTTGCTTTTTCTTATGAATGAAAAGTATTACATAAGATGAAGAAATATCACTTCATTTTTTTAATTTGACATGTTGCAATTTTTATCAAAAAAGGCGTAGTCTATGTTAGCTTTGAGAATAATTCCCAATAAAAAGTAAGGAAACAAAAATGAAACAAGTATTAAAAATGAGTGCAATTTCTAGCGCACTTTTAGCGCTTCAATGATGGCAAATGCAGATGTATTAGCATCCGTGAAACCTCTCGGTTTTATTACATCATCTATTGCTAATGGTGTAACAGATACGCAAATTTTTAGTGCCAGCAGGTGCTTCGCCTCATGATTACAGCTTAAAAACTTTCAGATGTACAAAAAGTGAAATCGGCGGATTTAGTGCTTTGGGTTGGTGAAGATATTGACGCTTTCTTAGCAAAAACCAATTAGTCAAATTGATAGCAAAAAGTTATCAATATTTCTGAGATTCCAGAAATTAAACCGCTTTTTAAGCAAGGTCCATCATGAACATTATCATGAAGGCGATGAAGATGAGCACGGGCATGATCATAAGCATGGACACGATCATAAGCACGAGCATGGTCATGACCATGACCATGAGCATCATCACCACGATGTAGATGAAAATGGGTTAAGCGTGAACTGGCACTTATGGTATTCACCAGCCATCAGTCAAATTGTGGCACAAAAAGTGGCGGATAAATTAACGGAACAACATCCGGATAAAAAAGAGCTCATTGCGAAAAAAACTTAGCCGATTTTAACCGCACTTTGACTGAGCAAAGCGATAAAAATCAAAGTACAATTAGCCCCACTCAAAGATAAAGGTTTTTTTGTGTTCCATGATGCTTATAGCTATTTCAATGATGCGTATGGTTTAAATCAAACCGGTTATTTCACCATTAATCCATTAGTGGCTCCGGGTGCAAAAACCATTGCCCACATCAAAGAAGAGATTGAAGAACACCATGTAAATTGTCTTTTTGCTGAACCTCAATTCACACCAAAAAGTGATTGACTCTCTTGCACAAAGTACAAAAGTTAATGTCGGTCGTTTAGATCCTATTGGCGATAACGTACAGCTTGGCACAAATTCTATGCGAATTTCCTTCAAGCCACCGCTGATAGCTATGCTCAATGTTTAAGTAAATAATCAAAAATCTCCCCTTACCCCTCTTTATAAAAGAGGGGAATATTCTGAAATATCCCCAAATTTAACCGCACTTTCGTGCTATAATCCGCCCTAATTTTTCCCTATCGAGAAAACACATGAAACAACTATTTGCCACAACTGCTCGTGGTTTTGAAGAACTCTTAAAAGTCGAATTGATAGAGCTTGGTGCAACGGAATGTAAAATTGCACAAGGCGGCGTACATTTTCAGGCTGATGATGAAACATTTTATCGCAGCTTATTATGGTCACGTTTGACTTCGCGTATTTTGTTACCGATTGTAAATGGAAAGGTATATAGTGATTTGAGACTTGTATTCAATTGTGACAGGGCAGGATTGGTTAAGTTATTTTGATAGAAAAACCACATTTTTTTGTTGATTTCAATGGGACAAACCAAGAAATTCGTCACACCCAATTTGGTGCGATGCGAGTGAAAGATGCCATTGTGGATTATTTTTGAACGCCAAGGAAAGCACGTCCAAATGTGGATAAAAGACTATCCAGATGTGCGAATTCATGCTTATTTAAATAAAGAAGAACTCGTCGTTTCACTCGATTTAAGTGGCGAAGCATTGCATTTACGTGGCTATCGTAGAAGATACAGGGCAAAAGCGCCTTTACGTGAAACCTTAGCTGCCGCGATAGTGCTTCGTTCAGGTTGGACAAAAGGGACACCATTGAGTGGATCAATGTGCGGTTCGGGTACTTTGTTAATCGAAGCAGCACAGATGGAAACGCAAATTGCACCGCAATTACATCGTTTACATTGGGGCTTTGATTGCTGGAAAGGACATAATCAAGATGCTTGGGATAAGGTGAAAGCAGAAGCGGTACAGCAAGCTGAAACTTATTTTTAATCAAAAATCCAAAACCGCATTTTTATGGCTCGATCTCGATCATCTCGTTCTGAAAAAAGCGCAAAAGAACGCACAAAATGCAGGCGTAGCACACTTAATTCAATGGAAACAAGGTGATGTGGCTGCATTAAAAATCCAAGTCCAGATGAAGTGGGAACAGTGATTTTGTAACCCGCCTTACGGTGAACGTTTAGGCACAACTCCTGCTTTGATTGCTCTATATTCAGTCTTTGGACAACGTCTTAAAAAAATGAATTTGGTGGTTGGAATGCATCGATTTTCAGTAGTGAATCTACATTGCTTGATTGCTTGCGTATGCGTTCTCATCGTCAATTTAAAAGCGAAAAAAACGGTCCGTTAGATTGTGTTCAGAAGAATTATCAAATTTCAGAACGTAAAGAAAGTGCGGCTGAAAATCCACTTTGAGTTTGACCGCACTTCAACGGTAGCGGTGGATTTTGCGAATCGCTTGCAGAAAAATATCAAGAAAATTGAAAAATGGGCGAAGCAGCAAGGTCTTGATGCGTATCGTTTATATGATGCCGATTTACCGGAATATAACGTGGCAGTGGATCGTTATGGTGATCATATCGTGGTGCAGAGTATGCTGCACCCAAAAATATTGATGAAAACAAAGCTCGCCAACGTTTATTAGATGCAGTGACTGCAACTTTACAAGTCACCGGTATTGAAACCAATAAACTGATTTTGAAAGTCCGTCAAAACAAAAAGGCACGAATCAATATGAAAAATTGGCTAATAAAGGAGAATATTTCTATGTAAATGAATACGGTGCACAGCTTTGGGTGAATCTAACGGATTACTGGATACAGGATTATTCTTAGATCATCGTTTAACCCGTAAAATGCTTGGCGAAATGGCAAAAGGCAAAGATTTCCTTAATCTTTTTGCTTATACCGGTTCCGCAACAGTGCATGCGGCATGAGGTGGGGCAAAATCGACGACGACCGTGGATATGTCGAATACCTATTTAAACTGGGCGAGCAAAACCTGATTTTAAATGATATCGAAGGCAAACAGCACAAGCTCATACAAGCAGATTGTTTGCAGTGGTTAGAGAAATGTGCTCGACAGTTTGATTTGATTTTCGTGGATCCGCCAACATTCTCGAATTCTAAGCGTATGGAAGATAGTTGGGATGTACAACGTGACCATATTAAATTGATGCGTAATCTCAAACGTATTTTACGCCCTAACGGTACCGTCGTGTTCTCTAACAATAAACGTGGTTTTAAAATGGACTTTGAGGCGTTAGATGAATTGGGATTAAGTGCGGTCGAAATTTCAGCGAAAAACTTTACCGCTTGATTTTGAGCGTAATAAACAAATCATAATTGCTGGATTGTAACACTGAAAGCCTAATAAAAAAGCCCGATAATGATTTATCGGGCTTTTTGATTATTCGACTCTTTTGTTTCTCTGTTTCTGAATCATCATGAAGAAGAGTTTCAACCGCTGCTTCATCATTGGTGTCATCTTCTTTTTCTAAGATCTCAGCCGTTTCTTCATTGAGTGCTTCAGCATCAGAATGTGGTTTAATGAAAGGTTTTGGCATCCAATATTTTTCGGATGATGTCTGTAGAAAAACCATGTAAAACTTCTTCATTCAATCGTTCTTGATCTAAGTAACGAACTTCTGCAATGACCTCATCAGCTTCAATTTTATTGATACCTAATTGCATTAGTGTTGCACGACTGAGCGTCAATGCAGATTCAAAAGGTTTCACGCACGATAAAGTCTACATCTTGCTTAATAAGACTCACGGTTGTTTGACGGTCATAAGTTCGCGCCAAAATTGGGAGTTTCGGATAAGCATCTTTCAAATTCTGAACGATGTTTTCAATACGTTGTGTATCATTAATCCCGATGACAACACATTTAGCTTTTTCGATACCAGCAGCACGTAAAACATCAAGGCGAATACCGTCACCGTAATAAACTTTAAAAACCAAATTTGGCTGCTGCACGGATATTTTCGATGTTACGGTCAATCACCGATACGTTAATGCCACGAACCAGAAGCGATTGACACACGATTTGGCTGAAACGACCAAAACCAATCACGAGTACGCTATCTTCTAAATCCACAATAGGATCAAGATCGCTGGTATCCACTTTTTCCTCTTGATTTGCTGATTTGCATTGGTTGATTTTACGCATTAATAAGCCAATCAATGGTGAGAACAACATTGAGATAATCACCGCAGCGGTGAAGGTCGCATTTTGATCTTTTGTCATCACGCCTGCAGTAGTCGCCGCAGAGAAGAGTACGAATGCAAATTCACCACCATGTGCCATGATGGTCATTCGTCCAACAGATTCGGTACGGTCTAGTTTTCGTAATACGTGCCACGGTATAAACAGCTAAGGCTTTGCCGATGATGTAAAGGCATACGATACCTAACAACCAAACCGCATCATTGAAGACTAAACTGAGATCAGCGACATTCCCACGCCCATAAAGAAGAGACCGAGCAATAAACCACGGAATGGTTCAATATCGGCTTCTAATTGGTGGCGGAATGCGGATTCTGAAAAGCATTACACCCGCAACGAATGCGCCCATCGCCATTGAAAGGCCACTCGCTTCCATCGCTAATGCCGCACCTAATACAACAAGTAAAGCAGCAGCAGTCATCATTTCACGAATATGGGCTTTTAGAAATCAAGCGGAAAATAGGGTTCATTAACCATTTACCCGCAACGACTAAACCGACAACAGCGCCGAGTGCAATAGCAATAGATGTCCAGTTGGTTTGATGTTCAATATGTTTGGTTTCAGGCGTTAAAAAGGGCAATCGAAGCCAATAATGGCACAATGGATAAATCTTCAAAAATTAGGGTAGAAATAACTCGTTGGCCTTTTGGTGTGTTTCGTAATCCCGTTCTTCTAATACCTGCATCACAATAGCAGTAGATGGAGAGTGTAAAAGCCCATACCTGCAATAAATGCGACTTCTTTCGGAAGATTTAAAATATAGATACCCGCAAAGGTAGCAGAACACCACATAGCCCGACTTGCAGAAATCCCCGTCCGAAGATCGCTTTTCTCATGGCCCATAAACGTTCTGGATGCATCTCTAAACCGATAATGAATAAGAACATCACCACGCCCAGTTCAGCCATATGTAGAATCGATTCAGCATCTTTTACTACGCCGAAAAACGGAAGGACCAATTAAACAACCTGCCACTAAATAACCCAACACGCTACCTAAGCCAATACGCTTAAAAGTGGCACGATAGTGACACTGGTAGCAAGCAGGACAACAGTTTTAATTAATTCAGGGCTGACGACATTCGACATAGGGCAAAAAAACCTTAGTAAAAACAGGGAGTATTAGAAGAAAGTTGACTTGTATTCTAGTCTTTTTCACTAAATAAAAAAACACAGAAAAAGCAAGAAATTGGTACAATTTACAAAAACTTTACACGCATAAAAATGGTCAGTTTTTATTCACAAGCTCACTCGTTCGCTTGTTCACCCTCATGGGGCCGTTGGCAAAGCCAACGTTGAAAACCTACGTTTTTTTGACTGCACTTTAGAGGTACTATGACATTACAATTCAATATGGTCGCGTTGTTATTGGTTTTCTTAATTGTTTTAGGTTTAATTAGCCAAAATAGCGCGATTACCACCTCAGCCGCCGTGCTGTTAATCATGCAACAAACCTTATTATCCAAATACATTCCCATACTCGAAACAATACGGTGTCAAAAATCGGGATCATCATCTTAACGATTGGTGTGCTTGCACCGTTAGTGTCGGGAAAAATTCAGCTTCCAGATTTAAGTTCATTTTTAAACTGGAAAATGGGTATGTCGATTGCAACGGGAATATTAGTCGCATGGCTCGCGGGGAAAGGCGTGCCATTAATGAGTGAACAACCTATTTTAGTCACAGGATTATTAATTGGTACGATTATTGGTGTGTCTTTCTTAGGCGGTATTCCGGTGGGACCTCTAATCGCTGCAGGGATTTTTAGCGGTATTAATAGGAAAATTTTAAATGAAAAAAACAAATGGTTATTTATTGCGGGATTAAGCGGTGTTTTTGTGTGTGGCGATTGGTGCTTTTGCGCACATGGATTAAGCAGGTTTTAGAACCTAAAGAATTAGCCTGGATTGAAACAGGGTGTAAAATATCAAATGTTCCACACCATTGCGATTTTAGCGATTGGCATTTTGCAATTATGCCGTGAAGCATTGGTTACAAATAAAATGGCTAATTTCGCAGCAGGGGCTTGGGCGTATGGCATCCTTCTTTTTAGTGGCAGCCTTTATGCGCTTGCACTTGGTGCGGGCAAGTTCCTCATTTGGGTGACACCCGATTGGCGGTACGTTATTTTTAATCGGATGGATTAGCTTAGCTTACGGAAGTTTCAAAAGTAAATCGGTATGAAGAACAAAATCAATCAAACGTGAATTAAATCGATACAACAATCTCTCTTTTCGAAAACTCAACAATATTATGCTGGTGGATCAACGTCGTTTATCCGCTCGCATTCATGGTATTGGAAAAATTAAAAGCCAAGAGGCTCAACAAGCTGTTGCCGCAGAAATCCAGCTGCAGATTGAACAGGCTCAATTACGTGTAGAAAATCGTAAAGTGCGGTGCAAAATCCCATCATTTTTCCAGAGAGTTTGCCCGTTAGCCAACGCAAAGCTGAAATTCAAAAACCTGCTTTCTGAACATCAGGTCATTGTGGTGGCAGGGGAAACCGGTTCAGGGTAAAACCACCCAATTGCCGAAAATGTGTTTGGAATTAGGTTTCGGCAATTCTGGCATGATTGGTCATACTCAGCCACGCCGTATTGCTGCTCGTTCGGTGGCGGCGCGTATTGCGGAAGAACTGGAAACGGAGCTTGGCGGTTTAGTCGGTTATAAGGTTCGTTTTAACGATCGGATCAGTGATGATACACAAATCAAATTGATGACTGACGGGATTCTGCTGGCTGAAATTCAAACGGATCGTTTCCTCAACCAATATTCTTGCCTGATTATCGATGAAGCCCCACGAACGTAGTCTAAATAATGATTTTTATTCTTGGTTATTTGAAACAGCTGCTGCCACGTCGTCGTGATTTAAAACTTATCATCACTCGCGACCATTGATGTGGAACGCTTTTTCCAAACATTTCAACAATGCCCCGATTATTGAAGTCTCGGGCAGAACCTATCCTGTTGAAGTGCGCTATCGCCCCGTAGTGGAAGAAGACGACCAAGATCAGCTACAAGGCATTCTCAACGCAGTGGATGAACTGCAAGCAGAAGGTCGTGGCGATATTTTGATCTTTATGAATGGTGAGCGTGAAATTCGTGATACCGCTGAAGCCTTACAAAACAAAATCTAAAACACACGGAAATTCTACCGCTCTTTGCTCGCTTGTCTGCGCAAGAACAAAATAAAAATTTTTCCATCCGAGCGGATTAAATCGCATCGTGTTGGCGACCAACGTCGCGGAAACCTCATTAACCGTGCCGGGCATTAAATATGTGATTGACCCGGGTACTGCGCGAATTTCCCGTTATAGCTATCGCACCAAAAGTACAACGTTTACCGATAGAATCCATTTCACAGGCATCTGCTAATCAGCGTAAAGGTCGTTGTGGTCGTGTGAGTGAAGGATTTGTATTCGTTTATATTCGGAAGAGGATTTTAATTCTCGTCCGGAATTTACCGATCCTGAAATTCTGCGCACCAATTTTAGCCTCTGTTATTTTTGCAAATGACGGCACTGGGTTTTGATGATATTGAAGCTTTCCCGTTTGTTAATGCGCCAGATAAACGCCATATTCAAGATGGGATAAAACTGTTGGAAGAATTAGGTGCGTTTGAAATGGTTCGCACTAAAGCAGGCGAGAAACGTCGATTAACCGCAGTAGGCCGTCAATTAGCTCAACTCCCTGTGAGATCCTCGTTTAGCGAAGATGTTGCTGAGTGCTGTCTCACAAGGAGCCTTGCATGAAGTGATGATTATTGTTGCCGCGTTATCCATTCAAGATCCGCGCGAGCGTCCACAAGAAAACAGCAAGCTTCTGATGAAAAACATCGTCGTTTTGCCGATAAAAAATCGGTTTCTTGGCTTTCCTCAATCTTTGGCGTTATCTACAAGAACAACAAAAAGAATTGAGTAAAAACCAATTCCGTCGCCAATGCCAAAAGGATTTCTTAAATTATTTACGCATTCGTGAATGGCAGGATATTTATCATCAAATTCGCTTAACCGTGCGTGAAATGGGCTTGCCGATTAATTCCGAAAAAGCCGAATATCAGCAAATTCATACCGCACTTTTAAGCGGTTTGCTTTCTCATATCGGTTTAAAAAGAAGCGGAGAAACAACAATATCTTGGCGCACGTAATGCCCATTTTGCAATTTTCCCCAATTCTGTGCTTTTCAAAAAACAACCGAAATGGGTGATGGCGGCAGAGTTAGTGGAAACCTCAAACTTTGGGGGCGCATGGTAGCGGAAATCGAGCCAGAATGGATTGAGCCACTTGCTGAGCATATAATTAAAAATCCTATTCCGAACCACGTTGGTCGAAATCTCGTGGCGCCGTGATTGCTGATGAGAAAGTCATGCTTTACGGTGTGCCGATTGTGGCTGCTCGACCAGTGAATTACGGTGCTGATGATCCAGCGGTGAGCCGTGAGATCTTTATTCAATCTGCCTTGGTGGAAGGGATTGGAATACCAAGCATAAATTCTTCAAGCAAAAATCAGCAGCTGATTCGAGAAGTTGAGAATTGGAACACAAAAGCCGTCGCCGCGATATTTTGGTGGACGAGCGCACTTTATTTGAGTTTTTACGATCAGCGTATCGGCACAGATGTAGTATCGCAAAAGCATTTTGATACTTGGTGGAAAAAGGCAGAAAAACAAGATCCTGAACTGCTTAATTTTGAGCGCTCTTTCTTAATTAACGATGATGCGGAACAAGTGAGCAAGCTGGATTTCCGAATTTCTGGCATCAAGGCAATTTAAAACTCAAATTAACTTATCAATTTGAACCGGCACAGATGCGGATGGGGTGACCGTGCATATTCCGTTGCCATTGCTCAACCAAGTGGAAATGACGGGTTTGATTGGCAAATTCGAGCTTGCGTGAAGAATTGGTGATTGCGCTGATTAAATCGCTGCCGAAATCCTATCGCCGTAATTTTGTGCCTGCACCTAATTATGCCCAAGCCTTTTTAAGCCGAGCTGTGCCATTGGAAAAACCGTTATTGGATACGCTGATTTATGAATTGCGTCGTATGACGGGCGTCACCGTAGAAGCGGAACATTGGAATTGGGGAACAAATCCCAAGCCATTTGAAAATGACTTTCCGTGTAGTAGATGAAAACGGAAAGAAAATTGCCGAGTCCATGAATTTAGACGAACTGAAATTTAGCTTAAAAGATCGCGTGCAGGAAAGTATTTCTGCTGTGGCAGATGATGGCATTGAGCAAAGCGGGCTGCATATTTGGAGCTTTGCAGATTTACCACAATGTTACGAACAAAAACAACATGGTTTTTAGCGTCAAAGCGTTCCCCGCCATTGTAGATGAAAAAGATGCTGTAGGTATCAAACTGTTTGAAACAGAGTTTGAGCAAGCAGTAGCGATGCAACAAGGTTTACGCCGCTTGTTGTTGCTCAATGTACCGTCACCGATTAAATATCTGCATGAAAAATTGCCGAATAAAGCTAAATTGGGGCTGTATTTTACCCGTTTGATCGCGTGTTAGATTTGATTGATGACCGTATCGCTTGTGCGGTGGATAAACTGATTGCCGATTTTGGCGGTTTTTGTATGGGATAAAGCCGGTTTTGAAAAATTGCGTAATTTTGTTCGAGAAAAACCTTAACGAAGTGACCGTGGATATTGCACAGAAAGTGGAGCAAATTCTCCTGTAACCATGCCTTAAACCAACGTTTAAAAAGGCAAAATGGATTTCACTATGGCATTCGCATTGTCCGACATCAAATCACAACTTTCAGGCTTGGTGTATCAAGGTTTTGTGCAAAAGAGCGGTTATGATCGCCTACCAGATTTTACACCGTTATCTGCAAGCCGTTGATAAACGTATTGATAAATTAGCTCAAGATGTGAACCGTGATCGTGCCGCAATGCTACGCGTGGAACAGGTGCAACGGGCTTACCAACAATTACTGGCTAAACTACCAAAAATCCAAAACCAATTTCCGATGAAGTGGCAGAAATTCGCTATATGATTGAGGAATTACGTGTGAGCTTATTTGCGCAGCAATTAGGCACGAAGTATCAGGTGTCGGATAAACGGATTTTGAATTTGATTGGTAGCATTTGATTTTAAGTGATTAATTATATGATTGATTTTATTTCTCATAATTTTATCTCTATTACACCTATAGTTATATCGCTATTTGCCTTATATTTTTCTATAAAGGCATACAAACATAATGTTTTTAATTCTAAAGTTCAAAGCTATTATCAAAAAAAGCCTCATATCGTATTTTTTAGTTAAAATTAGTTTTTGGGATAAATTATGGGATAACTATAATTTCAAAGTAAAAAACCATATAATTCTCTGATAGTTATCCCTTTCCTTATAAAAATTTGTATAACTCCTCAATATAGGTGGAATAGCTAGAGCACAGACATTTGATCTTATTACCACAGGAAAAAACACTTGGAATAGATAGAACACTACCAATTATTCTAAATAAGTTTAAAAATTTGATACCCTTCATAAAAGGATATGCCTATCATCAAATTTTCATCGTTTATAGAATCTGACAAATACCCTTATTTTTTTGTTTTTCTAATGAAGGATTGAGAGAGTTTAGTCGCTATCATTTTTGTATTGAAATTACTGATTTTAATGATAATTCTGAAGTATGGTATGTTGGTTTTTCTCTAGTTGTAAATAGAGATAAAGATATGAAAGTAAAAGATTATGAATTTGAAGATATTAATATTGTATCTCCTAAGGATATAATTAAAAATCTATATAGAATATTATCTTTTAATAAAAAGTTTAGATGAAATAAAAAAGAGAAGGACTTTGATAAAGGCTAAATATGATTTACAGCTTTTTGAAATGAAAACATATTTCTTGTTTCTGAAAAATATTAAAAGGAGTTTATAGCATTAAACTCAAATAATTTTATAAGCTCCATATTGTAGTATAGTTGCTTACTATTTTTATATACTTAAAAATTTACTCATTGAGCAATAGTTATGTGTGAGTAGGTAATTTTAGAAGTGCGGTTATTTTTCTAAACGTTTTCAAATCTTAAAAACATCCCAAAAATCAACTGCACTTTTTCTCCAAAAATTAATTTAGGTGAGTTTGCCTTTGGCAGTGCATTGCTGGTTTCGATTTTTGCGATTTTTAGGGATTGCTGTAGTACACTTCTTCTAGCTGCGTTATTTAGGTAAAAAGAAGGGCTGATAGTGAATATCAGCCCTTTTGTTTTGAGTTAGTGCGGTCAATTTTTCTCGCTGTTTTTGATTTTTATGCATTTGATGATTTTCAAAGGCTTTCACCAAATCCGATACTTTTTCACCTTCCGGTAAAACCAAATCTTGTGCGATATCATTAAGCGGCACAATCACGAATTCGCGATTTTTCATATCGTAATGAGGCACGGTTAAGCGTTCATTTTGAATGATTTGATCACCATAAAGCAGAATATCCAAATCCAGTGTACGTTCACCCCAACGACGTAAACGCACGCGACCTTGTTCATTTTCGATACGTTGCAATTCATCGAGCAAAGCTAAAGGTGGGCGAGTGGTTTCAATCATCGCCACCGCATTTACATAATCAGGTTGATCCTGCGGGCCTAATGGTTTGCTTTTGATAAAATCGCTGACAGATTTTAATTCGGTATTAGGCAGCGAAGAAATTGCCCTCTAATGCCGAATTTAATTGTTCTGTAGGCGTATTTAAATTGCTGCCAAGGGCGATATACACTTGAACCATTAGTTAGCCGCCTTAGGTTTACGTCTACGATAATATTTTTCTTCGGCGCTGGATGCAATTTTTGTTGCTTTTGAACCAACTGAGCGACGTTGTTCTTGATTGCTCAGTTGGTACTCATGCCACCATTTTGCCAATTCAACGGTTTCACCACCTTCCACTTCGGCAGCATCGCCAATCAAATCAAAGGCCGCACGGAATTTTTGATGTTCCATCGTGCGAGCAGGGTGAGAACCGGTGCGTTTAAGCAATTGTAATTGCAACATCCAAATATCACGAATGACGAGAGGTGTGACGACGAGGTGTGGCTAATGAATGGCATAATTGGTCAAGCACTTCATTTCCGCAAGGGCATAAGCATCGTGATTGTTTAAACCACCTTCATTTTTTAGTACATCCACTTTTTCGCGCAATGGATACCAGAAGAATGCCGCAAATAAAAAGGCTGGATTGATACGCAATTTATCGGCAATGCGTTCATCAGTTGAATTTAACGAAGTTAAAATCATGCGCTCCGCAAGGCTGTCTTCTTTTTCGGTGAAATAAGGCGTTAAGCTTGGGAAAAGCTGTTCAACATAAGCCATATTGACGAAGTAATTTATAAGTTTTTACGCCATTGCCAGACTGCAATAACTTTAGCTTTCATCGAATAAACGCGCGGGTGAATATTTTTCAGTAATGGTGCAAGCTCACGAATTGGCTGTTCACTTGGTTTTCCAGAACATATCCAATTTCGCCATAAAAGCGCACAGAGCGTAGCATACGCACAGGATCTTCTTGATAACGGGTAACGGGATCGCCAATCAGACGTAATTTTCCGTTTTTCAGGTCATCAATTCCGTTGAAATAATCACGCAACGTATTATCTTGCGGATCGTAGTAAAGGGCGTTTACGGTAAAGTCACGACGCTCTGCATCTTGTTCAATGGTACCATCACATTATCACGTAATAACATCCCTTCATCACTTTGTTTCGCTTGATTTTCGCTGCGCGCATCCGAATGGCTAGCACGGAATGTGGCCACTTCGATCACATCGCGTCCAAACATAATATGCGCAAGACGGAAACGACGACCAACCAAACGGCATTGACGTTGGAATACCGCTTGAATTTGCTCGGGACGTGCATTCGTTGCCACATCAAAATCTTTTGGATGCTTACCCAACAATAAATCACGCAAACAACCCCCAACGATATAAGCGTCATAACCTTGACGTTGCAATTTTTCTACCACGGTAATGGCATTACGGCTAAACATACGTGGGTTAATACCAAAATGAGCGGCTTTAACGATATGTTTTGTCGTGACGATGCGCTTGGGTGTTCGTTTTTTGTGGTGAGAAGAGGACAGGGGCGATCTTGGGTTGTGAACGCTCTGTTTTTGAAACGTTTGGTTTTTCAGTTTTTGGGCGCCGTTTTTTGGACAGGCGAATTTATATTGGTTTCAGTTTCTTTTTAGTACCAAATAAATTTTTATATAAGTAAGAATAATTTACTCCATTCTCTATGTTAAATGCGCATTTGATAAAAACACGAAAAAGTGCGGTTGTTTTTGACCGCACTTTTTCATTTAGTTATTTGAATCAATTAACCTGCGACTTGTTTTTCACGAATTTCAGCAAGGGTTTTGCAATCGATACAAAGATCAGCAGTAGGGCGAGCTTCTAAACGACGAATGCCAATTTCTTCCCCACAAGAATCGCAATAACCGAAATCATCGGTGTCCAATTTTTTCAATGTATATTCAATCTTTTTCATTAATTTACGCTCGCGATCGCGGTTACGTAATTCAAGACTGAATTCTTCTTCTTGGGTCGCACGGTCAGCTGGATCTGGGAAGTTTGAAGCTTCATCTTGCATATGAGCAACAGTTCTTGATGCTTCTTCCACAATTTGCTCATGCCATGCAGTTAAAATTTTTCTGAAATGAAGAATTTGATCTTCATTCATGTATTCCTCATCTTTCTTAGGTTGATAAGGTGTAACACCGGCTAAATCTAGCAAACTTAGAGATGCCTTAGACATTGATAACTCCTAATAATAGTACAGAATTTAATGACGTCCTGTCTTGTTTTTGTGATTAGTTCTTATTACTAAAAAAATAGCTGACATAAGAACCTAGTTATTTTTAAGGGCGATATAAATAGCAGAACTTCATCTATTTAGCAACAAATTTAATCTGAAATTTAAATTTTTAGCGATCGAGATCACAAAAAAATGGCGTAATTATTTGTTTATTTATGAGGTTAAGGCTAGGTTGCCTTATTTTCTCGCTATAAATCACACTCCAAATGAAACTCACGTTATTTCAACTGTGCATCATGCTCATCGTTTCAGCCTTTTCTTTGCTTATCGTACCCTGATTTTTTTACTGTTTACCGGCAACGAGCAGGGGCTGAGCATTTTATTGTTGGTTATGACCGCATTTTTGTTTCCATTGGTTCAATTATTTTAAAAGTCAGAAATTTTTGCATTAACGGCATTTGGTTTTTACTTGCCTTTGAGCTTACGTGCATTCACAAAGCCTTGTTGTTATTGACTCAAGCTGAAAAATTTCAAGTTTACCGAATAAAATACGTTAGATCTTCACATCTCAGAAATTCTTCATCAGCAAGATTATCAAACGTTGGTTGCTACGACGTCTTTATTTGATGGGAAAGAACAACAAATTTTTATTAATTGGAGAGCACCAGAAAAACCACAACTCGGCGAAGTTTGGCGGGCAGATGTAAAGCTTCGCCCTATTTCGGCGAGATTAAATCATGGAGGATTTGATCGACAGCAATGGTATTTTTCTAAAAGGATTATTGCCGTAGGAAATGTGAAAAAGTGCGGTCAAAAATTGGTGAAGATTTTTCTTTCGCACACATTTTTACAGAATAGCCTCAAACAGACAGAAGGGCTTTCTTTACAAGGTTTACTTATCGCATTGGCATTTGGTGAGCGAGCTTGGTTGGATGATAAAAACGTGGCTGATTTACCAACAAACGAATACAGCACATTTAATTGCCATTTCAGGGCTCCATATTGGTTTAGCAATGGGGATAGGCTTTTTCTTTGCTCGATTCTTGCAACTTGCACTGCCTACACGCTTTATTTCGCCCTGGTTTCCGCTTTGCTTTGGTGTGTTGATTGCTTTAGGTTATGCCTATTTAGCTGATTTAGTTTACCGACCTTTCGAGCAATAATGGCATTGCTTTTTATTGCAATCCTTCAATGTTCTCGACGATACTACGCGCCTTCGCAAATGCTGTGTTTGGTAGTGGCATTTTTGTTGTTTTTGCGATCCTCTTATGCCACTTTTCGGTCAGCTTTTCGGCTTTCAGTTGGTGCTGTTACCTGTTTGATTGTATGGTACCGATATGTTCCCTTATCAATAATAGAGTGGCAACATAAAAAAATTATCCAACAAAGTGCGGTGGATTTTTGGTTTATTTCATTTGCAGTTAGGGCTGCTAATTTTATTCACGCCCATTCAGCTTTTCTTTTTAATGGCTTGGCATTAAATGGATTCTTAGCAAATTTAATCGCAGTGCCTTTGTATAGTTTCTTACTTGTGCCATTGATTCTCTTTGCTGTGTTAACCCATGGTGCATTTTCTTCTTGGCATCTTGCAAATGTGATTGCTCAAGGTATTACACAATGCCTCAGTTTTTCCAAGACTCGTATATGCCGATTTCGATTAATTTATCTCTCATTCTGACCGCACTTTTTAAGCCTTGTTTTTGGCGGAATGTTATATGGTTTGTATTTTTGCATCTCAAGGGAAAACAAAAATACACCGTTAAAATCGAGTCGATTTTTCACGTTAAATCATACAAAAAATCTTATCAGCAAAAGATTATAAACAAGCTCTGTGGGCGTAATTCTTATTTTTAGTATGTGTATGAGTACGCTAGGATATCGATATTTCACGAAAACCCAAATGGCAGTTAGATACGTTAGATGTGGGACAAGGTTTAGCAACCTTAATTGTGAAAGAGGGGAAAGGTGTATTGTATGACACAGGGCCCGCATGGCAGAGTGGAATAGGTAGCTCTTCTATGGCGGAATTAGAGATATTACCTTATCTTCAACGGAAGGCATTGAACTTGAAACCTTGATTTTAAGCCATGATGATAACGATCATTCAGGCGGCGCTAAGCGATTTTAGCCGTATATCCAGAGATTGAACTGATTACACCTTCTCGTAAAAACTATGGCGAAACGCACCGCACTTTTTGTCTTCAGGGGAAACAATGGCAGTGGCAAGGGCTTGATTTTGAAGTTCTTTCACCAATGCAAATAACAGATAGGGGCGGAGAATCCCCAATCTTGCGTGATTTTATTCACGGATGGACGGTATCAAATTCTTTTAACCGGTGATGCGGATGTGGCAACAGAAAGATCTTTTGCTGAAAAACCAGGCAAAGATTAACGTGTTACAGGGTAGGACATCATGGTAGTAAAAACTTCAACAGGCGAGATTTTACTGGCACAGACAAAAACCGGATATAGCCTTAATTTCAAGTGGGCGATGGAATGCGTGGAATTTTCCTCATCCAACCGTGATTGAACGATTAAATCGTTATCAAAGTGCGGTCGAAAAATACGGCTATTTCAGGTCATATAAGGTTAAATTTTACTGAAAAAGGCATTGAAATTGAAAAAGGCGAGAGGATTTTTCACCTTGGTTTGCCCGTGTAATTGGATTATCCCCGAAATAACAGGTACAATGCAGCCAATTTTTATTAAGACAATGTGATGCAAGAACAAACTATGCAAGATAAAGATTTCTCAACCTCGCAAACTTTTAAGCGTTTATGGCCGATGATTTCTAGCTTTTAAATCAGGTTTGTTAGTCGCTGCTTTTGCTTTAATTTTTAATGCATTTGGCTGATTCAGGTCTTGATTTATATGCTTAAGCCTTTGCTCGATGATGGTTTTCGGTAAAGCCGATCATTCCTTTCTTGAAAAATGATGGCGTTTGTTGTGAGTTGGCATGATTATGTTGCGTGGTGTGACTAACTTTATTTCCAGCTATTGCTTTGGCTTGGGTGTCTGGCAAAGTGGTAATGATTATGCGTCGCCGCTTGTTTAAACATTTGATGTTTATGCCAGTGAGCTTTCTTTGATCGTAATTCAACAGGCAAATTGCTTTCTCGTATTACTCGATTCAGAAATGATTGCCAATTCTTCCTCTAATTCATTAGTGACCATTGTACGTGAGGGGGCTATTTAATTTCATTGCTCGTGGTGATGTTCTACACCCAGTTGGGAACTGACCTTGGTTCTTTTCGTTATCGGACCAATTATTGCGGTGCTTATTAGCTTTTGTATCGAAGATCTTCCGTAAGCTTAGTAAAAACATGCAAGATTCTATGGGGGAATTAACCTCTGCGACGGAACAAATGCTAAAAGGGCATAAAGTGGTGCTTTCTTTTGGTGGTCAGTTAGTGGAAGAAGAGCGTTTCGATAAAGTGAGTAACGATATGCGCCGTAAAGGCATGAAGATGGTTACTGCTGATGCCATTTCAGATCCTGTTGTGCAAGTGATTGCTTCTTTGGCGTTAGCGGCAGTGCTTTATTTGGCAACTACACCATTAATTGCAGAGCATAATTTAACGGCAGGTTCTTTCACCGTCGTCTTTTTTCTTCCATGTTAGCGATGATGCGTCCGTTAAAAATCCTTGACGAATGTAAACTCACAATTCCAACGAGGCATGGCAGCTTGTCAGACATTATTTTCGATCTTAGATTTAGAAACTGAAAAAGATAATGGCACATATAAAGCAGAACCTGCAAAAGGTGATTTAGAATTTAAAAAACGTAAGTTTTGCTTATGAGGGTAAAGAAGAAGGCCTAAATAATATCTCTTTTAATGTACCCGCAGGCAAAACTGTGGCTTTAGTGGGGCGTTCAGGTTCAGGGAAATCAACCATTGCCAATTTAGTAACGCGTTTTCTACGATATTGATGAAGGTGAGATTTTTATTAGATGGCGTGAGAATTCAAGATTATCGTCTATCTAATTTACGAGAGAATTGTTCTGTTGTTTTCTCAACAAGTGCATTTGTTTAATGATACGATTGCCAATAATATTGCCTATGCGGCAGAAGATAAATACAGCCGTGAGCAAATTAATGAAAAGCAGCAAAAAGCGACTTATGCCCTAGAATTTTATTGAGAAATTTCCACAAGGTTTTGATACCGTTATTGGTGAGAATGGTGCAACTCTTTCAGGGTGGCCAACGTCAGCGTTTAGCGATTGCTCGTGCGCTATTGCGTAATTCACCAGTCTTAATTTTAGATGAAGCGACTTCTGCACTCGATACCGAATCTGAACGTGCGATTCAGTCTGCATTAGAAGAGCTAAAAAAGATCGTACGGTATTGGTGATTGCGCATCGTTTATCAACCATTGAAAATGCCGATGAAATCTTAGTCATTGAACACGGTGAAATTAAAGAACGTGGTACGCATCAAGATTTATTAGCGCTTGATGGTGCGTATAAACAACTACACAGTATGCAGTTTAGCGGATAAAATAATAGGGCGAACCAATGTGTTCGCCCAAAATCAATATAGGATAAATGAAATGCCTTTTTGGTACTCTAATTCAAAGCTTGCTTGGTTGCTCCTTCCTTTTTCACTGCTATTTTGGTTGATTAGCCAAATTCGCCGAGCACTATTTTCTCTTAATATCTTATCCTCTTATAAATCCCCGAAACCAGTCATTATTGTTGGTAATCTTTCTGTTGGTGGAAATGGTAAAACGCCTGTCGTTGTCTGGCTAGTTGAAGAGTTACAAAAACAAGGATTACGTGTAGGCGTGATTTCTCGTGGCTATGGTAGCCAATCTAAAAACCTATCCTTTACTTGTCACACCTAAAAACAGATCCTGTTCAAGGGGGCGATGAACCCTGTTTTAATCGCCAAAAAGAACAGGTGTGCCTGTGGTGATTTCACCGAATCGTCAACAAGCTATCGAATTACTTTTTGAAAACACAGGATTGCGATCTCATTATTTCTGATGATGGATTACAACATTATAAGTTGCAACGTGATATTGAAATTGTCGTAATGGACGCAGAGCGAGCTTTAGGGAACGGCTTTGTATTGCCTGCAGGCCCTTTGCGTGAATTGCCAAGTCGTTTAAAAATGTGGACTTTGTTATTACTAATGGAGGAAAAATGCTTATTCTGATGCCATAATGCAATTAGTTCCTCATTATGCAATTAATTTAGTGACGGCAGAAAAACGCTTGTTAAGTGAATTTACTCAAGGTTCAGCCATCGCGGGAATTGGTAATCCACAACGTTTTTCACGATGTTGGAAAAATTTAAATATTCGTTTAGAAAATACGAAAAGCTTTTCAAGATCATCAACATTTTGAGCCGCAATTATTAGAAAAAAACTCGCTGAAAACCAACCGCTCTTTATGACCGAAAAAGGACGCAGTAAAATGCCAAGCTTTTGCTAAAGAGAATTGGTGGTATGTTCCAGTTGATGCGGAGATTGTTGAGGCTGAAAAACCAAGACCAAAAACTTCACAATTGTGGGAAAAATCCGTCATTTAGTTTAACTCTATTCGAGTGAAATATGCGTGAGAAACTTAATCCTCGATTATTAGAGTGATTGCTTGCCCTCGCTGTTTGGCAAGATTGAAATACGATCAAGAAAAATCAACGGCTCATTTGCCCTTTTGAGCAAGTGGCGTATCCTATTGAAAAACGGCGTGCCGGTTTTGTTGGCAGAAAAAGCCGAAACACTGAAAGAATAAGGAATGATTATGTCATTTACAGTTATTATCCCTGCTCGTTTTTGCATCGAGCCGCTTACCGAGCAAACCTTTAGCAGATATTGCCGGTAAGCCCATGATTCAACATGTTTTTGAGAAAGCTCAACAATCAGGCGCGAGCCGAGTCATTATTGCGACAGATAACGAACAAGTTGAAAAAGGCAGCAAAAAGCTTTTGGGGCAGAAGTTTGTATGACATCGAAGCACATAATTCGGGTACTGAGCGTTTAGCGGAAGTGGTAAAGTAAGCTTGGTATTGCTGATGATGAAATTATTGTAAACATTCAAGGGATGAGCCGTTAATTCCCACCTGTTATTGTGAGTCAAGTGGCAGAGAATTTAGCGAAGTTTAACGTGAATATGGCGACGCTTGCGGTAAAAATTCATGAAGCGGAAGAGTTATTTAATCCAAATGCCGTGAAAGTCGTCACCGATAAAGATGAGCTACGTTTTATATTTTCTCTCGTTCAGTGATTCTCACGATCGTGATCAGTTTATGCAATTAGCGGATACCTCAAAAGCACAACTGGCTGATGCGTATCTTCGTCATATTGGTATTTATGCTTATCGTGCAGGCTTTTATTAAACAATATGTGCAATGGGCACCAACGCAGTTAGAAAAACTTAGAGAAATTAGAGCAACTCCGTGTATTGTGGTACTGGTGAGCGTATCCATGTGGAATTGGCGAAAGAAGTCCCTGCTGTTGGTGTGGATACAGCAGAAGATTTAGAAAAAGTGCGGTCAATTTTGGCGTAGTTTTTATTGATGTTTGATTCTAAAAAGTTTCTCTCAGACGTTTCTCATAAACCTGGTGTTTTATCGTATGTATGACGATAAAGATCAGGTTATTTATGGAGCAAAAGCGAAAGATCTAAAAAAGCGACTTTTCCAGCTACTTCCGCAAAAAACTTAGTAGCAAAAACAGAAGCATTGGTGTCATCAATTCATCATATTGATACGACGATTACTTCTTCTGAAACAGAAGCATTATTGTTGAGCATAACTTTATTAAACTTTATCAACCTCGTTATAACGTATTATTGCGAGATGATAAATCTATCCTTTATTTTACTGACAAAAGAACGTCATCCTCGTATTACTTCTTATCGTGGAACGAAAAATAGCGGGTGAATATTTTCGGGACCTTATCCTCATGCGGGTGCAGTGCGTGAAACCTTGTCATTAATGCAAAACTATTCCCTGTTCGTCAATGTGAAAATTCGGTTTATAACAATCGTTCCCGCCCTTGTTTGCAATATCAAATCGGGCGTTGTTCTGCACCTGTGTGCCAGGGTTATGTGACTGATGAGGAATATAACCAACAAGTTGAATTAGCACGACTATTTTTACAAGGAAAAAGATCAGCAAGTATTAGATTACCTCATCGGCAAAAATGGAGCAGGCGAGCCGAGATTTAGATTTTGAAGGTGCGCAGCGTTATCGTGACCAAATTCAAGCGGTTCGTGCAGTTATCGAAAAACAATTCGTATCCAATGAGCGTTTAGATGACATGGATATTATGTCTATTGCGTATCAGCACGGTTTAGCTTTGTGTTCAGGTAATGTTTATTCGTCAAGGCAAAGTATTGGGCAACCGCAGTTATTTTCCGAAAGTACCCGCTAATACCGATTTATCTGAACTCACCGCCACTTTTGTTGGGCAGTTTTATTTGCAAGGTCATCAGGGCAGAAGTATTCCCTAATAGTATTATTGTGGATCATAAATTAGATGAAAAAGCGGAGCTTGAAGCCTTTATTAACTGAACAAAGCTGGCCGAAAAGTGGTGATACAAGAATCACTAAAAGGCGATAAAGGCAAGTATTTGCAGTTGGCACAAATTAATGCCAAAAGCGGCTTTAGCGACTCAACTAAAACAATCTTCCCGAATGCATGAGCGTTATCAGGCGCTTTGTGAATTACTCGATATGCCTGAAATTAAACGTATGGAATGTTTTGATATTAGCCATACGATGGGTAATCAAACCGTGGCATCTTGCGTGGTATTTAATCAAGAAGGCCCACTGAAATCAGATTATCGCCGTTTTAATATTGAAGGTATTACGGGTGGTGATGATTATGCAGCGATGGAGCAAGCTTTAAAGAAACGTTACGACCGCGATCTTGATGAAGATAAAATTCCCGATATTATTTTTATTGATGGTGGTAAGGACAGCTAAATCGTGCTTTAGAGGTTTTTCATCACCTCAACGTAAAATGGGATAAAAACTCGACCGCACTTAATTGGTGTTGCAAAAGGTGGATCGTCGAGCGGGACAAGAAGTGTTGATTATCAGCAAACAAGATCGTGAAATCCATTTGCCGGATGATAGTCTTGCACTGCATTTAATCCAACATATTCGAGATGAAAGCCATAATCATGCGATTAGCGGTCATCGTCAAAAACGCCAAAAAGCCTTTACCCAAAGTGGATTGGAAACCATTGAAGGGGTAGGTGCTAAACGACGTCAAGCCTTGTTGAAATATTTAGGTGGATTGCAAGGTGTCAAAAATGCCACATTGGATGAAATCGCCTCTGTACCCGGTATTTCTAAAGCGTTAGCAGAAAAGATTTTCGAGACCTTAAAAAGTTAGGAAAAATCTTGATTTTCTATACGAACTGTCTATGAGTTCAACCTTTCGGATTTTATATAGGAACATATTATGTTTGAATGAGCTTATTGATCCTGAAGCATGGATTTCATTGCTAACTTAGCCGCACTTGAAATTGTCTTGGGTATCGATAACATTATTTTTATTAGTATTTTAGTGGGACGTTTACCCGCGAATCAACGCCAATCTGGTCGTATTATCGGTCTTGGGATTAGCGATGATTACCCGTATTTTTACTTCTTGTTTCCTTTCTGGATGATGAAATTAACGGAACCACTATTCACTTTAGTTGGTCAGGAAATTTCGGGTCGCGATTTGATTTTATTCCTTGGGGGCTTATTCCTGATTGTGAAAAAGTACAGGGTGAAATTAGAAGCAATGCATCCTGAAAGCACATCATGAAGAAGAGAATAACAAGAAGAAAGTCAGCTATTTAGGGGGTATTAATCCAAATTGCGATTTTAGATATCGTGTTTTCTTTAGATTCAGTGATTACAGCCGTAGGATGGCAAATCACCTTCCAGTAATGATCTTGGCAATTATGATTGCAGTAGGTGTGATGATGTTTGCGGCGAAACCAATTGGTGATTTTGTTGATACTCATCCGACATTGAAGATTTTAGCCTTAGCATTTTTAATTTTAGTTGGAGTAAGTTTAATTGCTGAAAGTTTGGATATTCATATTCCAAAAGGCTACATTTACTTTGCAATGAGCTTCTCAGCAGTAGTTGAAATGCTCAACATCAAGATGCGAAAATCACTTGGTCATTAAATCATATAAAAGGCGGAACAATGCGTTCCGCCTTTTTAATCATTATAGAACACCCCTTTCCCATATAAATACAGGGTTACGTGTTCTGCAATTTGGTAATTATTAATAGGATCTTCATTAAGATTAAATTCGCAACCGCCACATCAATACAAAGATTAATGGCACGTCCTCTTGATTCAATCCATTAATCTCACCTTTAAAAGACGCAGTCGGATCTTGGATTTTTTTCGCAAGAGAGAATTGCTCAGGGCGGAATAACACTTTGCCTTGCGTATGGCCATTTCCTTTATTTTCGATGTCAATTTCACCTAATTGACAGGGTCGCAATACCATCGTTTTTAATGTTGCAGGAAGAATAATGCTATCCCCAATAAATTTAGCAATAGACAAATACTGAGGTGACCAATAGAGCGTTTTAGGTGTCGCAATTTGGAGAATTTTTCCTTCTTGAATCACTGCGATTTTGTCCGCATGACATAGCGCTTCATCACGATCATGGGTCACGAATACGGCAGAGGAACCACTTTGTCTCAATACCTGTAACATATCGTAACGAATTTGATTTCTAGATGCTCATCTAACGCACTAAATGGTTCATCAAACAGGATGAGTTCAGGGGCTTGGTGCAAGTGCTCGAGCAAGTGCGACACGTTGCTGTTGACCACCAGAAAGCTGATGGGGAAAACGGTCAGCTAAGCTGCTAATGCCCGTCAGTTTCATCACTTCTTCGATGCGTTGTTTTTCCTCTTCTGTTTTTCCTTTACCATCGCCTAAGCCATAAGCAATATTGCGATAAACATTTAAGTGAGGAAATAACACCCTTCTTGTACCACATAGCCCTAATTTTCGCTGCTGGGTTGGTACATTGAGATTTTTCGTTAAAAAAATAGGTTGATTCTTTAACCAAATCTCACCGCTTGTTGGTTGTTCAAAACCAGCAATACTACGTAACAAAGTTGTTTTCCCACAACCAGATGCGCCAAGAAGAAACAGAATTTCACCTTTCTCTAATTGCAGAGAGATATTGTGCAGAACCTGGTGTCCCATTAAAGGATTTATTCAAATTTTTAATGTCGAGTAATATTGTCATTTTTATTTTCTCGTTATTTAAAACCGTATCGTTTCAGTAAAAATACAGGAATGCCATGAAAATAGCACTAACATAATGGCATAAGGCGTTGCTGCCGCATATTGTGCATCAGAGGTATATTCCCTACGGCAGTTGAAAGCGTTTTAATGTCATTTGAGTTAGTAATAGAGTTGCTGTAAGCTCTTTCATTAAGTTTAAAAATACTAAAGCAAAAAGCCGCAGCAATCCCAGCAACATAGCTGGAATGACCAAGGTACGGAAAAATATAAAAAGTTGCTACGGCCTAAGCTTTGTCCCTACCTTTTTCAATGTTACTAGACATTTGTTCAAGCGAACTACGCAAGGTGGTTTTGAGCCATTGGAAGATAAAAGCATAAAGTAGGCGACGACAACCATGGCAAAGGTTTGATAAAGCGAATAGGCATAGTTGATGGTAAAGAAAACCAAGGATAATGCGATAACAAGCCCGGCACAGCGTGAAGTAGATAAGGGATTCGATCAAGCCAAATCGTCAATTTACTGCGATAGCGCACCGCGGCCCATACCAATGGTAAGGCACAAATAACAGTAAGTGTTGCACCTAGTGTTGATATAGTCAGTGAGTTTGTGAAGGCGGTAAAAATTCCCCCAAAATCGACCGCACCTTCAATGGAACTTCCCACTGCTAGTCAATAAATCAGCATAGTAATCGGCACACCAATACTGAGCTACAAAAATGGTCATGAAAAGCCAGATCACTAAAATTTGTTTTCCTGCTGAGAGTGTTTTTAATGGATAAGGGCGATTACCCCTTTACCACTTTGATAGAGCGTTTGTGTGCCTCTAAAACGAATCTCGCCCATCACAACAAGAATACAGATCACCATTAACACGCCAGAAAGTAAGGCAGCGGTGTTGTTATTAAAGGCCATTTCATATTCTTGGAAAAATAGCTGTGGTGAAGGTTTGATAATTTAAAAATAGAAACCGCACCAAACTCTACCAACATATGAAGCGCAATTAATAATACGCTGCTACCGATGGCTGGTTTGAGTTGCGGAAATATTGCATGCCAAAAATGTGTAAGCATGGTTTTTAGCCAGTGAAAGGCTCACTTCTTCTAAAGAGCGGTCGAGTCTTTTTAAGGTTGCCGCGAGAGGGAGATAAGCAAGCGGGAAAGAACTCAGCGTCATAATGCCGATGGTTCCCATAAGCCTTCCACTCTGAAGGTGAGACTGATCCACGTAAAACAACTGACAAAAGCCGGAATACAAAGAGGGAGTGTCATGGCGACTTGGAAAAAGCCTTTTCCCCAGAAGCGATAACGTTCTAATAAAAACGCACATAGTGTGCCGAGGATAATGGCAAAAAGCGTGACAAATACCATTAAAAGTAGGGTATTACTGAGCAATTCCCACATTCTTGGGCGCCAAAGTAATTCAATACTGCGAGCCAATCCAACATCCGCAGCACGCTCAATAACATATAAAAAAAGGTAATAATAATGGCAAAACTAATCAGCACGATTAAGGCTATAAGCCAGCGAGGTGGGCGATTAGACACAGAAAATCCTTTAAAAATATCAGTGTAGAGTAAATAGTAAAAGGGCGTGTATTACACGCCCTATATTATATAGCAAATTAAACTTATTTCAAACCAGCTTCTTCAATAAGTTTATTTGCGTTGTCTTTATCTTCAGCGGTGGTTGCCGAAAACAACCGAGTGCTTCTAATTTTTGCATAAGGTTCCATGTTAAATGGAGAAACCACATCGGTACAAGTGGGTATTCTGCACGTACTGAAACAAACGCTTCTTGTCCTTCTTTACTTGCTAAGAAATCAACGAATTTTTCGCTTCTTCTTTATTTTTAGAGCCTTTTAATACAGCCGCACCAGAATAAGTCACTAATGCACCTAGGATCCTGATGACGAGATAAAGTAAAGACGAGTTTTTGAGGTTATCAGCACCTTTTTCTTTTGCAAGTGCATACCAGTAATAGTTGTTAATTCGCTGCCGGTACTTCACCATTTTCAACCGCTTGAAGGGCAACACTGTTTTTCGCATAAAGTTTGCCGTTTTCTTTTAAGCCTTTTTAACCATTTCAGTGCGGCATCTTTACCTTTTAATTTAGTAATCGCAACAACTTGCTCTAGAATGCACCTGAAGTTGGCACATAACCAATTTTATCTTTCCATTTTGGCGTTGCATAATCTAACACGGATTTTTCCATGTCTTTTCAGATAATTTAGTATGATCGTAAACCACAACGCGAGAACGACCACTAGCGCGATCCAGTCTTTTTCGAGTGCAATAGGCACACCTTGTGTGCAGTTTGTTTAATAGTATCTGCAGAAAGTGGTTCTAATAAACCCGCATCAGACAGAGCAGCGAAAGGTGCAGTTTGTTCAGAAAAAGAATACGTCAGCAGGGGTTTTTATCGCCCTCTTCTTTTAATTGACCAGCAGTTGATCGCTTTTTCGCACTGTTTAAGGTGACTTTAATGCCCGTTGCTTTTGTAAATGCATCAGCGACGGCAACCTTCTTTGTGCTGTCCATTGTAAACAGTAATATCTGCAGAAGCGAATCCTGCAAACGCCATTAAGCCGGTTAGTGCGTATTTGGGAAAGTGCTTAATTTTCATAGAAAACTCGCTTTATGTTATGACAGGTGTATTTTCACAAGGAACGTCCCATTCTAATAACTCAAATAGATATTGCAAATAATTCTCAGATATTTTCTCTTATCAAAATTTCATATCCCATTCATTTTTCTTTACTTCATTCAGTTGTTTTTCTCCATAATGTCAGTGAAATTTCTAATAGGACGGATATGAATATTCAGCAAAGTATTGAGCAACCTAGAGCTCTTATTTTCCAGAGGTCGTTTTGGGTTGAGAAGAGTCAACGGGTATGCAGATGGTTTCAATTGTGACGTCACCGCACCCCTAAAGCTTTTCGTAATCGTCGTTTCCACCCTTATATTCAAACTGATTTTGCAGAAAGTCAGTTGGAATTGGCTAACCTCCGATGATTGAGGATACGTACATTGGCTGCAGCCATTCATGAAGTGACTTTCGCGAACTTTACCGAGGGATGATTTATTTTTCCTTTTAGTATGCCTGCGAGGGTTACACCGGAAGAAACAAATTAAGGTTGCACAATTAGATAATCAGAGATGTGGCTTATCGTGAGCATTTGGTCAGTCTTACGGTAAATATAACAAATGGTCAGTGGTATTCATACAATTTTCAAATTGACCTAAGTTTATTGATAACTTATTTCATGCGCAAAATGAAACACAAAAGTGCGGTTGATTTTCAAAATGATACCTAAAAATGCAAAACTTCTTACGCTATCAATGGTTTTGCTTTATCTTGTTTTCTGCACACCGACAGTGAGAAAAATATTTCAGAGGTCATTCACCACTTAAATCGCATCAATATGTTCGCAGTTTACGTTCAGGAAATATGGTTATGTGAATGATCCGAAGATCCACGTTTCTTATGACGGTTGCAAGAGTATGTTGAGACGTTAGAACACTGGGTGAAATCAGGTAATTTGATTGCGGAAAAAGTTTTACTCAAGCGTACGTTTGCGTGGCGCTAAAAGCGCGCGATTTGCAGATTCAATATTTAGAATTTCGTTTTGGTTTGATCTCAATCCGTTTGCACCTTATGGAATGGAACTTGCAGATGCGAAATTCATTCATTATTTTTAATTTTGTCCACGGCGTGAAGCGACGATACCGCTGATCGAGGGCATAAATTGGAAAAACACGTCTTTCTGAGTGGCATGGAAGACCCAAGACACCAAAGTGTTTATGCCGTAGAGGCAATTAGTCCTCCTTTGAAATGCTCAAAGTGCTTGAGCAACAAATATGAGTGATGAGATTAAAAACGATTGTTAAAAGACAAATTAGGGCTGAATTTGCGGATCAAGCCAAACGCTTTGTGCCAAAAGTGGTCGCGGCAATTGAACAGGTCAGTGATTATCAACAATTAGGGGCAGATATCGCGCAATCAATAGCCAAGCCTTTGAACGTTTTATGCATTAAGTGCGTTTGATAATATGGAGCTGTCTACACAGGCGTTGATTATTTGATACAATTCAAGATTAAAGATTGAGATTTTTAGATGAACGCGATCAATTTATCAGCCTTCAATTTGGCGACCATTTGGAATATGTGAAAAACAGTAATATGACTTCTCATGATATATTTTCCCCACTCATCATGGAAAATAAAAGTGGTGACGAGAGAAAGTGTTGGCAAGCCGGTTTAATGTACCGCAAAGCATCCAGGTTTACCGATGTGAAAAGTGCGGTCGAAAATTTCCCACTTTTGAAAATCGAGCCGTCGTGATTAAGCAAAATCAACGAATTTTGGTTTGAGATCAGTATTTTTCCAACAAGGTGTAACGAATGAGAGGATTTTGCAAAAGCAGTAGAGACTGCTTTCGTGAAGATGAGGATCATGGTTGAAGATTATCTACTTGGCACTGAATATCGTTTCTTTGTGCTGGGTGATCAAACGTTAGCTGTCTTATTACGTGTTCAGCAAATGTCATTGGAGATGGGCTGTACCATTACCGTTGCTGAGATGGTTGCCGCTAAAAATGATCATCCTTTACGGGGCGATGGCAGTCGTACACCATTGATAGCATTGGGGGATATTGAGCGGTTGCGGCAAGGAGCAAGGATTAACCGTGAATTCTATTCCAACAAAGATCAACTTGTTCAGTACGTGCAGATTCAATATTAGGTACGGGCGGTGATTCTATTGATATGACGGATGAAATGCATGCCAGTTACAAAGAAATTGGGGTCGGGATTGCAAAGAGCAATAGGGCGGCAGTGTGGTGTAGATTTAATTATTCCTGATTTGAAACAGCCAGCAGAACCAGTTTACGTTCGTGGGGTGTGATTGAGAGCAAACTTTAATCCTATGATGATGATCATATTTTTCCCATTGGGTGGACAATCTCGACGATTGACAATGAATATGATTAGATACTTTTCCAGATTGCCTTAATTTGGTTATCGGAGCTTCATCAGTTGGTGAAGCCGTTTTGATCATCGTAATTAGGCTAAAATGGAAACGGTATTCACAATTCTAAAATGAAATTTAATGACACACTTTTACCTTAGAACCTCAAGAAAATGATCGTCTACGCAATCCCTTTGCGGTGCATTCGATGTAAAATATCAAACTGATTGAAAAAGAATTTAACCTCAATATTTCCCGCAATAATTTTACTTTTCACGGTGAAATCAACGATGAAAATCGAAACCTCATCATGAGCAATTAATTGAGCGTGCGCCTAAATTAATCCAGGAATTATATGTAGAGACAGCACGCAATTAAGAAGAGTGAAAGAACAGATTTGGAAGATATGCATATTGCCTTGCAAGAAGGCAGATATTTATCCCAAGAGAGGCAGTGAGTCACCGATGATCACGTCTATAGCACCACAATTAAAACCAAGCGAGGTTTTGATTAAACCGCGTGGTGAAAATCAAATTCAGTATTTACACTAATATTCTTACACGCACGATATTGGTTTTGGGTTGGACCCTGCCGGAACAGGAAAACTTTTTAGCCGTAACGGGCGGCTGTAGAAGCGTGAGAGCGTCAGAAATTCGTCGCATTTTGCTGACTCGCCCTGCGGTGAAGCGGGCGAAAAATGGGTTTCCTGCCGGGTGATTTGGACAGAAAAATTGAGCCTTATTTCGACCCGCTTTATGATGCGTTATTTGAAAATGCTGGGCTTTGAGCGTACAAAAATTGATGGAGCGTAATGTGATTGAAATGCGCCATTGGCTTATATGCGTGGGCGTACACTCAAATGACAGCTTTATTATTTTTGAGATGAAGTCAAAATACGACAGTCGAACAAATGAAAAAATGTTTTAACCCGTATTGGTTTTTAATTCTAAAGCCGTGATTACAGGGGGATGTAACCCAAATCGATTTACCTCGCAGCACTAAATCGGGTTTACGTCACGTCATGGAAGTGTTAAGTAAAAGTGTCGGAATTAAGCTTTAACTACTTTGAAAGTAAAAGATATTGTGCGACATCTGTGGCTAGCAAGTGGTGCAAGCTTACGACGAATGGGAAGCGCAAGATGAAATTCGCCGTCACGAAATCGCTGCGCAGCGTCAGGCTGAACGTGAGTAAAAGAGTGCGGTCAGAAAATGAAACGAATTTGGGAGAATAACATGGGCAGTATGATTATCGATTTGCAACTGGCCAGCGCAAATACAGAAGGCTTTGCCATCAGAAGACGCAAATTCTGCAATGGGCAACTGCTGCGGTACAACCAGAAAGTGATAATGTTGAAATGACGGTACGCATTGTGGATGAAAACGCGGAAAGTCATGACTTGAAAGTTGACTTATCGTGGAAAAGATCGTCCAACCAATGTGTTGTCTTTCTCTTTTGAATGTCCTGACGAAGTGGAATTTGCCGCTGTTGGGCGATTTGGTGAGTTTGTCGTCAGGTGGTGGAGCGATGAAGCTATCGAGCAAGAGCCTGATGGCGCATTGGGCGCATATGATAGTGCATGGTGGCTTACACTTTGCTGGGTTACGATCACATTGAAGATGATGAAGCGAAGAAATGGAAAGTTTAAAACAGAAATTATGCAGGGTTTGAGCTTTTGTGACCCTTACCTTTCGAAAAATAATGACGATTTGAGCAATTATGTATAAAGAAGCCGTATTCAAGCGATTTTTGATGGTACCCTATTAACGTCGGATCATCAATTTCGCCTAAAACTTTAGATGCACTTCAACGCATTTACAAAACAAGGTATTCCATTTACACCTATTTCTGCTCGTTCACCGTTGGGTATTTGGCCTTATGCGACTCATTTGAAAATTACAACATCATTGTTGCATTTAGTGCGCCTTGATTTTTAATAAAACCTTAAGCCCTATTTATTCGGTACAAATTGATCACGTGATATTCAAGCCATTAATCAGAGTATTAGCAGATCATCCTGCGCTGGGTGTCATTATTATACCTATGATGATTGTCGCTCGTGATTTAGATAATAAATGGGTGATTTATGAACGTAGCGTGACAGGCATTCAAATCGATCCTTATGATGAAAGTGCGGTTTATTCTCGCATAAAATCCAAATGTTAGATTAGAAACAGACGAAAGTGATTAGTATTGAGAAAATCTAAAGAAATTCCACATTGTAAGCATCTGCCGTTCTCATGCGAATTTCCTTAGTGATGCATAAATCCGCGACAAAAAGGTAATGCAGTACGTTTCTCGAATTACTTTCATGTGAAAGATGGAAGAATGTATTTGCTTTTCCGGCGATAACTTTTAACGATTTAGAATGTAAAGCGTAGGATTAGGCGTGGCAATGGGCAATGCACCTGATGAAAATTAAACAGGCCGCTAATCGTGTCACTGCTTCGCATAATGATGATGGGAATGCATTAATATTGATAGATTTTCCTGAATAAATAAAGGCGCTTTCTGGTTAAACGAAAGCGCCTTATTTTCTAACCTACTTCAACACTTTGCTAACGAGTGCAGTATTTGTCATTTTCTTGCGGTAAGCCAATACTGATACGTAGAGTGATTTGGCATGCCATAACCTGCAATTGGGCGTACAATCCACCTTCACGCAATAATGCATCATAAATTGGTGCAGACGAGCTGTTTAAAATCAATGGTAATAAAGTTACCTTTAGATGGAATAAAGTCCTAAGCCATATTGTTGACAGAAGGCTTCATAACGTTTCATTTCTTGGCGATTATTTTTCAGCCGCTTTTTCCACAGCATCATCATTCATCATGCAATTGCACTGGTTAAACAGAGACTATTACAGTTAAATGGCTGACGAACACGATTTAATAAATCGGCAATTTCAAGTTAGAGACTCGCAGCCAGCCATCGCAAACCCGCCAATCCATAAGCTTTTGATAGAAGAGCGTGAAACGATAAGGTTCGGGTATTTTTCCAGTAATGCAAAAGAAATTAACCCGTTCGCTTGGATAGGTAAATTCAGTATACCTTCATCTAATACCACAATCCGTTTTTCAGGACTTTTGGCCAAAGCATCAGATTCAAACTTCCGATAAAGAAATTCCCTGTTGGATTGTTTGGTTAGCATCAGTTTGGTTTTATCTGAAAGTGCGGTCAAAAATCGTTTAAATCATGTCCCCAATCTTGTGAGAATTTCTTAGTGACAGCGTTAATAGCTTTGGTCACTAAAAGGGTAAACAATAAAGGCATACTGTGAATAAATCACTTCATCATGCTCACCTGCAAAGGTGTGAGCAAAAACTCTAATAAATCGTTGAACCATTGCCAGGGTGATTTGGTTTGGTTACCTGATTTTTCTTGCAATAGCTCTTTAAGTTCAAAACCATTTAGCATCAGGATGGCGAGTTAAATGATCAGTTGAGCTTAGAATAGCTTTTTCACTTTTCAGGAAAGCCAAGGGTTTTCATTTCGAGGCCAGTTTAACGATATCGGTAATGCCTAATTCGCGTTCAAAGGTTCTTCGATAGGTTTTCCGGCTTGGTAAGGTGAAAGATTTACGCCTTGGTTGCAGCGTTGATGTGTGCATATGCTTTCTTATAAAGACAGAGCAGGGCCTTTCAGCCCCGCACGTTGAAAGTTGAATGATCAGATAATTAGCTTTTTCAGACTTCAAATTTTTCGCTTGAATTCACAGCGCTTATACGCCTTCTAATGGCATTGCATTGTAGATGGTCACGCATGCCACTAACACTTTGCTGACCTTTTAAGGAAACTTGAAGACCAGCAGTGAGATTCCTGCTAACAAACAGCATCAAGTTCAGGATTGCCTGTCACAAGATTGACATTCATGGTTGAACGGTTTCTTTACAGCCACGTTACGCGATAGGGGTTTGCTGCTATTAACATAAAGTGTAAGTTTGCTGCGTTTCACGCATGCAATTTCTTTTAAAGCCATAATTGCTTGAATGTTTGAAAACAATGAACAGAGATACCACGCAAGGTTGGTGGGTATTGATCATAGAGTCAGCATCACGCTGTGCGCATAATTCCAGAATTGATGGTGTTGCTTGGGCGAGCATGACCAATTAAATCATCGCGAGTAATCCGAGTGTAATCCCTGCTGGGCCGAAAGATTTTTGTGCACCCGCGTAAATGACACCAAAATTTCTAATATCAATTTCGCGAGAGAGCATTGAGATGACATATCGGCTACAAGTACCGCATACCCACATTCGGTACATCAAAAATTTCAACCGCTGATGATTTTCATTTGGGCAATAGTGAACGTAATCGTATTGTTCACGCAATGTCAGCTGAAATCAAGGTTGTGTATGCGTGTGATGATCACTCTGTTTTCCACAATGGTAATTTCATCAATTTCGTAAAATTACGCGCTTCTTTTCGTCGGTTGCAGACGTGACCGCTATTTAAGAAATAAAGTGCTTTTGCCTTTCTCACCAATTTAGGTTCATCGGTAATGCAGCAAATTGACCACATGCGCCACCTTGTAGGAATAACTCGCGATAGTTATCTGAATGTGATATACCTCGCGTAAATCTTTTTCTGCTTGAGTAATCAATTCCATAATGTTGCCACAGATGGCTGACTTCCATCACCGACACGCCGGCCAAGCCAGTTAGTTAGCTCAGCCCCGTGCTTTTGTAGTACCTCAGGAAAAATCATGGCTGGACCAGCACTAAAATTAAAGACTTTTTAGACATTGTGTTTCTGTTTTATTTTGAATGGATTCTTCATTTTTACCACTACCGACTAGGATAATCAACTAAATCAAACGAGTTTTTGATCTAATCCATCAATTTAAATTTAAGCTTTTGACGAGGACGAGGCTACATTACTCCGAGTTTGTTTTTAACTTTGAAGAGTGAATCATGGAGAAATGAAGTAAATCCTTCAAGAAGTATTAGAGTATGTGCGTTTTATATCGTTTATAAACTTAAGCGCATTTGTGAAGACAACAACCATAAAATTCGTGATAACCACGTGTCTTATTGTTAGATAACTTAAATCAATATATTCGATGATGATATGAGCATTGAAGATGTTCGTGCGATTATCGAAAATATGCGTGATGACTATGAAGGCCGTGTGGATAAATTACAGCATTCGCAGATGCGAACTTTCAACTTTACGCCGTGAAACGAGCTAATAAGATGGAACAGAAAAAGCACACTCGAAATTAGTCAAAGACTCATCAAATAAAATCACATTATAAACCCTCAAAATAAATGGCCGTACTTTATCGAGTGCGGTCATTTTATAGTATTTACTAAGATGAGCTATAAATGATTAAACATCATAAGTGCCCATCACCACGGCTTGATCCAATATATGCCCTTGCATCGCAAAATGTGAATCATTAAAACGGAATCGGTTTCAGGTTAAGTTTGGTATCCAGTGCATACAATAAGCTCGTAACGATGTAAACAATTTGGTGGTGCCATACCCATAGAATGAGCTTCTTCAATATCAAATTGACCCTAATTTGCACTTGCCCAAAGTATTTTTGCCCTTACATAATCTGTTGCGTTTTGGCTTTCATTTTCTTGGATAACGGTGCGTTCCAAGATCACCAATAAAGCCAATGAATCAAACAAAAGCCCTCGCTAGTAATCGCGTCTTTATCTTCTAGAGACAACCGCAAAGGATTTGGTGCCGCGAGGGTATCGTGAATTTCAAATGGAATAGAGTAGCGCATCCATTGGGGCTAAATTGTGTGCCGCGTTTACCATATTGTCTTCAAAAAGCACCATTTTGAATGGCTGAACTGGATTACAAACATTGTTTTCCTCGTAATTTCTCACGGAATACACTAAATTTAGTGGTTTGAGCAAGTACGTCAAACTTACCGAAAATGTTATGCTAGTAAATCGGGATAGGGTAAGAAATGCATTAGCAACACAACCGCGGTTCGCGCCTACCGTCAAATGCCATTTTAGCTTGTTGAATGAGTTCTTTCACTGCGCGATAAGCCGTCGATTCCATCGTGGAAAGCGGGTTTGAAAGTAATTAGATCAAATTTCTCTTCAATATGGAAAACACATCGCACGACAACCTGACCTTCAGCTGGTTTTCAGCAAGTGTTTTGACGAAGCGGATTGGTTACCATCGCATGAATATCGGTCATTGTTATATCTGCTTTAGGGGTGATGTTTTTGATCATGGAACCTATGACACCCGCACCCACAACCAACGTCTAATACTTTACCTTGGTGGCGATGTTAAGGTAGAAAAGTAGAAGTGACGTTCCTATCAAGTTCATTGGCACTGAATACGCAGTAAGCTGTAAATACGAGAGATCACCCTAATGCATCATTTTCGGTAGCATTTCAATCAGATTGAAAGATCAAAAGTGCGGTTGTTTTGTAAGAAAAAATGATATAAGCCACAACGACGCTGAGTCAATTTTGCCAATTTCACCACTCAGGTTCAAGCAGTTTTTCAGCTGAACGGACACCGCAACGATTTTTCGATAATCAACACTTCTTGACCAATTTTCACTTTTGGCGAAGTAGTTGCATCGGCTGATTCACTTCTTGTTTGTTTTTGTCAATAATAAATAATCAAATCGGCTTTGGCTGAAATTCAACCTCAAAATTGACCGCACTTTTGGGTTTTTAGCATAATCAAAATACCACCAAAATCTGCACAGATTAGCAATGTTTTGCAATATTTGAGAAAATCATCATTAATGCGCAGCAAAGAAATTGATTTACCGTTAAAAAGGAAAGATAGCGTTGTGCTTCGCTTTTCCGAGAGAAATCACGCTTTAAATCCATAGTTTATTGAGTTAAAATTACGTGTTATTTCTACGATTTAAAACGTATTTATTAAGGTGTTATGATCATCACCGCAGTCGCAATGGCAAGTTTGTGTCTGGCTGTCAATTAATCGAACAACTTCAAGGTAGCAAACAAAAACTCAACCTTACAAGCAACAAGCTCAAACGAGTTGGATTACCCTGCTGCACAAGCGTCAAGCTTAGATGCGCAGTTTGAGCGCATTAAAGGTAATCAAGTAACATTTCAGCGGCGAGAAATTCTATAAACAAACAAAAAGCCTTTGATAAATCAGGAAGATCCGCGTTTCTTAAGTGGTGCATCTAGTGTGAGATCGTAGTAACCGTAAATTCATCATGAGTGAAACCTATTATTTTAAAAGATGTTTTCACACATTCCAGCATGACCACTAAATACCTTGATGAAACTAAGAAAGTGTGTGATTTAAAAACGATTGGTAACCTTCAGATGCTTATTATGCCTGTGATGGTAACGATTTCCAACGTCTTGTTGCCGTGGTTTATCAAGCGAAAAACATTCTTTCTTTCCGTAGCTTAAAAAGCGTATCAGAAAAACCAACAGATGCGCAGAAAAAGCAATTGTTAAAGGTTTAAGAGATTATCCGCTAGATACTATCGCTCGTTAATCTATGGATAAACGCAATCTTCTTTTAAATGAAATGGGAATAACCCGTTGTAGCTCTATCGCTTGAAAGTATTGCAAGGGGCGGTAGGTGTGAGTGTTCAGAACAAGTGAGAATTTATTGTGGTGGTCAATGATAATCTCTCGAAAGTTCACCGCTTTTTGCAGATATTCGACTTGCACTAGAGCTCAAAAAGAAGATTGCCTTTGCCTGATTTCGATCAAATTCAACATATCACGTTACAACATTCTGTACGGTATTGGTTATTGGCTGAAAATGCTGATGAAATCGACCGCACTTTTGCTTATTGCCTAAATGCAGAGCGAGTTTATCGCTCTGTTGATTAGCAACAATTCCAGCAAGATAGCCAAGCTAAACGTAGAGCTTTGGCAACAAATCAACAAATTTAATCATTATGCCTTCTCTTTTTCTATTAGAAGAATACGATATGGATCTATATGAAATTGAACAAGCAGCACTCTATGTGCCTTGGTCAGTAGGAACATTGAAAAATAATGTCGGCGACGTTATCTCAATTTGAAATTAGTGGAGAAGGAGCAAGTGCTTGGTTTTGCATTTGCCAAAGCGGTATTAGATGAAGCGACATTGATTTAATATTGCGATGAATCCGGTTCAACAAGGAAAGGGCTATGGTTCGTTTTATTGCAGGTTTAATGGATAAGCTTAAAGAAAGGTATTCAAACGCTTTGGCGAAGTGCGTGAATCGAATCCTGCTCGATTCCTTTATGAAAAGTTGGGATTTAATGAGGTTGATATTCGTAGATTATTATCCCAAACCAGATGGTGGACGAAAAATGCTGTCGTGATGGCATGTATCTCTAGAATGAAAAAGTGCGGTCAGTTTTGAGCCGCACTGTTATCTAATAAGACATTACACTTCTTCTGCTGGAAGACAAAATGGATTTAATCACTGCGTGCTGAAAGCCTTTTCTTCCATTTCAATATCTAAGAAAATTGATGCTAAATCATCGGCTACCGCTTCAACATTCGGATCTTTTTCTTGGAACATGATTTTAAATAGCTTTGGCAATCGCCACAGGTTTCTGCACGAACGACAGCTCTTCATTTAATGACCACATTTCAAGATTTTGTGTTCATTGCAGTTTTGTACATTGTAGCTGTACTAAATTCCACTCGCTTTTCACAGAGATTGCAGTGCAAATAGCGTAAACCTGTGAAGTACCGATATGGACACACACTTGACACGGGTGCAGAACCACAAAACAGGAGCAGTAATGTAGGTGTCAGTTCCTTCTTGGCGACTGTTATGAGGAATTTGTTGAAGCCAGTTATGACAATAAGAGAAAGTGCAGCCCAAATAAAGACAGCTTTATCTGTGCTCACTAAATTAAATTCTTGGCTTAAAAGATGGCTAGCCATTTCTTCAAGCTCTTTATCAGAGCCTTTTCAAGATTCTCAATCATGTAGCAGAACCTGTTCATTCGCTTTTGGTTTAATGCTATGTAAAATTTCTTTGAGATATTCAATCCAAATGCTTGAGCGTTTTAAATGTTTTTAGTGTTAACGGTTCAAGTTCATCTAAATTATCGAAAATGCTGTTTTCTAATGGATTTTTCAAATACGCTTAATTGAGCTTTCACAACATCTGCAGCAAAAGAGTAAATAATCAGCCAATGGATGATCTTTCGCTAATTCTCTTAAACGTTTTTGCACGACGTTGATAAAAGATTTTTAAGGGTTAGCAAACAAAACAGGCGGAATATCGATATGAATTCGTTTTTGTTTGATTTCGTCTGCCAGATAAGATTTTGATACTCATAATTGTCTCTTAAGTGTTTATAAGAAAAAGTGCGGTCAATTTTAACCGCACTTTTTGATTACTAACCATTGATACCTTTGAACAATGCTTTGGTTTTTACTTTTTACCTTCAGCTTCGTTTTTAAGGTCTTCTAGCTAGGAAGTAGCTTCTTCGTTATACCATTTCGGGTGGTGTTTTCGCTCAGCGAACGGTTGCCCAGCCTTCCACGATACACAGAATGGAGCCTTTTAGCCCAGAATGCCATGTACATGTGTCCAAAGATATGCAGTGAACAACATGAATGCATAAAGAGTGAGTAAAATCATAAAACGTAGCACGGAATGAAAGTAGTGCGAGAAAAATTGACGCCATACATAATGATGCCGGTTACAAAGCAAAAGGTAACCATCGCCAGTTCAATGTCCAGAATAACATTTTTGACCAAGGTTATACTTGCCGTTATAAGCAACAGCGTGTTCATTTCCTTTTAATACTTCAAGCATGCCTTTTAACCAGCGGATATCATTTTTCTACTGGAATGTTGTGATCAGTAAAGATAGCCAAGGAAAATAAAGGCAACAAACATAATATTACCTGTGAACGGGTGAATTGCTCGCGCCAGTTGCGGGTACCTAAAATCTCAGTTAACCACGCAAAATCTGGGAAGAAGAATGCTACACCGGTGAACATCGTCATAAAAGAAAGCAGATTACGAGTAGCCAGTGGCTAAAACGAGCAGGCGTTCTGTGACGAATGATTCGAGTATCATTGCTAATCTCAATCTTACTCATCTTTGCCTCCTTTCTATCTTCTTCTTCAAATTTTTCATGGTGATCTTCTACATCTTCTTCCACGTTTGGACCTACAGCTAAGTAGTGACCAATTTCAGCAAGTGCTAAACCACCCATTGCCACAGCGGCTACCGGTTTCAAGATATCTTTCCACACAGTGACGGTGAGGTCAATTTGTGGATCTTTTAGGAAGACCAGAATAAAAGCTCTGGTTTATCAGCATGATGTAATACATACGCCATTACGTGTCCGCCCTACGCCTTCAGGGTCATACGATGCCCGTTTTTCGTAACCACGTGATTTTAAGTCAGCAACACGTTGTTCTGCGTGAGTTTCATTTCTTCTTTAGAACCAAAGACGAATTGCACCGGTTGGACATGTTTTCACGCAAGCAGGTTCTTGACCCACAAAGCACGATCCACACAAAGTACATTTGTACACGGTTATCTTCTGGGTTCATACGTGGAATGTTGAACGGACAACCCGCGATACAATAACCACAGCAAATACATTTATCAGATTGGAAATCCACGATACCGTTTTGCATACTGGATGATAGCGCCTGGAGATGGGCGCTTTTTAAACAGCCGGTTCTGCACAGTGCACTACAACCATCTTTACGGATTAACCATTCTAAACGATCATTTCTTCTACTTCGTTAAAGCGCATTACCGTCCACGCTTTTGCGTTGAGATCTACAGGGTTATCGTGAATCACATTGCATTGACGTCAGAGCGGATATCATTCCATTCTGAACAGCCCACCTGACAGGCTTTACAACCGATACAGGTGGATACGTCGATTAATTTTGCTACTTCAACTATGATCTCGCGCGTGCATGGTGTGAAAGCGCAGACGTAGCGGAGACCTTGATAATGTCTTGCGATTGAACGCCTTGACCATTTCCTGCCATATTATGCCTCCGACTTCTCGATATTTACCAAGAATGTTTTTATATTCTGGTGTTTGTGTAAACGATTCACCCCAGGATGGTGTTAAGGTGTTAGTGGAGAAACCACGGTTACGCCTACCATTTAAAGGCTTTCATGATTCAGTAGATTGGAAGACCCACATGTGTTGTACAGTACGTCCGTCGATTTCTAAATCTTTCAAACGTTTTCGTTACGACAACAGCTTTAATATAGCACGGCAGTAATTTTCTGCCATATCACCTTTTTGGATGCCTTTTTCTGCAGCTCAATTTTTCACCGATTTTCACGAATTGTTGTGGTTGAGCGATGATATTTAACGCAGATTGAGCTGTCCAACTGTGGAGTGCTCGGTCAAAGCGATAGGTCGTTGCCACATACAGGAAGTCTTTGTTTGAGCCGATAAATTCGCGGTCTTCTTTATAGATGCAATTGTCGGATCAGAGACTACGCTTTTGGATGTAGTGGGTTGGTATCAATTGGGCTTTCAATTGGTTCATGGTGCTCAGGCACTGGACCATTGCAATTTTATCTACGCAAATAAACGGCCTACACCTTCAGCAGACGCATAATGAATGGACCTGCATCAGAACCTGGTGGTTGTGTACCATAGTCAGTCACATCATGCCAGTTCCAGTTTTTACCGTTCCATTTGATTAATTGCGGTTTTATCCCAAGGATTACCGTTAATATCAAGCGAAGCTTTTGACTATAAAGAACACGGCGGTTTGCTGGCCATGCGAGCCCCAACTAATGTACAACCTAAACCTGAAGGGTCAGAGTTGTCACGGTTTGCCGTTTGGTTTTACCTTTTTCGGTCGATTGACCTACGTATGTCAGTTACCTGCAGAGGTTGTACCGTCATCCGTAGTGAGCGAGATCCGTTAAGTAATTGGCCCTTTTCTTATACACCACGTTGCCGTTAGCATCTAAAAAGATCTTCAAGGCATAACCATTTAATTCTTTTGCTAACTCTGCAGGGCTTGGTGCATGCAGGTTGTGCATAGTTCAAGTCATTGCTTCGAAGATTCAATACGCGACTTTCTTTTTGATAAAGATGGTGCATTTCTTCACGAATCGTAGAAAAATTTCAACATCTGGTAATGCTTCACCTGGTTGGTGCACAGCCTTTTCAGTGCCATTGAGCCCAGCTTACGACCAGGTTGGCAATAGAGCCATCTTCTTCTGCAGAAACAAGTGGTTGGTAAACGAATACTTCAGTTTGAATATCTGCTGGGTTTCACATCGTTTGATTCTACAAAGTTTTTCCAGAATTCAGAAGATTCAGTTTAGAAGCGGATCACATCACGATTAAGAATTTCAGTTTACTCATACCTGCAACAGTTTTGTGTTCGGTAATGGAGTTTAATACGTTGAGAACCTTAGAAATCCAACCGTTCAATTTGCCATCATTCATTAACTTAACATGAGTGATCGGATCGTATAAACGATCTGCTTTTGGTAAGAAATCAAACTCCCAACCATTTTCTTTGGTTGCTTTATCACCATAGAACGTTTTTCATCAAACTGACTGAAGAATTTCGACGTATTACGATAGTAGTTTTGTTTGGTTGGTACGATATCTTTTGGCGTAATCGCATTATCTTATTGTTCGTAAGAGCTATCTTTGTCATTTGGTGACGCATATAACCTGGTAAAGACTATCGGCAATAAGCCCATATCTGTTGTACTGCCTGAACGTTTGAGTGTCCAGCAATGCATTAATACTGCGCCTGGCATACCCATGTTACCTAAAATGGTGGATCATTGCCATTGAGCGAGATAGTTTTGTGTACCAATTGTATGCTCAGTTAAACCCTAACGCATATAAGTGCGTCATGGTTTTATTTGGAGCAGAGGTTTACAATCTCTTCACAGATTTGTAAGAAGGTTTGTTTGACGCCTGTACCACGCTCAACCATTTTTCTGAGGTATAGCGAGGGACAGTGATCTTTCAAGATATTAATCACACAACGTGGATCTTGTAGAGGTCATATCACGTTTGGCAGCCATTTTTCATCAAATTGATAATTCCATTTTTGATTTATCGTAAGCATGTTTTCTTCATCAAAACCTACGAATAAACCATCTTCAAATTTGAAGCCTTCATCAATTAAGAATGAAGCATTGGTATAGTGTTTAACGTATTCGTGTTGGATTTGATTGGTTTCCAATAGGTAGACGGATCACACCCATCAGAATGCGATATCAGTACCAGAACAATTGGCGCATGAAGGTCAGCTCAGAGAGCTGTACGGTTAAAAGCGAGGATCAGCTACGATGATTTTTGCACCGTTTTTCTTCGCTTCGATCGCTAACGGAAGCCAACAGGGTGAGCTTCAGCAGGAGTTACCGCCTTGAACGATAATAAGATTGGCGTTTTTGATGTCAGCAGTTGTTTGTCATGGCACACGCGACCAAATGATGGAGCAAGACTTGCTACCGTTGGTCCGTGTCGAAGTATTCAGCTGGTTACACATCAGCGCTTAGCCCATCATTCGAACCCATTTTTGGGTGAAAGTGCAGCCTCATTACTCATAGCGAGGCGGTCATAATACCTGTCGTTGTCAACGGTTAACAGTTTTGCCACTTGCATCTTTTTCCAACAAAAGTTGGCATCACGGTCATCTTTTAGTAAGCAGAAATGCGTTTGATTGCATCTTTCAAGAAAATACGTTCCCCTTGTCAGAACCTGGTGCACGATATTCGAGGATATAGTACGCAGCTTTTACTATTAACGCAGTCTAACGCACCTGCACCTTTCGGACACAAGCACCACAGCTTACCGGATGGTCTGGGTCACCTTCAGGTGGAATAATTTAGAACGGGTATTGGTACCTGTAGGCTGCTGCAAGGAATCGTAAGGTTTACCTGTGCTATATATCAACATACCACAGCTTACAGAACAATATGTACAGGTGTTACGGTTCAAAATGCCCGTAATAATTTGTACTACGTAGCGCTGCTAAAACAGATGATGGTTGCAAAGCCCGCGTGCCGCAGACGTATCGCCAGCCTACCTGCACAGATCTTAAAGAACTTACGTCTAGAGACCGCCATAATCACTCCTTCATAACGGCGAACCGTTAGAGATATTTCGATAGTATAAATTCGTATAGATAATTTATTTGATTTCGTTAAAAATAACGTATCAGCCATTAAATTGATTATAATAATGACCAATTTAAACAGAGGCGATTTTAACTATTTTTAACCGAAAATCCATAATCAAAAACTTGTTATAATCGTTTTAGCTTGAGCTGAATCACAAAACAAAGCATTTTTGTTAGTAACTTATTTTTAGCTGTGACCATTTTATTGGGATAATGCACTGGATAATCCAAAAACAATCAATACACCTGAAAATCGACCGCACTTTTTAGTGGAAAAACAAGATAGTCTGGCTTCGGAAGTGCCTGTTTTCACTTGTTTATAATGGTATGCACATACCGTCATGATGTGTTCTCCACAAGATTTAGATTTTGCTTTGGGCTTTTTCATTGGCGGAAAGGTATTATTGAGAAAAAGCGGATATTTATGGCATTGATGTGGTGGAGGTATGCAATGGTATTGAGTGCAAATTGAATTATCTAGCCGCCAATTTGTAGCATTAAAAAGATCATCGTCGTACTTTAACGAGGCAGAACAGGATGTGGCATTTGCGGCACAGAACAAATCTCCTGAAGATTTTATAAAAATTGCCAGAATTAGACCCGCACTTTCAATTTAATTTAAATTTATTAGATGGCTGTTTAGAACAATTACAAAGCCAATCAAGAACTTGGGGGAAAAAGAAACAGGGGCTACACATGCTGCCGCCTTTTTGAGTTTATCCGGCAATTTACTGGCGATTGAGAGGATGTAGGGGCGACATGCGCGCTAGATAAGTAATCGGCTGGCATGCAAAAACAAAATCAACCACAGAGGATTTGCGCTGGTTTCGAGCCGAGCGCAGCTATGAAAATGGTTCAAAAATCGGTGGCTTGTGGCGTAGTTACTTGTTTACGATTTCTGCCGCGACAGAATCTTGCCGTAAATATGGCTGAACAACACAATCTTTCCCTTATCGGCTTTGCTCGTCCTGGAAAAAGCGAATATCTATGTGAAGAAACGGTTAAATCTATAATTATTTTTGATTTTTGATTTCTTATGCATGTAACGGGGTTACTCTCACGCGTTTTCCGATGTAGTCGTTTACGGGCCATATTTTGATATCGTGGTGACATCTTTACTGGATCATAATCTAAGCAAATTTTTCCACGGTAAATCCACTATCCCGTCTTCCAGAGCTCTGCTGTAACTCTGGAAAATTTTCTTTTGTAGCTAGAGCTCCATTGATAAGCAATTAATACTCCCTATAAATGTTTTCTGCAAATAATTTAGCTTGTTTTTGCTCTTTCGCATCAAGTCTCCAAGCCTAAACAGAATAGCATCGTAAAATAGATGCTTGATATTGAACGGTTATACTGATAATAAGACATTTATCTTCTTCATCAAATTCTGCTTAGGGCATTGTATAATTCTTCAATTTGAAATGTATTCATTACACCATATTCATCATTCCATGCCACCTTGTATTAGATAAACCTGAGTGGCATCAGTGGGGCTCCTTCAACTGAATATGCTACTTCACTTGACATATTGTGACATTGAATAATATGAATAACTTCTAATCCGGCGGTGAATATCTCAGATCTCATGTATTTAAGGAGATATCTCATCTTGTTTTCTTCACCCGTCAATTTCTTTATCATATTGAACGGCTGTTTGTACGTATTTGAAAAACTCGATTATCTTTCCTTTCCTATAAAGTTTCACTATTTCGTGGATCAACTAGACGATAAACGTAAATTTTAATACTTTACATAACTGGTGAAATTTTTAATTTCATGTTCCATATATTTTCTCTAATTATATTATTATCTTTTTTATATTGACACATAAGATGAATGTTAATTTGCTGCTATCCAAAATCCATCGTTCTAATAACCTGCTTTCTTGATCTGTACCAATTTCCGCAAAAATCAATATCCACGAGTTTTAATTTGCTCAGCCGGCAGAAACAGGTACAGAGTTCAGCATGGATATTGGTTGGAAGTTGATAAGAGTCAGATTCTCGCACGGAAATTTCTTGCGCTTCTTTGCTTAGCACAAAATCCATAAACAGGTTTAGCATTATCGAGGTTTCTTGCTCGCTTTAATAATACTAGCTCCGCCTAAAAGAATAGCCCACGCCCTCGCATGGTAAAAATGCCTTCAACAGGCGCACCGTTTTTCTTCTCACGTGGGTAGCCAACACAAAACCTAAATCAATTGCTGCGGTACCATTTGCTAAAATAATTGCTCGCAAGACCTGTTTTTGGTATGCTGCATGAGATTAGGTTCTAATTTTTCAAATAATCGAAAGCTTTTTCTTCTCCCATAATGTGGAAAAAGTACTGATAAAGTGAATAGCACGTCACCAAGCGCGTGGATCCGGATATTGAATTTGCCCTTGATGTTCGGGTTTTTAGTCGAATCGCATAACATTTTGCGCTGGGAATATTTCAATTCTTTTAATTTTTAGTATTTGCACCCCAATGCCAGATTCATTAAGTAAATCACAGAGGGTGAAATTACCACGTTGCTCCATTAAAGATTTAAACTGCGGCATGATGTCTTTTTGTAATTAGGGGGCGATAGGATTCAAGTAAGCCTAATTCTGCACGGCTTGGAGATAGTTCAATTGTACCGCAAACCAGAAATCAGCTTGTGGGTTTTCTTTTCAGCTTTATCGCCTAATACGACACCTGTACTATACGCACAAATTGTGCATCTACATTGTATTTTTACTAAAGGCTTGAGTGACTTTTTCGCATACAACGTTTTTGCACACTGCAATAGACGAGTGAGTTTTCCTTCAGCCTGTGCGTGAGACGTGTGACGCGAGGGCAGTTAGGCTGAAAGTGCAGTTAATTTTGAGCGTTGTTTTTATTGACATTGTGTCTCCTTCTTCGTCAATGTTTAGTAATTGTTTGATATTGCTAATATAAAGGCACGGAGTAAATTTTATAAATATCAGGTTGTTTATATATAATTCCACTATAATCCCTGCAAATTTAACAGATTAAAATAAGAGCAATGGATATTTCAGAATTGCTGATAGAGCAGAATGATAGTCAACGTGAAGCAGTGGCAGCACCACTTGGTCAATACCTTGTACTTGCCAGGTGCGGGAGTAGTAAAACTCGCGTCTTGACTCATCGTATTGCTAGTTGATTGCCGTGAAAATATTTCTGACAACATTATGGCAGTTACCTTTTACCATCACTAAAGCCATGCTGAAATCATCGTATTCAAGAGCCTTATCAAACATGCTCAATCGAATCTATTTGGTATGTGGTTAGCACATTCCTAGCTGCCCCATCGTTATTACGCGCTCACTGTGGATGTAAACTTGCCACAGATTTCCAATTTTGGATTCTGAAGACCAACTTCGTTTAGTAAAAGCAGACTTGATGAAGTGCCTGATACTATGACGATAAAGCATTTCCCACCAAACAAAGCGATGTGGTATATCATAATAGATGAGGTTTAAGACCACAGGAATATTAATGATTTTGGTGATCGTCACGGAAAAAGTGGATTAAGATTTATCCAAGTTTATCAGATGCTGTGATCGTGCAGGCTTGGTGGATTTTTGCTGAATTATTAATTCGTGCGTATGAATTATTTGCTAAAAGCCCGTGATTTTGCAACGCTATCACCCAACGTTTTCAGCATATTTTGGTGGATGAGTTTCAGAGATACCAATAAAATCAATATGCCTGGATCAAAAATTCTTGCGTAGTACGGGCAAAGTAGATGATGGCGGCGATGATTATTCAATCCATTTATAGTTGGCGTGGTGCTGAGTCAATATTCAAAAATTGCTAGATTTCAACGCTGAAACTGATTCGTTTGGAGCAAAATTATCGTTCTACCAGCAATATTGCAAAGTGCCAGTAACTACTGAATAATAGTGATCGCCTCGGTAGATTTGATGGACCGACGGTGAAATGGGTGAGCCAGTGGGGTATTTATGCGGCATTTAATGAATTGAGATGAAGCGAAAATTTCGTGGCATCTCGGATCAAAATCTGGGTAGATGACGGTGGGAAAATTAGATGATTGTGCTGTTATATCGTAGTAATAGCCAATCTCGTGTCATTGAAAAACTTGATTCGTTGTCAAATTCATATCGGATTTACGGTGGGATGCGATTCTTCGAACGCCAGAAATTAAAGATGCGTTGGCGATATTTGCAGCAATTAATCATCATAGATGATGACCGCGTTTGAACATTGTTAATACGCCTACGCGTGGTGTAGCGATCGTGCTTTGGATGTGTTACGAAAATTTAACCCGTGAGACGTCAAATTACCTTGGCAAAGCATGTGCAAAGTAGCCACACAGAAAATATACTAACGGGACGATGCTTCAACCCTGCTTCTTCGTTTTCCAAGGTTGATTAATTCTTTGCAGGTTGATACAGCCGAAATGCCACTGTGACGCAAACTGATTTTCGTGATTAAACATTCTGAAACGCCGCACGATGTGATAAACAGGAAAAGAGGCGCGAAAAGGTGAAGTACGTATTGAAAACTTGGAAAGGTGGTGACGGCAGCCGGTATCAAACCCTGATGACAAGGATATGACCAGAATCTACCGCCTTTTTAACTCATGCTTTACTTTAGAGCGCGGGAAAGAGAAAACTACATCGCATCAATCTTGTCAATGATGACCTTACACTCTGCAAAAGAGCTTACGGAATTCCCGCGCTGTAATTTATAGTGGGGTAGAAGGGGCGTATTCCCAAGTTTTCCAGATTCATTTGAAAAAGCCTGAGTCGTTTTGGAGGAGAACGTCGTCTTGCTTATGTATGGAGCATTACTCGAGGCTAATGAAAACTGGCCATTTTGTTATGCGGAAAAGCCGTCGTGTTTTAACACGAAAGAGAAGAACGTCATTGCCCACGATTTATCACAAATTGCCACCAGAGTGTATTCACAGAAATCCGTTTGCGTGGAACAGTCACTCGAGCATTAAAGCCAACGAAAGTAGGAGAGTTTAAACACGGGTTTGCCAGAAAATGAATGGAAAATGGGGCAAAAAGTGAAACACATGAAAAGTTTGGTTTTGGCACTGTTATAAACGTTGAAGGCTCAGACAATAACACCCGTTTACAAATTGCTTTCAAAGCTCAAGGCATTAAGTGGCTGATTGCGCATTTGTGCAAAATTAGAAAAGTGCGGTAGAATCGGAGGATTTTATGTGCAACGAGTATGAATACTATGATGTTCATGTTCAATATGCCAGTGCAAAAACGTTCGAAGAAACGACCGCACTTTTATCATGTAGTGAGAGTAGATGTTTAAATTTATTTTAAAAACGTATTTTAATGGTGATTCCTGCAACTATCGCCATTACTTTTGTGACTTTTGCTCTCATTCATTTTATTCAGGTGATCCTGTGGAGTTATGATGGAGAGCGAGGTTTAACGCCAAGTTCATCAACAAATGATGAAACAACTTGGTCTCGATTTACGTTGTATCAGCAATATTTCAATTATATTGGCAATGTGATACAAGAGCGATTTCTGGTGAGATCATTCCGTACTCAACAACCTGTTCTGCTAGGTTTTCCTCTTTTCCTGCCACGTTTAGTTGGCTTTCTTTGCACTATTTTTGGTCAGTTAATTGCCGGTATTACGCGTAGGAACAGTTGCTGCCGTCAGAGAAAGATAGCTGGATTTCTCATAGCCGTGACAGCCATGTCATTAACGGGATTATTCATGCCAATTTTCTGGTGGGGGTAATTTTGATCTTATATGTTTCACCTTGGTTTGGTTTGCCTACAGGGGGCGTTTAGAAGACAGTTTCTGGATCGATACACCAACCGGTTTATGTTAATCGATACTTACGGCTACCAGGCGTGACCCAGGTGCGCTTTTGGAAAGTGCCGATGAGTCATTGATTCTACCAGTCTGTTATTGGTACCATTCACTTGACGGTGATTACTAGAATGACACGTTCTTCAATGTTGGAAGTGTTGGGGAAGATTGTATTCGTACCCACCAAAAGCCAAGGCCCAAAGTTATACCCGAGTGTGATTGTTCATGCGGCTGCATAATGCACTGATCCTGTTGTGACAGTGGTGGAAGCAGTTGTGGGACAGTTATTATCCGGTGCTGTTTTACCGAAACAATTTTTCTCATAGCCAGGGTATTGGTAAATGGATTATTGATGCAATTACCAATCGTGATTATCCCGTCTTACAAGGCGCCGTGTTGATTATGCTACAATTGTGTGTTGTGGTGAATTTGACGATCGATTTGCTATGGCGTGGTAAACCCGCTATTCGCCATCAGATAGAGCCTTAGTAATGACGGAACAAACTTTTATCTATTGAAACCTTCGCCTCCTCGCACCGTTGCAGGTTTTGGTTTATTTCACAACAAAATAAAGAGGGGCGGTGATTGGGCTCACTTTTGTCCTTGCAGTGGCATTAATCAGTATTTTTGCCCTTGGATACGCACATGATCCATCGAACAAAATCGTTCAGCCTTTATTATTACCGCACTAGCTTGGTATGAAGGCGGCAATTCAGCTTATTTACTGGGTACAGATGACATTGGTCGAGATATTCTTTCTCGCATTATTTATGGTACGCGCATTTCTGTTTTTGCGGGTTTCATGATGTCATTTTATCTTGCATTTTAGGGACGAGTCTTGGTTTGCTCGCAGGCTATTATGGTAGCACGTGAGATACATTAATTGTTCGTTTTCATTGACGCTCATGTTGGCTATCCCAAACACTTGCTAACCATTGTGGTGGTATCAATTTTAGAGCCCTCTTTAGCTGTAATGCGACGTTGGCGATTGCCGTGGTATCCATTCAAGTTATGTAGCGTTTAACACGTGCGGCGGTATTGAAATGAGAAAAACAGGAGATTATGTCACTTCTTCACGAGTGGCTGGAGCAAGCGTATTACGTTTAATGTTTAGTGTGATTTTGCCGAATTGCCTTTGCACCGCTCTCGTGCAAATGACGATGCGGGATTTCTAACGCGCATTTTAGAGCTAGCAACCTTAGGTTTCTTAGGTATCGGCACAAAACCACCAACACCGGGATTGGGGCACTATGTTATCTGAATCGCGTAGCTTTATGCGGGCAAACTGGTTGGTTACCATTCCAGGTTTAGTGATTTTATCGCTTGTTTAGCGTTTAACTCAATGGGTGACGGGTTGCGTGATGCGCTCGATCAAAAATTAAAACAATAGGGGCAGAGAATGGCATTATTAGATGTAAAGAGCTCTGTTCACTTTGGTGATGAAAAAGCAGCCTTTTAAAGCGGTGGATCGCATTAGCTACCAAGTTAATCAAGGCAGTATTAGGGCATTGTTGGCGAGTCTGGCTCAGAAAGTCAGTGAGTTCCTTGCAGTGATGGGCCAATTGATTTTCACGGGCAGTGTTTTCGCATGAAAGGGTCTGGGGATTTGAAGGAAAAAGATCTCTTAAGCTTACCGCCAAAAAGAAAAAGCGGGGTGGTTGGCTGAATATTGCATGATCTTCCAAGACAATGACAAGCTTAAATCCTGCTATACGGTGGGTTTCCAAATTATAGAAGCCATTAGAGCGCATCAAGGCGGCAGTAAAAGAACGCCGTGAGCGCACCTTTGGAAGCTATTGCGCTTAGTCGAGTATTCGTGATCCTAGAATCGCGTGATTGTTTATCACATCAGCTTTCTGGCAGGATGAGCCAACGCGTTATGATTGCGCACAGCGATTGCATGTAACCGAGATTGCTATTGCAGATGAACCAACCACCGCACTGGATGTGACCATTCAGCTCAAATTGCAGATTTGTTGAGCGAGTTACAGCAAAAAGAATGTAGTCGTTGAGTTCTGATCGCACGATCTTGCGTTAGTCATAGAAAGCGGCACATCGACTATTGTGATGTATGCAGGACAAGTAGTGGAAGAAGGACGAGCAGAAGATATTTTCCGTGAGCACAAACATCCTATACTCAAAGCGTTTGATTACGTTCTTTACCGGGTTTGCAGAAGGTAAATCTCGTTTTGCAATCTTTTGCGGTGTGGTGCCGAGGTAAATACGATCGCCCTAGAGGTTGTTTGTTAAATCCACGTTGTCCGTATGCGACTGATCTTTGTCGAAAGTGTTGTGAACCTGGATACGCCAAAGTAGAAATCGACAGAGTTAAATGTCATACCCCATTACGTGCAGGAGAACCTAGCAGTAGTCTGATGTCGCACAGAAAAATGCCATTGCTCAAGTACCATTGGGCTGATATTATCCTGTGAAAAGGGATGTTTGCAAAAACAGCAGCAAGTGAAAGCATTAGATGGTGTCTCTTTTTCCTTAGAGCGAGTAGCAACACTTGCTGCAGTGGGGGAAGTCAGGTTGTGCGTAAATCGCACTTGGTCGTCTGTGACCGCGATGAGAAGAACCGACGAGAAGGCGAGTTGTGATACAGCGGAGCCAAAATTTCTGAGAGAATGATCACGAAAACAAGCGTGCGCAGTCAGAAAAATCAAATCGTGTTTCCAAAAACCCTGTCATGCCTCACTGAAATCCGCGTAAGAAAAATTGGCTAATTTTTGGAAGAACCTTTAGTCATTAATACCAATCTATCGGCTAAAGAAAGACGTAAAAGAAAAAGTGGCTAGCCATGATGGCAAAAAGTGGGATTGCGCGCTGAGTTTTTACAATCGCTATCACATATGTTTTCGGGTGGGACAACGTCAGCGTATCGCGTGTGCTCGTGGTTTAATGCTTGATCCTGACGTGAGTTGTGTCGGATAGAACCCGTTTCTGCATTAGACGTGTCCGTTCGTGCGCAAGTGCTGGGAATTGATGATGGATTTGCAAGCTGAGCTAGGTTTATCTTATGTCTTTGTTCCCGCGATCTTTCGGTGGTTGAGCATATTGCTCGATGAAGTGATGGTGATGTGTGAGCTGTTGTTGAAATGGGCACAAAAGCGCGAGATCTTTAATAATCCTCAGCATCACTTATACGCAAGCGTTGCTTCCTAGCGACACCAAGATTGTCGCCCTGAATTACGTCGTCAGCGGATTAAATTAACGGAGAATTGCAAGTCCCGAGTTAATCCTCAAAGGGTTGTGTGCATTTTAATCCCGCGTTGTTGGAAAGCGACCGATAAATGTCGAAAATGAGCAGCTAAGTGGAAAAATATCTGATGGTGAAGTTAATTGCTTGTTCCATCTCGATTAGAAGAAAAATAACCGCACTTGTTGATTAGAGTGCGGTCATTTTAGAAACGTTTGAGTGCGATAGCGGAAAGTGAAGAAGACAAAAGATGCCGAGTGCAATCATCGCTAATGCTGCCCACGTAAAGCCAATATGTTCAAGACCGACATGACGAGCGATTTGGTTTACCGACAGTGCGCCTGCCAATACCCGCATTGAAAAATACCGGAATAAATGGCACTTGCCGATCCGTTGCATCAGGAGCAAGATTGTAGTACACGCATTTGTAAGGCAAGTCCGATACAAGAGATACCCAATACCCCAAATAAAAGGCAAGGAAAACATCGATTTGGCGGTATAACTGACAGAAACAAGCATAAAAGCTGAAGACTGCCAATAAAATCATTGCCGTACTGATAAATTGGGTTGGACCAAAACGGTATAAGCGGTTAAAGATCACTGCAGGTAGTGCTGAAACTCCCAAATACTCAACAAAATTATTGTCACAGATTTGGATCGAGTTCATCGATTTGAACCATAAAGGGTTCAATGTAGGTATAAGCGGTAAGTGCGCAGAAACAATGATTACCGTTGTGACATAAAGCCCAATCAGTAATGGACGTTTTTGCTAAAATGAGGCAAACTAGATAACGAGCCTGCATTTTTGCTTGGTAGGGTGGCAACAAACGCATAATGAATACCATCACAATCAAAGCTTCAATGCGGCAATGATTGCAAAAGTGTACCAGCCAACTAATTGGCCAACCAGACGGCCTAACTGGTGAGCCTAAAAATAGTCATAAAGGGATGTCCCGATGGCAGCATACCAATGACTTGTGTTTTTCTTATTCTTCGCGCCACGCATCACTAATGATACGTGTGAAAGAGTGAATGCGCCTACCGATACACATACGAGCAATGAGAAGAATCCAATAATTCCACACAATGCACGGAATTATATGGCCGATGATAAAAATCACAAAAAGTTTCAGCAATAAGCCTTTACGTTTCCATATCGCCTGTCGCGAGCACTTGGCGGGTAAAGACATAATCATGACCGTCCAAAGCATAAACGGTCATCGTAAACCCACATCGGGCTTGCATATCAAAACTTTGTCCGATGTCGGTGAGTAATGCAACTGGCACAAATTCCGTGGTATTAAAAATAAAAGCGGCGCAAACCATGATAACTACCCGCGCCAATATTGGGTTTTTCTGCTTTTCTGGTAAAACGACATTATTTTAATTTCTCTTTTAATTAATTCCTTTTCAGTTGATGACGGAAATTTTTGGTCAATATTTAGCCTGTATGTGGTGCATAGCAACTATCGAAAAAGCGAATAAAGCAATGCCAGTTTTTGTATTTTTCGTTAGTGGATCTTAAAGGTTAAATTGACGTCACATTGTACATTATCATCAATGGCTCCAGAACCTTCACACTAAAAGTGCAGTTTGTTTTAAGCTTATTTTATCGCTTTGAGTAAATGATTTTCGAATAGACGATTCAGAAACGCTCCTAAAGGCGTGTTCATATTTCTACTCGCGGTTAAATCACTGTTTAAAGATTAATCGGTAAATACGTGCTGCCATATCAGTGGTTCAGTCCTAAAAGCTCACCATCACGTGCGTTAAAATCATTCCTTGAGCTAATTCTGAATTTTGCAAAAAGCTAATTGGACATAAAATCCTTGTGCCCGTCATGGTTTTGAGAAAATTAAGTAACGCTAACAACTGTGTTAACGGAAAATTTTACAGAAAAATCCACGCGCACTTTTACCAGATAGCTACTAAATTTGAGTACTGGCCAAGACAATTAAATGGTGCATGTTGGTCGAATGTAACCAATAGCCAGTTTCTGTGGTTTCGTTAAATCAGCATGAATTTCAATATAGCCTAATTTTTGCTGATTGAATTGCACGTCATCAAATTGAATCGCTGATTCACGCTTCTGACGAAGGGCGATATTTCCTTTGTTAAAAGAAAGAAAATCAAAGGTTGCGGTGTTGCCATAAAATAGGTTTTCGAGTTCACCCAAATATGGTTTGCTATCATTAAAAGTAAGATCTGAAAAATTGTTTGGTGCAAAATCTGAAAAATACCATGCCGGATATTGGCTGAATTCAATGCATTTTTCAGTAAAGCAGGCTTGCTGGATTTTGAATTTCGTCAATCGTTGGATTCCCAAAAACAAGGTGAAATAAAAGGTAATTTTCACTAATGTGCAGAAATCGCGTGATATTCAACCTTTTCTAGAAATAACAGGCTGTGGAAAAGGTAATACCCCACCGTTTCCAGTTGAATATCTCGTTTTCGTCAGTTGTTCGGTCAAAAAGACTCTTGAGCTTGTTGAAGTTGAACATAAAAGCAAGATCGCAAACAGCACGATCAACAGGCTAGTACGATCTTTTCATAGGTTAATCCTCATTAATTCGACTGCTACGCATTTTGTTGATGTTTGTATTTCGCATCTTTACGGCTGGTATAAGGACGTGCAGCGGAGGGCCCTTAACACTTCAAAACTTAGCCAATCACCATATTTGGACGTCATGCCAAAGGTAATTTTGCCAGGTTATAAGACTCTAACACAATTTTGCCTTTAACCTGGATCAATACGATGAGCGAGTCCGTGCACCATTAAACCTAAACGAGCAAGTGAGAAACGACCATCTAACCAACCGATAATATTGAGGTTTCACGACGAGCTCAATGTAGTTGCTAACGCCAACATACCAGGGTGTTAAAGAGAGGCTTCATCATTACCGATAATAATTTTCGTCACTCATCTGCTGATTCCAAGTTGAGCAGAGACTTCTTCTTTCGGTCCGCTAAATCAATATAAGGCATGGAATGTTCTGCAAATGCGCGAAATAGTGCCTAAACGCACATCAATGATTCACTGCGTAGATTTTGTCATTTCAGGACGAGGCGTTAAAAATAATGCATCATCTGAATAGCGTTCGATATCGGTATCGCAAAGGAACGCATGAGTTTTCTATTTTTGGTTTGTACAAATGAAGATTGAGCACACAACATATTGATCGCAATACGGTTTTTACCACCACGAGGAATCACGACCTCCGCATGTTGTTTTGATGGTTCGATAAATTGCATGAACATTGGGCACTGATTTGACGGTATTGCTCAATCACAGATGTGCCAGTGAACGACCACGTTCTTCCATATCACGTTGTAAACGACGGATAAAACAAATGTCTAATGGGTGTATCCACGAAGACAGAAATATCGGCTTCAGTAGCACTCAGCTCATCGGTAGCAATGAGATCCCTTCTAAATCTAACAATTTTCTCGGCGCGTAAAGTGTTTGGTTTCGCCTGTTCTGCAGACGCTCAACATAACTTTGTGAGCACGAACATCACGGCGGTTCCGTAGTCTTTTAAGTGTTGAGTAAGTAGACCGTCACCAGTCCATTGAATTCGGGTGGTCATAGTTCATTTTCACACGTTCACTCATTTCCAAATGACTTTGATCTTTAGCAGTGGCGCTGTCTTCTGCAATGATGCCAATTTCTTGGCAACCTAATTCATTACAAAGTTCTTTGTGAACGGTAGATGCAATGGAGCTTTTCCTGAAGCGGATACTACGTGATAGCAATGATGATGCAAGATGAGTTTGACATAAAACACGTCCTCCACGGAAGGTAAAAGTGAGTGGGATTATAGAGAAATCAGTTTGAGAATTCACCTGTCTGTTTAAAGTAAATTTGTGAAGTAGTTCACAGAATTTCTTTTCGTTTTCGCTTACGATGTGCTCGTTTTTATTATTTCATCAGTGTTATTTATCAGAGTGTTACGGTGAAAGATGAATAAAATTTCTCTCATCATTCAACCCTGCACATGCTGCAAAGCTAGCTGACATCATCCACCGATTAATATCAAAGGGCGTTGATGGTGGTCAATGTAGTGCGACTGACATTCTTTGTGACACGACAACATGAAGAAAAGCCTTTGGCGAAAATATGATGTAAGCTTCGTTTATTCATGCAACGGTTCAGGCAGTGCTTTTGCAAAAGTTGAAGCAAGATAATCATACAAGCAGACGTTTGGTTTGATGGTACGGCTCGACCCTCAAGCACAAACCCGGCAGAGTGGGTTTTAATCGGACCTATATAATCTAAACATTGATGAAATTGTTGAGCGTTTCGCAATGATCCGGCGAAGCAGCACGTACGTCTCTGCACGGTTATGTAGCATACGGGATCTTGGGTTTTGGTGTAGATACCGAGGCGTTTAGCAATAGGTAATTAAAGAAGTACCATGCAATGCTGGAAAGTTATACGTCGCTCGCTATAAAGCGGGGCGAAGTGGTGCTGACCACAAAGTGCGGGTGCAGCAGCCACTGCGTGTTACTGTCTGCGTTCAACTTTGAGAAAAAGCGGCACGATTTCTTAAAGCGGTACGTCAAACGTATCTCAATACACCAAATCGGGTGTCACCCGTCTCGCATAATGCGGCACGTGGGTGAAACCGCGGTGGGTATCAGCTAACTTACACGATTACGCGCTTGAAAAACGTCAAAGGTGCGCCATTGGAATTGGTCGTGCCTGATTGAAAGGTGCCGCTATGAGTTAGGATGAGCAGTGAGTATCTTAAAGGTGCGCGTAACATCGATAGCGCAGAGGTATTTCGTGGATGGGCATTATCTAAAGAAGGTCAGAGGTAGCGATGAAACAAAGGTGACTCTTTGCAAATCTTAACCAACACCACACCGACAATCGCCAACAGCGTTGATCCAAAACAAACAACACAATCGAATCAGTGACTTTTGCATACGCGCAGCTAGAACAGCGTAAAGCCTTAACAATTGAAAATGGGTTCAGAGACGTTAAATTAGCGAAATAGTGTTTAAAAGGGTGGGTTAAAAAGCATGAGATTTTTGACCGCCTTTTATATTCGCCCAACTGAAGGTTTTGCAGTGGGTTTCGACGATGAGCGTATCAGCTCATTTGTTTTATAAACAGGGGAGTGAACCAGCTGAAAATGTCTGCGCATTGCTTCTTTTCTGGTGTTGTATTGGTGGCGTGTTGCTAAGTTCTCACACATCTGCTGAAGAAGGTCGTTTGAGTGGTTTGTACGGTGCACAAGAAGCCGTGTGCGACAAAAACATGGCTTTTGAGAGAAAAATATGGTATCAAAACAGTTTTATCCGTGGCCGGTACAGGCTAATTTAGCCAAAAGTGATGCGAAAAAGATAACCCTCAGGGATGTGTGGTATGGCGGTACGCTTGATCGCATTCTCAAGCCGGTGAAATGAGCTTACTTGAAGCGTATCGATCACAAATCTTGCAAGTCCTGAACAGTTTGAGATCGCTAAAATTAAAGGCAAGCTGTTATTCAACGATTTTATCTATAATTGTGACAAGCTTTGGCCTCAATCCTGAGCATTTGAAAAAAACTTAATTTTACCAACACCAAATATTGGAAAAAGATCTAGCCGATCCTGCTTATCGTAGGATCAAAACGCCGATCCTCCAAGCCAGGTGGGTTATGCACACAATTGTACCTATATCAACTTTGGGGCGAAGATGAAGCGTTCAAATATCTCAAAGAACTCAGCCAAAAACGTTTCCCAATACCAAATCCAGTAACACGGCTACCCGTAATACGAGCACATGGTGAAACTACCGTCAGATGGTTTTTTTTACATAGATACTCTTTAGAAAGCTAAGGTGCACTGTAGGGTGGTTGTTCTTGTGAAGGTACAGGCTATAAGGGTGGTGGCGGCAGAGTATTGATAAAGTGCAAAAACGAAAATAAGAGTGTGACCCCTTAGATTGGGCGTTATCGAAAAAGCTAAAGAGTTAACCTGGAAAAAGGGAAGCGTATTCTATTTTATTATGCTGCTTCAAACTGTCCTTATGCGCTCGATTTTAAATCATCAAATTTAATTAATTATAACAATTTGGTAAATACAGCTCAAGTGATTTACAAACAGTTGTTGATCACAAAATGGGTCGATGATGTAAAATTAACGCAAAATAATGATATACATAACGAAATAATAAGCTAATATATTATTTCGCTTTTCTTTTATGCGAGTTGTATAGACACAAATAACTTCCCATTATCCAATCACTAACTTTGGATAATTCTTTTGATGATTGCATTTCTTCTTCTACCTTCCATGCTTTAGATGTAAGCTTGTTTGAAAGTACAAGTGATGAATATCTAGGTGCAATAGGGTAGTCTTCGATAAAATGTGCAGCATTATGGTTTTACCGGTTGTTTATACGGATTGATGCCACTTCTTAAATTGCTAAGGATACAAGCAAGCAGAAACTGTATCTTAACGCTGATATTTATCGCTTTAATAAAATTACAACTTTCATTTATGAAATCAACGCCGGTTGGTATTCAAGTGATTGTATTAATCGCAGAGTTTAACCGCATTAGCATTTTCTTTCCGCAAATTAAAAGGCCAGTGAGGAGATTGTATCGCCTCTTTACTGCATTATCTTATTAATTTTCTTCAATAATCGTTACACCCAACGTGGCGATCTTTTGTATCCATGTTCCTATGACGGTGATACTTTTGCACAACAAGTGATGCGGGTACTGACTCAGCTTCATTGTACGGTGGCGTTAGTAACTCCTTTATTCTTGTATCGACTGTAGGTATCGTATCAACGATTTTCGGTTTGGCATTGCGCTATACCACCCGTATTGCTCGTAGGCAACGTTCATTGTTAAATTTTCTCTATTTTGCAATCATGCTCCCTCGTTTGTTAATGGGGTTAGGGGTAACGTGATGGCAACGTTCTGGTTATGTGACCAGTTCTTAGCTTCAACATTTGGATTTGAAACCACAACTGGCTATACGGTTTTAACAGGATTGCCATTGCACAGATGCCTTTTGCACGATTTCATTCGCAGGAGAAGATTTTAGATGAGCGGTAAATCTGTTTCACCATCAATTGAAGAAGCGTCTTACACCTTGCGTACCGTCGTTGCCAAACGTTCTTTAATATCATTTCCCATTACTACGTCCAGCATTGGCAAACTCATTCTTAATCGTGTTTATCAATCACTTAGCTGACTTTAGTAACCCATTATTGATGAGCGGTAACTGACGTGTCGACACAAATCTTCTATGTGCCAGCTCACAATTAGATTAATAGCTAGCAAGTACTTTAGGTTCGATGCTAATCTTCTCGTGTATGTTGTTATCATCAATATATTTGGATTGGTAACCGCTCTTATGTATTTCTTCCAGTGCTAGAATCCTATCGTGGTGACGTGCCCAAAAGATTTACCAACCGGCAAAAATATACCATCATCAGTATGCTTGGTTTCCGTTACTCTCTTTAACTTGGCGTTATACGGCGATGTACTGCAATAGTTTCACTGTGAACTGGGGCGTGGATTACGCCAACAGCGAAAACGCCGATGTTATTCGGACAAGGAAAACACTTAAGTGATGGGGGTATAATGTCATTGATTGTCTTTAATCTACGCAGGGTGCCACACCATTGACCGCACTTTTCGGTTTTATTAATTGCGTATGTGTGGTGCCAGATTTCCAAGGTAAAATCCATGGGGTTTTTAACTTCATGCTTTGCTTCATCCATTACCAAGGAACTGTTGCAGGGTATCTTATATTTAACGCTAACAATGCGCCACTTTTACATTGGGTACCAACATTATCATTGATCATCTCAATGGTGATGCGTGATTGCAATTGGGTATGCGTGCAGCGATTGCAGGTCTTGGTCAATTAGATAAATCATGATGAAGCATCCTTTCTTTAAGGTGACTCATGGAAGCTTTGTATGGTTTATCGTTTTACCATTGTTTAAAACCAGCTTTGCTGCATTGGTCCTGATTTTGTTTCGTGCGATGACCACCGTAAAGTGCGATTATCTTCTTAGTTACTGCTTAGTACGTGTGGCAACAGCCTATATTTTTAAACACGTGTGATGTTGAATATGGGTTGCTATCATGGCCAGTTCGATTTAATCATCTCGTGATGATGGCCATTATTTGTTCTTTTGACTGGATTGTGCGTGATGCCAATTTCCCGTTCTAAAGCGATGAGATTAACTCGTTAAGTTGTGGGTAAATATTATGAGTAATAATGATTTCTTATGATATTATATCTGCCAAATCTTTTAGCCCAGTAAATCCACAGGTCATTGATAATTTTAGAGTTTAACCAGTAAACATCAGTGGCACCATGGTGACCTTATTGAGTCCCAATCTGGTTGTGGTAAACCAAAACCACTCGTGTTACGTTTAGTAGCGAGCTTTCAAAACCCAACTTCAGGTCAAATATTGATGGTGAAGATGTAGCAAATCGTCTATTCCAAAATCGTGATATTTGTATCGTATTCAATCATAATGCGTGATGTCCACACATGAGTATCGGTGATAACGTCGGCTATGGTTTACATGTATACGAGGCGTGGGTAAGAAGAACATTACGCGCGTAAACATTAGAAGCCTTAGAGTTGAGATTGATCGCTTGAAGGTTTTGAAGATCGTTTTAGCCGGATCAGATTTCAGGTGGTCCAACAACAACGCGTCCGCATTTGGCGTGCGTTAGTGACTGGAAACCGAAAAGTATGACGCTTTGATGAGACCATTAAGTAACTTGGATGCGACTTACGTCGTTTCTGTGCGTGATCCGTGAATTACAACAAAGATTTGCGTATTACTGCTCGCTTTATGCTGCGACTCACGTGACCGCCGAAGCAGTTTGCGGTATCCCTGGTAGAAAGTTATCGTCATGAATAAAGGTAAAAATCGTACAGCACCGGCAAAAGAGCTGATTTGCAGTCCAAACTCTGTTCACTACCAAACTTCATGGGCGGGAATCGAGCATCTTTCGAAGGTAAATTGGATAACACCATTGACGTGAAATGGCTACAAATTACCATTAGCAATGCGGCACAATTCAATTTACCAGATGGTGAATGCTTAGTAGGCGTACGTCCTGAAGCAATTTACTTAAAAAGCAGAAAGGCGAGGCAGCACAACAATGTGAAATCAAAGAGTGCAGTCTATGCAAATCACTGGGAAAGTGGTGGCAATTTGGGCGAGGCAAATTGCTCACATTAACACCAAACAGAAGACTTTCAATGCTGATCTCAAACAAAGCTGATGTAATTTCTCTGAACGAGGTATTTTCTTTATTGAAGAAGAAATAATACCAATTTAAAAGGCGATGGAAGCATACGCCTTTTCTTACACTAAACTCCCTTTCAAAATTGACCACGCACTCCTTTCATTTATATTTTCCTAACAGATCTTGTATAATACTACCGCTTTGAACTCATAAGCGATTACAGGAGGAGAAGCATGAGTAAAACCTGATACTACCGCAATTTTTGCGTAGTAAAGTCGAGAAAATGATGCCTTCTGAGGTCTTGTGGAAGAGGCTGTGTCGAGCTGTACGTAGTAGCCACTGACAAGCATTTCTCCACAACCCATTTGTTGCAAGTTTATCTTAAAGTGACGATAAAAATTAGGCTGTTCTGTTTCGAGGAGTATTATGTGGTTGGTTATGTGGTTTACGCCTAACCCGTTGTTTTATTAATGGTGGTATTCTTACGCGTGGCGGTGGGCAGAAATGAAAACGCAGCATGTTATGAGCGTTTTAACCCTCTTTTTAAAAGATATTAATGATTTACGTGATTATTTTTAATATTTATTGTTTGGCGACAAATGATGCACGCTGGATTGATGCCGTCCCATTTAAGAAACGCAGTGGCGAAGGCGTATTTGGCGTTTTTAACCCGTTATGCAGAACAAAAAGATCGGGAACGGTTTATCGCCTTCGAAAGTGAAGGCGATTTGCCGTTGAGAGATGCTTTCAATCTGGATCGCGGCAAGAAGATATGGATCTGAGCTGATGCGAATGGAGCCTCTCTGTTGAAATGCGATTCGCCAGCTGTTGACTTTACACCATGAGGTGGGTGGTTGATTGGAAGAAGCGCGTCGCCAATCAACAGATTTTTGATGATTAGCCATTTACAGTGGTAACGTTTTCGATCCAATGTGAGGCAGTGATTGTTGGCTTGCAAAACGTACTAGAGGGCGGTGAGTGGGATCATCATGCCGTACGGCGATATTTATTGGAAACGTCTTTCCCAGACTGAGAACGGTTTAGAAACCTTGTTGATGGCGATTTTGTTTCAAATCCCTTTCTGCTTGATCGAGATCTTGACAGTAACCGGTTGTTTGCGCTCGTGCGGCAACTTGGAGACGACGTAAGTATTTCATCGACTATGAGACAAAGCTCCAGGATTGATGGCATCGATAGTGTTACGCAGAGTGCCGGCGATCATGGTGAGCATTACGTTACGCGGAATAGAGTATTGGGCAATGTTTTATTCTGCCGCGGGCGGTGGTGTAATAGGTGTGCACTGATGGCGTATGTCTAAAACCTATCATGCTACCGACATCGTGATGACAAAGTCTGGAAGGATATGCCGAGGAAGCTTAAGTACAGCTTAGGTTTCATGGTGATCTTTATAGCTGCATTTGCGGTGCAGCGAACAGCCAGCCATGACAACGCTCGTTTTGCACAGGGCCGATCGACTAGCTATCAGGTAAAACCGTCAGCAGTATGGTAACCAATGATTATTAGTGGATGTATTTCGTTCTCAAAGAAATGTCCGCTGTGCTCCGGTAATGTGCTCACATTGCGATGCAGGCATACGCAGTGATTGCTGTTGGCTACCAATATAAAACGGGTGGAAGCCGTTGATGAATGCCGATCAAATCGCGTATCAATTGCGCCGCATTGATCCTTTTGCAGAACCGCCTGGTTTGCCCGCCATTGCGGGTGTATGGTTATTCTGCTCGATTATTTCGGGCTGTTTGATAGCCGAAGCAATTATTTGAATAACGCGCATGCGTTTAACACAACATCGCGTGATGAAAACACAATGTCTGAAAAAGGCTCGTAGTGATTTGCTAATTATATGCATGAAAGTATGGCTCGCTAATCGGTAACCTAACTGTTTTGGTATGTTGCTTGGGATTACGGGCGACAGTGGGATTATAGCACGCATCTTCCGTGAGATATTTCGTCAATGTGGCATTTTCATCTGCAAATGTGGGCTATATTATTGCCGTGAGCGGACATTTTACCTGTTCAATTACTTTTACAATGTATTGGTTTTGTATTGTTGATTGGTTTGGTGAATTTGAGTGTCAGTTTTCATCAACGCTGGGTTGCACTGCGTTCTTTCAGATACCCAGAAATTGATAGCTAGTGTGATTATTTGGCGCCATAAGTTTGCCAAAGTGGTGCAGACGACCATTAAACTTATTTCTTCCCGATTCAGTGGAGTAAATAATCGTCTTAAAGTGCGGTCCATATCAACGTTTTGCGACGCACTTTCTTCGCCAATTAATTTGCGTTATCATGTTGCTCATCTAATGCGACCAACATGTAGTTGTTCGATGAAACCCTACATTTGCAACGCAAACTTCGTCCTTGCAAGACACTTGCTTGACTCTGAGAGGAAGCAGGGCAGCGATGTTCAATGGCGGCAAACAGTGTGTATTTAACTTACAATCAGCACTTTCTCACCGAAATTAGAAGGTTAATGGAAAACGGTGGATTTGCTTTACCTCTATTTGAGCGTAGTAATCCGTTGCGTTTTACCGCGGCGGCGAAACGTCAGTTTGATTCGTCTTGTAGCGCGATTCTTCCGAAAGTGGATTTGATGCAGAACCTGACGCGCACCGCGTCTGGGCTGGCGATGCTGCAGGCGGTTAAGCGAGTGCGGTGGAGTGTCGACCTGTTTCGACTGGTTAATGCCGGCGATGGATGAGTTTCGTCAGCATTGGAGCGAATGGAATGGATATTGTCTCGGGTTTCCACACACTGATCCGGTTGGATTACTGTATTGTCTCATCGTGCGCAGATTGGGCGGTGTCTCCGACGTTGAACAAAACGATGATGTTTGTTCAAAGCGCTGTTTGTTTCTTACGCCAAATGGTAGATCTGTTCGAAAGAGCATCCATTAGCCAGACCAAAAAGGGTTTGTGAGCCGGAAGATTTCGTCTGGAAGAGAAACTGGGTGACCTATCCTGTACTGATGATGTGGAGATTTATATCGCCAGTGCTGGCTGAAACCGAAAGGCGATCAATCACGCCGCGTCGTACAACAGAGCTGGCGATCGCCTTGAATCAGTTAGTGGCGAGTCGTCGAGGCGTTGCTACCGCGCTACTTGGAACGGGCGGCACCTTATTTAGAAGAAAGGGTATGTCGTGGCGCGCAAGGAGTGACAGAAGAAGGGTTGACGGCGGTAATCTCTATGCCGCGATTCAGCGAAAGAGATGCCGATTTAACATATCGAAGATTTCCATCAAACGGTAAAAGCACAGAGTTTTTCGGCCTTACCGGGTTTGGTCTGTTTTAGAGGTTGGCAGTAGATCAATATGTCCAGAAGTCGTGACAGAAATCGTCAGCCGCGCAAAGCGGCATTTCCTTGCAACATGCCAGTGACTTGCCGGCTTTTATTTTAGAGCACTGCATACGGCATTTACGCTAAAGACACCCGGATTCGGTGTTTGGTTCCCCGTGCAATGGCAGCTTGCACTCATTTATGCGGGCTCGGTAAAGTTTATTGCTGCAGCCGCACTCAGTTTACTGCCTTTTCGCCCTTTAAAGTATTTGCGTTGGTTACGCATGATGGTCAGTGGTCGCCAAATTTTTATGCGCATTTCCATGTTAAGAAAAATATGGTGCTCAACTCGCGACGCTGGTATTTAGTGGTACCCTAGTCGATGAAAGTTTTTCGCCAGCTATAGCGAAGATCCTGCACATCATTTTAGATAAAGGCTGGTACATGATCTTTGTCGGTATCTCCATCTTTATTAAGGTTGTAGCAGGATTAGGTAATCTATTTGGCTCGATTATGCCTTTTGACTTTAAAAAGTGGGAATGAGGTATGACGACCGCGCTTTTCCTGGTGATGCTGAAAACTGGCTCAAGAGAAATCGCAACAGAAAGCTCATTAGTATTAGAGTTTAGGTGTGGCTTTTGCATCGCTGTTAATGGTGTTGGGAAAGAGCATTTTCTTTAGTGCCAACGCTCATCATGTATCTGGATTCTGTTAACGCGTACAGACGCCCAAACTCGGCATCTAAATTGGAGGGCACTAAAATGACATTGATGGAACAAAGTATCACCATAGTGACGATTTGTATTGTGTGCGTACAATTTACTCGATTATTGCACCATTCTGGATCTTTCCCGCCAATACCCGATTCGAATGACCTGTTCGTTACCTGGGTAGTATCTGCAACCGCGATGTTTTAGGATGTGAAGTGGTGTAGTGCTGTCATGTGTGGATAGTGAGTGGTTATCACGGCCTACCCGATTTCATTACAGGCGCTTTGGTATTGGGATTGCATTTCCTGGAAAAGAACATGTTTCTTTCTGTCTCGGCAGGCTGGCAATGGTGCATATATGTTTTTAATTGCAGAAGTCTTTAGCCAGCAGAATATTGAGCAAACGAGCTAAAGAATTTCTTGATATTGCAATCGGTTGCCTTTACTTTCGACCTCTTTTCACCAGATTCCCAAAATCTTTTATGATGCCGCCTCAATCGTTGTTGGACGATATGCGAATTTAATTTCATCCAATTCATGAGTGTTGTAGCATTCTTTGTGGCTTGCGTGCTATTTAAATCGATTGCTCATGAAGAGTTGTTAATGACACAGGTGGAGCGGTACTTTTGTCGTTTACAGTTTTGATCATCCAAGTCTTATCCGGTTGCGCTTTCAGCGCGATGCTGAGTTTTCCGTTAACTTATATCAGCTTTATCTGTTTTGAAAAGAGCAGCCGGCATCAAAAGTGTGCGACAATCGACCGCACGCGCACGATGCATATTTGATATAAGACGATCACAGTGGCATAGTAAACGCCACAAAGCAGCGTACGTTTACCACAGCGTGGCGCTGGCTTTCTGTGGATTAAGTGTCATCGATCCTCGCGCCATTTGTGTCGCAGATTGAAGCAAAGATGGGCTCGTAGGAACGTTTAGCACAGCTAATCAATACCAATAATTTCCTTTACCTCGGCACTAATGTACCAAACCCAATCGGTTTTATTAATGCAATGATGCAAATCAGGAATAAAGTAACCAAGCACAAACTGGCTGTGACTACGTAAATGCGTTTGGATGATACGATGCTCCATAAAGGAATTGCAGCAATCGGCATACCCGCAACAAGCATGGCATTTGGACCAATAAATAAACCAATCGAAGAAAGTGTGCCGTGATAATATTTGGCAACTTAATTTTGACAAATAAAAATACTCCACGAAATTGACCAAATAGGCTGTGATAGTTTTTGTAATCATCTGTAAGGATAAATTTCCCTTTTCCTACAATAATCAAACAACAATGCGTCCAAAATGACAGGTTTGCGCCACAATAAAACAGCTGGCGTAAATGGCCATTCTTTTGCCAAAATAACGACATCACAATCGGACAGATAAGTTACAGGAATTAGAATAAATCGAAGATGGCGTGTTCAGCAGGATCGAAGCTTTAGTAGGCGCTTTTGGCACATGGGCTGCCAATATGTAATCAGAATAACCTGAGAAGAAACACCGCCATATAGCAGTGAAAGCTGCAAACGCCAGCAATTTCAGGCGTGTAATCAATTTGAAAGAGGCTTCAATCGGCTACCGCAGGGCTGATGACATAAAGTCCTATAACTGGAAGCAGTCTTGCTATCTTCTGAGTTTTAATAGTTTTGATTAGCTAACCCGCATTAATAAGCCACACAATAAGTGTCAGTTCAATAATTTTAGTGCCGAGTAAAATGCGATGTCATGAATGATAAGAAATTAGTGCTATGAAAGAAAGAAGAAAGAGCGATAATTTGCCTTTAGAATTGATTAAATTACTCCATTCTCGTTGCTGGTGGTTTTCCTTTAATGTCATATGCGCGGGAAATGCCGTTACTTCGTGATGATGCAGTTGAATTTTCAATAAATCGCAGGTAAAATGAGCCCAATGTTGTCATAAAATCAGTGGTTTCTACCGCACATGATGGGGAATAACTTAATCGTGACACGGCCATCGCCCATGACGCCAACTTTCACTGGTAAAATACGCTGAAAGCTTGACTGGTTTTCATACCAGCCGCTGTTGCGAATTTCTTCGATAAAGATTGCATCCGCGCGGCCAATAAATCCCGCCAGTATTCTTTTTCTTCGCTAATACGCAGCAATGCGTAACTTCC